>Ga0076929_100016_pt1 | contig 500666 bp, 501 predicted proteins | sample HotLakConUCCSL28_FD_87104 | JGI IMG/M metagenome (GOLD analysis project Ga0076929, IMG submission 87104) | Hypersaline microbial mat communities from Hot Lake, Washington, USA - Hot Lake Consortium UCC-SL28 (version 3) (version 3) | ecosystem: Environmental > Aquatic > Thermal springs > Hot... | reverse complement strand
CTTGGGGTCCATGCCGCAGGCCAGCATATGGCCGTGATCGCGGTAAGAGGTGATGCGCTTGTCGCCGTCTTTCGCGGCGGCTTCCAGTCCGACGACGACCGCTTCCTGACCGATATACAGGTGGCAAAAGCCGCCGATCAGCCCCATGCCGTAAAGCTGGCCTGCCTTCTCTTCAAACCGGCGGATCAGCAACATGTCGCGGTAATAGTTCAGCAATTCTTCTGCCGAGACATTGGATTTAGGTGTCGTTTTGCGTGTCGCCATGCCCGGACACTCCTCCCGTAATGACAATAGTTCAACGTTAAACAACCTTTAGCGCATAATTTTTCGCGTTGCGAGGGTTTTATGGCAATGCCGCCATGCGCTGTGCGCAAGGCAAAGGGTCAATGCTTCATCTTGGTTGGTTACATCTGTGAATCCGATATTGCTGTCGATCTGGAGGACGCGATACCCGCAAGCAAACGCTGTTCGCCCACGATCATTGGTCCCCTTTCATGGCCGCAATCAGCGGGGCATTGCAGGTCATGTGCATAGCCAAGATCGACTCCGGAGCGATGACTGAGGGCGCCGCCAGAGTTTCGAGATGTCAGGCGGGCTTTGTCGGCATCGACCTTTTTACATAGCCGTGTCGGGATCGGGCGTCGTGACGAGCATATCCGTGGGCGGCGCGCGCATCAGGTCGCGGGCGTAATTGCCAAGCCGGGACCGGTCCCGTCCGGAATGGCGTGCAATCACAAGCAGGTCTGGCCGCCATTCCGCCATGCGGTAGCTTAACACCTCATGCACGCCGCCACGCACGATTTCCGGCTGTGGCATGTTTGGGGGCAAGCCGGGGCCGGACATGAAACGGTCGCGCAAAGCCTCGGCGCTGTGGCGGGTGCTGTCGCGCTGCGCTTGGGTATCGGGCAAGGGCACGCGAAGGGCATGGATCGCATGAAACTGCGCTTGCGGAGCGATCCGGGTAGCAAGCGCCACGCCGCCTGTGCAGACCGGGTCAAAACTGAGCGCCGCAAGCACCCGCGTATAAGGTTGTTCCGGAACGGCTTGCGCCACCAGAACAGGGCAGTCCACGGCAAGCGTGATCCGCTCCATCGTGGTCATACGCAGCGTATCCAGAACGCGGCGTTCGCGGTGCAGACCCAACACCATCAAATCGACCTGAAGTTGCGTGGACAGCGCGGCGATACCCTCTGCCGGAACGCCGTCCAACACGTATAAATCTTCGGGATGCCCGCCATGCTCTGTCAGGTCCGCCATCAGGTCGCGGGTGGCTGTGCGGGCAAGCCCTAGGCGAAACCGCCTGCCCCTCGGTTTGCGGATATGCACAAGTGCCAGTCGAGCGCCCCAGTGACGGGCGATGAGTGCCGAACGCCCCAACACCGCGCGCGACCTATCCGTGCCGTCTGTTGCCGCAAGGATCATGCGCGGGGGGCTCATTGGTTTGCCCGTTGGGTGGCAATCCGCTTGGTCAAAGCGGTCTCGTCGAGATTCTGCGCAAAATGAGCGCGCTGGTTCAGGTGCGGAAACCGTGCCGACAGGTCGCGCGCAAAGGGTTCTGGCAAGCGCGCCACGGTGGCGCGCGACACCAGCAGGCTTTCGACCGGGACACCTTCGGCATAGATGATCTGGTGATCCTCGAATACCAGCGCATGATAGGTCACAAAGCCGCCCTCGCGCTGATGAACCTTCGTTCCGTCAACAAGGTGACGGGCCTGAAGCAACGCCTCGGAACGGCCATGCGCGGTCAGACCGCCGCGTTGATAGAGGAAAACCCGTTGCAGCGGCCCGACCACAAGCGGACCAAGATTGCCCATGAACCCGGCGGGCAGGCAGACCGGGGCAAAGACGCCCACCGCGCGCATGGTCGATTTGCCAACCCAAAGCAACGGTTGTGCGCCATTGTCGCGGGTCAGCACGAAATCGCCCGCGCTCAATGTCTCTATCGGGGTCAATTGGCCATCGCCGGACATAATGCGGGTGCCCGGACAAAAGCAGCCATAGACAAGCTGTGACAGTCGCAATCGGGTCTGGCCGGGGTCGATGCCGATGAGCGTATATTGAGCATCGCGGCGTAGCGGTGACAGCGGCAGCACGCTCAAATTCCCGGCCACATCCAGCAACAGGGCGTCAACAAGGTCATTGTCCTGCGCCATCAACCGCAATTCCGCCAGCACCGTGACCGGTCCGGCAGATGTGCGGATGTCATCATCGGTTATGTCAAAAGCAATCGTCCGGGCCTGCGCGTTGGGGGCAAGCTGATACATGTCGCCCAAAGCCAGGTTATCGGGCGCCCCTAGCGGTTCACCTTCGTTGATGCCCCAAAGGGCCTGCAACGCCGCGGCGTCGAATATCTCGCAATCATATTGCGTCATCCCTTGATACCTACACCCTTCGCTTGGCCAACACCACGCTAGTCAGTAGTTTACTGCAACATGCCGCGCGGTCAAACGGGATAGATGGCGGCGCGACACCTTATAGCGCATAGGTCCGGCCGAATTCGCGGCAGGTGCCGAACAGGCAACCAGATACGCATATCGGAAATCGATCAGTATCGGGACATGGTCGCAATTGCCGTTGTCACCGGACCGCTTTACTACAGCCCTTGGCTGCGGTCTTTCAGCGTGGGGCAGGGCGTTCGGATAGGGTCAGAGCCAGAACGCAAAACGGGGCCAGCAACTGGCCCCGTTTCTGTTTCCGGACGAAAGCGCGTTAGCGCGGTTCCGACATGAGCCCGCGTATCAGTGCGTAGCAGGCCAGCAGCAGCACGATCGCAAAGGGCAGCCCTGTCGAGACCGAGGCCGCTTGCAGCGCCGCCAAGCCGCCGCCCAGCAGCAACGATGCCGCGACCAGCCCTTCGAAGATCACCCAGAACACGCGCTGGCTGACCGGGGCGTTGATCTTGCCGCCCGCCGTGATGGCGTCGATCACCAGCGAGCCGGAATCGGACGAGGTGACGAAGAACACGATCACAAGGATAATCGCCAACACAGAGGTGATACCCGCCAGCGGCAATTCCGACAGCATGCCAAACAGCGACAATTCCGGCACATAAGCGTCGATCACGTAGCCGAACACAGCGGCTTCGGATGCGTTGTCGATCAACTGCTGGATCGCGGTGCCGCCGAAAGTGGTCATCCAGATGGCGGAAGCCAATGTCGGGATGATGAGCACACAGGTGATAAATTCGCGCACCGTGCGGCCCCGGCTGACGCGGGCGATGAACATACCCACGAACGGCGACCAGCTGATCCACCATGCCCAGTAGAACGCTGTCCAGCCTTGGCGGAAGCCGTCATCTTCGCGGCCCACCGGGTTCGACAAGGCCACCACTTCGCTGAAATAGGCGCCGATATTGCCGAAGACATCGCCCAGCAGAATCAGTGTCGGGCCAACAAGCAGCACAAAGACCATCAGCAGCAGCGCAAGGCCCATGTTGATCTCTGACAGGATCTTGACGCCACCGTCCAGACCCCGCAGCACCGAGATGAGCGCCATGCCTGTGATGATCGCAATCAGCACCAGCGAGGTGGTGATGCTTGTGCCCAGTTCCGGCATGTCCAGCACAAAGCCCAGACCGGCAGATGCCTGTTGCGCGCCAAGCCCCAGCGACGTTGACAGGCCGAAAATCGTCGCAAATACCGCCAGAATGTCGATGATGTGACCCGGCCAGCCCCAGATACGCTCTCCGAAAATTGGGTAGAAGATAGAGCGCACGGTCAGCGGCAGACCCTTGTTATAGGCGAACAACGCCAGCGACAGCGCCACGATGGCATAGATCGCCCAAGGGTGAAGCCCCCAATGGTAAATGGTCGATGCCATTGCCAGACGGCGCGCGGATTCAACCGTTTCCGGGTCGGCCAATACGCCATCGACAATGCCAAGTTCGCCGCCCAACGGGTTATCGCCCCACGGGGTGCCGAAATAGTAAACCGGCTCCAGCACGCCGAAGAACATCAGGCCAATGCCCATGCCAGCGGCGAACAACATCGCGAACCAGCCCAGATAGCTGTAATCGGGTGTTGCATCGACTCCGCCAATGCGCACCTTGCCCAAGGGCGAGACGAGAATGCCAAGGCAGACAATAACAAACACATTTGCCGCGCTCAGGAAGAACCAGTCGAAGGTCGAGGTCAGAAAGCCCCGCATCTCTCCGAAAGCTGGCCCAACGGAATTCTGAAACATCAGCGTCAGGATGACGAACGCCACGACAACAATGCCCGAAATGGCAAAGACTGGGTTGTGAATATCCAGCCCGAACGGGCCGATCTTGGGGGTAATGTTGTCTTGACCGATCTCATAATCGGTGTCGATCACCTCGGACGCCCCTTCGGGCTGCGGGATCGCTTCAATGTCGTCTTCTTGTGACATTCATGTTCTCCATTCTTGGCCGTCCGTCAGACGGCATTTAACCGGATGCGGCGGTTGCCTTAGCGCACCAGAAAGACCGACACATCGGCATGCGCGGCGATTGTGTCGCCATGCCCGGCCCAGATGTAATCCAGCGCGCTTGGCGCATGTGTCTGCATCACGACCAAATCGCCTCCCAACTCGGTAATGGCCGTCATCAGTGTCTTGTCGGTATCAATGCTCGGGTCATGGCTGGTGCACGCCTTCGAAGTGGCGTTTACGCCATGCTTTGCCCCCTGTTCGGCTGCAAAATCGGCCAGTTTATCGGCATATTCAGCCGGGCTATGCGCTCCGGGCGCCGGGGCGGTCCCAGTGACCCCGACATAACAAATTTCAGCGTCATAGTGCTTTGCCAAATCCGCGGCAGTCGCCAGCGCCTTGGTCAAATGGTCGATATGTGACAGATCGACCGGAAAGATGACTTTCCGATACATGGTCCCTCCATGCTTGTTTTTATGTTAAGCTTACGTGGTCACGCTAACACGGGTCATAGGGGGACATGCAACCCCAGCGACATGAATTTGTCTGTCACCGACATGCGCGGCACTCGAATACGGGTGCGCGCCACCGCGAAATCTGTGCCGCGACGCGACCCTTATGGCGTTTTTTTCCGGGTTTTGGCTCAGCGTTTGAGCCTGCGGACCAGACCTTTGGCCTTGCGCGTCACCCAGGCGCGCAGCCCCCATTGCCAGTAGGGCAATGGCTTGGGGATGTCGCGCCGCAGCGATCTGTCTGACGGGTCGGGCACTTCCAGCAAGCTAGATTTTGGGGGAAAGCGGAATGCCATACGCCCCGCACCCGCGCGGTTGACATGCCAGCCGCGCTTCAACTCGGCTTCGGCAAAGCGGCGCTGGGTATATTTTCGATAGGCATGGTCTTGGTCCGTAAACATGTAATGGCGCATTGCCAGTGCTTCTTCGGCAAGAACATATTTGGTGCCATGTATCTTGTGCCCACCGCTCTTGACCTTGTTGGGACGTAGCGCCGCGCGCCACGCGTTGATCTTCTGCGGCACGCCTGGATCAAAATAATAATAATGCCGCATCGGCTGTGGGCCGTCATGGTCGGGGATGTAAGCATGATCCACGGGCAGGAACACGAATTCATCGAAATTGATCGCGTCGGCGCCTGTTGCGGCAATGCGGGCAATGGCTTCGTCGAGGCGCTCTCCAGCGCGGTAGGAATGGACGATCTCATCGGCGTCGAGATGCATTAGCCAATCGGCGTCAAGCTCATCATACAAGCGCTGTTTCGCTTCCAGTTGAGCAATGAGATCGAAATGGCCGGGGTAGGGTAGTGTTTCGAAATGAACAAGGTTTTGCTTGAAGCGAGGCTCACGCAGAATGTCGGTTCCGCCGTCGTCGGATTCGTTGTCCAGAATGGCATAGCGAATGCCATTGTCGATCAGATGCTGCAATGCGTTGGCCAGAAACGTCTTCTCGTTACGTATGGCGAGGACGGCGACAATGTTCATGATACTTCCTTGATCCCCTTTATGCCTAATCGTATAAGGAAGGCACAACTACGAAGCAACTCATGCTCACACAAAAGCAACTTGCATTCGGCAAGCCTTAAAAGAACGCAATCCCAACGAAACTGCTGAAGTTAGGCCTGCCAATGACGTCTCCGATCAAGCTGTTCTGGTTTAACAAAAAGCCAAATTTTGGGGACGCCCTCTCGCCATCGATTGTGTCATATGTTGCGAAGAGAGAGGTGGTCTGGGCCGACCCGCAAGAAGCGACGTTGTTTTCGACCGGCAGCCTTTATGATTTCATTCAAGCGCGCGCTCTCAAAGGCGAGAAGCTTGCCCATGTGTGGGGCTCTGGAACTTTGGGGCCGATGAAGAACCCGTTTTGGGGGGGGATAAAAATACACGCACAGCGCGGACCACTCACCCGCATGACCACCTTGGCTAGATCCTCTGTATATTGCGATCCCGCTTTGCTCTACCCGCTTGTTTTCGGCAGATCCTCCATCCAGTCCGAAATGGCGGTTTTCATCCCTCACCTAAATCATTTCGCCAAGGCGCGTCGATATTTTGAAGAGAACCCTGAGCCGGGTTTACGTTTGGTGACCCCCCGCACGGAAGATCATCGCAGTGTCGTCGATGCGATAGCCCAAGCACGTGTCGTTTTCTCATCGTCACTCCATGGGCTTGTCTTGGCAGACGCCTACAATGTCCCAAATGTTTGGGTTGATCCGACGGGAATTCACCGCTGGCCCAAGTGGAAATTTCTAGACTATTTCCTGTCGGTGGGCAGACCCTTGCGCAACCCCATAAGTATCGAGAGCATTGTTCCTGAGATGAACAAAGCGCGTGTGTTTGATGACCGGCTGACGCGCCGGATTGATAAGCGGCGCCAAAAGTTGATAAAAAGCTTCCCTCTGGATATCTGAAGCGCCCTTTCCGATCGCCTTGGGCCTGTAGCGCACCGTCCTGCCTTTCCCAGCCGGGGCGCAGATGCTATCGCTGCACAGGTGAACAATCGGGAGGATCGAGATGGATCTGGGAATCGCAGGAAAACGCGCGCTGGTCTGTGCCAGCTCCAAGGGGTTGGGGCGTGGATGCGCCGAAGCCTTGGCCGCCGAAGGCGTGCATCTGGTCATGAACGCGCGCGGGGCAGAGGCGCTGGAAGAAACAGCCGCCGCGATCCGCGCCGCCTACGGGGTAGAGGTCGTGACCGTTGCCGCCGACATCACCACGGAAGCCGGGCGCACAGAGGTTTTGGCGGCTGCGGGCGAGGTGGACATTCTTGTGAATAACGCAGGCGGCCCGCCGCCGGGGATGTGGACCGATTGGGAGCGCGACGATTTCATCAAGGCGCTTGACGCCAATATGCTGACCCCGATTGCGCTGATTAAGGCGCTGGTGCCAAGCATGATCGACCGTGGCTGGGGACGGGTGGTAAACATCACCTCGCAATCGGTGAAATCTCCGATCCCGGTCCTGGGCCTGTCGAATGCGGCGCGCGCGGGGCTGACCGGCTATGTTGCAGGCACATCGCGGCAGGTGGCGGGCAAGGGGGTTGTCATCAACAACCTGCTGCCGGGCATTCACGACACGGACCGCGCAACCGCGCTGGATGGCGGCGTGGCCAAGGCCGAAGGGATCACGCCCCAGCAAGCGCGCACCAAGCGCGAAGGCACCATCCCCGCCGGGCGGTATGGCACGGCAGCGGAATTCGGCGCGGCGTGCGCATTTCTGTGCTCGCAGTATTCCGGCTTCATCGTGGGGCAGAACCTGCTACTCGATGGCGGGGCGGTGAATGCAACGCTCTGAGCTTCAGGGCACGGCGCTTCTGGTGCTGACGGCGGCGTCCTTTGGGGCGGCGCCGTTCCTGATTGCGCTGGCGGTGCAATATTTTCCGCCCTTGACTCTGGGGGCCTTGCGGGCGGCCTTTGGCCTTCCCTTGCTGTTGATCGTGGCGGGGCTGATTGGCAAGCCCGGCTGGAATGGCGGCGAAGCGGTCGTGACCGCGCTTGTCGGCGGGGTGCTGGTGATCGCGACACCGTTCGTCACGCTGGCGGTGGGGCTGCAATACATCCCGTCCGGCATGGGCGGGTTGCTTTATGCGACCATGCCCATTTTCACGCTGGCCTTGGCGGCCATCTTCCTGCGTGATGAGCCCGTGACGCTGGAGCAAACCCTGCGCATCGTGCTGGGCCTTGGAGGCGTCGCGCTGATCGCGGGGCCGTCTTTCCTTGGCAGCTCGTTGGGACAGGCGGGTATTGGCACGCTGTTCACGTTGCTTGCGCCGCTAAGCTATGCGGCGGGCAATGTCTGGTTCCGGCGGCGCCAGCCAGTATCGCCGCTTTTATTGAATGCCGCGATGTTCGCGGTCGGCGCGGTGGCAACATGGCCGCTCGCGTTGCTGGTGGACGGGCGTGTCAGTGTCGAACCTTCCGGCGCTGTCATCGGAATTCTGGTGGCGTTGATCGTGCTGGCGACCGTGGCGCCTGCGATCCTGAATTACATTCTGGTGCGGCAGGTGGGGGCCAATCGCGCATCTCTGGTGATGTTCCTGATGCCCGGTTTCTCGGTGCTGCTGGGCATGGTGTTTCTGGATGAACGCTTGCCGCTTTTGGCCTTTGTGGGCCTTGCGTTGGTTATCCTCGCCGCGCGCGGGCCAATGCCGCGCTTGGCGGGGCGCAGCGTAGCGGCAGAGTAGGGGGGCTTTCGCCCCCCCCCCCCCCAGCCCTCAGGCTTTGCCTTTGTAGATCTCGACCAGCTTGCCCAGCATTTCCAGCGCGTCCTCGCGCGAGCGCTGGAAGCTGTTGCGCCCGATGATCGACCCGTTGCCGCCCCCGTCCCGGATGGCGCGGGCATCGTCGAATACCGCATCGGCCCCTTTGGCGGCCCCGCCCGAAAACACGATCAGGCGGCGACCGTTGAAGGACGACTGCACGCAATGCTTGACGCGGGCGGCTTGGGTGGCAATGTCGATCTGCTGCTCTTCATAGACTTTCTTAGCCTCTGGCAGCATCAGATGGTCGGTGCCCAGCTTGATCTTGATGACATGCGCGCCCAGAAGCGCTGCGATATGCGCAGCATAGGCGGCCACGTCGATGGCGGTTTCGCCGTCCTTGGTGACAGCCTCGCCGCGTGGATAGGACCAGATGACAGAGGCCACGCCCTTGGCTGCCGCTTCGCGGCGCATCTCGACGATTTCCTCGAACATATCCAGCGCGCAATCGCTGCCCGGATAGATCGTGAACCCGATCGCCGAGGAGCCCAGACGCAGCGCGTCATCTACCGATGCGGTGATGGCCTGATTCTTGCCCGCCGTGCCCGACATCAGCGAATTGGCGCTGTTGACCTTCAGAATGGTCGGGATCTGCCCTGCAAACGTGTCCGCGCCGGCTTCCAGCGGGCCAAGGGGGGCTGCATAGGCGCTGAGCCCCGCGTCGATCGCCAGTTGGTAATGGTAATGCGGGTCATAGCCCGCCGCATTCGGGGCGAAGCTGCGTGCCGGGCCATGCTCGAACCCTTGGTCCACGGGCAGAATAATCATCTTGCCAGTGCCGCCCAGCTTGCCGTTCATCAGCATCCGGCACAGATTGGCCTTCACGCCGGGTGTTTCGCCTTCGTAATTGGCAAGTATCTTCTGAACGATGCGGGTTGCGCGCATTTGGGCTGCTCCTGTCCGGTTTGTTTCTTGAACGGGATTAATCCGCCGTTTGTGGCAAAACAATGAAGTTTGCGCGCAACCATGGAAAGTTAGCGCAATCATGCGCCTTTTTGCCGCTTGGGAACGGGTTTTCTGCCCACAGACAGCAAAAAGCCCGCGCGGGGCGGGCTTAGCGCTTAGAATGGAATTTCGTCATCCATGTCGGACGGGCCAGAGGGGCCACCGCCATAGCCACCGCCCGAACCGCCCCCGCGCGCGTCGCCATAGCCGGGATCGCGGTTATACCCGCCACCAGCACCACCACCACCGGAGGAACCACCGGACCCGCCGCCACCATCGCCGCGCCCGCCCAGAAGCGTCATTTCACCGCGATAGGGGCGCAGCACTACTTCGGTCGAGTAGCGATCCGCGCCGGACTGGTCCTGCCATTTGCGCGTTTCCAGCTGCCCTTCGATATACACGGTAGAGCCTTTGCGCAGATATTGCTCTGCAATCCGCACCAGACCTTCGTTGAAAATGGCCACGGTATGCCATTCGGTCCGCTCGCGCTTTTCGCCCGTGGCCTTGTCGCGCCATTGCTCTGATGTGGCAATGCGCAGGTTGCACACCTTGCCGCCGTTCTGGAAGCTGCGCACTTCCGGGTCGCGCCCCAGGTTGCCCACCAGAATGACCTTGTTGACCGAGCCTGCCATGTGATTTCGTCCCTATCTGTCTGCATCGCGCCATGCGCTATATTTGCCGCGCATGGTAAAGATAGGGTGAACAGGCGCAAGCGGTTTTCTTGGCCGCGCTTTGTTGCTATATCTATCACCAACACGTGGGGTGGATGATGCGGGTTCTGACAATCTGTCTTTTTGCGTTTTGGGCCATGGCGTCGGGTGCAGTCGCGCAGGGTCTAAGCCTGTCATCCAGCGGTAGCGTGGCGTCCTCGCCCTTGGATCGGATCAAGCGGGCCAACCGCGTGATCGATGGGCGCTTGTCCGAGCAGTATTCCGCGTCTGCCCGGCTTTTGCCAAATGCGCCAGAGGCCGAGACGCCGCCGCTTATCCCGCGCTACACTGGCCCGCAATCGGGCGAATATGTGCAGCTTGCCCGTAAGGCGGCCCGCAGCAATGACGTGCCCGAAGACCTGTTCTTGCGGCTTGTCCACCAGGAAAGCCGCTGGAATGCGGCGGCTTTGTCGCGCAAAGGCGCGATCGGTCTGGCGCAGCTTATGCCCGACACTGCGCGCTTGCTGCGCGTCGACCCGAATGACCCGGCCCAAAATCTGCAAGGTGGCGCACGCTATCTGCGGATGATGTATGAGCGTTTCGGGTCGTGGCGTTTGGCGCTTGCGGCCTATAATGCCGGTCCCGGCGCGGTCGAGAGCCATGGCGGTATTCCGCCCTTCGAGGAAACGCGCAATTACGTCGCGATCATCCTTGGGGCCGGATAGCCGATGCTTGCCTTTTCCGGCTGACCCGTTGCAATGTCCCCGAAAACCGGAGGGGACATGACACAACTCGATACCGATTTCGTGCGCGCGCAGTTTCCGGCCTTTGCGGAACCAGAGCTGCAAGGGCAAGTGTTCTTTGAAAATGCGGGTGGATCGTATACGTGCCAGCCCGTCATTGACCGGCTGACGCGCTATTACCACAGCCGCAAAGTGCAGCCCTATGGGGCGTATCGTGCCTCTGAACTGGCCGGGGCAGAGATGGACGAAGCCCGCAGCCGACTGGCAGCATTGATGGGCGTAGAGCCTGACCAGCTTAGCTTTGGGCCGTCCACCAGCGCGAATACCTATGTTCTGGCGCAGGCCTTTGGCGAAAAGTTGGGCGCGGGCGACGCGATCATCGTCACCAACCAGGACCATGAGGCGAATACCGGCCCGTGGCGGCGTCTGGAGGCGCGCGGGGTCGCGCTGCGGGAATGGCAAATTGACCCGGATACCGGGCATCTGGACCCTTCGGCACTTTGGGCGTTGGTCGATGACCGGGTGAAACTTGTCTGTTTCCCCCATTGCTCGAATGTGGTGGGAGAGGTGAATCCCGTGGCCGAGATTTGCGCCGAATTGCGCGCGGCGGGCATCTGGTCTTGCGTTGATGGCGTGTCTTACGCGCCCCACGGTTTTCCCGATCTGGGCGCTTTGGGGGCCGATATCTACCTGTTTTCGGCCTATAAAACCTATGGCCCGCATCAAGGCTTGATGGTGCTGTCGCCTGGCTTGGCGGAATGGCTGCCCAATCAGGCGCATTATTTTAACGGGGACGTGCCGTATAAGCGATTTACGCCCGCTGGCCCGGACCATGCCCAGATCGCCGCCTGCGCAGGGATGGCGGATTATCTGGATGCGCTTTATGCGCATCATTTCGGTTCCTCGGAAACGCCCCCTGCGGCGCGTATGTCGGCGTTGCACGACCTGATGCGCGCGCAGGAAACGGCGCTTTTGCAACCGCTGCTGGATTATCTGCGTGCCCGCAATGATGTGCGGCTTTTGGGGCCAAGCAATGCCGCCGATCGTGCGCCAACCGTTGCCGTGGCGCACACGCGCCCCGGTGCCGACTTGGCCCGCGATCTGGCGGCGCATGGCATCATGGCGGGGGGCGGCAGTTTTTATGCCAACCGGGCGTTGCAAGGGCAGGGGATTGATCCCGCCCACGGGGTGTTGCGCCTGTCTTTCGTGCATTACACTGCGTCATCTGATCTTGACCGCCTGCTTGCGGCCCTAGATGACGTCTTGTGACTTTGCGACGGACGGATGTGTGACCGAAACGACCCCTATCATAGTATGGCTGCGCCGTGATCTGCGATTAAGCGATCATTCGGCATTGCATGACGCATGCGCGTCCGGCCAGCCCGTGATCCCCGTGTTCATCCATGATGACGAGGTCGCAACCCTTGGGGCTGCGCCGAAATGGCGGCTGGGGCTGGGGCTGGCGCATATGGCCAAGGCGCTGGGCGAGAAAGGGTCGAAGCTGGTTCTGCGGCGCGGCCCTGCGCTGGACGTGCTGCGCGCCTTGGTGGCGGAAACCGGCGCACGCCGTGTGGTCTGGACGCGCGGATACGCGCCGGGCCAGATTTCCCGCGACACTGATGTGAAATCGGCGTTAAAGGCCGATGGGCTGGAGGTGCAAAGCTACCCCGGCCAAGTGCTGTTCGAGCCTTGGGATGTCGCCACCAAGGATGGCGGGTTCTACAAGGTCTATACGCCGATGTGGCGTTCGGTGCGGGATCGTGACGTTGCAGACCCCTTGCCTGCGCCAGCACGCATCCCTGCGCCGAAGGCGTGGCCAGACAGCGATGATCTGGATGACTGGCAGATGGGGCGCGCCATGAACCGGGGCGCGGCGGTCGTGGCCGGGCACATTAATGTTGGTGAAGACGTGGCGCGCGGGCGCTTGGGCGCGTTTCTGGCGCATCGCGTGGCGCGGTATAAGTCAGAGCGCGACCGGCTGGACATTGACGCCTGTTCCGGCCTGTCGGAAAACCTGACCTATGGTGAAATCAGCCCGCGCACGATCTGGCACGCAGGTTGGCGGGCATTGCACGAAGGCCATGCGCAGGCCGAGGATTTCCTGAAAGAACTCGTCTGGCGCGAATTCGCGTATCATCTGATCTATCACACGCCGCGGCTGGAGTCGCAAAACTGGCGACCCGAATGGGACGGTTTCCCATGGCAAGGCGAAGGCGACGCGGTTCAGGCGTGGCGTCAGGGCCGCACCGGCGTTGAAGTGGTCGATGCCGCCATGCGCGAATTGTATGTCACGGGCCGCATGCACAATCGCGCGCGCATGTTGGTTGCCAGTTTTCTGACCAAGCACCTGCTGGTGGACTGGCGCTTGGGGCGCGACTGGTTTGCTGAATGTCTGGTTGATTGGGACCCGGCATCTAATGCCATGGGCTGGCAATGGGTGGCCGGATCTGGCCCCGATGCTGCCCCCTATTTCCGTATTTTCAACCCCGATACGCAGGCACAGAAGTTCGACCCGAAGGGAGCCTATCGCAAGATGTGGCTGGCCGAAGCCAGCCGCACGCCGCCCGAAACGGCACTGGCGTTTTATGATGCCTGCCCGCGCAGTTGGAACCTTTCGCCCAAGGACACACGTCCAGACCCGATCATCGACCTTAAAGATGGGCGCGAGCGTGCTCTTGCCGCCTATAAAGACCACCGAGAAAATCAAAAACAGGAAGACATGGCGCATGGCTGACATCGCATTTCCATCACGCCCGATGGGTGAGATACTGACATCGCTGGACGGGCAACAAGACCTGCCCCGCTATTTTGCGGCCGCTTATGCGATCGGGCAAAAGCTGAACAAGGGCCGGCTGGATGTGCATCTGCCCGATGGGCGGGTGTTCCGGCTGCAAGGGGCGCATCCGGGCTATGTGGCTGAAATTCATGTCCATGACCCGGATCTGTTCGGCCGCATGATCCGCGAGGGCGATCTGGGGTTTTCCGACGCCTATCTGGATGGCGGCTGGAGCACGCCCGACCTGCAAGTCTTGATGGACCTGTTTGCCGATGACAACCCGGCGCTCTATGACGAAGTGCTGCCGATGAAAGCGATCCGCCTTGTCGAACGCTTCCGCCATTGGCTGCGCCGCAACCACAAGGCGCAGGCGCGCAAGAATATCTCGCATCATTACGATCTGGGCAATGATTTCTACAGCCTGTGGCTGGATGACAGCATGACCTATTCCTCTGCCCTGTTCACCACCGGGCAGGAAAGCCTCGAAGCGGCTCAGGAAGCGAAATATGCCGCCATGGTGGACCGTATGGACGTAAAGCCCGGCGATCATGTGTTGGAGATTGGCTGCGGCTGGGGCGGCTTTGCCGAATACGCCGCCGCCAAACGTGGCTTGCGCGTGACCGGTCTGACCATTTCCCAAGCGCAGCATGATTACGCGGTTGCGCGCATGGCGCGTCTGGGCCTGTCCGACAAGGTCGAAATCCGCATGCAGGACTACCGCGATACGCGCGGGGAATTCGACGGCATTGCGTCGATAGAGATGTTCGAAGCCGTGGGCGAACGCTACTGGCCGACCTATTTCAATGCCGTGCGCGACCGGCTGCGCCCCGGCGCGCAAGCGGTGATCCAGATTATCATGGTGCCCGATGCGCGGTTCAAAAACTACAGCAGCAATGTCGATTTCATCCAGAAACACATCTTCCCCGGTGGAATGCTGGGCGCGCCGACCCCGGTGCGGCGTGTGGCTGAAAACGCCGGCCTCAGCTATGTCGACACCCATGATTTCGGGAAAAGCTATTCGGATACGCTGCGGCGATGGCATGACGCGTTCAATGCCCGCTGGGACGAGATTTCGGAAATGGGCTATGATGCGCGTTTCAAGCGTATGTGGGATTTCTACCTGACATCCTGTGCGGCGGCTTTCCGCGGTGGCGCGTGCGATGTCACGCAACTGGTGTTGCAACGTCCCTGAGCTTGGGTAGACTTGGCACTGTTGTCAAACAGGTGTGCCCATGCAAGACGTCGATGACGACCGCGATACTGCGCCGCTGGACAAGCTGAAAGAGCCTTTGGGCCTGCGGCTTGTCTATATGCTGATTATCGGGGTCATGCTGAGCTTTGCGCAATCGGTGCTGATCTTGCTGGCGGTGATCCAGTTCATCATTATTATCATCGACAACCGCCAGCCGAATGCGCGGCTGGCCGATCTGGGCTGCATGGTGGGGGCTTGGGTGGCCAAGGCCGCGCGCTACATGGTTGGCGCGACCGATGCAAGGCCATGGCCGTTCCGAGACATGGACTGACGGCTACAACAGCAGCATCGTCGCCAGCCCCAGAAAGGCTGCGAATCCCACCACATCCGTCACCGTGGTCACGAACGTGCCGGAGGCCAATGCCGGATCAACGCCCAAGCGGTCCAGCAATGCGGGCAGGCCAATGCCCGAAAGGCCCGCAACCACAAGGTTTATGACCATCGCCGCCGCGATCACGGCTGCCAGCATCAGCGACCCGAACCAGACATAACCCACCGCGCCCATCACCACGGCAAAGATCATGCCGTTGAACATTCCCACAAGGGTTTCGCGCCGGATAACCCGCCAGACATTCGCGCCGGTCAAGTCGCGTGTCGCCAGCCCGCGCACCGCGACGGCCATAGATTGCGTGCCTGCATTGCCGCCCATGGACGCGACAATCGGCATCAGCACCGCCAGCGCGACAAGGGTTTGGATCGTGGCCTCAAAGACCGCGATGACCAGCGACGCGATGATCGCTGTCACAAGGTTGACCCCCAGCCATGGCAGGCGCTGCCATGTGGTTTCCATGACCCCGTCTGACAAGCTGCCTTCGCCGGCCCCGGCCATGCGCAGCATGTCTTCTTCGTGTTCCTCATCCAGCACCGCCATGGCGTCGTCGATGGTGATGACACCGACAAGGCGTCCATTCGTGTCGACCACGGGGGCGGAGATCAGGTGATACTGGTTGAACGCATAGGCGACGTCGCCTTCCTCTTCGTCCAGTTCAAAGCTGCGGAAACTGTTTTCGGTGACAGAGGACAATGCGGTGTTGCGATTTGAGGACAAGAGCCGCCCTAGGGTCACATAGCCCGCCGGGGTATCGTCTGGCTTGACCAGGAAAACATGGTAGAACTGGTCGGGAAGATCTGTGCTGCTGCGCATCATGTCGATGGTCTGGCCCACGGTCCAGTCCTGCGGCACCTTGACGAATTCCCGCTGCATCAAACGCCCGGCGGAATATTCCGGATAGCTTAGTGCCTGCCGCGCGGCATCGCGGTCATCTTCTTCCAGTGCATCAAGAATCGCGCCGCGCTGCGATTCGTCGAGATCTTCCAGCAGGTCGACCACATCGTCCGAATCCATGTCGCGCACGGCACCGGCCAGAACGTCTGGCCGCAGGTAGCCGACCACCTCGTCGCGCAGGCCCTCGTCCAGCTCCGAGAGAATATCGCCATCGAACTCGGTGCCATACAGATGCACCAAGGCGCGGCGCGCGTCGGCCCCGATTTGTTCAAGGATGTCGGCAATATCCGCCGGGTGCAGCGGCTCGAACAGCTTGAATATGCGTTGCGCGTCCTGCGCCTCGACCGCTTTCACAACCTGTTTCAGATACCCTGAATCCAGATCGTAGCCGTCTTTGTCACGAAAGCCATCTGTTGGATCGTCGGTCATCATGGCCCCCCTCGGGTTGTGGAACACGCGGGCTGTCTACAGGCTTTGCCGCAAAAGTCGATTGCCCTTGACCGGAAATGAGTGGTCACTTCGCGGTGTTGCCCGAAAACAAGCATCGCGGACCGCGCGATTTGCCCGATTGCCGGGCCGTGCGTCTTGCAGGGCGGCAGGGCGCGGCCTAAGTCTGGTGAAACGATTGGAGTTGCCTATGTCCCTGACCCCCTCTGCCAGCTATCCGCAACCGGCTTTTGATCTTGACCGCCCCAAGGGCAGACAGGATCTGGGCGATCTGCCCGTTTGGGATTTTTCCAGCCTGTATGCCGCGCCGGATGCGCCGGAAGTCGCCCGCGATTTCGCGTGGCTTGAGCAGGAATGTGCGCGCTTTGCTGCCGATTACGAAGGCAAGCTGTCGGGGCTGGACGCGGGCGCGCTTCTGGAATGCGTCACGCGCTACGAGCGTATTGAACAGGTTGCCGGGCGGCTGATGTCGTTTTTCGGGCTGCGCTATTACCAGAACACGGTCGACCCCGCGCGCGCCAAGGCCATGTCCGATGCGCAGGACCGTGTGACCACTGCGACCACGCCGCTTGTGTTCTTCTCGTTGGAGTTGAACCGCATTCCCGATGCAGATTTCGATGCCAAGCTGGATGCGAATGCCGATCTGGCGCGGTACCGCCCGGTCTTCGAGCGGATGCGTGCCATGCGCCCGCATCAATTGTCCGACGAATTGGAGAAATTCCTGCACGACCAGTCCACCGTCGGCGCGGCGGCGTGGAACCGCTTGTTCGATGAAACCATGGCGGGGCTGGAATTTCCGGTAGAGGGAGAGGACGAACCGCTTGGGCTGGAATCCACGCTGAACCTGCTGACTGACCGTGACCGCGACCGCCGCGAAGCGGGCGCGCGCGCACTGGCCGAAGTGTTCGGTGCCAATATCCGGCTGTTTGCGCGGGTGCATAATACGCTCGCCAAGGAAAAGGAAATCGAGGATCGCTGGCGCAACATGCCCAGCCCGCAGCATGGCCGCCATCTGGCCAACCATGTGGAACCCGAAGTTGTGCAGGCGTTGCGCGATGCCGTTGTCGCGGCCTATCCGAAGCTCTCGCACCGCTATTATGTGCTCAAAGCCAAATGGCTGGGGCTGGACGAATTGCAGGTCTGGGACCGCAACGCGCCGCTGCCAACCGAAGCCGCGCGCACAATTGCGTGGCCCGAAGCCAAGGATATGGTGCTGGATGCCTATGCCGGGTTTTCGCCCAAGCTGGCCGATCTGGCGCAGCCGTTCTTCGAACGTGGCTGGATTGACGCCGCCGTCACACCCGGCAAGGCACCCGGCGCCTTTGCCCATCCCACCGTGACCGACGCGCACCCGTTCGTTATGCTGAACTACCTGGGCAAACCACGCGATGTGATGACGCTGGCGCATGAATTGGGGCATGGCGTGCATCAGCGGCTGGCGGCCGGGCAGGGGGAGCTCTTGTCCTCGACCCCGCTGACCTTGGCGGAAACCGCCAGCGTGTTCGGCGAAATGCTGACCTTCCGCCGGATGCTGGCCAAGGCGGCCACCAAGGAAGAACGCAAGACCCTGCTGGCTGGCAAGGTCGAGGACATGATTAACACAGTGGTCCGCCAGATCGCGTTTTACGATTTCGAATGCAAGCTGCACGACGCCCGGCGCGGTGGCGAGTTGACGCCCGACGACATCAACGCGCTGTGGATGAGCGTGCAGGCCGAAAGCCTTGGGCCGGTCTTTACCTATATGGAGGGGTATGAAACCTTCTGGTCCTATATCCCGCATTTCGTGCATTCGCCCTTCTACGTCTATGCCTATGCCTTCGGCGACGGGTTGGTGAACGCGCTTTATGCGGTTTACGAAGAACAGCCCGAGGGCTTTCAGGACAAGTATTTCGAGATGCTCTCGGCAGGCGGGTCCAAGCACCATAAAGACCTGCTGGCCCCGTTCGGGCTGGATGCATCGGACCCTGCCTTCTGGGATAAGGGTCTGAGCATGATCGCAGGCTTCATCGACGAATTGGAAGCGATGGAGTGATATAGCGCCCCCCTCCCCGCGCGGCATGTTGACGTGTGGCGCGGGGAACTATAATCAGGCGCATGTGCGGCAGCGCCGCGCCGTGGCGATTTGTCACCCGATTGCGGGCCACGTTAATCCATCCGCTAAAGAGGTCTGGGTCCAACCCCGGCCTACTGTAGGTTCGGGGGTTTTTTATGGCCCAATGGGCCGATAGGGGCTGATATGAGCCAGGACTGGAACACGCGCACCAAACTGGTGCATCAAGGCGCACGCCGTAGCCAATATGGTGAAGTGGCCGAAGCCATCTACATGACCCAAGGGTTTGTCTACCCCACCGCCGAAGCCGCAGAGGCGCGCTTCCTGGGTGCAGGGCCGGATGAGTTCATTTACGCACGCTATGGCAACCCGACGGTTGCGGCCTTTGAAGACCGCATTGCCGCCATCGAAGGCACCGAAGACGCGTTTGCCACGGCATCCGGCATGGCCGCCGTCTCTGGCGCGCTGATGTCAATGTTGCGCACGGGCGACCATGTGGTTGCGGCGCGGGCCTTGTTCGGGTCGTGCCTGTATGTGCTGGAAAACGTGCTGGCGCGTTACGGGGTCGAGGTGACGCTGATTGACGGCACCGATCTGGATGCATGGCGCAGCGCAATCCGCCCGGATACCAAGGCGGTTTTCCTTGAATCCATATCGAACCCCACGCTGGAGGTGATCGACCTTGAGGGCGTGGCCAAATTGGCCCATGCGGTCGGCGCAACGGTTGTGGTCGATAATGTTTTTGCAACGCCCGTGTTCAGCCGCGCGGTAAGCCTTGGGGCGGATGTGGTGATTTATTCGGCCACCAAGCATATTGACGGGCAGGGCCGCGCGCTGGGCGGGGTGATTTGTGGGTCGCGCGATTTTATTCGCGGCACGGTGGAGCCCTATCTGAAACATACCGGCGCGGCGCTGTCGCCTTTCAACGCGTGGATCATGCTGAACGGCATGACCACGATGGATTTGCGCGTGCGCGCGCAGGCCGCAACCGCGCAGGCTGTGGCAGAGGCGTTGCAGGGTGATTACCGGCTTTCGCGTGTGATCTATCCCGGCTTGCCTGAGCATCCGCAACATGGCATTGCCGCCGCGCAGATGTCGGGCTTTGGCACCGTTTTGTCCTTTGATGTGGCCGGTGGGCAGGCAGCGGCATTTCGGTTGCTGAACGCGCTGAAAATTGCCGTCATCTCCAATAATTTGGGCGATGCGCGCACGATTGCCACGCACCCGGCCACGACCACGCATCAGCGACTGCCTGACGACCAGAAGGCGCTTTTGGGTATTACGCCGGGGCTGATCCGCTTGTCGGTCGGGCTGGAAGATACATCCGACCTGATTGCCGACCTGCGCGGGGCGCTTGGCGCGATTTGACGCCAGAGAGTCGCGTCGCGTGCCGCAGGGGCCACGAAAAAAGTGGAAAAGCATGAGCGGGCGCTTACCTATGGCTCCGACAGACAGGAAGGACGATCCCTGATGAACGTGCATGTCCCCGGCCTAGAGCAGACCCCTTCGGAAGCAGAGGCGCAGGCGGCGCTGGAAACCTTGCGCCGTTTTGCCGATGGCGCGTCCGATGACGCCCGCGCGCGCGTTGAAGCGGCGGCAACCAGCCTGTTGCCCAATGTCGCCTATCCGGAATTGAGCCGTGATTACCCCGACGCGTTCCGCGCCGATGCCGTTTACAAGGCAAGCCTGCCGGATTTGCAGAACGGCCCGGCCAGTCTGATCGTGGGCGCGAAAGCCCCGATCCAGCATGTCGGCATTTCCAACTTCCGTCTGCCCATCCGCTACCACACGCGCGATAATGGCGATCTGACGCTGGAAACCTCTGTCACCGGGTCGGTGAGCCTGGAGGCCGAGAAGAAGGGCATCAACATGTCGCGCATTATGCGCAGCTTCTATGGCCATGCCGAACGCACCTTCAGCGCCGATGTGGTGCGCGCGGCGCTGGACGACTACAAGGCCGATCTGGAAAGCTTTGACGCGCGCATCATGATGCGCTTCAGCTTTCCGGTGAAGGTCGAAAGCCTGCGCTCTGGCCTGCAGGGCTACCAGTATTACGACATCGCCATGGAAGTGGTCGATCGCGCGGGCGTGCGCCAGACCTTCATGCATCTGGACTATGTCTACTCTTCGACCTGTCCGTGCTCTTTGGAGCTAAGCGAGCATGCGCGTGCCACGCGCGGACAACTGGCCACGCCGCATTCGCAGCGCTCGGTCGCGCGCATCTCGGTGCAAGTGCTTAATGGTTCCAAACTGTGGTTCGAAGACCTGATCGACCTGTGCCGCGCTGCCGTGCCCACGGAAACGCAGGTCATGGTCAAGCGCGAGGATGAACAGGCGTTTGCGGAACTGAACGCTGCCAACCCGATTTTCGTGGAAGATGCCGCGCGCAGCTTTTGTGAGCAGTTGGACGCTGACCCGCGCATCGGGGATTTCCGGGTGCTGGCCAGCCATCAGGAAAGCCTGCACAGCCATGACGCGGTCAGCGTGCTGACACGAGGAGAGACCTTTGATTCCGACAGCTTGAACCCACGCCTGTTCGCCAGCTTGTTCCATGTCGGCTGATTGCGCCCCATAACTGTCTAATTTACATGGCGCGGGCGCGGGCGCGGTCCGCGCCATTTTTGTTTTGTCTCGACGTATAAACTTGATCGGTGCCGCGTGCTTTGCATTATGTGCATCAATAGACATAACAATGTTGGACCAACATCATGACCAAGCATTTCCTGATCGCAGCCTGTGCTGTCATCGCCCTTGCCGGGTGTGAGATCGAGGGCGCACCGCAATCGACCTCTCCGGCGGCGACCCCGCAGCGCGACATTATGCCCGCACCACAGGTTGGGACTGCCAGTGTCTCCGACAGCAGCACAACCACCACCACAACCGTCAGCGGCAACACCACCAGAACAGAGACGACATCCACCTCTGTCGGAGTGAATGCGGGGGGCTTTCTTGCGGCGCTGGCAGGTGGCGGTCAGGCCGCGAACACCGCCGCCGATTACGCAGGCAGTTGGAACGTGACCAGCCCCAATAATCGCCAATGCCGCATGGTTTTGCGCGCGCCCGCAACAGCCGGCGCCCCGGCGATGGTTCAGAACCAAGGGTGTTTTCAGGAATTGTTCAATGTCAGCCGCTGGAGTTTGCGCGGCAGTGAGTTGGTTCTGACCGACGGGTTCGGCAATTCGGTGGCCAGCCTGCGGCCGACAGCGCGCAACCGCCTTGAAGGTGGTGACGTGCTGATGTGGCGCTAGGGCATCGGCCTTTATTGCGCGCTTGACAGCCGGGCGCGCAGCGACAAAGGCTGCGCGTCATGTTGGACTTTCGCCCTGTCATTTACCTGGTCGGCCTGCTGACTTTTACGCTTGGCGCGTTGATGCTGCTGCCCATGGCGCTGGACCTGAGTCGTGGCGACCCGAATTGGCGCGGCTTTGCGCTGTCGGGGTTTGCGTCTGCCTTGGTGGGTGGGCTGTTGGCCGGGGCAACCCGCAATTCGCTGGGCGTTGGCCTTGGGCGGCGGCAGTCCTTTCTTCTGGCCAGCAGTCTTTGGCTGGTGCTGCCCGCGTTTGCATCGGTGCCCTTCATGATCGGCGCCCCGCAGGCAAGCTGGACAGATGCTTATTTCGAGGCGATATCGGGTATGACAACGACCGGCGCCACGGTCTTCGTGGGGCTGGATGACATGCCGCGCGGGGTGTTGCTGTGGCGCTCCATTCTGCAATGGCTGGGTGGCTTGGGCATTGTTGTCGTGGCGCTGGTGTTTTTGCCTGTGCTGCGAGTGGGGGGGATGCAGCATTTCCAGTCCGAAGGGTTCGACACGCTGGGCAAGATCATGCCGCGGGTCTACGATATTTCGCGCGCGCTGTTGCAGGTCTACCTTGCGCTGACCTTGGCGGCGATCATCGCTTACATGGCGTTCGGCATGGGCGGGTTCGACGCGCTGAACCACGGACTGACAACGGTCGCCACGGGTGGGTTTTCCACCACAGACCAGTCCTTCGCGGCATTTACCGGCCCGCTGGAATATGTCTCGGTGCTGTTCATGGTGCTGGCGGGGTTGCCCTTTATCCGGTTGATCCAGTTGATGGGCGGTCAACCCACGGCGTTGCTGCAAGACGTGCAGGTGCGCGCCTTCCTGCGCTGGATTGCCTATGCGGTGGGCGTGATCGTGCTGTACCGTTTCGCCACCGAGGATAGCACGCTGCTTGATATTCTGCGCGGCACTTTGTTCAATGTGGTCACGCTGTTCACGGGCACAGGCTATGGCAGCGAGGATGTCTCGGCATGGGGCGATTTTCCGTTGATGGTGGTCATGCTGGTGGGCTTCATCGGAGCCTGCACGGCCTCGACGGGGTGTTCGCTGAAAGTGTTCCGCTTTCTTGTGCTATTCGAGGCGATCAAGCTGCGGATGCGGCAGCTTGGCAGCCCGCATCAGGTGGTGGCGCTGCGGCTGGGCGGCAAGCGGTTGGAAGAGGACGTGATATCCTCTGTGATCGTTATGTTCACCGCCTTCGCGGGGATTTTCGCGTTTCTGGCCGCCGCGCTGGCGCTGACCGGGCTGGATACCCGCACCGCCCTGACCGCCGCCTGGACTGCGATCTGCAATATCGGTCCCGCATTCGGGCCAGAGGTGGGGCCAACCGGGGCGGTGGACCAATTCTCGACCGTAGCGAAATGGCTGATGATGCTTGGCATGTATCTGGGCCGGCTAGAGGTTCTGGCGGTGCTGGTCCTGTTCTTCCCCCGGTTCTGGAAAAGTTAGATGAAACCGTTCCTTGTCATACAGTTGCGCCCCGAAAAGGATGTGGCAGATGACGAATACGCCGCCATCCTGCGGCGTGCCGGATTAGCCGCGGAGGATACGCGCCGCATCCGGCTGGAGCAGCAGACGCTGCCCGGCGATCTGGACCTTGGCGGGCATAGCGGCGTCATTGTCGGGGGTGGGCCGGGATGTGTCAGCGACCCGCCAGAGAAGAAAACCCCCATGGAGGCGCGGATCGAAGCGCAAATCCTGTCGCTGATGCCGCGCATTGCTGACAGCGGCACGCCGTTTCTGGGGTGCTGCTACGGTATCGGCATTCTGGGCCGGTTCCTTGGTGCGCCTGTTTCGCAGGATCACCACGGCGAGGATGTGGGCCCGATTATCTGCCGCCGCCGACCAGAGGGCGCGGCTGATCCGCTGCTCGAAGGGCTGCCCGATGAAATGACCGCCCTTGTCGGCCATAAAGAGGCGCTTGACGCGCTGCCGCCCGGTGCCGTTCACCTGCTGCAAGGCGACCGCTGCCCGATCCAGATGCTGCGCTACGGTGATCGCATTTATGCCACGCAGTTCCACCCCGAAGCTGATGGCGCAAATTTCGCCCTGCGCATTTCGGTCTACAAGGACAAAGGCTATTTCCCGCCAGAACGCGCGGCAGAGCTGACGGCGGCCTGCGCTGATGTGCGCACAGAGGCTTCGGGTCGGGTGCTTGCGAATTTCGTGCAGCATTTTGCGCGCGATTAAGCAAAGCTGTTGCGATCCCCGATTGCGCTTGCGCGCGGCTTGGGCTAAATCCCGCCCCACGCCGGCATAGCTCAGTTGGTAGAGCAGCGGTTTTGTAAACCGAAGGTCGGGGGTTCAAGTCCCTCTGCCGGCACCATTAACCCGATGTGCCCGGAAAACATGCAGCCTGCATTCGCAACGGTTTGCGGCCATGGCGGGTGCAGTCGCGCCAAGGTATAAGGGGTGACTCGGACCCAAACGAAAGCGCCGTTTTGACCGCAACCGCCGACCCGTCAGACGCGCCCGCGTCGCAAATCCTGGAACCTCAGCCCGCCGTGCTGGACGGGGGCGGGCAGGAATGGCGGCTGTCCGGGGCGTTGACGGTGCGCTATGTTTCGGCCGTGGCTGCGGATCTGCCCCGCGCAAGCGGAACGCTGGACCTGTCGGGACTGACACGGTTGGACACGGCGGGCGCCTATCTGCTTCACCGCCATGCCGAGCGCCTGCATATTCGCGGCGCACAGACCGATCATGCGGCCCTGTTGGACCGGGTCGCGGCCTCTATTCCGGAACCGCCCGAACAACGCGTGCGAAATTGGTCGCTGTCGCAGCTATTGGAGCACATTGGCCGCATGGTCGTGAGCGGCGGCAGCTTCCTGCGAGAGATTACAGGTATGCTGGGCTTGTTTCTTGCGCGGCTGGGTCAGATCGTCCTGCATCCGGGGCAATTGCCGATGACGGCGCTGGTGCATCACGCCGATCAGGTCGGCTGGCGCGCGGTGCCGATTGTCTCGCTCATGTCTTTTCTCATCGGGGTGGTGCTGGCCTTTCAAGGCGCTGTGCAGTTGCGCCAGTTCGGGGCCGAGATTTTCGTCGTCGACCTGATCGCCATTTCCATCCTGCGTGAATTGGGCATCCTTTTGACAGCCATCATCGTGGCAGGGCGCACCGCGTCCAGTTTTACCGCCGCGATCGGCTCCATGAAAATGCGTGAGGAAATCGACGCCATGCGCACATTGGCCATTGATCCGGCCATGGTGCTGTTCGTGCCGCGTATTCTGGCGCTGCTGATAACGCTGCCGATTTTGGGCGCGGTGGCAAATTTTATGGGCCTGTTGGGCGGCGCACTGATGTCATGGATTGAACTGGGCGTTTCGCCCTCGGTTTTTCTAGCGCGTCTGCTGGCAGAAACCGGCACCAACCATGTCATGGTCGGCTTTGTAAAGGCGCCGGTTTTTGCGCTTATCATCGGGGTGATCGGCTGCCATGCCGGGATGCAGGTGCGTGGCAATGCCGAAAGCCTTGGTGCCCAGACCTCTGCCGCCGTGGTGCGCGCCATTTTCGCCGTTATCGTGGCAGATGCACTGTTTTCTGTCTTTTTTGCCATGATGGATATCTGATGTCGCAGGACGTTGTCATAAAACTGCGTGGCATCCGCAATGCTTTCGGGCCGCACACGGTGCATGAAAACCTCGACCTCGATGTTTATCGCGGAGAGGTGTTGGGTGTTGTCGGCGGGTCGGGTAGCGGGAAATCGGTGCTGTTGCGCTGCATTGCCGGGCTGCGCCCGCCACAGGCTGGCACGATAGAGATATTTGGTCAGGACGCGCTCAACTGCTCGGAAGCGGCCCGGCTGGAGATTGACCAGCGTATGGGTGTGATGTTTCAGGACGGCGCGCTGTTTTCCAGCCTGACCGTGCGCGAGAATGTCGAAGTGCCGCTGCGCACAATTGACGGTCTTGATGCCGGGCTACGCCGCGACTTGGCGGACCTGAAAATTGCCATGTCGGGGTTGCCCTACAAGGCTGGTGACAACTACCCGTCCGAACTGTCGGGCGGTATGCGCAAACGCGCAGGGCTGGCGCGCGCGCTGGCGCTCGACCCCGAAATCGTGTTTCTGGACGAACCGACAGCGGGGCTGGACCCGATCGGCGCTTCTGCCTTTGACGAGCTTATCAAGGGGCTTAGCCGCGCGATGGGGCTGACCGTGTTCCTTGTGACCCATGATCTGGACACGTTGCACGCCACTTGCGACCGAATCGCGGTTTTGGCGGACAATCGAGTGAAGTATACAGGCACGATGGACGAGATGCTGAAGATCGACCACCCATGGGTGCATGAATATTTCCACGGTCCGCGCGCGCGTGCCGCGATAGCCACCAAGGATAAGGTAAGTTAACCTATGGAAACCAAAGCAAATTATGTTCTGGTTGGTGTCTTTGCCTTGCTTGGGTTCTTGGGCGTTTTGGGCTTTTTCCTGGCCTTTGGAAAAGTGCAGTTCGATCAGCAATATGCCTATTACAATGTCCGATTCGACAGTGTTGCCGGCCTGTCATCCGCGGCGGATGTGACCTTTGCGGGGTTGCCTGTGGGGCGCGTGGTCGATATTCGCCTGGCCCCCGAGCAGGATGGCAAAGTGCTTGTGTCATTGGAGGTGGAACGCGAAACGCCCGTGCGCGCCGATACGGTGGCGGTTGTCGACAGTTCCGGCATTACCGGCGTCGCCTATGTTGCGTTGTCGCCAGGCAGTTCGGACGCGCCGCTGATAAACGACCGTGAGGATGTTCCGGACCTGACCGCAGGCCGTTCAAGCCTCCAATCCTTGACCGAGGGCGCGCCGCGTATTCTGGACGAAGCCTTGCAGGTGGTTGAGCAGGTCAACGCGATTCTAGGTGAAGAAAATCGCACAAGAATAGAGAATATATTGATAAATCTGGAATCTTCTTCGGGTGAGATTTCGCGCGCATTGGATAGTTTTGCCGGCTTCACCGACACAATCGAAGCCGCGACACAGACCTTTGCGGAATTTGCCGGCAATCTGGAGCCCATTCTTCTTCAGGCTGAAAAAGCGCTCGAAAGCCTGCAATTTGCCGTGGATGAAGGCGCGCTGGTGGCGACCAACGCGCGCATCGCGTTCGAGACCGGCACGCAAACATTGGAAACGGTTGATTCCTTTGTCGCGCAAGACCTGACAGAAATGGTCGTCCAGTTGCGTGCGGATGCGACTGCGCTGCGCAGCGAGTTGGAAACTGCAAGCCGTGAGGCGACTGGCATGTTCTCGGATCTCTCACGCACCGGGCAGGCCGCGACCGAGCGGATGGAGGCGCTCGACCCGGCGCTTGCGCTGCTGGAGCCGCTTCTGGAGCGCGCCGAAACCACCTTGCGATCGGTCGAGCAGATGTCCGACAGTGTTGAAACGCTGGTCAGCGGCGAAGGCAGTCTGCTGGTTTCGGAGTCGCGTGAGATGGTGTCCCGCGCGACCAGCGCCATCGATAGCGTGGCGCAGGTGGCTGAAAATGATCTGCCGGTCATCATGGCCGATATCCGTGCCGCGACCGCCGAGGTGCGTGGCGTTGTCGAGACGGTTGGCAATGACCTCAGCAACGTCTCGGGCAACATTGATGCGCTCAGCACATCCGGCCTGCAAGCCCTTGACCAGGTTACAGAAACCTTTGGAAATGCAAATATAACGCTGGAAGCGATTAACCGTGCGTTAGAGACAGGAGAGGGCGCGCTGGAGGCCGCTGAGCGTGCCTTTGTCGGCGCTGACCGGGTCATTAATGAGGATGTTGCTGCTATCACCGCCGATCTGCGGGATGTGCTGGACCGCTTGGGGACGGCGGTTGACGCGGTCTCTGCCGATATTCCTGCCGTCACCGCTGATCTGCGCGCCACTGCCGAAAGTGCCGCGCGCACCTTCGATGATCTGGGCGCGGTGGTGCGTGACAGCGCTGGCCCGGTGCGTGATTTCACCGCTGCGGGCCTGCCCAACATTACCCAACTGGCCCGCGAAGCGCGTGGGCTGATCGCCAATCTGGACGTGCTGGCGCGCAAGCTCGACAGTGATCCTGCGCGCCTGCTGCTCAACAGTCAGACACCGGAGTTCAGAAGATGAAGAATGCTCGATTAGGTGTTGTTTTTGCAAGCCTTCTGGCGCTTTGTGGGTGCAGCGCGGTGTCGGCGTTGAACAAGGCCGCGATCCCGCTCGATGCGTATGAGTTGCGCGCGCCGACCAATATGCCGCAAGCCGGGCGCAGCTTGAACCGGGCGCTGAGCATAGAGCCACCGACAACGTCCGGCGCGCTTGATACGGACCGGATTCTTGTCAAACCCAACCCGGTGCAATCGCTGTATCTGCCCGATGGGCGTTGGGCGTCCGAATTGCCTGCGATGTGGCAGACCATGGCGCTGCGTGCCTTCGAGGATACCGGCGCGCTGTCCTATGTTGGGCGCAAACCCTTGGGTGCCGTGGGGGATTTCGCGCTTATAAGCGAGATTACGGATTTTCAGGCCGAATTGGGCGACGACGACACAGCCACAATCCGGTTGCGCCTGACCGCCCGTCTGGTCCGCGAAAGCGACGCGCGGGTGATGGCGCGGCGGGTTTTCAGCGCCGCGGTGCCGGTCGAGGGCACGGAAACGTTGACGCTTGTGAACGGGTTTAACGCGGCCTCGGACGAGGTTCTGGCCGAGATGGTGGCTTGGGGATTGCAAGGGATGGGGCTAAGGCTGCCTGCGTCGTGACCGGGGCGCTACGATCGCCATTGGGCTTGAACCAATGGCGCATCCATAGCGACCCCGGAGTATTTTTAGCAAAATGAAAAAGGGCACATAAGGTGTTGAAATCGCTTTACGACTGGACATTGTCCATGGCCAGTCACCGCCATGCGCTCTGGGTGTTGGCTTTTGTTGCGTTCATCGAATCTTCGGTTTTTCCCATCCCGCCCGATGCGCTGATGATCCCGATGATAATTGCCCGCCCGTCGCGCGCTTTTTTAATCGCGGCGATTGCGACGGTCGCGTCGGTCGCGGGCGGTCTGCTGGGCTACTGGATCGGCGCAGGGGCGTTCGAACTGATAGGGCGCCCGGTGTTGGAATTTTACGGCAAGGACGCTTATTTCGCTGAATTTTCAATACGTTATGCCGAATGGGGTGCCTGGGCCGTGCTGATTGCGGGCGTCACGCCCTTTCCCTACAAGGTCATCACCATCCTGTCGGGAGCGACTGCGCTGTCGTTGCCGGTCTTCATTATCGCGTCTATTTTTGCACGAGCGCTGCGGTTTTTCATCGTGGCGGCACTATTGTGGAAATTCGGCGCACCGATTCGTGATTTCATCGAAAAACGGCTTGGGCTTGTTTTCATCGTTTTTGTGGTGTTGCTGGTCGGCGGATTTTACGCGGTGAGGTTTATGTGACGCGCTCGAGACAGGTTCAAATGCTGGCATTGGCCGGATCGGCGGGGTTGCTGCTGGGGGCGCTGGCTTTCCAGTATATTGGCGGCATGGCACCTTGTGCGCTGTGTATCTGGCAACGCTGGCCGCATGTCGTGGCACTGGTTGCGGGCGCCGGGCTGATCCTGCCGGGGCCGTGGGCTGTGCTGGGCGCGTTGGGAACCGCCGGGTCGGGCGTGATCGGGGTTTACCACACCGGGGTCGAGCGCGGCTGGTGGGAAGGCCCGTCCAGTTGCACATCGGGGGGCGATCTGTCGGGGCTGACCGCGCAGGAATTGCTGAACCAGATCATGGCCGCGCCCGTGGTGCGCTGCGACGAGGTGCCGTGGGAGATGCTGGGCCTGTCCATGGCAAGCTGGAACGCGGTTTTGTCCTTCGGCTTGGCGGGTTTGTGGCTGTTGAGTCTGCGGCTGCGGGGTTAAACTTTTCTTCACGGGTCAATGTTACGGTCATGCCATGGAGTTGAACAGGCATGTGAAGATGACCCGCTACCATTGCATGATAGACCTGAAACCGAATGCCAATGAACTGGCTTTTGCGCGGGCCGTGGCGCTGTGGTTCGGGATATTGCAGGCTGCGGGCAAGCTAAGCGGCTGGCACTTGTCACGGCGCAAGCTGCGGCTGGCGGGTCCGGGCTTTGGGGATTTCCTGCTGGTTGTCGAATTCGACGACATGGCGCAGATGGACCGTGCCTTTGCCCATCTGGCAGAGGGCGATCATACTGCGGCGCAGGCCTATTCCCAGATGCACGGCATGATCGACCGGGCAGAAGCGGGGTTGTTTCGGCCTTATCCCGACCCAATGCCGGTGGAGCGCTTGTCATTGATATGAGGGACGCGCTTTTTATCGTTCTTCGGCTTTTATGTGCTTGCTGGGCCGGCTTGAGCGGCCTGTTGAAGTGGCGGCAAAGGCGCGCTGCCCTACAGCATAGATGGCAAGACAAGATCGGGCGGGCGGTGGCCATCGGCAAAGGTTTTGATGTTGATAATGACCTTTTCGCCCATCTCGGCCCGCCCTTCGCGCGTGGCCGACCCCATATGCGGCATCAAGACCACGTTGGACAGCTCGCGCAGCCGGGGGTTCACCTGTCGCCCGCGCTCGAACACGTCCAGCCCCGCGCCCGCAATTTCCCCCGCGCGCAGGCCGCGCGTCAGGGCATTTTCGTCGATCACCTCGCCGCGCGAGGTGTTGACGATAATGGCAGAGGGTTTCAGCAGCTTCAGCCGCCGGGCATTGAGAAGATGGAAGGTCGCGGGTGTATGCGGGCAATTCACCGAAATGACGTCCATGCGGGCCACCATCTGGTCAAGGCTTTCCCACCATGTGGCCTCTAGCGCGCTTTCCACTTCGGGGCGCAGGCGGCGGCGGTTGTGATAATGTATCTGCATGCCGAAAGCCTGCGCGCGCCGCGCCACGGCCTGCCCGATTCGCCCCATCCCCAGAACCCCCAGGCGCTTGCCGTTGATGCGTGTGCCCAGATTGGCCATTGGCGACCAGCCCGCCCAGTCGCCCGCTTGCATCTGCGCCAGCCCGGCGGGAATGTTGCGCGTGACCGCCAGCATCAGGGCCATCGCCATGTCGGCGGTGTCTTCTGTCACGACACCGGGCGTGTTGGTGACAAGAATACCCCGCTGACGGGCCGTTGCCACGTCGATATGGTCAACGCCTGCACCGTAATTGGCGATCAGTTTCAGGCGTTCGCTGGCCTGGGCCAGCAACGCAGCGTCGATATTGTCGGTCAGCGTGGGCACCAGAACGTCACAATCCTGCATGGCCGCGATCAGGGCCGCGCGGTCCATTGGCGCGTCGGTTTCGTTCAGACGCAGGTCGAACAATTCCGACAGACGGGTTTCGACCGCGTCGGGCAGGCGTCGCGTTACGACAACACTCAGGCGGGATTTCGGCATGTTGCGGGCTCATCTCTTGTGTGTCGGGTTTCTTATGGCAAACTGCCCGCAATCTCCTCGCGCGACAAGACCGGCTTTTGCAGTCCGGCGAGTGCGGGGGCGGGCAGGGCGCAGAATTTTCAGAAGGACCGGGCCGAAAAGGCCGGGACATGGGCGTATGACACGATCTTTCCACCGGATCGCCGCAGCTGTCATGGCTGTGGCTGTTGGACTGGCCTTTCCGCTGGCTGCGTGGGCGCAGCAGCGCGGCCCGGTCACGAATCTGCCCTTGCCGCGTTTCGTTTCGCTCAAGACGAACGAGGCCAACGCCCGGCGCGGCCCTGACCTGTCGCACCGGATTGACTGGGTCTACAAACGGCGTGACATGCCGTTACGGGTGACAGCAGAGTTTGAACACTGGCGCCGGATAGAGGATATGGACGGTAAGGGTGGGTGGATTCATTCTGCGCTGCTGTCGGGCGAACGCACAGCGCTGGTGCAAGCGGACATGGCACCCCTGCGCGTGCGTCCCGACCCCGATGCGCGGGACGTGGCCTTGCTGGAGCAAGGCGTGATCGGCATACTTCGAAGCTGCGAGGTGGAGTGGTGCGAGTTGCAGATTGGTGATGTGAAAGGCTGGTTGCCCATCAGTGTGCTGTGGGGTGTGGATCCGGGCGAATTGCTGAACTGACCGTGCTATTGCGCGGTGCAATGCGCGCCGGTCGGGGCCTGACCGGACCCAAGCGCCAGCGCGGGCGGTGCGCTGAAAAGGTCGGGGGCGCCGACGCGGGCAAGGTCAAGCACAAGGATTGCACCGATCAGCGCGATTGCGGAGATACCGACGATTTGACGGGGCAGGGTGGCAAGTGTCATGCGAAGGCTCCTTTCGGCTGAGATGCCGGACGTAAGATGACGGGGCGCAATTTCAGACCAAGGGTCGATCCTGCGAAGGCCGCAGCCAGCCAGACCCAGCCATGTAGCGACCCGGTCGAGATACCGCTGAAGAACGCGCCCACATTACAGCCAAACGCCATGCGTGCCGAATAGCCCAGCACCAACCCCGCCAGCAGCACAAGCGCGTAGCTGCGCGCTGTCAGGGCTTGCGCGGGGGCGCCCGGTTCAGCGCGGAACCGCATGACGGCGAAAGCCCCCAGCAGCAGCCCGATATTGGTGAGCGAGGTCACGTCCGTCAGGATGGACGCGCCCAACCGTTCGGCATTGCCGGGATTGGCCCAGAACCCAGTTGCGACGAGGTCTGCTCCCCCTGCCTGCGCGATCTTGGCGCCCCACAGGCCAAGCCCGTAGACAATTCCCCAAGGCTGACCTGCCACGACCAGATTTGCCAGCGCCAGCGCCGCGATCAGCACCGCCGCCCACCACAACCGCGCGGGCGGCAGACGTTTGCCGGGTGCTGCGCGCCAGATGACCAGCGCGCCCAGCGCGGCCAACCCCACAAGGGTTGCATAAAGGCCCGCTTCTGCGCCAAGCACGCCTTGCACGGAAATCACTGGCAGGCTGGCCAGCCCGGTCCACCAGCCCAAGTGCAAGCTGCCCGCGAAACTGCCACCGATAAAGCCGACAAGTGCGATCAACCCGACAAGGTTGCCCGATCCGGCATTGATAAGTGTCCCCGATCCGCAGCCCATGACCAGTTGCATCGCTGCGCCGAACACGAAAGCGCCAAGGATCATGCCCAAGCCGACCGGCGCGTGCGCCGCCGACAATTCGCCCCCATGTGCGGCCATCAGCGGGAAGGCTACGGAGGCCACCAGCCCGATGGCAAGAAATTGCGCCAGCAGGCCGCGTCCGTCGCGTTCGACCACGATCAAACGCCACGGCCCGGCAAACCCAAAGCGCAACCCTTCCAGCACCAGCCCGAAGCCGATGCCGATTGCCATGAGAAGACCGGCGCGCGGGCCGGCCATGACGAAGGCAAAAAGCAAGGCGGACAGAAGGAGCAGTGAAACGAACAGGCGGCGGGGCAGCATGGTCGGCCTTTCAAGCTAGGCCCCGGCGCTGCATGTGGCAGGCCGGGGTGTTTTGAGTATTTAAAGCAAGATGAAGCAGGTCAGAACAGCCCGTCTACCCAGCGTTTGGTTGATCGCCACAGATATGCGACTCGGTTTGGTTCATTGTCGAGCGCGTGGCCATGAATTGTGTATTCCGCCATGCTTTCCGCATAGAGCCGGGTATTGGGAATCTCTGCCAATTCGCTGAGGGCGAACCAGTTGATCGCGGCCCAATGCCCGGTATTGCAGAAGGAAACGGTTACGGGCGCGTCTTGCAAGCCTTGCTCGGCGGCAATTGCGCGGGCGCGCTCTGGGGCGACCATCAGGCCATCCTCGAAGAATTGTGAGAATTGCAGGTTTTCGGCGCTACGGATGGTGCCGGGGCGGGCGATGGACCAGGTGATCCCCTCGAATAAGCCTTCGGGGCGGCTGTCGACCAGCCGGGCTTCGCCGCTGTCGACCAGCTCTACCACTTCAGAGGTGGGGATATACCAGTCGTCGCGCCATTCGGCGTAGAAATCCGATTCTGTCGGTGTAACCTCGCCTTTGGCGGTGGGCAGACCCGCCTTGGCCCAAGCCTGATACCCGCCATTGAGCAGCGCCAAATCCTGCACGCCCAAGGATTTCAATGTCCAATAGACACGGGCGGCGGCGCCCATGTCGGATGGGCTGTCGCCATTATGCACGATCACGGTGGGGCGGTCTGCGGTGACGCCCACGCGCACAGCTTCAGATTCATATTCGAGTTCGGGTTTCAGCGCGCCGGGATTGGTCGGGCCCGCGCGCCATTCGGAATAGGGCGAGGAGACCGCGCCGGGGATATGGCCGGCCTCAAAGTCACCGGTCACGCGGATGATGTGGATATCCTCGCCACGTTCCAGCAGCGCCGACAGGTCAGACGGGGCCAGCAGGGGCTGCCAACCTTCGGGCGCGGCAAGAGCGAAGCCGGGCAGGGCGGTCAGTGTCAGGGTCAGGGCGGTCTTGCGCAACATGTCAGAGCCTCCGGGTGTGATGTGTTGTCGCTCAGCTAGGCCCGTGCCGATTGCCGCGCAAGGGATAGGGCCGGTAGCTGCCCTGTGCCTGCGCGGCGGAAATTTGTCCGAATTCCAAGGCAGGAAAACATCTGTTCCGCGCTGGGGCGTGAACTTGGAACAGCGTCACGCGCGGCGTGTGATGGTTGGCAAATGGCCCTTATTTGCCCCATGGTCTGCTACAGCGGCGTTATGCGCCGTCGCGCCACCTTGCCCAGCCGCGATTCGCGCCACGCGATCAGCAAACCCGCCGCGATCACCAGCCCGGCACCGGCCAGCATTTGCGGGGTTGGCACCTCGTCGAACAGCACAAAGCCCAGCACCGTGGCGAAGATCAGTTGCGCATACCAGAAGGGGGCCAGCGCCGAGGCATCGGCATAGCGATAGCTGGCGGTCATCATCAATTGCCCGACGCCGCCCAACAGGCCAGAGGCGACCAGCAGCATGGCCACTTGTGGCGTGGGCCAGACCCAGCCGAAGGGGGCCGTCAACAGGCCCATCAGGCTGGCCGTCAGCGCGAAGTAGAACACGATGGCGGGGGTGCTTTCCTGCACCACCATCCGGCGCAGCAGAATTTTCACCAAGGCCGCTGCGGTGGCGGACCCAAGCGCCGCAAACGCGCCAATCCGGGCAAGGTTATCGGCGCCGCCGCCCATGCCCAGACGCGGCCAGACCACGATCATCACGCCGACAAAGCCAATGATGACCGCGCACCAGCGCACCAACCGCACCTTTTCGCCAAGGATGACCACGGCGAAAACCAGTGTGACCATAGGGGCGGCAAATCCGATGGTGGTGACTTCGGGCAAAGTGAGCAGTGACAGCGCCAGAAAGTTCAGCGACAGCGCCACCGTGCCAAGCGTGCCGCGCAGCAGGTGGTGGCCCGGTCTGGCCATGCGCAACCCATCCCAAAGCGGGCCTTGCGCCGCGATCCACCCAAGGATCAGCGGCAGCGAGAACGCGGCGCGGGCGAATACCGCCTGACCCGTAGGCACCTGCGCGGTTGCGGCTTTGACGCAGGCGGCCATGCAGACCAGCACGAACAGCGCCGCGACATTCAACGAGATGCCGGTCAGGGGTTTTGCGGTATGGCCGCGGGTGAGCATGGGGCGTCCTTGGTGCTTCACATGTTCAATAGGCGTGCCCTGAGCGAAATGCAATTCTGTTGGCTTGCCAATCGGGCGCGTGGCTTCTAGCCATGGCACAGGACAACACAGGGGCCGACCATGACCGATACGCCGCTCGACCTTGCTTATGCCGCGACGGAAGCCGCGCCGGACGATATTCCGACCCGCCTGAGCTATTATGCACGCCTGACAGAGGGTGAGTTGTTCCTGCTGCTGGAGCATGAAGCGACGGGCGACAAGCTGGACCCAAAAGTGTTCGAACTGGAGGATGGCCCGATTGTGTTGGCCTTCGACCGCGAGGACCGCTTGACCGAATTCACCGGTTTGGCTGCCCCCTACGCGGCGCTTCCGGGGCGTGTGGTGGTCGAGATGTTGGCGGGCAGCAATCTTGGGCTGGGGCTGAACCTTGGGGTCGCGCCCTCGGCGCGGGTCTTCCCACCAGAGATACTTGCATGGTTGGCAGAAACGCTGTCGGAACGGCCCGAAGAATTGGAAAACCGTGTCACCGCCTTTAGCGCCCCACGCGGGATGCCAGAGGCTTTGTTGACTGCGCTTGATGCGCGTCTGGCGCGGATGGAGGGGCTGGCCGCGCTCGCTTATCTTGTGGGCACCGAATATGAGGGCGGTGTGCGCGGCCATATGCTGGTTTTTGTCGATGCCGCCCCCGGCGCCGAAAGCGCGCTGGCGCGGGCGGTGCAGGGCGCTTTGGGCTTTTCGGGTGTGGAAGCGGGGCAGTTGGATGTGACCTTTTTGGGGTCTGACGATCAACGCGCGGCGGAATTGGCGCGCGTGGGCTTGCGGTTTGATCTGCCGCAACCGGCCAAACCGGTCGACGTGACCGCGCCGGGAATGGACCCCGACACACCGCCGCGGCTGAAATAGGCATGTAACGGTGCTGGGGCGCAGGCCGAAGAGTTTGATATGAGTGAACCGTTGTCCATCCGTGACCGCATCGGGCAGGCGCTGGGCCGATGGCTGGAACGCGACCGCCCGCAATTCGAGCCGCGCGCGGCGCTCGACCCCGACACGCTGCTGCGCAATCTGCGCCGGGGCGATGTGCTGTTGGTCGAGGGGCGGGCCAAGATTTCGACCGCGATCAAATATCTGACGCAAAGCACATGGTCACATGCGGCCTTGTATGTTGGCGATATGCTGCCGGGGCAGGGGCCGCAAATGCTGGTCGAGGCGACGCTGCAAGACGGGGTTCATGCTGTGCCGCTGTCGAAATACGCGCGCGCGAACATCCGCATCTGTCGCGCGGTGGGCCTGTCCGAAGCAAAGCGCGACGCGGTGGCGCGCTATATGATCGACCGCATCGGGTATGAATACGATCTGCGCAATATCATCGACCTTGCGCGTTACCTGTTCCCGACGCCGCCTGTGCCGGTCCGTTTTCGTCGGCGCATGCTGGCGCTTGGGTCTGGCGATCCGACGCGGGCGATCTGTTCGTCGCTGATCGCGCAGGCCTTCCAATCGGTGCGCTATCCGATCCTGCCCGACATTCGCCGATCACGTGCGCATGGGTCAGAGTTCTCCCGGCGCGAGATCTTCCACATTCGCCACCATTCACTGTTCGTGCCGCGCGATTTCGACCTGCCGCCTTATTTCGAGATCGTGAAGCCAAGCATCCGCAACGGGTTTGACCACGGATTGATCGAATGGGCAGCTCCATCAGAAGCGAAAAATTTGGGGTAATATAATACCTAAATTGTAACGCACTGATTATAATCATTTAATTCAAGCCAGCGCCCCTTGACCGTAGCGTGAATATCCGTAGAAGACACCCAGAGCCCCGGTTGGGGGCTGTAATGTTCTCTCTCAAGGGTCTCGTCATGAAAACCTTCTCTGCCAAACCGGCGGATATCGAGAAGAAATGGATCATCATCGACGCCGAAGGTGTCGTGCTGGGCCGTCTTGCCTCGATCATCGCCATGCGCTTGCGCGGCAAGCACAAAGCCTCCTTCACTCCGCATATGGACATGGGTGACAATGTCATCGTGATCAACGCGGAAAAGGTGCAGATCACCGGCAACAAGCGCGCCAAGCCGAACTACTGGCACACCGGCCACCCCGGCGGGATCAAATCGCGCACCACGGGCCAGATTCTGGAAGGTCGCTTCCCCGAGCGCGTGCTGATGCAGGCCGTCAAGCGCATGCTGCCCGGCGGCCCGCTGTCGCGCCAGCAGATGACCAACCTGCGCGTCTATGCAGGTACCGAGCATCCGCATGAAGCCCAGCAACCCGAAGTTCTGGATGTCAAATCCATGAACACCAAGAACACGCGGAGCGCATGACCATGAGCGACGATCTGAAAACGCTGGACGATCTGAAATCGGTCGTCACCCCGGTTGCCGAAGAGGCACCCGTCCGCGAAGCCGTCCGTGACGAGCTGGGTCGTTCCTACGCGACCGGCAAGCGCAAAGACGCTGTTGCCCGTGTCTGGATCAAGCCGGGTTCCGGCAAGATGCTGGTGCGCGACAACAAGGGCCAGTTCATCGACTACACCAAGTATTTCGCACGCCCGGTGTTGCAGATGATCCTGCGCCAGCCTTTCCAGGTGGCCGGTGTTGTCGACCAGTTCGACGTGATCGCAACGGTTGCCGGTGGTGGCCTGTCCGGTCAGGCCGGCGCGGTGAAGCACGGCATCTCGAAAGCATTGCAGCTTTACGATCCGTCCTTGCGCGCTGCGCTGAAAGCGGCAGGCTTCCTGACCCGCGACAGCCGCGTTGTGGAACGCAAGAAGTTTGGCCGCGCGAAAGCCCGCCGTAGCTTCCAGTTCTCCAAGCGTTAATCGTTTCGAACCTGCTATTTCAAACGCCCGGACCGATTGTTCGGGCGTTTTGCTTTTCGGGTTTCTTTCTGCGACCTCTCTTGGTTTAGTGGCTGTGCCACACCAGACAGGAGGCCGCATGTATTCCCATTTACTTGTTACCGTCGCCTATGAGGGCGAACATGATGCCGCCCGCTCGTTACAAGTTGCGCGCGCGCTGGCCGCGCCGGGGGCGAAGGTCACGCTGATTCACGTGATGGAACCCGCGCCGCTGTTCACGTTGAACTATCTGCCGGATAACTGGCGCGAGGATATGCAACAGGCGATCACTGCCGATCTGGGCGCGCTGGCGTCGACGTTCGAGGATGGCCGCATCGTTGTGACAGAGGGGGATCCGGCACATGAGGTGCTGGATTATGCGCAAGAAAACGGGGTTGATTGCATCGTTGTTGCGTCGCATCGCCCCGGCACTCACAGTCTGATGCTTGGGTCCACCGCTGCCAAGATCGTGGGCCGTGCCCTGTGCGCGGTGCATGTTGCTCGACGCGAGGACTGACATCAAAAAACCCCCGCAGGCCAAGCCTTCGGGGGTTCGTTTTTGATACAAGGCAAGCCTTGCTGTCGGTCCTGTCGAGCTTAGAGCCCGTTCTCGCGCTGCAATTTCTTGCGCGCCAGCTTGCGAGCACGACGAATCGCTTCGGCTTTTTCACGGGCCTTTTTCTCGGACGGTTTCTCGAAATGCTGCTTGAGCTTCATTTCGCGAAACACACCTTCACGCTGGAGTTTCTTCTTCAGCGCACGAAGGGCCTGATCGACATTGTTGTCACGAACCGATACCTGCATGTGGTTTTCACCACCTTTCCAAGTTAAAGTTGCATAAATCGCAGGAAGCGGTCGCATAGCAGAGCCGTGGCGCTATGTCCAGCCACGTGACCATGACAGGGAGCATCCGATGAACGATCTGACAGAGAAATTGCTTGATGCCGCATTGATCCATGTGCCGTTTGATGGCTGGAGCGAGGCCGCTTTGAGCGCCGCTGCCGCGGATTGCGGGGTCGACATGGCCGCAGCACGCGCGGTCTTCCCGCGCGGTGGTGTTGATATGGCGCTGGCCTTTCATGCGCGCGGGGATGCGTTGATGCTGGCGCGGCTGGCCGATCATGACCTGTCGCAACTGCGCATCCGCGACCGGATCGCGTTGGCGGTGCGCTTGCGGCTGGAAGCGGCAGAGGACCGCGAACTGGTGCGCCGGGGCACGACGTTGTTTGCCCTGCCGCTTTATGCCCCCGATGGTGCGCGCGCGATCTGGGGCACGGCGGACGCAATCTGGACCGCGCTTGGCGATACCTCGACCGATTATAACTGGTATACCAAGCGGGCCACGCTGGCGGGCGTCTATTCCGCCACGGTGCTGTTCTGGCTGGGCGATGACAGCCCAGGGGCGCAGGCGACTTGGAGCTTTCTGGACCGGCGCATTGACGGTGTAATGCAGATAGAACGGGTGAAAGGGGCCGCGCGCAAAAACCCGGTTTTGCGCACGCTCTTTGCCGGGCCGAGCGCGGTCTTGTCCTGTATCAAGGCGCCAACGGCCCGCGCGCGGGCTGATCTGCCGGGCTATATGCCGCCGAAGCCGCAGGGTTGACGCCACCGCCCCTACGCCGCAAATTGCGCCCATCCAACAGCAAGACGGGACAGGCGCAATGGCGGTCGGCAAGGAGATACTCACCTGGTATGAGGGCGCGTGGCATGACGGAGCCGCGCCGATCATCACGTCGGCAGACCATGCCGCATGGCTGGGCAGCACCGTGTTCGACGGCGCGCGCCAGTTCGAGGGGGCACGCCCCGATCTGGACCTGCACTCTGCCCGCATCATCCGCTCTGCCGAGACGATGGGAATGATCCCTCCGGTTGATGCTGCGACCGTGCAAGGGCTGATGGAGGAAGGCTGCGCGCGCTTTGGCGCTGACCGTGGGCTTTATCTGCGTCCGATGATGTGGTCGCGCGACTCCGCCCCCGGTATTATCGATGTGGAGCCGGAAAACACCGGGTTTTCCATCTGCATCGAGGCGCTGGACATGCCCGCACCGGGGGGCTTTTCGCTGACCGTGTCGCCCTTCTGCCGCCCGCGCCCCGACATGGCGGTGACAGAGGCCAAGGCAGGCGCCCTTTACGCCAACAATGCCCGCATCATGGCCGATGCCCGCAAGCGCGGCTACTCCAATGCTTTGTCGCTGGATGTAGACGGATTCGTAGCTGAAACCGCGTCTACAAACGTGTTCATGGTGCGCGACGGGGTGGTGTTTACGCCGGTGCCAAATGGCATGTTCCTGAATGGGATCACGCGCCAGCGGGTGATCGCGCTGCTGCGGGCCGACGGGGTCGAAGTGGTCGAGACAAGCCTGACTTTGGACGATTTCGACGCAGCGGAGGAGATTTTCGTGACCGGAAATATCGCCAAGGTGATGCCGGTCGCGCGCTATAAAGACCGCGAGATGGGCACGCCCCGGATGGGGATGCGGGCGCGGGAGTTGTATTGGGACTATGCGCTGTCAGGGGGCGAGACCGTCGCGGCGCTGCGCAAGACGGCGGGCGTGGTGTAAGGGGCTTTGCCCCTCTGAGGCCGTTGGCCTCATTCACCCCAGGATATTTCTGCAAGGATGACATGGGAGGGCACGGGCATGGACCTGCCACATACGATGCGCGCGATAGAGATCGCCAAGCCCGGCGGGCCGGAGGTGCTGCGAGAGGTCGAGCGTCCCGTGCCGGTGCCGGCCGCGGGGCAAGTGGTGGTGCGCATGGCCTATGCCGGCGTGAACCGGCCCGACGCATTGCAGCGCGCGGGTGCCTATGACCCACCGCCGGGGGCAAGCGATCTGCCGGGGCTGGAAGGCGCGGGCGTGATCGCCGCTGTGGGGGCAGGGGTCGCGCGTTGGAAGGTGGGCGACAGGGTCTGCGCCCTGTTTCCCGGCGGGGCCTATGCCGAGCATGCCGCGACCGATGCCGGGCAGGTGCTGCCAGTGCCCGAAGGGATGAGCCTGCGCGAAGCCGCCTGCTTGCCGGAAACCTGTTTTACCGTCTGGTCGAACGTGTTCATGCGCGGGGGCTTGCAGGCAGGCGAGCGGTTCTTGGTGCATGGGGGATCGTCTGGCATTGGCACGACGGCGATTCAATTGGCCAATGCCTTTGGCGCGCGGGTGTTTGCGACCGCTGGGTCGGCCAAGAAATGCGATGCCTGTGTGCAATTGGGGGCCGAGCGCGCGATCAATTACCGCGACGAGGATTTCGTGACGGTGCTGCGCGATGAGGGCGGTGCGAACCTTATCCTCGACATGGTCGGCGGCGATTACCTGCCGCGCAATCTGAAAGCCTTGGCTGAAGATGGGAGGCTGGTGCAGATCGCTTTTCTGCAAGGGCCGAAAGTGGCGGTGAATTTCGCGCCGCTGATGGTGCGACGGCTGACGATTACCGGGTCCACGTTGCGCCCGCAGTCGGATGCCGCGAAGGCCGCCATTGCCGCCGAGCTGGAGGACAAGGTTTGGCCGTTGATCGCCGCCGGACGCTTGGCCCCGGTGATGGACAGCGAATTCCCCCTGGCCGATGCCGCGGGCGCGCATGCCCGGATGGAGAGTTCCGAACATATCGGCAAGATCGCTTTGTCCATCGCGCCGGAATGACCGTTGGGATCGTGGCTACGCAAAAGGGCCGGTCATATGACCGGCCCTTCGCATGTCAGCCCTGACCGGGGATCAGGGGAAAGCCGCGCGGTCCCAGACAGCAATCGCGGAGGCCTGATTGGTGCCGTAATCTGCGATATTGGTGTCACTGCGCTTGAAATCGGCCCAATCACGCATTGGCCCGGAAATGACCGTGTCCGCGACAACAGGGTATTCGTTATTGGTGTCGGCCAGAATGCTCTGCACGAAGGGCGAGGTCAGATATTCGATGAATTTGACCGCGTTTTCCGCATTTGGCGCATTCGCCACCACACCGATGCCCGAGACGTTCACATGCGTGCCGCGATCGTCCTGGTTGGGGAAGATTGGCAGAACCCTGCTTGCCACTTCGCGGTCGGCCGGATTTGACGAGGTTTGCAGGCGGCCCCAGTAATAGGTGTTGGCCACGGCAAGGTCGCACTCGCCCGCGGCAAGCGCGCGAAGCTGGTCGGTGTCGCCGCCTTGCGGATCGCGCGCGAGGTTGCCTTTCAGCCCTTCGGCCCAGGCTTGCGCATCTTCCTCGCCATGGACATGGACCATCTCTGCCATCAGCGAGACGTTATAGATATTCGAAGAGGTGCGGATGCAGACCGTCAGGCCCAGATCGTCACGGGCCAAATCTTCATAGGTGGTGACACCTTCGGGCAGTCCGGCATCGGCGCTGTAATAGATGACGCGCGCGCGGCTGGTCAGGCTGTAGAACAGCCCGTCAGGATGGCGCAGATCAGCGGGGATACGTTCGTTCAGAATGTCGCTTTCGACCGGCTGAAACAGGTCTGCTTCAACCGCCCGATGCAGACGTCCGCCATCAACGGTCCAGAACAGGTCTGCGGGGGAGTTGGCGCCCTCGGCCTCGATACGGGCCTGAAGCTCGTCGCCGGACCCGTCGAGCACATTGACTGCGATGCCGGTCTCCTCGGTGAAACGCTCATAGATTGCCAAGTCAGTGTCGTAGTGACGCCCGGAATAGAGATTGATCTCTTGCGCCAGGGCCGGGAGCGCGGTTGCCAGCGCCATTGCGGATACGGTTGCAAACCGAAGCATGGATTTCTCCTTTATGTTACAGCTTTCCGCCTGCCTGGGCAGGGCTGCGCGCCCCGCTGGGTTGGCCGTTCGGGCAGGGGTGTGCCCCACCTTGGCCCTGACATAACCTGCCAATTCAATCTTGACAATAATAATCAGTTATTATTTTCGTGCCGCCGGATATTCGCTTTTCCTGCGCCGTCAAACCCTATAATCAACCGGTATGACAGACCAGACACCTCCCATCCTCGCCCGCTCGCGCCCGTGCTATTCGCCTTGGGCCGTGTTAGCGTTGATCGTGGCCTTGGTGATCCTGATGCCCATTGCCAGTGTCGTCAGCCGGGTCTTTGTGCCGGCCGAAGATGTCTGGGCGCAACTGATCGACACGGTGCTGCCGCTCTACATCCGCAATTCGGTGCTGATGGTGCTGGGCGTCGTCAGCTTGGCGGCGCTGATCGGGGTCGCGACCGGCTGGCTGGTCGCTGCCTATGATTTTCCGGGTCGCCGGATGTTTGAATGGGCGCTGATGCTGCCCTTGGCCATGCCGGGCTATGTGATCGCCTATGTCTATTACGACCGGCTTAGCTATTGGGGTCCGATTCAGTCGGGACTGCGCGACCTCTTTGGTTGGAGCGGGCAAGGCTATTGGTTTCCTGATATCGCATCCGTGCCCGGTGCGATCTTCGTGTTGGCCTTGGTGCTTTATCCGTATGTCTACCTGTTGGCGCGGGCGGCTTTTATGGGCCAGTCGCAACATTTGATGGAGGCCGCGCGCACGCTTGGTCACAGCCGGGTATCGGCGTTCTTCCGGGTGGCGCTGCCCATGGCATGGCCAGCCATTGCTGCCGGCGCCGCCTTTGTTGCCATGGAAACGCTGGCGGAATATGGCGCGGTGCTGCATCTGGGGGTGCAAACCCTGACCACCGGCATCTTCCGGACATGGTTCGCGCGTGGCGCACCGGTGGCGGCAGCACAACTGGCCGCGCTGCTGCTGTTCTTCGTGCTGGCCTTGTTTTATGCCGAGAAACTGGCCCGCGGCAAACGGCACTTCGCCTCTGACAGCGGCGGACGCTCGGCGCAACTTGTGCGCAAACGGCTAACGGCGGGGCTGGGCTGGCTGGCCGCGCTGGCCTGCGCTTTACCGCTTGCCTTGGGGTTTGCGTTTCCGGCCGCCGAACTGGCACGCCTTGCCTATATCGCGGGCGACCCGATGTGGGGACCGCGATTCTATGAATTCGTGGTCAACAGTCTGAGCATGGCCGGGGGGGCTGCGCTGCTTCTGGTCGCGGTGGCCTTGCTTCTGGCCTATGCCAAGCGCTTGCAGGGTGGCCCGGTGGTCTCTATCGCCACACAGGCGGCCAGCCTTGGCTATGCGCTGCCCGGTGCGGTGATCGCGGTGGGTATCCTGATCCCGATGGCCGCCTTCGACAATGCGTTCGACAGTTTCATGCGTGCGACCTTTGGCATCTCGACCGGGCTTTTGCTGACGGGCACGATTACCGCGCTGATGTTCGCCTATGTCGTGCGCTACCTGGCCGTGGCACTCAAAACCACCGAAGCGGCGTTCACCCGCATTCCCCGCAGCATGGATGACGCGGCGCGCAATCTTGGGCTGGGGCCTTTCGGGCTGCTGACCCGTGTGCATATTCCGCTCTTGCGCCGGGGTATGCTGACGGCTGCCATTTTCGTTTTTGCCGATGTGATGAAGGAACTGCCGGCCACGCTCATCGTGCGTCCGTTCAATTTCGACACACTGGCAATTCGCGTCTTCCGTCTGGCCAGCGACGGACGGCTCGAGGAAGCCTCGACCGCCGCGCTGTTGATCGTCGCGGTCGGTATCTTGCCGGTTATCATCCTCAGCCGCGCGATGAACCGTTAATTCGGCTTCATCTTGCCAGAAATAGTCACGACACGCGCTTGGCCACAAGTGGTCCTTGGCCTAATGCGATCAGATTTGCCCCGCCTTGCGGCCCCGCGTCAGCCGGGGTCGCTCTTATGGCCTGACGGGTGGGGGCGGGTCTTGGCCCGCCTCCACCCGTCAGGGCGCTTCCCTTATTTCACGAAAATCTCGCGCGGGGTGGTGCACAGCGGTTCCGGCCCATGCTCGGTAATCAGCACGGGTTCGGTAATCTCCAAGCCCCCATCCTCCAGCCACAGCGCTGGCATGAAATGCATCACCATGCCGGGTTTCAGTTCTGTCATGTCACCGCGCCGCAGCGACAGCGTGCGCTCGCCCCAGTCGGGCGGGTAACTCAGCCCAATGGAATAGCCGCAGCGATTGTCCTTCTCGAAGCCGCGTTTGTTCAGCGCCGCGTTGAAAGCGTTGGCCACGTCCTCGGCCCGCGCGCCGGGATGGCATTGCGACAGGCCCGCTTCCGTCGCTTCCAGCACCGCTTCTTCGGCATGCCGATAGAGGTCGGGCACCGACCCAAAGAACAGCGTGCGCGATTGCGGGCAATGGTAGCGCCGGTGCACGCCCGCGATCTCGAAAAACGTCGCCTCGCCCGCGCGCATGGGCCGGTCGTCCCATGTCAGATGGGCCGCCGTGGCATCCAGCCCTGAAGGGGCCATGGGAACGATGGCAGGGTAGTCTCCCCATTGCCCATCTGCACCTTCGATCCCGGCCTTCGAGATTTCGGCCACCAGCTTGTTCTTGGGCATCCCCGGTTCGGCCACGTCCAGAATGACGCGGTGCATCCGCTCCACGATGCGCGCAGCGCGGCGCATATACAGCAGTTCCGATTCCGATTTGACCAGCCGTTGCCAGTTCACAAGCCCAGTCGCATCCTCGAACCGAGCCTCGTGCAGGTGGTTGACCAGCGTCTGGTGTGCGGCGGCGGAATAATAGTAATTGTCCATCTCCACCCCGATCCAGCCGGTATTCCAGCCGCGATCGACGATCAGCGCCGCCAGCGATTCCATCGCGTGTTTCTGGGGGTTCTGCACATAGGTGTCATCATAGGGCATAATGCTGTCGGGGCTGCGCATGAACACGGTGCGCGCGGCCCCCGGTCCGTCAATGCCGCGCCCCCACCAGACCGGTTCGCCGTCCATCGGCAGCAGAACTGCCTGATGCACATAAAAGGTCCAGCCGTCATAGCCGGTGATCCAGTTCATGTTCGACGGGTCGGAAATAATCATCAGGTCCAGCCCGCGAATTTCCATTTCTGCGCGGGTGCGGGCGATGCGGGCTTCATACTCGGCATCGGTAAAGTTCGGGTTGGTGGTGGTCATGGGCGTGCGGTCCTGTGGCGCGAGAACGAAAAACCCCGACGCGAAGGACGCGCCGGGGCAGGGGGATCAGAGTGCGCCAGTGACATCTTCCAGCGCTTGGGCTGTCACATCCGCAACCTTGTCGACCTCTGCGGGCGTGATGCACAAAGGCGGCGCAAAGCCGATGATTTCGCCCTGCGGCATGGCGCGGGCAATCACGCCATGTTTCGCCATCGCGCCCACCACTTGTGCGGTGATCTTGTCGGCGGCGTCAAAATCGGTGCCCGCGTCCGGGTCGCGCTGCAATTCCACGGCGGCCATCAGCCCTTCGCCGCGCACATCGCCCACGAAACGGTGGCTGCCCAGCCGTTCGCGCAGCGCGTTCTGGAAATAGGCGCCCGTGTTGCGCGAATTCTGCACCAGCCCCAGATCATCTACCAGTTTCAGGTTGGCAACACCTGCCGCCGCACCGATGGGGTGTGCCGAATAGGTCCAGCCATGCCCGAAGGGGCCGAATTTGTCGGTGCCTTCTTCCAGCACCTTGAACAGGTCATCGCTGACAATGCTGCCCGAGAGCGGCGCGTAGGCCGAGGTCAGACCCTTGGCGATGGTGATGATGTCGGGCGTAATCCCGTAATGGGTGGACCCCATCATCGTGCCCAGACGGCCAAAGCCCGTGACCACTTCATCGGCAATCAGCAGGATGTCGTGCTTTTTCAGGATCGGCTGAATCGCTTCCCAATAGCCTGCGGGCGGGGGGACGATGCCGCCGGTGCCCAGGATCGGCTCGCCAATGAACGCGCCAATATTGTCCGCGCCTTCGCGCGCGATCAGCGCTTCCAGTTCTGCCGCGCAATGGGCCACGAATTCCGCTTCCGTCATGTCGCGGCGCGGGCGGCGGAAGTAATAGGGCGCTTCGGTATGCACGACTTCGGCCATTGGCAGGCCGAATTTGGCGTGGAACGGCGTCAGCCCGGTCAGCGACCCGGTCACAAGGCCGGACCCGTGATAACCCCGCCAGCGCGAGATGATCTTGCGCTTTTCTGGGCGGCCCTTCACGTTCCAGTAATACCAGACCAGCTTGACGTTGGTTTCATTCGCGTCCGACCCCGACAGCCCGAAATAGACCCGGTTCATATGCGCGGGCGCGCGCTCGGCCACCATATGCGCCAGCGTGATCGATGCTTCTGTGCCGTGGCCGACATAGGAATGGTAATAGGCCAGCTCATGCGCCTGTTTGGCAATGGCTTCGGCAATCTCGGTGCGCCCGTAACCCACATTCACGCAATACAGCCCCGCGAAGGCATCCAGAAAGCGGTTCCCGTCGCGGTCTTCGATATGCACGCCTTTCGCGGTGGTCACGATCCGGGTGGCGCTTTCGCCGCGTGCATGCTGCGCGAAATGGGTGGACGCGTGCAGGAAATGCTCGCGGTCCCACTTGTTAAGCTGGTCATTGGTCAGCATCGGATGTCCTTTCTTACCCGTTGTGCGGGCAGGTCTGTTCAGGGGGCGGTGGGGCTTTTGGTCAACGGGCTATGCCCTTATGAAGTTTTGCGCACCAACCGGTAGCTTCCCTCGGGCAGGTCAAGCGCTGCGGCCAGATCCCGCAGTTGCGACAGCGACAGCGTGACGACCGCTTCGGTCTGCGCGCCCGCGTCGAACTGCGCCACGCTTACCCGGTCATCGGTGGCGCGGATGGTAATATCCTCGCGCAGGCTGGGGGTGCCTTCGTCGATGAGGGTGATGATGGTCGCGTCGAAATCATGCTCGATGGTAAACATGTGCAAAGCCTAGCCGAGTGACGCGCCCATTGAAAGGGGGGCATTAGCCTTCCCGTTAGGCTTTGCCGCTGCCGCCCGCCCCCTTTCCCCGGTGGATTAAAGCAGCTATGGGCTGCGCTTGCATCTATCAGTGAAAGAGCCACCCCATGCCCACGATCCGCCTGAAACCCAAGGCCGAAGCCCGCGCCATCCGTCATGGCTTTCCGTGGGTGTTTGCCAATGAGGTCGTGACCGACAGGCGCACGCGTGCCATCGCGCCCGGAACCTTCGCGCGGCTGGAAGAACATGACGGGCGCGCCCTGGGCTTGGTCACGGTCAACCCGGCGTCGAAAATCATTGGGCGGATGATGGACCGGAACCCCGATGCGCAAATCGACCAAGCCTGGATCGCAGGCAAGATTGCCCATGCGCTTGCCATGCGCGCGGCGCTCTATGATACCCCGCATTACCGCCTTGTTCATGCCGAGGCTGACGGACTGCCCGGCGTGGTCATTGACCGCTTTGGCGATGTGGCGGTGATCCAGCCCAATGCGGCATGGGCTGAAGCGCATTTTGACCTGATCGCTGATGCGCTGATACAGGTAACGGGCGTGAGCAGCATTGTCCGCAACGGGTCTGGCCGCGCGCGTGCCCTTGAAGGGTTGCCAGAACTGACAGAGATCGCGCGCGGCGAGGTGGATGGCCCGGTCCCGGTGCCGATGAACGGGGCGACCTATATGGCCGATCTGCTGGGCGGGCAGAAAACAGGGCTGTTTTTCGACCAGCGTCCGAACCATGCCTTTGCCGCAAAGCTGGCCAAGGGCGGTTCCGTGCTGGATGTGTTTGCGCATGTGGGGGGCTTTTCGCTGGCGGCGCTTGCAGGTGGTGCCACCCAAGCCTTGGCGGTCGACAGTTCGGCACCCGCGCTGGCGCTGGCCGAAGCCGGCGCAAAGGCCAGCGGCATGACCGACCGGTTCGAGACCTTGCAAGGCGATGCGTTCGACATTTTGCAAAAGCTGGCGGAAGACGGGCGACGTTTCGACACTGTCATCTGTGACCCACCCGCGTTCGCGCCGAACAAACCGGCACTTGATGCGGGTCTGCGCGCCTATGAGCGGGTGGCGCGCGGGGCCGCGGCCTTGGTGGCACCGGGGGGCTATCTGGGGCTGTGTTCGTGTTCGCACGCCGCCGACCTTAGCAGCTTTCGCAACGCCAGTGCGCGCGGCATAGGCCGCGCGGGGCGGCGCGGGGTCATGCTGCATACAGGCTTTGCGGGGCCGGACCATCCGCAATTGCCGCAACTGGCAGAAAGCGGCTATCTGAAAGCCGTGTTCTTCCGGCTGGACTGATGCGGCTGGTTCTGGATGCCTGCGTGCTCTACCCCACGGTGCTGCGAGAATTGCTGATCGGGGTAGCGGCACGCGGTGGGTTCGTGCCGCTCTGGTCGGCGCGTATCCTTGGAGAATGGCAACACGCTGCCGCGCGGCTGGGACCAGAGGGCGCGGCGATTGCATCGGGCGAAATCGCGGTGCTGCGCGCGCGCTGGCCCATGGCAGAGCTGCCCGCGGACCCTGTGCTGGAGGCCCACTTGTCGCTGCCCGATCCCGCCGATACGCATGTTCTGGCGGCTGCGATGCGCGGCGACGCAGAGGCGATCGTCACGCTCAACCTGCGTGATTTCCCGCGCAACCGGCTGGAGGGGCTGCGCGCGCTCTCGCCCGACGAAATGCTGATGGATCTGTGGCTGCAAGACAATGCGCTGATTGAAACTACGGTGGCAGAGGTGCAGGCACGGACCGAAGCCATCTCTGGCCGCCCGCAACCGCTACGGTCTCTGCTGAAACGCGCCAAGCTGCCAAGGCTGGGCAAGGCTCTGGGCGGGTAAGTTACACGTCGGCGCCAGCGGCAGCGAGCGCTCTCGCGCCGCGCCGGAATGTCAAAACCCCAGCGCCTTGCGCAGCATGTTCAGCGCCATCACCATGATAAACACTGCAAAGACCCGTTTCAGTGGTTTCGGGTCCATGGCGTGGGCCAATTTCGCGCCCATGGGGGCGGTTATCAAGGTCATTGCCACCACCAGTGCGAAGGCGGGCAGGTTGACCGCACCGATTGTGAATGGCGGTGCATCCGCAATCGGCACAAGCAAAAATGTCAGCACCGAGGGCAGCGCGATGGTTATCCCGAACCCGGCGGCCGTTGCCACCGCGCGGTGGATGGCCACGCCATGCAACGTCATGAGGGGCACGCCAAAAGACCCGCCGCCAATACCCATCAGCACCGACAGAAACCCGATGACCGGAGCGATCAGCAGCTTTTTCAACCCTGATGGCATGACCGGGCCCAATTGCCAGCTATTGCGCCCGAAGCCGAAATAGAGGCCTATGAACACCCCCAGAATTCCAAAAATGCCTTGCAACACGACCGACCGCAGCCCGGCGGCAACCAGAACCCCCAGCACCGAGCCCAGACCGATCCAGATCGCCCAGTCGCGCAGGATATCCCAATCCACCGCGCCCTTGCGGTTATGGCTTTGGACTGACCGCGCCGAGGTTACAATGATCGTGGCCAGGGATGTGGCAAGGCAGACTTGCATCAATTGTGCGCTGCCATAGCCCAAAGCGGAAAACAGGTAGAAAAAGGCAGGCACCAGCACAATGCCGCCGCCCACGCCCAACAGCCCTGCCACCACGCCCGCAAAGGCACCGATGACCAGCAAAAGCCCGGCCATCTGCGCCAGTAGCCATGGATCGGCGGTCACGCGGCGGCCTCTGCCGCTTTGATGCGAATGCGTTCGACCATGGCGCGCAGCCCGTTCGAGCGTTGCGAGGACAAATGCTGATCCAGCCCAAGCCGCGCCAGTTCGGCGGGCGCGTCTATGGCGGGAACATCGCCCAGTTTTTGCCCGGCATAAAGCGCATGCAACACTGCGATCAGACCCTGCACGATCATCGCATCGCTTTCGCCGGCGAAATCGAAACTGGCTTCGGGGCCGGTGCCGTCGATCAAGGGCTGAATCCAGACCTGGCTGGCACAGCCATCGACCTTGGTGGCAGGCGTTTTCAGCGCCGGGTCCATGCTTGGTAGGGCGCGGCCCATCTCGATGACATGGCGGTAGCGGTCTTCCCACCCGTCCAGAAATTCGAATGTCTCTACGATGTCCTCGAATGCCGCGCTGGCCATAGCCGTTCCTCTCTGATGGTCGCGCAACAGGTAAAGCGCAGGGCGCTCAAGGTCCAGCCTGCGAGAACACTTTTCAACCGGGCACATTTGCGCTAACCCGAAGACGAGCCTGCGCCACATAAGGACCGTTCCGATGCAAAAGCCCGCACTTGCCGCCCTTGCCCTTGTGCTTGCGCTTGGCGCTTGCGGGTCTGGTAGCTGGTCCCGGTTGAACCCGATGACGTGGTTCGGCAATGACGAGGTTGAGACCATCGCGCCTGCGGGCGGATGGGGCGGTCCGGCGGATCGTCGTGCGCTTGTGCCGGCAGTCCGCGACATGGACGTTTTGCGCACCCCCGAAGGGGCCATCATTCGCGCCAGTGGCGTGACCGAAACACAAGGCTGGTGGGACGTTCAGTTGCGCCCGGTCAATGATGAACGCCCGCTTGACGGGACATTGATCTATGAATTCGTGCTGGCCGCGCCCCGCATGCAGACGGGGACCGGGCCAGAGCCATCCCGCACCGTAAACGCTGCGGTAAAAGTGACGAATTTCGAATTGGCAGGCGTGCGGCGCATCGTGGTGCGCGGCGCTCAAAACGCGCTGAGCGTGCGCCGCTAGTTTCTGGCGACAGCGTCCAGGGTCAGGCTGAGGGTGTCCAGCAAGTTTGTTTGCCGGCTCACAAAGCACACAGTCGCGTCTACAGCGTAGCGCCCATTGGCATTCAGACGACCCACTCTAACCTGTTGTGGTCGCATGTCTTTTTAAGCAAAAATCGGAAACTACTTTTGCGCGATATGCTCTAAAGCGGGATGACCTCAACCCGCTCGCCCTTTACCGCCAGCGCAACTTCGCCTGCACAAAGCCGCAGCGCATCCTGTCCGAAGACATCCGCACGCCAGCCGCGCAGGGCAGGGGCATCGCGCAAACCCGCCGCGATTCCGTCCAGATCGGCGCTTGATGCGATGAGCTTGGCCGCGACCCCCTCATTGTCAGACTTCGCCTTCAGCAAAACCCGCAGCAAATCGGCCAGCGCCGGATTTACCTGAAGATTGTCGCGCGCGCCGCTGGCTTTTGGGTGGTTTTCCGGGGCGCAATCCAGTCCGCGCGCGACGGCGGCCAGAATGCCATCGGCAATGTCACCGCGCCGCGCCTCGCGCAAAAGCAGGCGCGTGCGGCCAAGGTCGTCGGTGCTGCGTGGCTTCAGCGCGGCCAGTTCCAGCAGCGCGTCATCCTTGAACACGCGCCCGCGCGGAATGTTGCGGGTCTGGGCATGCTCTTCGCGGAACGCCGCAAGTTCCCGCAGAATAGCTAAGAACTTGCCCGAATCGTTGCGGGTCTTGACCCGTTTCCAAGCGTCTTCCGGGCGGATGATATAAGTTTCGGGGTCCAGCAAGACAGCGATTTCTTCGTCCAGCCACGGCGCGCGCCCTGTCTCTTGCAGCATGGCCGCCAGCTTTTCATAGATAACCCGCAAATGCGTTACATCGGCCAGCGCGTATTTCGCCTGCGCATCCGATAGCGGGCGGCGCGACCAATCGGTAAAGCGCGACGACTTGTCGATATTGGCGCGCGCCAGCTTGCGGGCAAGGGTTTCATATCCGGCCTGATCGCCAAAGCCACAGACCATGGCCGCCACCTGCGTGTCGAACAGCGGCCGGGGCAGGGTGCCGCCCTCGATACAGAAGATCTCCAGATCCTGCCGCGCGGCGTGCAGCACCTTGACCACGGATTCATCCCGCATCAGCGCATAGAATGGCGCAAGGTCCAGCCCCTCGGCCAGCGGGTCCACCAACACCGCAGGACCGCTGGTCGGACCATCCGCCCCCGGCAGCGCCATCTGCAATAGGCAGAGCTTGGCGTAATAGGTGCGCTCGCGCAGAAATTCCGTGTCTATGGTGACATAGGGCGCGTCGGCGGCCTGCGCGCAAAAGGCTGTAAGCGCGGCGGTCGTGGTGATAAGCGGGAGGGAGCTGTCTTGTGTCATGCTCCAGAGCCATAGGCAAATTCCAGAGGCTTGAAAAGAACTTCTTGAGCGCGGCCCTCTTGCCAAGCCCGGCGCGCGGTCTTATACGCCGCGACACGGTCGGAGTGTAGCTCAGCCTGGTAGAGCACTGTCTTCGGGAGGCAGGGGCCGGAGGTTCGAATCCTCTCACTCCGACCATATAAAGCGCCGGAAAACCCAGCACGCAAGCCGCAGTGTTGTGCGATGGGGGTTCGTTCGGACTGTCGTCTTTGCGAGCCGTCAGATGCGCTGATCGTCAAAGCCGGATCAGGAGCGTTGGGGCACGCGGCCAGTCATATAATGCCAGAACTTTCAAACACCAGACCGGCATGACCCGCGCATTGGTGACGCAGGCTGGCCCTCAGCACCCGAATTGTGCCTGAAACGCGCTGCGCAGTTCGGAGATGTCGGGCAAACCCTCAATCGGGTAGGCCCCACGTGCGCGCAGTTCACGAACGTGCATCTCGAGAACGTCCATGATTTGACCAGCCCCCATATTCGTAAACGGCTGGGCCGGATCGTAGGCGTCGTTTATCAACTGGTCCCGGGCGATGGATCGCATCACCCCGTCGATCCTCGCGCGGTGGAATGCGACAATAGTTTCGGTGCTTCTGCGCATGTAGGCGTCTTGCATCCGATTGGCCAGATCCTGATCTATATATACCGATTGATAGAGGTCCGACAGAGACGCGACCGGGGCGCAAGACAGGCTTGTATCAATCCCATCTCCCAGTGCTGTCACGCCACGACGCACTGTCGAAACGCTTGCTAGGCCGATCCCGACTATTGCCGCCCCCAATACCACCCAATCCACTGTGATCGCACCAGATTGAGACCGCAGGAAATGAATAATGAGACCGTTCATGGGATCTTGACCCTCGCAATTCGTAAGCTGAACAAATTACAATGGGTAACAGGGCAACGTGACGATATTTGGGCGGCAAGGTGGCATGCATCATTGCACCTGCGCAACCGAGCCGGTTTTCGCATCCGTCACATTTTGCAGCTTTGACTTCCCGGCGCCCGTCACACGGCGGATCACGCGCCAAGACCCAATGTCCCTCAATCAAACCCATGCGTCAGTTCTGGCACGTCATCGGCCCCCGCCGACCCGCGCCCGGACAAAGACGGGTTTTCCATGAAAAACCGGTGGCAGTTGAACAGCCGCCGCGCATCGCCGTCTTCGGGCAGCATGCGTCGGGCCGGGCCGTCGGGTTGCAACACCCAGCTTTGCGCCTCGTCGGCGAGGTTCGCGGCCATGACCTGCCCCACGATCTGTGCTTTGACGGTGTCGTTCATGATCTCGACCAGGGTTTCCACGCGGCGGTTCAGGTTGCGTCCCATCCAGTCGGCCGAGGAGATGAACACCCGCGCCTGATCCGAAGGGAGCGCTGCCCCGTTGCCGAAGCACACGATGCGCGAATGTTCCAGAAACCGGCCCACGACCGACTTGATGCGGATGTTTTCGGACAGCCCTGCAATGCCGGGGCGCAGCCCGCAAATGCCGCGAATGACGAGGCTGATCTTCACGCCAGCGCCGCTTGCCTCATAGAGCGCGTCGATGATGTCCGGCTCTATCAGCGAATTCATCTTGGCCCAGATCTCGGCGGGGCGCCCGGCGCGGGCATTCGCGGCCTCTGCGGCAATCAGGTCTAGCAGGCGCGGTTTGATTCCCATGGGCGAAATCGCCAGGTTTTCCAGCCGCGCAGGCTCGGCATAGCCAGAGACATAGTTGAACACCCGCGCCGCATCGCGCCCCAAGGCGGCATTGCAGGTAAACAGCGACAGGTCGGTATAGATGCGCGCGGTGATCGGGTGGTAATTGCCGGTGCCCCAATGGGTATAGGTCACCAGCCGGTCGCCTTCGCGGCGCACGACGGTGCTGATTTTGGCATGGGTCTTGTAATTGACAAAGCCGTAAACCACATGCGCGCCCGCACGTTCCAGGCGGCGGGACTGGCGGATATTGGCGGCCTCGTCAAAGCGGGCTTTCAACTCGACCAGGGCGGTCACGGATTTGCCGTCCTCGGCGGCCTCGCACAGCGCTTCGACAATAGGACTGTTGCGTGAGGTGCGATAGAGCGTCTGCCGAATGGCCAGCACATCTGGGTCGCGTGCGGCCTGTTGCAGGAACCGCACCACCATGTCGAAGGTTTCGTAGGGATGGTGCAGCAGCATGTCCTTTTGCCGGATGGCCGCGAACATGTCGCCGTCATGGTCTTGCACACGTTCAGGCACGCGGGGGCTGAAGCTGGGCCATAACAGGTCCGGGCGTTCATCGAGGACCAGTTCTTTCAGCGTGGAAATACCCATGATGCCGCGCACCTCGACCACTTCAGCGGCATCGACGCGCAGCTTGTCCATGACCAGATCGCGCAAATCGGCGGGCGCGCCTTGTGACAGCTTCAGGCGGACCACCTCGCCCCGGCGGCGGCGTTTCAAGGCGACTTCAAACTCGCGCACAAGGTCTTCGGCTTCTTCCTCGACCTCCAGATCGCTGTCGCGCAGCACCGAAAAGGTGCAAGAGCCGCGTAACTGGTAGCCCGGAAACAGGCTGTCAAGTTCCGCAAGGATCAGCTCTTCCAAAGGCAATAGGCGGATGGGGTTCGTGCCCACACGCACGAAACGGTCGATCTGGCCGGGAACCGGGACCAAAGCATCCAGTTGGCGGCCTGTCGGGTCTTCGAGTTCCAAAGCCAGCGAGAAGCCCGCATTGGGGATGAACGGGAACGGGTGCGCCGGGTCGATCGCCAAGGGCGAGAGCACCGGAAAGACATTGTCCAGATACCAGTCCTGTAGCCATGCGCGGTCGGCTTCGGTCAGATCATGGCGCGACAGGATGGTGATACCTTCTTCGGCCAGAAGTGGGCGCAGATTGGCCCAGACCTCTTGTTGATACTCCATCAGGCGGCGGGCATCCGTGTCGATAAGCACAAGCTGTTCGGCGGGGGTCTTGCCATCGTCGGACGGGGCCACATGCCCGGCGCGCGCCAATTCGCGCAGACCGGCCACGCGCACGGTATAGAACTCGTCCAGATTGGTGGCGGAAATGGACAGGAATCGCACCCGCTCCAGCAGTGGCACGCGCGGATTCATCGCCTCTTCCAGAACCCGCCAGTTGAAGGCCAGCCATGACAATTCGCGGTTAAAGAAGCGGTCCGGTCCGGTCGGGTCGAAACCGGGCAGGGTCACAGGTGCGGCGAAAGGGCTGGACAGGAAATCTGCCGAAGGGGTTGGGTGTGTCATAATGCTCGCATAGCCAGTTTTCATGTCGGTTTTGTAACGGCGCAGGCGCATGGCGCTATTGGCGGCGGGCCTCTATCACAGTTTCCCCCGCAGCGGTCAGCGTCAGCCGCCCGGTTTCGGGTGACAGGCGGAACCCGTCAACGCGTTCCAATGCGCGGGCGAAACGGCGTTCTTGCGCCATGGTTGGTTCGGTGCAAGACATCATGGTACTGGCAATGCGCCCGAAGGCCAGAATGCCGCCATGGCGCTGGAAGCTGCCAATCAGCCGGTTGCAACCCACCGTGGCCGACATGCGCCCATCTGCGAAAAACACCAGTTCGGTGCGCGATGGGAACAGTGCCGCGGTGCCGTCAATTTGGGTAAGGTTCCAAACGCCGCTTGCCAGGTCTTCGCTTGCGGCGATGAAGCGGCATTCCTCCAGTTGGGCGCCGTCGATGCTGAGGATCGCGCTCTCGCCTTTCAGATGCGCCGAGGTGGCCGGATTGTCGGCTTGTTCGTAATACACGCCGGATGCCGCTGGACGGGGCACCATGGTCAGCACTTGTTCGTTGAAGCGCAGCCGCAATTCTTCGGGCAGAAAGCCGATTTCCAGATATTGCCCGCCACATTCCAGCAAGCTGGCAAACCCCATGGGAGGGGTGGCTATGGCACGCAATTGCGGCAGGCTGACATCCTCGATGCCGGGGGGGATGGCGACGGGTTCGGTCAGCCAAAGTCGCCCGCCCGGAACCCGCACACCGGCGCGCAGGATCAGTGGGCCGTCGCTGGGCACATCAAGCCCAAAGGCGAAGGGGCTTTGTGTTTCGCCCACGCTTTGGCGGCTGTTGGTGATCGTGTTATCGTCTGAATCGACAAGGTCGACCAAAAAGCTTGTGCCGAAGGGCAGGGCAATCCGTTCCAGAAGCATGACTTCGCCGCTGACATGTCGCGTGGTCTGGGCCACTGTGGCAGGAGCGGCCAGAAACAGGCCAAGGGCTATGATTAGGGGGCGGAGCACGGCGTAGGCCTCTGACGATTTGAAATGAATTCCGATAACAGTAAGCGCGGGCCTGCGACGCTACAAGGCACGCCGCGCAAGAAAGCGCGTGACGTCTGCACGCGCCCAAGCGCTGAAGCGTTTCGCCAGAGGCGACAGCTACTCGCGCTGCATGACCTCCGACGCCAAGGCCCGCCCTATGGGTTTGCCGCGCGCCAAGGCTTCGGTATCCAGCTGGGCGACAAGGTGTTGCGCGGCGGCCAGCGACCGTTCCATTCTTGGCAGAAGATAGGGGATCAGCCGGTCCGAGATGACCACCTGCCGGTCGGCGAACAGCTTGGCCAGAACGGCGGCCAGAAGCGCGTCATCCGGTGCGGCAAGGGCCACATGTGCGCAGGCACCAAGCCGCGACGCAAGATCGGGCAGGGTGACACCCCAATCGCGGGCTGGCGCGCGCGCGGCCATCAGAACCTCTGCCCCATGTGCTTGTGCAAGATTCAGCAGATGAAACAGCGCGGTTTGCGCCTCAGAGCTATCGGCCACGCGCTCGGCTTCATCCAGCCAGACCGCGCCCTGCGCGATCAGTGCTGGCAGGTCTGTCCCGACAAGCTGCGTGCCCATCAGGTGCTGCGCGCCGCGCGCCGCGCCCCAGACATGGCCCAGATGGGTTTTGCCCGACCCTTGCGGCCCCTGCAGCACCAGTCTTCCGCCGGGCAAGGGCGCGCCGAGCAGCCCCAATGCGGCGGCGTTGCAGGCACTGGGCACGAAATCGGCGCGGCCCATGCGCGCAGGCAGGTCCAGTTTCAGGGCGCTCTGACGCGGGCTCATGATGTTCCGCCGCCCTTGCCGTAAAGCTTGCTATCCATGTATTGCGCGACCCCAAAGCGCACCAGTACGCCCATGCTGGCCGCCAAAGGCACCGCGATCAGCATCCCGGTAAAGCCCAGAAACGCGCCAAAGGCCGAGACCGCAAACAGCAGCCAGACCGGGTGCAGCCGGACCGAATTGCCGACAATACGCGGCACAAGGATATTGCCTTCCAGCATCTGTCCAAGGACAAACACGGCCGCTACAAGGCCAATCTCTAACGGGCTGCCCCAGAATTGCCAAAGCGCCACGCCAATCGCAAGCGCGCCGCCGATGATGGCCCCGATATAGGGAATGAAAGAGATCAGCCCCGCCGTCACGCCAATCGCCAGCCCGAATTGCAGTCCGATCAGCCCCAGCGCCGTTGCATAATAGGCGGCAAGGATAAAGCACACCGTTACCTGCCCGCGAACGAACCCGGCAATGCTGGCGTCGATCTCTCCTGCCAGATGGCGCAGCGTCGGCGCATGCTGGCGCGGCAGCAGGTCGTCAAGTTGACGGACAAGGCGTTCCCAATCCAGCAGCAGGTAAAACGCCACAACCGGCGTGACCACCATGAACACAAGCGCACCCACCAGTCCGGAGACCGAGCGCAACACACCCTGCGCCAGCGCCGCGCCGCGGTCGCGGATCGCTTCGCCCAGCGATGACAGCGAATTGCGCAGCGTGTCTTCCAGTTGCGCGATGTCGGGGAAGCGCGCTGTCAGGAATTCTTGCAATCGGGTGAACAGATTGGGGGCGGTTTCTGAAAACTGCACAGCTTGGCTGACAACCGCGGGGATGACCAGAAGCCCCGCAAGCACCACCACACCAATCGCCACCGCCATCAGGGCAGAGACCGCCAAAGTACGTGGTATCCCGCGATTTTGCAGCTTGGTCACAACCGGGTTCAGGAAATAGGCCATGGCCATGCCGGTGATGAAGGGCAACAGCACGTCCCCCATAACCCAGAGCAGGGCGATGAATATCACCCCGGCCACGCCCCAATAGCGCAATTGCTGGTCGATCGGCATGGCCAAGGTGAACAATCCTTCTAAAGTGTCAGATGCCGCGCGCGCGAGCCGCGCTCGATGGCGGCGGCATACAGCCTGTCTATGCCAAGTTCATGGCGAATTTCTTCCAGCATGCGCAATTCCTGCTGTCCTAGCAAGCCATCCGCGGCGGCGACGTCGCACGACAGGGCATACGCCGTCTCGAACAGTTTTTCCGGCAGGCTATCGCGAACAATTCCGAACAGGGCATCCAGCCCGTCATCTTCCTCGAGCAGGTCGAACACGGTCTGCGCTATGGTGCGAATGCGGTCGACATCATATTCTGCAAAGATCGGCAGATGGTTCACCAGCGCCTGAATGGCGACCAGTTCGGAGGTGCGGATGCTCTGGTCGGCGGCAGAGACCGCGATCATCACCGCAACAAGGCTGTCCTGCGGTGACATCGGGTTTGGAAGGGCGGGCATGTGTGTGTCCTGTTCTATACGTGCAGGCGCAGAATATTGACGTGGGCGCGCCACCGCAATAGGAACCAAGGCCAGACCCGCACCCCCCACACGGAAGTGACCAGATCCATGTCCAGCTTGCGCGACGCTGCCCTCTCTTCGAAAGCCTGGCCGTTCGAGGAGGCCCGCAAACTGGCTGCGCGCTACAAGGATGCCGCCCCCGCCAAGGGCCATGTGCTGTTTGAAACCGGCTATGGCCCGTCCGGCCTGCCGCATATTGGTACCTTTGGAGAGGTGGCGCGCACCACGATGATCCGGCGCGCGTTTGAAACCATCAGCGATATTCCGACCCGCATGATCTGCTTTTCCGACGATATGGACGGCATGCGCAAAGTGCCCGACAACGTGCCGGACCCGGTAGCGCTGGCCGAACATCTGCAAAAGCCGCTGACCGCCGTGCCCGACCCGTTTGGCACGCATGACAGCTTCGGCGCGCATAACAACGCCATGTTGCGCCGGTTTCTGGACACATTCGGGTTCGATTACGAATTCATCTCGGCCACAGAATATTACACGTCCGGCCAGTTCGACCCGGTGCTGTTGCGCGCCGCCGAACGCTATGATGACCTGATGGCGGTCATGCTGAAGTCCTTGCGCGAAGAACGCCAGCAGACCTATTCCATTTTCTTGCCCATCCACCCGGAAACGGGCCGCGTGCTGTATGTGCCGATGAAGCATGTGGACGGCGCCAAGGGCGAGATTACCTTCGACGACGAACATGGCCGCGAATGGACGCTGCCGGTCACAGGCGGGCAGGTCAAGCTACAGTGGAAGCCGGATTTCGGCGCGCGCTGGGCGGGTCTTGGTGTCGATTTCGAGATGTATGGCAAGGACCACGCCGCCAACACCCCGATCTATGACCGGATTTGCGAGATCTTGGGCGGGCGCGCACCCGAGCATTACATCTACGAATTGTTCCTGGATGAGCAGGGCGAGAAGATCAGCAAATCCAAGGGGAACGGCATCAGCATTGACGAATGGCTGAAATACGCCAGCACGGAATCGCTGTCCTATTACATGTTCCTCAAGCCCCGCACCGCCAAGCGCCTGTCATGGGACGTGATCCCCAAGGCGGTGGATGAATACCATCAGCAGTTGCGCGCCTTCCCCGGCCAGACGCCGGACCAGCAGGCCGCGAACCCGGTCTGGCATATCCATGGCGGGAAAGTGCCGACATCGGGTATGGTGGTCAGCTTCTCTTTGCTGCTGAACCTTGCCTCTGTCGCGCGGGCGCAGGACAAGGCCACGCTTTGGGGCTTTATCCGCCGCTATGCGCCAGAGGCCGCGCCAGACTCGCACCCGGACCTTGACCAGGCCGCAGGCTTTGCCGTGCGCTATTTTCAGGATTTCGTGGCCCCCACGCTGAAACCGCGGGCACCCGATGCCGCAGAGCGCGCGGCGTTGGTCGACTTGTCCACCACCTTGGCGCAGATGGCAGAAACCGGCGCTGTCCCGGCGGCGCATGCGGCTGAATATGACAGTTTCAGCGAAGAGCTGTTCATGTCGGTCGTGCGCGACACCGGCAAGGCGCATGGGTTCGACAACCTGCGCGCATGGTTCAAGGTTCTCTATGAGGTGCTTCTGGGGTCCGACCAAGGGCCGCGCTGGGGCAGCTTTATCGCGCTCTATGGCCTGTCAGAGACCGTGACCCTTATCGATCGGGCACTTGCGGGCGAATTGGCAGCTTAACCCGCGCGCCAGAGTTGCCAGTTTGCCGCCCATCCCTCTGCCGGGTTGGGCGCGGTATAAAGTGCCGCGCCAGCTTCTAGGGCTTGCTGTGCCAACCTGCGCCGATCCCGCAAAAGGTCCGGGGCAAGGCGGGCAAGGGCTGGGTCATCGGGGCATAAGGCGCGTAAATACATGTGCAGCACGTCCAGATCATTATGCGCGCCAAGGGTTTTGCCCAATGCATCCACTTGCGCGATGTGCGCGCGCAAAGCCGGGCGGTCGATGGGTTTGAAAAACCGCGCCTGATACCAATGCCGCTTCAGCCGCTTGCGCCAGTCATGAAAGGCGGTGGCATCCTCGCCAGCTTGCGCGGCTTCCTGGTAGGCGCGTTGACCTTTCGTCCATGTGCGCGCCAGATTATGCCAGACGATTGGGGCTGTCTTGTCGGCCATCTTCAGCGATCGGGCCGCGCGCGCAAACTCTGCCATGATGGCAGCGAATTGCGCGATGGAATCGGGGTCCGTTGCGGCATCCGCGATCTCTATCTCATCCAGCAAAACCTCGCGCAGGCTGTCGAATTCGGATGGCGCGCGCCGCCGCGCCGTCAGGCTGTCAAAGCTGGCCAGCATCACTTCGGCATCGCGCGCGGGGGCCAGTTTGGCGGCTGCGTCACGAAGTCGGGCATTCCATTGCGTGCTGTCCTCCCATCCGCCGCGTAACAAGTGCAAAAGTCCACGACATTCCTTCGCGCGTTTGCGCAGCGCGAACACGCTTGCGGATGCGCCATGCGTCGTCACCTCGGTGCAGGCCATCTCTGCGCGCGCGGCAAGCGTTTGGCGCAGCGCCGGTTTCAGCTTGGGGCGTTCAGACGGGTAGGACAATTTCATTGCGCGGAACACTCGTTAATCGTGGTGCCCGACCGTGCAGGGCGAATATGGCAGAGGCAGGGCCAATCCAAGGCGGCACGCTGAAACTGATCCGATGGTGCTGCCGTTGCGTAAGCACTCATATGCGAAAGGACATGCCATGCGCTTCGTGATTGCCTTGTTGCTAGCTGTTTCCCTTGCGCCCGCCGGTTTGCGGGCCCAGGAATCAGAGATTCCCAATGTGATCCGTGAGCAGATCAGCGCCTTTCAGGCTGACGATTTCAGGGCCGCCTTCAACTATGCCAGCCCAACAATCAAGCGCCTTTTTGGCACACCGGAACGGTTTGGGCAAATGGTGCAGAATGGCTATCCGATGGTCTACCGCCCTGCCGATGTGCAAATGCTGGAGCTGCGCGACATGGGCGCAGCCCGCGTGCAGCGCGTGATGATCCGCGATGGCGGCGGACGCCTGCATTTTCTGGATTACCAGATGGTTCCCAGCGAAGAGGGTTGGCAGATCAACGGCGTTCAAATCGTGCGGGAGGCACAGGTCGGCGCCTGACGCGTATCGGCGTGTTGCTGAAACGCCGATACGCTGTTGCGATGGAGTCAGCGGTTCGCGCCGGGCACCCACAAAATGTCGTCCGCGCCATTGTTATTGACCACACGGCCCGCAACAAAGAACCAGTCCGACAATCGGTTCAGGTATTTGACCGCCGATTCATTGACCGATTCAACCGCGGCCAATGAAATCGTTTCCCGCTCGGCGCGGCGCGCAACGGTGCGGCACATGTGGAAATGCGCGGCCAAAGGCGTGCCGCCGGGCAGGATGAAACTGCGCAGGGGCTGCAAATTCTTGTTCATCGCGTCGATCTCGGATTCGAGCCGATCGACCTGTTCGGGGATCATGCGCAGGGGCGTGTATTCGGCCTCTGCATCGCGCTCCATGTCCGGGGTGCACAGGTCGGCCCCCAGATCGAACAGGTCATTCTGGATGCGTGACATCGCAGCAGCCATGTCACCTTCGGCATGCAGCCGGGCGATTCCCATGACCGCGTTCAGCTCATCGACCGTGCCATATGCCGTTACGCGCTGCGAGTGTTTGGCCACCCGCGCGCCATTGCCAAGCGCGGTTTCGCCCGCGTCGCCGGTGCGCGTATAGATCTTGTTCAGAACAACCATGTCAGGCCCCTTTTTGTCGGAAATAGACGAATGCGACGATCAGGATGACCGCGGCGAACTGCGCATAAAGTCGCCACCGCATCATCCGATTGCCGTGCTTCTGGTTAAAAGCCCCGCCGCGGCCAAAACCACCAATGCCGACCACCAGAACGCCCAGCACCACAAGGCAGGCCACTAGCGCGGCTATGAATAACGGATCGCTTGCAAGCATGGGCTGTCCCTTTGTCATCGCATCTTGTCGCGCAACTTAACGCTATTGCCGCGCGTTGCGACCCCTAATTTTCCCGCGCGGCTAAAGGCGCTGCAAGACCATGTCCAACAGCCGCGTGGGCAGCATGCGGCGCAAGGCCGCCAGCAGGTAGGTGGGGGTTGTGACCGGGTAGCGCGCGCGTGGGCGGCGCGCTTCCAGCGCATGGATAAGGCGCTTTGTGACCGCGTCGGGCGGCAATTCGAAGAAATCGGGTTCGCGTTTGTCGTATAGCCGCGCCAGCAGACTGTCGCGATACTGCTCGGCGCGCGGGCTGATTTCCCAGTCGATCCACCGCTCGAAATGCGGGATCGAATTTTCGCGTATGCGCGAGGTGATCGGCCCCGGTTCTATGAGCGATACATGAATGCCCGTGCCCGCAAGTTCCAACCGCATCACGTCGGTCAGCCCTTCCAGTGCGAATTTGCTGGCGACATAAGCGCCGCGCCATTTCAGCGCGGCCAGCCCCAGAACGGATGAATTCTGCACAATCCTGCCATGCCCTTGCGCCCGCATGACCGGAATGACTGCGCGGGTCAGTTCATGCCAGCCAAAGAAGTTGGTTTCAAACAGCGCGCGCAACCCGTCGGTGGGAAGGTCTTCGACCGCGCCGGGCAAAGCGAAGGCCCCGTTGTTGAACAGAGCGTCAAGCCGACCGCCGGTGCTGTCCAGCGCCTGCGAAAGCCCTTGGCGAATGCTGGCCGTGTCGGTCAGGTCCAGCGCGAAACTATCCAGCCCTTCAGCGCGCAATCGCGCGCAATCCTCTTCTTTGCGGCAACTGGCCAGCACATGCCAGCCGCGTGCAGCCATTGCATGCGCCGCATGATAGCCAATCCCAGAGCTGCACCCGGTCATCAGAACGCTGCGCATGTGCGGCCCTTATGATTTGTCCCATTGTTCGCGTTTGCGGTAGATGGTCGAGGGCGCGATGTCCAGTTCACGCGCCGCGCGCGGCACCGACCCGTCATGACGTGCAATGGCTGCGGTGATAACGCGCTCTTCGATCTGCGCCATGGTCAGCCCCTCGAAAACCGCGTTGGTTGGGCTGTGACCGGCATTGGTCGCCAGCTTCCGCGCGTCCGAAAGGCCGGGGGGCAGCATTTCTCGGGTCACGATCTCGCCCTCATGCAGGATCACGGCATGGCGCAGAACGTTTATCAATTCGCGCACATTGCCCTGCCATGGCAGGTTCAGGAACAGGTCCAGCACATCGGGGCTGAAACGGCAGAATTGCTTGTTTTCCTCTGCGGCGATCTGGGCAAGATAATGCTGCGCCAGCAAATGAATGTCGGTTCCGCGCGCGCGCAATGGCGGCATGGTAATGGGGATGACGAACAGCCGGTAATACAAATCCTCTCGTAGACGGCCTGCGCGCAATTCTTCGGTCGGGTCGCGGCTGGCGGTGCAGATAAGCCGCACATCAACCTTGATCTGGCGCGTATCGCCCACGGGCGTAAAGCTGGAGCGTTGAAGGAATCGCAGGAAAGCCGCCTGCAAATCCGGGCTCATATCCTGAATATTCTGCACAAACAGCGTGCCGCCATCGGCCTGCGCAACCGCGCCTGCGCGGACCTGAAACTGTGCCTGCCCGCGCCCCGATTTCGGCGGGGATTGCCCGAACAATTCGATCTCCAGCCGTTCGGGATCTGTGGCGCTGCAATTGAGTGTGACGAAACGCTGTGCGGCACGCGCAGATTTAAGATGCACCGCGCGCGCGCACAGTTCCTTGCCAGTGCCGCTTTCTCCCAGAATAAAGACCGGCGCGGTCGACGCGGCCACGGCGGCAATCCGGCTATGGACTTCTTGCATCGCGGCGGAGCGCCCCATAAACGCGCGGTCCAGAGCATCGCTTCGGCTGGCTTCATCTATGGTCAGGCTGACATCTTCGCGCAATTCCGCAAAGGCGCTTGCCACGGCCCCGATCATTCGAATGTCGCCCAGCGGTTTGACAAGGAAATCATGCGCGCCTTCGCGCGTCGCCTCAATCGCGTTGTTCACCGACCCGTTGGCGGTGATGACGATAATCCGCGTTTCCGGCTGCAATTCCAGCATTTCGCGCATGACCATAAGCCCGTCAGCATCTGGCAGCATCAGGTCCAGCAACACCACGCGCGGTCGGTGCTCTGCGAATTTGGTCAGCGCTTCGGCACCGCTAGAGGCCAGCATGGGCTTGTATCCAGCCTTACGCAATACGGTGGCATAAAGCATCTGCAAGGATGGCGTATCCTCGACCAGAAGCAACCCGTGTGCGGTCCCGTCTTGCTGATGCGGCATCAGTCTTCCTTGGCCAGAGCGGCCAAAGCGGTTCCGGCTTGTCCGGTTTGCGTGGTCAACTCCGGCAGCAGATATGCAAGCGCCGCCACGTCCTGCGAAGTGCAGGCCAGTTCGGCCCGCATGGCCGTTTCTGCAAGGGTGAATGCGCCGATGGTGGCCGCAAGCCCCTTGACCTCATGTGCGGTCTTGCACAGGGTCAATAGGTCGCAGTCCTGTTCCGGGGCCTGTTGTGCCATCGTCAACGTGTCATGGCACCTGTTCAGGTCCAGTTGTACCTGTGCCAAAAGGGCTCCTCGCAACTCCGATCCACCCATTGCCAGAAACTCTGACAGAGTTTTAGCATCAATAGAGATCATCTCTGTTGCAGAGCTGGCCGACACCGTTACACCACGTTGTTACCAAGGGCGAAATCCCCTTGCTACCAGCCTAGTCCGAAGCTGGTTCCGACAACAAGGGGTTTCGTTGCCTCTGCGTGTAATTCGCAACGGGCTTGGTGCTTGCGGTTGTGTCAGCCTGCGTCTTTTGTGGGCAGGCCCAGCGTTTTCAGGGCCGCCGTGATTTCATCAAGGATGGCCGGGTCATCGATGGTCGCTGGCATCTTGAACGCCTCGCCATCCGCGATCTTGACCATGGTCGCGCGCAGGATCTTGCCAGAGCGTGTCTTGGGCAGGCGGTCCACGACCACGGCCAGTTTGAACGCCGCAACAGGGCCGATTTTTTCGCGCACAAGCTTGACGCATTCTGCCACCACCTCGGACGGCTCGCGGTCAGCGCCTTTGTTCAGGCACAAGAATCCCAGTGGCGCTTGTCCTTTTAGCGTGTCTGAAATGCCAATCACGGCACATTCCGCCACATCGGGGTGGCTGGCCAACACTTCCTCCATGCCGCCGGTGGACAAGCGGTGGCCGGCCACGTTGATGACGTCATCGGTCCGCGCCATAATGTAGACATAGCCATCTTCATCCATGTAGCCCGCATCGCCCGACGCGTAATAGCCGGGGAATTGGTCCAGATAGCTTTTGCGAAAGCGCGCTTCGGCGTTCCAAAGCGTTGGCAGCGTGCCCGGTGGCAGCGGCAGCTTGATGGCGATGGCGCCCAATTCGCCTGCCGCGACAGGGTGGCCGCCTTCGTCCAGCACCTGCACGTCATAGCCCGGCATTGGCACGGCGGGAGAGCCGATCTTGACCGGCAGTTGTTCCACGCCCACCGGGTTCGCGGCAATCGCCCAGCCGGTTTCGGTCTGCCACCAATGGTCGATGACCGGCACGTTCAACTGGTCCTGTGCCCAAGTGATCGTGTCAGGGTCCGCGCGTTCGCCCGCAAGATAGACCTGTTTCAGGCAGGACAGGTCGTATTTCTTCACGAACTCGCCCTTCGGGTCTTCGCGTTTGACCGCCCGGAACGCGGTTGGCGCGGTGAAGAAGCTTTTGACCTTATGTTCCGAGATCACTCGCCAGAACGTGCCCGCATCCGGGGTGCCGATGGGTTTGCCTTCGAACACGATGGTTGTGTTCCCGGCAATCAGCGGCGCGTAGCAGATATAGCTATGGCCCACGACCCAGCCGACATCGGATGCCGCCCAGAACACATCGCCGGGGTCCACGTTATAGATGGCCTTCATTGTCCAGTTCAGCGCCACCAAATGCCCGCCGGTGGGGCGCACCACGCCCTTGGGCTGGCCGGTCGTGCCCGAAGTATAAAGGATATAGGCCGGATGATCGCCCGACACGGGCACACAGTCTGCCGGGGCAACGCCATATTGAAAGCCGTGCCAGTTATAGTCGCGCCCGTCGATGAGCTTGGCCACTTCCTGCTCGCGCTGGAAGATGACACAGAATTCGGGCTTGTGGCTGGCGGCGTCAATCGCGGCATCAAGAAGCGGTTTGTAATGGACCACGCGGCCCGGCTCCAACCCGCAGCTTGCGGCGATGATGGCCTTGGGGGTCGCGTCGTCAATGCGCACGGCCAGTTCATTGGCGGCAAAGCCCCCGAACACCACCGAATGCACCGCGCCCAGCCGCGCGCAGGCCAGCATTGCTTCCAGCGCTTCGGGGATCATCGGCATGTAGATGATGACCCGGTCGCCTTTTTCCACACCCTTGGCGCGCAGCGCACCTGCCAGATTGGCCACGCGGTTGCGCAGTTCCACATAGCTGATTTCGCGCTTGGTATGGGTTATGGGGCTATCATATATGATGGCCGCTTGGTCGCCGCGCCCGGCTTCGACATGGCGGTCGACCGCGTTCCAGCACGTGTTGACCTGACCGTCCTTGAACCATTCGTAAAGTGGTGCGTTCTCGTCGAACAGTGCCTTGGTCGGCGGCGTCACCCAGTCGATGGCTTGGGCTTGCTCCATCCAGAATGCGTTGGGGTCGGTCAATGATGCGCGGTGCAGATCGGCATAGGCCATGGTCATCCTCCTCAGAATGACTATGGCTTAGCCGAGCGCAAGGGCCACGCGCAATGGGTGTTACCGGGAACATGTGGGCCAGAGGTGCGGAAAGTTTGCAATTTTGCGGGTAGAGTTTGCAAATATTGCGCCTTCTCCGCCTGATTGCCTGATCTGGTGTCATGTTTGCAAACTGGTGCGGAACAAAGGCGAAGCGCGCCGCACCATCGGCTGGCCGTCCCGCGGCCTGCCGATTGGTTGCCGGAAGTGTTCAGATCAGATGGACGACGGACAGGGCCACCATGAAGCGCGGCAGATCATCGGGCGGATCGATACTCCCCGGCCCGCCGATGGCGCGGCGCGCAGTCTACCCGTATTGCGCCACCGGCGTGCCCGCCAGCGCCGACATGTTCAACAAGCCCCGCGCCGTGATCGACGGTGTCACAATATGCGCCGTGTTGCCCATGCCCATCAGGATCGGCCCCACTTCCAACGCTCCCGCGCGGGTTTTCAGAATGTTGCGCACGCCGCTTGCGGCATCGGTATTGGCAAAGATCAGCACATTTGCCGGGCCGCTGAACCGCGCATCGGGCAGCAACCGCGCGCGCAGGTCTGTATCCAGCGCCGCATCGACATGCATCTCGCCCTCGTAGTCGAAATCCATGCCCATAGAGTCCAGCATTTCCAGCGCGGCGCGCATGTTGCGACCTGACGGTGTGTCCAGATTGCCAAACTGACTGTGCGAACAGAGCGCGATTTTCGGGTCCAGACCAAAGCGGCGCACATGGCGCGCGGCCCCGATCGTGGTTTCAACAATCTGCTCTGGAGTTGGGTTTGGATGGACCTGCGTATCGGCCACGAAAAGGTTGCCTTCCTGCTGGATCAGCAAGGACAGCGCGCCTACCGGGTGAAGCGCGGCGCTTTCAAGAATCTGGGTGATGTAATTCAGGTGCCACAAATACTGCCCGAACGTGCCGCAGATCAGGCTGTCGGCATCGCCCCGATGCACCATGATCGCGCCAATCGCGGTGGTGTTGGTCCGCAGAATGGCACGCGCAAGGTCCGGCGTGACACCGCGCCGTTGCATGATCTGGTGGTAGCTTTGCCAGTAATTCCGGTAGCGCGGGTCGTCTTGCGGGTTGACCAGTTCGAAATCGCGCCCCGGCTTGATCGACAGGCCCGCGCGTTCCAGCCTATTGGCAATTACCTCTGGCCGACCGATCAGAATTGGAACTTCGGTGGTTTCTTCCAGCATGGCGCTGGCCGCGCGCAGCACGCGCTCATCCTCGCCCTCGGCAAAGACAATGCGGCGTGACGCGTGGCGCGCAGCTTCGAAGACCGGGCGCATAATCATCGCGGACCGGAAGACAGAGGCATCCAGCCCCGCCTTATAGGCGTCCAGATCGGGCAGGGGGCGCTTGGCCACGCCAGAGTCCATTGCCGCGCGCGCCACGGAACTGGCGACAATCCCCATCAGGCGCGGGTCAAACGGCTTGGGGATCAGGTAATCCGCCCCGAAGCTCAGTTGCTCGCCCTTATAGGCCGCCGCCGCTTCGGCACTGGTGGTTGCGCGGGCCAAAGCTGCGATCCCCTCAACACAGCCGATTTGCATGGCATCGTTGATTTCGGTCGCGCCGACATCCAGCGCACCGCGAAAGATGAACGGAAAGCACAGCACGTTATTGACCTGATTGGGAAAATCAGAGCGCCCGGTGGCGATAATTGCATCGGGGGCGACTTCGCGCACCTGATCGGGCAGAATTTCGGGCGTCGGGTTGGCCAGCGCAAAAATAATCGGCCGCTGCGCCATGCGTGCGACATGATCGGCGGTCAAAGCGCCGGGACCGGACAGGCCCAAAAACAGGTCGGCCCCGTCGATCACATCATCAAGCGTGCGTGCGTCAGTGACTTGGGCGAAGGCGGCTTTTTGCGGGTTCATATCCACCTCGCGCCCCGCATGGACCAGCCCGTGAATATCGCAAAGCCACACGTTTTCGCGTTTCACACCCAGCTTCAGCAGCATGTTCAGGCAGGCAATGCCCGCGGCGCCACCGCCAGTGCTGACGATTTTGATATCCTCGAACCGCTTGTCCGCCACGCGCAACGCGTTGGTCGCCGCCGCACCTACAACGATCGCGGTGCCGTGCTGGTCGTCATGAAACACCGGAATACCCATCCGTTCGCGGCAGATTTTTTCCACGATGAAGCAATCGGGTGCCTTGATGTCTTCCAGATTGATCGCGCCGAAGGTCGGTTCCATCGCGCAGACAATTTCGGCCAGCTTCACCGGGTCCGGTTCATCCAGCTCGATATCAAAACAATCAATATTGGCGAATTTCTTGAACAGGACCGCCTTGCCTTCCATCACTGGCTTGGAGGCCAGCGCGCCGATATTGCCCAACCCCAGAACGGCGCTGCCATTGGTGACAACTGCCACAAGGTTGCCGCGCGTCGTGTAACGAGCGGCGTTTTCGGGGTCTGCCTTTATCTCCAGGCAGGCTTCGGCAACGCCGGGCGAATAGGCGCGCGACAGGTCATACCCATTTGCCAAGGGCTTGGTTGCGCGGATCTCCAGTTTACCGGGGCGCGGGTATTCGTGATACAAAAGGGCAGGGTGGCGGTTGTCGTCGTGGGTCTGTTCGGTCATCTGTCCCTCCTGCCGAAATCTGGTTTACCCTTAAACCATTGTTGGATCGCTGCAAGGCCCGGTAGCGCTAAAGCTGTTTCAAGCCTGTTCGGAATATCTGCGCGCCCAAGGCTTGCATCGGCCTGCGTCGCGACGCAAACTTGACCCAGAAAAAGGGGTGCGACATGACACTGGAAGACGCCGCGCGCGATGTGCGACAGCGGGCCTATGTGCCCTATTCCAATTTTAAGGTTGGGGCCGCGTTGCGGTCCGATACCGGTGCCGTTTTCGTTGGCTGCAACGTGGAAAACGTGGCCTACCCCGAAGGCACTTGCGCCGAAGCGGGCGCGATTGCAGCTATGATCGCCGGTGGTGCGCGGCGGATCATGGAAATCGTGGTTATTGCCGATAGTCCGACGCCGGTGCCGCCCTGCGGTGGCTGCCGCCAAAAGATCGCGGAATTCGCGGCGGGTAATGTTCCGGTCACGCTGTTGTCCCTTAACGGCGCGCGGCTGGACACCACGGTCGCAGCCCTGCTGCCCGGAGCCTTTGGCGCGGATCATATGGAGCGCGGCTGATGCCGCGCGCTTTCGTGGTCGTGCTCGATTCTGTCGGCTGCGGCGGCGCGCCCGATGCCGAAGCGTTCGGTGATGCGGGCGCGAATACGCTGGGTCATATTGCGCAGGCTTGCGCCGATGGCCGCGCGGATGAGGGGCGGTCTGGCCCGCTACGCTTGCCGGTCCTGGACACCCTTGGCTTGGGGGCCGCGATCAAGCTGGCCTCTGGCATGACAGCGCCGGGGCTTGGCGCTACGCCCACGGGGCTGTGGGGGGCGGCGACCGAACTCTCGCGCGGGAAGGACACGCCCTCTGGGCATTGGGAACTGGCGGGCGTGCCGGTTCCGTGGGACTGGACATATTTCCCGCGCCAGGTGCCTGCCTTTCCGCCCGAACTGGCGGCCAAGGTTTGCGACTTGGCCGGGACAGACGGCATTTTGGGCAATTGCCATGCGGGCGGGGTGGCCATAATCGACCGTTTCGGGGCAGAGCATCTGCGCAATGGATGGCCCATCTGCTACACGTCTGCCGATAGCGTGTTCCAGATTGCCGCGCATGAAACCGCCTTTGGGCTAGAGCGATTGCACAAGCTATGCGCCGACCTTGCGCCGCATCTGCATGCAATGCGCGTGGGCCGGGTCATTGCGCGCCCGTTTATTGGGACAGACGGCAATTTCACGCGCACCCATAACCGCCGCGACTACGCCATTGCCCCACCCGCGCCCACACTGTGCGATTGGGTCAGCGAGGTGGGGCGCGTGGTTCATGCCGTGGGCAAGATTTCTGACATCTTTTCAGGGCGTGGCATTATTCATAGCCACAAAGGGCCGGATGATGCGGCGCTCTGCGACCACCTTTTGCGGTTGGTGGAAACAGCGGAAGACGGCTCTCTCACCTTCTGCAATCTTGTGGAGTTCGACAGTCTTTATGGGCACCCGCGCGACGTGGCGGGATATGCGCGCGCGCTCGAACGGGTCGATGCCGTGATGGGGCAGGTCTTGACCCGCTTACAGCCCGGCGACCTGCTGGTGATTACCGCCGACCATGGCAATGACCCAACCGCGCCGGGGTCCGACCACACGCGCGAGCGCGTGCCGGTGCTGGTGGCAGGGCAGGGCGCAGGGCAAATCGGGCATTGCGGTTTCGTCGATGTCGCGGCAAGTGTCGCCGATCACCTTGGCGTCTCTGCGCAAGGTCCGGGACGGAGCTTTCTGCCATGAGAGATTTCACAAACCTGCCGAAACTGGAACTGCATCTGCATCTGGAAGGGGCGGCGCCGCCTGCCTTTATCCGTGGGCTTGCACAACGCAAGGGTGTCGATTTGTCCAGCATTTTCGATGAGCAGGGTGCTTATAAATACAAGGGCTTCGTGGATTTTCTGCGCGTCTATGAAGCCGCCTGCACGGTGCTGGCCACGCCGCAAGATTTCCACGATCTGACGCTTGCGGTGCTGGAGCAGTCCGCGGCCCATGGGGTGATCTATTCCGAAGCGTTCCTGTCACCCGATTTCTGCGGCGGCGGCGATCTGCTGGCATGGCGCGACTATATGGCCGCGATGCAGACGGCGGCACAAACGGCAGAGGCGCAGATGGGCGTTACCTTGCGCGGTTGTATCACCTGTATCCGGCATTTCGGGCCGGAACAGGCGCGCCTCATTGCGCGCTGCGCCCAGGAAACAGCGGGCGATTTCATTACCGGTTTTGGCATAGCCGGGGATGAGAACGCGGGCGAGTTGGCCGATTTTATCTACAGTTTCGATGCTGCGCGCGAGGCAGGGCTGGGCCTGACTGCCCATGCCGGCGAGTGGCGTGGCCCGGATGAGGTGCGCGCGGCGCTCAAGCATCTGCGCGTCAGCCGTATCGGCCACGGGGTGCGCGCCATCGACGACCCCGCCTTGGTGGACCATCTGGCCGAAACCGGCACGGTGCTGGAAGTCTGTCCCGGCTCTAACGTGGTGCTTGGTGTTTATCCCGATTTGCACGCACATCCGGTTGAAAAACTGAGGGCGGCGGGCGTGGCCATAACTGTCTCGACCGATGATCCGCCATTTTTCCACACCGACATGAGCGCGGAATATGCCGGGCTGCACCGCGCCTTTGGCTGGGAGCAGCCCGAATTCGACGCGCTGGCGCAAACTGGGCTGCGCGCTGCCTTTTGCGACGACAGCACCCGCGCACGACTTGCCAAACGATTGGAGCTTGCATGACCCATCCCGACATGACCCTGATCGACCACCCGCTGGTGCAGCACAAGCTAAGCCTGATGCGCGACCTGCGCACGCCCGGCCCCGAATTTCGTCGCCTGCTGCGTGAAATCGCGTTGCTGTTGACCTATGAGGCCACGCGCGATCTGCCCATCACGCCGCAACGCATCGACACGCCGTTGACGGCGATGGACGCGCCTATGCTGGCTGGTCCAGACCCGGCTGTGGTGTCGATCCTGCGGGCGGGCAACGGGTTGCTGGACGGGGTGTTGGACGTGGTGCCGACCGCCAAAGTCGGGTTCGTGGGCCTCTATCGTGACGAGGAAACCCTCCGCCCGATCGAGTATTACAACAAGTTACCCTCGGACATGGATGCCCGGTTTGTCATTGCCGTGGACCCAATGCTGGCCACCGGCCATTCTGCCGCCGCCGCGATTGACCTGTTGAAACGGGCGGGTGCCACGCGGATCTGTTTCATCTGCCTTCTGGCTGCGCCCGAAGGCGTGGCGGTTATGGCCGAGCAGCACCCAGATGTGCGGATCGTGACCGCCGCGCTTGACAGCCATCTGAACGAGAAAGGCTATATTGTGCCAGGCTTGGGTGATGCAGGTGATCGCATTTTCGGAACAGTTTGACGGCCTTCACGGCGAATCGGCTTTACTTTCTAAGGGTTGCAACGGCATCCTTTAAGCAATTTGACCGGGGGGTTAGGATGAACCGCTTTTTAATGGCCGCAAGCGTGGCGTCAATTTGCACCGGGTTAGGGGCGCAGGCCCAAACCAACGGCTTGGACCCGGCAAATTTGCCGCCTGCCAGCTTCGAGGGGCGTGAGTTCGTTGACACTGCGGGCTGTGCCTTTTTGCGCTCGACATTCGGGGGCGAGGTGACATGGGTTCCGCGCTACGGACCGGACCGCAACCCGGTCTGCGACCTGTCACCAACTGATTTCGCGTCTGCTCCGCCTGCGGCACCTGTGGCGGAGGCCGCAGAAATCGAAATGCCCGTCCAGGATAATGCCGCAGCGACCGATAATGCGGCATCCGATATGGCAGCTGATCTACCGGAAGCCGACGCGGTGGCACCCGATGCTGCCCCCGAAGCGCCGCGCGGCCGGATAGAAGTCGTTGGCCCGGTCAATGATCCGGTGCGCCGCCCGGCCCCAAGCTATCTTGGTAAAGAACCAACCGTGTCGGGTCTCGCCCCACGCCGTCAGGCGGCGGCGCCCGTGGCCCGTGCCAAGCCGCGTTATCCGGTGGCTGATGCCTCTGGCCGTCACCCGTCTTGCCCCGGCAGCGCGCCTTACGGGCAATTGGTCGACACGATGGTTGGCCGCAAAATGGTGCGTTGCGTGACCAGCCCATCGCTCTTTCTGAGTGATTATGATGTCAGCCCAGTGCAAGCTGCGGCCCCTGCGCCGCGCGCTGCGGTTGGGCAAGGCGCGCGGGTTCAGGTGGGCAGTTTTGGCGTGGCAAGCAATGCCCATCGCCTTGTCGCGCGTCTGAAAGCGCATGGTCTGCCCGCAAGCGCGCAGTTCGCACGCGGGCTGATGGTTGTAACAGTCGGGCCTTTTGCCAGCGGTTCGTCAGCACATCAGGCTTTGTCGCAAGTGCGCACCATGGGGTTCGGGGACGCGTTCCTGCGCCGCTGATCGGCGGCCTCCTCGCCGAAGCCAACCGAAACAGTCGACACTAAAAAACCGGCACGAAAGCATCGCGCCGGGGGTGTGTTTTACCAATCTGACCCGCGCTTATTGGGCGGTGGCGTCTTCGCCCTCGGGCAGGATGTCTTCGGCAGCGTCCGTCGCGGCGTCCGTGGCCTCAGTCGCTGCGTCGGTTGTCGCATCGACGGCATCTGCGGCCTCATCAGCCATGTCAGCCCCTTCTGCTGCGGGATCAGAAGCGGCATCGGTCGTAGCATCGACCGCGTCCGTGGTTGCATCCACGGCATCAGTGGCGGCGTCATCGCCCGAACCCATCAGATCGTTCGCCATTGATTCGGCTTCTTCGACGGCACTCTCTACGGCGTCTTGCGCTGCGGTGGTTGCGTCTTCCACAGAGGTTTCAGCCGCCGTTACGGCATCTTCCACAGCCGTTTCGACCGCGCCAGTCGCGTTTTCGACGGCAGTTTCCGCTTCTGTCGCGACATCTTCCACCGGGTCAGATTCGGGCGCTTCAACGCTTTCTTCGGCTGGTGCCTCGACCGGTTCTTCGACCGGCGCGACAACGTCTGTCGGAGTGCGCGACTGGACACCCAGCCAGATTCCCACCGCGGCGACCGCGATGGCAATCAATGCCAAAACCATCTTATTCATGTTACGGTCCTCTCAAACCTAATTACGCTGCCGCTGCCTATGCCAGATATTTCTGCGCTTGCAAAGGTAAGCCCGGATAAACCAGCGATATACTGCGCGCGATTCCCGCTTGAATCACACGGGTTGCGGCCTTAGATTGCGCGCCACACACGTCAATATACAAGGAATTCAGCCATAGCTCGCAGACCGCATAACGCCCCGCCCCCGCGCGATACCGGACCCCGCGTCAATGAGCGCATTCGTGCGCCTGAAATACGCCTGATCGGTGCTGAAGGCGAAAACCTGGGCGTGGTTAAACCTTCTCAAGCCATGATGCTCGCGGACGAGGCCGGGCTGGACCTGGTCGAGATTTCGCCCAATGCCACGCCGCCCGTGTGCAAGATCATGGATTTCGGCAAGTTCAAATATGAGCAGCAGAAGCGCGAGGCCGAGGCCCGCAAGAAGCAGCACATCATCGAGATCAAGGAAGTCAAATTCCGCCCCAACACAGACACGCATGATTACGAGGTCAAGATGCGCAATGTCATGCGCTTCCTTGAGGGGGGCGATAAGGTGAAGGTGACGCTGCGTTTCCGGGGGCGTGAAATGGCGCACCAGAATCTTGGGTCGGACCTGCTTCACCGTGTGGCGGCTGATGTCGATGAGATTGGCAAGGTTGAGAATATGCCCAAGATGGAAGGGCGGCAGATGATCATGATGATCGCGCCGCGCTGACCCTTTCAAGCTTTCAGATGAGTAAAAGCCCGGCGCGTGCCGGGCTTTTTCATGCGCTACATCCGCCGGATATAGGTCCATGTGGGCACATTGGCGCGGCGGGCGACCGAGTAGGCTTCGGCATCGCCCAGATAGTCGAACCCCGCATTGGTCAGCACATGAGCCGAGGCCGCATTGTCTTGGAATACTTCGGCAAACAGCGTGCGGGCGTTGTGCGGGTTTGCCTTGATGATGCAGGCCACGGCTTCGGACGCGTAGCCCGCGTTCCAGAAGGCGGGTGCCACCCAGTAGCCGATCTGGCTTTGCTGGCGGTCCAGCGGTTTGAGCGAAATCAACCCCAGCACCGCCGCGCGATCATGCCCGGCACCGTCCAGAACCCAGACGTCTTCCTCGTGGTTGGGGGCCGTTGCGCGGGCAATGAATTGCTCTGTCGCCCCTGGTGGCAACGGGTGGGGAATCGACCGCGTCCCCTTGGCCACGCGGGCATCGCTTGTGTAAAGTTCCAGCAGCCCTTCGTCTGACGGCTGCAATGGGCGCAGCACCAATCGCGCGCTTGAGAGCACTGGCAAATCAGCGCCGAACGTGGTGTCGAGTGTCATCTCTTCCTCCAATCGGGCCCTCACCCGGATCGTTTCGCGCGGGGTGATGTGTCGCCTGCTCCTCCAGACCACACATAGCGCAAAACGAAACAGGGCCGGCATTTCTGCCGACCCCGTGTTACTTAGTAAATGTAACAGTTCGGCTTATTCAGCGGCGTCTGCCATCGGTTGAATGGACACGAAGCTGCGACCTTTCAAACCCTTGGTAAAGGTCACGTGACCTTCGGTCAGGGCAAACAGGGTGTGGTCGCGGCCCATGCCGACGCCTTCACCTGCGAAATGTTTGGTGCCGCGCTGACGCACGATGATGTTGCCGGGGATCGCGAGCTGACCGCCATAGAGCTTGACGCCAAGGCGGCGTCCGGCAGAGTCGCGACCGTTGCGGGAGGAACCGCCTGCTTTCTTGTGTGCCATGAGCTGTTACTCCTGTTCAGATGCGAATTGCTTGGCTTGGTCGATCCAGCCATCGCGTTCGATGCGGCCTTTGAACGACAGCTTGTCATCCATATAGCCAATCTCTGCCGGACCCCAAGAGGCGATCTGGTCGAAATGGAACACGCCGTTTTCGTGCAGCAGACCTTCCAGCTTGGGACCAACGCCGGAAATCTTTTTCAGATCATCGGCTTTGCCGTCGCGGGCCTCGGTCAGCAGGTTGGCAGGGCGGGTGCCTTCGACTGCGTCGGCCGCAGGGGCTGCGGCTTTCTTGCCGGGTTTGGGGGCAGGGGCTGCCGCTTCGATCGCAAAGCCCGATACCGAACCCGTGCCGATCGCCGCTTTCACGCCGGATGCATCCGCGCCAGAGGCCAGAATGTCGGTCACGCGCACAAGCGTCAGCTTCTGGCGGTGGCCCTTGGTGCGCTGCGAGCTGTGCTTGCGGCGACGCTTGACAAAATGGATGACTTTGTCGGCCTTGATCTGGTCGATCACTTCTGCCTGCACGCCTGCACCTTCAACGGTGGGCGTGCCGATGACGGGGCTGTCGCCGCCAATCATCAGAATTTCGTTGAACTGGACGGTTTCGCCAGCTTGTGCGGCAATGCGTTCCACGCGCAGAACGTCACCCGCCTGCACCCGGTATTGCTTGCCACCTGTTTTCAGGACCGCGAACATGTCGGTCATTCCTTGTCTGTCTGCCGCGCCCTGTGGCCCCTGCGGCTGGCGCAGGCGTTTGGTGCCGTCGGGCTGCGTGCCCCGTTTGGGGCATAGCCATAAGCCCGCGCGGACCGAATGTCCGAGCGGAAGTTGCCTGATGCACCAGAGGGCGCGCGCTGTCAAGCGCTCCCGGCGGTGGTTTCGCGGGGTGTTGCGTGCTGCGAGAACTGCGTTAGGCTGGGGGTCTGTCTTATCGGAGGAGAAGACCATGACCCGCTTTGTTCCCATGACCGCCATTGCCCTTGCCTTTGCCGGACCTGCGCTGGCTGAAAGTGTCAATATCACGCCCGATATGTCCGCTGTTACGGTCGAAACACCGTCCGGCCCGGTCGAGATTTCGCGCGTGCAGGACGAATCGGCGATGATCGAGGGGGAGTTTGCGCGCATCGCGCGTCCCTGCCCGGAATTTTGCATCCAGCCTATGACACCTGCCGAAGGTGTGCGCACTGTGGGCGAGCTGGAAGTGATGGACGCGCTGCAAGACCCCGGCACCTTGGTTGTCGATGGCCGCGTGCGCCCCGACTGGCAAACCGGCACGATCCCCGGCGCGATCAGCATGCCCTATACGGAAATGGCTGACCAGTTGCACGAACTGGGCTGCGAACCGGATTTCGAGGGCTTTATCTGCGATGCCGATGTGGTGCCGAATCTGGTGATGTTCTGTAACGGGCCGTGGTGTGGTCAGTCGCCTGCTGCAATCCGGCGCATTATCGATGCAGGCTACCCGGTCGAAAAGATCGCCTATTACCGGTGGGGTATGCAGGGCTGGCGCATGTTGGGCCTGACGGTGGCCGGTGGCGCCGAGGGTTAACCCCCCAGCACCAGCGCGCTGGACGTGTTGTCAGGGCGCAGCATGTAAAGTTTGCGCGCGCCAATCGTGGCCACGGTGGCGTCTTGCAACGTGTCGCCTTCTTGCACGCGCAGGATGCGCCCGCCGGGCAAGCGCACAAGCGCATGGCGCACGCCGTCAGCTTCGACAACGGCGATCAGGTTCATTTCATCCAGTGGGATGGCGTTGGGCAAGGTCGCCACATCCTGCACAGTCTGGCCCGGCGGCAGGCTGTAGGTTCGATGTGTCGTGGCATCCGCCATGCTGAGCGGCAAGGGTGCGAAGGCCACACGCAGGATAGGGCGCGCGGGTGGCGCTGCTTCTGAGGGTGGGTTTTGTAGCGGTGGCGCCGCCGTTACCATTGGTGAGGCGGGTTTGGGGCACGTGGCGCCCGGCCCATCACAAGGGCCGACGACCAGCGCCGCCGCGGCGTAAAGCGCGCCCAAGGTCAGCGTAACGCAGAGCGGCACCTGCCACAGCCAAGCGCGGGCCGGTGCGGGTGATACCGGGCGCAGATGCTCCGGCAGGGTGTGCGGAATCTCTCGTATAGGGCGGCGGGCTTTCATGGGGCAAACGTAGTATGGATCATGCGTCTGTGCGAGAGCCTGAAGCATAGCCGCGACGCGTTACGAATGCGTGAAGCCGCGCGTTAATAGCCGTTATGGCGCGAGACCTCGTGCAACAGCGGCTGCCCGCGCTCGACCCGCGCGATATTCGCCGCGATCACGTCGGATGCCGTTTCGGTTCGCGTTGCCGCCGCGATATGCGGAGTCACGGTCACATTCGGATGGTGCCAGAACGGATGATTTTCGGGCAAAGGTTCGGTGCGGAACACATCAAGCGTGGCGGCGGCGATTTGGCCTTGGTCCAGCGCGGCCAGAAGTGCCGCATCATCAATCGCTGTCCCGCGTCCCGGATTGATGATCCGTGCGCCGCGCGGCAGTTGCGCCAGCGTCGTTGCGTTCAGAATGTTGGTTGTGGCCGGCGTGTCGGGCAGAAGGGTGACAAGGATGTCCGAGCGCGCCAGCACGGCGCGCAGCCCCTCTGGCCCGCTATGGCAGGCAATGCCCTCAAGCTGGCGGGGGCTGCGCGACCAGCCCGCCACGTCAAATCCCAAGGCGCTTAAAGCCTCGGCACAGGCACGGCCCAATTCGCCCAGTCCAAGAAAGCCAACGCAGCGATCCTGCGCCAGAGGCGGCACAACCGGCGTCCATGATGCGGCGGGCTTATCCAGGGCCAGATGATAGCGCAACACATGCCCCACGACATATTCGACCATGCCTTGTGTCAGGCTGGGGTCGACCATGCGCGCCAAGGGCTGCGTCAGGGTCGCATTGCCGACAATGCGCTCGACCCCGGCCCACAGGCTGAGAACGGCGCGGCAGCGGGTAAAGGGCGTGAAATCCTGCAACGGGCTGGACGGAGCGTAGACGATGTAATCCACCGTCTGGACGGGCGCGTCGGTTACAAGCTGCGCGTCCAGCCCATGGCGCGCAAAGGCCGCCCGCAAAGGCGCGTCATAATCTTCGAATACGCCATCCCCGGCGGCCAGCAGCACAGTTAGTGTCATGTCGGCAACCTTGGGCGGTGGACATGGGCAGATTGCAGCAACCCGAAGCCGCCCATCAGCACCAGCATGGCAGAGCCGCCATAGCTGACCAGCGGCAAGGGCACGCCGACCACAGGCGCAAGCCCCATGACCATTGCGGTATTCACGGCAAAATACAGGAAGAAATTGGCAGTCACCCCCACGGCAAGCAGGGCGGCAAACCGGTTCGACGTGCGCAGCACCGTCACAAGGCAAAAGCCAAGGATGATAACATAGAGCACAAGAAGCGACCCGGCCCCGATAAAGCCGAATTCCTCTGCCAAGGTGGTGAAGATGAAATCGGTCTGCTTTTCGGGCAAGAAGTTCAGCCGCGATTGCGTGCCTTCCATGAAGCCGCGTCCGGACCAACCACCTGACCCCAGCGCGATCATGGCTTGGTTTATATGGTAGCCCGCGCCCAGCGGGTCGAGCGTGGGGTCCAGAAACGCATCGATTCGGCGATACTGGTAGTCCTCCAGCAGTTGCCATTCCGTGCCGCGAGAGGTGAACACGGCCACAACCAAGCCCATGAATGACCCGATAACCCCGGCGAAATACCCCCAATGCACGCCCGCTGCAAAGATCACGGCGCCGCCTGCGGCCGCGATAAGCAATGCCGTGCCCAGATCGGGCTGGCGCACGACAAGAAAGACTGGCAGCAAGGCAATGACCGCCGCGCCCAGGACGAATACGGGACGCGAGATTTTCTTGATGTCAACCCAGTCGAAATAGGCGGCAAGCGCCATGACTGTGGTGATCTTGGCCAGTTCCGACGGTTGCAGGCGCAGCGGCCCGATTTCCAGCCAGCGCTGCGCCCCCATGCCGACCGACCCGAAGAATTCGACCCCCAACAGCAGAATGGTGGTCAGCCCATAGGCCAACCCGGATACAGAGCGCCAGAACCAGATCGGCACCATGGCAACCGTGAACATCACAAGAAGCCCGACGCCGAAACGCTGCATCTGCGGTTCCATCCACGGGCGCGCATTGCCAGCCGCCACCGAATAGAGCATCACGAAACCATAACATGCGACCGCGATCAGCAGCACCACCAGCGGCCAATTCATATAGAGCACCTTGGCCACACCCTTGGGCATACGTTGGGTGTTGTATTCAAGATAGCTCATGCGCGGCTCACCCGGAATGATCCCAGATCGCGCAACCGTTCTTTCAGGGCCTCTTGTTCGGCATTGATGCGGTTGCGTTGCGATGTCGGGTAAGCGCCAAGCGGCGGACGCCCATCATTCAGCGCAGCAAGCAGGATATCGCGCCCAATGGGGGCGGCTGCCGTGGACCCGCCGCCGCCATGCTCGACAATGACGGCCACGGCCACGCGCGGGGTGTCGATCGGTGCGTAATTCACAAACAGTGCATGGTTGCGCCGGTTCCAGGGCAGATCTTCCTGCCGTCGGATTCCGGCGTCACGCTCGGCTTGGGTGATGCGGAATACCTGGCTGGTGCCGGTTTTGCCAGCCATCGCCATCGTTGGCTCTACCACGCGAGAGGAATAGGCTGTGCCGCGCCGGTCATTGACGGTTTGCGCCATTCCGCGGCGCACCATCTCTAGCCATTCAGGGCGCAAATCAAGGCTTGCGGCTTGCGGAATGGCCTGTTCCAGCGGGTCGCGCATCAGGCGGGGCAACACCGCGCGATTGCTCGCCAGCCGGGCTGTCATGATCGCCAGTTGCAAAGGCGTTGTCAGCACATAGCCTTGCCCGATAGAGACATTGACCGTGTCACCAATGCGCCAATCGGCATCGCGGGTGCGGCGCTTCCAATCGCGCGAGGGGTTCAGGCCGGACGCGACAGAGGTCAATGGCAGGTCGTAACGTTTCCCAAGCCCAAGACGTTCTGCCATTGCGTTGATGCGGTCAATCCCGCAACGCTGTGACAGTTCATAGAAATACACGTCACAGCTTTCCGACAGCGCCGATACAAGGTCCATTTGCCCGTGGCCGCTGCGCTTCCAACAATGAAACCGGTTGCCCGACACGTCCATATGGCCGGGGCAGTAGACGCGCTCGCGACCATCGGTTTCGGCGGCGTCCAGCGCCGCAAGCGCCGTGACCATCTTGAAGGTCGAACCGGGCGGATACATGCCCTGCACGCATTTATTGACCAGCGGGCGGTAGTCATTTTCCAACAGAGCATTGTAATTCTTGCTGGAAATACCGCGCACGAACATGTTGGCGTCATAACTGGGCGCAGAGGCCGAGGCGAGGATGTCGCCGGTCGGAATGTCGATGACCACCGCTGCCGCGCTTTGTCCGGCAAGCCGTTCCAGCGCGTAATTCTGCAAACGTGCGTCTATGGTCAGGTGTAGTGTTTCGCCCGGTTCTCCCTCGATCCGGTCCAACTCGCGCATGACCCGACCGACCGAGTTCACCTCGACACGTTGCGACCCGGCCTTGCCGCGCAGACGCGCTTCCAGCTCGCGCTCGACCCCGCTTTTGCCGATCTGAAAGCGCGGGATCATCAGCACCGGGTCGGGGTTTTCTTGGCGCGCAAGATCGCGGTCCGAGACAGGGCCGACATAGCCAACCACATGCGCCATGTCGGCCATCAGTGGATAAGCGCGCGACAGCCCCATCTCCGGCGTTACGCCGGGCAAAGCCGGGGCGTTGGCGGCAACGCGGCTGATCTCTTCCCAGGTCAGCCGCTCGGCGACCGTGACAGGCACGAAGGGACGATTGCGCAGCATATCCTCGCGCGCGCGGTCGACCGTCTCGTCCTGTAGCCCGATCAATCGTTGCAGCCGAGCGAGAACAAGGTCGATATCGCCCGCATCATCGCGGGTCATGACCACGCGGTAATTCTGCTCATTCCCGGCCAGCAGCACGCCGTTGCGGTCGTGGATCGGGCCACGCGTGGGCGGCAACAGCCGCAGGTTGATGCGGTTTTCCTCTGCCAGCAGGCGAAAGGCGTCGGACTGTTCCAACTGCATATCGCGCAGGCGCCATAGCAGCGTGCCCGTAACCGCCAGTTGTAGCGCACCAAGACCAAGCGCCCGGCGTGTAATCACCCGGCGACTCTGTTCCTTGTCACGGTCGGTGCGTTTCACAGTTTCTGCCCCAGATCATCGACTTCGCCGGTGGCGGGTTTGCGCAGGCTCAGCCCGAAATGCAGCCCCGCCGCCACCAGCGGGTATATGGCGACAGTGCCGACAAACTGCGCAAGGCTCAAGCCAAGCGGCGCTTGCGGCACCATCACAATTCCGAGCACCATCCGGTTAAGCAAGAACATAACCAGCATGAGTGCCGCGATCAGCGCATATTCCAGCAAGAAGGATAATCCGCGCAAGGTCGTGTTGCGTTGGCGTAGAAATTCTGTCGCCCCCAGCACGATCAGCGCCCATAATCCGGGCGGGCGCATCATCAGGATGTCTTCGATAAAGATGTAACCTGCGATCAATGGCGCGGGCAGCAGGTCGGGTCTGCGCACCACCCACGCCAAGCATAGGGCCAACATCAGGTCGGGTGCGGGCCATGTTGCCAGGCTGAGCGCGGTATCTCCGGGCACGCGGCTGGCATCACCCAAGCCCTGCAACGGCAAGAAGCGAAACAACCAGATCAATGCGCCGATGCCAAGGAACAATGCGACATACCAGAGCCGGCTGGAGAGGCTCCGCTCAGCCATCGGTTCGGGCCGCGTCGGGGACGGGGGAAAAGGGTGGCGCGATGTTTGGTGCCATAAGGTCGGGCATCGCCGGAAGCGCGTCTTCGGGGGCAGGCGTGTCAGGCGCGCCGCCGGCTTCAGGGGGCAGGATCAATTCGCCGGTCGAGGATATCTCTTCCAACGGGCGCGACCGCAGGACGCGCAGAAATTCCAACCGCCCATAATCCACGGCCAGACGGACCCGCAAGCGACGGTCGCGGGACAACACCACCTCGCCCACCAGCAGACCGGCAGGAAACACGCCGCCATCGTCGGAACTGACAACCCGGTCGCCGGGGCGCAGATCGTCAGGGTCTTCGACAAAATCCAGAAGCGGGAAGGCGCTGTTGTCGCCCGACAGCATGGCGCGCTGCCCAGAGGGTTGCACCACCACCGGCACGCGGCTGGCACTGTCGGTAAGCAACACAACTCGCGATGTGCGTTGTCCCACGCCTGCAATGCGCCCGGCAAGGCCAAGCCCGTCCATCACCGCCCAGCCATCAACCAGCCCGTCGCGCGCGCCCACGTTCAGCAGCACCGAATTACGAAAGGGAGAGCCGCTGTCGGCCATAACAACCCCGGTGACATGCGTGAGCTGCGGGTCAAGTCGCACCTGATTCAGGTCCAGCAGTTCTGCATTGCGCTGTTCCAGTTGCAACGCGGCCTCGCGCCAAGCGCGCATCTGTTGCAATTCGCGGCGAAGCTGTTGGTTCTGCTCCATGATCCGGGCATAGGACCGGAAATCATCCAGCAGCGCCGTGGCCTGTGTGACAGGGGCAATCGCCCAATCGAAGGAGGGCACCACAGCGTCGATCACAGCCATGCGAAAGCGCTCGACGCGTGGGCTGTCGATGCGCCAGACCAGAAACACCGCTATCAAGACAACAGCAAGCAAGCCGACGAAGATGCGTCGTAGCGGGCGGACATAATCTGTGTCTGTCTGGCGTTCGCTGGCCAAGGCCAAGCCCTACCTGTCAGCTGTCATAATCAATCGCGTGGCGCAATTGTTTCTCGTATTCCAGCGCTTTGCCGGTGCCGATGGCGACGCAGTTCAGCGCCTCATCCGCGACAGAGATGCTTAGCCCTGTCTGTTCGCGCAATGCAAGGTCCAACTCTCCCAAGAGCGCGCCGCCGCCGGTGAGCATGACGCCGCGGTCCACAATGTCGGCGGCCAGATCAGGCGGTGTTGTTTCCAGCGCGATCATCACCGCTTCGCACATGGTGGTCACGGTTTCCGACAGCGCTTCGGCGACCTGCGCCTGCGTGATCTCGGTTTCTTTCGGCACGCCGTTCAACAGGTCGCGCCCGCGCACCAGCATGGATTTGCCGCGCCCGTCATCGGGCATGCGCGCGGTGCCGATGGCGCATTTGATCTTTTCCGCTGTTGCATCCCCGATCAGCAGGTTTTGATTGCGGCGCAGGAAATTGACGATGGCTTCATCCATCCGGTCGCCGCCCACCCGGACCGAACGCGCATAGACGATGTCACCCAGCGACAGCACTGCCACTTCGGTCGTGCCGCCGCCGATATCGACGACCATGCTGCCCGTGGGGTCGGTGATGGGCATACCGGCGCCAATTGCCGCCGCGATGGGTTCCGAGATCAGCCCCGCGCGCCGCGCACCTGCCGACAGCACCGACTGGCGGATTGCGCGTTTTTCCACGGGGGTCGCGCCATAGGGCACGCAGACGATAACTTTTGGCTTTGAAAACAATGTGTTGCGGTGAACCTTGCGAATGAAATGCTTAATCATTTCTTCCGCAACATCAAAATCTGCAATCACCCCGTCGCGCATGGGGCGGATCGCCTCGATGCTGCCGGGGGTGCGGCCCAGCATGAGCTTGGCATCTTCGCCCACGGCCAGAACCGCCTTGCGCCCGTCCTTGATGTGATAGGCCACCACCGACGGTTCATTCAGGATGATCCCGCGCCCTTTGACGTAGACGAGCGTATTCGCGGTGCCGAGGTCGATCGCCATATCGGATGTGAACAGGCTGGCAAAAGGGTTCATACTGGTATTTCCGTGTTTGCGCCGCGAAACCCCAAGATATGGGGAGATAGCCGGATTCTCTCGCACCTTATAGGGCCGGGCAGGGCAGGCGGTAAAGGGGGCGTCTTGTCGGGATCGGCGGGAAATGGCCCGAAGGCGACACTATTGCGTGTCCGACCCCGCCTGACGCTGCCTGCGCAGTCCGTCAAACACACGCGACACACCCGGAACCAACGCCAGCAGATCGGCTTGCAGCGCGTGGTAAATATCGGGCTTGCCGCTGAAGATGGTCGCTGCGGGCAACCCGTCATCACCTAATTCGGGATGCCACCCACCATGACGGCTGTCGATGAAATGCGCGCGCGCGAAATCATGCAGTCGGGCATACCAGACGGCTTCTGGCGGGCGTGGGTCCAGCTTTTGCAGCATGGCCAACACGGCAAGCCCTTCGGCCACCGGCCACCATAGCCGCACAGATTGATCGACAGCGCCGCCGGGGGCAAGCGTGTAGGCCAGCCCGCCACCCGGCAACCAAGCATCGTTCAGGGCGGTGTCAACAAGCGCGCGGGCGCGGGGCAGGGCTGTCGGATCGGCGCGGCCTGTCAAATCCCAGTGTTGCAATAGAAGCCGCGCAAATTCCAGCGAATGACCGGGCGTCGTGCCCGGTGGGCGGAAGACCGGATCGCCCCGGAAATCCGGGTCAACCTGCCAGTTTTCGGTGTAATGTTCGGAAATGCGGTGGTCATTCGCCCCGGCCATCCGGCCCGTGAAGAAATTCAGAATGCGCCCCGCACGGTCAAGCCAGACCTCTTGCCCCGTAGCCTCATAGGCGGCCAGAAATGCCTCTACCCCGTGCATATTGGCGTTCATGCCCCGGTAACGCGACAGCGGCGACCAATCGCGCGCGAATTCTTCGCGCAGGCGACCGGCCTCTTCGTCCCAGAAGTGGCGCTCTAATATGGTGGATATATCGGCCATCAGGCGCGGCGCGTCGTCATGCCCGACCTCTGACGCGCTGCTGGCTGCGAGCAACACGAACACATGACCATAGGCCAGCTTGCGCGTGTCCTGTGCTTTTGGCCCTTGCACCGTCCAGACATAGCCCCCGTGATCCGGGTCGCGGTGCCAGTTCCAAAGGGCGCGCATCCCGGCCTCTATCAGGCCAGCGCAATCGGGTGCGCCCCAAGCCTGCCCCATCGCATAGGAATGCACCATGCGCGTGGTCACATGCAGTTCTTGCGCAGCCCCGTGCTGCCGCGTGCCATCAGTGCCAAGGGGCACAAAAGCGCCATCCGGGCCAAGGCTGGCGCGGTGAAAGCCCAGCAACGCCCGCGCATCGCTGGCAAGTGCCGCACGATGGGACGGGTCTTGCAAAAGAGTGAGCGACTCAGCCAAGGCGGGCCTTGATCGCTGCTCCGGCCTTGGCAAAATCCATCTCGCCCGCATGGCGGGTTTTCAAAACCCCCATAACGCGGCCAATATCGCGCACGCTGGCGGCGTTGGTTTCTGTCACAGCGGTCTCTACTGCGGCGGCGATTTCGTCGTCGCTCATCTGGCGCGGCAGGAAATCCTCGATCACGGCGATCTCTGCGGTTTCCTTCTCGGCCAGGTCCAGACGTGCGGCCTCTTCATAGGCGCGCGCCGATTCGCGGCGTTGCTTGACCATCCGGGTCAGCACCGTGATGATCTCTGCATCCGACACCTCTGGCGCACCCTCGCCGCGGGCCACGATGTCGCGGTCCTTGATGGCCGCGTTTATCAGCCGCAACGCGGCAAGGCGCTCTGTGTCGCGCGCTTTCATGGCTGTTTTCAGCGCGTTAGAGATCTTGTCCCGCATGGACATGGGCGGTCCTCTTTTCATGGTCGGTTCTGCAAAGGCCACATACTAGGCAAGCAGAGCGAGCACGGCAATGCCAATTAAAACATCATGAAAACATAGCCTTGTGCGTATTTTCACTTCGGGCCGGTTTCGCTTGATTCTTTTGGTCCGGCCCCATAGTTTGCGCCAAATTCAGCCAGCCCGGAGTTGTTTCGCAATGTGTGCCCAGCCACTCAAACCCACAGCATGCCTTGCATTGGCCGACGGAACCATTTTCTACGGGCGCGGCTTCGGCGCGACTGGCGAAACGGTGGCGGAACTGTGCTTCAACACCGCCATGACCGGCTATCAGGAAATCATGACCGACCCGTCCTATGCGGGCCAGATCGTGACCTTCACCTTCCCGCATATCGGCAATACCGGCGTGACTGTGGAAGACGATGAAACCGCCGAACCCGTTGCCGCCGGCATGGTGGTGAAATGGGACCCGACCGCGCCCTCGAACTGGCGCGCGCAGGAAACGCTTCTGACGTGGCTGGAGCGGCGCGGCCGTATCTGCATGGGCGGCGTCGATACCCGCCGCCTGACCCGTGCGATCCGCCTGCAAGGCGCACCGCATGTCGCGTTGGCCCATAACCCCAAGGGGGTGTTCGATCTGGAAGCGCTGGTTGCCAAGGCGCGCGCCTGGAAAGGGCTGGTTGGCCTTGATCTTGCGCGCGATGTGACCTGCGCGCAGAGCTATCGGTGGGATGAAATGCGGTGGGCATGGCCCGAAGGCTACACCCGCCAGACAGAGCCGAAGCACAAGGTCGTCGCCATCGACTACGGCGCGAAGCGCAACATCCTGCGCTGTCTGGCTTCGGCGGGCTGCGATGTGACCGTGCTCCCGGCCAGCGCCACAGCCGAAGATGTGCTGGCGCTGAACCCCGATGGGGTGTTCTTGTCGAACGGCCCCGGCGACCCGGCCGCGACTGGCGATTATGCCGTGCCAATGATCCGCGACGTGTTGAAGGCCGATCTGCCGGTTTTCGGCATTTGCCTTGGCCACCAGATGCTTGCGCTGGCCCTTGGCGCGAAAACCATCAAGATGAGCCACGGCCATCACGGTGCGAACCATCCGGTGAAAGACCACACCACCGGCAAGGTTGAGATCACCTCCATGAACCATGGGTTCGCGGTCGATGCCCAGACCCTGCCGGACGGGGTGGTGGAAACCCATACCTCGCTCTTCGACGGGTCGAATTGTGGCATCCAAGTGCAGGGCAAGCCGGTGTTTTCGGTTCAGCACCACCCAGAGGCCAGCCCCGGTCCGCAAGACAGCTTCTACCTGTTTGAAAGGTTCGCCAAGGCGATGGAAGACCGCAAGGCAACCGTCTGATAGCAAGCCTGTTCCCGGTATTTTGAAAGGGCCAGCCGTAGCTTCGGGCTGGCCCTTTTTGTATCAATCGTAGCGGCGTTCGAATGCGACAACCTCGCCATTGGGCATGGTCAGGGTGCGGGCATAAAGCTCGCGCAGCAGGTCATTGTCTATGAATCTATGCACGGTCACGGCATCGCCCACACTGGCGGGCCCCCAGTTCGGGCCGACATAGACGCGGATGCTGTCGCTGGTATCGGTCAGGATGAATTCATCTTCGTCGGTAATGCGCTCTACCGTGCCCGCGACCGTCACCATCATGCCGCGCTTGGCGTCGGCGATGGGGAATGACCGTATCGGCCAAGCTTGCCCCGCCAAGGGGCGGCGCGATCAAGGCGGTGGTGAACAATGCAGGCAGAAAGCCCAAGCGAGCCATTAGCGTTATTCCTTTCATGTTAAGGCGTTTAACATTTAGGAACAACCGGGTTCAGTGGCAATCGCCGACACGATAACGCCGGATGACTTCGGCGTTATCGACGAATTGCAGGGGACGGCGCTGTCGCCGCCCGCCGGATTTATGCGTAGATCTGGGCGATCCGATCGATTGCGGCCTCTGGCGACATGTCTTCGCTCTCGCCCGTGCGGCGCGAGGTCAGTTCCACAACACCTTTCGCCAACCCGCGCGGGCCGACGGTAATGCGCCATGGCAGGCCAATCAGGTCCATCGTGGCGAATTTCGCGCCCGCGCGTTCCGAGCGGTCGTCGTAAAGCGGCTCCAGCCCCTTGGCAGTCAGCGCGGTATACAGGCTTTCACAGGCTGCATCCGCTGCTTCATCGCCCTGCTTCAGGTTCACGATCCCGCAATGGAACGGCGTCACGCCTTCGGGCCAGATGATGCCTTTGTCATCATGGCTTGCCTCGATAATCGCGCCCAGCAGGCGCGACACGCCAATCCCGTGGCTGCCCATATGCACCGGCACGCGGCTGCCATCGGGGGTCACAACGGTGGCGCCCATGGCTTCGGAATACTTGGTGCCGAAATAGAAGATTTGCCCCACCTCAATCCCGCGCGCAACGCGCCGGCGGTCTTCGGGGACTTGCTCGTTAAATGTGGCTTCGTCGTGGGTTTCATCCGTGCGGGCATAGCGCGAGGTGAACTCCTCCAGCACCGCCTGGCATTCGGGCACGCTGTCGTAATCTACCGCGCGGTCGCCAAAGCTCTGGTCGGTAATCGCGCTGTCATAGAACACTTCCGACTCGCCCGTTTCGGCCAGAACCAGAAACTCATGCGTGTAATCGCCGCCGATCGGCCCGCCATCTGCCCGCATCGGGATGGCTTGCAGGCCCATCCGCTCATAGCTGCGCAGGTAGCTGACCAGGTGGCGGTTATAGGCGTGTAACGCGTCTTCCTTGGTCAGGTCGAAATTATACCCGTCCTTCATGTAGAATTCGCGGCCCCGCATGACGCCGAAACGCGGGCGCACCTCGTCGCGGAACTTCCATTGAATGTGATACAGCGTCAGCGGCAAATCCTTGTAGCTGCTGACATGGGCGCGGAAAATGTCGGTAATCAGTTCTTCATTCGTCGGCCCATAGAGCATGTCGCGCCCGTGCCGGTCGGTGATGCGCAGCATTTCCTGACCGTAATCATCATAGCGCCCGGATTCGCGCCACAGGTCGGCCGATTGCAGCGTCGGCATCAGCATGGGGATATGCCCTGCGCGGATCTGTTCTTCATGCACGATGGTTTCGATGCGTTTCAGCACCTTGTAGCCCAGGGGCAGCCACGAATAGATCCCGGCGCTCGCCTGCTTGATCATGCCCGCACGCAGCATCAGCCGGTGGCTGACAATCTGCGCCTCGGACGGGGTTTCCTTCAGCACGGGCAGGAAATAGCGGGTCAGGCGCATGGGGCGGTCCTTTGGCATCTGCGATTTGCGCTTGGTGTAAGGCTTGGCGCGGGCAGGGGCAAGCGCCCTCAATACCCCTTGCGTGCGCCTCGGTCGCCGCTGAGCGATTGCTGCCGCCGCTCTACCAGCGCCTCTATCGCATCGGCCAGGTGCTCGCGCTGGATGTTGCGGTCGCCATTCGCCACGCGGATGCGGTGCGCTTCGATCATCACATCGGCGTGGCGGGTGCCTTCGGGCGGCTCGAACCGGTAACTGGCCAGTTCAATGCGCAGCCCCAAAGGGTCGCGGAAATAGATCGAATCCATGAAGCCCCGGTCCACCGGCCCCGAATGGCGCACACCGCGTGCATCCAACCGCTTGGCGATCTGCCAGAAACTCGCCTGAGACACGTTGAACGCCAGATGGTGCAAGCTGCCCGTGTCTTCCGGCACCGCGTGCGAGTCGGGCTTGCGAGACTCATTGGTGAAGATGGTAATCAGCCGTCCATCGCCGGGATCGAAATACAAATGCCCTTCATCCGGGTTGTCCAGATTGGGCTGGTCGAAGACGAAGGGCATGCCCAGCACCCCTTCCCAGAAATCGATTGACGTCTGCCGATCTGCCCCGATCAGGGTGATGTGATGGACTCCTTGGGTCTGGATCTTGCGGTGCTGCGTGTCGGACATGGTGGCCCCCTGACTTGATAAGGTCAGAAGGTAGCGCAAAACTCCGCATTTGTCCTGTTCGCCGCTGCACAGGGCCTGTTGGCCCGGTGCGCCCCGGTCAGGCGACTGGTTCGGCCGGTTGGCGGGCGCCGGGTTGGGATGTCTTGGCATCGCGGGTCAGCGCCATGGCCTTGCGCGCGGCGATGGCGGTCAGGGCCGGGCGCTCGCTGCGGGCAATATGGCGGGTCAGGGCGCGCAGATAGGCTTTGTCGCTATGGCGTTTGCGCAAGAGCGCGGCCAGCTTGGTGCCGGTCAGTCGGCCAGTAACCGCCAACTCTATGATGGGGGCAAGCAGGTCCATCCGGGCAAGCACCTCTGGCGTTGGGCCATAAAGGCGTGGGGTGCGCAGAACATGCACGAAAGGTCGCTGGAACAGTGCTGCATGCATGCTGTCTTCCGGGCGGGACGGATCACTTATCACAAAGGCGTTGCGGCTGCCGTCGAGCATGTCGGGTGCAAAGCCAAAGCGGCTGCGGAAATCCAGCCGCCGCGCCCATTTGAAACGCGTGTCCCAAATGGCGAATTCCGGGTCGAGCGTGGCTTGCGGGGCAATCGCCAGAACCGTCGCACCCGGCGCTGTCAGGCTGAAGGCGCAGGCCGCGTAGCCCGCCATGCCGACACCGAAGAACAGCACGCGCTTGAAGCTGTCGAAGAACCCTTCGTCAATCTGCGCATCGAAGAAATCCAGCACTTCCGTATCGCGATACCACCGCGGGGCACGGGCGATCAGGCTTAAGTGCGACCAGCCATTCGCCTCTGCGACGAGCAACCCAAGGGGTTTGTGTTCTGGGCCGGTGGCGCGACACTCTGCGATCGTCTCAAAGCTGACGATCAGGGTGTCATCGCCATCGGCATAGAATGCGGCGTGCTGGCTGCCCAGCGGGGTGAACGCGCCCAACTCATCGCCCAATTCGTCCAGTCGTGCCAGCCATTCGGCATCGGTGCGCGCGGTGGAAAGGTCAATATCGGTCATGGTTACCCTGCCGGATCATGGATTGCTGTAAAACTACCGAGCAGGACCTGTGCTGGCAAATCCCGCATGGCGAAGAAACGTCAAGTTTCTGTCAAAATCGAGGCAATCTTGAAGGATTGTTTGCGTAACGCAGACTTTCCTGTGCAGAGCACCGGATTGTGCGCATTTCTAGGTCTTTGACAGGATTGCGGTGTGCTTCTTGATCCAGATCAATGACCGCCTGACTCAATGATTATAAGCATATATATGTTTTTTTGGCTTTGCCGGAAAACACTTTCCTCCCTGTCCCGCCGACACGCGGGTGACTAACCCGCCCTTAACCAAGGGCGGGCTTTTTCCTTGCTCCGGATATGGTCTTTGACAACCGAGATGGCTTGCCGTGCTGTCCGTTGCGCGGCATAGTCGCGCCATGACCCAGAGCAGAGGTCCCATGACCAACCCTTACCGCCCAGATGCTGTCCTGTGTTGTCCCCGAGCAGCGTTGTGGCTGTTTGCGTTGCTCTGCCTGGCTGTCATGCTGGTGCCGGGCGCGCTTCGTGCTCAAACACTGGAGATGCGGCGTGATGCGGCTATCGCGGCCTGGCTGGCCGATGACGAATTGACGGGCTTGCGGGGCTTGGCGGATCTTGCGCAACAAGGTGATGCGCAAGCCCAGCTTTTTTTGGGGCTGATAGACCGCCACGCCGCCTTGCAGGGGCCAGCCGTGCTGGGCCTGTCGCGGGCAGAACGCATTGCGCTGTTGCGCGCACCCGGAGGGCTCTCTGGCCGCAACTTGGTGGGCGTCGCTGCCGAACAGGGCCATGCGCTCGCCCGCGCGTGGCGTTCCATAGCCGAGGTGCAGGGCGACCTTGAGACCGCCGTCCAATTTGCCGAGTTGGGAGAAACGCGCGCATTGGCGCAGGCATTGCTGAGCATTGCAAAACGGCAGGAGCATGGTTTTGCCACCGATATAATGGCGCAGGACTGGTATCCTGAAACCTTGCTGTTTCTGTCGCCGAACATGACCCTGACACCAGAGCGGGCCGCAGAACTACATCCGGGAGACCCGCAGCATCGTTACCTAAATGGGGTGAAGCCACCCAAGGCCGCTTTGCAGAATTGGCTGGCACAAGCCCCCGCTGCGTTGCATTTGCGGGCCACCTGTGCGTCTGTTTGCCCGTCTGAAGCGTCGCAATGCGTGCTGGCGCTTTATCATGCACTGGGCAATTATCAGGCGCTGCTGACCCATGGCAGCCCGGCGAGCAGCATTGTCCCGGATGAAGAGCTTGCCGCCAGCCCGCGCGGGCAAGCTGCTCTGGCGCGGCGAATTATGCTGATGCGGTCAACCCGGATGCGCGAAGCAGAGCGCTTGAAATTGGCAGAGGTCAGCCTGTGCGCCACCGACTGGCTTGCCGCGCAATTCGAGGCGCATACCACGCGCAAAATTCCCGCGCCGCAGTAAGCGGTAAATGCGCTCGCAGGCGGGGTGTCGCCTTTATGAAGATTCATAGGGTGATGCGGCCACCTATGATCGGGTCATAGCCAGGCCCGACCTTTGCACACAGATCCGAACGGGCGTGGCGCAGATCCGAACGGGCGTGGCGCAGATCTCTGAGAGCGCCGATTTGCCGGTGCCGATTGACGAGCTGCACCAAGCCGCTGCGGCTCATGGGATGGCGCGAACAGGGGGTCAGACCCCGTCTGCCCGCGTTCCCCAAAGGTCATACTCGCCAGCTTCGTCCACTTCGACCGTGACGATATCGCCGGGGGCCAGCCCGCCCGTGTTTTCGTCAATAAACAGGTTCCCGTCGATCTCTGGTGCATCGGCCTTGGTGCGGCAGGTTGCAATGCCGTCTTCGTCGATATCATCAACGATCACCTGCATCACCTGACCGACCTTCGCTGCCAATTTGGCCTCGGAAATGGCTTGCGCCTTTTGCATGAAACGGTCCCAGCGGTCGGCCTTGACCTCTGCGGACACATGGTCGGGCAGGGCATTGGCGCGTGCGCCCGCAACATTTTCGTATTGGAAACACCCGACACGGTCCAATTGCGCCTCGTCCAGCCAATCCAGCAGGGTCTGGAACTCTGCTTCCGTCTCTCCCGGATAGCCGACGATGAACGTAGACCGCAGCGTGATGTCGGGGCAGATGTCGCGCCAAGCCGCGATATGGTCCAGCGTGCGTTCCGCATGGGCGGGCCGCGCCATGCGCTTCAATGTGTCGGGGTGGGCGTGCTGGAAAGGGATGTCCAGATAGGGCAGCACCAAGCCATCCGCCATCAACGGGATCAACTCGCGCACATGCGGGTAAGGGTAGACATAATGCAGCCGCACCCATGCGCCCAGACTGCCCAGATCGCGCGCAAGGTCCGTGATATGCGCGCGGTGGCCCTTATCCTGCGCGTGTTTGATATCCACGCCATAAGCCGACGTATCTTGCGAAATCACCAGCAATTCCCGCACCCCGGCCTCGACCAGCTTTTCAGCTTCGCGCAGCACCGCATGGGCCGGACGGCTAACCAATTTCCCGCGCATGTCGGGGATAATGCAAAATTTGCATTTGTGGTTACAACCCTCGGAAATTTTTAGGTAGCTGTAATGGCGTGGCGTCAGGCTGACGCTGCTGGCGGGCAGCAGGTCGATGAACGGATCGGGCTTCGGCGGCACCGCGTCATGCACCGCATCGAGCACCTGTTCGTATTGGTGCGGCCCGGTTACGGCCAGAACCTTGGGGTGCGCCCCGGTGATATAATCGGGTTCCGCGCCCAGACAGCCGGTGACGATCACGCGGCCATTTTCGGTCAAAGCCTCGCCAATCGCGTCGAGCGATTCGGCCTTCGCGCTGTCCAGAAACCCGCAGGTGTTGACGATCACCGCATCCGCGCCGGTGTAATCGGGGCTGATAGCATACCCTTCGGCGCGTAGGCGGGTCAGGATGCGTTCGCTATCGACCAGCGCCTTGGGGCAGCCAAGGCTGACCATGCCGATGGTCGGCTGACCGGGGCGGGTGCTGTCACGCATTAGCGCGCGCGGGGCGATATCGGGGCGAAGCGAGGGCGGGTTTTGAGACATGCGCGCCATATAGTCCCACGCAGGCGTGCAGGGAAGCGCAAAACTCAGCGCGGCTTTTCGGCAACTAACACCGAATAGGTGATTGCTCCGATCGTGTCGCCCGAATTCGGCCCGGCCCCTTCGATCATATAAGGGCCGACCAGCGCGGCCACGGCATTGCGGATCAGGTATTTCGGCAAGAAAGGACGCAGCAGACGGTATTTCCACGAATGAAAGAACCGCGCCGCGCGATTGTGCAGGTAGCGCAGCCCGGCAATGGATTGATCGCTCAGATCATTGGAGTGCAGGACCACCAGCCCGGCACGGCCGAGCGCCGCTTCCCAGGCCTCGATCATATGAAAGCCCCCGGTGACAGCGGTCGTCACCTCGAACAGTCGGGCAGCGGTCTGCACATCTTCGGGCGCCGTAACGAAATCGGCGCGGCGAAACCCGTCATACATCACGAAACGCCCGCCAGGCGCCATCGCGGCGGCAATCTGGTGTGCCACCGCGTCCAGATCGTTGGCATAGCACAGGGTTTCCAAGCCAAAGACCACATCCGAATCGTGCAGATCGGTGGGAATGTCGGAATAGCTGCCCTGCTGGAACCGCAGATTGGGCAAATGGCCCGCGTCCTTGCGCGCGGTTTTGACATGATGCGCCAGCAGGTCCAGCCCGGTGAACTGCACATCCGGATGATCCGGCGCAAGCGAGAGTGTATTGAACCCCATGCCGCTGCCCAGTTCCAGCACGCGGGCGGCTTGCACCTGCCTGATCTGGTAGGCCACGTTGCGGATCTGGGTGAAATAGCCATCGGTGGCGTAAACCCCGTCAGGGTTCAGCGCCATATGCATACACCCCTTTTCGGAATGCACACGTTTATAGCCCGGTTCGGATTGCAGGTAATAGGATTTCAGAATGTCCTGCCCTTCATCGGCAAGGATCTGGTCAATGCCGAACACCCGGTCCACATGCCCCAGAGCTTCGGTCAAGGACATGGCAAAGGGTGTGGTCCGGGCATGGGGCATGGCGAAACGGTCAGGCGTTGCCGCGCGTGAAGCGGCCCGCCTCTTCTGCGGCACGGCGCAGGGCGCGGGATTTGTTCACCGTCTCTTGATATTCGGCCTCTGGATCGCTGTCATAGACAACGCCGCCCCCGGCCTGAATATACAAAGTTTCGTCCTTCAGAACGGCTGTGCGCAGGCAGATGCACATGTCCATTTCGCCATTGGCAGAAAAATACCCCGCCCCGCCACCATAGACACCCCGTTTTTCGGGTTCCAACTCGTCTATGATCTGCATGGCGCGGACCTTGGGCGCACCGCTGACGGTGCCTGCGGGCAGCCCGGCCAACAGCGCGGATAGCGCATCCTGCCCCTCGGCCAACTCGCCCACCACATTGGACACGATATGCATGACATGGCTGTAGCGTTCGATCACGAATTCTTCGGTCGGGCGCACCGTGCCAATGCGGGCGACACGGCCCACATCGTTGCGGCCAAGGTCCAGCAACATCAGGTGTTCTGACAGTTCCTTTTCATCGGACAGCAAATCCTGTTCATGCGCGCGATCTTCGTCGGGTGTAGCGCCACGCGGGCGCGTGCCTGCGATGGGACGAATCGTGACCTCGTTATCGCGCAGGCGCACCAAGATTTCGGGGCTGGCGCCGATGACCTGAAACGGCCCTTCGGCCAGTGAAAAATCGAAATAGAACATGAAAGGCGATGGGTTCATCCGCCGCAAGGACCGATACAGCGCAAAGGGCGGTAGCGCGAAACGCTGGGACCAACGCTGCGACGGCACCACCTGAAAGATGTCACCCGCCCGAATGTAATCCTTGGCCTTGTCCACCGCCGCCAGATAATCCGGCTTGGCGAAATTGGACATGGGCACGCCAATCGGTGCGTCCGCATCGGCCAACTCGCGCGGGGCGCTTGGCAAGCCGCGTTCAAGGTCGCGCACGGCATCCATGACCCGCTCGGCGGCTTGAGCGTAGGCCGCGCGGGCAGGCAGGCCAGAGGCCACCCAGGCCGGGGCAACTACAATAACCTCGCCCTTGACCCCGTCCAGCACCGCCACGACCGAAGGCCGCAGCATCAGCGCATCGGGTGCACCAATGGGGTCGGGGTTCACATCGGGCAAGTGCTCGACCAGCCGGATCATATCATAGCCCAGATAGCCGAACAGCCCGGCGCAAGCGGCGGGCAAGTCGTCGGGTATTTCGATTCGCGATTCGGCCAACAGGGCACGCAGCGCGTCCAGTGGAGCCGCCCCCTGATCTTCCCACGCATCCGGGTCGAATCGCGCGGCGCGGTTCAGCCGCGCGCGGCCATCGCGGCATTGCCAGACCAGATCCGGCTTCATCCCTATGATCGAATAGCGCCCCCGCACCTCTCCGCCGGTGACAGATTCGAGGATGAAACTGTCGCGCGCCGCACCTGCCAGCTTCAGGTATAGTGACACGGGCGTGTCCAGATCGGCCGCCAGCCGCATATAGACAAGCTGGTTTTCACCGCGCGACCAAGCGGCCTCAAAACGGTCGAAATCGGGGGTCAGGCTGGCCATGCGTCAAAAGCTCTGCTGAACCGCGTCGATCATCTGCTGGTTCAGCGTAATCGGCATGGACTGGCGTAGCGCGCCGCTGAAATACCCGAATAGGTCTTGCGTATAGCTTTGCGTGATCTGGCTTTCGAGGGCGCGGCGCATTTGCTGCGTGGTATCCAGATCAGGATCAGGGGCCGCAACAGCGTGCAACTGCACGACATGCACGCGCGCGCCATCGGTCACAGTTGCCAGCGCTCCCTCTTCCAATTCGAACGCTTGTGTCAGAACCGCGCGGGGCATGTCCGGCACCGGGTCCGAACGCGACAGGTCGGCAAAGCGTAGGCTGTCGATCCCCAGTGCATCTATCGCCGTGCCGCTCTCGACCTCGGTAATCAAGGCGTCGGCCTGCGCGCTCAGGCGCGCACGGATTTCGGCAGTTTGCCAATCCTGCACGACCTGCGTGCGGATATCTTCCAGTGGGCGCGGCGCGGCGGGCAGTTCCTCGACCAGTTCAAGCGCGAACATGCCGCCATCTTCCAGTATCAGGATTTCGGCAAAATCGCCCGCTTGCACGCTGCGTGCGGCGTCGCGGAATGCCTCATAGGCTGCGATGCCGCTTTGCACATCGGGGCGCCAGTCTATCTGTCCGGCCTGCATCTCTGTTTCATCGGCCAGTTGCGTCACCGTGGCGCCGCCTGCCAGCAGGTCTTCATAGAGGTCGATATTCTCTGCCAGTATGCGGCGCGCACGGTCCATCAGCAGCGCATCGCGCAATTCGGCGCGTGCCTCTTCAAACGGGGTTTCGCGTGCGGCCAGAATGGCGTTCATCCGAAAGATTGCGGGGCCAAGATTGGTCTCCACCGGCCCGGCCACGCCCGGCTCATTCAGCGCGAACACGGCGTCCCCTGCGGCGCCAAGCGCCGCGCGGGTCACATCGCCCATATCGGTATCATCCAATGTCAGACCGCGGTCGGCGACCACGTCTTCGAAGGTGGTTTCGCCCGATGTTATACGGTCGAACGCGTCTTGCGCGGCGGTCATGTCGGGCAGGATCAACCGCTCTACAAGCCGCCGTTCGGGTTGACGATACTGTGACGCGCGCGCCTCATAAGCCGCCCGCAACTCGTCCTCGTCAGCCTCCAGCGTGTCGAGAAGCATCTCCGGGGTGATCCACGCGTAATCCAGCCGTTTCCCGGCAGGGAGGGTGTAACGCTCAAGATTTGCCTCGTAATACGCCGTTAAGTCCGCGTTGTTTGGCTGGCCGACGGGGCTGTCCAGATCATCCGCCGTCAATGTCAGAACAGTGAAATCGCGTGTTTGGGCTTGATATTCCAGCAGCGGTTGAACCAACCCTTCGGGCGCGCTGGCACCCCCGATCGTCGCCAGTTGCAGAATGGAACGGCTGATTTCCTCGCGGATCGAGGTTTCGAATTCAGCCTCGCTCAGGTCTGCATTCTGCAAGGCGAAGCGGTAGGATTCGCGGTCGAACGATCCATCCAGCCCCTGAAAATTCGGGATGGCGAGGATCTCTGCCTGCACGGTTTCGTCGCCTGCTGACACGCCAAGGCGGTCTGCCTCGGTGTTGAGCGCGGCTTGGTCGATCAATTGTTCAAGCGCGCGCTGGTCCAGCCCAAATAGACGCGCCTGTTCCATCGTGATCGGTTGGCCAAGTTGCTCCTGTAACGCGCGCAGGTCATTTTGCAGCGTGCGCGCATATTCATCCGCGGTGATGTCGCGGTCTCCAACCGTGCCGATGGTCTGGCGCGCGGTGCCGAAACCTTCGACGCCGAAACCGAGCAGGCTGAGCGCCAGCAACCCCATCAGCAGGCCAGCGCCCAGTTTCTTGCCTTTGGAATTCTTGTTCGACGACATGCGGGCACTCTCGATCAGCGAGGAAAGGATATTTTTGCCTGTCTAGAGAATGCGCCGGGCAGGGGCAAGGCTGCCCGCGCGCCGCAGACGCGCAGTCGGTCAGAAACGCAGGTTGAAATGGCGTGTCAGGCCAATTTCCGCGCTGATCTGATCGCGACTGCCTTGCCGCGTAATGGGAGAGTTCGCCGCATCGCTCATTAAACGGTCATAGCGCAGCGTGCCGGTAATGCCCCAATCGGTGTTCAGCGGCTGATATGCACCCAGTTCCACCCCAACTGAGGTCAGGCCGCCCGATGGTGAGTAGGCGCCCAGGTTGGCGCCGAGCGCTTCTGCCGGGGTGACGCCGAAATAGCTGCGCGCAAAGGCGCCGGAACCGAATTCAGCGCGCGGCCCACCATGCAGGACCAGCCCGCTATCGGCACGGTAAATCAGGTTCGCGCCGGTTTCGGCGGCGAACCCATTATGCCCGGTGACGCCGTAGCGAAGGTCAGCAAAGACTTGCCATGTTTCGGTCGTGTGATGCAGGCCCATGCCCAGTTCCAGCGCGGCATCGACATCATCCAGACCGGCAAGTTCATTGCGCGCCGCGCGCTTGGGGATGAATCGGACTGCACCGCGCAACCCGGTGCCGGGGGCAAAGAGCGCAGGGCCATCCGGGTCGCCAAGCTGAAGCCCACCGGCGCGCAAACCGGTAAAGCCAAACGCAAAAGCCGGGGTCACGCTGGACCCATTTGCCCCGAAATAGCTGGGCGCGGTGCGCGCGCCAGCGGTTAACGAGAATGACAATGCGTTATCCTGCGCGGCAAGCGGGCTGGCGGCCATGCAAGTGGCGAAAAGACCTGAGCAAAGTCTGGACGTGACCATAAAATTTCCTGCCATGAATGTCCCACCCCGCATGAAACACTAGATATTTGGGGGTGCTCTGCGCCAAGTCTAGTCACGTCTGGTTTACAAAACCCTAAGTTCAGGTGCCGCGATAGGGTTCGACATATTGCAAAGCCATGTCCCATGGAAAGAAAATCCATGTATCCTGCGACACTTCGGTGATGAAGCTGTCCACCATCTCGCGGCCTTGCGGCTTGGCATAGACGGTCGCGAAATGGGCCTTGGGGAACATGCGGCGCACCAACTCCAGTGTTTTGCCGGTATCGACCAGATCGTCGATAATCAGCACACCTTCACCGTCGTTCCCCATGATGTCGGCCTGCGGGGCTTTCAGCACCGCAGCGTCTGCCTGAGTTTGATGGTCGTAGGATTTCACGCTGATCGTATCGACCACGCGGATGTCCAACTCGCGCGCGATAATCATGGCCGGGGCCAGCCCACCACGGGTAATGGCCACAACCGCGCGCCAGTCGCCGCCATCGGGGCCATGCTTGTCCAGCCGCCACGCCAGCGCGCGGCTGTCACGGTGAATCTGGTCCCAAGAGATGTGGAAGCCTTTTTCGTGGGGCAGGCGGTCATTCATGGATCACGCCTCCTTCTTGCCGGTCACAACGTCGATATCGGGCGCATCGACCGCTTTCATGCCGACCACATGATAGCCTGCATCCACATGCAGGTTTTCCCCGGTGGTGCCGGTGCCAAGGTCGGACAGCAGGTAAAGCGCGGCTTTGCCGACCTCTTCTTGGGTGACGTTGCGGCGCAGCGGTGAGTTCAACTCGTTCCATTTCATGATATAGCGGAAATCGCCAATCCCGGACGCCGCCAGTGTCTTGATCGGTCCAGCGCTGATTGCGTTGCAGCGGATGCCGTCCTTGCCCAAATCTTCGGCAATGTATTTGACCGATGCTTCCAGTGCGGCTTTGGCCACGCCCATAACGTTATAGTGTGGCATGACTTGCTCTGCGCCATAATAGGTCATGGTCAGCAGGCTACCGCCATTGGGCATAAGCTTTGCGGCGCGCTGGCACACGGCGGTAAAGGAATAGACAGAAATATCCATTGTCATGGTAAAATTATCGCGACTGGTGTCGACATAGCGACCGCGAAGTTCGGCCTTGTCCGAAAACCCGATGGCATGGACCACGAAATCAAGCGTGCCCCATTGCACTTCCAACGCGCTGAACAGCGCATCTACAGAGGCCATGTCGGTTACGTCGCATTCGAACAGATGGGCTGTCCCAAGGCTTTCGGCCAACGGTAGCACGCGCTTTTTCAAAGCGTCGCCCTGATAGCTGAAGGCCAGTTCGGCCCCTTGTTCGCCCAATGCCTTGGCAATGCCCCAGGCGATTGACTTGTCATTGGCCACGCCCATAATCAGGCCACGTTTGCCGCTCATCAAAAGGGACATGAGGTCGCTCCTTTACCCATTAATCCTGCTTTAGGACATCGGCCCGTTTGCTGCAAGCTACAGCAAGTCGTTCAGAGCTTTACGGGCTGCGCTTGCATCATATATCCAAGATGTTAATACTCCAGCCAGAAACGAGACAGGGCACCTTCGCTCAGGTCCTCCCCGAAAGACACAAGAAACCATGGTGATAGAGTGAGCGAACGGGACGGTATTTTCGTTGGGGATGACCCCTTCGAGATTGCGCGCAAATGGCTGGCAGAGGCCGAACCGGTTGAACCTAACGACCCGAACGCGATTGCGCTTGCAAGCGTCGATGCCAACGGGTTGCCAAATGTTCGCATGGTTCTGCTCAAGGATATTCTTGACGATTCTTTCGTGTTCTACACGAATTACACCAGCACCAAGGGGCAAGAAATCGAGGCAACCGGCAAGGCAGCCTTCGTTCTGCATTGGAAATCGCTGCGCCGGCAAATTCGTGTGCGCGGTGTGACAGAACGCTTCGAGGGGCCAGAGGCGGATGCCTATTACGCCTCGCGCTCGCTGAAAAGCCGCCTTGGGGCGTGGTCTTCGCCGCAATCGCAACCTATTGCGTCTCGGGCCAGCCTTATGGCAGAAGTTGCGCGACAGACCGCCCGACATGGGACCAACCCGCCGCGCCCGCCATTCTGGGGCGGAATTCGTATCGTGCCTTCCGAAATCGAGTTCTGGGCCGATGGTGCTTTCCGCTTGCATGACCGCTTCCAATGGCGCAAATGGGCTACCGTCAATGGCTGGGCGATAACGCGCCTAGCGCCGTAGTGCGCAGCACAGGTTTGTATTGGCCAGAGTTCCGGCTATCTCATGAAATTGCGCCGCAGAGCGCCAAGAGCACGAGCGAGATATAGCATGGCGTCCGATTATGATCCCGATGAACAGGTTCAGGGGTCGGTAAAGTGGTTCGACCCGGCAAAGGGGTTTGGGTTTCTGGTCGCGACCGAAGGCGGCCCGGATATTCTGTTGCATGCCAATGCGTTGCGCAATTTCGGCCTAAGTTCCGTTTGCGATAATGCGCGCATGACGGTGTCGGTGCAGAAAACTGCGCGCGGTTATCAGGTAACAGAGGTGTTCGCGGTTCTGCCGCCGTTGGATAGCACGCTACCGGAGAATGACGACGACGAGGATGCGCCGGTCGTGGACCGCTCTGTCCCGTTGGAAGCCGCGCGCGTAAAATGGTTCGACAAGGTTAAGGGGTTCGGGTTCGCCAACTGTTTTGGCAAGTCCGAAGATGTGTTCGTGCATATGGAAACCCTGCGGCGCGCGGGTTTGGCCGAACTTATGCCCGGAGAGGCGATCGCGATCCGCGTGGTAGATGGCGAGCGTGGCCGCATGGCCGTGGTGATCGAACCATGGGAGGCCGCGCTGCATGAAGGCTAGGGCGCAACTCAGGGCGATGCTTGGCGCGGCTGCGTTGGTGCTGTCGCTTGTTGCCCAAGCTGCCGCTGACTGCGCGCCAGACCGTGTGGACCTGCGCGGCCCGTGGGGGCAGGCGCGCTTCACCGCGGAAGTGGTGGACACGCCCGAAACCCGCGCGCAAGGGCTGATGTTCCGCGAAAGCCTGCCGCGTTCCGCGGGCATGTTGTTCATCTATGAAGCGCCGACCACGGCCAGCTTCTGGATGCGCAACACATTTATCCCGCTGGACATGATCTTTGTCGGACCGAATGGCGGCGTGTCGCATGTGCATCACAACGCGATCCCGTTGGACGAAACCCCGATTCCCGGCGGTGAGAATGTTCTGATGGTGCTGGAAATCAACGGTGGAATGGCGGAACGCTTCGGCATCGCACCGGGAAGCGAGCTGCGGCACCCGCGCCTTGATCAAGGCAGCGCGCTTTGGCCTTGCCAGCCCTGAGGCTTGCGCCGCTGGCAAAGAAAAATAAATCGTCCTCAAAGGCGATTTCGCCCTTTCCTAGCGCCGCTTGCCCGAGTAAACGATGCGTGTCGGGGCGTGGCGCAGCCTGGTAGCGCGACGGTTTTGGGTACCGTAGGTCGTAGGTTCGAATCCTATCGCCCCGACCATCTTTTCTTTGAATGTGAAAACGCGCGTGCCAGCCAAGGCAGCGCGCGCATGTCTCACTCCAGGCAGGTGGCCGTGGTGCCATGGCATGTCAGGAAGACCCCGCTCATGCCGCCCGCCGCATTTCCAAAGTTGAAGATACCTGCGGCTTCATCTGCATTCGGGCCATAGAACGCGCCATGAATGTCGCCCCCGGCTTCGGCCCCCTGAAACAGGATCAGCGTGTCGTCAGACGAGGTGAACTCGCCATTCGTGGCACTGATGGTGATGTTGTTGAAACTGGCGCTGATGTCGGTGCCGCTTTCGGTCGCGCCTGAAAAAGCACCCGACAATTGCCCGGTGTTGAAATTGGCGATCAGTTGCGCGTTGCCTGACATGAGCCCGCTCTCGCCGTTTTCCAGCCCGAACCCGGCTTCGAAAGCGCCGGTGTAGCTTGCCTGTCCTGCGGGGAGGGTGGGCGTTATGCTGGCGGTTTCCGGCAAAGCGCCATGCGCCAGTTGGTTATTGCTGTCCAAGGTGCCGTTGACCAGTTGCATCACGGCAAAGTTGCCGACAAAGGCATAGTCGCCCGCCATGCGCTGAAGCAGTGTGCCCTCTGCGCTGGTGCCGGCCGGGCCGCCAACAACCTGGCAGCGCCCCATGGTCTGGTCCTCGCACAGGACCGTCATGCCTGCCATATCCCCTTCGGTCATGTTCAGAACAATGCGCCCGTCACTGTTGCGAGAAATATCGGCCCGCGACTCCGTGACTTTGCCAGCCGTCCCAAGGGTAAAGCTGTTGGGTGGAGCGATTTGTGCGGACCCGCCACCACCACCGCCACAGGCGGCCAAAATGCCAAGGGACAGGACCGCGCCTGCGGCCTTTGCGTGACTGCTCATAATGTGCCTCAATAAGTTTTTGTTTTGTGAGCAGATTCTGCATGCGCCCTCGACTTGTCAAGGACGCTACCAATGGCACCAAGGCAATCGCGTAAGGCTGTGGCGCGAAAGACTCTATTTCACATCCCAGGCTACGGTGAAGCGGCCCAGACGTTCGGCCAGCCGCGGATCGGTTGCATCTGCCCCCGTGATCTGTGCAACAAGCCCGCGTTTTTTATCCTCGAACACCGCGTCCACACGGGCATCCAGCCCGGCATCCGACAGGTCGGCATCCAACACCCGCGCGATGGCCAATTTGCGCAGGTCGGGCTTGAACACCTTTCCCACAGCGGTTTTAGGCAGTTCGGCCAGCACTTCGACATGTTTGGGAATGGCGGCGCGTTCCGAGATACGCGGCGTGGCGTGGGCCAGCAATTCTTCTGGCGTGGCCTGCGCGCCTGCAACCAGTTCGACATAGGCGCAGGGCATTTCGCCCGTTACCGGGTCGGGCTGCCCGATGGCGCCAACGAAGCCGACCGCAGGATGCGTCAAAAGGGCTTCCTCTATCTCTGCGGGGTCAAGGTTATGGCCACCGCGAATAATCAGGTCTTTCGCGCGCCCGGTGATCCACAGATACCCATCGGGATCAATGCGTCCCAAATCGCCCGTGCGCAGGAAGCGGCCTTGGGCGAACAGGTCGTTATTCTTGTCAGCCTCCGTGTAGGTTGACCCTTCGAATATGCCCGGCGAGGAGACGCAGATTTCCCCCACCTCGTCGGTCGCGCATTCGATAAATCCATCTGGGCCGGTGCGCAGGATCTTCACCTCTGTATAGGGAAGGGGGATGCCGACAGAGCCGACTTTTTTCAGCCCATCTACCGGGTTGCAAGACACAAGACAGGTCGCCTCTGTCAGCCCGTAGCCTTCGGAAATCTGCACGCCCGTTGCCTCTTCGAAGCGGCGGTAAAGTTCCCTGGGCAAGGGGGCGGACCCTGAAATGCCGGTCCGCAGACTGGACACATCGGCATTGACCGGTCGCTGCATGAGTGCGGAAAGCGCGGTCGGCACGGTAATCATGAATGTGGCATTCCACCGTTCAATCAGCTTCCAGAAATTATCGAACACGCCCTCGCCCCGGTAGCCTTGCGGGGTCGGGAAAACCACATGCGCGCCCGACATGATGCAGCACATGAGGATCGGGTAGGCGGCAAAGACATGGAACAGCGGCAGCGGGCAGAGCAGCACGTCGCGTTCGTTGAACAGCAGTTCCGCCCCCAACCAGCCATTGTAGATCATGCCTGCAAACCGGTGCTGCGCCACTTTCGGCGTGCCGGTGGTGCCGCCGGTGTGGAAATAGGCGGCCACCCGGTCGGTATTGGGCGCGATAAAGGACAACGCCTTGCTACATTCGAACATGGCGGTGTGAAAATCTTGCACTTTCGCATGATGATGCACTGTCACCTTGGGGCGGATCAACGGTACAATCCAGCTTTTCGGCGGTGACAGATGGCGCAGAAGGTCCACTTCCAGCACATGTTTGACCTCTGGTGCATGGGCGACGGCTTCTGCTACCTTTTGCGCGACATCGGTTTTCGGAAATGCCTTGAGCGTGACCACGACTTTCGCGCCGGTTTCGCGCAGGATGGACGAAATCTTCTCCGGCTCCAGCAGCGGGTTGATCGGGTTCACACGCCCGACAGTCATTCCGCCCAGCAGCGCGATGGCGGTTTCGTTCAGCGTGGGCAAGACATAGGCGACCGTGTCATCCTCTTGCACGCCAAGGCTGCGAAACAGGTTCGCCGCCTGCGTGACACGGTTATGAAGCTGCGCCCATGTGTAGGTTTCCGCCTGCGCTTTCGGGTCAGAAAACAACTGAAACGAGATTGCGGGTCTGTCACCCCATGTGTCGCGCGCACGCGTCAGCGCCTGATAGACAGAGACCGGTAGATCGCGCGCCTCCCAGGCGCTCTCTGCCTCGACCGTGCGCACATCCTCAGGTGATCTGAAATCCCGCATACCGTTCCCCTCCCGTTCCGGCTATTTTTGTGTTGCATACACAAAAGCACCGGCGCGGGGGGCGCGCAAGTAAAACAGGAAAATCACGTGGCGTCAGGGCGGGTTAGCGTGCTTCGGCGTCTTTCGGGCGCATGGCCAACCAGATCAGCGCACCGCCTGCAAGCACAAGGAAGGGGATCATGGCCATATTGACGAATTGCCAGCCGGTTTGCGTGGTCCCGCCAGAGCAGTTCATCAATGTGCCCGAACTGAGCGAGGCCAGAAACACCCCGCCGAATACGATCATGTCGTTCAGCCCCTGCACGCGGCCACGCTCTTCCACCGAATGCGCTGCTGTCAGCATGGTGGTGGCGCCGATAAAGCCAAAGTTCCAACCAATGCCCAGCAGGATCAGGGCGATATAGAACTGCTCCAGCTCGACCCCGGAAATGGCCACAGCACCCGACAACGCCAGAATGACCAGCCCAACCGCCACCACCGCGCGCGACCCGAAGCGCGTTATGACATGGCCGGTAATGAAGGAGGGCGCATACATGGCCAGCACATGCGCCGAGACGATATTGGCCGCATCCCCGGTTTCGAACCCGCAGCCGACCACGGCCAAGGGTGTCGAGGTCATGACAAGGTTCATCAGCGCATAAGCTACCGTGCCGCAGATGATGGCGACGGCAATCACCGGACTGGTCAGCAACTCGCGCACGGGTCGGCCCCTGTCGGCGCCTTCTTCGGGTTTCAGGGGTGTCGGAATGTCGAGGAAGGATAGCAGAACCATGCCTGCAATGTTCAACCCGATCACGCCCAGATATGTGGCCAGAAACGGCACCGCCATGGCGTCGGAGGTGGCCGACACAAGCTGCGGGCCGAAAATGGCCGACAGCAGCCCGCCCGCCATGACAAAGGAAATCGCCTTGGGGCGGAATTCTGGGCTGGCCATATCGGCGGCGGCGAAGCGGTAGAACCCGTTCGCGGACATGTAGACCCCCGACAACAGGCTACCCAGCAGGAAGATGATGAACGACCCGGCATACAGCCCATAGGCCGCCAGCATCGCGCCAATCGCCCCGCAAACGCAGGCCAGCCAGAAGCCGGCGCGCCGCCCGTAAGCCTGCATAATGGCCGAAAGCGGTGTCGCCGCCAGCATAGAACCCAGCACGATCATGGAAATCGGCAATGTCGCCCAGCAGGGGTTCGGCGCCAGCATCTGCCCCGACAGCCCGCCGATGATGAACATGATCGGCAATTGCGCGCCCACCACCGCTTGTGCGGCGACCAGAACGGCAACATTGCGCTTGGCGCGGGCTTGGTGTGCGGGGGTTGCAATCGTGTCGGTCATGCGCGCAGGATTAGCCCGAACGTATTCCATTTGGAAGAGGTGTTTTACATGTGCAACGATAGGGGGGCGATTGGCCGCATCCTGACCTCGGAGGCCTGCATGGCCGAAGGGTCAGAGTGGCTGGCACATGCCGAGCCACGCTTTGCCCATGCGCTGTCCCTGACCGGCGTGCCGCCCCTGCGCCGAAGGCCAGAGGGGTTCGGGCATTTGCTGGGCGCCATTATCGGCCAGCAGGTCAGCACCCATGCCGCCCGCGCCATCTGGGACCGGATGGAGGCGGCGGGGCTGACCACGCCGGAAGCGGTTCTGGCTGCGGATGACGAGAGCTTGCGCGCGCCGGGCCTGTCGCGCCAGAAAATCCGCTATGCGCGGGCCTTGGCAGAGGCGGGAATCGACTTTGACGCCTTGCGCGACGCGCCCGATGCCGAGGTTACGGCAACGCTTGTGCAAGTCACCGGAATTGGCCGCTGGACCGCCGAGATTTACGCCATGTTCAGCCTTGGCCGCGCCGATGTGTTCGCGCCCAACGATCTTGCCTTGCAAGAATCCGCGCGCCGCCTGTTCGACCTGCCCGACCGCCCGCGCGAAGCGCCCATGCGCCGCATGGCCGAAAGCTGGTCGCCATGGCGCACGGTTGCGGCGGGCCTCTTGTGGGCCTATTACCGCGTGGAAACCGACAGGGAAGGCGTCATATGACACGGGTGTTGAAATCGGAAAAGCGTGGGCCTGCCAATGGCGGCAAGGCAACATCGGCGGTGGTGTTCGTGCATGGCTATGGCGCGGATGGGTCCGACCTGCTGGGGCTGGCCGACCCGTTGGGACCGCATATGCCGGGAACAGTGTTCTACGCCCCAGACGCGCCAGAGCGTAGCGTCGCCAACCCGATGGGCTTTCAGTGGTTCCCGATTCCGTGGATTGATGGGTCTTCCGAGGACCAAGCGCGCGCAGGCCTGCTGGCCGCCGCCGATGATTTCAATGCCTTTCTGGACGGTATTCTGGAAACCGAAGGGCTTGCGCCCGAAGCCTTGGCGCTGGTCGGCTTTTCACAAGGCACCATGCTAAGCCTGCATGTCGCGCCGCGGCGCGCGGCACCTTTGGCGGCGGTGGTGGGCTTTTCGGGCCGATTGCTGATGCCCGAAATGCTGGGCGCGGAAACCGTCAGCCGCCCGCCCGTGCTGCTCGTGCATGGCGATCAGGACGACGTGGTCCCGGTCGCATCCCTGCCAGAAGCCGCAGATGCGCTGGTCGCCGAAGGGTTCGAGACCTACAGCCATATTTCCAAGGGCACGGCGCATGGCATCGCGCATGACGGGTTGTCGCTGGCGCTGTCCTTCCTGCGTGACAAGCTGCCGAGCTAAGCCCTCATATTCGCGTGAACATGATCGCTGTCATATGAACCGGGCGCAGGTTGTGCGACCCGGATGCCAGCGAATAGGAGAGAGATATGCACCGCACCATCAAGATTGGATTTGCCGCATTGCTGGGGGCTGCCGTAATCGGCGCGGGCCTGTTTACCGCCGATACCCGCGCCTTGGCGCAGATGATGGGCCATGGCCATGGCCACATGCACGGGGCCGACGGCACCGGCCATGACGAGGCGACCATGCCCGGCCTGCGCGGGCTGGACGCAACAGCGCTGGAAAGCGAGGAATTGGCGGTGATGTTCCGCAATTTCGACACGCTTCGCCGCGAGGTCGAGTTGCTGCCAAATGGCATTCGCACCGTGACAAGTTCGACCGACCCCGATGTGATGGCGGCGCTGGTCAGCCATGTTGTCGGCATGATCGCCCGCGTGGAAGAGGGCCGCGATCCGAAGATTTTCATCCAAAGCCGCACGCTGGATATTTTCTTCGAACGGCCAGAGGCGATTGCGACCGAAATCGACCTGACCGATGAAGGGATCATCGTGGTTCAGACCTCGGAAGACCCGGAAATGGTCACAGCGCTGCATGTCCATGCGCAAGAAGTCACCGACATGGCCGAACGCGGGATGCAGGCGGTGCATGAAAAGATGATGCAGGGCGGCTGACCCGGTCAGACCGCTTGCGCGCCCTTGCGGTGTGGGCCGAACATGGCCGCAAGGGCAAGAATCATGCCAGAGACCACGGCGATCATCCCTGCCGCACTGACCGCGTTCTGTGCGCCCAGCCAGAGCGGGCCATAGCCTGCCAGCACATAACCCAGGATGGCCGAGGCTGCGGCGAATAAAAGCGACCACCAGACCTGCGCGGCAAGCGAATTGGTCATCAGGCGCGCGGCGGCTGGCGGGCAGATGAACATCGCGATCACAAGGATCGACCCGACGGCCTGAAAGGCGGCGACAGCCGCAAGTGCCGCCGAGATGACCAATCCGAAACCCAGCGCGCCGGTGGGAATGCCCAGTGATTGCGCGAAGCCTTCGTCGAAGGTCGCGATCTTCAGCCAGCGCCAGAAAGCAAGGATCAGCGCCGCGATCAGGGCGCAGGCAAGTGCCATGGTGGGCAATTCCGGGGGCAGGGCAGACAGGGCTACAGGATCGGTCAGCGACTGCCAACCCGATGCGCGCAACCAGATCAACTGCTCCAGATTGCCCATCAATGCATGTTCTACATCCAGATGCACCTGCGCGCTGCCGGATTGTTCCAGCAGCAGCACCCCGGCGGCGAACATGGTGGTAAAGACGACGCCCATTGCCGCCCCCGGCTCGACCCGGCCAAAGCGACGGATGGCTTCGATCAGCACAACGGCGACAATCGCCGCGCCTGCGGCGCCCAGCCCCATTGGCCCCGCTGCGATCGTGCCGCTAACCAAGAATCCCACCACGATGCCGGGCAATACGACATGGCTGATGGCATCGCCGATCAGGGCCTGACGCCGTAATATCAGGAAATTTCCGGGCAGGGCGCAGGCCATCGCGGCGAAAGTGCCAATGAGGATTGGCGTCAGCGAGAATTGCACGAATTCCGCGCCCATCACGCCCCCTGTTGAAACTGTCGGCGCAGCCGAAGATAGCGCCATGCCGCGCGAACAATCCCGCGCTTGGGCGCCAGAAGCATCGACAGCGCAAAGCCCACTGCAAGCACCAGCACGATTACCGGACCGGTGGGCAGATCTGGCGCGCTTGCCGAAATGGCAGCCCCCAGATAGGCGCCCGCGCCCCCAATGCCGCCCGCAATCCAGACCATCACCCCTGCGCGATCCGTCCAGAACCGCGCCGCGACCGGTGGAATAATCAAAAGCGCGACAATCAGCACCAGCCCAACCAGCTTCAGCCCGATGATCGTAACCGCCATGGCCAGCCCCATGATGGCAAGATCAATCGCGCGGGTGTTATAGCCCAATGTCGCGGCATGGCCCGGATCGAACGCGACAAGGGTCATGGGGCGGCGCAGCAGCCAGCACAGGGCCAAAACCACGGCCCCGCCCAGCGCGATCAGAATGGCATCCTCGCGTAGCATTCCGGCGGTGGCGCCCAGCAGGAAATCCTCCAGCCCCGCCTGCCGCCCGGCGCGCATTGTCTGAACCAAAGTCAGCAGCACGATCCCGGCCCCGAAAAATACACCCAGCACAGCGCCAATCGCGGCATCTTCCGCCAGTCGGGTGCGGGTCGTGAGCCATGACATGACCAGCAGCCCCGCGGCACCGCTTAACGCGGCCCCCAGCAGCAAGCCCAGAAGCGAGCGCCCCGCGCCGCCAAGGGCCACCATGACCATGAAGGCCAGCACTATGCCGGGAAGCGCGGCATGAGCAACCGCGTCCGAGACCAGCGACCGTTTGCGCAGCATCACGAAACTGCCCGCAACACCTGCCGCCAGACCCAGAAGCGCCGCGCCAATGGCCACAAGGGCGGCGTTATAGCCCGCTTGCAGCGTGAGCGCGGCCCAGAATTGTGTCATTCCGCCGCCTGTATGAGAGTCGTCGGAGTAGACGCCACCAAGCGCCCGCCATACGCGGCGTTAAGGTTCTGCGCCGTAAAGGTCGTCTTGACTGGCCCTTCGGCGATGCGGTCCACATTAATCAGGAAGACATGGTCGAAATAGTCCTCCACCGTGGCAAGGTCGTGATGCACGGCAATGACCGACTTGCCTTCGGCGCGCAGCCCGCGCAGCACGTCCATGATGGCATGTTCGGTCGCGGCATCGACCCCGGCGAAGGGTTCATCCAGCAGGTAAAGCTCGGCCTCTTGCGCCAGAGCGCGGGCAAGGAAGACCCGCTGCTGCTGCCCGCCCGAAAGTTGGCCGATCTGACGGCTGGCGAATTGCGCCATGCCAACGCGCTCCAGACAGCCCATAGCTTGCGTGCGCGCCGCACCCGACAGCCGTCCCCACAGACCGGCGCGGCGGTATTGCCCCATCTGCACCACATCCAGCACCGTTGTCGGAAAATCCCAGTCCACGCTGGCGCGCTGCGGCACATAGGCCACGCGCGCGCGGGCCTGTGCAATTGGCTGGCCGAAGAACGCGACCTCTCCCGACAGGGGCGAAACAATGCCAAGGCAGGCTTTCAGAAAGGTTGATTTGCCTGCTCCGTTTGGCCCGATAATGGCCGAAAGCGCGGCGCGCGGGAACGTGGCATCCACCGCGCGCACGGCGGGGTTATCACCATAAGTCACACTCAGACCGCGCACGGCGAGGGGGCTATGGCTGGGCAAAAGCGTCATTGCGTGAGCAATCCTTTCTGGCCCAATTCGGGCGCGCTGCCGCCCAGCGCGCGGGCAATGGTGGTGACGTTGGAATCGATCATGCCAAGATACGTTCCTTCATAAGTGCCATCCGCGCCCATCGCGTCGGAAAACAATTCACCGCCAATGACAACCTCATGGCCCAGCGCGGCGGCCCCTTCGATCAGCGCGCGGATATTGCGGTCACTGACAGAGCTTTCCACGAAAACCGCGCCGATCTCACGGTCTACCAACATGTTGACCATTTCTGCAATGCGGCCAAGCCCGGCCTCGGACGCGGTCGAGAGACCTTGAATGCCCACCACATCGAATCCGTATGCTGCACCAAAGTAACCAAAAGCGTCATGCGCGCTAAGAAGCACACGCGCCGTTTCCGGCACAGAGGACAGTACATCCCGCGAGTAGCTTTCCAACTGCTCAAGTTCGGCCAGATAGGCTTCGGCATTGGCGGTGAAGGTATCGGCGCTGTCCGGGTCCGCCTCTATCAGGGCATCGCGTATTGTCACGGTCACATCGGCCCAAAGCGTCGGGTCCATCCAGACATGCGGATCGAACCGGCCTTCGTAATCTTCATGCGCAAGCAACCGGTCTTGCGGCAAGGTTTCGGCCACGGCGACGACATGCCCGGCCTCGCCCAGTTCCAGCAAAAAGCCCTCCATCTGCGCTTCTAGAAACAACCCGTTCCACAGCACCAGATCGGCTTGTGCAAGTGCCACAATATCTGTGCGGGTCTGGCGGAAGGCGTGCGGGTCAATGCCCGGACCCATCAGCGCGCGCATCTCGACCAGGTCACCGCCAATGGCGCGGGCCGTGTCGGCGATCATACCGGTCGTGGCGACCACGCTCAGCCGCTCCTGTGCGGCAAGGGGCGCGGCCAGAAAGGCCGCAATGCCCGCAAGGGCACAGGTTTGAAACAGACGTGTCATGGCACGCATGGACGCAAGACTCCTCTCGTCTAAAGTAGGATATATTGCGATTAAGTCGCACTGTCAACGTAAATGCAAATCATTCTCAAAAACAAGCAATACCAGATCACGCCGCAATCACGAAATTGCCAGCAGGTTCCGGGCTCCGAAGATGAAGCGGGGGCAATCTGCCTTCATGTGCCTCTTGCATCAGCCGCATTGCACCCTTACATCTGTCCTGTCTCGCAAGGGACTATGAGCATAAACGCGCTCGGAATAAGCGGATCGGACCCGGGGGCGGTACCCGGCGGCTCCACCAATATCCTTCATTTGGGGATCATGGGGCCGAAACAGGATCGACGAACGTGTAAAGGGGTTAGCTTTGCTTCGGTGAGCCACCACCGTTATCGGTGCAAAACGTACAGTTGCAAATGACAACCGTGCTCCGGTCGCAGTCGCTGCGTAAGCAGTCACTAGACCGAAACTTAAGCCCTTGCGCCTAGCAGCGTAAGGCGGGGTTCGCAGGCACCTGGCAACAGAAGCCTGCACTTCATTTCCTGCATTTTCTGGCTCCACCGCAATGCGCCCCTTTCATTTGGGTCGGACTCGGTTATGTTGAAAGGCGCAATGAGAGAGAAGGCATGACCGGAATGATTGGCGAAATCGACTATGGAAACCTGATGCATGACGCCATGCGCGGCCTGATCCGGTCGGTGATGGAACGCGTGGCGCAGGACGGTCTGCCGGGCGAGGATCATTTTTTCATCACCGTCGATACCGGGCACCCTGACATGCAGATGGCCGACTGGCTGCGCGATCGCTACCCAGAGGAAATAACGCTGGTGGTGCAACACTGGTTCGAGAACCTGGTGGTGGATCCTAACGGCTTTGCCATTACGCTCAATTTCGGCAACGCGCCGGAACCTTTGTATATCCCGTTCGATTCGATCTCGACCTTTGTGGACCCGTCCGTGGAATTCGGGCTGCGCTTTGAATTGCAGCAGGATGACGAGGATGACGACGCAGAGTTCGGTGATGATGACGATGGGGAAGCCCCGATGCTTGAGGATGCCGAGCGCGTCGAGAAAAGCGCCGATGTTGTCAGTCTGGATCAGTTCCGCAAATAGCGGTATGCGGCGGTATGCCGATTGATCTTCGCGCGCTCTGGCGCTAAGCGAAGGGAAATCAGTCGCAAGGAGCGCCGCAATGACCAATATCCGCGTTGAAACCGACAGCTTCGGCCCGCTGGACGTGCCCGCCGACAAGTATTGGGGCGCGCAGACGCAACGCTCCATTATGAATTTCCCGATTGGTTGGGAACGCCAGCCGGTGCCGATTATTCGCGCGCTGGGGGCGATCAAATGGGCTTGCGCGCTGGTCAACATGGAACAAGGCACGCTCGATGACCGCCGGGGCGGGGCCATCGTGCAGGCCGCAACAGAGGTGTTCAACGGCAAGTTCGACGACAATTTCCCGCTGGTCGTGTGGCAGACCGGGTCCGGCACACAGTCGAACATGAACGCGAATGAGGTCATCTCGAACCGCGCCATCGAAATTCTGGGCGGCGAGATGGGGTCAAAAGACCCGGTCCATCCGAATGACCATTGCAACATGGGCCAGTCCAGCAATGACACATTCCCGACCGCGATGCATGTCGGCATCGGAATGCTGGCACGCGATGTGCTGCTACCGGGGCTGACCAAGCTGCATTTGGCACTTGCCGCCAAATCCGAGGAATTCAAGGACATCATCAAAATCGGCCGCACGCATACGCAGGATGCGACGCCGCTGACGCTGGGGCAGGAATTCGGCGGCTATGCGCATCAGGTGAAAATGGGCATTGCGCGTGTGGAAATGTGCCTTCCGCATATCTATGAGTTGGCCCAAGGCGGCACGGCAGTCGGCACCGGCCTGAACACCCGCAAGGGCTGGGATACGGGCGTGGCCGCGCATATCGCGCAGATCACCGATCTGCCTTTTGTGACCGCGCCAAACAAGTTCGAAGCACTCGCCGCGCATGACGCAATGGTCATGTTCTCTGGCGCGCTGAAAACGGTAGCCGCAAGTCTGTTCAAGATCGCCAATGACATGCGCTTGCTTGGTTCTGGCCCGCGTTCGGGACTGGGAGAGTTGATCCTGCCGGAAAATGAGCCGGGCTCCAGCATCATGCCCGGCAAGGTCAACCCCACGCAGGCCGAGGCGCTGACCATGGTCTGCGCGCATGTTATGGGCAACGATGCGGCGGTTGGCTTCGCCGGATCTCAGGGGCATTTCGAGCTGAACGTGTATAACCCGATGATGTCCTACAATGTGTTGCAGTCCATGCAGCTTCTGGGCGATGCGGCCAGCAGCTTTACCGATAATATGGTCGTTGGAACCCGTGCCAATGTCGAACGGATCGACAAGCTGATGAAAGAATCGCTGATGCTTGTCACGGCGCTGGCCCCGACCATTGGCTATGACAACGCCACCAAGGTCGCCAAGACGGCGCATAAGAACGGCACCACATTGAAGGAAGAAGCGATTGCGCTTGGGTTCGTCGATGCGGAAACCTTCGACCGCGTCGTGCGGCCGGAAGAGATGATTGGCCCGAAAGGTTAAAACCATCCGCGCCCCCGGATTTGCCGGGGGTGCGCCCTAATTCGGCACGGTTGTTCCGGGCTTGCGCCAGTAGGTTATCAGCACCGAGGCGCGCAGTTCCTCGTCGCTGAACCCCCGCAATTCGCCCGCCGCCCGCGGCCTGTCCAGATCCGATTGTGCCGGATAGTCCTCTATCCCCAGCCAGTCAGAATGGCCGGGCCAGTGATCTTCGAACACACGCCGGTAATCGGCCAGCCGCCATTCGTTCAGGTAGGCATTTGACTGCACCAATGCGCGCGTTTTCGCACGCAAATGCGACCAAGGCGGTAGCGCATGCGGGTCGGCAAACAGTCGCGTATCATGCGCGCCGGTGTGGCTGGTATAAAGATGGGTAATCATATGCGCCACGCCGCCGGGGCGCAGCACGCGCGCAACTTCGGCAGCCGCGCGGTCGGGGTGTTGCAGATGCTCGAAAACAGACGTGGACACTACCGCGTCGAAACTGGCATCGGGAAAGGGTAGGGCCATTGCGTCGCCCTCTGTGATCCGGCTACGCAACTGTCCTGTCCGAACCCCAAGCTGCCGCGCCAGTTCCGCGCGGGTGCGGCGGTCTACCCCCAGCGCGTGACGGCCCAGTGTCTTGACCAGTCGCAGGCTGCCATTCTTGCGCCAGATGCGCCATAACGCAGCCAACCCCAGGTGGTCTGGCCTGCGCTCCAAATCGACGCCGACAGCGCGATTGGTCAGGCCCGCGGTCATCAGGAACAGCCGCGTCTGGCCGGGGCCGATTTCGAGCACATCGCATCCGGCCAATGGCGCGCCGCGCAACAACTCTATCCGTGCAACGGTATCGCGCTGCACGTCAAGAAATTCAGAGATGTGGCGGGGAATGTCTTGTGTCTGCCGCCGATACAGCGCCAAGAGTTCTGCCACCATGGCGCGAAATCCGTGATCGCTACGCAAGTAGGATTTCATCTCGTAACCTTGCCGAACTCGTAATACTCAACTCGTAATGACCAAAGCGTGACTGAGAAACAGGGCAAGTTCAAGAACCTTATGCCCGCTTTGGCTTTGCGCTCAAGCCGGTCAGGGGCTAGACATGCGGCAACCTGTTGCTCCAACCCAAGGCCCTGCCACCTATGCCGCATCAAACCCCACCTTTCGCGCCTTTCGAATGGATGATCGCCTGGCGATATCTGCGTGCGCGCCGGGCCGAGGGGGGTGTGAGTGTGATGACCGTGATCTCCTTCATCGGGATCACACTTGCGGTGTTCGCGCTGATTGCCACTTTGGCGGTGCGGTCGGGCTTTCGCACCGAATTCGTGGGCACGATTCTGGGGGCCAACGCGCATGTCACCGTCTATTCCGCAGTGGAAGTTGACGACGCCGGGCGCACCAGCCGTGTCATCGAAGATTACGACGATATGGCCGAACAGCTTGCTGCGATCGCCGGTGTGACCCGTGTTGCGCCGTTGGTGAAAGGGCAGGTCATGGGGTCTGCCAATGGCCGCAATACCGGGGTAGAGGTGTTCGGGATCAGCCCCGAAAATCTGGCCACGATCCCGCGGATCGCCGACCCGCAGACCTCTATGGGCGATATCGACCGCTTTGCGGACGGTGTTGCCATCGGCTCTGGCGTTGCGCGAGAGTTGAACCTTGGGGTGGGCGACAACATCCGGCTGATCTCTCCTGATGGGGTGCGCACGGCATTCGGGACCAGCCCGCGCATTTCGGCCTATGAGGTGGTCTATATCTTCAGCGCCGGGCGGTATGACATCGACCGCACGCGCCTGTATATGCCGTTTTCCGAAGCTCAGCTTTACTTTAACCGCGACGGCGTGGCCGACGAAATGGAAGTGATGGTCGAAAACCCCGACCAGATCGACGCGCTACGCGCCGACCTGTTGCGCGCAGGCGGCGAGCGCGCCATGCTCTGGACGTGGCGCGACAGTGCCGGGTCGTTCCTGCGCGCACTGGAGGTCGAGGACAACGTGATGTTCGTGATCCTCTCTATCCTTGTGCTGATCGCGGCGATGAACATCATTTCCGGGCTTATCATGCTGGTCAAAAACAAGGGCCGCGATATCGGCATCCTGCGCACGATGGGATTGACCGAAGGCTCCATCCTGCGGGTGTTCTTTATCTGTGGCGCGAGTATCGGAATTCTGGGCACGTTGGCGGGCGTCGTGCTGGGCTGCCTGTTCGTCATCTATATCGACCCGATTTTCAGCCTTGTGAACTTTGTCTCTGGGGGCGGTGTCTGGGACCCGGCCATTCGCGGCATCTATGCTCTGCCCGCCGAGTTGCGGCTGGAAGACGTGTTGAAATCCGTGGCGTTGTCGCTGTCCCTGTCGTTTATTGTCACCATCTTTCCGGCGCGCCGCGCGGCCCGTATGAACCCGGTAGAGGCCTTGCGCTATGAATGAGCGGTCTTTGGATCAGGCGCTGGCGCTGCACGGTATCAGCAAAACCTATAATGCCGGTCGCCCAAACGAGGTGCAGGTGCTGCGCGATGTGTCCGTCACGCTGGACCGGGGAGAGGTGGTGGCCCTTGTAGCGCCGTCCGGTGCCGGCAAATCCACGCTGCTGCACATTGCGGGGCTCCTGGACATGCCCGATACAGGCGATGTGCAAGTGGATGGCGTAAACATGACCCGGCTGGGCGATGATGCGCGCACGCGCGCACGGCGCGATCAAATTGGGTTCATCTACCAGTTTCATCACCTGTTGCCCGAATTTACCGCGCTGGAAAATATCGTGCTGCCGCAACTGGCCAATGGTGTCGGGACGGCACAAGCGCGGGACCGCGCGCGGCTGTTGCTGGACCGTGTCGGTGTGGCACCGCGCGCCGATCACCGCCCCGCCGCTTTGTCGGGTGGCGAGCAGCAGCGCGTCGCGTTTTGTCGCGCATTGGCCAATGCGCCGGGGCTTTTGCTGGCGGATGAACCGACGGGCAATCTTGACCCGACAACATCCGATCAGGTCTTCGGCGCGCTTATGGACCTTGTGCGCGAAACCGGGTTATCGGCCTTGATTGCCACGCATAACCTTGAACTGGCCCGCCGCATGGACCGCGTGTTGCGGCTGGAAGACGGGCAGGTGGTGGGGTGACCCTGCGCGGTTAGTTTGTCGTCGCGCGGAACGCGCCACCGCCTCCCAGGCGGCGCGGGGTGTTTTGCTCAGTCCGAATAGACCCGCCGATACCGCGGCCCCAGCCCGGTCAGCACTTCATAGCCGATGGTCCCGATCATATCCGCCAGTGCGTCTACGCCCTGATGCGGACCCAGCAGGTCCAGCGCCTCGACAGGGCCATCGACGCGGCTGACATCAATCGTCAGCAAATCCATCGACACGCGGCCGACAAGCGGGCAGGGCGTATCGCCCGCCCAAAGCGTGGCCTTGCCCGACAAGGCGCGCTGAATGCCATCGGCATAACCCGCTGCGATGGTGGCCACCCGCATATCGCGCTCGGCCACGAAACTGTTTCCATAGCCCACGCTTTCGCCTGCCGCGACAGCCCGCGTCTGGATCACCGGGATCGACAGGCGCACCACCGGCTGCGCCTGCGCGAAGGGTAGCCCGCCATAAAGCCCGATCCCCGGTCGCGTCAGGTCGAAATGATACTCACGCCCCAGCAGCACCCCGCCCGTGGCAGAAAGCGAGCGCGGCACCCCGGCACCATCGGTCAATTGGCGGAAGGTGGCCAGTTGTTGCGCGTTCATGGCGTGGTCTGGTTCGTCCGAACACGCCAGATGCGACATAATCAGCGTCGGGCCTTGCGCCAAAGCAATTTCCGCCACGCTGGCCCATTCGGCGGGTTCCATGCCCAGCCGGTTCATGCCGGTATCAAGCTGTATGCCAAAGGGCGCGCCCGGCAGGTCTTCGAAATGTCGGGTCAGTTGCTCGACCGAGTTCAGCATCGGGATCAGCCCCGCGTCGCGCAGCGTGGCTGCGTCATCCGCCATATGCCCGCCATAGACATGGATTGGCAGGTCGGGACCAATCGCCGCGCGCACGGCGGCCCCTTCTTCGGCCACCGCCACGAAAAACCGCCGCGCGCCCGCTTCTGCCAAAGCATGCGCCGCGCGGCCTGCGCCCAGACCATAGCCATTGGCCTTGACGGTCGCGGCGGTCTCGACCGAAGTCATTGCATCCAGCGCGCGCCAATTCGCTTTCAGCGCGCCAAGGTCGATCTGTAAATGTGCTTGTGCCATGCCTGTCCTTTGTAGATGTGCCCCTTGCCCGGCCACTCAGCTTGCGTCAAGCGTCTTTCAGCGCCCGCGCCAGCGCGCAGAACTGTTCCAGTCCAATTTCTTCAGCCCGCGCGGTGGGGGCAATACCTGCGCCGCGCAGCAGCGTCTCAATCTCTGGGTGCAACCCTTTGAGTGCCGCGCGCAGCATCTTGCGCCGCTGGTTGAAGGCCATGGCGACCACGCGCTCCAGAACCTTTGCATCCGCCGGATAGCGCGGCGTCTCCAGCCGGGTGATATGCACCACCGCCGAGCTGACCTTGGGCGGCGGCGTGAACGCCTCTGGCGGCAGGTGCAGCACGATCTTGGCCTCTGCCCGCCACGCGACCATCAGCGCCAGCCGTCCGTAAGCCTTGGACCCCGGTTTTGCCACGATCCGCTCGGCCACCTCGCGCTGAAACATCAGCGTCAGACTGTCCCAGAAAGGCGGCCATTGTGCGGGCGTCATCCAGCGGATCAGCAGTTCCGTGCCCACGTTATAGGGCAGGTTCGACACGATCTTGATCGGCGGTGTCAGATGCGCCAGCGCATCCACGTCCAGCGCGTCGCCGATCATCACCTGCAAGCGGTCCGGGTAGGCATCGGCAATCTCTGTCAGTGCGGGCGAACAGCGCGCATCCTTTTCAATCGCCAGCACCCGGCGCGCGCCTGTTGCCAGCAAGCCCCGCGTCAGCCCGCCGGGGCCGGGGCCAACCTCTAACACGTCGGACCCGGCCAAATCGCCCGCCGCCCGCGCAATCCGCGCGGTCAGGTTCAGATCCAGCAGAAAATTTTGCCCAAAGCTCTTTTTCGCCCGCAGATCATGCGTGCGGATCACCTCTCGCAGGGGCGGCAGATCGTCAATCATGCGCCCATATTCCACGCCATTCGAATAGCTGCAATCAGGCTGTCGGGCCGGGCTATGCCTTGGCCCGCAATGTCATAGGCCGTGCCATGGTCGGGCGATGTGCGCACGAAAGGCAGCCCCAGCGTGACATTCACGCCCTCATCAAAGGCCAGCGTCTTGATCGGGATCAGCGCTTGATCGTGATACATGCACAGCGCCGCATCATAGCGCGCGCGGGCGGGGCCGTGAAACATCGTGTCGGCGGGCAGCGGCCCGCGCAGGTCCATCCCTTCGGCACAGAGCCGCGCTAGAACCGGTGCGATCACATCGCGGTCCTCATGCCCCATCGTGCCATCCTCGCCCGCATGGGGGTTCAGCCCCGCCACGGCCAAACGCGGGCGCGCAATCCCGAAATCGCGGATCAGAGCGGCATGGGTGATGCGGATCGTCGCCTCCAGCAGATCGGGCGCCAAAGCCCCCGGCACCTCGGCCAGCGGAATATGGATCGTCACGGGCACCACGCGCAACGCGTCGCTCGCCAGCATCATCACCACGCGGTCCACGCCTGCCAGATGCGCCAGATATTCGGTATGGCCCGGAAACCCGAACCCCGCCCCGGCCTTCAGGGCCGCTTTGTGGATCGGACAGGTTACAAGACCCCGCGCCGCACCGGATTGCACCAACTCCGCCCCGCGCCGGATTGCGTCTATCACGCCCGCCGCATTGGCCGGGTCGGGATGGCCCGCGCGCGCTTTTGCCGCAAAAGACACGGGCACCACGGGCAACACGTCGCCGCCGCAATCGGCCACGTCATCCACAACCCGAAACGCCACGCCTTCGGGCAAATGCTGTGGGTCGCCCAGCCAGATAAAGGGGCAGGCGCGCCCCACCGCGTCCCATGCCTTTGCCGCAATCTCTGGGCCAATGCCGGACGGGTCGCCGCAAGACATCACCAAGGGTCGTTCACCCATGCGCCGTACTCCTCTTCATCTTGCCCGAAATGCTCCGCAAGGGGGTGAATGGCCCATAAGGGCCAGAGGGGGGCGGCGCACGCCCCCCTTTACCCGCTTAACGCCCTTTCCAGATCCAACCGCCGCCCAAAACACGCGTGCCGTCGCCATCATAGAATACGCAGGCCTGTCCGGGGCTGACCCCTTCTTCGGGCGTTAGCAATTCAACCTCGGCCTCTGTCTCTGACACAGGCCGAATGATCGCGGGCGCAGGTGGCCGGGTGGAGCGCAGCTTGACCGACAGGTGCCATTCGGCTTGCCCCGTGAAAGGTCCATCTCCCAGCCAATTCACCTCACGTATCGGCACAGTGCGGGTCGCCAAAGCGGTTTTCGGGCCAACGATGACCTGTCGCGCCTCCGGGTCCAGCTTGACCACATATAAAGGGTCGGACAGCCCGCCAATGCCAAGCCCGCGCCGCTGACCGATCGTGTAGTGAATGACGCCTTCATGCGTGCCCAGAACATGGCCGTCCATATCGACAATCTCGCCCGGTTCGCCCGCGCCGGGGCGCAGCTTCTCGATGACCGCGGCGTAATTGCCATCGGGCACGAAGCATATATCCTGACTGTCAGGCTTGTCGGCCACTGCCAGCCCGTGTTTTGCGGCCAGCGCGCGGGTTTCCGCCTTGGTCGCCAGATGCCCCAGCGGGAAGCGCAGGTAATCCAATTGCTCTTGCGTGGTCGAAAACAGGAAATAGCTTTGGTCGCGCACCGGGTCTGCGGCGCGGTGCAATTCCGCGCCCTGTGTGCCCATCTTGCGCTGAATGTAATGGCCCGTCGCCATGCAATCCGCGCCCAAATCTTTCGCGGTTTCCAGCAAGTCCCGGAACTTCACCCGCTCATTGCAGCGAATGCAGGGCACGGGCGTCGCGCCCCCCAGATAGGCGTCCGCGAATTCATCGATCACCGCGTCGCGGAATTTCGATTCGTAATCCAGCACGTAATGCGGAAAGCCCATTTCCTCTGCCACGCGGCGGGCGTCGTGAATGTCGCGGCCCGCGCAGCAGGCGCCTTTCTTGGCCAGCGCCGCGCCGTGGTCATAAAGCTGGAGTGTGACGCCGACCACGTCATAGCCCTCGGCGGCCAGTTCGGCAGCTACGACCGAACTGTCCACACCGCCGGACATGGCCACAACCACACGGGTTTCGGCCACCGGCTTGGGCAGCCCGAGCGAATTGAGCGGCGGGTCGAAGGGCATTTTGGATCACTCCTGGAAAACAAGCGCGAAATATAAGAAAATGCTGTGTATTCTCAACCCCTGCATTCAACCTCTGCTTAACATTCTCGCGCAATTCTTGGGCCATCGGGGCGAAGGACCAAGGAGGGTGCCTTATGTATATCAAGAAAGTTGACGGGCCGCGTGCGGTTAGTCTGGGCGATGGAACGGTTCTGACATTGGCGGACCTGCCGCCACCGGACACACGCCGCTGGGTCGCCAGCCGCAAGGCCATTGTCGTGCAAGCCGTTGGCGCGGGGCTGATCTCACGCAAGGCCGCGCTGGAACGCTACGCATTGTCGGAGGAGGAATTCGACCTCTGGGCAGACGCGGTCAAAACCCACGGCGTCGAAGCATTGAAAGTCACGGCACTGCAAAGATATAGACAACCATAAGGAGAGTGTGTTCTTTATTGACGCACGGTAACCTAGAATTAACGAATTTGGTTGAAGCTAGGGTTAATGGCGACAATGGAGAACCCTTATGCGCGTGCTGCTTGTTGAAGATGATCCGACCACTGCCCGCTCGATCGAATTAATGCTGACACACTCGAATTTTAACGTCTATTGCACCGATCTGGGCGAGGACGCGGTCGAACTCAGCAAGCTTTACGATTACGATCTGATATTGCTGGACCTGAACCTGCCGGATATGGCGGGGCTGGACGTGCTGCGCCAGATCCGGGTCGCAAAGGTCGACACGCCCGTGCTAATTTTAACGGGCGATCTGGACACCGACACCAAGCTGCGCGGCTTCGGCGGGGGTGCGGATGATTATCTGACCAAACCCTTCCATCGCGAAGAACTGGTTGCACGCATTCATGCGATTATCCGTCGCAGCAAGGGGCATGCGCAATCGGTTATTCGCACCGGTCGGTTGAATGTAAACCTTGATGCAAAATCGGTCGAGGTTGATGGCACTATGGTTCATCTGACTGGCAAGGAATATCAGATGCTGGAACTTTTAAGCCTGCGCAAAGGCACCACGCTGACCAAAGAAATGTTCCTGAACCACCTTTATGGCGGGATGGATGAACCGGAATTGAAGATCATAGACGTGTTCATCTGCAAGTTGCGGAAAAAACTGGCAGAGGCGACGGGCGGCGACAGCTATATCGAAACCGTCTGGGGGCGTGGCTATGTGCTGCGCGACCCAGTTGTGTTGTCCGAGCAGGCGAATAAACCAACTCGCGTACTCTCGGCCTGACCGCCGGGGCTGGACGGGCTGCGTGCTGCGCCCTATCACCTTGCGCAGGCGAAACGCGCGTGCAGGGGGCAGGCATGTCGGAAGATGGGGCGGGAATTGCGGTTGCGGACCTGTCAAAGGCGCAGGCGCGCGCGGAACTTGCGCGCCTTGCCGACCTGATTGCACGCGCCGATACGGCCTATCACGGCAAGGACGCGCCCATCCTCGATGATGCCACCTATGATGCGTTGCGCCAGCGCAATACCGCCATAGAGGCTCGTTTTCCGGCGCTGATTCGCCCTGACAGCCCTTCAGGTCGCATCGGCACTGCCCCGGCGGACGCTTTCGGCAAGATCCGTCACGCGCGGCGCATGATGTCGTTGGCAAATGGCTTTACCCCCGACGATGTCGCGGATTTCGTCACCGGAATTCGCCGGTTTCTGGGTCTGGCAGAGGACGCACCGCTCGCCTTTACTGCTGAACCAAAGATTGACGGGCTGTCACTGTCCTTGCGCTATGAGAACGGCCTACTGCGCCATGCCGCGACCCGTGGCGATGGTGAAACCGGCGAGGATGTGACCGCGAATGCCCGCGAAATCGCGGATATTCCGCAAACGCTTGCCAATGCGCCAGCACTGCTGGAGGTGCGCGGCGAAGTTTACATGGCACATGATGATTTCGCCGCCCTGAACGAACGTCAGGCTGCGCAAGGTGGCAAACCCTTCGCCAATCCGCGCAATGCGGCCGCCGGGTCGCTGCGCCAGCTTGACCCTTCCGTCACCCGCGCACGCCCTCTGCGATTCTTCGCCTATGCGTGGGGCGAGTTGTCCGAAGCACTTGCCGCGACACAGTCCGACGCAGTCGCGCGCCTTGCCGAGCTTGGGTTTTCCATCAATCCTGAAATGCGCCGCTGCGCGGGCCTTGACGACATGCTTGCGACCTATGCCCGGATTGAAGCGCAGCGCGCCACGCTTGGCTATGACATTGACGGCGTTGTTTACAAGCTGGACGATCTGGCGCTGCAAGAGCGGCTGGGCCTGCGGTCGACCACGCCCCGCTGGGCGATTGCGCATAAATTTCCGGCTGAACTGGCATGGACCCGGCTGGATGCCATCGAAATTCAGGTCGGGCGCACGGGCGCGCTTAGCCCGGTTGCGCGGCTTGCCCCGGTCACGGTGGGCGGTGTTGTGGTGTCGAATGCGACGCTGCATAACGAAGATTACATCGCCGGGCGCGATTCGAAAGGCGCGCCAATCCGCGAAGGCCGCGACATCCGCGAGGGCGATTGGGTGCAGGTCTATCGCGCCGGTGACGTGATCCCCAAAATCCGCGATGTGGACCTGTCGCAACGCCCCGAGGGCAGCCAGCCCTACACATTTCCCGAAACTTGCCCCGAGTGCGGCAGCCCGGCCATCCGCGAGCCCGGCGATTCCGTGCGCCGCTGCACCGGCGGGCTGATCTGCCCGGCGCAAGCGGTGGAACGGCTGAAACATTTCGTCAGCCGCGCGGCCTTTGACATTGACGGCCTTGGTGCCAAACAGGTCGAGGCGTTCTGGCGCGACGGCTGGATTGCTACGCCACGCGATATCTTCACGCTGGTGGACCGCTTCGGCCCCGGCCAGCCCCGCCAGTTGAAAAACCGCGAAGGCTGGGGCGAGACCAGCGCGAAGAAACTGTTTGAGGCTATTGATGATAAACGGAAAATCCCGTTTGCACGGTTTTTGTTCGCTCTGGGTATTCGCCATATTGGAGAGACGTCTGCGGCGCTTCTGGCCAGCCATTATGGCAACTGGTCCGACCTGCGCGCCGCCATGATGCAAGCGCAAGATACCGAAAGCCCGGCCCATGCCGACCTTCTATCGATTGACGGGGTTGGCCCGGTCATGGCGCGCGCGCTTCTGGCAGCGTTTCAAGCCGAGGGCGAAGAGATTGACGCGCTTGCCGCCTGCCTGAGCATTGAGGACGCCGCGCGCCCCACAAGCGACAGCCCCGTGGCTGGTAAAACGCTGGTCTTCACCGGCACGCTGGAGCGGATGACCCGCGCCGAGGCCAAGGCGCGTGCCGAAGCCTTGGGGGCAAAGGTCGCAGGGTCTGTGTCCGCCAAGACTGATATCTTGATCGCGGGTCCGGGGGCTGGGTCCAAGGCGACCAAGGCCGCGGCGCTGGGGGTTGAGGTCATGGATGAAGATACATGGCTGGCCATGATCGGAGCGGCCTGACATGGCCGCGCGGCCCGAAGTTCTGTTCACCCTGTTTGGCGCGTTGGAGGGGCTGGAAGGCGTTGGCCCCAAGACCGCACGCGCCTTCGAGGGGCTGGATATTACCACCCCGCGCGATTTGTTGTTCCACCTGCCGCATGGTGTGATCGACCGACGCAGGCGTAGCACCTTGAAAGGAATGGACTTTCCGGCCATCGCCACGGTCGAGGTTGTGGTGGGGACGCATAATGCCCCGCGAGTGCGCGGCCGGCCCTACCGGGTTTTCGTGCAAGACGCCGAGATGGAGTTCCAACTGGTGTTCTTCCATGCGCGGGGCGATTACCTGCAAAAGCTGCTGCCCACCGGGCAGCGGCGGGTTGTTTCGGGCAAGGTCGAACTGTTCGACGGGCTGGCGCAAATGGTGCATCCTGACCATGTGTTGCGCGCCGATGAGGCCGAGGGTTTGCCGCAATTCGAGCCGACTCATGCGTTGTGTGCTGGTGTCAGCCAAAAGCTGATGGGGCGCGCGATTGCGGGCGCGCTGGAGCGTGTTCCGACGCTGGCAGAATGGATCGACCCCGCGCTGAAGGCCCAGAAGGGCTGGCCGGATTGGGCAGACGCCGTGCGCGCAGCGCAGGCCCCGCAAGGCTTGGCCGATCTGGCGTTGGAAGCCCCGGCGCGGGCGCGGCTGGCCTATGATGAAATTTTCGCGCATCAACTGACGCTGGCATTGGCGCGGTCGCGCGCACGGCGAAAACCGGGGCGCGAAACGCGCGGAACCGGGGCGTTGCAAAACCGGGTTCTGGCAAGCCTGCCCTATGCGCCGACCGGCGCGCAGACCCGCGCGCTGCGTGAGATCGCCGCAGATATGGCCAGCCCGCGCCGCATGAACCGGCTGTTGCAGGGCGATGTGGGGGCGGGCAAGACGCTGGTTGCCATGCTGGCGCTGCTGATCGCCGTGGAAGCTGGCGGGCAGGGCGTGATGATGGCCCCGACGGAAATTCTGGCGCGTCAACATCTGGACAGCCTGACGCCCTTGGCGCAGGCGGCGGGCGTGCGGCTGGAGTTGCTGACAGGCCGTGACAAGGGGGCGGAGCGTGCGGCCAAGCTTGCCGATCTGGCCGAGGGGCGGATTGGCATTCTTGTGGGCACCCATGCCGTGTTCCAGAAAGGGGTCGATTTCGCAGATCTGCGGCTGGCTGTGGTCGATGAGCAGCACCGCTTTGGCGTCGCGCAACGCGCGGCGCTTGCGGCCAAGGGCGAGGGGGCCGATGTGCTGGTCATGACCGCAACGCCCATCCCGCGCTCGCTGGCCTTGGCGCAATATGGCGACATGGATGTCGCGGTGCTGGATGAAAAGCCACCCGGTCGCAAACCGATCACAACGGCGTTGGTGTCGTCTGCCCGGCTGGACGAGGTCGTGACCAAGCTCCGCCACGCCATTGCCGAAGGGCGGCAGGTCTATTGGGTCTGCCCACTGGTCGAGGATAGCGAGGTCAGCACCCTGACCGCCGCCCAAACCCGTTTCGAACATTTGCGCGCGACCTTTGGCGAAAGCGTGGTGGGGCTGGTGCATGGCCAGCTTCCACCCGCCGACAAGGACGCCGCAATGACGCGTTTCGCGGCGAATGACACGCAGCTTCTGGTGGCCACCACGGTCATAGAGGTGGGCGTGAACGTGCCCAATGCGACCATCATGGTAATCGAGCGCGCCGAAAGTTTCGGGCTGGCACAGTTGCACCAGTTGCGGGGCCGTGTGGGGCGCGGCGCCGACGCCTCGACCTGTTTGCTGATCTACGAGCCGCCCTTGGGCGACACGGCCGCCCGCCGATTGAAGCTGTTGCGTGACAGCGAAGACGGCTTTCGCATAGCCGAGGAAGACATGGCCATTCGTGGTGCGGGCGACCTGATCGGCACGGCGCAATCGGGGCTGCCGCGTTTTCGCGTGGCCGATCTGGAACGACAGGCCGCGTTGATGGCCCTTGCGCAATCGGACGCGCGCAAACTGCTGCATGACGACCCCGACCTGACCACCCCGCGCGGCCAAGCGGCCCGCGTTGCGCTGTGGTTGATGGAGCAGGATAAAGCGATCCAATACCTCTCGATCGGTTGATGTTCCAATTTTGTTCTTGACTATAAGGGGAACAAATGTGAACATTAGGTTAACAGAGCAAAGGAGGTTGCCATGTCATCGCTGCAAACGAAAGCCGGTCGCGCAATGTTCATTCAAGATTTGTGCGGCGGTCTGTCGCTAGTCGTGCTGGTGGTTTCTGCCTTTCATCTGCCGCTCTTTGCCTGAGCTTGCGGGCATGTCCGCCCGCGCCTGACCTGACTGTCGCCGCCATGCACCCCCATGCATGTGCGGCGTTTTTTTACGTCGTCATTTGCCAAACCCGTGTCGCGCGTTTATCTGGGGCGAAACAGGAAAGGGCTGGCTATGGACAAGGTTCTGAACATCGTGGGCGGCGGCATGGCGGGGTCCGAGGCCGCTTGGCAGGCCGCGAATATGGGCGTGGACGTGGTTATCCATGAAATGCGCCCGGATGTCGGCACATTCGCGCACCAGACCCAGCATCTGGCAGAAATGGTCTGTTCCAATTCCTTCCGCTCGGATGATGATGAGAACAACGCCGTCGGTCTGCTGCATTGGGAAATGCGCGCGGCGGGCGGGCTGATTATGGAAATGGCCGACGCCCATGCGCTGCCTGCGGGCGGTGCTCTGGCGGTGGATCGCGACGCTTTTGCGCAGGCCGTAACTGCACGACTGCTGGCCCATCCGCGCATTTCCGTGCAGCGCGGCGAGGTGAGCGCGCTGCCCGATCAGGGTCAGTGGATCTTCGCGACGGGTCCGCTGACATCAAGCGCTTTGGGGCAGGCCATTGCCGCAGAAACCGGCGCAGAGGCCCTGGCCTTTTTCGACGCCATCGCGCCGATTGTGTATTTCGACAGTATCGACATGTCGAAAGCGTGGTTCCAGTCCCGCTACGACAAGGGAGAGACCGAAGAACAGCGCACGGCCTATCTGAACTGCCCGATGGACCGCGAGCAATATGAGGCCTTCATCGACGCGCTTTTGGCTGCCGAAAAAACCGAGTTCCACGAGGGTGAAACAGCGGGCTATTTCGACGGCTGCCTGCCGATAGAGGTGATGTCAGAGCGCGGGCGCGAAACCCTGCGACATGGCCCCATGAAGCCTGTCGGACTGACCAACCCGCATGCGCCCGATGTCAAACCTTATGCCGTGGTGCAGCTGCGCCGCGACAATGCCTTGGGCACGCTGTACAACATCGTCGGCTTTCAAACCAAGATGAAGTATGGCGCACAAAGCACTGTTTTTAAAACAATACCGGGGCTTGAAAATGCCTCATTCGCGCGCCTTGGCGGCATTCATCGCAACACGTTCCTGAATTCGCCCACCTTGCTGGACGATCAGTTGCGCTTGCGCAAACGCCCCAATTTGCGCTTTGCGGGCCAGATCACCGGGGTCGAAGGCTATGTCGAATCCGCGGCCATGGGCTTGCTGGCAGGCCGGATGGCAGCGGCGGAACTGTTGGGCGCGCATGTGCCCGCACCTTCGGGTGACACGGCCATGGGGGCGCTGGTCCATCACATTACTGGCGGCGCCGATGCCAAAACCTTTCAGCCTATGAACGTGAATTTTGGCCTCTTCCCACCCATCGATGCGCGTGGCGGACGACGCGGACGGCGTGAGCGCTACAAGGCCTATACAGACCGCGCAAAAACCAGTTTCCAAGAGTGGCTGGCCGCGCAGGCGCGCCCCGATGCCGCCTGAGAGCGCGGTTACGCGCTTTGCTCCGTCGCCCACGGGGCCGCTGCATCTGGGCCATGCCTATGCGGCGTTTATCGCAGCCGAGCGCGCCGGACCGCATGGGCGGTTTTTGCTGCGAATTGAAGATATTGACCGCGAAAGATGCCGTGAAACCTACGTTCGGGCAATCCTTGATGACCTGACATGGCTGGGCCTGCAATGGCATGGGCCGGTCTGGCGTCAATCCGACCATCTGGGCAGCCACCGCAAGGCGCTTAAAAAGCTTGCAGCGCAAGGGCTTATCTATCCCTGTAAATGTTCGCGGGGCGATATTCGCGCAGCCCTTTCCGCCCCACAAGAGGGCGCGCCTGTGATCGGCCCTGACGGGTTTGTCTATCCGGGTGCCTGCCGGGGCCGCAGCATGGCAGACGCGGGATCGCAGGACGCGCTGCGCCTGGATATGCGCAAGGCGCTGTCCCGGATCGGTCCACTTGCCTTTCAGGAAAACGGGCCGCTGCATCCCGGCCAGCATCGGCTCGACCCGGACTGGATGATCGCGCATGTGGGGGATGTGGTGCTGTCACGCCGCGACATGGGCACCAGCTATCACCTGTCGGTCGTGCTGGATGACGCCGCACAAGCTATTACCGAGGTGACGCGCGGTGTCGACCTGTTCGACGCCACCATGATCCATGTTTTGCTTCAGTATTTGCTAGAGCTTCCGCCCGTAACTTATTGGCATCATGATCTTATTCGTGATGATGATGGCAAAAGGCTGGCCAAGCGCGACGATGCCCGCGCGCTGGCCACCCTGCGCGCCGACGGGGCGACACCCTCTGATATCCGGCTTAGCTTGGGTCTGCCATCGGGGACATAATCTCAACCTCGGCCCCATCGCGCAGCGCGGTGTAAAAGCATGACCGTCGGTTGGTATGGCAGGCCGGTCCGGTCTGGCGCACCAGAACCAGCAGGCAGTCGCGGTCACAATCGACCCGCATCTCCACCAGTTCCTGGACATGGCCCGAACTTTCGCCTTTCACCCAGAACGCTTGGCGCGAGCGCGACCAATAGGTCACGCGCCCGCTCTGCAATGTGCGCGCCACAGCGTCGGCATTCATCCACGCCATCATCAGCACATCGCCGCCATCGGCATCCTGTGCGATGGCAGGGATCAGCCCCTTGTCGTCAAATCGTAGGGTTTGCGGATCGAAATTCATGGGCTATGTCCTCTTTCAACGCAGACATATCGCGCCACATCGCCAAGGAAAAGCCATGAGCGACAATGCCCAGATGATGAAACTCTATTCCACCCGTATCCTCGCGCTTGCGGCGGATATTCCGCATCAGGGGCGGTTGCAGGGGCCACAAGCCAGCGTCAAACGGCGCTCGCCGCTTTGTGGATCTACAGTGACGGTGGATCTGGATATGGATCAGGGTCGCGTCAGCCGCTTTGGACAAGACGTGAAAGCCTGCGCTTTGGGGCAGGCGGCGGCGGCGATCCTTGGTCAGGTCATTCTTGGGCGCAGCACCGAAGAATTGGCGCAAGCGCGCGCGCAGCTTCATGCCATGCTGACGGCGGATGGCCCGATCCCCGTAGCGCCCTTCGACGGTTTTGAAGTGCTTTTGCCCGCGCGAGAGTATCGCAACCGACATGCCTCCATCCTTCTGGCGCTTGATGCCGCGCTCGAGGCCAGCCGATCGCTGGCCCACGAAACCACGTCCTGATTTCATCCTTGCCCAAATATCCTGGGGTGAATGGTCCCGCAGGGACCAAAGGGGCAAAGCCCCTTATGTCACCACATCGGGCTCCGCGCGACCCAAACGGGTCTTGATACCTGCCAAAGCTTCGGCTGCCGCGATCACATCGGCCAGCGCGATTTGCGGGTCTTTGCCAAAGGTTTCGGTCGCGAAGCTTTCCATATAGACCCGCAGCGTCGCGCCTTCGGTGCCGGTTCCCGACAGCCGGAGCACCAGTCGTGCGCCGCCCTCAAACCTGAGCTGAAGGCCCTGACCCGCCGTGACCGACCCATCTACCGGGTCGGTATAGGAAAAATTCTCGGCTTCGGTCACCACAAGCGGCCCGGCGGGCAGGCCTGCCAGTTTATCCAGTCGTGCGCGCAGCACGGCGATCAGCTCTTCGGCGGCGTCTTTGTCGACGGCTTCATAATCATGTCGCGAATAATAGTTGCGCCCGAATTCGTCCCAATGGGCTTGCATCACGTCGGCCACCGACATCCGCTTGGACGCGAGGATGTTCAGCCACATCAGCACCGCCCAAAGCCCGTCTTTTTCGCGCACATGGTCAGAGCCGGTGCCCGCCGATTCCTCGCCGCAGAGCGTGGCGCGGCCCGCATCCAGCAGGTTGCCGAAGAACTTCCAGCCCGTGGGCGTCGCAAAGCAGGGCAGGCCGCGCGCGTCAGCCACGCGGTCGACAGCTTCGCTTGTCGGCATGGAGCGCGCGACCCCCGCCAGCCCCTTGGCATATCCCGGTGCCAGATGCGCATTCGCCGCGATCACCGCCAGCGAATCCGACGGGCTGACATAGGTCGCCCGCCCGACGATCATGTTACGGTCGCCATCACCGTCCGATGCGGCGCCGAAATCGGGCGCGTCCGGGCCCATCATCAGCGCCATCAACTCATGCGCCCAGACCGGGTTGGGATCGGGGTGGCCACCGCCGAAATCGGGCAGGGGGATCGCGTTCATGACCGCGCTTTCCGGAGCCCCCAGCCGATTGACAAGGATCTCGCGCGCATATGGCCCGGTGATTGCGTGCATCGCGTCGAAGCGCAGGGTAAAGCCGCTGGCAAACAGCGAGCGGATTGCGTCAAAATCGAACAGGCTTTCCATCAGAGCGGCGTAGTCGCTGACCGGGTCCACAACCTCGACCTGCATCGCGCCAAGGGTCTGTGTGCCCACTGTGCCAAGGTCCAGATCGCTTGCGTCAAGAATGTGGTATTCCGTTACCGTTTCGCTGGCCTTGAAAATCGCATTCGTCACGCTTTCCGGCGCGGGGCCACCATTGGCGGTGTTGTATTTCAACCCGAAATCACCGTCATCGCCGCCCGGATTATGGCTGGCTGACAGGATGATCCCGCCATCCGCACCGCGAATGCGGATAAGGTGTGACGCCGCCGGGGTGGACAAAAGCCCGTTTTGCCCAACGATCACCTTGGCGGCACCGCTGGCCGCGGCCATTTTCAGAATAATCTGCACCGCGTCCACGTTAAAGGCGCGCCCGTCGCCGCCAAGCACCAGCACCTTGCCCGCGATACCGCCGATTCCGATCCAGATGCTCTGGATGAAATTTTCCAGATAATGGGGCTGGCGAAAGGTTGCGGTTTTTTTGCGCAGGCCGGATGTGCCGGGTTTTTGCCCATCAATCGGCGCGGTGGGGATGGTCTGGATCATTCTGGCCTCGGCGTTTTGCTTTTTTCGCATCATCCCGTATTGAGGCTTTGTGTCAAATTGTTGATGTCTTTGCGGTGTATTCGGATGTTGGAACCATTCAGAAGGGTAATTTCATGCGCGTCTTGGTGTTCAATGCGGGAAGTTCTTCGGTAAAATTCGGGGTGTTCGATCTGCCAAGCACGGCTTTGGGTGACGCGCAGGAACGGTTGCGTGGGACGCTGGACCGGTTTGGCCCCGAGGGGTGCGACCTGAAACTGTCGGGGCAGGCCCGCCGCCGGGCGGAACCGCGCGACCTAGCAGAGGCGACGGCGCTTGTGCCTGCGCTGCTGGTAGACGCGGGGCTGGACGGGTTTGATGCGGTTGCGCATCGCATTGCGCATGGCGGGGATCGCTTCGAGCGGGCGACAGTGCTGGACGATCAGACCCTAAAGCAAATCCGCGCCTTGACCCCGCTTGCCCCCTTGCACAACCCCGCCAATTTGGCGGCGGTCGAGATGGCGCAACAGCTTTGGCCCGACCTGCCGCAATGGGGCGTGTTCGATACGGCGTTTCATCTGACCAACCCGGCGCGCGCGACCACCTATGCTGTGCCAGAGGCGTGGCGCAAGGCTGGGCTGCGGCGCTACGGGTTTCATGGCACCTCGCATAAATATGTCGCGCAGCGTGCGGCAGACGCGTTGCAAACCCCCTTGCGCGATCTGCGGCTGGTCAGCCTGCATTTGGGCAACGGGGCCAGTGCCTGTGCCATTGCGGGCGGGCAGTCGGTCGACAGCTCGATGGGGCTGACGCCGCTGGAAGGGTTGGTCATGGGCACCCGGTCGGGCGATGTGGACCCCGGTCTGTTCGGCTTTCTGCACCGCCAGATGGGGCTAAGCGCGCCCGAAGTCGAAGATGCGCTTTACCGTGACAGCGGGCTTCTGGCCTTGGCTGGTGTTTCGGACATGCGCGAGGTCGAGGCGCGTGCAGCCACGGGCGACCATGCCGCACAGCTTGCAATCAATCTATACGCCTACCGCGCGCGCAAATATGTGGGTGCCTATGCCGCCGCCATGGGCGGGTTAGATGCGCTGGTCTTTACCGGGGGAATTGGCGAGAATTCCGCGTCTATGCGCCGACGCATTTGTGATGGTCTGGAATTTCTGGGCTTGAAGCTGGATGACGACCGCAACACGACGGTTGATCTGGGCGCGCGTGCCGCTCCGCAAATTCAGGCTTATGGCGCGCGGGTCAATGTGCTGGTGACGCAAACCGCCGAACAGTTGATGATCGCGCAAGAGGTGGCCGAGGCGATGCGCGCCGCGCGTCCCATGCCGATACGGCGTTTGCCTGTGGCGGTGTCGGCGCGTCATGTCCATCTGGACCGCGCGGCGGTCGATGCGCTGTTCGGGCCGGGCTATGAGCTGACGCCCGCGCGCCCTCTGCGCCAGAAGGGCCATTGGGCAGCGGCGGAACGTGTGACACTGGAGGGGCCAAAAGGACGGCTGGAACATGTCGCGATCCTTGGTCCTTTGCGCCCGCACACGCAAATCGAAGTGTCGCGCACCGACAGTTTCGCGCTGGGGCTGGATGCGCCTGTGCGCCAGTCAGGCGACATTTCGGGCACGCCGCGTATTCGCCTGCACGGCACTGCCGGGGCCTATGATACCACTGGCCTGATCGTGGCCGCCCGCCATATTCACATGTCCAGCGAGGATGCCCGCAACTGGGGGCTGTCGAATGGCGATATGGTTGATGTCTGCCTGGACCAGACCGCGCGCGGCTTGACCTTTACGCATGTTCTGGTGCGCGTGTCCGACAAGGCGACGACCGAAATGCATATAGACACGGACGAGGCCAACGCCGCCGGGATCGTCGGCGCGGTGGAAGGTGAGATCATGGGAGATGTCGCGATTACGCGCCGCCACGGTTGACCAAATGGTGTCGACCGACACCGAGCTTACTGCAACAAGCATAACCCAATTAACGGTGAAGGCACCGGATTGGTCCTGAAGGAAATAGTTGATACAGCGGTCAGGGGCGATGCGGTTGGGGTCCGTACTTGGCGCCTTAGCCCGACCAGCCCGTGACCGAATTATGCGCGGTTTGCACGGAAACAGACGAAGAATTTACGCCCACACCTTCGGTATTGAGGATCTGTTCGATCGCATACATATGGTCCACCATCAAGCCTGCAATTCTGGTATCGCCCGCGTCAAGGTAGCGCTGAACAGCATGCGCGAAACCGTCATAGGTTACTTGCAACTGTTCTGGTGTGCGCCCCCAGTTGTTGATCTGGTCGATGAACCCGCCCGGCCCGTGCATCCACTCACGTGTCACGAAAAGGCCAGTGAACTCCCACATATCGGTAATGCCGCCCAACTCGCCCAATGAGGCAACCTCTACACCGCTTAGGGCAATTTGGGTTTCAGTGCCAAGATCGTTTGTTCCGGTCCGCACGGATGCGACACTGGCAATTCCGATGCCGAGAATCGCCGCGCCGAGAATGACCCAGTCAACCGTCACTGCGCCGGATTCGTCGCTCTTGAATTTTACCACTGAATTGCGCATGGCCCCGAACCTTTGAAAAATGAGTGTTAAAGGTGGCAACCGAATCTGACGACATTAGGCCGCGATCGTGGCATTTATTCGCAGTATCAGGGTGTGGCAGTGTCCAGCCAGATCGTGACCGGCCCGTCATTCAGCAGATGCACGGCCATCTCTGCGCCGAACTGACCGGTTTCCACCGGCACGCCCAAGCCGCACAGGCTTTGGACAAAATGCAGATAAAGCCGCTCGCCCACATCCGGTGGGGCGGCGGTGGAAAAGCCGGGGCGATTGCCGCTGCGCATGTCTGCGGCCAGCGTAAACTGGCTGACAACCAAGGCTCCGCCGCCGGTATCTTTCAGCGCAAGGTTCATTTTGCCCGCATCGTCGCGTAAAATGCGCAGCTTGTGGATTTTCGCAGCCAGTTTCTCGGCGTCATCCGCTGTGTCACCCTGCATGGCGCAGACCAAGATCAACAGGCCCGGCCCGGTCTGGCCGATAGTGGCACCATCCACCTCGACCCGCGCATGGGCCACACGCTGGATCAGCGCGCGCATTTACAGCTCGTTTCGACGGGGTGGGTTCGCCCCTGCGCGCGACACTGTCACGGCGGCAGCCTGCGCCCCAAGGGAAAGGGCCGCGCGCAGCGCATCGTCGGTCAGGTTGGATAGCGCGCTACGGCTTAGCAGCCCGGCCTCGTCCAGCGCCGCCAGCAACCCCGCGTTGAACGTATCGCCCGCGCCAACGGTATCGACCACCTCGACACGGTTCGCGGCGGCATGGGCCACACCGCCTGCGTGGAAGGCGCGCGCGCCTTGCGCCCCTTCGGTCACGATGACCACGGCTGGGCCGCGTGCTCGCAAAGCCTGCGCCAATTCGGTCACGTCGCCAGCCCCCATCAGCCAATGCAGGTCTTCGTCAGAGACTTTGACGATATCGGCGCGTGACAGCATCGCGTCCAGACGGGCGCGATAGGTCGCCTCATCGCGGATGAAACCGGGGCGGATATTGGGGTCCAGCATCACCACCCGGTCGCCCGCATGGGCGCAGAGCGTGGCGAAGCCCGCGCCGCACGGCTCGCCCACCAGTGAAATCCCGCCAAAGAACAGCGCGCGCACGCCCGCGTCCAGCACCGGCAATTCCGCCAAGGCCATATCGCGCAGCGCAGTCCCGCTGTCGTAGAACGCGTATTGGGCCTGACCATTGGTCAGCGTGACAAAGGCCAGCGTGCAAGGGCGGTCCACGGCGGGGCTAAGGGCATGGTCCACGCCCGCCGCGTCCAGCGCCGCGCGCAGCCGTTGCCCGAACAGGTCGTCCGAGAGCGGGCAGAAGAACCCCGCCGCCACCCCCAGCCGCCCCAGCGCAATCGCCGTATTGAACACCGCGCCGCCGGGATAGGGCGCAAAAGCCGCTTCCCCCGCGTTGGTTTCGCGCGGCAACATGTCGATCAGCGCTTCGCCGCAACACAGGATCATGGCCATTCCCCCTAAAATCCGCCTTGCTCCGCGACATAAAAGGCGATGGCTGCGAAAACCAGCCCCAATGTTACCGCAAACGCGATCTTCCACGCGGAATAGGGCCGTTCGCCCTGCACCCGGCCCGATTGGCCATTGACGATAAAGCGGTAGCTTTTGCCCTTGTAGCGATAGGCCGCCATCCAGATCGGCAGCAGCAGGTGCTTGAACCGTTCATCCGCGTAATCGGTGGACAGGCTGTCGATGCGCTGCTCATCGCCGCCAATGTCGCGGCGAATATCGGAGCGGATGATGTCGGCCATCCGGTCTTTCCCGATCTCGTAGCCGGGGGCAAGGTCCACCGTATACCCCTCGGCGCGAAAGCCTGACAGGAAATCCGTGGCATAGGGGGTCAGCTCCGACAGGGTCCACGGCTCCAGCGCGCGCAGGTTCTTGCGTGGCAAAGACTCGCTGGCCACAACCAACACATCGCTGAACTGCCGCGCGACGCGCCCAGACGCCCTGCTCCAGCGCGTGCGCCGCTCGGTGCGCTTGTTCTTGCCGCTGCCGGTGGTGACATAATAATGCACCCCGCGTTGGCCGGTATAGCGGGTTTTCGTGTCGGCATCGAAGGCCCAATAGGGCAGGTAAAGCCCGTTCAGCTTGCCCGTATCGCGCGCATATTGCGCGAGGCCGTTGGGAGCGAACCACAGCCGCTTCAGCCACTCACGCATCTTGGTTTGTGCGGCAGTTTGGTCCAGCTTGAAGGGCAACAGCGCCTGCGGCTTGATATGCCGATGCGCGCCGGTATCGGCCACGACCGGGCTGGCGCAGAATGGGCATTCGGCAGAATGGATGTTGGGGTCGAATTGCACCTCTGCACCGCAGGTATCGCAATGCGAGACGCGGGTTTCCTCCATCGCCTCGGGGGCTAGCCGTTCTGCCAGTGCCGCGTGCAGATCGAGCGTTGCCAAGGCATCGGCGCGCGCATCTTCCGACACTTCCGGCACAGCTTGCGCAAACCCGCAATAATCGCAGGTCAGGCTGCCTTGCCCCGGCGTGAACCGAAGCGAGGCGCCGCATTGCCCACAAGGGAAACGATGCTCCGTTGCTCTGTCCGTCATCGGTCCCGACCCATCCCTGTCAGCCACAGAACGGAAAACACGCTCAAAACGCGGCCTGATTTCATCTTGCCAAAAATACTTAAAATTCCGCCACTGGCCAAGGTCACGCCGGTGGGGGGGGTGGTGGCATGGCGGCAAACAGACCGCGCAGGGAAGGGACATCCCCGGCCTTGGTCCAGCCACTTTGCCCTTCGGTCCATACCAAGGTGTCGCGGGTGACTTGGTCTGCCAACTGGCTTTGCGGTATGGGACCGCGCGTCTGGCCGTTCTCCGCAATATGCCACATGGGTTCAGATGGCTGCGGTAGCGGCGGCGGGGGGACAGGTTGCGCCGCGGGCTGGCCAAAACCTTGCGCCATGCCCATGCCCATCGCCATGCCCATTCCGGCACCAAGGCCCTGACCCATGCCGCTATCACCCGCCTCGGCGGCCTTGGACATGGCCTGTGCGGCGGAAAACTGGCTGAATTTATTCAGATCGCCCACGATCCCCATGCCGGTGCGCTGGTCCAGAACCTTCTCTACCTCCGACGGCAACGAGATATTCTCGATATACAGCTCCGGCATCTCCAGCCCATAGGCGCTGATCGTGGGGGCGATTGCCTCTGCCACCACGCGCGACAGGTCCATGGTGTTGGCCGCCATATCCAGCGCCGGGATACCGCTTGCCGCCAGCACACGGCTAACCTTCTGCACCACGATGTTGCGGATCTGGCCCGCGATTTCGTCTTGGGTAAACTCGCCATCGGTGCCGACGATCTCGGTCATGAAGCGCGGCGCATCCGTTACCCGCATGGTGTAAGACCCGAAGGCGCGCAACCGCAGCGGCCCGAATTCCGGGTCGCGCAGCATGACCGGGTTTTGTGTGCCCCATTTCAGGCCCGGAAAGCGCCGTGTGTTGACGAAATAGATTTCCGACTTGAAGGGCGACGCGAAGCCATGGTCCCAATGCTGCAAGCTGGTCAGAAGGGGCATGTTGTTGGTTTCCAACATATACAGGCCCGGTCCGAACACATCGGCCAATTGCCCCTCATGCACGAACACTGCAACCTGACCTTCGCGCACGGTCAGCTTTGCACCATACTTGATCTCGTTGCCGTAGCGCTCGAACCGATACACCATCGTGTCGCGGGAATCGTCGGTCCATTCGATGACGTCGATGAACTGACCCTTCAGGAAACTGAAAACCATCTCTTTGCTCCTTGGCCCCTGTATCGGGATAAATATTGTCTAACTCGGTCCGCCCATCACCTCGGCCGCGATGCGGCGCACGATGGGGCGGGCCTCGGCCTCTCGCAGGCCGGGTTTCAGACGGGGATCATACAAGATGCGCAGCAACTGCTCGTCCAGAACCGTCATCACCGCGAACTCGGCAGCATCGTTGAACAGCGACGGCCGCGCTTGGGGGCTGTCATTTGCCAGCCCCATACCTTGCGCGATTTCCTGATAGTAGCAGGCGTCACGCGACAGGTCGGGCAGCTCTGCCCGGATGATGGCAACGGCATCCGTGTAATTGTTGCTGCCATCGCGCGAGAAGGCCAGCACAAGGCAGGATATGCTCAGCGGCAGGTTTTCAACCAGCGATTGGCTGGCCGTGTCAATGCCAGGCACCAGCGCGCGCAAGCGCTGTGCGATGGCGCGGCGCTCGCCCTCATCCAGCACCAAAACGTGAAAATTGCCTTGCCCGCGTGTCACCGAAACCGGGTGCTCGGCGAACTCTGACAATTGGCGCGCAAAGCGCGTAACAATCCCGCTGTCACGCGCGCGCTGGTCCTCTGGCACGCTGGCGCCGTATTCCAGCGAAATCCGCACCGGCACATCCCAGCGCCGCAAAGGGGCTGGCGCGCTTTGTTGCACGATCTGGTCACCAGAAAATTGGTATTCGTCGCGCAGGGCTACAGCGGCAAAGGCGCGTTCCAGACTGATGGGTGTCACCGGCAAATCACGCGGGGCGCGGTCAGTGCGTAACAATCCTTGTGCGATCCGCCGCGCCTGAAGCTGCGCGAAATAGGCCGCAACGGCGGATGGTGCGGCTTCGGGTTCTGCCTCGTCCTGCACAACCGGGTCCACCGGTGCCGGATCGGACGCAGGAGGCTGCACCATGGTGCAGCCGACCAGCCCCGCCAAGGCCAGCGCCGCAGTATGGATGGCCGCCCCCCGCATTCACCTTACCCTTTTGCCGCAGTTTCCTCGGAGTTGACCCGCGCCGTCGCCGAAGACAGCGACTTGCGCAACTCATCCTCCATCTTGCCCAGTTCTTCCTCTGCGGCGGCCCGTTTGGCGCGGCCCGCATCGGCAATCTGCAAACTGTCTTCAATGGTGGCAATCAGCGTCTCGTTGGCCTTCTTGACGGCCTCTATATCGAACACGCCGCGCTCGATTTCCTCACGCACCTCGCGGTTGGCATCGCGCAGGTTCTCGGCATTGGCGTTCAGCAGGTCATTGGTCAGGTCATTGGCGGCCCGCACCGATGCCGCCGCCTCGCGCGAGCGCTGTATGGTCAGCGCCTGTGCAAGCTGGGTTTCCCAAAGCGGAACAGTGTTGACCAGCGTGGAGTTGATCTTGGTGACAAGCGATTTGTCGTTTTCCTGCACCAGCCGAATCGAGGGCAGGGATTGCATCGTGACCTGCCGCGTCAGCTTCAGATCATGCACCCGGCGCTCCAGATCGTCGCGCGCGGCGCGCAGATCGCGCAATTCCTGCGCCTTCAGGATCTTGTCGGCTTCGGGTGCGGCCTCGACCTCGGCTTCCTTGGCGGGAATGTCGTTTGCGTCCAGATCGCGCAGCTTGGCTTCGCCTGCCGCGATATACAGTGCCAGTTCGTGGTAAAAATCGAGCGTCTTCTCATACAGCTTGTCAAGCGACTTGATGTCTTTCAGAAGCGTCGTCTCATGCTCCAGCAAGTTGTCGCTGATCCGGTCGATCTGGTCCTGCACGCTGTTGTAGCGTTCCTGGAATTTCACGATGGGCGCGGCACGGCCCAAGAGCTTTTCCCACCAGCTGCGCTTGCGGCGCGTGTCCAATTCTGACACCGAAAAGCCGCGCAGGGTCGTCACCATGCTGCGCAACCCGTCGCCTGCCGGGCCAAGGTCTTTGTTTTTGACATCCGCCAGCATGGATTGGCTGATCTGCTGCAATTCCATCTGCGCGCGAGAGCCAAAGCCGATAATACTGGATGTCTCGCCCATGTCGATTTCACCCATGCGGGTGCGGATTGCGGCGGCCTCGGGTTCCGGGGCGTCATCAATGGTCACAAGCGCGTTCGCGGGCTCTGCCAGCGGGCGCGCCACGATCTCGTCTATTTCCTTGGTCAGCCCTTCGGCTTTGGAGCGAACAGTCTCTGACATGGGTTCCCTTTCCCCGATGTTAATCTTTACGTGCCAAAGCCCTCAGGGCTTATGGCGCAATCCTTCGCGGTCCAACCTCTCGCGCAAAACTTCAATTTCAATTTCCAGATCGGTGCGGTTATCTTCCAAAAGCGCCTCGCGGCGCAAGGCGAACTGGCTTTCCAGATCGTCCAGCAACGCTTCATATTCGGTGCGGGCCTGCGGATCGCGACCGCGCGCGTAAAAATCGGCAAATTTTACCGTCGCATCGCGCGCGCCCGTTAAATAAACGCCCAGATACCGCCGGGCGGCGTTCAACTGGCGTGGGTCATCCTGCACAGCGCGAAACAGGGGGCGGATATTGGCGGCGAAGCGTGCAACCCGGTCCGCAAGGTGCCGGTCACCAGCGCGGCGAATGGCATCGGCCATCTCTGTCAGGGTTTCCTCGGCCCCCTCGACGGCCCGGACAGCGCGGTCCGTTTGGTGCGCGTCGATTCCCTCCATGCCCTTGTCGGTCAGCGGGTCCGCGCCGAAAGACGCGAAATGCAAGCCAGCCCCTAGCACGCCAAATATGACCGCAGGCACCACACCACCGGACAGCCCAGCGGCGCCAAGGCCCAGCCCGGTCAGAACAGACCCGAAAATCTTGCGCGGAATGGCAGGACGGCGCGCAACCTTGCGCGCCTCGTAAGCGGCCTGTGCCAGCGCGCCCTCGCGTGTCAGCCAAGCCGCCAGAATCAGCGCGCCAAAGGCGCCAAGGTTCACCGCAAGCCCCACCGGGTCGCTGAAGAATGCCTTTGCTGCAAATACAAAAGGCAACACGAATAACAGGTTAACGCGTGCGCCCACCGGATGCCGCCGCGCCATGCCCGGAGTGGCTATAGGCGCGTCGGCCGGGGCAGGGCCGGCGTTTGGGCTGAAACGACCGCTATATCGTTGCGCCATGCGTCAGCCTCCGACCCATGCGACATAGAACATCAGCGCCACAAGAAGCGCGTAAGAGGCTTTCTGCAACCCTGTTCCCGTCATGCCGGTTACGCTCCGCAATCACTATACACTCAGTCGATATATGGGATGATCCGGGATATTGAAAGACAAAGCCCCGCGCGCTTGGCGAAAATCGGCGCCCGTAAAGACGAAGCTGCCGTCAGCTTGGGCGGCGGGGCCGTGGCTTGGCCATGTCCGACCGCGCGGGTTTCCTGCGCGGCTTGCCCTGCGCCGGGCCTGACTTGCTACCTTCGGCACCGCGGTTTGCGCCCCGTGCCGTGCCTCGTGCCGTGCCCCGTTCTGTGCGATCAGCCTTGACGGGGGTTGCACCCGTGGGCTCCGCACTGGCCGCCACCTCTCCCAATTGCTCGCGCAGAACCTTGGATTTCACCTGCTCCACCGCGCCGCGCTTCAGCGTGCCAAGCTGAAAGGGTCCGTAGCTGATCCGAATAAGGCGGTTCACGCTTAACCCCACATGGTCCAACGCACGGCGAATTTCCCGGTTGCGCCCCTCGCGGATCCCCAACGTCAGCCAGGCATTCGCGCCTTGCTGCCGGTCAATGCTGACCTCCATCGGTTGAAACCGCTCGCCCTCCAGCGTGATCCCTTGGCGCAAAGGCTCCAGCATGGCCGGGGTCGGCGTGCCGTTGACCCGCGCGCGGTAGCGCCGCAGCCAACCGGTGCTGGGCAATTCCAACCGACGCTTCAAGTCTCCATCATTGGTCAGCAGCAGCAACCCTTCCGAATTCAAATCCAACCGGCCCACCGACAAAACGCGCCCCATCTCTGGCGGCAGCGCCTCGAACACGGTCGGGCGGCCCTGTTCGTCGCGCTCGGTTGTCACCAGACCCAAAGGCTTGTGATACAGCCACAGCTTCGTTGGCTCGGCCTCTGGCAGCGGTTTGCCATCAACAACAACACGGTCGCGCGGCCCCACATTCAAGGCGGGGCTGTCAATGACCTTGCCATTAACCTTAACGCGCCCCTCGACGATCAAAATCTCCGCCCCGCGCCGAGACGCCACCCCCGCCCGCGCCAGAACCTTGGCAATCCGTTCGCCGGGCTTCACATCATCTGCCATGGCCTATCCTTCATCCTTGCCCAAATATCCTGGGGTGAATGGTCCCAAAGGGACCAGAGGGGCAAAGCCCCTGACACCAATTCAACCGCGCCAAATCCCTTGAAACCGCGCCTCAGGGCCGCCAGCGCAGGAAATTAGCAATCATCCTCAGGCCGGTGGCCTGAGATTTTTCCGGGTGAAACTGCGTGCCGATCACATTGCCTGTCGCCACGATGGCTGTCACATCGCCGCCATAGGCCACATGCGCCAGCCGGTCGGCGGGGTCTGCCACCTGAAACTGGTAGCTATGCACGAAATAGGCGTGATCGCCCGTTGCCACGCCGTCCAGCACCGGGTGAGTGCGGTCGATCACAAGATCGTTCCAGCCCATATGCGGCACTTTCAAAGACGTATCTTCGGGCGTGATCCGCACGACCTCGCCGCCGATCCAATTCAGCCCGGCCACATCCTCATATTCGCGGCCCTGTGTGGCCAGCATCTGCATGCCCACGCAAATCCCCATGAAGGGCACGGCGCGGGTGTGCACAGCTTGGGTCAAGGCCTCGACCATGCCGTCCACCGCGCCCAAGGCCCGGCGGCAGGCCGGAAAGGCCCCGTCACCGGGCAGCACCACGCGGTCGGCGCGCGCGACATCTGCGGGGCACGCGCTGACGATCACCTCACCGCCCCCGACTTCGGCGGCCATGCGCTCGAACGCCTTTTGCGCCGAATGCAGATTGCCGCTGTCGTAATCGACCAGAACTGTCAGCATAGCCGCCTCATAACGCGCCCTTGGTGGACGGGATCGCATTTGCCTGTCTCGGGTCGCTTTCAACCGCCATGCGCAGCGCCCGCGCCAACGCCTTGAAGGCAGCTTCGGCAATGTGGTGGCTGTTAAACCCATGCACCCGGTCCATATGCAGCGTTATGCCGCCATGCGTGCTGATCGCCTGAAAGAACTCGCGCACCAATTCAGTGTCGAAGGTGCCGATCTTCTGTGTCGGGAAATCGACATTCCAGACAAGGAAGGGCCGCCCCGACAGGTCCAGCGCGCAAACCAGTTGCGCGTCATCCATCGCCAGCCGGCATTCGCCGTAGCGCCGGATGCCGCGTTTGTCGCCCAAAGCCTGCGCCAGCGCCTGCCCAAGTGCGATGCCCACATCCTCGACCGTGTGGTGATCGTCGATATGCAGATCGCCCGTGGCGCGCACCGTCAGATCAATCATCGAATGCTTCGCCAACTGGTCCAGCATATGGTCGAAGAACCCAACGCCGGTCTGGCAGTCATAGGCTCCGGTTCCGTCCAGCGTGACGGCCACCGAAATCTCGGTCTCAGAGGTTTTGCGGGAAATCTCTGCCTTGCGCATGCTATCACCTGTTTGTCGCTCAGGGCCGGGTATAGGCGCTTGATTGCTGCGGGGGAAGGGGGAGTTGCACTTACACCACAGCACGCAGCGCGATATCAATGCCAACGGTGCTCATCGCGTGTATCCGCGCTAGACATGTATAAGCTTCAAACTTTTGTTCGACCCAAGGTTTCCTTTGATTTTATCGGTATTTGATCGAGGAGCATTCCTATGACCCTGATCCTGATAACCGTGATCGTGTTCTTTGCGATCAAGCCCTTCGTTTGGCAGGCGTTTGCAGTTGTGGTGGCCACGGGCATTCTTCAAGGCTTCGCGATCGTGCGCAACCGCGATCAAGGTGAGCGGCTTGGCATTGATCCGACCAGCATGGATCAGCGCGTGGTGATGTTTATGGGCTTGGTCATCGTCATGATCGCACTTTTGGGCCTGATGCACTGGGCGCGGTATTTGGTCAGACGAGCAAAGGCTTAACGCGCTATGAATTGGTCAATGTCTGTCTTCGGCGCATTTGTTATGGTCGCTTATCTTTTTCCAGATCAGGTCGATAAGCTTTTTATATTGTTGCTTTTTGGAGGCGCCTGCATTGCGCCCTTGCTGCCGTTTTTTCTTGGCGCGGCTGGCGATAACAGCAGTGAACCAAACGAAAAATGGTCGTTCGACTTCACCAGCCCTGCGGCGCTTCTGCAATTTGGCTTCGGCGCTATCATGTTTGTTGGTTATTTCGGCTTTTTCGGCGGGCTGTTCCTTGCGGTTCTGGGATTTGAACCCACGACGAGCAACGGCACGAAACTCTGGCTGATTTCGGGCGGTGTCACGCTGTTCGGTATGGCTGGTGCCGGACTGACAGAGTGGATAAAAACTAGGTTCTGACATCACACCTACCCATTTTGCAATGGCAGAGCGCCTGTGATCGGGTCATTTTCAAGCCGCGATTGCTCGGGATGCTGCTTGCGCGGCACGGGGGAAGGGGGCAATCATGCCCTAAAACAAGGAGCGCCGCATGACCATCCATATCGGGGCCGAACCGGGCCAGATTGCCGAAACCGTGCTGATGCCGGGCGACCCGCTGCGCGCGAAATGGGCGGCGGAGACATTTCTGGACGCGCCCGAATGCGTGAACAAGGTGCGCGGCATGCTGGGCTATACCGGCACATGGCGGGGCCACCGGGTCACGATCCAAGGCTCTGGCATGGGCATGCCGTCCTTGTCGATCTATGCCAATGAACTGATCCGCGATTATGGTGTCAAGCGGCTGATCCGGGTCGGCTCGGCGGGGGCCATGCAGCCCGATGTCGCCCTGCGTGACATTGTGCTGGCGCAGGGCTGCACCGCGCTCTCCACACCGTCGCGCGGGATATTGCGCGAGGTGAACCTGGCCCCCTTGGCGGATTTTGGCCTGCTTATGGCTGCCCATAAGGCCGCCGAAGATAACGGCGCGCGGGTGCATGTGGGCAATATTTATTCGTCGGATGTGTTCTATGACGAACGCCCCGACCTGAACGAGATCATGCAGCGCCACGGCGTTCTATGCGTGGAAATGGAGGCGGCGGAACTCTACACGCTCGCGGCGCGCCACGGCGTGCAGGCGCTGGCGGTTCTGACGATTTCCGATCACCTTCTGACCGGCGACGCGCTGCCCAGCCAAGACCGCGAACAAAGCTTCGGCCAGATGATCGAAATCGCGCTGAAAGCGGCGTTTGCGGGGTAGGGGTGTTCATTGTCGGGTGGCACATGCGCCACAGGGGTGGGTCAACCTGTTGATCGGCGGAATTCCGCTCTGGATCATCTTGCGGGGATTGCGCTATTCAGGTCCAGAGGCAGGCAAAAACAGGCAACCACAATAGGTTGCACCATGAACTTCATCTCTCGGCGCGGGTTTATCGCCTCTGCCACCTCCGCTTTTGCTTTGGCCGGTTGCCAAAGCACCACGCAATCGGGGACCACCACGCGCACCAATGCCGATGGCCGTCCCATTGCCACCACGCGGGCAGAGCCGCTGAACGCGGTCGCCGCGCGCTACGGGATTGAACCGGTCAACTACGCCGCGCGCCCCGATGGCCCCCATGAAATGCAGGCGGCGGGTGTCAGCATGCTGGCCCCGGAGCATCATCGGCAGGTTGTGCGCTATGCCGGCCCTCACAAGCCCGGCACCATCGTCATCGACAATGGCAAGCGGCAGTTGTTCCTGATCCTCGAGGACGGGCACGCGCTGCGTTACGGGATTTCCGTCGGGCGTGAGGGCTTTACCTGGCGTGGCACCGGCACGATTTATCGCCGCGCGCATTGGCCGACATGGACGCCCACGGCAAACATGATCCGTCGTGACCCGGCTTTGCGGGAATATGCGGGCGGGTATCCGGGCGGGCCAAGCAACCCATTGGGCGCGCGGGCGCTCTATTTGCTGACCGGTGGCGCGGATCGTGGCTACCGCATTCACGGCACGCCGGAATGGTGGCTGATCGGGAAATATGTATCGTCAGGCTGCATCCGCATGATCAATCAGGACGTGGCTGACCTTTATGAGCGCGTGTCGAACGGCACGCGCGTCATCACGATCTGACGGGCAGGGCGCGGCCCGCCTGGCGGCCCGGTCCTGCTGGGCCGCAGGGGGGGCGCCGTGGGACCAATTTCGACACGGCACTCTCGGCTGGACGCGACCCGTTTGGGCGCAGAGGGCCGCTGCGAGACCTTGCGCCAAGATTCGCTTGAGTTTCAAGGCTAAGCGCCTATCCTGCACCGCAGAAAAACAGGGGCGTTCATGCCGAAATATCTGACCCTCACCGACTATGCCTTGATTACCAATTCCGCGCCGATCAAACGTCAGACCCATGGCTGGCGCGCGAAATGCCTGCAACGGCTGGTGCGGTTGGATATGCCGGTGCCGATGACGATCGCGCTGTCCTTTGGCGTGGTCCGGGAAATCGCGACCGGGGCGCAGATGACGCTGCGCCACCTGTTGGGGCATTTCCCCGAAGGCCAGCTTTTGTCAGTGCGCCCAAGCGCCGAGCATCCGCAATGGGGCGGGCCAGCGGCGATCCTGAATATCGGCATGAATGACGCGATGCATGAAAAGCTGACGGCGTCGCATGGCGAAGAGGTGGCGACAGCGCTGTATCTGAATTTCGTGCAGGCGTTTGCCCAGCATGTCGCGCGGCTGGACCCCGACATGTTCGATGCCGACAGGCCAAGCCGTGCCGCCCTCGACGCTGCCCTGCGCGCTTATGAAGACGAGATGGAAGATCCGTTCCCGCAATCGGTCGCGCAGCAATTGGCCGATGTGTTGCGCTCTATGGCGCGCGCATGGGAAGGCACTTCGGCGCGCCTGTTGCGTCAGGCCAAAGGCGCGCCGGTCGATGCCGGGCTTGGGCTTGTTGTGCAGGCCATGGCAGGCGGCATGGGTGTGGGCTATGGCACCACCGATGCCTGTGGCGTGGGGATGATCCGCTTCATAGACGCGACAACCGGCGCGCCGCAGGTGATGGGCCGTTTCCGCCCTGACAGAAGCGAGGAAACGCTGTTCCTGACCCGTGATGCACGCGGCCCGTCATTGGAAGACCGCAGCCCCGAGGCCTTCGCGCAACTGCTGGCTTACGGTGCCAATGCCCGCAAACGTCTGCGCGAGGAGATGGAGATCGAGTTCACGCTGGAAGATGGCAAGCTGTGGATTCTTGATGCCGTGACGGTGCCGCGCTCGTCGCGGGCGGCGGTGCGCGTGGTGGTCGATCTGGCCAATGATGGCGTTATCCTGCGCGATGAAGCGATCAGCCGCATAGCGCCCAAGGCGCTTGGCGAATTGCTGCACCGGCAGGTCGACCCGAAGGCGCGCGCAACCGTTCTGGGGCGCGGGATTGCCGCCAGCCCCGGTGCCGCTGCGGGGCGGCTGGTGTTCAGTTCCGCCGCGGCACTGGCCAGTGCCGCGCGCGATGAACCCTGCATCTTGGCCCGGCGCGAAACGACGCCAGAAGATATTCGCGGGATGCATTCTGCGCATGCCGTGCTGACCGAACGTGGCGGAATGACAAGTCATGCGGCGGTGATCGGGCGGGGCTTGGGCGTGCCTTGCGTGGTTGGCGCGTCGAACATCACCATCGATGCGCGCCGCAAGACGTTGCAGGCCAATGGCCACACGCTGAACGAGGGCGATCTGATCACCATCGACGGCACCAATGGGCTGGCCTTGGCGGGCGAAGTCGCGCTGTTGGAACCCGCGCTCGACGACCGCTTCACGACCTTGCTGGACTGGGCTGATGCGCGCCGCGACATCGGTATTCGCGCCAATGCCGACACGCCTGCCGATGCGCGCATCGCACGGGAATTTCAAGCGCAGGGGATCGGGCTTTGCCGGACCGAACACATGTTCTTCGAAGAAGATCGCCTGACGCTGATGCGCGAGATGATCTTCGCGGACACGTCTGAGGACCGGCGCGACGCGCTGGACCGTCTGTTGCCCATGCAGCGCGCCGATTTCATTGATCTGTTCGAGATCATGCAAGGCCAGCCCGTCTGCATCCGGCTATTCGACCCGCCCTTGCATGAATTCCTGCCGCATTCGCGCGAAGGCATGCGCTTTCTGGCCGATGCGCTGGATAAACCCCTGTCCGAAATCACCCGCCGGGCCGAAGCCTTGGCCGAATTCAACCCCATGCTGGGGATGCGCGGGGTGCGGTTGGGGATCACGCTTCCCGAGATTTACGAAATGCAGGCCCGCGCCATTTTTGAAGCCACAATCGAGGTTACGCGCCGGGGCGCGCCGATCGTGCCGGAAATCATGATCCCGCTGGTGTCGGCGATGCGCGAGGTCGAATTGGTGAAGTCGCGGATAGATTCCTGTGCCGCGCAGGTGCGTGGGCGTGCAGGCGTCGATTTTGACTATAAACTGGGGGTCATGGTCGAAACCCCGCGCGCGGCCCTGCGCGCAGGCGATATCGCGCAACACGCGGCCTTTTTGTCGTTCGGCACAAATGACCTGACACAGATGACCTATGGCCTGTCGCGCGACGATGCCGGGCGCTTCATGTCGGATTATGTTCAACAAGGTGTCTTTGCAGAAGATCCGTTTCATACGCTGGATGAAGATGGCGTGGGCGAACTTTTGCGCCTTGGCGCGGCGCGCGGACGCGCAGCACGCGACGACCTGACTTTGTCGATCTGCGGCGAGCATGGCGGCAGCCCTGAAGCGATCCGGTTTTGCCGGGATCTGGGCTTTGATTACGTTTCCTGTTCGCCATTTCGGGTGCCTGTGGCACGTTTGGCTGCGGCGCAACTGGTCATTGCCGAGCGGGGCTAAGGGCATGGGCTAGACTTTTCAGCCCGTTTTAAGTAGACACGAACACGATAGTGAGAGTGCACGTTACTTGGGCGGGGCGCACACATCCGGTGTGCTTATGAATTTTATGGTCAAACGACTGTTGAGAAATCTGCAAACCGGCCTTTCGCGAGCGGTTTACGGGGCGGTGCCCAAGGGTGGTGTTTGCCGTAACATCACTGTGCGCAATGCTGTCACACGTCGCTGGTATCGCACGCCCACATTGATTTATGTCTGGACCCTGTCGCTTATGGTGGCCATGCCGGGCACCGGGTCTTCGGTTGCGGATGCGACCTTGTCGAGTGCCACCCGCAGTGCATTGGTATTGGCCTCTGTGAGCGATGTCGGTGCCTCGCCGTATGTGATGACGCGAATCGCTCCTGATGCAGCGCCCTTGGTGCGGATGGTGCGGCTGGAAAGTTCCGATCTGGACTCTGTTGCCGGTCTGCCGCACGGAACTGTCATGCGGTTGGACGATGGGCTGTTTGACTCGGCAGACCAAGATGACCAGTCCCACGCGCAGGATCACAACCCGACCGAGGTGGATATCAGCCGTCTGCACGCGGCGTGGCTGTCTGCTTTTGCGCCACAAGCCAGCCTGCGCCCTGCATCCCGCCCTGTGCAACCTGAGCCAAGCCTCTCGACCAGCGGTGTGATCGTGGCCCCTGCTGCGATGACACCAACGGTCAGCGCGCTGCGCGCCAGCCTGGTGCCGCGCGCGCGCCCGGAGGGGCTGGAACGCCGCATGGTGCAATATTCGCGTGACTGGTTGCGCAAGGTTGCCCTGCGCCCCTTGTCCGAGCAGGAAACCTGCCTTGCCACGGCCATCTACCACGAAGCGCGGGGCGAAACCTTGAAAGGTCAGTTCGCGGTGGCCGAGGTGATCCTGAACCGTGTCGGGTCGGGCAAGTTTCCCGGCAGCATCTGCGGGGTCGTGTTTCAGGGCGTCCGTGAAGGCCGCTACGGCGGGTGCCAGTTCAGCTTTGCCTGCGATCGCAAGTCGGACGCGTTGCGCAACCGTGCTGCCGCGGACTTGGCCCGCCGCATCGCGCAGGTTATGGTCGATGGTGGACATCGCGGCCTGACCGGCGGCGCGCTGTTCTTCCACACAACGGCAGTGAACCCGTCTTGGGCACGGCGCTTCACGCAGACCACGCAGATCGGCGCGCACCTGTTTTATCGCGGCTAATTCGCCGGGTGGTTCGGGGTGTCGCATTGGGCTCACCATGCGGCGCAATCACCCTTTGCCGTGCCGGGCAGGGCGGGTAAGACTGCGACAATAACAGACCCGGAAAGCCCGACCGCATGAGCACTGATATCCGCCTGGCATTCGCCCATCCCGAAGCGCGCGCAGAAGCCTCGGCCCCTGCCGACCCGCGCGACCGCATATCGCTACGCGATCATCTGGTCGAGGTTGAGATTGGCGCCTTTCAAGCCGAACGCGGCGTCCGACAACGGCTGCGCTTCAACGTCGTGGTAGAGATTCGGCCCCATCCCGAACCCTTGCAGGACGATGTCGATCGCATCTTGTCTTATGATCGGATTACAGAGGCAATCTCGGCGGCCTTGGCGGAAGAACGCCTGAACCTGCTGGAAACCCTGTCAGAACGGGTGGCTGCGCGCATCTTGCTGGAACCGCAGGCGATGCGGGTTTTCGTCCGTATTGAAAAGCTGGATCGTGGACCTGGCGCGCTTGGGGTCGAAATTGTGCGCACGCGCGCGGCGGTGCCATTGCGCGAAGTCACATCTACCGGGCACGAGGAAGCCGTGCATCCGTTGGTTGTGTATCTGGACAACGCAATGATTGCTTCTGACGGGTTGGCGGCACGTCTGGACAATTTGCAAGCGCGCGGCGCGCCGGTGATCCTATGTGTGGGGATGCCGCCAGAAGGCGCACCAGAGGTTGATCTGCGGCCCGCGCAGCGCCGGATTGACCTGTTGGCGATTGAGCAGAACGCGTGGCGGCTTGCAGCGAGGGATGCGCGCTGTGTCGTCGTTGCCAGCCGGACAGAGATAGACTGGGCGATAAAACAGGGGCAGATGATTGTCTGGGCACCGTCGAAGCTGATCCTTGATTCGACCGACAGCCCAGATTGCAGCCCACGCGATGGTACCGCCCTGGCGCTGTGGCTTGCCGAACACATGGCGGCTGCCTGCTTTCTGGCCCCTGAAGGTCTTGCTGTGCCGCCCGGCAGCCATATGCTGATAGAGCGTTTCTGACAGGGCTTGCACCTGCGCCTCTGCTGCGGCAACAGAGGCGGCATGACATATGCTATGCCGCTTTTGTGTTCTGCCGCGCTTGCCGCAGATGACAGTCCTGCATTTCAGGGGCAGGCGGCCTTGCGCTTGCGGGGCGTGGCAGAGCTTGGCAGGTCTGGCACGCGATTGGACCGCGCAGTCGACCCTGTGCAAGATGCCGTTTTTCTTGATCCGCCCGCGCCCGTTGCCGGGCTGGAGCTGACGCGCCCCCGCATTATGGGGATTGTGAATGTCACCCCCGACAGTTTTTCCGATGGGGGCCGTTTCGACAGCCATGCCAGCGCGGTCGCCCATGCCCTGAGGTTGCTGGCAGAGGGTGCCGATATTCTGGATATTGGCGGCGAATCCACTCGGCCCGGCGCGGTAGAGGTCGCGATCGCCGATGAGATCGCGCGCACCGCACCTGTTATCGCCGCGCTGCGTGAGGCCGGGGTGCGCGCGCCCATCTCGATTGATACGCGCAAGGCCGAGGTAGCGCGCGCAGCACTTGCCGCCGGCGCCGATATTGTGAACGATGTGTCAGCGCTGACATGGGATCGTGACATGGCACCGCTGGTGGCACAGGCGGGTGTTCCGGTCTGCCTGATGCATGCGCAGGGCACACCCCAGACCATGCAAAAAGACCCGAAATACAATGATGTGCGCTTTGATGTTCACGATTGGTTAATATCCGCAATGGCCCGTGCGGAAGCCGCGGGTATCGACCGCGCGCGCATTATCCTTGATCCTGGAATTGGCTTTGGCAAGACGGTTGCGCATAATCTTGCCTTGCTGACTCATCTGGCGCTGCTGCACAGGTCCGGCTGTGCTATTTTGCTTGGAGCATCGCGCAAACGGTTTATTGGTGTGATTGGTGGCGTGGACCAGGCTGCCGAAAGGTTGGGCGGGTCGCTTGCGGTGGCACTTCAGGGGGCCGCGCAAGGCGCGCATATTCTACGCGTTCACGATGTATCTGAAACACGGCAAGCCCTGTCGCTTTGGCAGGCGCTGCATGTAAAACAAGAATGTGGCGGCATATGACACAAAAACTTTTCGGAACCGACGGAGTGCGCGGAACCGCAAACACATATCCTATGACGGCGGAAAATGCGTTGCGCATTGGCGCAGCGGCGGGGCGGCATTTCCGACGTGACGGCAGCAACGGCCACCGTGTGGTGATCGGCAAGGATACGCGCCTGTCGGGCTACATGATCGAAAACGCGCTGACGGCGGGGTTGACCAGCACGGGCATGAATGTGCTGTTGCTGGGCCCGGTGCCGACACCTGCGGTCGGGTTCCTGACACGCTCCATGCGCGCCGATCTGGGGATCATGATTTCCGCCAGCCATAACGGGCATCAGGATAACGGTATCAAGTTTTTCGGGCCTGACGGGTTCAAGCTGTCGGACGAGGCCGAAGCCGAGATCGAGGCCATCATCGCCGGAGAGATTGCGCTCGCCCAGCCCGCAAATATCGGGCGCGCGAAGCGGATCGATGACGCACGCGGCCGATATGTCGAATATGCCAAGACGACTTTGCCCAAGGGCAATTTGTTTTCCGGCATGAAAGTGGTGGTCGATTGCGCAAATGGCGCCGCGTATCAGGTGGCGCCGCAGGTCTTGTGGGAACTGGGCGCAGAGGTGATCCAGATCGGCGTTACCCCGAATGGCAAGAATATTAACCTTGAATGTGGGTCCACCCACCCGCGGGTCTGTGCCGCCAAGGTTCTGGAAACCGGCGCAGATTTGGGGATAACGCTGGATGGCGATGCTGACCGGCTTATCGTGATTGACGAGCGCGGGCAGATCGCTGATGGCGACCAGATCATGGCGCTCTTTGCCGAACGCTGGGCCGCCGAGCAACGGCTGCAAGACGGCGTTCTGGTAGCCACCGTTATGAGCAATCTGGGGCTGGAGAGGTTCCTTGACGGGCGCGGTTTGCGGCTGGAGCGCACCTCTGTTGGCGACCGTTACGTTGTTGAACGCATGCGCCAAGGCGGCTGGAACCTTGGCGGAGAGCAGTCTGGCCATATCGTGATGACCGATTACGCCACCACCGGCGATGGGCTGATCGCGGCGTTGCAATTCATGGCGGTGTTGGCGGAGTCGGGCAAACCGGCTTCGATGCTGACGCGCTGTTTTGACCCGGTGCCGCAGCTTTTGCGCAACTTGCGCTACACGCCGGGCGTGGACCTGCTGGCAGAGACCAAGGTCATTGCCGCGATCGACGCGGGCCGCAACGCGCTGGCCGGGCGCGGGCGCTTGCTGATCCGCAAGTCGGGCACCGAACCCTTGGTTCGGGTTATGGCCGAATGCGAGGATGAAGGGCTGATGGTGCGGGTCGTGGGCGACATTATCGCAGAGATGGAATCGGTCGCGGCCTAGCGCCCCAAGCGTAGCACGCCCAGATTGTGCAGCCGGTCATCGACCAGCCGTTGCAGATAAGCCGCCACCGGGCGCGCACGTGGATATAGCGGGGCCGCGCGGTCATCAAGCACTGGCCCCCAGCCGCGCGTCGTGTCGAAAAATCGCGCCACGCCCTCAGCGCCGAACTCGCGGTCGAACCCCTCGACCACCACGTCCAGATAGCTGAGCTTGATGGGCGCTGTGTGGCTGGCCGGGTCGGCATCTTGCGCTGCAATCGCGTAGATCATCGCCGGGCGAATAGGGCCGCGTGCAAATGCCCCCGCGCCCAGCGCATGGCGCTGGTAGCCGGTTTCACGAAGATCAAGCGCCGCCCAGTCATTGCCCGGCACCCGCGCCACCAGCCCGTCTATTTGCGCGCCCGCATCGGGCACGACGCTTAGAAACGTCCGCCCCAAGCTGCGCGCCATACGCCATTCGCGACGCCAGCCGCGAATCGTAACCGGCAGTGCATCGGGGTAATCATGGGTATGGCGGTTCACCAACGACCCGTAGCCAAAGAAAAAAGCATCATCCATGTCGCGTAAATGTGGCCTGTATCGCACAATGGCAAGGGTTTGCAAAAAGGCTTGCAAATGCGACACGCGATCCGGTAACACAAAGACGCAGACACGGGAGACATTGGACCCATCCCAAGGCCGAAGGAGCAACCGCCCCGGTAAACTCTCAGGCAAAAGGACCGGTCTGCAAGAACACTCTGGAGAGTGGTGCATCTGGGCACCCGCCGACGGGATAACGATCTCAGGCGCAAGGACAGAGGGGGTATGGCGCGATCACGCGCAGACCAAAAAGGGGCCTTTATGTCTGAAACCTTGCGCCGAACACCGCTTTACGACCTGCACACAGAGCTTGGCAGCAAAATCGTGCCTTTCGCGGGCTATGCGATGCCAGTGCAATACCCGATGGGCGTAGTGGGCGAGCACACCCACACGCGCAGCCATGCGGGCTTGTTTGATGTCAGCCATATGGGGCAGGTCATCTTGCGCGGGCCGGATGCCGCTTTGGCGCTGGAACGTCTGGTGCCGGTCGATGTGGCGGGGCTGCCAGAGGGGCGGCAGCGCTACGCCATGTTCACCAATGACAAGGGCGGCATTCTGGACGACCTGATGGTTGCCAATCGCGGCGATCACCTGTTTCTGGTGGTCAATGCGGCCTGCAAAGCGAATGACCTTGCCCATATGCGCGCGCATTTGCCAGAGCTGGAGGTGACAGAGATCACCGACCGCGCGCTTCTGGCACTGCAAGGGCCGGGCGCAGAGGCGGCTTTGAATGCGCTTGTGCCCGGTGTGGCGGAAATGCGCTTTATGGATGTGGCAACGTTTGGCTGGCAGGGCCATGCGCTATGGGTCTCTCGGTCCGGCTACACGGGCGAAGACGGTTATGAAATTTCGGTGCCCGAAACGCAGGCCGTGGCCTTTGCGCGCGCGTTGCTGGACCAGCCGAATGTCGCCCCCATCGGGCTTGGGGCGCGCGATAGTTTGCGGCTGGAAGCGGGGCTGTGCCTGTATGGTCATGACATGACCGAAATGACATCTCCGGTCATGGCAGGGCTGTCATGGGCCATCCAGAAAACCCGCCGCGTCGGTGGCGCGCGTGCCGGTGGCTTTCCGGGGGCCGCGCATATCTTGCAGGAATTGGCCGAACAGCCATTGGCCATCCGCGTTGGCCTGCGCCCCGAAGGCCGTGCGCCCATGCGCGAAGGCACCGTGCTGTGGGACGCGCCTGAAGGCGGGCGTAATATTGGCGGTGTCACCTCTGGTGGCTTCGGCCCCAGCATTGGCGCACCCATCGCCATGGGATATATTCCCACCACCAGCGCCCAACCCGGCACCCGCCTTTGGGGCGAGGTGCGGGGCAAGCGTCTGCCGGTCACGGTCTGTGACCTTCCGTTTCGACCTTCCACCTATAAGCGCTGAGGAGCGTTCCCAATGAAATATACCGAAGAGCATGAATGGCTGCGCATCGAGGGCGATAGCGTTGTCGTGGGCATTACCGAACATGCCGCCGAACAGCTTGGCGATGTGGTGTTCGTGGAATTGCCGGAGATCGAGGCCGTGGTCGCCAAAGGCGACGAGGTCTGCGTGATCGAATCGGTCAAGGCCGCATCCGACATTCTGGCCCCGGTCGATGGCGAGATTACCGAAGTGAACGAGGCGCTGACCGACAATCCCGGCTTGGTGAATGAAGACCCGCAGGGCGACGCCTGGTTCTTCAAGATGAAACTGGATGACCTGTCGGTCCTCGACGATCTGATGACCGAGGATGAATACAAGGACTTCCTTGGATAACCCCCTATTTTCAAAGGCCATAACCGCATGACCTATACCCCCACCGACTACAACCCTTACGACTTTGCCAACCGGCGCCATATCGGGCCAACCCCTGACGAGATGGCCCAGATGTTGCAGGCGGTGGGGTGTGACAGTCTGGACCAACTCATCGACCAGACCATCCCGGCGGACCTGCGCCAGCCCGACCCGCTGACATGGCCTGCTTTGTCAGAAGGCGAATTGCTGGACCGGATGCGCGCGTTGGGGGCAAAGAACGCCGTTATGACCAGCCTGATCGGGCAAGGCTATTACGGCACGGTCACGCCGCCCGCGATCTTGCGTAATATCTTTGAGAACCCCGCTTGGTATACCGCCTACACGCCCTACCAGCCCGAAATCGCCCAAGGCCGGCTGGAAGCGCTGTTGAACTTCCAGACTATGGTTTCCGATCTGACCGGGCTGCCGGTGGCCAATGCGTCGCTTCTGGACGAATCCACCGCATGCGCCGAAGCCATGGTCATGGCGCAGCGCGTGGCGAAATCGAAGGCAACGGCGTTTTTCGTCGATGAAAACTGCCACCCGCAGAATATTGCCGTGGTCCAGACCCGCGCTGCACCGCTGGGAATAGAGGTGATCGTCGGCGCGCCCGAAGATTGCCCCGCCGACCGCGTTTTCGCGGCTCTGTTCCAGTATCCCGGCACTTATGGCGACCTGCGCGATTTTCGCCCGCAGATCGACACGCTTCACGCCAGCAAGGCTCTGGCGATCTTGGCAACCGACCTGCTGGCGCTGACCATGATCGTGGAACCCGGTGCCATAGGGGCCGACATTGCCGTGGGCAGCGCCCAGCGCTTCGGCGTGCCCATGGGCTATGGTGGCCCGCATGCGGCGTTCATTTCCTGCCGCGATGCTTACAAACGCTCCATGCCGGGGCGGATTGTGGGTGTCAGTGTCGATGCGCGGGGCAACCAAGCCTACCGGCTGTCCTTGCAAACGCGCGAACAGCATATCCGCCGCGAAAAGGCCACCAGCAATGTCTGCACCGCGCAGGCGCTTCTGGCGGTGATGGCGTCGATGTATGCAGTGTTCCACGGGCCAAACGGATTGCGTGCGATTGCCGAGCGTGTGCATGGGCTGACCGAACGCCTGTATCGCGCGTTGCGCGCCGCCGGTGCGCAGGTCGTGGTGAAGGATTTCTTCGATACGATCACGGTAGAGGTGGGCGTAGGCCAAGCGGGCATCCTTGCCGCCGCGCGCGCTGAAGGGCTGAACCTGCGCAAGATCGGGACCGCCCATGTGGGCATTTCGCTGGATGAAACCAGCGATGAACGCGTGCTCATGCGCGTGCTGCGCGCTTTCGGAATTGACGGCGTGCCACCGCATCGGGGCGAACTGGGCTTTACTGATACGTTCCTGCGCCAGTCGGATTACCTGACGCACCCGATTTTCCACATGAACCGCGCCGAAACCGAGATGATGCGCTATATGCGCCGCCTGTCGGACCGCGATCTGGCGTTGGACCGCGCGATGATCCCGCTTGGGTCTTGCACCATGAAGCTGAACGCGGCGGCGGAAATGATCCCGCTGTCATGGCCCGAATTTTCCAGCCTGCACCCGTTCTGCCCACCCGACCAAGCGCAAGGCTATGCAGAGGCGATTTTCGACCTGAAAGCCAAGCTTTGCGAGATCACCGGCTATGATGACATGTCCATGCAACCCAATTCCGGCGCGCAGGGCGAATATGCGGGGCTTTTGACCATTCAGGCCTACCACCGCGCGCGGGGCGATACGGGTCGCGACATTTGCCTGATCCCGATGTCGGCGCATGGCACAAACCCGGCCAGCGCGCAGATGTGCGGCATGCAGGTGGTCGTTGTGAAATCGGCCCCGAATGGCGATGTCGATCTGGACGATTTCCGCGCCAAGGCCGAACAGGCAGGCGACCGGCTGGCGGCCTGCATGATTACCTATCCGTCCACCCATGGCGTGTTTGAAGAAACCGTGCGCGAGGTCTGCAAGATCACGCATGACCACGGCGGACAGGTCTATATCGACGGGGCGAACCTGAACGCGATGGTGGGACTTGTGAAACCGGGTGAGATTGGCGGCGATGTCAGCCACCTGAACCTGCACAAGACATTCGCCATCCCGCATGGCGGCGGCGGTCCCGGCATGGGGCCGATTGGCGTGAAAGCGCATCTGGCACCCTTCCTGCCGGGCCATCCGCAAACCGGCGGTTCTGAAGGGCCGGTCAGTGGCGCGCCTTACGGGTCTGCCTCTATCCTTTTGATAAGCTGGGCTTATTGCCTGATGATGGGCGGGCCGGGGCTGACGCAGGCCACGCGCGTTGCCATCCTGAACGCCAATTACATCGCGGCGCGCCTGCGTGGGGCTTATGACATCCTGTTCATGGGCAACAAAGGCCGGATCGCGCATGAGTGTATCCTCGACACGCGGCCTTTTGCCGATGCGGGTGTCACGGTTGATGACATTGCAAAGCGGTTGATCGACAACGGCTTTCACGCTCCAACCATGAGCTGGCCGGTGTCGGGCACGCTGATGGTGGAGCCGACGGAATCGGAAACCAAGGTCGAAATCGACCGCTTCATTACCGCCCTTCTGGCCATCCGCGAGGAGATACGGGCGGTGGAACGCGGCGAGGTCACGCCAGAGGCTAGCCCGCTGCGCCACGCCCCGCATACGGTCGAAGACCTGATCGCCGATTGGGACCGTAGCTATACGCGCGAAGCGGGCTGCTTCCCGCCCGCTAGTTTCCGGGGCGACAAGTATTGGCCACCCGTGGGCCGCGTGGACAACGTGTTCGGCGACCGCAACCTTGTCTGCACCTGCCCGCCGGTCGAAAGCTACGCGGAAGCGGCAGAGTGACCCTGGAAAGCCCCGGCACCGCGCCGGGGCTTTTTTCTTGCCTCGCCGGTGGGATACGGGCAGAACGCTGGTTCTATATCCGTGTAATATTGTAAGTTGGAGTATGAGATATGGGGCTTTGGTCCTTTGCAAAATCCGCAGGCAAGAAACTATTTGGCGCAAATGCCGCCGAGGCTTCGACCCCCGATCCTGAAAAACTGAAAGCCGAAATCGTTGATCTGGGGCTGGATGCCACGGGTGTCGAGATTAAGGTCGATGGCGAGAAAGTCGTCGTCGAGGGCCGTGCCGTCAACTCTGAGATGCAGGAAAAGATTATCCTTGCTGTCGGCAATGTTGAAGGCGTGGCAGAGGTCGAGGCCGAAGATGACGCCGTCGCGCCAGTCTTTCACACCGTGGTCAAGGGCGACACGCTGTCGGCCATCGCCAAGAAAACGCTGGGCAATGCCAACCGCTACCCAGAGATTTTCGAGGCGAACCGCCCGATGCTGACCCACCCCGATAAAATCTATCCCGGTCAGGTTCTGCGCATACCACAATAACCCTTTGGCCCGGTCACGCCGGGCCTTATTCCATGCTATAGGGTAGGGTGTGGCGGTGGTCATGATCCACGCGCAGGCGCCGTTCCAAGGGCGGAACGCTGCGCTGGTGGCAATCCTCGCGTTCGCAGATGCGGCAGGAAATGCCGATCGGGTCAAATCCGCCCGCGCGGTCCATGCCATCGGCATAAACCAGAGCATCGGCATGGTCGATCTCGCACCCCAAGCCAAGCGCGTAGCGGCGCACCGGTGCGTGAAACGACCCGCCGCCCTTGGCTATCGCGATCGACAGGCAGAAATACTGCACGCCGTCCGGGGTTTCCGCCAGTTGGCGCAGAAAGCGACCCGGTGTTTCAAACGCGCGATGCACATTCCACAAAGGGCAGGCCCCGCCGAAGCGCGCGAATTGCAGGCGCGTGGCAGAGTGGCGCTTTGTGATCGTGCCCGCTTGGTCCACACGGACGAAGAAGAACGGCACTCCCTTGGCTCCGGGGCGTTGCAGCGTGGACAGCCTATGCGCGACCTGCTCCAAGGATGCGCCGAACTGGTCGGCCAGCGTTTCCAGATCATGACGGCAGGTTTGCGCCGCCGACAGGAAACGCCGGTAGGGTAGCAAAGCCGCCCCCGCGAAGTAATTGGCCAGCCCGATTTTTGCAATGGCGCGGGATTCGTCCGACTGGAAGCGCGCCAGATCGAGCGTCGCGTCCAGCAGGTCGGATTGGGTCAGCAGCGCGACCTGATGCAGCAATTGAAACGCCTGCGTGGCGTGGTTTGCCTTGGCAGAGATTTCCAGAATGCCGCTGGCCGGGTCATATTTGCGCAAGGGCGCACCGCGCACCATCCGCACGGTGACTTTCTGGCGGGCAAGCGTGGCAATGGCGTGTTCGGTTATGTCCATTCCCGTGCCCGCTTGGGCCGCGAAATGCTCGGCGGCGCGGTCGACGGCGTCGATATAGTTGTCGCAATAATGGAAGAAGTCGCGCACTTCTTCCCAAGGGCTTAGCCGCAGCGCGCTATCTTCGCGCCCCAAGGCTTCATCCAGCGCGCCAAGCTGTTCTTGCGCCTGCCTGTAAGCGCGGTGCAGGTCCAGAAACGCCCGCGCGAAGCTGGAGGCATTGGCACCGACCAACCGCAGGTCGGGCAGCGATGGCGTGGCATTGGCGAAAAGCGGGTCGGCCAAGGCTTCGCGCAGGTCCGACACCAGCCGTTCGCTGTCACCCGCCGACAGCTCTGTTACGTCCAGTCCGAATTCCCGCGCAAGCGCCAGCACCACGGATGTGGAGAGCGGGCGGTTGTTGTTTTCCATCTGGTTCAGATAGGGCAGCGACACCCCCAGCCGCGCCGCAAAATCTTTTTGCGTTAGCCCGATCTGGTTGCGAATTTCGCGCAGCTTCGCACCGGCATATAGTTTTTGTTGGGCCACGGGGCACCTTTTGCAAACTTGCAAAGAAGGTTTGCAAAGCAGCTCCGGTCCGTCAAGCCCCAATCGCGCGGGCGCGAGAGATGACGTATAGAATACTACCCACGGCCAGCCCGGTGGTGACAAACAGCATCACGATCAGCGGCTCGGCGCCGCTGCCCGGCGTTAGCAGCACCCCCGCCAAGGCGGACAGTGCCGCGCCTGCGCCGATCATAATCGCCCCGCCAATGCCGCTGGCGGACCCTGCCAGATGCGGACGCACCGACATCATCCCTGATGTGGCCGAGGGCAGGATCATCCCGTTGCCCAAGCCCACAAAGATGAAGCACCCGAAAAACACGAAACGGTTTTGCAGCCCGCCGAAGTAAAGCAGGCTAAGCAGCGCCATGCCGCCGAAATTGATAACGGCGCCGATCAGGATCATCCGGTCGATCCCGATGCGCGCAGCAAAGCGGCCAGAGGCGAAATTGCCCGCCGCGTAGCCCAAAGCGGGCGCACCAAAGAACAGGCCCAGCATGGCCGGGGCCATGTCGAAAACCTGCGCGCCGACGAAAGGAGCGCCGCCCAAATACGCGAAAAACGCGCCAGAGGCGAAAGACGAGGTCGCGCAATAGCCCCAGAACCGGCGCGAGCGCATAAGCTCCGGCATTTCGGCGAATTGCGCACGGAACGATCCCGCGCCGCCCTGGCGGGTTTCGCCCATGTCGCGCCAGCTTAGGAACAGCACCGCCAGGCCTGCAAACAGCATCAGCCCGAAACTTCCGCGCCAGCCGAAGGCTTCATCCAGCAGGCCTCCCAAGGCTGGGGCCAGCATGGGCACCACCGCCATGCCCATCGTGACATAGCCGATGCGCGAGGCGGCATCGCCTTCGCCCAAGACATCGCGGATGGCCGTGCGCGACAGCACGATCCCTGTGACCACGGCGGCTTGCAGCATCCGAAACAGCAGGAACACAACCACATTCGGGGCCAGAAGCGTGCCAATCGTGGCGATCACGAAAACCCACAGCGCCACCAGCATGACCGGGCGGCGGCCGTAGCGGTCCGACAGCGCGCCGATGAACACTTGCAAAACCGCATTCACCGCCAGGTAAAGCGAAACAGAAAGCTGAACCACCGCGTAATCGGTCTGGAAATAGGTGGCCATGCTGGGAAGCGATGGCAGAAACACGTTCATCGCCAGCGCTGCAATGGCCGATTGCGCGACCAGTGTTGCCACATGGGGTGGGGTCGTGCTGTCCAGAAACCGGGCTTGCGCGCTTGGCATGTCTCACCTGCTTGGTGTTGCACATGTTCACTAAGCGCGTTTTGGTCTAAGTTCAAGCGCGGCATGATTGCGCTGCAATTTGCAAATTAGCGGCTTACTTTGCAGACAGGTTTGCAAATTATCAAAACTGTCCTTTTCAACCCCGCTTTGCGCAAGTATGTTGCGCTAAACCTATCTGCCGCCAAAGGGGGAGCGCATGAAGGACATTCTGCAACAGCTAGAGGCGCAGCGCCAAGAGGCCCGTTTGGGTGGCGGCGAAAAGCGCATCGCGGCGCAGCACTCCAAGGGTAAGCTGACCGCGCGCGAGCGGATAGAATTGCTGCTGGACGAAGGCAGCTTCGAAGAATTCGACATGTTCGTCGCGCATCGCTGCATTGATTTCGGGATGCAGGCCAGCCGCCCCATGGGCGACGGCGTTGTGACGGGCTGGGGCACGGTCAATGGCCGCGTGGTCTATGTGTTCAGTCAGGATTTTACCGTCATGGGCGGGTCAGTTTCTGAAACCCACGCGGCCAAAATCTGCAAGGTCATGGATATGGCCGTGCAGAACGGCGCGCCTGTGATCGGGTTGAACGATTCAGGCGGCGCGCGCATTCAGGAAGGTGTCGCGTCCTTGGCGGCCTATGGCGAGGTGTTCCAGCGCAATATCACCGCGTCGGGCGTGGTGCCGCAGATCAGCGTCATCATGGGGCCATGCGCAGGCGGCGCGGTCTATTCCCCTGCCATGACAGATTTCATTTTCATGGTCAAAGACAGCTCTTACATGTTCGTCACCGGGCCTGACGTTGTGAAAACCGTCACGAATGAGCAGGTTACGGCCGAAGAACTGGGCGGCGCGCTGACGCATACGCGCAAATCCTCGGTCGCGGATGCGGCCTTTGAGAATGATGTCGAGGCGCTGATCGAGGTGCGCCGGTTGGTGGACCTTCTGCCGCTGAACAACCGCGAAAAGCCGCCCGTTCGGCCCTTCTTCGATGACCCGGCACGGCTGGAACCCAGCCTTGATACGTTGATCCCCGATAACCCCAACACGCCTTATGACATGAAGGAGTTGATCCTGAAGCTGGCGGATGAGGGGGATTTCTACGAATTGCAGGCGGAATTCGCCAAGAACATCATCACCGGCTTTATCCGTCTGGAAGGGCGCACAGTGGGCGTGGTGGCGAACCAGCCAATGGTGCTGGCCGGGTGTCTGGACATTGACAGTTCCCGCAAGGGCGCGCGCTTCGTGCGGTTCTGCGATGCGTTCGAAATTCCGATCCTGACACTGGTGGATGTGCCGGGCTTCTTGCCGGGGACAGGACAGGAATATGCCGGTGTCATCAAACATGGCGCAAAGCTGCTTTATGCTTATGGCGAAGCGACGGTGCCGAAAGTGACCGTGATTACCCGCAAGGCTTATGGCGGCGCTTACGTTGTGATGGCGTCCAAGCATCTGCGTTCGGATTTCAACTATGCATGGCCCACCGCAGAGATTGCCGTGATGGGCGCCAAAGGTGCGGTCGAAATCCTGTATCGGTCTGAACTGGGCGATGCGGAAAAGACCGCCGCGCATATCGCGGAATATGAAGAACGCTTCGCAAACCCCTTTGTGGCTGCCGAAAAAGGGTTCATCGACGAGGTCATCATGCCGCAATCGACCCGCAAGCGGGTGGCGCGGGCTTTTGCCTCTTTGCGGGGCAAGGCCGACAAGATGCCGTGGAAGAAGCACGACAATATTCCGCTGTAAGGAGCGCGTGCGATGCTGTTGCCCTTGGCCTGTCTCGCTTTCATCTCGGGGACAAATGCCCCCGAACAATGGTTGCGTCTGCCGTCCGGGGCAAGCGCCATCCCGCTGGACCTGATCCTGGAGGAGGGGGTCCAGCGGGTGCGGATGATCGGGCAGGGGCTGGCGCAGGATGTCGCAGGCTATCAGCGCGACCCGCAGCGCCTGTTGGGTGACATGCAGGATATCTGCACCCGCCACGCTACCTCTGGCACTGTGCCGGACGGCACAAATGTCATCGTCACACTGATGGACAAGGAAGTGCAGTTCGGCCTGAGCGATCCTTCAGTCATTCAGTATTTCGAATCCTTCATCATTCGCGGCGGCACCTGCGCGCTGGACGATACAGAGTTCCTGCACTGATATGACCCAGCTTGGTGAAAATGATGCAGTTGCGCCACAAGCGCCCGCACCGACTGAATTTTCGTGGTCAGCGAATCGCTTTCAGGATATATTTGGCACGTCGGGTCCAGATTGCGGGCCCGCGAAACACCACGCGTGGCAGCGCCATATCAAGAAACCGCGCCACACATTCATGAGCAGGAGAAATTCATGTCGAAACTCGTTCTTGCCGCCGGCCTTGTTGCCGTCGTCTCTCTGGGCGCTTGCGCAAAGCACTCGGGCCATACCGAAACCGTCTATGCCGAACCAATCCCGGCCCCGGTTTACGTCGAGCCTGTGGCAACCAAGAAATACTGATCCCCATTCGGCGGATCTTTGCCTGAAGCGGGGCGGTGTTTCCGCTTCAGGCTGCTCTTCGATCATCCATGTAACCGCTGTGCCGGTGCTCTTTGCTGCTTGCGTGGCAGGTTTATGGTGGCCGAATCTTATCTCATCGACTAGGCTTGCACTGAGGGGTCGCTGCCGCACCCCTGTAAAAGCTGGGCCGTGGGTCACTGCTCCGGTCATCACTCAGGATAGGAGAAGCCTATGTCAAAAATTGCAATCTTGGCGGCCTTTGGCGCCACGCTGGTTCTGGGCGCATGCTCAAAGCACCATGCCGAGCCAGAGCCGGTTCCGGCCCCGGTCGTGGTCGAGCCCGTTTCGCCCACGAAATACTGATCCCAGCCGGATCATGGCCCCGGCGCGTTTTGCGCCGGTGCCCATTCCGTCCCCTGCAACATTCAAGGGGGCAACATGCTGAAGCATCGTGGTTTTCCCGGTCGTCTTCCGAGCACCGATTTCCAATTTACCATTCGCCGCGCGAACCCAAAGGGTGTGACACCCTTGACCAAGCGCGCGCGCTATGCGGACCGTCGCACGCCCGACAAGCGCGCCGATGAAGGTTTTCTTGGCGCGCTGATCGCGCATTTTGGCGATCAGCCCTTCGAGCGCGGCAATCTGGACGCAGGCCGCTTGTCCTGGCTGTTTGGTCGTGAAGTCGTGCCAGCCGAAGATCCTTTCGACCCCGCCAGCTATGACGCGTTGTTGCGCATCGATATGCGCGCCGCCCAAGCCAGTTTTCCCCAGCTTTTCGACGGGTCGAGCGAATTCGCCTTTGACACATGGGAGGAATGACTTCCGTGACCCGCCCGCAGATTCAACCAACGAGGACCGCATGTTCAAAAAGATCCTGATCGCAAACCGGGGCGAAATCGCCTGTCGTGTCATCAAGACCGCCCGCAAGATGGGGATCACAACGGTCGCGGTTTACTCCGATGCCGACCGCCACGCGCTGCATGTGCAGATGGCGGATGAAGCGATCCATATCGGCCCCGCGCCTGCGAACCAGTCCTATATCGTGATTGACAAGATCATGGATGCGATCCGCCAATCGGGTGCCGAAGCGGTCCATCCGGGCTACGGTTTCCTGTCCGAAAACATGAAATTCGCCGAAGCGCTGGCAAAAGAAGGCGTTGCCTTCATTGGCCCACCCGCGAATGCGATTGAAGCGATGGGCGACAAGATCACGTCCAAAAAGCTGGCACAGGAAGCCGGTGTCAGCACTGTGCCAGGCTATATGGGTTTGATCGCCGATGCCGATGAAGCTGTGAAAATCTCGAATGAGATTGGCTATCCGGTCATGATTAAGGCTAGCGCCGGAGGCGGTGGCAAGGGGATGCGGATTGCTTGGAACGATGCAGAAGCACGCGAGGGCTTTCAATCGTCCAAGAACGAAGCTGCCTCCAGCTTTGGCGATGACCGCATCTTCATCGAGAAATTCGTGACGCAGCCGCGCCATATCGAAATTCAGGTTCTGGCCGACAGCCATGGCAACACGGTTTACCTGCATGAGCGCGAATGCTCCATCCAGCGCCGCAACCAGAAGGTGATCGAGGAAGCGCCCTCGCCTTTCCTTGATGAGGCCACCCGCAAAGCGATGGGCGAGCAGGCTTGCGCACTGGCCGCTGCCGTGGGCTATACCAGCGCCGGCACCGTGGAATTCATTGTCGATGGCGCGCGCAATTTCTACTTTCTGGAAATGAACACCCGTTTGCAGGTCGAACACCCTGTGACGGAACTCATCACCGGGGTCGATCTGGTCGAACAGATGATCCGCGTGGCCGCCGGTGAAAAGCTGCCATTTGCTCAAACGGACCTGAAGATCAACGGCTGGGCGATTGAATCGCGGCTCTATGCCGAAGACCCGTATCGCAACTTCCTGCCGTCCATCGGGCGTCTGACCCGCTACCGACCGCCTGCCGAGGTGGCAGAGGCTTCCCGTGCCGTGCGCAACGATACGGGCGTCTATGAGGGCGGCGAGATCAGCATGTATTACGACCCGATGATCGCCAAGCTGTGCACATGGGCGCCGACACGCGACGCGGCGGTCGAGGAGATGCGCCTTGCGCTGGATGAATTCGAGGTTGAGGGCATAGGCCATAACCTGCCTTTCCTGTCTGCCGTGATGGATCATCCGCGCTTTGCCTCTGGTAATATCACGACCGCATTTATCGAAGAGGAGTATCCCGAAGGTTTCGAAGGCGCGACCTTGGGCGATGATCTGCTGAAACGCGTCGCCGCCTGCGCCTGCGCCATGAACCGTGTTGCCGAAATTCGCCGCGCGCGTGTCTCTGGCCGAATGGACAACCATGAACGCGTGGTGGGAACAGATTGGGTCGTGTCGCTGAGTGGGCAGGATTACAGCACCAGCATTCAGGCCGACCGCGAAGGCGCGACCGTCACGCTTGATGGGTCGGACTACCGTATCAGCTCAGATTGGCTGCCTGGCCAACCGCTTGCGCGTCTGACGGTCAACGGCACGCCCCTTGTGATGAAAGTCGCGCGCCAGCCCGGAGGCTACCGCCTGCGCCTGCGCGGTGCCGACCTGAAAGTGCGTGTGCATTCCCCGCGCATGGCCGAACTGGCTGCGCTGATGCCGGAAAAACTGCCCCCCGATACGTCGAAACTGCTTTTGTGCCCGATGCCGGGCATGGTCATGTCCATCGCGGTGGAAGAAGGGCAGGAGGTCTATGAAGGTCAGCCCCTTGCCACCATCGAAGCCATGAAGATGGAAAATATCCTGCGCGCCGAACGCAAGGGCGTGGTCGCCAAGATCAACGTGGCTGCGGGCGCATCCCTTGCGGTGGATGAGGTCATCATGGAGTTCGAGGGATGAAACGCAGCCCGCTGCGCCTGTTCGGACTCTATCTGGTCAGCTTCATCGCAGCACTGGTACTGTCCTATATCATCCTGACCCGCATTGCAGAGGGGCTGCGCGAAGGACATTTTGTCCTGCTGCTTTTGCCTCCTCTGGGCGGGATGGCGGTATTTCATGGGCTGTTTCCCTTGCTCAGCCGCATTCGGCTGGGCACCAATTTTCTGGTCATCGGTGGGGGCTTGGTGTTCGGCCTGGGGGCGCTTGTGGTGGCGGCCAGCTATAGCGGGTTACTGACCCCAAGTGCCGCATTTGTCATCTGGCTGGTGGGAGTGTTCGGCCCCGGTTGGTGGCTCATCTCGCAATATGCCGAAAAGCACGGCTATTATTCATGACACCATCTTGCCGCAAATACTCGCGGGGGAATGCGGGCATCAGCCCGCATGGGGGCGGCAGCCCCCTGAACGCACAGGCGTGGCGCAGTCTCTGCATGGTTAACTGCGATCAGCGCCCGCTCGGGCTTTGTTCCAGTATTTCCTGGCGGCGTAGCGGGAATTTGTCGATCACCGCCATCAATTCGCGCCCGGACCGGACAGAAGGGCGGCGCGCTTTGACCTCGCCATCCTTGTCGATGATCGCGACCATAAAACCGTTGGGTCGCATTACCCGGCGCAGCGGGCTCATCTCGTCGGGATGGCCGTCGAAAATCACCACCACGTCGCGGATCACGAACTCTGGCGCGCGCTCGCGGATTTCGTCAAGCTGTTGGCCGAATTGCGGGTTGTCGGGCGTGTCGGCCATGATCACGATAAGCCGATGGTTCCAGATATACTCGCGGACATCGATCTCGCGCGCATCCAGAAAGGGCAATTCCCCTTCTGCCAATTGGGTTGCGGCCTCGGAATCCGGTCGATCTGCCGGAACGGTTTGCGCCGTAGCTGCGGCAGCGCTGAAAATCGCCGCGAAAACAAAGGTAAAGATCGGTTTCATGTCGCCTCCTGCTTGTCAGACATATAGGCGCATTTGTTTCGAAAACACCATGGCGCGCCCGCTTTTTGCGGTTGCGCGCGTCAGATCACACAGAAAGGACCAGCCATGAGCGACAGCAAAGACGCTTGGGCCGCACTTGCCGCCAAGGAATTGCGCGGTCGACCCCTCGACAGCCTGACGTGGAACACGCTCGAAGGCATCCCGGTGCAACCGCTTTACACCGCAGAGGACGTGGCCGATCTGCCGCATCTGGGCAACGTGCCGGGTTTTGCTCCCTATACGCGCGGGGTGAAGGCCACGATGTATGCGGGCCGTCCCTGGACCATCCGGCAATATGCCGGGTTTTCCACCGCCGAAGAATCGAACGCCTTTTACCGCCGCAACCTTGCCGCCGGTCAGCAAGGCGTGTCGGTGGCCTTCGATCTGGCCACGCATCGGGGCTATGACAGCGACCATGACCGTGTGATGGGTGATGTGGGCAAGGCGGGCGTTGCCATCGATTCGGTCGAGGATATGAAAATCCTGTTCGACGAGATTCCGCTGGATAAGGTCAGCGTGTCGATGACCATGAACGGTGCGGTCATCCCGATTCTGGCGAATTTCATTGTCACCGGCGAAGAGCAGGGCGTAGACCGCGCGGCGCTGTCGGGCACCATTCAGAATGACATTCTGAAGGAATTCATGGTCCGCAACACCTATATCTACCCGCCAGAACCCTCGATGCGGCTGATCGCGGATATCATTGAATACACGTCCGAGCATATGCCGCGCTTCAACTCGATCTCTATTTCCGGCTATCACATGCAGGAGGCGGGCGCGAATTTGGTGCAGGAACTGGCCTTCACGCTGGCCGATGGGCGCGAATATGTCCGCACCGCCATTGCGCGCGGCATGGATGTGGACGCGTTCGCGGGGCGGCTGTCCTTCTTCTTTGCCATTGGCACCAATTTTTTCATGGAAATCGCCAAGCTGCGCGCGGCGCGGTTGCTGTGGTCGCGGGTGATGGAGGAATTTGCCCCCAAGAACCCCAAATCCAGCATGTTGCGCACGCATTGCCAGACTTCTGGTGTCAGCTTGCAGGAACAAGACCCGTATAACAACGTTATCCGCACTGCTTACGAGGCAATGTCGGCGGTGCTGGGCGGCACGCAAAGCCTGCACACCAATGCGCTGGATGAAGCGATCGCCTTGCCAACCGATTTCAGCGCCCGGATTGCCCGCAACACGCAGTTGGTGTTGCAAGAGGAAACGGGTGTCACAAAGGTCGTCGACCCGCTGGCAGGCAGCTATTACGTTGAAAAGCTGACGCATGATCTGGCAGAAGCTGCGTGGAAGCTGATGGACGAGGTCGAAGAACTGGGCGGCATGACCAAGGCGGTGGCCTCTGGCATGCCCAAGCTGCGGATTGAAGAAACCGCCGCCAAGCGTCAGGCCGATATCGACCGGGGTGACGAGGTGATCGTCGGGGTCAATAAATACCGCAAGGACAAAGAAGACCCGATCGACATTCGTGACATCGACAACGCCGCCGTGCGCGACAGCCAGATTGCGCGGTTGGAGCGTATTCGTGCCACCCGTGACCAAGCGGCCTGCGATGCGGCGCTGCAAGAAGTGACCCGCCGCGCGACTGAGGGCGGCAACCTGTTGGACGCGGCGGTCAACGCAGCCCGCGCGCGCGCCTCTGTGGGGGAAATCAGCATGGCAATGGAAAAAGTGTTCGGACGTCACCGCGCAGAGGTCAAAACGCTCGCCGGGGTTTATGGCGCGGCCTATGAAGGTGATGACGGTTTCGCGGCCATTCAGGCCGATGTAGAGCGGTTCGCCGGTCAAGAAGGCCGCCGTCCGCGTATGCTGGTGGTCAAGATGGGGCAGGACGGGCACGACCGCGGCGCCAAGGTGATCGCCACGGCCTTTGCCGATATTGGCTTTGATGTAGATGTCGGCCCGCTGTTCCAAACCCCGGCGGAAGCGGCGCAGGATGCGGTCGACAATGACGTGCATATCATTGGTATCTCGTCGCAGGCGGCAGGCCATAAAACCTTGGCACCCGAACTGGTGAAGGAACTGAAAGCCGCCGGGGCCGAAGATATTCTGGTCATCTGCGGCGGGGTCATCCCGCAGCAGGATTACAAATTCCTGTTCGATGCGGGCGTGAAAGCAATTTTCGGGCCGGGCACGAACATTCCTGAAGCGGCGAAAAAGATACTCGATCTGGTCCGCCAAGCGCGCGGGCACGCGTAAAACCGAAAACGGCAGGCCATTGGCCTGCCGTCGTTTTCGTGGGTTACGCCGATCACGCGGTGCGGAACTCGGCCTGGCCCAGTTTCGCGTCCAGCGACCATGCACCGGCCCCGGCAACTGCCAAGGCCATGTAGCCGCCCGCCAGCGCTAGGTTTTTGAACACCTGCGTCATCTGCATCTGGTCTGCCGGGTCGAAGTGATAAAGCAGGCCCGATGCCACGCAGAACGCACCCAGCGCCCAAGCCACGATGCGGGTCTGAAACCCTGCGATCAGCGCCAGACCGCCGATGATCTCGAACAGCACGACCGGCCATGCCAGCGCGGCAGGCACGCCGCCAGAGGCCATGTAACCGGCAAAGCCCGCCACGTCGCCCAGTTTGCCGATCCCGGCCATTACGAACAAAAGCCCCAGCAGAACGCGGGCTACAAGCAGTTGAGTATTCGTCATATCGTTTTCCTTTCGCGGTGTTTGCATGGCGCTGATCTAGTCTTGGGGCAGGGGCCAAGGCCATTCCCCAAGCCTGCGCATGGTCTGTGCATCTGTGCACCAGAGCGGCGGGGGGCTTGACGCCGCGCGGGCCATGGCGCACATCGGCGCGCTTGCCGTTGCAGAGGTTGCCATGCCCGAAATTCGTCCCGCCACCACACAAGACACCTCTGCGGTCTGCGCGCTCTGGAACCCGATCATCCGCGACACGGTTATCACCTTCAACCCGGTCGAGCGTAGCGCGCAAGAGGTGGCCGATATGATCGCCACGCGCCAAGCCGGGCCGGGTGCGTTTTTCGTGGCAGAGGACCGGGGCGTGCTGTTGGGTTTCGCCAGCTACGCCCAATTTCGCGCAGGTTTAGGCTACGCGCGCTGCATGGAACACACAATTAACCTTGCCCCCGCCGCACGCGGGCAGGGTCTGGGGCCGAAATTGATGGAAACGCTGGAAGAGCACGCCCGCGCCGCCGGTCATCATGTGATGGTTGCGGCGATCACCGGGTCGAATGATGCTTCTGTCCGGTTTCATGCCGCGCTTGGCTACCTTCATGTCGGCACCATGCCGCAGGTTGGTTGGAAATTCGGCGCGTATCATGACCTTGTGCTGATGCAGAAAACCCTGTGACCTTCCTGGACGTTTCGCGTAATCTGGCCCTAATGTCGATCTGGTCGCAAATTGCTGAAATCATCAACGCCTTGCGCAAGGGCGAATCGCTGTCGGCGGTGTTCGAGCGGTTGCGCACACCGCCCGAACGCAGCGTCGGCTTCACCATCGCGGTGATCGCGCTTGGTGCAAAGCTGGCCAAGGCTGACGGGCAGGTCACGCGCACAGAGGTCGCGGCTTTTCGCCGGGTGTTCACCATCCAGCCAGAGGAAGAAAGCAATGCTGCGCGCGTCTTTAACTTGGCGCGGCAGGATGTGGCCGGGTTCGACCAATATGCCGAGAAGATCGCGGCCATGTTCCAGCCCGGCGATCCGGTTCTGATCGACCTGCTGGAAGGGCTGTTCAAGGTGGCCTGCGCCGATGGCAGCTTTCATCCCGCCGAGGAAGCATTCCTGACCGAGGTGACGCGCATTTTCGGGCTGGATACGCGCTGTTTCAATTGCCTGCGCGCCCGGATTGTGGGCGATGTGGCACCCGATCCCTACGCGGTGCTGGCTGTTGCCCCCGATGCCCCGATGGCAGAGATCAAGGCCGCCTATCGTGCCGCCGTGCGCGACAGCCATCCCGATGTGATGGTAGCGCGCGGCGTGCCACCAGAGGCGGTGCAACTGGCCGAATCCCGGATGCGTGACATCAATCGCGCTTGGGAAGACATACAGGCCAGCCGTGCCGCTTGAGCCGCGGGGTCGGCGCGTGATAGGCTTTGCCGATGATCCGGATTGTCGCGCTTATCTTTGCCCTTGCGCTGCCCGTGCAGGCGCAGGACGCCCCACCGGCGGGCGAGGGGCTTTTGTCGCTTATGGAACGGCTGCTGCGCGATTTCATCACAGAGGCAGAGCCGCAGTTTCGTGAATTCGAACGCGGGCTGACAGAGATTGAACCAGAGTTGAACGAACTGCTGGACCGGATGCGCGATTTGACGCGCTATCATCCGCCCGAAATATTGCCGAATGGCGATATTCTGATCCGGCGGCGTCAGCCCGAAGAGGGCGTGCCAGAAGAGGATGATCCGTCAGGCACGCAAGACGCTCCGGCAGACCCTTTTGAATTGTGAACAGCGCGCGCAACCCGAACTTTAGGTGTGGCGCGCATCTGGGTCGCCAAGGCGCGGAACCGCTGTTCGGCCACTTCGGTATAAAGCCCGGCCATGGGGCGCGACAGGATCAGCTCAACCTCGGCCTTTTTCGGGAAATAGCGCAACTCCCCCGCGCGGCTAAGATGGTCCATCGTGAACATCGCTCCGAAACGCAGCGCGCGCCCTATGGTTTTGGCGTCGTCCAGTTCTGCTTCCGTCAGTAGCTCTGCGACTTCGCGGATTCGTGGGCGCAAGCCGCCGGTCTTGTAGCGATACATCAGCGCGATCCCCAGAAACACGCGGCCGGCATGGTCCAGACTGCCCAGATTCGCACGCGTCGCGGTGTCGAAACAGGCATCGGCGCGATAATCAGGATGGGCGCGCCAGTTCACGTCATGCAGCAGGCAGGCCGCACGGATCAGACGCCGCCGCGCCGGAGAGCGCGAGCGGAACAGGGGACGCAGAAACGCGTAAAGCTGTGCTCCGAAACCGGGAATACGCGCGCTTGATTTTTCCATGAAGCTGCAGGCTTCGATCAGCGGGTCGCGGGCGCGCAGGGCCGTCGGCATCTGCTCATACAAGATGCCCTCGCGAATTCCGTAGCTGGAGACGAAAATGCGTTTTGGGCCAAAGACATGCACCAACTGGCGCAGCACTCTGCTTGCCAGTGGAACCAAGCTCATCCGGTCGTTTGAAATGCCGGTGCGTGCGCGTAATTCCGCCACCGAATTCTCATCGATCCAGTCCAATGTCTTGCGAATGGACTTGGTCGTCATTTCGTATTCATGCAGCACTTTCAGCGGGTAGCCGCGGCGTTCCATGTCCAGACGGGCAATTGCACGCCACGAACCGCCAACCAGATAGAGCGCGTCATGGTGGTTTCCGACCTGCGCGCGCAAGCCTCGCAAGATGCCGTCTACATGCTTGCGCAGGCCCTTCTTGCCGCCCGGAACCTGTTGCAGGCGGAAGGGGCCAAGGGGCGATGTTACGGTGGAATGCACCTTGCCATCGCCGATTACGGCCAGTTCCATCGATGACCCGCCAATGTCGCAGACAAGTCCCTTTGCGTCCGGCCAGCCTGTCAGCACACCCTGCGCGGACAGACGCGCTTCTTCTGCGCCATCGATTACGCGCATCCGCAAGCCGGTGTCATGCTCTATCAGGGCACGGAATTCGGCGCCATCCTCGGCCTCTCGCATGGCGGCGGTAGCGACCATGGTCAGGTTCGACAGGCGCATGCCCTGCGCCAGCAATGCGAAACGCTTGATCGTGGCGCGGGCGCGGTCGCGGCCATCGGGGTTCAACCGCCCGCTATCGACAAAGCCCCGCCCCAACCCGCACAGAACTTTTTCATTAAAGAAATAGGCCGGGCTCCTTGCTGCGCCGTCGAAGACCACAAGCCGGACAGAGTTGGAGCCGACATCTATCACACCGACCTGTTGCAGGTCGCGGATGCCGGAATCCTGAAACAGAGGTTCGTCGAACAGACCCGCAGTTTGGTTGCGCTGGCCTTCTGTCTGCGGGGGCGTATTGCCATCCATGCGGGGCATGTCCTGTCTGACAGTCGTTTAACGCCTTGTAGCGGTTTGCGACGGGTAGGGTCAATCACCGATCCGCCCCCTACCGCATGCTGCGCGCTTGCGGCATAACGGTCACAACTCGATTCGACCAAAGGCGAAGGCACCCCATGCACGATATCCGCGCCATCCGCGAAACCCCCGAAGCGTTCGATGCTGCCCTGGCGCGTCGCGGCGTCGCCCCCATTGCGGCCACGGTTCTGGAAATAGATGCGGCCCGCCGCGCAGCCATCGCGCAGGCAGAGACAGAGAAAGCGGCACAGAACGCCGCCTCTAAGCAAGTGGGGGCCGCCAAAGCCAAGGGCGACGAGGCAGAGTTCGAACGCCTGCGCGCGCTGGTGGCGGAAAAGAAAGCCGAACTGGCCCGGCTGGACGAGGTGGCCCGCGCCAAGGATGCCGAGCTGACTGCGTTGCTTGCAACCATTCCCAACCTGCCCTTGGCCACTGTGCCCGATGGCGCGGATGAAGCCGACAATGTTGAGTTGCACCGCTGGGGCAGCCCGCGCGACTTCGATTTCGCGCCAAAAGAACATTTCGAGATTGCCGGCATCGCCCGCGACATGGATTTTGCACTGGCGGCCAAGCTGTCCGGCTCGCGCTTTGTGGTGCTGCGGGGCGCTGTGGCGCGGGTGCACCGGGCGCTGGCACAATTCATGACCGACCTGCATGTGGATCATCACGGTTTGACCGAAGTGAACAGCCCCGTGCTGGTCCGCGATGAGGCCATGTTCGGCACGGGCCAATTGCCCAAATTCGCCGAAGACAGCTACCAGACCACGAATGGTTGGTGGTTGATCCCGACATCAGAGGTGACATTGACCAATTTCGCCGCGGGTGAGGTGCTGGACGGTGCGACTTTGCCAGTGCGGTTCTGTGCGCACACGCTTTGCTTCCGCTCGGAAGCGGGCAGTGCGGGGCGTGACACCACCGGCATGTTGCGCCAGCACCAGTTCGAGAAGGTCGAAATGGTGTCGATCACCCGGCCAGAGGACAGCTTGGCGGAACACGACCGCATGACGCGCTGCGCCGAAGAGGTGCTGGAAGCCTTGGAACTGCCCTACCGCACGATCGCGCTTTGCACTGGCGATATGGGCTTTGGGGCTCAAAAAACCCACGACATAGAAGTGTGGTTGCCGGGGCAGACCGCGTATCGCGAAATCTCCAGCGTTTCGACCTGTGGCGATTTTCAGGCCCGGCGCATGAACGCGCGGTTCCGGCCAGAGCCGGGCGCGAAACCCGATTTCGTCCATACGCTGAACGGGTCGGGCGTGGCTGTCGGGCGCTGCCTGATTGCGGTTCTGGAAAATGGACAAACCGCCGAAGGCGGGGTGGAGTTGCCCGCAGCGCTGCACCGCTATCTGGGCGGCAAAACCCGCATCACACCAGAGGGCGCGCTGGCCTAAGACCCGGTTCTTGTGGGTAAACACGGCATTAAACTTCGTAAAAAGCCCGTTTACCGCCTGAAACCTGCCACAATCGCGTGGCCAATTGGGGAGCAGTTCATGTTACAGGAGTGTTCCCCATGCGTCCCGATCCGGAACAATTCAAAATCCGCAGCCCGCGCGACCCGCGTCGCCCCGGCCCGGTTCCGGCACTTAGCGCCGACAGTCGCCCCGGCCATCCGCGAAATACCGCGCAAAGCCCGGCGCGCATTACCGATTGGGCGCTGATCTGACGTGGCGCGTCCTGCGCGCTTGGAGTATCCTTGCGCGATGAGCACACCGATTTCCAGCATCCGCAACCTTGGCCCCGCGATCGAGGCGGCTTTCGCCCGCGCGGGTATTGATAGCGCCGAAACGTTGCGCGCGCTCGGCACCGATGCCGCCTATGCCAAGCTACTGGCCAGCGGCGAGCGGCCCCATTTCATTGCCTATTACGTTCTTGAAATGGCGCTGCAAGGCCGCCCTTGGAACGACTGCAAAGGCACCGAGAAAGATGCACTCCGCGCCCGGTTCGATGGCTTGAAAGCGGCGCATGCCGTCACACCCGACAGGATGGAGGCGATCTTGAACGCCATTGGCGTTATCCCCGGCGCAGTGTCGCGGCCATGAGGGCGCTTATCCTGCTTTTGCTGATCGGCGGTCTTGCGGCCTGCGGAGCCACGCCTGAGGCCACGCGCGATGTGAGCAGCAGGCTTTACCCCGGTGAAACGCCGCAAATGCGGATATTGGTTCGCGAATATGCCGCGCGGCATCAGATTCCCGAAGCGCTTCTGCACAAGGTCATCCAGCGCGAAAGCGATTACCGTGCCAGCGCACGTAACGGTCCTTATTGGGGGTTGATGCAGATCCTGCCGCAAACCGCGCGGCAAATGGGCCATGAGGGGCCATCCGAAGACCTGCTGCGCGCAGAGGTCAATCTGGAATATGCAGGGCGCTATTTAAAGGGCGCGTATCTGGTCGCGGATGGCGATCTGGATGCTGCGGTGATGTGGTATGCGCGCGGGTATTATTACGAGGCGCGCGACCGCTGCCTTTTGGTGGAAACCGGCTTGCGCGACCGCGAGGTGCGGCGCGATTGCCCCGGACGGTAAGGGGGGCGCTCGCGCCCCCCTCGCCAGCCCAAGGGGGCTGGCTCACCCCCCTGAGGATATTTTTACAAGGATGAATGGGTCAGAAGGACCAGATTTGTGCGTCTTTTTCCATCATCGCGGCACCCATAGCCGGGGGAGCGGCGACACCGACACCTTCGACCAAAACGGATTGGTCTGCGCCAAGGCCGGGCAGGTAGATGGCACAAACTTCAACTGTGACGCCGCGCGACATGAGCATTTGCATCAACCCCTGAGGCGACGCATCGCGCGGGGGTTGGGGCGCCGTGGCGGTTTCGGGGGCGTCGGTCAGGGCAATGTCGCCGCCGGGACCACAGAGCAAAATCCGGGCTTGAGCGCCTTGTTCGACAGCCGCGGCGGTCAGCACCATGGACATGAGCTGGGTCTGTGCATTGTCGCTGGTAACGATGGTAACAAGCTTTTCAGCAGGGTCTGCATGGGCTGCGCCTGCGGTGGCAAGGCCAAGGGCCGTGGCGGCGATCACTGCGCGAAATGTGGACATGAGTCGATTCCTTTCCAAAGTTCAAACCGGTAAAATCGGTTCTACATTGGTGTGCCTGACCCATGCACGAATTCAAACATGACGATCTGACGCAGCCTGCGATCACCCGTCATACCACCACAGGTCGGGCTGAAACCCGATCCAGTCGCCATAAGCGGGCAGGGTGTCGGGGTATTTCAGCGCGGCATCATGCGCGATTCGCGCGCGGTCGGTGAACCAGAATGGCACGACATGGCGCCCGGCGGTCAGCACGCGGTCCAGAGCGCGGGTGGCGGCGACGAAATCGGCGCGCTCTGTCGAGGTCAGCAGCCGTTCGATCAACGCGTCGATGGCCGGGTTTTGGACCCCCATCCAGTTGCGCGACCCTGGTGTTTCGGCCGCCTGCGACCCCCAGTAAAGCCGCTGTTCCGCGCCGGGGCTAAGCGACAGGCCGCGTGTATAATGCGTGACATCGAAATCGAAGGCGTTGGTCCGTTCGGTATATTGAGCGCTGTCGATTTGCGCGACCGTGACCTGCATGCCAAGTCGGCTGAGGGATTCGCTGTAAATATCTGCAATCGCAGGAATATCGGCTGCCCCCTGCCGGATGAGGATGGTCAGTTCAAACGGCGTGCCTGCGGCATTGCGCAGGATGCCGGACGCATCGACCTGCCATCCGGCCTCTTCCAGAAGCGCGGTGGCGGCGCGCATGTTGCGCCGGTTTGCAACCGAGCCATCAGATACGGGTAGGGTATAGCCGTCGAGTGTGCCGGGGGCCACGCTGTCGACGAAAGGGGCAAGAAACGCGGCCACGCGCCCCTCGGCGGGGCCAGCGCGCATCCCAAGCTCTGAATTCGAGAAATACGAGGTGATGCGCGGGTCTTGCCGGTCATTTATCACCTGCGCGATATATTCGAAATTAAAGGCCTGGATCATCGCCTCGCGTACGCGCCAATCCGCGAAAAGCGGGTTGCGCTGGTTCATCACGAAGCCGGTAATGCCAGAGGGGCGGCGATGCGGGATTTCGGATTTTACCACCTCGCCTTCGCGCAGTGCCGGGAAATCGTAGCGCGTGTTCCACGCATTCGCACTGGGTTCGCGCATGGTAGTCAAAAGCCCGGCGGTAAACGCCTCAAACATGGCGGTAGCGTCGCCGAAAAACTCCATGCGGATTTCATCGAGATTGGCCTGCCCGCGCATGAAGGGCAGATCGCGGCCCCAATAGTCGGGATTGCGCGTCAGCACGACCGAGCGCCCGGTCTCGAACCGGTCGATGACATAGGGCGCGGTGCCGATCGGAATAACCGAGGTGCCCGATTCGGCGAAATTAACGCCGTCCCATTGTGCCTTTTTCAGCACCGGGCGCAGGCCCAGAATCAGCGGCAATTCGCGGTCTGGTTCGGTAAATGTAAAGCGGATGCCCCGTTCACCCACGGCCTCGGCGCGCGCGACGCGGTTCCAGGTGCCGTGATAGCGCGGGTGGCCAACCGTGCCCAGGGTTTCGAAGGACCACAGCACATCCTCGACCGTGACCGGACTGCCGTCAGAGAATCGGGCCTCTGGCCGCAGAGTGAATTCGACGAAAGAGCGCGCCTCATCCACCTCTATCGATTCGGCCAGAAGGCCATAAAGCGCGAATGGCTCATCCCAGGAGCGGCCCATCAACCCCTCATAAGCGAGATATTGCAACTGCCAGGGGGTGTTGCCTTTCAGGATATGCGGATTGAGCGAATCGAAGCTTCCAACCTCGCCCTGAACAATGCGTCCCCCCTTTGGGGCATCTGGGTTGGCATGGGGCAGATGCGCAAAATCTGGTGGCAAGGCAGGCGCGCCATACATAGCTATGCCATGAACGGGATCTGCCTGCGCGGTGACAGGCAAGGCGCTGCACAGGGCCACAACTGACAGCGCGGCAAGAACAGGGCCGAAGCGGGTTTGCATGGCGGTCTCTCCAAGGTCATTTCAAGCCATCGTTTCGCTCGACGCTACAGTGCGTTCCATGCCTTTTCAAACTTTTAGCTTGGAACCTTCGTGTTGAACGGTTATATATAAGGCACTGCTCGATAGGTTTCTTGCCTGTATGAAACCTGCCTCAATGACTTGCGCCCGCCTTGTGCGGGCGCTTTTTTTTGGCCTCCGCCCCGGCATCTCTGGCATCCTTATGACAAGGCGTTATGCTGCGCAGCAGCGAAACAGGAGAGAGATCATGCAGCTTGCCGGAAAACGCGCCATTGTCACTGGGTCAAATTCGGGGATTGGGTTGGGGATTGCCTGGGAACTGGCGCGCGCAGGGGCCGATGTGGTGCTCAATTCCTTTACCGATGACGCCGAAGACCATGCCCTGGCCAAGGACATGGCGGCCCAGACCGGCGTTTCCGTGCGCTATATTCAAGCCGATATGTCGAGGGGCGCGCAATGCCGCGCGCTGATCGAGCAGGCGGGCGGGTGTGACATTCTGGTGAACAATGCGGGCATTCAGCATGTCGCCAAGCTGGAAGAGTTTCCGGGCGAAAAATGGGACGCGATCATCGCGATCAACATGTCCTCGGCCTTTCACACCTCGGCGGCGGCTTTGCCGGGCATGTATGCGCAGGGCTGGGGACGAATCGTCAATATCGCCTCGGCCCATGGGCTGACCGCCAGCCCCTATAAATCGGCCTATGTCGCGGCCAAGCATGGCGTGGTCGGGCTGACCAAGACAACCGCGCTGGAAGCGGCGGGCAAGGGCGTGACCTGCAACGCCATCTGCCCCGGCTATGTGCTGACGCCGATCGTGGAAAAGCAGATCCCCGACCAGATGAAGACCCACAACATGGACCGCGACACGGTGATTCGCGAGGTCATGCTGTCGCGCCAACCCTCTGGCGAATTCGCCACGGTCGAGCAGATGGGCGGCACCGCGGTGTTCCTGTGTTCCGATGCGGCCGCGCAGATTACCGGGACGTCGATTTCCGTGGATGGCGGCTGGACGGCACTTTGACGGCAGCGCGCATGGCGCCGGTTGCGTCATGAGTATTTTTGGCAAGATGAATTGGATGAACAGTTGGTGAAGCGGATTAATCTGGCACTTCAGGGCGGCGGCGCGCATGGCGCTTTCACATGGGGTGTACTGGATCGCCTTTTGCAAGACGAGGACATCGAGATCGCTGCCATTTCGGGCACCTCTGCGGGGGCGCTGAACGCGGCGGCCCTGAAGGCGGGTATGGTGCAAAGTGGGCGCGCAGGCGGGCGCGCGGCGCTGGATAAGTTGTGGCACAAGGTCGGCGCGGTGCATGATCTGCGACTGACCGGCTGGATCGCGCAGGCGCTGCCGCCCGTGGGCGTGCTGAACACATGGGCAGAGCGCTTCATGCCCGTGTCTGCCGCAGATGCCGCGTCTTTGGTGGCCAGCCCCTACGCTTTGGGGCCGTTCTACCGCAACCCGTTGCAAAAGATTGTCGAAGGGCTGGCTTTTGATCGCGTTTGCGCAGGCGAGGGACCGGCGCTGCATATTGCCGCCACCAACGTACGCAGCGGCAAGATCAAGGTGTTCTCTGGCACCGATATCGCGCCAGAGGTTATTCTTGCCAGCGCCGCATTGCCAACGCTGTTTCAGGCGGTCGAGATTACCGACCCCGCCACGGGCGAAACCCATGCCTATTGGGATGGCGGGTATACCGGCAATCCGGCGCTGTTCCCGCTATTCGCCGCCGATTTGCCCGATGATATTCTTGTTGTCAGCATAAACCCGCTTTACCGCGCAGATGTGCCGACCACCCCGCAAGAGATTCAGAACCGCGTCAACGAGATCAGCTTCAACTCGTCACTGCTGCGTGAATTGCGCGCGATTCGCTTTGTGAAGCGGTTGATCGAAAAAAACAGCGTCACGCGCGGCGCCATGAAGGACGTGTTGTTGCACATGATCGCGGATGACGTGCTGATGAACAGTCTGTCGGTCACGAGCAAGCTGACGCCGACACCCTACTTGTTGCACACATTGAAAGAGGCCGGGCGCGCCGCCTGCGACAGCTTTCTGGCGCAGCACAAGGATGACCTGAATATGCGCGACACACTTGATATAGGGGCAATGTTCGAAGAAGGGCAACAATCTTAGGTTGCTGTTTCTACTTTCGTAAATCTTGGGTTGAATGCTGCAGGCCTCGGCGCTCAAATGCGCAAAATTGAGTTACGCAGGCATTACACATGGAACATATTTTTATCCTTTCGGCGTGCCGCACGCCCATCGGGATGTTTGGTGGAGCGCTGTCGAGGGTCTCTGCGTTGCAGCTTGGCACCCATATTGCACAGGCCGCCATCGCGCAGGCCGGGATCGCGCCCGCGCAGGTCGATCACAGCGCATTCGGCATGGTCAGCCTGACGGAGCCCAATGATCTGTATCTGTCGCGGATCGTTGCGATGGGCGCGGGTGCGCCCGACACGGTCAGCGGCGTCAATGTGAACATGCTTTGCGGCTCTGGCCTGCAAGCGGTGGTGCAGGGGGTGCAGGCGCTGGCGATGGGCGGTGCCGATGTGGCCCTTGTCGGTGGGGTTGAAACCATCAGCCGCACCACGCATTTACTGCAATCTGCACGCTTCGGAACGCGGATGGGCGATGCGCCCGTGGTGGATTTGCTGGATGCCGCGCTGACCTGTCCCTTTGGCGGCGTCAAGTTGGGGGTGACAGCGGAAACGCTGGCGAGAGAGTTCCAGATCAGCCGCGACGCCCAGGATACTTGCGCATTGGAAAGCCACGCGCGCGCTCGCGCTGCGCAGGCGGACGGGCGCTTGGCCCAGCAGATTGTCCCGGTGGAATTGCCTTGTGGGCGGGTGTTTGACAGTGATGAGGGACCGCGCGCGACCACTGCCAAGCTGTTGGGTCGGTTGCCCGCGGCTTTCGTACCGAACGGAACGGTGACGGCTGGCAATTCCGGCGGGCTGGGCGACGCGGCGGCGGCGTTGGTGCTGGCACGCGAGGTGCCGCAAGGGCATAGGTCACTGGCCCGGATTGTCGCAATGGCACAAAGCGGGGTGGACCCGGCGCGCATGGGTTACGGCCCGGTGCTGGCGGTGCGCAAGCTACTGGCCCGGACCGGTCTGACGATCGACGATTTCGACCTGATCGAATCGAACGAGGCTTTCGCCGCGCAAGCCCTTGTCGTGGCGCAGGAATTGGGCTTCGACCATGCCCGTGCCAACCTGGATGGCGGTGCAATCGCGCATGGCCATCCGGTGGGTGCAACGGGTGCCATATTGACGGTCAAGGCCGCGCATGGCTTGGCCCGCGCGGGCCGGGGCCGCGCGCTGGTTGCGATGTGCGTGGGCGGCGGGCAGGGAATTGCACTCGCTCTTGAAGCGGCCTGAGATTGCAGGCTTACTGTGGGCATCACATCAGAAAGGCCGCAGAATGACTCTCACACTTGACGATGCCCGCACTATCATTTCTGCCACGCGTGCCAAGGGTCGCGAGATGGAACTGAAACCGCTATCGGTTGTGGTGTTGGATGCGGGCGGTCATGTTCTGGCATTCGAGCGCGAAGATGGCGCCGCGCCGGGACGATTCGCGATTGCCCATGGCAAGGCTTATGGTGCCGTCATGCTGGGCATGGCCGGGCGCGCGCAGATGGCACGGGCCGAGGCGCAGGGCTATTTCATGGCCGCCGTGAATGGTGTCTATGGCGGGCAGGTGGTGCCGGTTCCGGGCGGCGTTCTGATCCGCAAAGCTGGCACAGTTATTGGTGCCGTGGGCGTAACCGGTGACACATCCGACCATGACGCGGAAGCGGCCTTGAGCGGGATCGCGGCCGCAGGGTTTGTGGGCGAGGAATAGCGCGCCGGGTCACACAAAAGGGCCGCCGAAGCGACCCTTTTCAATGGTATTTTGCGGGTCTTACTGCCGCGCAATGGCTGCGGCTTGCAGCATATCGTCTGCCGGCACGAAGCCACGGATCATCTGCTCGCCCATCACGAAGGTTGGCGTGCCGGAAATCTGCAAACGCTGTGCCAAGGCCCGGTTGTCCTCGATCACAGCGCTGACGGCGTCGCTTTCCATAAGGTCCACGATATCTGCCAGCGCAAGATCCAGATCGGAGGCCACGTCTTCCAGATAATCCGGCGTGATCGCGCCTTCATATTCCATCAGTTCAACATGCACGCTGTCATAGGCATCTGGCCCGGCAAGCTCCAGCACCGAGATTGCGAACCGCGCGGCCAGTTCCGATTCTGGTCCAAGGATGGGCAGTTCCTTGATAATCACTCGGATATTCGGGTCTTGTTCCAGCAATGCCTTGACCTCTGGCAGCGCGCGTTTGCAAAAGCCGCATTTATAGTCGAGGAATTCGACCAGCGTCACATCGCCATCGGGGTTGCCGCCAACCCAGGACATTGGATCATTAAACAGCGCATCCGCATTGGCCTGCACCAACGCTGCATCCATTTCGCCCTGGCTTTGGGTATTGCGGCGCTCAAATTCCGCCACGGCTTCGAAGATCACTTCGGGGTTTTGCAGCAGATAAGCGCGTACCTGTGCGCCAAATTCCGGGTCCACCGCGTCCGGTGCGGCAGGAACTGCACCGAGCGGCAGTTCGGATTCGGGCGCTTCGGTCGTTTCGGATGCGGCAGTTTCCGTCTGGGCTGCGGTGTCCGGGGTAGGGGCCGCGCCGCCACCCCCGCTGGTCATCACGATCAGGCCCAGTGCAGATGCCGCAAGGCAAGTGCCAATCAGGGCGGAATCGCTCAGGGGTAGGGTCATGTCGGGCTCCTGTCTTCAAACCGTTTCGCGCGGGTGCGCGTCTTTGCACCAGTTAAATCTTGCCATGGCAAGGGAATCAACCCTGAGGCCTGCGACTTTTTCGGCCCGATTGCATCAACTTGCACAATTTCCTGTGTGAGGCAGGTCGCCCCCTTTGCTGCGCTGTCCATCTGGCTTTAGAATGGAGCGGAATTGCAACAGGGTTAATCATGGCACGACTGCGCGGCGTCATTCTGAGCGGGCTTTTTCTGCTGCTGGGCGCGGGTGGCGTGCTGGCGCAGGGCGGTGTGCAGGCGCGGGTGGACCCGGCGGCCAGTTTGCTGGCCCCGACCGACACCGGCGTGACATTGCGCCTGTCGCTTAGCCAGCCTGTGCCTTACCGGCTGCGCCTGTTGCCCAACCCGCCGCGTTTGGTGATGGAATTCAACACGTTGGATTGGCAGGGGCTGGACTGGCCTGCGGTCGACGGGCTGCGCGACTTTCGCGTGGGCCACCGGGGCGATGGTTGGGCCCGGATGGTGCTTGACCTTGGCTTTCCGATGTTGCCGGAAGTTGTCGCGCAAAACGTCGCGCCCGAAGATGGGCGCGCAGAGGTCACGGTCGATCTGCGCCGTGCCACGCTGGAGGCGTTTGAAGCGCGCGCAGCGGATGAGGCGGAATTCGTCGCGCTCTATTCAGACCATCTGCTGCACCCTTTGGCCCAAGCGTCTGCTTCTGTTGATGTCTCACGTCCTTTGCGGATCATGTTGGACCCCGGCCATGGCGGGCTGGACCCCGGTGCCGTGCGCGACGGGCAGTCGGAAGCTGCGATCGTGCTGGACTTCGCGCAGGCGCTGCGCGAGGAACTCTTGCGCCAAGGCGGGTTCGAGGTGCACATGACGCGCGATGCCGACGTGTTCGTGTCCCTGGATGGACGCCTGCGCGCGGCGCGAGATGTGCAGGCCGATCTGTTTCTGTCGCTCCATGCCGATGCGTTGCCCGAAGGTCTGGCAACCGGGACCGTGGTTTACACCCTGTCGGAAGAGGCCAGCGACCAGACCGCCGAAATCCTTGCCGCGCGGCATGATCGCGACGATCTGCTGGCGGGCGTGGACTTGTCGCGCAATACGGATGAGATCGCCTCTGTGCTGATGTCGGTTGCGTGGCAGGATACACGGTTACGCAACGCCGCGCTGGCCGATGCGCTGGTCGAAGGGATTGGCGCAGCAGGTTTGCGCCTGCATTCGCGCCCGGTGCAATCGGGGACGTTTTCCGTCCTGCGCGCGCCCGATATGCCCTCTGCGCTCTTGGAACTGGGCTTTATGTCCAGCCCGCGCGACTTGGCACGACTGCAAGATCCGGAATGGCGCAGCATGATGGCGCGCGCCGTTGCCGATGCGCTGGCCTCGTGGCGAACGCGCGACAGCGCCCGGCGTGCGCTTTTGCAACGCTGACCATTCTGCCAGCTCATGCCCCATAGCCGGTCTGTCCGTTCCGCCTGACATGTCTGAAACATTGGTCGGTATTCGCCGAGACACGGCGCCGAAGTGAAAGCGCGCATATGTGACCCCTAGGCTTTTGACCTTGCCCCATAGCACTTGTATAAGGCCGCATCGGGTAACAAGGTGGTATCGGTGCTGCGCGCGACTTTTTCATTTTTTGGCGGGATTTTCAGTTTCCTGATAACCGGGATGCTGGCGGCGGGGCTGCTGATTGCAGGTGTGTTCTGGCATTATGCCCAAGACCTGCCCAGCCATGAGCAGCTTGCCAATTATGCCCCGCCCTCGATCAGCCGAATCTACTCTGGCGAGGGACGGTTGATTGACGAATTCGCGCAGGAACGCCGCCTGTTCACCCCGATCGAGGATATTCCAGAACGGGTCAAAGCTGCCTTCATTTCCGCCGAGGACCGGAATTTCTACGTCCATGGCGGGTTCGATCTTCGCGCGATCGGGGCAGCGGCCTATCAGGCGGTTGAATCGCGCGGGCGCAATGTGCGCGGCGCCTCGACGATTACCCAGCAGGTTATGAAGAACTTTCTGCTATCGGGCGACCGCACGGGCGAGCGTAAAATCAAGGAATTGATCCTTGCCAGCCGGGTTGAAGGCACGCTGTCGAAGGACGACATTCTGGAGTTGTATCTGAACGAGATTTTCCTTGGTCAGAACAGCTATGGTGTGACCGCTGCGGCCCAGACCTATTTCAACAAGACCCTCGACGACCTAACGATCGAAGAGGCCGCTTTTCTGGCGGCTTTGCCGCAGGCACCGTCCAACTACCATCCGGTCCGCAATTACGACCGCGTCGTGGAGCGGCGTGACTATGTGTTGGGAGAAATGCTGCGCAATGGATATATCGACCGGGTCGAGCATGACCGGGCCAAGGCCCTGCCGCTGCTGACGGTTCAGTCAGGCGATTTTCCAAGCTCGCGTGACGCCCTGCCGCCGCGGGATTACTTCACCGACGAAGTGCGTCGTCAGTTATCGGGCACCTTCGGTGAGGATGAATTCTTCGGGGGTGGGTTAAGCATCCGCGCCACAGTTGACCCAGAGATGCAGGACAAGGCCGCGCATGCGCTGCAACGCGCGCTTGAAGACTATGATCGCGGGCTGGGCGAATTGCGCACCGCAGGCGAAACCATCGCGCCGGACTTGCTGGACCGCGAAGAGGATTGGCGCGCGGCCTTGGCGGACCTGACGCTTGCGCGTGATATCACGCTTGGCAATCGCTGGTACCCTGCCGTGGTGCTGGAGGTCAGCCCGGACCGCGCGCGGCTAGGGATTGAAGCAGTGCCAAGCGACCGGAATGCCCCGCATGTCGTGGAGCGCCCCGATATAAACTGGGCGCGCGGGTCGCTGTCGGACAATCTGAATATTGGCGATGTTGTTTATGTGCGCGCTGTCACGTCGGACGAAGATGGCAGTTTCCAGCGTTGGTCCTTGCGCCAGATCCCCGAAATTCAAGGCGGGTTCATGGCCATGGACGTGAATAATGGCCGCGTGATCGCCATGCAGGGCGGGTTTTCTTATGAGTCGTCGGTGTTCAACCGCGCGACACAGGCGCAGCGCCAGCCGGGCTCTGCGTTCAAACCCTTCGTCTATGCCGCCGCGCTTGATAGCGGGTTCACGCCCGCGACCATCGTCATTGATGCGCCGATTGAAATCGACACAGCGCAAGGCATTTGGCGGCCGACCAATGCCAGCAACCAGTTCTACGGCCCGACGCCGGTGCGCACCGGGATCGAGCGGTCGCGCAATCTGATGACGGTTCGCCTTGCACAAGAGGTGGGTATGGATGTGGTCGGTGGCTATGCCGAACGCTTCGGTGTTTATGACCAAGCGCAGACCTACCTTGCCAATGCGCTGGGCAGTCAGGAAACCACGCTGTTTCGGATGGTTGCCGCCTATGCGATGTTCGCAAACGGGGGCGAACGTGTGGAACCTACGCTGGTGGACCGCGTTCAGGACCGCTACGGGCGCACCATCTACCGGCACGATCAGCGCGACTGCGTGGATTGCAATGAGCCAGGGCTGGTGGAAGGACGCAAACCCTGGATCAGTTCGACCCGCACGCGGGTGATGGATGAGGTCACGGCCTACCAGTTGACCTCTATGATGGAAGGGGTCGTGCAACGCGGCACCGCGGCCAGAACTGTCAATCTGTCCGTACCAACCGCCGGCAAGACCGGCACCACCAATGACGCGCGCGATGTCTGGTTCGTGGGCTACACCTCTAATATCGTGGCGGGTTGCTACCTTGGTTACGATCAGCCCAAACCGCTGGGGCGCGGGGCAGGGGGCGGCAGTATGTGCGGCCCCGTGTTCAACGAATTCATGCAGCACGCCGTCGAGAAATATGGCGGCGGACGGTTCCGCGTTCCCGATAACGGGTATTTTCTGAAAATTGACCGCGTTACCGGTGCGCGCCTGCCCGATGATGCCAGTGGGGCGAATGTTGTGGCAGAGTTCTTCCGTGAAGGCGAAGAGCCGATCTTCGGTCTTGCGGCGATCATCGACGGTGGGTTTGCCATGGGCGGCGATCTGCCCATGTTCGAACCGGGCGAGCAATATGAGGAATTGGAGCGCGAGGATGCCGGGCGTGGCACACCGCCGCCCGCCAGCTTTGGCACCGTCACCACGGGCGGGCTGTATTAGCGCCGCCCGTCTCACGCCCTTGCCCCGCCCGGACCGGCAAGCTATGCACCGGGGTCAATACACGTCTTTGGAAAATGGACCGTCGCAATGCGCTCTGAAACGCTTGGCCTGATCGAGCAGATCCGCAAATCCCTGACCCTGCTGGGACAGCGCATGGATATTGAAACCGCCCCGCACCGGCTGGAAGAATTCGACGCCATGACCGAGAACCCGGACCTGTGGAACGATCCCGCGCGCGCACAAGCCCTGATGCGCGACCGTCGCATGCTATCGGATGCGTTGGAAACCTACCGCTCCATTTCGCAGGAACTGGAAGATCAGACGGGGCTGATCGAACTGGGCGAGGCCGAAGGCGATTCCGATGTTGTGGCCGAAGCCGAGGAAGAATTGCGCAAGCTGGCAAAATCGGCAGGCGAAAAGGAACTCGAGGCGCTGTTGAATGGCGAAGCTGACGCCAATGACACGTTCCTTGAAATCAACGCCGGCGCGGGCGGCACGGAAAGCTGCGACTGGGCGTCGATGCTGGCGCGCATGTATGTGCGTTGGGCCGAAAAGAAGGGCTACACGGTCGAGATGATGTCCGAAAGCGCGGGCGAGGAAGCGGGCATACGCTCTGTCGCCTACAAGATCAGCGGGCATAATGCTTACGGCTGGCTGAAATCGGAATCGGGCGTGCACCGTCTGGTGCGGATTTCACCCTATGACAGCTCTGCGCGGCGTCACACGTCCTTCAGCTCTGTCTGGGTCTATCCGGTTGTCGACGACAATATAGAGATCGAGATCAACCCCTCCGACATCCGGATCGACACATACCGGTCCTCTGGTGCCGGTGGCCAGCACGTGAACACAACCGATTCTGCGGTGCGGATCACGCATATTCCGACCGGGATCGTGACCACCTCCAGCCAGAAATCGCAGCACCAGAACCGCGACATCGCCATGAACGCGCTGAAATCACGGCTGTATGAGATGGAATTGCGCAAGCGGACCGAAGCGATTGAAGCCGCGCATGACGCCAAGGGCGATGCGGGTTGGGGCAACCAGATCCGGTCTTATGTTCTGCACCCTTACCAGATGGTGAAAGACCTGCGCACCGGGCATGAAACCTCTGACACCCAAGGCGTGCTAGATGGCGCGCTTGACGGGTTCATGGGCGCGACCCTGGCGATGGACGTGTCGGGCAAATCGCGCGCAGAGGCGAACGCGACAGATTGACGGACAGAATGTCGCAGCTATCATAGCACCTTTCATTTAAGGGAGAGTGCCATGACGACGACAGAGTTTTCCGACACGTCCCAACCGGCGCGGGTCGCCAAGCTTGGCCCGGACGACCTGCGCGCCGCGCTGCAAGCTGGCTGGGTCGATTTCAAACGCGCCCCTGCTTTTGGTCTGTTCTTTGCCTTGGTCTATGTCGCGGGTGGCCTTGCTTTATGGTTCGGGCTTGGGGCCATGGGTCAGCCTGTTTGGTTTGTTCCAATCGCCGCTGGTTTTCCGCTACTTGCTCCCTTCGCGGCCATCGGCCTCTATGAGGTCAGCCGCAGGTTGGAACGCGACGAGCCGCTGTCATGGCCCCCTGTACTTGCTGCGCTGCGCGGGCGCGGCGATGGACAATTGGCGCTTATGGCCGTGGGTGTGCTGCTTGTCTTCGGCTTCTGGATTATTCTTGCGCGGGGCATTTTTGCAATCTTCATGGCCCAAAGCGGCATTGGTTTTGGCAGTTTGAGCCTGTTGGCCAGCGCCGAAGGTATTGCCATGTTGCTGATTGGCAGCGTCATAGGTGCGATGGTTGCGCTTGCCCTGTTCTCGGTCACGGTCATCGCTTTGCCAATGCTTCTGGATCGCGAGGTCGATTTTGTAACCGCCATGATTACATCGGTCGAAACCGTCCGCCAAAACCCGCGCATTCTGCTGACCTGGGCGGGCATTATCGCGGGGCTGCTGTTTGCGGCCATGATTCCGGCCTTCCTTGGCCTGTTCGTGGTGTTGCCGGTGCTGGGCCATGCAACATGGCACCTATACCGGCGCAGCATTGCGTGACAAAGGTCGGGCAGGTCAGCGGGCCTGCCCTTTAATTTGTCTTGCATGACAGTTTGTCGCAGCCCTATCCTTCCCGAAGGAGGATCAACCATGCCAGACAACGCTACCGCCGTCGCGCCGCCATCCGAAATCCCGGAGCCGCGGAGCATTTCCACACGCGATATCGCAGAGGTGTTGCGCGCTGGCCTGACCGATTTCAGACGCGCGCCCGTGTTCGGTTTGGTGTTTTCCAGCGTATATGTGCTTGGTGGCCTTGTGCTGTATGCCGTGTTCATGGCCTCTGGCCAAAGCTGGTGGTTCATCCCGGTTGCGGTTGGGTTTCCGCTTTTGGCGCCTTTTGCGGCCACCGGCCTTTACGAGGTCAGCCGCAGGTTGGAAACTGGCGCGCCGCTTGACTGGTCCGGCATCCTTGGCTGTGTCTTTGCGCAGAAGGATCGGCAGGTGCCGTCTATGGCTATGGTCATCATGCTGGCCTTTATGTTCTGGGTTTTTGTCGCGCATACGACCTTCGCGCTGTTTTTTGGCCTGCAACCCATCACCAGTTCGACCGCCGATATGCTGTTGAGCAGCACCGGTCTTACCATGCTGGCGGTGGGCGGGGTTGTCGGCGGCGGCATGGCGGCGATCATGTTCGCGCTGACGGTGGTCAGCCTGCCTTTGTTGTTGGACCGTGAGGTTGATTTTATCACCGCTATGATAACGTCGGTGCGCGTGGTCATGACCAATATCGTGCCGATGGCGATTTGGGCTGCGATCATTGCGGCGCTGCTGTTCGTGGCGATGCTGCCAGCCTTCCTGGGGCTGTTTTTGGCCCTGCCGGTGCTTGGCCATGCGACCTGGCATCTGTATCGGCGCGTTTTGCCCTGACAAAGCTTGGCCGCCATTGAAACGATTTGGCCAAAACTGGTCGATAGGTTCAGATTTTGAAACAATGCATGTGGTCTCGGCCCAAAAAACTGCGTGTGGTCATATTTCTGCCTTTTTTTATTGGCAGCGTGAAAGCCTGATGTGTTATGGCTCAGAGCGTGTTTGGGGGTGAGCGGCCCGTGCGTGTTGAGGCGGGCCATTGCACCGGTTTCAAAGCGCACGCAAGGTCGCGCAGCCTATTATGAGGTGGGAATATGCCTGAAGTCATTACGAACGATCTGATTTTATTGTCCGGGAGTGGGGTGGATGCCACCAGTTTTGGCGATACCTATACACACTCGGTCGACCCTGCCTTAACCGAGATGACCGAGATCTTGGACGATGTGACCTTCACCACACCCGACGGCACGGCAACCGATTTGATCGTGATCGGCTCGACAACGACCATCGACGGCGTTGAATATGAAATGACTGAAGCCTACAGCTTCTGGGGTGAATTCACCAAGGTCGACCCGGCCACCGGCGACACGTTCACCGATGGCGGCCAGACCATGGCGCTGACGCTAACGGATGCCTCGGGGAATGAGATTAACATTGTCTCGCCCAGTGACAGTTTCACTTCCGATCCAGCGCAATGGACACCCGGCCTGATAACAGAGATCCGCGTTGCATCGGACCCGTTCCCGACGGATGTGATTGGCGAAGATGACGACGGCAACAAATTGGCAACCGACGATGATATCGAATTTGCCTGTTTCGTGGCCGGGTCGTTGGTCGACACAGAACAAGGGCCAAAGCCTGTGGAACAGATCGCGGTTGGTGATCTGGTTCTGACGCGCGACAACGGGTATCAGATCGTAAATTGGGTTGGGACCCATGCCCAGACCCCGGCGTCGTTTGCGGCGCGGCCTGATTTGGCGGCTGTTGTGGTTGGCAAGGGTGCCTTGGGTGGTGGTCTGCCCGAACGTGACATGCGGGTGTCGCCATGGCACCGCGTGTTGATCTGTGGCCAGCGCGCCGAACTGATGTTCGGCGAGTATGAGGTGCTCGTGCCCGCAGTCCACCTTGTTGGTCAGCCGGGCATCATCCGCGAAACCGCGCCACAGACCTATCTTCATCTCATGTTTGACGACCACCAGATCATCCGCGCCGATGGTGCCTGGAGCGAAAGTTTCCAGCCGGGGGTCAAGACATTGGCAGGGATCGGCGCGGCGCAGCTCGATGAGTTGCTCACGCTTTTCCCGGAACTTGCAGATCAAGCCGGTCAAGAGAACTATGTCTCCGCCCGGTTGTCATTGAAAGAGCATGAGGCGCGCGCGTTGCTCGCCGCCTGATCTTTGGCTGCAAAGCCTGACCCGGTTTAGACCCAGTAAACCTCGCTGCATAGGCGGGGTTTTCTGCTTTCTGACACTCTGACCGCCAGAAGTCTGGTCCATATCTACCTGTCTGAGGGGTGGACACTTCCGGGTAGGCAAGGCAATCTGGCTAAAATAGTCGAAGGATTCCATCATGCCTGCACAAAGCCAGCGTGGCGCCCTGATAACGCTGTTCGCGGTGGTTGGCTGTCTGTGGTTCGGGTTGCACGCGATCGAATATGTCGCCGCCCGCTACGCACCTTTGTCAGCGATCCTGCCCATGCCAGAGGATTACGGTCTTGCCGCGTTGCTGGCAATGGTGCCCGCATGGGCGTCAGGGGCAATTGGCGCGACGGTCTGGATTGGATTGCTTGGGTCCGTCTTGCTTTTGCTGCGCGACCGCGCTGCGGTGATAGTGCTGGCGGTCGCCTTTCTGGCCGCTCTGGTGTCCGTAGTCTGGGGCGTGATGGCGTTGGCAGATGGAATGGGCACGCTGGGCGGTGTCGATGTGGTGCAATTTACCGGCGCGCAAGCCGCGGTGGCCTTTGGCTGCTGGCTTTATGCGCGGCTTTCAAAGCAAGCTGGCACCCTCTGACCCTGCGTCTGATCTGCCATTGAAATCACGCCGGGGTCGAAGATCCCGGCGCAGTCCGTGTTAAAACTGGAGCAAGCCATGTCAATCCGGTCCAACCTCGCCGACGCTATCGGCAATACCCCCCTTATCCGGCTCAACAAGGTCAGCGATGCAACCGGCTGCACCATTCTGGGCAAAGCAGAATTTCTGAACCCCGGCCAGTCAGTAAAGGACCGCGCGGCCCTTTACATCATCCGCGATGCGGTTGCGCGCGGGGCACTGAAGCCGGGCGGCACAATTGTCGAGGGGACGGCAGGCAATACCGGGATCGGCCTTGCGCTTGTCGGCGCATCGATGGGGTTTCGCACCGTTATCGTCATTCCTGAAACCCAAAGTCAGGAAAAGAAAGACATGCTGCGTCTGGCGGGTGCGCAACTGGTAGAGGTGCCGGCAGTTCCCTACAAGAACCCGAACAATTATGTAAAATATTCCGGGCGTTTGGCGGCAGAGCTTGCCAAGACCGAAGCAAATGGCGCGATCTGGGCCAACCAGTTCGACAATATCGCCAACCGACAGGCGCATATTGAAACCACCGGCCCCGAAGTCTGGGAGCAGACCGGCGGCGCGGTAGACGGGTTCATCTGCGCGGTCGGCTCTGGCGGCACGCTGGCCGGTGTTGGCGCCGCGCTTCAGCCCAAAGGTGTCAAGGTCGGGCTGGCCGACCCGGAAGGCGCGGGGCTGTTCAAACTGTATACCGGGCAGGATAATCCGGGTGACTCGATTACCGAAGGAATCGGACAAGGCCGCATCACCGCCAATCTGGAAGGGTTCACGCCCGATTTCAGCGTCCGCGTTCCCGATAGCGAAGCCCTGCCATATGTGTTCGACCTGCTGGCGGAAGAAGGCCTGTGCCTTGGTGGGTCTTCCGGGGTAAATATTGCTGGTGCCGTGCGCATGGCCCGCCATATGGGGCCGGGCCATACCATCGTGACCATCCTGTGCGACTACGGCACGCGCTACCAGTCGAAGCTCTTCAACCCAGAGTTTTTACGCGCCAAAAAGCTTCCGGTGCCAAGCTGGCTTGACCAGCCTGCGCCCGCTTTGCCCGATGTTTCATCGAAGGATATCAGCTAACCCATGGGCTTTGTGCAAAACTTACTGACGATCCTGCTTTTGGGGCTGTTGCCTTTTGGAGCGACCGCACAGACCGTAGAGTCGCCCGCAGCCCCGTCTTTGGGCAGCACCGAAATCGGGGCACCGGATTATAGCGCATGGAACACGCGCGCCGAGGCGATCGAGGCGGAGCTGGAGCAGCCTGATCTGACGGTGGAACGGCTTGAAACCCTGCGTAGCGAGTTGGTTGCCTATCGCACCCGCTTCCAAGAGGCGCGCAACGTCAACGGCCCGCGCATCGAAAGCTTGCGTGCCCAGATAGAAGCGCTTGGCGCCGAACCCGAAGACCCGTCTGGCGAGGCGCCCGAAATTGCAGAGCGGCGCGCTGCACTGGCGGCTGAATTGGCCGCTTTGCAGGCCCCGCGCGCGGCGGCACAAGAAGCTTTCAGCCGGGCAGATGGACTTGTGCGTCGGGTCGACACGCTTTTGCGCGCGCGTCAGGCCGATGTTTTGCTGGCGGTCGAACCTTACCCGTGGAATCCGTCCAACTGGATACCGGCAGCGACGAGTTTGATAGATGCCTCGACCACGGTGGTGCAAGAGTTCAACAACACGCTGAGCAGCGAGTTGCGTATGCGACAACTGCGCGAAAATCTGCCGGTGATTATCGGTCTGCTGGTGTTCGGTGTATTCATCCTGTTGCGTGGGCGTGCTTGGATCGAGCGGCTTGTTCTGGCCATACGTAACGGTGTCATCGGCACACGGGGACTGGTGAATTCGCCCAAGGGACAGCGGCTTTTTGGGCTTGTTCTGTCCTTCAGCCAGGTCATCGTTCCCAGCCTTGCGGTCATCGCGCTATATGTTGCCGCCGAAACCAGCACGCTGCTGGGCGAACGCGGCGGGGCATTGGCAGAGGGTATCGGCCGACTTGGTATCATCTATTTTATTGCGCGCTGGATCGGGCTGTGGCTGTTCCCGTCTTCAGAGACCCTGTATTCGCCGCTTTTGCTAAGCGATGGGCAGCGCACGCAGGGCCGCGTTCTGGTTAACCTTTTGGGGCTGTTCGTCGGGCTGCATGGTGTGGCCTTGGCGGCCATCGGGGGCGTCCGTGCGCCCGCCGCTGCGGTCTCTGTCGTTGCGTTTCCGCTCATCGTGCTGACGGCGATTGCGCTGTTTCGGCTTGGGCAGTTGTTCATCCGACATGCCAAGGCCAACGCGACGTCTGAGCAGGATACCGCGTTCAAAGACCGCGCGATCGGCCTTGTCGGGCGCGCTGCCTTGCCGATCTCGCTGGCCGCGCCCGTGCTGGCCGCGCTTGGCTACCGCAACGCGGCAGAAGCGCTGATTTTTCCAACCATCAAGTCCCTGGCGCTATTCGCGGTGTTGCTACTCCTGTTGCGCCTGATCGAAGATATCTATGATCTGGTCACAAAGCGCCGCGATGATGCGCCCGAACCGCTTTTGCCGGCACTTCTGGGCTTTGTTTTGGCCATCGGCTCTTTGCCTCTCTTCGCGCTGATATGGGGCGTGCGTGGCACAGAGATTTCCGAGTTCTTCGCATTGTTGCTGGAAGGCTTCCAGATCGGGGAAACCCGCATCGCGCCCAGTGCGCTTCTGGTGCTGCTGGTGGTCTTTGCCATCGGGTATTACATCACCCGGCTGTTGCAAGGGGCGCTTGGCGCGACGGTGTTGCCGAAAACCCGAATCGACAAGGGCGGGCAAAAGGCGATTATATCTGGCACCGGATATGTTGGTATCTTCGTGGCGGCGCTGGTGGCGGTGTCGACCGCCGGGATTGACCTCTCTGGCCTGGCAATTGTCGCGGGTGCGTTATCGGTCGGTATCGGCTTTGGGTTGCAGACCATCGTCTCGAACTTCATCTCTGGGCTGATCTTGCTGATAGAGCGGCCCATTGCAGAGGGTGACTGGATCGAGGTCGGGCCAACCATGGGCACGGTGCGCTCTATCTCGGTGCGTTCGACCACCATCGAAACCTTCGACCGAACCGATGTTATCGTGCCCAACACCGATCTGATTGCGGGATCGGTCACGAACTGGACGCGTTACAACATGACAGGGCGCATAATCGTGCCGGTGGGCGTGGCCTATGGCACCGACACGCGGCGCGTGGCGCGTATTCTGCAAGAGATCGGCGATGCGCAACCCTTGGCCCTGCTGGACCCAGCACCAAGCGTGGTTTTCACCGATTTCGGGGCAGATGCGCTGATGTTCGAGCTGCGCATGGTGCTTAGCGATGTCAATCTCGGTGTCTCTGTCCGCACCGAGATCCGACACCAGATTGCCGAGCGTTTCGCGCAAGAAGGGATCGAGATACCCTTTGGGCAGCGTGACATCTGGTTGCGCAATCCTGAAGTTCTGCGGCCCGATTATCGCCCCGACCGAAGTAAAACGCAGCAGGAGGATGGTGCCGAAAAGGTTGCCACCTTGCGGCGCGACGAGCCTATCACCGACGAGCAAGATGGCGCGGCGGATGGTGACGGGCGCTAGCTGCTATCGCAACCAAGGATTCCGGCGTCGACCCGCCGCAGGAATATCGGTTTTCACAAGTGGATATTGCGCCTCCGGGTGCGGCGGATGCCCGTGATTTTGCATCCACAAATCCCGTCCGCCGCGTCGCAGCCATAGCGGGAACGCAAAGACAACGCCCGCGACGAAACCGCCGATATGCGCCCAATAGGCAACCCCGTCATCGGATGCGCTGGGACCAAGCCCGGCAAAAACCTGCATCCCGAACCAGCCGCCCAGAACCAGCCAGGCCGGGATTGGAATAATGCGGAAATAGACGAGCAGAAACAGGAACATGTCGATTCGCGCCCGCGGATAGAACAACAAGTATCCGCCCAGAACACCGGCAATCGCCCCCGAGGCGCCGACCATGGGGACAAAGGAATTCGGTTCGAACATGTATTGGGTCAGCCCGGCCGCAACACCGCAAGCCAAGTAGAAGATCAGAAAGGGAAGGTGCCCCCACGCTTCTTCCATGTTGTCGCCGTAGATCCACAGAAACAGCATGTTGAACGCAAGATGCATGATCCCGCCATGCAAGAATTGGTGGGTCAGCAGCGTATCGTAACCCGTGCCGGAACTCAGGACGGCTGGCACCATACCCCAGCCCATGAAGAGGCGCATGAGCGCCGCCTCATTGGCGAAAAGGCCGTAATAGCTGATAAAGATCAGGATATTCGCGGCAAGCAAAGCGTATGTAACATAGGCACGCTTGCCGCTTGGGTTATGGTCACGCACCGGAATTAGCATGGTCACTCCGGGCAGTAGATAACACCCCGGCCCGCGTGGGCACTGCACGCAGGCCGGGACAAGGTCAGTCCGCCGTCAGCAGGGGCGGCTTGTTTCCGGTGATACGCTTGGCATCCGGGCCACCGATATCAAGCACCAGTTTGCCATCGCGTAAACGGACATGAACCACACCACCCTTGGACAGCTTGCCAAACAAGAGTTCCTCGGCCAGCGGCTTTTTGATATGCTCTTGGATAACACGACCCAGCGGACGCGCGCCCATCTTGTCGTCATACCCCTGTTCGCCCAGCCAATGGGCAGCCTCTTCCGACAGGTCAATTGTGACATTGCGGTCTAGAAGCTGCGCTTCCAGTTGCAGCACGAATTTTTCGACAACCTGCATGATGATGCTGCGCCCCAGCGGCGCAAAGCTGATAACCGCGTCCAGACGGTTGCGGAATTCGGGCGTGAATGTCCGCTCGATCGCGGCAGTATCCTCGCCCTCGCGCCGGTCGCGCCCAAAACCGATAGCGGCCTTGGCCTGTTCCGCAGCACCCGCGTTAGAGGTCATAATCAGGATCACGTTACGGAAATTAACCGTGCGACCGTTATGGTCGGTCAACTGCCCGTGGTCCATGACCTGAAGCAGGATGTTGTACACATCCGGGTGCGCTTTCTCGATCTCATCCAGCAGCAGCACGCAATGCGGATGTTGGTCGACCCCGTCGGTCAGCAGACCGCCCTGATCGAAACCGACATAGCCCGGAGGTGCGCCGATCAGGCGCGAAACCGCGTGTTTCTCCATGTATTCCGACATGTCGAACCGTAAGAGTTCGACACCCAGAATATCAGCCAGTTGCTTGGCGACCTCTGTTTTGCCCACGCCGGTCGGCCCTGCAAACAGGTAGTTGCCGATGGGTTTTTCGGGTTCCCGAAGCCCCGCCCGCGACAGCTTGATGGCCGAGGACAGCGCGTCGATGGCCGGGTCTTGGCCGAACACCACCCGCTTGAGCGAGCGTTCCAGATCGCGCAACACCTCTGCATCGTCCTTGGAGACGCTCTTTGGTGGGATGCGGGCGATCTTGGCGACCACGGCTTCAATCTCTTTTGGAGAGATCGTCTTGCGCCGCTTGGATTCGGCCAGCAGATGCTGGGCGGCACCGGCCTCGTCGATGACGTCGATAGCCTTGTCGGGCAGTTTGCGGTCATTGATATAACGCGCCGACAGCTCCACCGCAGTCTTGATCGCGTCATTGGTGTAGCGAATGTCATGATGCGATTCGAAATGCGGCTTCAGCCCCATCAGGATCTTGATGGTGTCTTCGACCGTCGGTTCGTTCACGTCAATCTTCTGGAAGCGCCGCGACAGGGCGCGATCCTTTTCGAAATGCTGACGGAATTCCTTGTAGGTGGTGGAGCCCATGCAGCGCAGTTTGCCGCCCTGCAACGCAGGTTTCAGCAGGTTGGACGCATCCATCGCGCCGCCGGATGTGGCGCCGGCACCGATGACGGTATGGATTTCGTCGATGAACAGCACCGCGTCGGGGTGGTCTTCCAGCTCTTGCACAACGGCTTTCAGCCGCTCCTCGAAATCGCCCCGGTAGCGGGTGCCGGCCAACAAAGACCCCATGTCGAGCGAGAAAATTGTCGAGCCAGAGAGCACGTCCGGCGTTTCGCCTTCGACGATCTTCTTGGCAAGACCTTCGGCAATTGCGGTTTTGCCTACGCCCGGATCGCCCACCAGAAGCGGGTTGTTCTTGCGGCGGCGGCACAGCACCTGAATGCAGCGTTCCACTTCGGATGCGCGCCCGATCAGCGGGTCCACATCGCCCGCGCGGGCTTTCTTGTTCAGGTCCACGCAGTATTTGCCAAGCGCAGTTTCCTTGGTCTTTTCTTCGCTTTTGACCTGTTCTGCCTGTTCTTCTTCGGCGCCCGAGACCGGTCGCTCTTCGCTGAACTGGCTATTTTTGGCAACGCCGTGAGCAATGAAATTCACCGCGTCATAGCGCGTCATGTCCTGCTCTTGCAGGAAATAGGCCGCGTTGGATTCGCGCTCGGCAAAGATGGCAACCAGCACGTTCGCGCCCGTTACTTCGTTTCGGCCAGAGCTTTGCACATGGATCGCGGCGCGCTGGATGACGCGTTGAAAAGCCGCGGTCGGGACCGCTTCGGACCCTTCGACATCGGTCACAAGTGATGCGAGTTCTTCCTCGATGAATTCGAGCAAGGTGCTGCGCAAGCTGTCGAGATCGACAATGCAAGCTTGCATCACGCGCTTGGCATCCGGCTCGTCAATGAGTGACAAGAGCAGATGTTCCAGCGTTGCGAATTCGTGCCGCCGGGCATTGGCCAAGGCCAAGGCACCGTGGATGGATTGCTCCAGAGTAGTTGAGAATGATGGCACGTCAGACGCTCCTGTTTCCTGGATGGCGGCGGGTTGGACCCGTTGCGCCATGTTCGCCTCATAGTGTTAAACTTCGGTTTTATTCACCATCCTTCAAGTGTTTTTTTAGACAATCGTCGATGTGGCCGTGGTTCCGGGGTAAAAATAATCAGAAACTGTCTTTGCGGGCGCGCAATTCCGCGAATGTTTCGACGTCGCTTGCGCCAGCCATGCCCAGTGCGGCTTTCAGTGCCGGGTCCGCCGCGCGCAGGAAAGGGTTGGTTGCCTTTTCCTCTGCCAAGGTGGCAATCGCCATCGGGGCATTATCGCGGCGCATCCTGTCAAGGCGGGCGATCCGCTCGGCAAGTGCGGGGTTGTCGGCATCCACGCTTTGCGCGAAGGCCGCGTTGCCCGACAGGTAGTCATGCCCCGAACAGATGCGCGTGGCATCGGGCAGGGCGGCAAGTTTGCACAGGCTGTCCCACATCTGCGCGGGTGTGCCCTCGAACAGCCGCCCACACCCCAGCGCCATCAGGCTGTCGGCGGTGAACGCCAAGGCGCTGTCAGGAAAGTGGAACGCGATATGGCCGATAGTGTGGCCCGGAACGTCGATCACGCGGGCGGTTTCGCGGCCAAATTCGATTGTGTCGCCTTCGGCCAGCGCGTGGTCCAAGGCGGGCAGCCGATGCGCATCCGCCGCCGCCCCCCAGACCGTGGCGCCAGTGGCATCGCGCAGTTCAGCCACCCCACCAATATGATCGTGATGGTGATGCGTGATGAAAATATCCGACAGCGCCCAGCCGTTCGCGGTCATGGCATCGACGATGGGCGCGGTCTCTGGCACGTCGACAACGCCGGTGCGGCCGCTGATGGGGTCGTGCAGCAGATAGGCATAGTTATCGGTTAAGCAAGGTACAGCAAGCAGCGTAAGGGGCATGGCGTTTTCCTTTGCTTGGAGTATGGTCTGTTTCAGGTTAGCGTGACAGCGCCGCCCTGTGCAACGAGGTCGGAATGCACCATGACGTGATCGCCCTGCGCGATTTCTATTACACGACGTCGCTGGGACGGGCGGCGCAAAAGGCGTTGCGCGACCATTGCCAGACCTGCTGGCCGGATATGACGGGCAAGGACGTGGCCGGTTTCGGCTTTGCTGTCCCGCTGTTGCGGCCTTGGCTGGCGCCAGCTCGACGGGTCATTGCGCTAATGCCGGCGCAGCAGGGGGTCATGCATTGGCCCGCAGAGGCCGCGAACCATTCGGTCTTGACCGAGGAAACCAATTGGCCACTGGCCACAGACAGCATCGACCGGCTGGTCATGCTCCATGGGCTGGAAGCCTGCGACCGGCCCGCTGCCCTGCTGGAAGAGGCTGCGCGCGTGCTGCGCATGGGCGGTGAGGCGCTGTTTATCCTGCCCAACCGCACAGGGTTGTGGGCCCGGATGGATGGCACGCCATTCGCGCAGGGGCGGCCCTATTCCTCTGGTCAGATCGTGGCATTGCTGCGCGATCACGGGTTCCAGGTTCTTGATAATGGCGGTGCCTTGTTCTTCCCGCCGCGCGACAATCGGCGGTGGCTGCGGTGGGCGATGTGGCTGGAAAGCCTGGGGCAGCGCATGGTTCGTTTGCGGGCAGGGGGCGTGTTGGTGGTGCGCGCGCGTCGCACAGAGGATAGCCCCAGCAATGGGCTTGCGATCAAAGCGCGCCGCCCGTTGCGCATTCTTGACGGGGTTACGCAACCCGCGGGCACGCGTCCCGCCTGGCGTGACGGCGGCAGCCTGGATCGCAGGTCCAGGGGATAGGCGGTGGAATCGTCTTGTCAGGGTGTCGAAATGTCCGTTTTTCGAGCGCAAGACGGATGATAGCGCAAGCGCGTGGCACATTGTCGCATCACGGGGGCAGAATTCGTCCCGGTTTGCCCAGAACAGGTGGCCTTGGCGGTTGCAGCATCACAAGGGCTCTGCTAAACCCGCGCCGATTTCACATGCCGCGACAGCGTTTCCTCCTGGCACCATGCCAAGGCGCTAGACGCGGTACAACCAGATGGAAGGGTGGACGTGTCCGAACCAGCTTCGATCTCCTCCGGCATTGCCGCGCGCTATGCTACAGCCATTTTCGAGCTGTCGAAGGAAGCCAAGGCGCTGAAGGCGCTGGAAAAAGATGTTGACGCGTTGAAAGACGCGCTGGCAGTCAGCGCAGAGTTGCGCAACCTGATCTCTTCTCCTGTCTATAGTCGTGAGGACGTTGCCGCCGCTATCGGTGCCATCGCGGCCAAGATGGGGCTGTCGCAGCCGGTTGCCGGCGGTCTTGGGCTGATGGCAACAAAACGGCGCATGTTTGCGCTGCCGCAGGTTCTGCTCGCATTACGCACCATGATCGCGGATGAAAAAGGCGAGGTCACTGCGGAAGTGGTGTCGGCCAAGCCCTTGTCCAAGGCGCAGCAAAGCGAACTTATGTCTACGCTGAAAGCGCGCGTGGGCAAGGAAATCAAACTCGAAACATCCGTCGATGAGTCCCTCATCGGCGGTCTTGTCATCAAGGTGGGCTCGCAAATGATCGACACGTCGATCCGCGCGCAGCTCGCGGCCCTCAAGAACAGCATGAAAGAGGTCGGATAAATGGGTATCCAAGCTGCTGAGATTTCTGCAATCCTGAAAGAGCAGATCAAGAACTTCGGTCAGGATGTCGAAGTCGCCGAAGTGGGCCGCGTGCTCTCTGTGGGCGACGGTATTGCCCGTGTGCATGGTCTGGACAATGTTCAGGCTGGCGAAATGGTCGAATTCCCCGGTGGTGTGCGCGGCATGGCGCTCAACCTCGAAGCTGACAATGTCGGTATCGTTATTTTCGGCGATGACCGTGGCATTAAAGAAGGCGACACCGTCAAGCGCACCAAGTCCATCGTGGACGTGCCGGTTGGCGACGAGCTTCTGGGCCGCGTTGTTGACGGTCTGGGCAACCCGATCGATGGCAAGGGCGAAATCAAGACATCGAAGCGTTCGGTCGCTGACGTCAAAGCGCCCGGCATCATCCCGCGTAAATCGGTGCATGAGCCGATGGCAACCGGCCTGAAATCCGTGGACGCCATGATCCCGGTTGGCCGTGGCCAGCGCGAACTTATCATTGGCGACCGTCAGACGGGCAAAACCGCCGTTGCGCTTGACACGATCCTGAACCAGAAATCCTACAACGAGGCTGCGGGCGACGATGAGAGCAAGAAGCTCTACTGCGTTTACGTTGCAATCGGTCAGAAGCGGTCGACCGTTGCGCAGTTGGTGAAGAAGCTGGAAGAAACCGGCGCGATTGACTACACGATCGTGGTGGCCGCAACCGCGTCCGATCCGGCACCGATGCAGTTCCTCGCGCCCTATGCTGCAACTGCGATGGCAGAGCATTTCCGCGACAATGGCCGCCATGCGCTCATCATCTATGATGATTTGTCCAAGCAGGCTGTGGCTTACCGTCAGATGTCGCTCTTGCTGCGCCGCCCGCCGGGCCGCGAAGCATACCCCGGCGACGTGTTCTATCTGCACTCCCGCTTGCTGGAGCGTTCGGCCAAGCTGAATGAAGATCACGGTGCAGGGTCGCTGACCGCGCTGCCGATCATCGAAACCCAGGGCGGTGACGTGTCTGCCTTTATTCCGACCAACGTGATCTCGATCACCGACGGTCAGATCTTCCTCGAAACCGAACTGTTCTACCAGGGTATCCGCCCGGCTGTGAACACCGGTCTGAGTGTTAGCCGTGTGGGCTCTTCAGCGCAGACCAACGCGATGAAATCGGTCGCAGGCCCGGTCAAGCTGGAACTGGCGCAATACCGCGAAATGGCGGCGTTCGCGCAGTTCGGGTCCGACCTTGATGCGTCTACTCAGAAACTGCTGAACCGTGGCGCGCGCCTGACCGAGCTTATGAAGCAAGATCAGTATTCGCCCATGACCAACGCCGAAATCGTCTGTGTCATCTATGCGGGCACGCATGGCTATCTGGACAAGATTGATGTCAAGAAAGTCGGCGCTTTCGAAGCTGGGCTGCTCGCGCATCTGCGTGGTAACCATAAAGCGCTTCTGGAAGATATGACCGTCAATGACCGCAAGGTGAAGGGCGAGTTGGAAGAGAAAATCCGCGCAGCACTTGACGAATTCGCGAAAGATTTCGCCTGAGGGCGTTGAGAGGACAAGCGTATGCCTAGCCTCAAGGACCTGAAAAACAGGATCGCCAGCGTCAAGTCGACGCGGAAGATCACCAAAGCCATGCAGATGGTCGCGGCGGCGAAACTTCGCCGCGCCCAGGAAGCCGCGGAAGCCGCGCGGCCCTATGCCGACAAGATGGCGGATGTCGTGAACGGTCTTGCAGCTTCGGTTGCAGGATCGGACATGGCGCCAAAATTGCTGGCGGGAACCGGCAGCGACAAAACCCATCTGCTGGTCGTCATGACCGCAGAGCGGGGGCTGTGCGGTGGTTTCAACTCATCCATCGTGAAATTGGCGCGGATGCACGCCAACAAGCTGGTGGCCGAGGGCAAGACCGTCAAAATCCTGACCGTCGGCAAGAAGGGCCGCGAACAGCTCAAGCGCGATCTGGGGGCCCATCTGGTCGCCCATGTCGACCTGAGCGAGGTCAAGCGCGTCAGCTACGAGAACGCAGCAGATGTGGCGAACAAAGTGTTCGACATGTTTGACGCGGGCGAGTTCGACGTGGCGACGATCTTCTTCAACCGGTTCGAAAGCGTTATCAGCCAGGTTCCGACCGCCACGCAGGTTATTCCTGCCGTGGTCCCGGAAGGTGCCGATGCCAACATGCTTTACGATTACGAACCGTCGGAAGAAGCGATCCTTGCCGACCTGCTGCCGCGCGCAGTGACCACGCAGATCTTCACCGCTCTTCTGGAAAACGGCGCCTCTGAACAGGGCGCGCGGATGTCCGCAATGGACAACGCGACCCGCAACGCTGGCGACATGATCGACCGTCTGACGACCGAGTATAACCGCTCGCGTCAGGCCTCGATCACGAAAGAGCTTATCGAGATCATTTCGGGCGCCGAGGCGCTCTGACGAACCCGGAGAAATAGACAATGGCTTCAAACGGCAAAATAGTGCAGGTCATCGGCGCTGTCGTCGACGTGCAGTTCGACGGCGAATTGCCCCCCATTCTGAACGCGCTGGAAACCGACAATAACGGCAAGCGACTGGTTCTGGAAGTGGCGCAGCATTTGGGCGAAAGCACCGTGCGCACCATCGCCATGGACGCAACCGAAGGATTGGTGCGCGGTCAGGCCGTGACCGACACGGGCGAGCCGATCATGGTGCCCGTGGGCGACGCGACCCTGGGCCGCATTCTGAACGTGGTCGGCGAACCCGTGGATGAAGGCGCGCCGCTGGAGAAAGCCGAGCGCCGTGCGATCCACCAGCCAGCCCCCGGTTTCGCGGCACAATCGACGGAATCCGAAATTCTTGTCACCGGCATCAAGGTCATCGACCTGCTGGCACCCTATTCCAAGGGCGGCAAGATTGGCCTGTTCGGCGGTGCCGGTGTGGGCAAGACGGTTCTGATTATGGAACTTATCAACAACATCGCCAAGGTGCACTCGGGCTATTCCGTGTTCGCCGGTGTGGGGGAGCGCACCCGTGAAGGGAACGACCTCTATCACGAGATGATGGAATCGGGCGTTATCAACATCGACAACCTGTCCGAGTCGAAAGTGGCGCTGGTCTACGGCCAGATGAACGAGCCTCCCGGTGCGCGTGCGCGTGTGGCCCTGACCGGTCTGACGCTGGCAGAGCAGTTCCGCGACCAGTCGGGCACCGACGTTCTGTTCTTCGTGGACAATATCTTCCGCTTCACGCAGGCCGGGTCCGAAGTGTCCGCACTTCTGGGTCGTATCCCCTCCGCTGTGGGCTATCAGCCAACGCTGGCGACCGACATGGGGCAGTTGCAGGAACGCATCACCTCGACCAAGTCGGGGTCCATCACCTCTGTGCAGGCTATCTACGTGCCTGCGGATGACTTGACCGACCCTGCGCCTGCAACGTCGTTCGCCCACCTTGACGCTACCACGGTGTTGTCGCGCGCGATTTCGGAACTGGGCATCTATCCGGCTGTGGACCCACTTGATAGTAACTCGCGCCTGATGGACCCGACCTATATCGGCGAAGAGCATTACAATGTTGCCCGCGATGTGCAGGGTGTCTTGCAGCGTTACAAGTCGCTTCAGGACATTATCGCAATCCTTGGCATGGACGAACTGTCGGAAGAAGACAAACTGACGGTGGCTCGCGCCCGGAAAATCCAGCGCTTCCTGTCGCAGCCCTTCGACGTGGCCAAGGTCTTTACCGGGTCTGACGGCATTCAGGTGCCGCTGGAAAAAACCATTGCTTCTTTCAAGGCTGTGGTTGCCGGGGAATACGACCACCTGCCGGAAGGTGCGTTCTACATGGTCGGTGATATCGACGATGTGATCGCCAAGGCAGAAAAGATGGCGGCTGCGGCCTAAACGTGGTTCGGCGTTCGGGGGCGGCACATGCCGCCCCGGACCTGCCAAATGGAGGGCCGTATGGCTGATATGTTCCAATTCGATCTGGTCAGCCCAGAGCGCAAACTGGCCTCTGGTCAGGCGCGGGCTGTGCAGATCCCCGGTGCTGATGGCGACTTGACCGCCATGCCCGACCACGCGCCCACCATCACCACCCTGCGCCCCGGCGTGTTGGTGGTTGAAGGGGCATCCGGCGAAGAGCGTTTTGTCGTGACAGGTGGTTTCGCAGAAATCAGCCCGGATGCGACGACGGTTCTGGCCGAGCGTGCTTACCCTGCGGCCGGCGAAGAAGCACGCGCGGCATTGCAGGCTATCCTGGAAGATGTGCGCGCCAAGGCTGACGCGGCATCGGGTGCGGATAAAGACGCATTCGACAAGACCGCCGACGATTTGGCAAAGGCGATCGAGGGGCTGTAAGCCTCTGGAATTCTTTAAAAATATGAAACCCCGGTCCGAGAGGAGCGGGGTTTTTTATGGGCTAGAGAGCGCCAAGTGACGTCGCGCGCGGTGGCGCTGCAACGGTGGTTCTGTGCAGTTTATGGTAGCCGAATCCGTAGATCACTCGACCGATTGTGCGAACTGCAACCACAGCGCCGCCGCTCCGGGGCGCGACGACGCTTGGCGCGGCGGGCTATAGCCCTTGTTCCGCGCCCCAATACCTCAGATCATTTCAAAACAACGAGCGCGTGTTTTTTCTTGCCCACACTCAATTTCATTGGCTCTTGCAGGTCGTTTGCGTGAACGATCTGGGCGGCATCTGTGACGAGCGCATCGTTTGCTCTTGCCGCATTTTCAGAGATCAGACGCTTCACATCTTTGCCTGACTTTGCGAGCGAGGCGAGGACGAACATGCGCACGATTGAGATGCCCTCTTGCAACTCATCGCGGGAGAGCGTCAGCGTCGGCAGATCATCTCCCGCGCCGCCTTTCTCGAACACCTCGCGCGCCGTGGCTTCTGCTGCGGCGGCGGCCTCGGTGCCATGGCACAAACTCGTCACCTCATTGGCCAGAATAATCTTGCCCGCGTTGATCTCGGACCCTTCCAGCGCGCCAAGGCGATCACATTCCGCGACCGGCAATTCGGTGTAAAGTTTCAGGAACCGCCCCACATCGGCATCGGTTGTGTTGCGCCAGAATTGCCAGAACTCATAGGGCGACAGCATATCGGCATTCAGCCAGATCGCGCCGCCTTGGGATTTGCCCATCTTGCGCCCGTCCGACGTGGTCAGAAGCGGGGTCGTCAGTCCGAAGATCTGCGCGTCGGCCATGCGGCGTGCAAGGTCGATGCCATTGACGATATTGCCCCATTGGTCCGACCCGCCCATCTGCAACAGGCACCCATGACGGCGATTGATCTCTACGAAATCATAGGCTTGCAGGATCATGTAGTTGAATTCAAGGAAAGACAGCGACTGCTCGCGGTCCAGCCGGGATTTTACGCTCTCAAAACTCAGCATCCGGTTGACCGAGAAATGCCGCCCCACATCGCGCAGGAAATCGAGGTAGTTCAGGCCGTCCAGCCATTCGGCATTGTTCAGCATGATCGCGCCGGACGCAGAGTCATCATAGCGCAGGTATTTGGCAAAAACCTGCTGCATCCCGTTGATATTGCTGTCGATCGCGGCTGCATCCAGCAAGGGGCGCTCGTCCGAGCGAAACGACGGATCGCCTACCTTGGTCGTGCCGCCGCCCATCAGCGTGATCGGCCTATGGCCGGTTTTCTGCAACCAGCGCAGCAGCATGATGTTCAGCAAATGCCCCACATGCAGCGATTTCGCTGTGGCGTCATAACCGATATAAGCGGGCACGACGCCCTTTAGCAAAGCCTCATCCAGCCCTTGCAGGTCGGTGCAGTCGGCCAGAAAGCCGCGCTCGACCAAGGTTATCAGGAAATCCGATTTCGGCGTGTAGGTCATTTTTGCTTGTCCCGGACAACAGATTGCGCGTTTCTATACGCGCGCAGCGGGACAAGGGAAAGCCCATGTTGAAACAACAGGTCACACGGGCCTTGGGGCTGATGTCGGGCACATCGCTGGATGGGGTTGATGCGGCCATGCTCGACACGGATGGCGAGACGATTTTCGGATTCGGGCCGACCGCCTTTCGGCCCTATAGCCCCGAAGAACGCACCGCGTTGTTTGCCGCGCAAGGGCTGTGGCAAAACGATCCGGGTGTGGAACCGGTGGCCGAGTTGATCGAGACCGCCCATGCCGAAGTGATGGCGCGGTTTTCCGGCGTCCAGATCGTCGGGTTCCATGGCCAGACCCTGGCGCATGACCCGGCCGGGCGGCGCACGCATCAAGCAGGCTCTGGCGCGGTGTTGGCAATGGTCGCGGGGTTGCCAGTGGTCTGGGATTTTCGCAGTTCCGACATACAATTGGGCGGGCAGGGCGCGCCCTTGGCCCCGTTCTACCATTTCGCATTGGCCAAATATCTGGGGGCCAAGGAACCGCTGGCATTTCTGAATTTGGGCGGCGTCGGCAACCTGACCTATGTGAACCCAAGCCATGACCGCCCCGAAAGCTCTGGCGCTCTGCTGGCCTTTGACACTGGCCCCGCCAATGCGCCGATGGATGACCTGTGCCAGATGCGGCTGGGTCAGCCGCGCGACACGGGCGGCATATTGGCCGCCAAGGGCACCGCAGATGACGCGCTGGTCGCGGGATACCTCGCCGAAAGCTACTTCCGGCGCGTCCCGCCAAAGTCGTTGGACCGCGCGACCAACTTGGTCGACCGTGTTGCCCATCTGGGCACGTCCGATGCTTTGGCCACGTTGGCGGCCTGTGCGGCGGGGGCGGTGGCCGCAGGTTTTGAACACCTGCCAGATGCGCCCATACGATTGTTGGTCTGCGGTGGCGGGCGGCATAATCCAGAGCTTATGCGGCGCATTGCAGGGCTTGTGCCGTCTGACGTGCTGCCGGTCGAGGACGTTGGCCTGAATGGCGACATGCTGGAAGCGCAGGCTTTTGCATATTTGGCTGTGCGCGTCGCGCGCGGTCTGCCGACATCTTGCCCTAGCACGACCGGGGTTGCTGCCGCTGTAGGTGGCGGTCAGATCAGCCATCCCTGATTTACTTTAAGCTTAAAATTTTAGGCTTGAAATAAATGGCCACCTGGCGCAGCATCATGATTGGGAATCATGCAAGCAAGGGGGGATCATGCGGATTGCATGTCTGGGCGGCGGACCGGGAGGGCTGTATTTCGCGATCTCGATGAAGCTGCGCAACCCGGCGCATGAAATTACCGTATACGAACGCAACCGCGCCGATGACACTTTTGGCTGGGGCGTGGTTTTATCCGACGAAACATTGGGTAACCTTGCCGCAAATGACCCGGTGAGCGCCAAGGCGATCCGTGCCCATTTCGCCTATTGGGACGACATTGCGCTGGTCAAGTCGGGCAGGCGGGTGGTGTCCTCTGGCCACGGGTTTTGCGGGATCGGGCGCAAGCAATTGCTGCTTTTGTTGCAGGACCGCGCGCGCGATTTGGGCGTAAAGCTGGTGTTTCAGACAGAGGTGGCCAGTGCCGAGGATCTGGCTGCCACGCATGATCTGGTCGTGGCCTGTGACGGGCTGAATTCGCGCACCCGCACGCAATTTGCCGATCATTTCCAGCCAGATATCGACCTGCGCGAATGCCCTTTCGTGTGGCTGGGCACGCATCAGACCTTTTCGGACGCTTTCACCTTCATATTCGAGCAAACCGAACACGGTTGGGTCTGGGCCCACGCCTATCAATTCGATGACAGCACCGCGACCTTCATCGTGGAATGTGCGCAAGCGACCTATGACGCCTTTGGTTTTGAACACATGACCAAGGAAGACAGCATCGCCACCTGCGAACGCATTTTCCGCGACCATCTGGGCGGGCATAGCCTGATGAGCAATGCGGGCCATGTGCGCGGCTCTGCCTGGATACGCTTTCCGCGCGTGCTGTGCGCACGCTGGAGCAAAGATAATATCGTGCTGTTGGGCGACGCGGCGGCGACGGCGCATTTCTCCATTGGGTCGGGGACAAAACTGGCGCTCGAATCGGCGATTGCACTGGCTGAACTTGTTCACACGCAACCTGATTTGCCATCGGCCTTTGCCAGATACGAATCCGAGCGGCGCTTGCAAGTGCTGCGTCTGCAATCGGCAGCGCGCAATTCGCTGGAATGGTTCGAACAGGTCGAACGCTACCTGCATATGGACCCGGTGCAACTGAACTATTCGCTGCTGACGCGCAGCCAGCGGATCAGCCATGAAAACCTGCGCGCGCGCGACAAGGCCTGGCTGGAAAGCGCCGAACGCTGGTTCCAGACCCGCGCGGGCGTGGCGGCAGATGCCCCCCTGCGCGCGCCCATGTTTACGCCGTTCAAACTGCGCGGCATGGCGCTGAAAAACCGCATCGTGGTGTCGCCCATGGCGCAATACAAGGCCGTAGATGGCTGCCCGACCGATTGGCACATGGTCCATTATGGCGCACGCGCTACGGGTGGGGCCGGGCTGGTTTACACGGAAATGACCTGCATTTCGCCCGAAGGGCGGATCACGCCGGGCTGCACCGGGCTATATGACCCAGCGCATGAAGCGGCATGGGCGCGGATTGTCGAGTTCGTTCATTCTGAGAGCGACGCGAAAATCTGCGCCCAGATCGGGCATTCGGGGCGCAAAGGGTCAACCCAACTGGGGTGGCAGACGATGGACGCGCCCCTGGCGACAGGCAACTGGCCGGTGATGAGCGCGTCGGCCATTCCATGGGGCAAGGACAGCCAGACCCCGCAGGAGATAACCGGGGCCGATATGGACCGGGTTTGCGCGCAATTCGTGGCCTCGGCAGGGATGGCTGCGCGCGCGGGCTTTGATATGCTGGAGTTGCACGCCGCGCATGGCTATTTGTTGTCCAGCTTCCTGTCGCCCGTCTCGAACATTCGGACCGACGCCTATGGCGGTAGCCTGGAAAACCGCCTGCGCTACCCATTGGAGGTGTTGCAGGCCGTGCGCGCGGTCTGGCCTGAGGAGAAGCCGCTCTCGGTGCGCATATCGGCTACCGACTGGATGGGCGACGCAGGGGTAACGCCCGACGAAGCCGTGGCGATTGCAAAAGCCTTCCACGCCGCCGGGGCCGACCTGATCGACGTGTCGGCAGGGCAAACCACGCCAAAGGCGAAGCCTGTCTATGGCCGCATGTTCCAGACGCCGTTTTCTGACCGCATCCGCAACGAAGGGGGCGTGGCGACCATGGCCGTGGGCAATATTTATGAAGCCGACCATGCAAATTCCATCCTGCTCGCAGGCCGCGCCGATCTGGTGGCGGTGGGCCGCCCGCATCTGGCCAACCCGGCATGGACCTTGCATGAAGCCGCCCGCATTGGCGATCGCGCGGCGCCTGACTGGCCCTTGCCCTATCTGGCAGGGCGCGACCAGATGTGGCGGCTGGCCGACCGCGAGACAGAGACGGTGCGCGCATGAGTGTTGCGGGCCGTCATATCGTCGTCACCGGCGGCGGCACCGGGGTGGGCCGCGCTTTAGCGTTGGCTTTTGCGCATGCGGGTGCCCGCGTGACCATCATGGGCCGGCGTGAAGCCCCCCTGCGCGAGGTCGCCCGCCAACACCGCGAAATCGGCTATGCGCTGTGTGATGTGACCGACCACGCCTCGGTTCAGGCAGCCTTTAGGCAGGCGCGCGGCTTGAATGGTGCGGTCACGGTCGCTGTTGCCAATGCGGGCGCGGCCGAAAGCCTTCCGTTTTCGCGCATGACGCCCGACCATCTGCAAGCCATGCTTTCGGTCAATCTGGGGGGCGTGGTCAATACATGGCAAGCTACGCTTGACGGCATGAAGACGGAAGGCTGGGGGCGCTGCATCGCCATTGCCTCGACCGCCGGGCTGAAGGGCTATGCCTATGCCAGCGCCTATGCAGCGGCCAAACACGCAGTTGTCGGCCTGACACGCTCACTGGCGCTGGAACTGGGCCAAAGCGGCGTGACGGCGAATGCAATCTGTCCCGGTTTCATTGAAACGCCGCTGCTGGAGCGGTCGATAGAAACCATCACCGCCAAAACCGGGATGAGCGTGGAGGAAGCCCGCGCCAGCCTGATCGCGGCCAATCCGCAAGGCCGGTTTATCCAACCCGACGAAGTTGCAGGCGCGGCCTTGTGGCTGTGCTCTGATGCGGCGGCGTCGGTGAATGGCCATGCCCTTAGCCTGTCGGGGGGCGAGGTATGAGCCAGACAAAGACCCGTCAGCCCCCCTCATCCCTATCAAAAGATCGCCTGCGCCTGTGGCTGCGGCTGCTGAAAGTGACCGGCCATGTCGAAGGCGAATTGCGCCGCCGCTTGCGCAGCGATCACGCTACGACTCTGCCGCGCTTCGATGTGATGGCCGCGCTTGCGCGCCACCCCAAGGGGCTGCGGATGAGCGAGTTGTCTGATTTCCTGCGCGTGTCGAACGGGAATGTCACGGGCATCGTGGATCGCCTGACAGAGGAAGGGCTTGCGCTGCGCGTCGCCGTCGAAGGCGACCGGCGCGCGCAACTGGCGCGGCTGACGCCTGCGGGCGAAGCGGCTTTTGCAGAGCTTGCCACCGCGCATGAGGCATGGGTCAATGAATTGCTGGGCACGCTTGACGCGCCGATGATCGAGCAGGCGTTCGACCTGCTCACCCGGATAGAACACCGCGAGACGGAGCGCCCATGACCGACACGCCTGACCATTTCCTATGCGAGGTAAAGGACGGCATTGCCCGGTTGCGCCTGAACCGCCCCGACCGCAAGAATCCGCTGACCTTTGAAAGTTACGCTGAATTGCGCGACTGGTTCCGCAATGTGCCCTACCGCGATGATGTGCATGCCGTGGTCATCTTGCCCAATGGCGGCAATTTCAGTTCCGGCGGCGATGTGCATGACATTATTGGCCCGCTGACCCGCATGGGGATGAAAGACCTTTTGGGCTTCACCCGCATGACGGGCGATGTGGTCAAGGCTATGCTGGGCTGCCAAAAACCCATTATCGCGGGTGTCGATGGGGTTTGTGCTGGTGCGGGCGCGATCCTCGCCATGGCGAGCGATCTGCGCATCGGCACGCCTGCGGCCAAGGTCGCGTTCCTGTTCAACCGCGTGGGGCTTGCAGGCTGCGACATGGGCGCTTGCGCCATGCTGCCGCGCCTGATCGGGCAGGGGCGCGCGGCGGAACTGTTGTATCTGGGGCGCTCCATGTCGGCGGATGAAGGGCTGAATTGGGGCTTTTACAACAAGTTGAGCGACGATCTTGAGGTGGATTGTCTGGATTGGGCCGCGCACATTGCCAGCGGCCCCACCTTCGCCAATGCCATGACCAAGACCATGCTGGCGCAGGAATGGTCCATGTCGCTGGAACAGGCCATTGAATCGGAAGCGCAGGCGCAGGCGATCTGCATGCAAGGCAACGACTTTCGCCGCGCCTATGAGGCATTTGCCGCCAAGCGCAAACCGGTGTTTGAGGGGGATTGATGGCGGATCGTAGCTTCCTTGACTGGCCGTTTTTCGATCCGCACCACCGCGAATTCGCGGCGCGGTTGGATGAGTGGGCCACGGGCGCGCTGGCGCATGTCGACCACGCCGACACAGACGCCGCGTGCCGGGCGCTTGTGCGCGCGCTGGGGCAGGATGGCTGGTTGCAGCATACGGCCTCCGAGACGGGCGTTCTGGACCTGCGCGCCCTGTGCCTGACCCGTGAAATCTTGGCGCGCCACGATGGCTTGGCCGATTTCGCCTTTGCCATGCAGGGGCTTGGCACCGGGGCGATAACCCTGTTCGGCACGGAGGCGCAGAAAGCCGAATGGCTGCCGCGCACCCGCACGGGCCGTGCGATCGCGGCTTTTGCGCTGACCGAACCGGGGTCTGGGTCAGACGTGGCCAATGGCACGCTGTCCGCTATCCGCGACGGTGACGATTACATCCTGAACGGCGAGAAGACATGGATCTCCAATGGCGGGATTGCCGATCTTTACACGCTCTTTGCCCGCACGGGTGAGGGGCCGGGCGCGCGCGGGTTGTCAGCCTTTATCGTGACGCCCGACATGCCGGGCTTCGACGTGGCCGCGCGGTTGGACACCATTGCACCGCACCCGCTGGCGACCTTGCGCCTGACCGAGTGCCGCGTGCCTAGCCGCGCCATGATCGGCGCGCCGGGGCAGGGGTTCAAGATTGCCATGTCGGTTCTGGACATGTTCCGCACCACGGTGGCCGCTGCCGCCTTGGGCTTTGCCCGGCGCGCGCTGGATGAGGCATTGAGCCGCGTCACCACCCGCCATGTGCAAGGCGCGCCGCTGATCGACCTGCAAATGGTGCAAGGCCATATCGCCGATATGGCGCTGGAGGTGGATGCAAGCGCGCTTCTGACCTACCGCGCGGCATGGACCAAGGACATGGGCGCGCCGCGTATCACGCGCGAGGCGGCGATGGCCAAGCTATATGCAACCGAGGCCGCGCAAAAGGTCATCGACCGCGCCGTGCAACTGCATGGCGGCGATGGGGTGCGCAGCGGGCAGATGGTGGAACGGCTGTATCGGGAAATCCGGGCGCTGCGTATCTATGAGGGCGCAAGCGATGTGCAGCGTGTGATTATTGCCCGCCAAGCGCTGGAGGGGCATCATGTCTGACGCTTACGACCCGGCGCATGAAGGGGCACAGATGGCCTTTGACGGGCGCATGTCCTATGCCGACTATCTGGGGTTGGACAAGGTTCTGTCCGCGCAGGCCCCGATTTCGGACGCGCATGACGAGATGTTGTTCATCATCCAGCACCAGACATCCGAGTTGTGGATGAAGCTGATGCTGGCCGAGTTGGACGCCGCGCGCAAGGATTTGGCCGCCGACCGACTTGCCCCGGCGTTGAAACTGTTGGCGCGGGTCGCGCGGATCATGGAACAGCTTAATTCCGCATGGGATGTTCTGCGCACCATGACGCCGTCGGATTACACCACGTTCCGGGAAAAACTGGGACAATCGAGCGGCTTTCAGTCTTGGCAATACCGGATGATCGAATACCGGCTGGGCAATCGTAACCCGGCAATGATGCGCCCGCATGTCCATGTCCCCGCGGTTCAGGCCGCATTGCAAGAGGAACTGGCGCAGCCCTGCCTATACCAGACGGTGCTGGGGTTGGCGGTGCGGATGGGCCATGCGCTGCCCGATGCAGCCCTTGCACCGCGCCAGACGCCCGCGCCGTCCATTCCAGAAGTGCAGGCGCTTTGGGCCAAGGTCTACCGCGATCCTGCGGCGCATTGGGCGCTTTACGAGTTGGCCGAGAAACTGGTTGATCTGGAAGATTACTTCCGCCGCTGGCGGTTCAACCATGTCACCACGGTTGAACGTGTCATCGGGCTGAAAACAGGCACCGGTGGCACGGGCGGGACAAGCTACCTGCGCCGGATGCTGGACGTGGTGCTGTTTCCCGAATTGTGGAATGTGAGGACAGAGCTATGAGCGATCTGCGTCCCTCTGCACATCTGGACAGCTTTGCGCGGGATGCGCTGCCGCCTCAAGAACATTGGCCGGACCTGCTTTTGGACGGGTTCACCTACCCCGACCGGCTGAATGCCGCGGTCGAGTTGACCGATGCCATGGTCGCGCGCGGCTTTGGCGATCATACCGCGCTGGTGGGCAACGGGCGCCGGCGCACCTACAAGGAATTGACCGACTGGACCAACCGCCTTGCGCACGTTTTGGTGGATGATCTGGGTGTGAAACCCGGCAATCGCGTGTTGATCCGGTCGGCCAACAACCCCGCAATGGTGGCCTGCTGGCTGGCCGCGACCAAAGCGGGCGCGGTGGTGGTGAACACCATGCCCATGCTGCGTGCGGGCGAGTTGGCCAAATATATCGACAAGGCCGAGATTGAATTCGCGCTGTGCGACACGCGGTTGATGGATGACATGACCACCTGCGCGCATGACAGCCGGTATCTGAAAACCGTCGTCGGGTTTGACGGCACATCGAACCATGACGCCGATCTGGACCGAATGGCGCTGGAAAAGCCCGTGCGGTTCGAAGCGGTCGATACTGCCCAAGACGATGTGGCGTTGTTGGGGTTTACCTCTGGCTCTACCGGAGAGCCGAAAGCCACGATGCATTTTCACCGCGATATTCTGATAATCGCGGATGCCTATGCACAAGAAGTGTTGCAGGTCACGCCAGAGGATGTGTTCGTCGGATCGCCCCCTTTGGCGTTTACCTTCGGGCTTGGCGGCTTGGCGGTATTTCCGCTGCGGTTCGGGGCATCTGCGGTGTTGTTGGAAAACGCGTCGCCCCCGAACCTGATAGAGATCATCACCCGCTACCGCGCCACGATCTGCTTTACCGCACCGACCGCCTACCGTGTCATGCTGCGTGCGATGGCAGACGGGGCGGATTTGTCGAGCCTGCGCATTGCCGTATCGGCGGGCGAAACCCTGCCTGCGCCTGTTTATGACGACTGGTTGCGCGCCACCGGCAAACCCATGCTGGACGGGATCGGGGCCACGGAAATGCTGCATATTTTCCTGTCGAACCGGCTGGAGGACCACCGCCCCGCCTGCACCGGCAAACCCGTGCAGGGCTACAGCGCCCGCGTGGTCGATGCGGAGGGCAACCCCGTGCCACCCGGCACGATGGGGCGGCTGGCGGTGCGTGGCCCGACCGGGTGTCGCTACCTGAATGATGCGCGGCAGGGCAACTATGTGCAGGATGGCTGGAACATTACCGGCGATACATTCGTGATGAATGAGGACGGCTATTTCCACTTTGCCGCGCGCAATGATGATATCATCCTGTCGGCAGGCTACAACATTGCCGGGCCAGAGGTGGAAGCCGCACTTCTCGCCCATGCCGCCGTTGCTGAATGCGCCGTCATCAGCGCGACAGACCCGGAGCGCGGCGCGGTGGTTGAGGCACATGTTGTGCTGGCCGAGTGTCACGCGCCCGGCCCCGACATGGCCCGCGCGCTGCAAGAGCATGTCAAGGCCATGATTGCGCCTTTCAAATACCCGCGCAGCGTGGTCTTTGCCGATAGCCTGCCCAAGACACCGACGGGCAAGATTCAACGTTTTCGCATAGCGCCAGTGCATGGCACGACGATCAAGGATTGACCACCGCGCGGCCCAAGCCGCAATCTGCCAAAACCAAAACAGGGAGACGACAAGAATGAAAAAGCTGCTTCTGACAACCGCGCTCGCGGCCCTTGCCACAGGCGCACAGGCCGAAGTCAAGCTCGGCATGATTACCACGCTGTCGGGCGGGGGCGCAGGTCTGGGTCTTGATGTGCGCGACGGGTTCTTGCTGGCGCTGGCCCAAGCGGGCCGCGACGATATCGAACTGGTGATCGAGGATGACCAGCAAAAGCCCGATATCGCCGTGCAGGTCGCCGACGAGATGATCCAGTCCGAGCGTGTGGATGTGATGACCGGGATCATCTTTTCCAACCTTGCCATGGCGGTGATCCCGTCGGCGGTCAATCAAGGCGTGGTTTATCTGTCGCCCAATGCAGGCCCGTCGCAACTGGCCGGGCGGGGTTGTCATCCGAATTACTTCAATGTGGCTTGGCAGAATGACAACCTGCACGAAGCCGCAGGCGCCTATGCCAACACGGCAGGCTACAGCAACAGCTTCATCCTTGCACCGAACTACCCGGCAGGTCAGGACGCCCTGACCGGCTACAAGCGCATGTATGAAGGTGAACTTGCGGGTGAAATCTACACCCAGCTTGGCCAGACAGATTACGCCGCAGAGATCGCGCAGATCCGCGCTTCGGGGGCCGATAGCGTGTTCTTCTTCCTGCCCGGCGGCATGGGCATATCATTCCTGAAGCAATATGCCGATAGCGGCGTGGATATCCCGGTGGTCGGGCCGGCCTTCAGCTTTGACCAAGGCATCTTGCAGGCGGTGGGCGCGGCAGCGCTGGGTGTGGTCAATACCGCGCAATGGTCCAAGGATATCGACATTCCTGTGAACCAGGCATTCGTAGAGAGCTTTCAGGCCGAATATGGCCGCTTGCCATCGCTCTATGCCAGCCAGGGGTTCGACACCGCAAACCTGCTGCTCTCGGCGCTGGAAAAGGCCGATCCGTCGGATAATGACGCTTTCCGCGCAGCACTCCGCGAGGCAGATTTCGACAGCACGCGCGGGGAATTCCGCTTTGGCAACAATCAGCACCCGATTCAGACCATCTACGCACGCGAGGTGATCCAGGAAGGTGATGTCTTCACAAACCGCATCATCGGGGTCGCGCTGGAAGACCATGCCGACGCCTATGCGGCAGAGTGTCAGATGCCGTAAACTAAGCGCGCTCCGGGCTTGACCCGGAGCCTTGCTGTCCACGAGGTCCCGGATCAGGTCCGGGACGGGAGCCCATCATGTCCACGATTCTCATCATAGAGCAGGTTCTGAACGGTCTGCAATTCGGCGTCATGCTGTTTCTTATGGCTGCCGGGCTGACGCTGATCTTTGGCGTGATGGGGCTTATCAACCTTGCCCATGGCTCGCTTTACATGGTTGGGGCGTTCGCGGCGGCGGCGGTGGCAGGTGCGACGGGGTCATTTCTGCTGGCGCTCTTGGCCGCGCTTGCAGCGGCGGCGGCGGCCGGTGTTCTGGTGGAAACGATGGTGATCCGCAGGCTTTATGCCGCGGATCACCTGGACCAGGTGCTTGCGACATTCGCTTTGATCCTGATCTTTTCTGAAGGCACGCGGCTGATTTTTGGATCTTTCCCGCTGTATCTGGACATCCCAAGCTGGCTGTCCGGCCCTGTCGCCTTGCCCGGCGGCATTCAATACCCGCTTTACCGTTTGGCGCTGATTGGGGTCGGGCTTGTGGTGGCGATGTTGCTTTGGGCGCTGATTGAACGCACGCGCATCGGCATTCAGATCCGTGCGGGCGAAAATGACCGGGAGATGATCGCCGCCCTTGGTGTCGATATATCAAAGCTTTACACGCTGGTTTTCGCGCTTGGTGCGGCTCTGGCCGGGCTGGCGGGCGCGCTGGTCGGCGCGATCCAGTCAGTGCAGGTGGGCATGGGCGAACCCGTGCTGATCCTGGCCTTTGTGACCATCGTGATCGGCGGTATCGGGTCCATCAAGGGGGCGTTTGTGGGCGCTATTTTGGTGGGCCTGACCCAAACGCTGGGCAGCGTGTTCCTGCCCGTGCTGTTCCGTTTGTTTCTGGACCCGGCCACGGCCATGTCGCTGGGCGCATCCTTGGCCAATATGGCGGTCTATATCCTGATGAGCCTTGTTCTGATCTTCCGCCCCACCGGCCTGATGGGGGCGCGCGCATGATCCGCGAGAGCTATCTGAACGCTGCGCTTCTGGCAGGCTTGCTGGCCGTGCCGCTGATCGCGCTGCTGCTGGATGAGCCGTTTACGATTACGCTCGCCACCCGCGCGGCCATTCTGGCGCTTGCGGCGGTGGGGCTGAACATCGCGCTCGGCTGGGGCGGGTTGGTCAGTTTCGGCCATGCCGCATTTTTCGGGATCGGCGGCTACAGCATGGGCATTCTGGCTTTTCATGCGCAGAATTTCATGCCGCTGGATCTGGGCTTCATGGTGTTTGACGGCACCAAATCCATGCCGCTCATCTGGCTGGTGGCGATCATAACCTCGGCCATTGTGGCGTTCTTGATCGGGCTGCTCAGCCTGCGCACAAGCGGGGTGTATTTTATCATGATCACGCTCGCGTTTGCGCAGATGTTCTATTACTTCGCCATTTCATGGTCGCGCTATGGCGGCGAGGATGGGATATCTATTTATATCCGCAACGATTTTCCCGGCCTGAATACGCTTGTGCCGATCCAGTTCTTCGGCATCTGTTTCGCGGCACTTTTGCTGGCGCTGTGGCTGAATGCGCGGCTGGTCGCGTCACCCTTCGGGCTGGCCTTGAATGCCGCGCGGCAAGTGCCGGTGCGGGTGCAGACCGTGGGGCTGGACCCTGCGCGCCTGAAGCTGGTGGCCTTTGTCATCTCGGGCGCGATCACCGGGCTGGCGGGGGCGCTGTTCGCGGACCTGAACCGCTTTGTCAGCCCGTCGATGTTTTCGTGGCATCTGTCGGGTGAATTGATCGTGCTGATTATCCTTGGCGGTGTTGGTCGCCTGATGGGGCCCGTGATCGGCGCGATGCTGTTCGTGACGCTGGAACATGTTCTGGGCGGGTTCACAACGCATTGGCATATCGCGCTGGGGGCGATCCTGCTGGGCGTGGTGCTGTTCGCGCGCGGCGGCGTGATCGGGCTGGTTTGCGGACCGAAAGGGCAGTCATGAGCGATACCGTTCTGGAAACCCGCGGAATTACCAAGTCCTTTGGCAGCTTATGTGCCAGCGATGGCATCTCCATCGACCTGCAAGCGGGCGAAATTCATGCTGTGATCGGCCCCAATGGCGCGGGGAAATCGACGCTTATTCACCAGATCTGCGGCGGGCTGCGGCCCGATGCGGGGCAGGTGCTGCTGCAAGGGCAGGACGTGACCGCGCTTCCAACGGCGGCCCGCGCGCGCAAAGGCTTGGGGCGGACTTTTCAGATTTCCGCACTGGCGATGGAAGACAGCGTTTTGGAAAACGTCATGCTTGGGGCGCTGGGGGCCAGCGGGAGGCCATGGCGGTTCCTGAGCGCTGTCATGGGCGACCGGACCTTGCGCGACCGGGCAGAGGCCGCGTTGGAGCGCGTCGGGCTGCAAGATACCCTGCATACCCGCACCGCAGCACTCAGCCATGGGCAACGACGCCAGTTGGAAGTGGCCGTCGCGCTGACGCTCGACCCGCGCGCTTTCGTCATGGATGAACCCATGGCCGGGCTTGGCGCGGAAGGGTCCAAGACCTTGACCGGCTTTCTGGACGGGCTGCGCGACCAAGCCCCGATCCTGCTGGTGGAACATGACATGGACGCGGTTTTCGCGCTGGCAGACCGGATCAGCGTGCTGGTTTACGGGCGCATTATCGCCACGGGAACGGTGGAGGAAATTCGCCGCGACCCGGCCGTGCGCGAAGCCTATCTGGGGGACGCGGCATGAGCTTGTTGCATGTCGAGAACCTGACCGCCCGTTACGGCGCGTCCCAAGCCTTGTTCGGGGTGAATTTCACACTGGCAGAGGGCGAGGTTCTGGCCCTGATGGGGCGCAACGGCATGGGCAAGACCACGACCGTCAAGGCCATCTGCCGGATGATCCCATCGGCGGGCAGGCTGGACTTTGCCGGGCATGACCTGCACCGGCTGCCCAGTTTTCGCGCCGCACGGTTGGGGCTGGGGCTGGTGCCAGAGGGGCGGCGCTGTTTCGCTGGCCTGAGCGTGGCCGAAAACCTGATCGCCGCCGCGCGCCCCGGCCATTGGACATTGGCGCGCGTGACAGACTTCTTTCCCCGGCTGGGCGAGCGGATGGGGCAGCGCGCGGCATCGCTTTCGGGCGGGGAACAGCAGATGCTGGCCATTGGTCGTGCGCTGATGACCAATCCACGCCTGTTGATACTGGATGAGGCGACCGAAGGGCTGGCCCCGCTGATCCGGGCAGAGATATGGGCCACGATCGCCGCGCTGAAACGTGACAGCGCCATGTCGATCCTTGTCATCGACAAGACGCTCTCGGAACTGGCGCAGGTGGCCGACAGCGCGGCGATCATTGCGCGGGGGCAGACCGTCTGGTCGGGCGCGATGGAGGATCTGAGCGCCGATGTGACAGAGCAATATGTGGGTGTGTAGGCATGTATGAATTTCACCAGAAGGTTCTGTTCAAGCATTGCGACCCGGCGGGGATCGTCTTTTTCCCGCGCTATTATGAGATGGTGAATGATTGCGTAGAAGCCTTCTTTGCCGATGTGCTGGACTGGCCCTTCGAGGCGATGCATGGGGCAGGGGCCGTGCCCACCCGCGCAATCGAAACCGAATTCCTTGCGCCATCGCGCCATGGCGATGCGCTGGTGCTGGAATTACGGATCGCGGCGCTTGGCCGAACGTCTTGCGGTTACGGCATTGTTGCGCGCTGTGGCGGTCAGACAAGGTTCACCCACTGCGCCACGCTGGTCAATGTAGACGGGGCAGGCCGCCCCAATGCATGGCCCGCACGCGTGGCCGCGACGCTAGAGCAAGTGAAAGACCCGACATGACTCATAAGACCATTCACCCTGAAAGCTGGCTACCCGCCAAAGGTTACGCCAACGGCATGCTGACCCGCGATGGTGTGCTTCATATCGGGGGCCAGATTGGCTGGGATGGCGATCAGCGTTTCGTGGCGGCTGATTTCGTGGGCCAGATGCGGCAGGCTTTGGCCAATATCGTGGCGATTGTCGAAACGGCAGGCGGGCAGGTGCAAGACATCACGCGACTGACATGGTTCGTGACCGACAAACGCGCGTATCTGGCCCGTCAGGCAGAGGTGGGCCGCGCCTATCGTGATGTTATGGGCAAGCATTTCCCCGCCATGTCGATGGTCGTCGTGGCCGGGTTGATTGAGGATGCAGCCCTTGTCGAGATAGAGGCAACCGCCCATATAGCACCCGCAGAAACAGACTAGACAAACGCCGCTCTCACGGTCAAGCTAAACCCCGATGGTGTTCAGCCCCTTTGGGGTTGGCTGAAAAGGGAACATGGTGCGGGCCTGCCCAAGTCCATGACTGCCCCCGCAACTGTAAGCGGTTAGCACCCCCGAGATGACCACTGGCCTTGCGCCGGGAAGGGTTGGGGGCGCGTCGAGCCGCAAGTCAGGAGACCTGCCATCACCGCCCTGTCGCATGCCGCGTGGGGCGTTTGTTGGAACCGGGCGGGGTGCCTCGGGGGTCAGACACCGGCGCGCGCGCCCGACCCCTTGGCAAATCGTCCACATGCGCGGAGGGCGCTATGCTGCTGGACCATACGATTTTACAACTGCGAACGCCGGGGCTGTCGCCAGAGCGGGCGCGCGAATTGGGCCATCTGGGCTATCTGCAATGGCTGGGCAGTTTGCCCGGCTTTGCAAGTTACCCTGCCGAAGCGATGCGCGCCTATACCCGCGCTGCACCCTATCTGCGTCAAGCCCCCGCGCTGGCGGTGTTTTGCGAGCTTTTGGTGGAAAGCACCCGCACGCCCTTGCGCCCGCTGACGCTGATTTTGCCCTCCAAACAGCGGCGAGGTGGGGCGAAAGGGCGGCGCGCCGTGATGTGACACAGTCCTGAACATGAATTGAATTCATGTTCAGGGTGAAAATCATTCGGTTTCTTATTGGTTTGCGCAGGGCTATATCCTGCGCAAACCTGCTTGTATGGAAGAACCGAGCCGATGAAAGACTTTGCTTTGCACGACGCGCCCGTGTTGGACGAGTTGCGCGCGCTGGCCGCCGAGCGCATTCTGATCCTTGATGGTGCGATGGGGACAATGATCCAGACGCTGGGTCTGTCGGAAGAGGATTATTCGGCAAATGGGCATATCCACGGCCCCGGTTGCCGTCATCACACCGACCACCCGCAAAAGGGCAATAACGATCTGTTGGTCCTGACCAAGCCCGATGCGATCGAGGAGATCCATTATCAATTCGCAATGGCGGGCGCGGATATTCTGGAAACCAACACGTTTTCCGGCACCACCATCGCGCAGGCCGATTATGGCTTGGAAGGGGCTATCCATGATCTGAGCGTGGCGGGCGCGAAAGTGGCCCGCCGTGCGGCCGACCGGGCGCAGGCCACCGACGGCAAGCGCCGCTTCATAGCCGGTGCCGTTGGGCCGACCAACCGCACCGCCAGCATCAGCCCCGATGTGAATGATCCCGGCTTTCGCGCGGTCAGTTTCGACGAGCTGCGCCGTGCGTATGGCCAGCAAATGGAAGGGCTGATCGAAGGTGGTGCCGATATTATCCTGATTGAAACCATCTTCGACACACTCAACGCCAAGGCCGCAATTTTTGCCGCCTTTGAAGTGTTCCAGAAAATCGGCCAGCGCCTGCCGCTGATGATATCGGGCACGATCACCGACGCCTCTGGGCGCACGCTGTCGGGGCAGACGCCGACCGCGTTCTGGCATTCGGTCGCCCATGCGCGCCCCTTCACCGTGGGCTTGAATTGCGCACTTGGCGCGGACCTGATGCGCCCGCATCTGGCCGAACTGGCGGGCGTGGCCGATACGTTGATCTGCGCCTACCCCAATGCGGGCCTGCCCAACGCGTTCGGCGGCTATGATGAGACGCCAGAGCAAACCGCAGCCCTTGTCGGCAGTTTCGCGCGCGATGGGTTGGTCAATGTCGTGGGCGGCTGCTGCGGCACCACACCCGACCACATCCGCGCCATTGCCGAAGCTGTCGCCCCCCACGCCCCGCGAAAGGTGCCCGCATGACCCGTTATCTTCGCCTGTCCGGTCTGGAACCCTTCGTGCTGACGCCCGATATTCCGTTTGTGAATGTGGGCGAGCGCACCAATGTCACGGGATCGGCCAAGTTCCGCAAGCTGATCGTAAACCGCGATTACGCCACTGCTTTGGATGTCGCGCGCGAGCAGGTCGAGAACGGCGCGCAGATCATCGATGTGAACATGGATGAAGGGCTGATCGATTCCAAAAAGGCGATGGTCGAATTCCTGAACCTTGTTGCCGCGGAACCCGATATTGCCCGCGTGCCGATCATGATCGACAGCTCTAAATGGGAGGTGATCGAGGCCGGCCTGCAATGCGTGCAGGGCAAATCGGTGGTCAATTCGATTTCGATGAAGGAAGGCGAAGACCAGTTCCGCGAACAGGCCCGGCTGTGTCTGGCCTACGGTGCGGCGGTGGTCGTCATGGCCTTTGACGAGCAGGGCCAAGCCGACACGTTTGCGCGCAAGACAGAGATCTGCGCGCGCGCCTACCGCATTCTGACCGAGGAAGTGGGCTTTCCGCCCGAAGATATCATTTTCGACCCCAATATCTTCGCCGTCGCTACCGGGATCGAGGAACACGACAATTACGGTGTCGATTTCATCGAAGCGACGGCTTGGATACGCCAGAACCTGCCGCATGCGCATGTGTCGGGCGGGGTGTCGAACCTGTCCTTTTCGTTCCGCGGCAATGACACGGTGCGCGAGACGATGCATGCGGTGTTCCTGTATCATGCCATCAAGGCGGGCATGGATATGGGCATTGTGAACGCGGGCCAATTGGTGGTCTATGACCAGATTGACCCGGCGCTGCGCGAGGCTTGCGAAGATGTGGTCCTGAACCGCAAGCCCAAGGCGGGCGGCACGGCGACCGAAAACCTGCTGGATCTTGCCGACCGCTTCAAGGGCGGCAAACGCGAGGAACGGGTGCGCGATCTGGCATGGCGTGATTGGGCGATTGACAAGCGGTTGGAGCACGCGCTGGTCAATGGCATTACCGAATTCATCGACGCCGATACCGAAGAGGCGCGCCAAGCCGCCGAAAAACCCCTCGATGTGATCGAAGGGCCGCTTATGGCGGGCATGAACGTGGTCGGCGACCTGTTCGGCGCGGGCAAGATGTTCCTGCCGCAGGTGGTGAAATCCGCCCGCGTCATGAAACAGGCCGTGGCCGTGCTGCTGCCCTATATGGAAGAAGAAAAGCGCCTGAATGGCGGCACCGGGCGGCAATCGGCGGGCAAGGTTTTGATGGCCACGGTCAAGGGTGATGTGCATGACATTGGCAAGAACATTGTCGGCGTTGTGCTGGCCTGCAACAATTACGATGTGATCGACTTGGGCGTGATGGTCCCGCCACAAAAAATCTTGCAGGTCGCACGCGACGAAAACGTGGATATCATCGGCCTCTCCGGGCTGATTACGCCATCCTTGGACGAAATGGTGCATCTCGCGTCGGAAATGGAGCGCGAGGGGATGAACCTGCCGCTGCTGATCGGGGGGGCGACCACATCGAAGGTTCATACCGCCGTCAAGATTGCGCCGCGCTATTCCGGGCCTGCGGTCTATGTGCTGGATGCCAGCCGCGCGGTGGGGGTGGTCAGCAACTTGTTGTCCCCCACGAACAAGGCGGGGTTCGTGGACGGCATTCGCACCGAATATGCCGAAGTGACTGCGCGCCACGAACGCGCCGAAGCCGCGAAAGACCGCCTGCCGCTGGCAAAGGCCCGCGCCAACCCGTTGCGGCTGGATTGGGACAGCTACAGCCCGACCGCGCCGAAATTCACCGGGCCGCGGGTGATCGACGATTGGGATCTGGCCGATCTGGCGGAATATATCGACTGGACGCCTTTCTTCCAGACATGGGAGCTGAAGGGCGTTTACCCCAAGATCCTTGACGACCCGAAACAGGGCGAGGCCGCGCAGTCTTTGTTCGCTGACGCGCAGGACATGCTGAAACGCATCATTGCAGAAAAGTGGTTCACGCCCCGCGCCGTGGTCGGGTTCTGGCCTGCCAACACGGTGGGTGATGATATTCGTCTGTTCACCGATGGCGCGCGCGAAACGGAACTCGCCACGTTCCACACGCTGCGGCAACAGCATTCCAAGCGGGCAGGGCGGCCCAACTTGGCCTTGTCAGATTTCGTGGCGCCCATTGGCACGCCCGACCATATCGGCGGGTTTGTCGTGACTGCCGGGCCAGAAGAGGTGGAAATCTCTGGCCGTTTCGACCGCGAGAACGACAATTACAGCGCAATCATGGTCAAGGCGTTGGCTGACCGCATTGCCGAAGCCATGGCAGAAGCCCTGCACGCCCGCGTGCGCCGCGACTATTGGGGCTATGCGCCGCAGGAAACCTTTACCCCGCAAGAGCTTGTCAAGGAACCTTACGGTGGCATCCGCCCCGCACCGGGCTATCCCGCCCAGCCCGACCACACCGAAAAACGCACGCTCTTCCAACTGCTGGATGCCGAAGCGGCAACCGGCGTCACCTTGACCGAAAGCATGGCGATGTGGCCGGGGTCGTCGGTATCGGGCCTCTATCTGGCGCACCCCGACAGCTATTATTTCGGCGTCGCCAAGGTGGAGCGCGATCAAGTGGCCGATTATGCCGCCCGCAAGGGGATGGACTTGTCGGAGGCAGAGCGCTGGCTGGCCCCGGTGCTGAATTACGATCCGGCGGCCAAGCAGGCAGTTGCGGCGGAATAAGCCCCTCGCGCACGGGGCAACGCCCTGCTAACCATGGGGCAAATCAGCGCAAGGACAGGCCATGGACGACATCACCCGCCGCCATAACGAGAAGATGAAGCGCATCAAGGAAGCGCGCGACAAGATCATGGAAACAAAGACCGAAGAACGCGGTCTGATTGTGGTCCATACCGGCAATGGCAAGGGTAAATCATCGTCCGGGTTCGGGATGATCATGCGCTGTATCGCGCACGGCATCCCGTGTTCGGTGGTGCAATTCATCAAGGGCGGTTGGCAGACTGGCGAAAAGATGTTCCTGCGCGAGCGGTTTCCCGACGAGTGCCGGTTCTTCGTATCGGGCGAAGGCTTCACATGGGAAACGCAGGACCGCGACCGCGACGTGGCGGCGGCACAAAACGGCTGGAGGATCGCACAGGAGCAAATTCTCGACCCAGAGATCGGCTTCGTGCTGCTGGATGAGATCAATATCGCGCTGCGCTATGACTATCTGGATATTGATGAGGTGGTCGGGTTTCTGCAAACCCGCAAGCCGACCATGACCCATGTCTGCCTGACCGGGCGCAATGCAAAGCCGGAATTGCTGGAAGCCGCCGATCTTGTGACCGAGATGACTCTCTTGAAACACCCGTTCAAGGACGGTGTGAAAGCCCAGAAGGGTATCGAGTTCTGACAGGTCGTATGGGGGCTTTGCCCCCGCCGCGCGTGCCGCGCGCCTCCCCCAGGATATTTATGCAAGGATGAAAAGGCTTTGTTTACCTTTTTGGGTCAGGTTGGAGTTGCGGCACAGGGAGGGATCCCGATGGCCGCCAAGGGTGAAAGCACCGCGTCCGGCTTAGGTTATCAGCTTCGGGCGCGGTGCCGCCCTGGCCCTCTTCATCCTTGCTTAAATATCCCCGCCGGAGGCGCATGTCAGCCATTCCGCGCAACTGGTGGCTTGGGACGATGACCGCTTTGATGATTCAAGGCACCGGCAGCAATGTGGGCAAATCCTTGCTGGTGGCGGGCCTGTGCCGCGCGGCGCGGCGGCGGGGGCTGTCCGTGGCCCCTTTCAAGCCGCAGAACATGTCGAACAATGCCGCCGTTACCGCCGATGGGGGGGAGATCGGTCGCGCGCAGGCGCTTCAGGCGCGCGCTGCGGGGTTGGAGCCTGTGGTCGATATGAACCCGGTGCTGCTGAAGCCGGAAAGCGAAACAGGCGCACAGGTGATCGTGCAGGGGAAGCGTTTGACCAGCACGCAGGCGCGTGACTATGCCGCGCTGAAGCCGCGCCTGATGAACCATGTTCTGGACAGTTTCCGGCGGCTGAGCGCGGCACATGATCTTGTGTTGGTCGAAGGCGCGGGGAGCCCCGCCGAGGTAAATCTGCGCGCCCATGACATTGCCAATATGGGCTTTGCCCGCGCCGCCGATGTGCCGGTGGTGTTGGCGGGCGACATTGATCGTGGCGGCGTGATCGCGCAGATTGTGGGCACGCAGGCGGTGCTGGACCAAGGCGATGCCGCGCAGATCGTTGGCTTTCTTATCAATCGGTTTCGCGGCGATCCGCGCCTGTTCGACGATGGTTATGCCCTGATAGCGGAGCGGACAGGGTGGCGTGGTTACGGTGTTTGTCCGTGGTTCGCCGATGCCTGGAAACTGCCGGCCGAGGATGCGCTGGACCTGTTTGCCCCGGCGCGCCCGTCGGGACTGCATGTCGTGTGCCTGGCCCTGTCCCGCATCGCTAATTTCGACGATCTGGACCCTTTGGCGCAGGAGACGGGCGTGCGGCTGACCTTGCTTGGTCCCGGTCGTGCTATTCCCGGTGATGCAGATTTGGTGATCGTGCCGGGGACCAAATCCACCCGTGCTGATCTTGCCTTCTTGCGGGCGCAGGGGTGGGATGTCGATCTGATGGCGCATTATCGGCGCGGCGGGCATGTGCTTGGCATTTGCGGCGGCTACCAGATGCTGGGGCGGTCCGTTGCCGACCCGGAGGGGGTGGAGGGCGCGCCGGGCATTACGCCCGGTCTTGGTTTGCTGGAGATTGACACCGTCATGACCGGCGACAAGCGCCTGACCCGTGTGCAAGGCGCGCATGTCGCGTCCGGGCAGCCGCTGGACGGCTATGAAATTCATCTGGGGCGCAGTCACGGTGCGGATTTGGCCCGGCCTTTTGCCATGGTTGACGGCGCACCCGAAGGGGCAGTCAGCGCGGATGGGCGGGTTACAGGAACCTATCTGCATGGCATGTTCGCGGGCGATGCGTTTCGCGCGGCATGGTTGGCCAGTCTGGGTGGGGTCGCCTCGGGTGCCAGTTTTGACAAAACGGTCGAAGCGACGCTCGACGCGCTGGCCGACCATCTGGAGGCATCGCTGGACGTGGACGGTTTGCTGGCCGCCGCGCGATAGCTTTTTCCGCCTGCGCCCATCGTCGAATGTCACCAAGCGTAGCAGAGAGTTTGCGGCGGCACAGATCGGCCAGATTGGCCCCGCTGGAAAACCCGGTCGCATAGGCGATAGACGTGATCGAGCGCCGCGTATTGCGCAGCATCCAGACCACTGTACGCAGCTTTGTTTCGATCACCTGACGCATCAGCGACAGGATCGACACGCCCCCCAGCACGGTCGATACCCCTCCGGCGCAGTGAAAATCGCGGTTGGGCACGAAGCGGTATCCGGGATAAGCCAGTTCGAAATGCTCTCTGTGGTAGGGATGAATACAAACCGATTTTTCCGTCGAGCAGGCCAAGCCCCGCCAGAACGAAACTGCCGGTGCAGACCCCGTGAACCGGCACGTCTGCGCGGTGCGCGGCATGGATAAACGCGGAATGATGGCTTGGTGCGGTATCAAGATCGCGCAATAGCCCGCCAATGACGAAGAGATGTTCAAATCTGCCTGGCGCGACATAATCCGAGCTGGGGTGGCGTGCTGGGCTGCGACCTATAGGTGGTGCTTGGCGACGACGAAGGCTTGCCTGGCGGCGTTTTGCATCGGCGCACTGTTCGAACGCGCGATGCTGTCTGGCCGTCCTGACATGGCTGTCACGCTCGCGCTTCGGGCTGTTCGCGCGCGCCTTGTGCGAAGATGCGGATGCGGCAGCGGCGTTGGGCGTGAATACCACGCGCTACAAGGTGATCGTGTTCACCATTACCACCGCGCTGGCGGCGGCGGGTGCCGTGCAGGCGCATTACGTCCAGATCATGACGATAGAGGACGCGCTAAACCTGCGCGGCCGCGCCGTGCGCCTGCCCGCCCGCCGCGATGACGCCTTCAAGAAAGCCAAGCGCGAGACAGGCCGGGGGCAGGGTTCACTGGACCTTTGAACGGGGGCTTTAAGACCGGCCAAGCAGGGCGGGATTCTGCAACGGACCTGCTGCAAATATCCCTGTCAAACTGTGCAAGAATCCCTGCGGTGCCACAACTATCCACAGCAAAATTGCATGTTGGGCAGAAAAGCCTTTACAGAAACTTGCTTTACGGACACCATATGTAGTAAGCGTACGCAGATACGTTGGAATAGTTAGCGGTTAACACAGCGCCTTGTGTATTAGGTGCAGGCGCGCGCAGAAGTATGAGGCGGATATGTCGGCAGCCGAGCTTTATCTTTCCAACGACGACATCCACCCGATCGACATGGTCGAGACGCTGGCCACCCATCATGACTGGGATTTCGACCGTTTGGCCGAAGATCAGATTGCAATGGTGATCGATGGGCAATGGCGCCGCTATAGCCTGTCGCTGGCGCTTGCGCCAAGTGGCGACGTTCTGCGCCTGATCTGCACCTTCGAGATGGACCCGCCCGAAGCTGCCATGCCCGCGCTTTATGAAACCCTCAGCCGCGCCAATGACATGGTCTGGTCCGGGTCGTTCAGCTTTTGGGAGGCGCAGCGCCTCATGGTCTGGCGTTACGGTCTGCTTTTGTCGGATGAGCAACTCGCCGGAATTGATCAGATTGACAGGATGTTGCGCAGCGCGATAACGGCGGCGGAGCGGTTCTACCCGGCATTTCAGCTTGTTGCATGGGCCGGGCACAGCCCGAAGGCTGCGTTGGATCTGGCCTTGGCGGATGCCGTCGGGCGCGCCTGACATCAGACGCAACGGGCTGCCATGACCTCTTGAACCTTGGCTGGTGCAAGCGCATGATGCGCGCAACGCAAACCGGGGTTGGGTCATGGATGACATAAACGCACGCGGCATTGTGCTGTTGGGCTGTGGCAAGATGGGGTCGGCCATGCTGGCAGGCTGGCTGGCGCAAGGTGTGGAACCCGGCGCGGTTTATGTCATTGACCCGAACCCCTCTGACTGGTTGCGCGGCACTGGCGTGCAGATCAATGCGGGCATTCCCCCGGCCCCAGCGGTCGCGCTTCTGGCCGTGAAGCCGCAGATGATGGGAACGGCGCTGCCCCAGCTTGCAGCCTTGGGCGAGGGAGAGACCCTGTTCATCTCCATTGCGGCGGGAACAACGCTGGCACGGTTGGCAGACGCTTTGGGCGCGCAATGCCCCATTATCCGCGCCATGCCCAACACGCCCGCCGCTGTCGGTGCCGGGATTTCCGCCATTATCGGGAATGACCAGACCAGCGCACGACATCTGGAACAGGCCAAGCAGCTTTTATCCGCCATCGGGCAGGTCGTCAGCTTGCAAGCCGAGGACCAGATGGATGCCGTCACCGGCCTGTCGGGGTCTGGCCCGGCCTATATCTTTCATCTGATCGAAGCCATGGCGCAAGCTGGCGTCGCGCAAGGGCTGGCGCCTGATCTGGCGATGCAACTGGCCCGCGCCACCGTGATCGGGGCGGCAAAGCTGGCCGAAGACAGCCCCGAAAGCGCCGCCACCCTGCGCGAAAACGTCACCAGCCCGAATGGCACCACCGCCGCAGCGCTGGCGGTTCTTATGGATGACACCAACGGCTTGCCGCCGCTGATGGCGCGCGCGATCAAGGCCGCCGCCGACCGTTCGCAAGAGTTGGCGCAATGACCCTCAGTTTCGATGATTTTCAAAAGGTCGATATCCGCGTTGGCCGCGTGACCCATGCAGAACCCTTCCCAGAAGCGCGCAAACCCGCGATCAAGCTCTGGGTCGATTTCGGGGCAGAGATTGGCGTCAAGAAATCCTCGGCGCAGATTACCGCGCATTACGCGCCCGAAGCCCTGATCGGTAGGCAGGTCATGGCCGTGGTCAATTTTCCGCCCCGGCAGATCGGCCCCTTCATGTCCGAAGTGCTTGTGCTGGGCGCATCCGACGATGCCGGGCAAATTTCACTTATCGCGCCGGACCATTCTGTGCCGCTGGGCGCGCGGTTGCATTAGGGACAGATCATGGCTGAACTCTACATCACCCGCCCTTTGCCCGACCGTGTCCTGACCCGCGCGCGCGAGCAGTTCAACGTGACTTTGCGTGAACAGACGACCCCCTTGAAAAAGGGCGAAATGCGCGCGGCACTGGTGCTGTATGACGTGGTATTACCGACCTTGGGCGACATGTTCACAGCCGAAGTGTTCGACGGGATGGATGGCGCGCGCTGCAAATTGCTGGCCAATTTCGGGGTAGGGTATAACCATATCGATGTAGCCGCTGCCAAGGCCATGGGCATTGCCGTGACCAATACGCCGGGTGCCGTGACAGAGGCGACCGCCGACATTGCCCTTATGCTGATGCTGATGAGCGCGCGGCGCGCGGGCGAGGGCGAGCGCATGGTGCGCGCGGGAAAATGGCAAGGCTGGCACCCGACACAAATGCTGGGTCTGCATCTGGGCGGCAAGACCTGCGGCATTGTCGGTATGGGGCGAATCGGACAAGCGATTGCCCGGCGCGCGCATTTCGGGCTGGGGATGGACGTCATCTATCACAACCGCTCGGCCAAGGCGCTTGATATGCCAGCGCGGCAGGTAGGCAGCCTGAGCGAGTTGATGGGCGCGTCCGATATCGTGGTGCTGGCCGTTCCCGGTGGCGCAGAGACGCGCCACCTGATCGGGGCCGACGCGCTTTCGGCCATGCAACCCCACGCCCATCTGGTCAATATTGCGCGGGGCGATGTGGTGGAGGAAAACGCGCTGGTCGCGGCCTTGCAAACAGGACAGATCGCGGGCGCAGGGCTGGATGTCTATGAGCATGAGCCAAAGGTTCCAGACGCGCTGCGCGCCATGGAAAATGTCGTGCTGCTGCCGCATCTGGGCACGGCGGCCTTGGACGTCCGCGAGGGGATGGGGCTGATGGCAGTTGAAAACGCCATCGCCCATCTGGACGGGCTGCCGCTGCTGAACCCGGTCTGACATGACCGGGCAGGCCGAAATCGCCGTGATCGGCGCGGGGGTTGTGGGGCTGGTCTGTGCTTTGCGGCTGCATCAAGCCGGGCATGATGTGGTTCTGGTTGCGCCAGAAGATGAAGAAAGCGGCGCAAGTTATGGAAATGCAGGAGTTATCGCGGATTACGCCGTCATGCCTGTCGGCACGCCCGATGTGCTGCGCGACCTGCCGCGCCTGCTGTTGGACCGCGACAGCCCCTTGGCCATTCGTCACGCCGCGATGGTCACGCTTGCCCCGTGGCTCATCCGCTTTGCGCGCGAGTGTCTGCCCGGTCGCGCCCATGCGAATGCACAGGCGATTGCAGCCCTTCTTGCCCCGTCTGCGCAGATGTGGCGCGACCTTGCGGACGAGATTGGCGCCCGCGCGCAGCTTAAAGCGCATGGCTCGATTTACCTCTATGAGACGCCGAAACAGGCGGTGACTCTTGCGCCCTATCGCAACTTGGGCGTGACCGTTGAAAGCCTGAGTGATGCCGAATTGGGCCAGTTGGAACCCGCGTTGCGCGGCCATGCGGGCGGTGCGTTCTTTCCGAACACAGTTACGATCAATGACCCTGCCACGATTTTGCGCGCTCTGCGCGTGGCCGTGGCGGATATCCCGCGCATCACGGCTGGGGTAGAGCGGTTGGCGCGCGACCGCAGCGGGATCACCCTATCCGGTCCCGGTCTGACCCTACGCGCGGCGCGCGTTGTGCTGGCGGCTGGCGCGTGGTCGAAACGGCTGGCCGCCATGGCAGGCGACCGGGTGCCTTTGGACACGGAACGCGGCTATCATCTGGAATATGACCTGCCCGAAAACCCACTCACGCGCCAGACCAATCCCGTTGCACGCGGGTTTTTCTTTTGCCCCATGCAAGGGCGGCTGCGCGTGGCGGGCACGGTGGAACTTGGGGGGCTAAGCGCCCCGCCTGCACCGCATCGTTGGGCCATGATGGAACGCGGCGCGCGGGCCATTTTACCCGACCTGCCCGAACCATCCCGCCGCTGGATGGGGTTTCGCCCGTCGATCCCGGATTCGCGCCCCGTGATCGGCCCTTCGCGCGGTGGGGCCGATGTGATCCACGCCTATGGCCACGGTCATCTGGGCCTGACACTGGCCCCTGTGACCGCGCAAATGGTGGTCGATATGGTGGCAGGGCGCGCGCCTATGCTGGACCCGGCCCCTTACCGCGTGGACCGCTTCTGAAGCGCCACGCGCCCAAGCGTTGTCGCCAGGAACAGCCCTGCCGCCACGACCACGATGGACGGGCCAGAGGGCGTATCTTGCAACAGCGAGAATTGCAGCCCGCCCCACACTGACAGCGCGCCAAGCGCGATTGCGCCCACCGCCATCGCTTCTGGCGTGCGCGCCACATTCCGGGCGGCTGCGGCAGGAATGATAAGCATGGCGGCAATCAGCAAAGCGCCCACAATTTTCAGCGACACGGCCACGACAATCGCCAGCGCCACGGTCAGCACCAAGCGTTCGCGTGCCGGGTTTATGCCAGCCGCATGGGCAAGGTCTTCGGACAGGGTGGCGGTCAGCAGCGCGCGCCAGCGCCATGCCAGCAGCGCCAGAACCGCGCCTGCGCCAAGCGCAATCACGGCCAGATCAGCCCGCGTGACCGCCAGAATGTCACCGAATAAATACGATGTCAGGTCCACCCGAACACCGGGCAGATAGGAAACAGCGACCAAACCGCAGGCCAGCGCCGAATGCGCCAGAACGCCCAGCGTTGTATCCATCGCCCAGCCTCGGCCCGCCAAGGCCGCCACAGTCATGGCCATGGCCAGCGCGACCAGAATAATGCCGACATACAGGTTCAGCGCAAAACCAAGCGCCAGCGCCACACCCAGAATGGCGGCATGGGCGGTTGCGTCTCCGAAATAGGCCATGCGCCGCCAGACGACAAAACAGCCCAAGGGACCAGCCGCCAGCGCGACCATCAGCCCCGCAATAAGGGCGCGCATCAGGAAATCATCCAGCATGGGCGTGATCCTCGTGTTCGTGGTCATGTTCATGCTGATACAGCGCCAGCGCGCCGCCGGTGCCATGCCCGAACAGCGCGCGATATTCCGGCGCCGCGCGCACCACATGCGGCGCACCGGAACAGCAGATATGCCCGTTCAGGCAGATCACGCGGTCGGACGCGCTCATCACAACATGCAGATCATGGCTGACCGACAATACGGCGCAGCCCAACTCGCGGCGGACGTCTTCGATCAGCCGGTAGAACGCGGCGGTGCCGGGCTGGTCAAGCCCCGCCGTTGCTTCGTCCAAGATCAGGATGTCGGGATGCGACAGCAATGCGCGCGCCAAAAGCACCCGCTGAAATTGCCCCCCCGACAGCGTGGTCATGTCTTGCCCGGCCACATCGGGCACGCCGACACGGGCAAGCACTTCGCTAATCCGCGCGTTGCTTTGGCGGTCGGGCAGGGACAGGAACCGCGCGACGGGCAAAGGCATGGTCGGGTCGATATGCAGCTTTTGCGGCACATAACCAATGCGCAGACCCGGCTGCCGCGTCACCCGCCCCCTGGACGGCGCGACCACTCCCAGAAGCGCGCGCAACAATGTGCTTTTGCCAGAGCCATTGGGGCCGACGATGGTCACGATCTCTCCCGGCGCGACGCTCAGGTCGATATGATGGAGAACTTCACGCCCGCCAAGGCGCACGGCAAGCTGTTCGGTCGCAATCAGGCTCATGCGTTTTCCCCTTGGCAGGCGCGGCATTGGCCCACGGCCTCTATCGTGGCGCGATCCATAGTGAAACCGGCGCTATCTGCGGCTTGGGTCAGCGCCGCGGTCACGGCCCCGGCCGGTGCTTCGGTCACGCTATCGCAGGCAGTGCAGATCAGGAACGCCGCCGCGTGATCCTGCGCCGGGTGGGCGCAGGCGGTAAAGGCGTTCAACCGCCGGATGCGATGGGCGAACCCATGCTCGACCAGCCAGTTGAGCGCACGATACGCGACCGGCGGCTGGGTGCCGTAGCCCTCGGCGGCCAGTTTTTCCAACACATCATAGGCCCCCATCGCACCATGCGCCGCGATCAGCATTTCCAGCGTTCGAAGGCGCACCGGTGTCAGGCGCAGCCCCATGGTTCGGGCGCGCGTCTCGGCCTGTGCCAAGATACTGGCCGCGCCCTGCGCGCCGCTATGGTCGGGGCAACAAAACGCGGAATGGGTGTGATTGCTCATCGGCCTGCCCTTGACTGTTATGATATAACGTAAGATAGGATTTGTAATTCTGTAACACAAGGAGACAAAGATGCGCTACTCCATCGCTTTGGCCGCCGCAATGCTTGGCACCCCGCTTGCCGCCCATGAACTCCGCGTTGTGACCGATATTCCGGTTGCGCATTCGCTGGTGTCGATGGTGCTGGGCGATCACGGCACCGCTGACCTGATGCTGGACCGGGGCGCAAACGCGCATTCCTACCAGTTGCGCCCAAGCCAAGCGCAGGCTTTGTCACAAGCGGATCTGGTGGTCTGGATTGGCGAACAAATGACGCCTTGGATGGGCCGCGCGATTTCGGGCCTTGGCGGCGACGCGCATTCGGTGGCTTTGTTGGAGGTGGACGGCGTGTTGCTGCGTGACTTCGGGCAGGCGAAGGATGCGAAGGCGCATGAAGAGCACGCAAATGAAGACGACCATGGCCATGACGACCATGGGCACGAGCACGATCATCACGGCGATGACGCGCATACGGGCGAGCACGGCCATGACGCGCACTCGCATGACGATCATGGGCATGAACACGCCTCTCACGACCACGGGCATGACGACCACGGGCACGACGACCATGACCATGGAGACGACCACGCCCATTCCGGGCTTGACCCGCATGCGTGGCTCGACACACGAATCGCTACCATTTGGTTGGACGCTATCGCCGCTGAATTGGCAGAACATATGCCCGACCATGCCGCAGATTTCGCGGCGAATGCAGACAGCGCCAAGGCCGAAATCGCAGCACTCACCGCCGAGATCGACACCATCCTTGCCCCGGCCCGCGACATGGCTTTTGTTACTTTCCACGATGCTTACGGCTATTTCGTCAACCAGTTCGACCTGATGCAGGCCGGGTCTGTCGCGCTGGGGGACGCCGCCAGCCCCGGTGCGCAACGCCTGGCCGCCTTGCGCGCCGAGATGCAGGCCGATGCCGCCGTCTGCATCTTCCCCGAAGCGGCGCATGACCCTGCGCTGGTCACAACCATGATAGAGGGCACCGGCGTGCGGCTTGGCGACACGCTCGACCCGGCAGGCAGCCTGCTGGAGCCGGGTGCCGGGCTGTATGGCGAGTTGATGCGCGACATGGCGCACGCGATTGCCGATTGCGCGCAGGGCTAGACGAAACAGCACCCAAAGGTTAGGTCTTGGACAAATAGTCCCGGACCTGAAAGCGCCCTGACATGACCGCATTGACCTTGTATCTGGCCGCCCCGCGCGGGTTTTGCGCGGGCGTGGACCGCGCGATCAAAATCGTCGAGATGGCCTTGGAAAAATGGGGCGCGCCGGTCTATGTGCGGCATGAAATTGTCCATAACAAATTCGTCGTCGACAGCCTGCGCGACAAGGGCGCGGTTTTTGTCGAGGAGTTGGACGAGTGCCCCGATGACCGCCCGGTGATCTTTTCGGCGCATGGCGTGCCGAAATCGGTGCCTGAAGCGGCCCAAGCGCGGCAAATGCTGTTCGTCGATGCAACCTGTCCCTTGGTCAGCAAGGTGCATATAGAGGCCGAGCGCCATCATGAAAACGGGTTGCAGATGGTCATGATCGGCCATGCGGGCCACCCCGAAACCGTGGGCACGATGGGACAACTGCCAGAGGGCGAGGTGCTGCTGGTCGAAACCGCCGATGACGTGGCAGGGCTGAAGGTGCGCGACCCCGAAAAGCTGGCGTTTATTACCCAGACCACGCTCTCGGTCGATGACACGGCGGATGTGGTCGCGGCGCTCAAGGCGCGCTTTCCCACGATCGTCGGCCCGCATAAGGAAGACATCTGCTACGCCACCACGAACCGGCAGGAAGCGGTCAAGGCCATCGCACCGCTGATCGAAGCGCTGCTGGTCATCGGTGCGCCGAACTCGTCCAACTCGCAGCGGCTGGTCGAAGTGGGCCGCGCCAAGGGCTGTGCCTATGCGCAACTGGTGCAGCGCGCCGCCGATATCGACTGGCGCGCGTTGGAGGGCGTCCGGTCAGTGGGCATCACCGCCGGGGCATCGGCCCCCGAAGTGCTGATAAACGAGGTGATCGACGCCTTCCACGCCCGTTATGACGTAACGGTGGAACTGGTGGAAACCGCGAAAGAGCGGGTGGAGTTCAAGGTGCCAAGGGTTTTGCGGGAGGTGGGGTGAGGGTATCGTCTTTCATTCTGACGCTAAAATTTTCCGCTCACACACGTGCATCAGTCGCTGAGGCAGATGCCAGCGCGCGATCTTCGGTGCTTCGGACGTCGCCACCATAAATCGGCCACACTGAAACGGCATGCGCCAAGCCCCGGCCATCCGCTGCGCTCTTGATGAGCAGGCTGCTCGGCCCAAGCCCGCGTCATTTTGCAGTTCGTGCAATTCTTTCGGCCAACGCCCCAGTATCAGATTTTTCCAACAAAGCTCTTGAACATATACGCACGCTCCCCAAATATGTTAATGTTAATAACATTTACAACATGGCTAGGCACAATCTGAAAAGGGAATAACATGACAACACTCGCAGCTCCGTCAAACTGGTTTCGTCGCGCAGAACAGTGGCTTGACGGCTATGGAAAACCGGCCTGGATCGCCACGATGGTCCTTGGCTTTATCCTGTTCTGGCCAATCGGCCTTGCGCTTCTTGCTTATATGATCTGGGGAAAGCACATGTTCAAATCATCTTGCCGCACGTCCCGTGCCATCGGTTTCGCGGGCCAGTCATCTGGCAACAGCGCGTTCGACGCTTACAAGGCCGATACGTTGCGCAGACTGGAAGACGAACAAGCCGCCTTCGATGCTTTCATGACCCGCCTGCGTGAGGCCAAAGACAAGGCTGAATTCGATCAATTCATGGCCGACAATCGCAAGCGCCGCGAGACTGAGGTTCAGACCGCACCGTCGCTTGACTGACAGCCTTGCCGGATCTGCTGCACAACCGCCCCCATCGGGGCGGTTTTCGTGTTGTGGTCACTCTGCCGCAAAACACAATATTTTGGGTGTGAAACCGCGAATGGTGGTTGGCAGGGGCGGGATGCCACCGTAAGATCGCGCCGCACCTAAGGAGCAAGGCAAAGCATCATGGCCCGGTCCCAATTTGGGGTAAAAACACAGTTTTCGCGGCCCGTGCGCCAGATAGTGATGATGCTGCTCGTTATCGGTCTGGTCGCTGCCGCGTCCTATGTCGCTTACCCGCGCGTTTCTGGCATTTTCCTTGCCAATGTCTGGTTGAACGGCCTGATCTTTTGCGTGTTCGTGATTGGCGTGCTGGCCACGTTCTGGCAGGTGATCCAGCTTAACCGCTCTATCGTCTGGATCGAAGGTTTCGCCGCAGAGCGCCCCGGACATGAGGCGACAGCACCGCCCGGATTGCTGATGCCGCTGGCGGCGTTGCTGCGTGGGCGGGGCAGGGGGGCTCAGATCGGCTCGGCCTCGGCGCAATCCATCCTCGACTCTGTCGCGACACGGCTCGACGAGTTGCGAGACATCACGCGCTATATCATTAATCTGTTGATTTTCCTTGGTCTGTTGGGAACGTTTTACGGGCTGGCGACAACTGTTCCGGCCGTGGTCGAGACCATCCGCTCTCTCGCGCCAGAGGAAAACCAGACCGGGATTGATGTCTTCTCGAACCTTATGTCGGGGTTGGAAGCGCAATTGGGCGGCATGGGCACGGCGTTTTCGTCGTCCTTGCTTGGGCTTGCCGGATCGCTGGTCGTGGGTCTGCTGGAACTGTTTGCAGGCCATGGGCAAAACCGTTTTTACCGCCAATTGGAAGAGTGGCTATCTTCGATCACCCGGCTGGGCTTTGCCGGGGGTGATGTCGATCAGGGGCAAGAACTGAGCGCGATTGTTCAAGTGCTCGATTCCATGGCCGAACAGATGGAAGCGATGCGCCGCCAGCAGATGCAGGCCGATACCGAGCGCGCGCAACTGGATCAGGCGCTTGGGCTGCTGGTAGAGGCGATCGACCGGCTGGCCGGCAGCAGCATGGGCGCGGGCGACCCGGCAATGGAGCGGATTGCAACTGCTCAGGAACAAATTCTGGGCTATTATCAGCGTGATGAAGGGCAGGGCGGGCCACATTCGGATGCCGAAATCCGCTTGCGGCTGCGCAATATCGACGGCCAGCTTCTGCGCATTTCGGAAGAATTGTCGGCCGGACGGCTGGAAACGACCGCCGATCTACGCTCTGACCTGTCCACCCTGACACTGGCCGTGCGGCAATTGTCGCGCGCAGGCTTTGGAACGGCGCGCAAGGACGGGGCGTAACCATGGGCTTGTCGCGCAGGGGCACCCAACGCGATGTCAGCGGCGCGATCTGGCCGGGCTTTGTCGATGCGATGACGGCGCTCTTGCTGGTGCTGATGTTCGTGCTGTCCATTTTCATGATCGTGCAATTCGTGTTGCGCGACACGATCAGCACGCAGGATACGCAGTTGCAGGGGCTCAGCGCGGAAGTGGCAGAATTGGCCAACGCCCTTGGCTTGTCGCGCGACCGGGTTGGTGTGCTGGAAGGGCAGGTGGCCGGGTTACAGGACGACCTTAGCGGGGCAGAGGCGCAGATCGCGGCCCAGCTTGCCACGATTTCCGGCCTGTCTCGCGATCTTGCAGTGCGCGACCAGTCGCTTGCCGATGCTCGTGCGCAGATCACGAATTTTGAAGCGCAAGTCGCCAGTCTGATCGCGGAACGTGATACCGCCCTTGATGAAGGCGCGACGCTCAGCGCAGATCTGGCCGATCTGGAAGCGGCGCAACAGGTGCTGATTGACGAGCAAGAGGCGCTGCAATTGGCGCTTGCCAATATGCGCGACGAATTGGACGCAGAGACAGAGGCGGCGCGACTGGCGGCCGCCCGCGCGGATGCGGTGGAAGCGGCATTGGCAGACGCACAGGCAGAGGCGGCGGCGCAAGAGGTGTCCTTGGCGCAACTGGCCGCGCAATTACAAAGCGCCGAGGAGGCGCGCGCCAGCTTGACGGAGGAACGCGCGCGTTTGGAGGATTTGCTGGCGCAAACCTCTGAGAGCGAGGCCGAAGTGCAGGCGCGTCTTGTGGCCACGCTTGACAGCCTTGCGCAGGCGGAAACCGAAGGCGCGGGCTTGCGCGCCGATCTGGACGCGGCTCAGTCCGAGCTGTCGCTGGAAGAGGCCGCGCGGATCGCCGCTTTGGCGCGCGCCGAGGATCTTGCGCGTGAGCTTGCCGCCAAAGAGGACCGATTGAGCGAAGAAGAGGCGCTGCGCGTCGCGGCACAAGCGCGGGCGGAAACGTTGTCCGACGAACTGGACGCCGGACAAGCGGCCCTGCAAGCGCAGATCGACACGCTTGAGGCAGAGTTGTCAGACACGGAACGCGCGCGCTTGGCAGAGGCGGCGGCGGCAGAGGCGTTGCGCGCGCGGCTGGCCGATTCCGAAGGCGCGCTGAACGAGGAAGAACGCACGCGGCTGGCCGAAGCCGCCGCCGCCGAAGCGCTGCGCGCCCGCCTGCAAGAGGCCGATGCCGAGTTGAGCGCCTTGACCTTGGCGCTGGAGCAAGAGCGCGCTCGGGCTGAAGAAACGCTGACGCTATTGGCCGCCGCGCGCCTTGCGCAAAGTGACCTGCAAGCCGATCTTGACCGCGAGATGACCGAGCGCGAGCGGGTCTCGGCACTTCTGGCGCTTGCACGCGACCGGGTGGCAGAACAGGAGGCCGCAAGCACCGAAGATGCCCGCCGTCTGGAAGTGCTGAACCAGCAGGTCGCTGCCTTGCGCGGTCAGGTCGGCGGTTTGCAAGACCTGTTGGGCGAGGCCCGCGCCCGTGCCGAGGCCAGCGACACCCAGATTGAAGCCCTTGGGGCAGAGTTGAACCTTGCGCTGGCGGAACTGGCCGCAGAGCAAAGGGCGCGTGCCGATCTGGAGGCGGCAGAACGCCAGCGGTTGGAGCGGTTCCAATCGGAATTCTTTGGGCGGTTGCGTGACCTGTTGGAAGGGCGCGACGAAATTCAGGTTGTGGGCGACCGTTTCGTGTTTTCCTCCGAGGTGTTGTTCGAACTTGGGTCGGCGGAACTGTCCGAGGCCGGGCAAGCACAGATCACCAATGTGGTGCGTATTCTGCGCGAAGTGTCGGACCGCATCCCCCCCGATATCGACTGGATACTGCGGGTCGATGGCCATACGGACAATCTGGCGCTGTCTCCGGGTGCAGACTTCGCGGACAACTGGGAGCTAAGTCAGGCAAGGGCACTATCTGTCGTGCGCTTTATGACGGACCAGTTGGGTTTTCCACCTGAACGCTTGGCGGCAACGGGGTTTGGCGAATACCGACCTGTGAGCCGCGCCAATACGCCCGAAGCGCGGGCGCAGAACCGCCGGATTGAGTTGAAACTGACGGAACGCTAGAGCACGCCGCGCAACAGGGGGGGCGATTTTGCGCCCTTCGACGTATCGCGTGACTGCAAGTGAACGCGACATGTTCTCCGTCTAGCCATTCGATGGCACCAGTTTCAGATCACCCGCATCGGCCATGGCGCGGATTGCGGCCGAAACCCGGCTTTGGGCCGCATCAAGGTCTTCGGGCGACGGGCGGGGCAGGGTGGCCGCATCTTCGCGCAGTCCTTCCGCCAGGCGTTTACTGATGTTTTCCAGCATGAAATTCATCGTGGGGCGACTGCCGGGATCATCGGCGGCAAGGATCATGTGCAGATCCTCATCCGCGAGGTTGCGCAGAATTGCCGCCACGTCGCGCGCGCCGACACGATTCGGAATATCCTGAAAGGTGAAGATTGACCGACGCACGCCGCTTGCAAAGGTTTCGTCCGACTGCGCCAGCCCCGATAACAGCCGGTCGCGCAGGGCAGAGGGAGAGGAATTCAGAATATCACCAATGCGTTGCGCCGAAGGACTGCTGAATGCGCGCGGCGGCTTGTCGCGCAACTGATCTGCCAGCGACAGGCCAATTCGTACCACTGCGTCCGGGGAAATACTGTCGGTGCGCGCGACCGCAAGGGCAAGGGTTTGCGCAAGCTCGCCGGGCAGGGCGGTCAGCAGGGCGGCCGCCTTTTCGGTGCTGAGCTTAGACAAGACAACGGCCCCGACAACCGTGCTTTCGCGTTGCAAAATAGCCGTCAGGGCGGGCAGGTCTGCCAGTTCGATTGCCGTCCACGGGTCGTCGCCCGGCCCGCCGCGTGCAATCACCCGCAGTTTGGTGCTGACCTGGGCATCCAGCCTGCCATCGAGCAAGGCAAGCGCTTCCTCCATACTCTCGGGGAAGGACATGCCGACCTGTTCCAGCATTTCGACAAATTCTTCAACCACGGCCCACATGGTGGGACGGTCGATCAGCCGCAAAGAGGCCAGTGCGCGGGTCAAAGCCGTCTGCTCCTGTTCGGGCAGGCTGGAGAGCGGCAAATCCACTCCTTCGGCCAACAGAACCCGCAAGATTATTGCCGCTTTCTGAGTGCCGCTAAGATGATCGGTGCGCGCCTGCGGCGCAGCAATGGTCGCACTGCGCGCACCAGCGACTGCGGTGTTCGTTTTGGTCATGGCAAGCCGGTTCCGTCCTGAAAAGACATGCCCGCATTCTGGCCCATGATCCGTCAATAAAGAGTGTAGGCGTGAAAAAAAACGCCCCTGCAAGAGGGGCGTTTGTGTCAGCTTGTGGATGGTGTGATGCAGCTTTCTGTCGCTGTATCGTAAATTTGTCCTTCAGCGCAGGCATTTGCCGTCTGATCTTTGTGCCAATTGCACGCGGCGGTGGCCATCCCCGGAAGAAAGCCGATAACGAGTGCTGCGAGAGTCGTCTTCAGTTTCATGCGTCACCTTTCATCTTGGGTGACAGGAAGGGTAGCACGAATATTGCGTTTTCAATACATGTTTTGAAATTACGCACCAAAGACCCGCGCGAAGATCGTGTCGACATGTTTGGTGTGGTAATCAAGGTCAAATTTTGCGCGGATTGCCTCTTCGCTCAGCGCTGCGCCAACATCTGCATCAGCCAGCAATTCATCAAGAAAATCGGCGCCGTGCTCCCAGACCTTCATCGCGTTGCGCTGCACCAGCGTGTAGGCCGTCTCTCGGCTGACACCGGCTTGCGTCAGGGCCAGAAGCACGCGCTGGCTGTGGATCAGACCCCGAAACTTGTTCATGTTGGCGATCATGTTGTCGGGGTAGACCACGAGTTTATCGATCACGCCGGTCAGGCGGGCGAGGGCGAAATCCAGTGTCACGGTCGCGTCCGGGCCGATCATACGTTCGACAGAGGAATGTGAAATGTCACGCTCATGCCAGAGCGCCACGTTCTCCATTGCCGGGACCACCGCCATACGCACCAGCCGGGCCAGACCGGTCAGGTTTTCCGTCAGCACCGGGTTGCGCTTGTGCGGCATGGCCGAGGAACCCTTTTGGCCCTTGCTGAAAAACTCTTCCGCTTCAAGCACTTCGGTGCGCTGCATGTGGCGAATTTCGATCGCGACGTTTTCGATGCTGCTGGCGATCACGCCCAGCGTGGCAAAGAACATGGCGTGGCGGTCGCGGGGGATGACCTGTGTGCTGATCGGTTCTGGCTGAAGCCCCATCTGCGCGCAGACATGCGCTTCCACCGCAGGGTCGATATTGGCGAAGGTGCCAACCGCTCCGGAAATCGCGCCTGTCGCCACTTCGGCACGCGCGGCAACCAGCCGGTCACGGTTGCGCGCCATTTCGGCGTAAAACCGGGCCAGCGTCAGGCCCATGGTGGTCGGTTCGGCATGAATTCCGTGGCTGCGGCCCATGCGGATGGTGAATTTATGCTCCAAGGCGCGACGTTTCAGCGCATCCAGCAGCGCATCCATATCAGCCAGAAGCAGATCGGCGGCGCGCACAAGCTGCACGTTGAACGTGGTGTCCAGCACATCAGAGCTTGTCATACCCTGATGCACGAAACGCGCTTCGTCATTGCCGATGATCTCTGCCAGATGGGTCAGGAAAGCGATGACGTCATGCTTGGTGACGGCCTCGATCTCATCAATGCGGGCGACGTCAAACTCTACATCCTTGGCTTTCCAGACCGCGGCGGCACTTTCTGCCGGGATCACACCCAGTTTTGCTTGCGCATCACAGGCATGGGCTTCAATCTCATACCAGATGCGGAACTTTGTTTCCGGCGACCAGATGGCAACCATTTCGGGGCGGGAATAACGCGGGATCATGCGACAGGGCCTTTTCGTGGAACGCGGTTGCCTGCCTGATAGCGGCTTGCTGCGGGTGCTGCAAGGCAGCGGTCTTTTGCATATCAGTTTTTTAACATAATACTGATTATGGGTAAAATAGATCAGTCGCCATGGTTCCGCTCTTTTGCTACCTTATATCTGAATTGAGTATTAAAGGGGTTCAGTATTTTACCCATTGCCTCCAGACAGGATTGGCGCGACACGATGTCAGCGAACGTGGATGTCTGCATCCCGTTCTTCAAGGATGACCCTGTCCCCCTTGTCATGGAACTGGCCTGCCAGAATGGCGCGGATCGCTACCGACTGCTGCTATGCGACGATGGGTCGGATTTGCCGGATTTGTCGCGCCGTCTGGCCCAGGCTCTGGCTGACCATCCCGGCCCAGCCGTTCTGTTCACGCTGGCCGCCAATTCGGGTCGCGCGCAGGCACGCAATGTGATGTTGCAAGAGATACGGTCTGACTGGGTGCTGATGCTCGATGCAGACATGTCTCTGGACCGGTCCGATTTCATCGAAACTTATCATGCGGCGGCGCTGCGCCATGGCGATGCCTGTTGCGTTGTCGGCGGATTTCGGATCGACGCGTCCGACATCACGCCCGCAAATCGTCTGCACGCCGCGCAATCTGTGAAATCCGAATGTAAACCCGCCCGGCACCGCGCTCGCGATCCCGGTCGCTACGTCTATAGCTCGTCGGTTTTCGTTCACCGCACAATCGTCGAGCGCCACCTCTTTGACCCGCAATTCCAAGCTTGGGGATGGGAAGATGTGGAATGGGGATGGCGCATTGTGCGCGACAGCCCGGTGCATCATATCGACAACCCTGCCCGCCATCGTGGGCTGGAACCGGATGAAATGTTGATTACGAAATATGCCGAATCCGTAGAGAATTTTCGCCGTATTCGCCGCTTGTATCCCGATAATGTGCGGCGTATGCCAATCGCGCGCGTCTCATATCTGCTATCTTTTCTGCCCTTTCAGCAGGTTCTGGGACGTGGCTTCAAACGGCTTGCGCTATTTGCCGCTTTGCCCTTGGCGGTGCGGTTATACGCGTTGAAATTCTACCGCGCGTCTCAATATGCTTGGGTGTATCATGAATGACAGCGACCACGAACAGCGGCGAAGTTTGTCGCGCCGGGTGGCGCGGCGCTTGACCGGCATGGTGCGTGTCGCGCCGCTTTTGCGGTCGGATACCCGGTTTCATCTGTCTTTCGCGTTTGATGATTGCCCCGACAGTGCCTGCACACGCGGCATAGAAATTCTTGAAGAGCGGTCGCTACGGGCAACGTTTTTCATTGCGACCGGGTTGCTGGGGCAAGATGGCGTGTCCGGGCCGATCACCACGCCAAGCCGCTTGCGCGACCTTGCCGCACGCGGGCATGAGATCGCGCTGCACACCCATGCGCATGGCGATCTGACGCATTTGCCGGTGGCCGAAGCGCTTTCCGATATCAAACGGAATATCAAAGCGTTGCAGGATATTCTTGGAGAGGCTCCAAGCCCCCATTTCGCCTATCCCTATGGCGAGACAACGCTGACGCTGAAACGGGCGCTTCTGCCGCATGTGGCGACGGCGCGTGGCGTGCGTAGCGGTGTTAACAAAGCCTTTGCTGACCGGATGCAACTGTTTGCCTGCGACCTTGGCAGCCATCGTCCCGACTATGTCGCCGCAGCGCAGCGCATGATGAAACATACCGCAACTACAGGCGGTTGGCTGGTTATGTTCACTCATGATGTTCGGCCACACCCCAGCCCCTACGGCGTGACCCCAGAGATACTGGAAAGCCTGCTGGATGACGCAACCGCTTTGGGGGCCGAATTGCGCCCGGTGCGCGATGTCTGGGCGCAGTTATCGGGTTGAATATTATATTCATAACTTGCAATATATTATCTGACAAATATATAGGGTCCATGTAAAGCCGCCCGCCCCGCTTCGGACACGGGCCGCCTGAAACAACAGGACCCTGCTATGCTGAAGCGTTATTTTCCGATCCTGTCATGGCTTCCCGGTTACTCTCGTGCCGATCTGACCAATGACGCTATCGCCGCCGCAGTGGTGACGATCATGCTGATCCCGCAAGGCATGGCCTATGCGATGCTGGCGGGCCTGCCACCGCAAGCGGGGCTCTATGCGGCAATCCTGCCGTTGTTGCTTTATGCGCTGTTTGGCACGTCGCGCAGTCTTGCAGTCGGGCCAGCGGCGGTGATTGCCCTGATGACAGCCGCAGCGGCAGGTGTCGTTGCCGAAACAGGCAGCGCAGAGTTTCACTTCGCCGCCCTTTGGCTGGCGCTGATATCCGGTGCAATGATGCTGTTGATGGGCCTGTTCCGTCTGGGCTTTATTGCAAGTTTTCTGTCGCATCCGGTGATGTCGGGGTTCATCACGGCCTCTGGCATCCTGATCGCGGCCAGCCAGTTGCAACACTTGCTGGGCGCACCGATCAGCGGCAAGACATTGCCGCAAGTGGTGCCCTCGATTGTCGGAAATCTTGGCAATATGACCCCGGCCACGGTGATCCTGTCATCGGTCTTGCTGGTTTTCTTGTTCTGGGCGCGAAAGGGTGCCGCCCCGGTCCTGATGCGTCTGGGCCTGTCGGCACCAACCGCGCGGCTTCTGGCCAAGGCGGCACTTCTGTTGGCGGTCGTCGTCTCGACCCTGCTGGTGTGGGTCTTTGGGCTGGAACGCTTCGGCGTGGCGATATTGGGAGAGATCCCGCGCGGATTGCCCGATTTTGGCTTGCCGACGATCGATCTGGATCTGATGCAACTGCTTATTGTGCCCGCCATCATGATTTCGATCGTGGGCTATGTGGAAAGCATTTCCATCGGGCAAACGCTGGCCGCCAAGAAACGCGAATCGGTTAACCCGGATAACGAGTTGATCGCGCTGGGACTGGCCAATATCGGCGCTGGCGTGTCGAATGCCATGCCGGTCACCGGCGGTTTGGCGCGCACCATCGTCAACCATGATGCGGGGGCCACCACCCCGGCGGCAGGCGCGATGACGGCGTTGTCAATCGCGGCGGCGATCATGGTGCTGACGCCGCTGATGTATTTCCTGCCGCGCGCCACGCTGGCCGCGATCATTATTGTGGCTGTGCTGTCGCTGCTGGATTTCCGCGCCCTGCCCCGCACCTGGTCTTATTCGCGCGCCGATGGGGCTGCGATGGCGGCGACCATGCTGTTCACGTTGCTGGTCGGCGTGGAGCAAGGCCTGTTGGCGGGTGTTGGCCTGTCATTGGGGCTGTTCCTGTTCCGCACCTCACGCCCGCATATGGCGGTCGTGGGCCAAGTGGCCGGGACCGAGCATTTCCGCAATGTCGCGCGCCACAAGGTTGCCACCGACCCGACGGTTTTCGCGATCCGGGTGGACGAGTCGCTCTATTTCCCCAATGCCCGCGCGCTGGAGGATCGGATTGTGCAAGCGCTGTCCGACCAGCCGGGGCTGCGTCATGTTGTGCTGCAATGCACGGCTGTCAATTATATTGACGCCTCGGCGCTGGAAAGTCTGGAAGCGATCAACACCCGGCTGAAAGATGGCGGTGTGCAGTTTCACCTGTCGGAAGTGAAAGGCCCGGTCATGGACCAGTTAGAACGCGGCCATTTTATGGATGACCTTACAGGAGAGGTCTTTTTGACCCAGTTCGACGCAATGGTGAAGCTGTCACCTGACATAACCAGCGCCTGTGCCAATGAAGAACGCTGCGACACGTTGTTGCGCTCTGCATAAGGGCGCGACGGAAACCCGCTCCTGCCGCGTTGGTAGGGAACACGCGCGCAAGACCGTTAGACCAAAGGACCAATCCGATGTCGCTGAAAAGCACAGCTTCCCGCTATGGCAGCGTTGCCATGATGTTTCACTGGCTGACCGCCTTGGCCATTCTGGCGCTGATGGTCACAGGCCAGATGATGGACGGGCTACAAGACGACGCCCGCCAGATCGCCATTCTGCAATGGCATGTGCCGATGGGGCTGGCGGTGCTTTTGCTGACGCTGGCGCGCATTGCGTGGTGGATCTTTGCTGACCGCCACCCCGCGCCCTTGGCCAGCGGCTGGCAGGGTCTGGCCGCCAAGGTGGGCCATGCCGCACTTTATGCGCTGCTGTTGGTGATGACGCTGTCGGGCGTGGCCCTGATGGCGCTTTCGGGCGGAGGAGAGGTCGTGTTCTTCGGCAGCACCGCGCCCCTGCCCGAGTTCAGCGACTACCTGCCGCGCATTCCGCATGGGCTGGGCGCAAGACTGATGATCGCCCTCGTGGCGCTGCATGTGGCCGCCGCGATCTGGCACCAACGCATCAAGCGCGATGGCGCGATGACCCGCATTTTGCCCGCACGCAAGTAAACCACCCGGCTAAAGCAAAAAAACGCCACTCCTGAAAGGGGTGGCGTTTTCAGTGGCTTGCGCCAATATCTTAAACCAAGCCTCTTAAGAGGCTTCGGTGATGAACTTCACTGCATCGCCAAAGGTCTGGATGTTTTCGGCAGCATCGTCGGGGATCTCGATCCCGAATTCTTCTTCAAAGGCCATGACCAGTTCGACCGTGTCCAGGCTGTCCGCGCCCAAATCGTCGATGAAGGACGCGCCTTCTGTGATCTTGCCTTCGTCGACGCCCAAATGCTCGACAACGATCTTCTTCACCCGATCCGAGATATCGCTCATGATAGTCCTCATGTTGTTATGGCCAGCCTTGGCCCGAAAATGTCCCTCGCCCGCCCCGGCGGGCATGCGTTGCGCGCCCAATAGGGTTATTGCGCGCTTGCGTCAAGCCCTGCCGGGCTTAGACCATGGCCATACCGCCATTCACATGCAGCACGGCGCCGGTGCTGTATCCTGCCTCTGGGCTTGCCAGATATAGCACCGCGCTTGCGATCTCTTCTGGGGTGCCCATACGGCCTGCGGGAATGCGCGTATTGATGGCAGATTTCTGGTCATCGGTCAGCGCGTCGGTCATCGGTGTGGCAATGAAACCGGGGGCCACGCAATTGACTGTAATCCCGCGCGAGGCGACTTCTTGCGCCAGCGCCTTGGACGCGCCCACCAGCCCGGCTTTGGCCGCAGCATAATTCATCTGGCCGGGATTGCCGGTTGCCCCCACCACAGAGGTAATGTTGACCACCCTGCCCCAGCGGGCCTTCATCATGCCGCGCATGGCCGCGCGCATCAGTTTAGAAGACGCGCTGAGGTTCACGTCGATCACGTCCTGCCATTCGGCGTCGGACATGCGCATGGCCAGGTTGTCGCGGGTGATGCCCGCGTTATTCACCAGAATGTCAACGCCGCCCATTGCATCGGTGGCAGATTTTATCAGCCCGGCCACCGCCTCTGGGTCCGACAGGTTGCACGGCACGATATAGGCGCGTTCGCCCAGCTCGGCTGCCAGGGCGCTTAGCGGTGCTTCGCGTGTGCCCGACAGCGCGACCGTGGCCCCTGCTCCATGCAGCGCGCGGGCGATCGCCGCGCCAATCCCGCCCGAAGCTCCGGTAATAAGTGCGCGTTTTCCTGTCAGATCAAACATGGCGGCCTTTCGAGTAAAAGTTGAGAGTTCATCTTGTCCTTGGCCCCTATAACAAGCACCTAGAGGGCAGGCCAAGACGAAAGCACCTCTATGACCAACCAAACTCTACTTTCTGTTTCGCAAATGCAGGCAGCATTTCAGGCCGCGGTCGCGGCTGCCGACCCTGCGGGCGGTGTTGCGCGGGCCTTGGCAGACGCCGTCTTCACCATGCCCAAGGGGCGTGTTTTCGTGCTGTCAATTGGTAAGGCCGCCGGCGCAATGATGGGTGCGGCGCTGGCTGCTTTGCCCAAGCCTCATGCCGCGCTTGTGGTCACGAATTATGAGAATGCCGGCCGGGTTGAAGGCGCGCGCGTCATGGCGGCAGGGCATCCTGTGCCAGATGAGAACGGGCTTCAGGCCGGGCTTGCGGTGCAAAAGATGCTGGCGCGCACCACGCGGGATGACGCGGTTCTGGTGCTGGTTTCGGGCGGTGGCTCGGCGCTTTTGCCTGCGCCCGTGTCGGGCGTGACGCTGGAGGAAAAGGCAGAGGTGAACCGCCTGCTGCTGGGCGCAGGGCTGGACATTACACAGATGAACATGGTCCGGCAGCACCTGTCGCGGCTGAAAGGCGGCGGGCTGTTGCAGACCGCAAGCCCCGCCCCTGTAACCGCGCTGATCCTGTCCGATGTGGTGGGCGACGATCTGCGCGTGATCGCCTCTGGCCCGACCGTTGCGCCCATTGGCACGAGGGCCGACGCGATGCGACTGCTGGAAGATCACGGGCTTTGGCGGCGCGTGCCAGAGTCGGTGCGCACGGTTCTGCGCCGCGATGACCCGACCCGCAGTCTGCCAGAGGCGGCGAATTATCTGGTCGGGTCCAACGCGCAATCGGTGGCGGCTGCGGCGCGCGCCCTGCCCGGTGCGCTGGCCGACCCGGTGCCACTGGTGGGCGATGTGGCCGAAGCCGCCGCGCGGATCGTGGCCACCGCGGACCGCCCCGGCGTGACCGTGCTGGGCGGTGAAACAACCGTAACCCTGCGCGGCACCGGCGCGGGCGGCCGCAATCAGGAACTGGCCTTGCGCGTCGCTCTGGCGCTGCAAGGGCGGCCCGGCTGGCGCTTTTTGTCCGGCGGCACGGACGGGCGCGACGGGCCAACCGATGCCGCTGGCGCCGTGGTCGATGGCGAAACGATTGCGCGCATCCATGCCGCCGGGGGCGATGCCGACGCATTGCTGGCCAATAATGACAGTCATGCCGCCTTGGCACTGGCAAACAACCTGCTGATAACGGGTGGAACCGGCACCAATGTCGCCGATGTGCAGATTTTGGCTGTGCAAGGCTGAGCTCTGGATGCAACGGCAGATGGTGCATAGGGTGGGTGTTTGCACGCACCCTACCCTCTTGCCGACCTGCGGGCTTTGCCCTATGCGCTTTGCCCATGACACAGCATGATTTCTGCCTCATCATCGACTTCGGCTCTCAGGTCACGCAACTGATTGCGCGGCGCCTGCGCGAGTGGAATGTCTATTGCGAAATTCACCCGTTCAACACGGTGGATAATGCCTTTCTGGCCGCGCGCGCGCCGAAAGCGATCATCCTGTCGGGCGGTCCCGGTTCTGTGCCCGCGCCGGGCAGCCCGCGCGCGCCGCAAATGGTGTTCAAAATGGGTGTGCCCGTTTTCGGCATCTGCTATGGCCAGCAAGTGATGATGGAGCAATTGGGCGGACAGGTCGAATCCGGCCACCACGCCGAATTTGGCCGCGCCTATATCGAACCCGCGTCGGGCCATGCGGGCGATACGATCTTCAAAGGGGTGTTCGACGCGGGCCGCGAGCAGGTCTGGATGAGCCATGGCGACCGCGTGACCGCCCTTGCGCCGGGGTTCGAGGTGATCGCCACCTCGCCCAATGCGCCCTTTGCCATCGTGGGCGACCACGCGCGCCGCTTCTATGCCGTGCAGTTTCACCCCGAAGTGCACCACACGCCGAAAGGCGCGCAAATGCTGGGCAATTTCCTGACGCTTGCGGGCTTTACCGGCGATTGGACCATGGGCGCTTACCGCACTGAGGCAATTGCGAAAATCCGCGCGCAGGTGGGCGACAAGCGCGTCATCTGCGGGCTTTCGGGGGGCGTGGATTCGTCTGTCGCCGCCGTGCTGATCCACGAAGCGATTGGCGACCAACTGACCTGCGTGTTCGTGGACCACGGCCTGTTGCGGCAGAACGAGGCCGACGAGGTCGTGACCATGTTCCGCGACAATTACAACATTCCGCTTATCCATGCCGACGAATCCGATCTGTTCCTTGGCGAGCTAGAGGGCGTCAGCGACCCCGAAACCAAGCGCAAGATCATCGGACGGTTGTTCATTGACGTGTTCCAGAAATACGCCAGCCAGATCGACGGGGCGGAATTCCTCGCGCAAGGCACGCTCTATCCCGATGTCATCGAATCGGTCAGCTTCAGCGGTGGCCCGTCCGTCACGATCAAGTCGCACCATAATGTCGGCGGCTTGCCCGAAAAGATGGGGCTGAAACTGGTCGAGCCGTTGCGCGAACTGTTCAAGGACGAAGTGCGCGCCTTGGGGCGTGAACTTGGTCTGCCCGCCAGCTTTATCGGTCGCCACCCCTTCCCCGGCCCCGGTCTGGCCATTCGCTGCCCCGGAGAGATCACGCGCGAGAAACTGGATATCCTGCGCCGCGCCGATGCGGTCTATATCGACCAGATCCGCAAACATGGCCTGTATGATGAGATCTGGCAGGCCTTTGCCGCCATTTTGCCCATGCGCACCGTGGGGGTTATGGGCGATGGGCGAACCTATGATTTCGCGCTGGCGCTGCGGGCGGTCACAAGTGTCGATGGCATGACGGCGGATTACTATCCGTTCACGCATGAGTTCCTTGGGGAAACTTCGACCCGCATCATCAACGAAGTGCGCGGCATTAACCGGGTCTTTTACGATTGCACCAGCAAACCGCCCGGCACGATCGAACTGGAATGACACGGGTCAGGCTAACCGGGCGGCTGATCTGCACCACCTCCGAAGATGCTGCGCTTGTGCGCGCATTCTTACCCGCGCATATTTCGGCCAGCCGCGCGGAACCGGGCTGCATCCGCTTTGATGTGACGCAGGAAAGCTGCGGGCTTGTTTGGGCCGTGTCGGAAGAGTTTGTCTCGGAAGCGGCCTTCGACGCGCATCAGATGCGCACGAAGGCAAGCCCTTGGGGAAGTGCCACAGCCCATATCACTCGCGATTTCACACGGGCATGACCGCCCTAAAGGTTGGGCTGCACGACTTGGCGATAGCGGTGCAGGACGGCAGATCGCACCCGGTGCTCCAGCGATTTGCTGGCCAGCCTTTCTGCGATTGCATTCGCCTGCGCGACGATGGTTTTGCAACGGTCAGGATGTGCCCGTGCCCAAGCCAGTTTTTCGGGTAGGTCCGACAGATCATTGGCCAGGGGCACATAGTGTTCCCAGGCCGTAAGCGCGCCACAAAAGCAGACAAGGCAGTCCAACTCTTGCGACAAGACAAGGCAGTTGGAATGCAACAGCCACGGCAAGTTCGAAGCATAATCATTGCCACCGATGGCAAGCTGGTAACGCGAGCGGGTCATATCGGCCCGCGTCATCTTGCGGCACAGCTTGTAGCCGAAGGCCGCCACCGAGGGTTGTCCGGGTGGTTGCACGAAACCAAGATCGAAGCCGGGCGCGTTCTGGAACCGATCGAGCAGCGCAAAGCGCGGAATGGTTTTCAGGCGCTCTGCGCATGCGCTGTGCGACAGCGTGCCTGCAGCATGGTCGCGCAAGGATCGCACGCCGTGACGCCCCTGTGCGTCATGGCCCGTGGCCCCGCCGCGCCAGAAGACATCGTCGCGTTTCGCGTCAAACGGTAACTCATCGCGAAAGGCTGTGCCGAAATAGGTGGGCGATCCAACGGTTTGGTAATGCCCGCCCAGAGGCCAGAGTATTCCACCGACAGAACCGCGCCGCCGGTTGAACTGGAAGACGGGAACTGCGCGGCCATTGGGCAGGACCAGACCTTTGCCAGCGCGGTTGTCGCGCATATCGGCAAGGAACGGGCGATCAAGGTCGGCAAGATCGTTGAGTAGCTGTGCCGCACGCTCATGCTCGGAGGTGCTGCGAAAGGCAATCCAGCCCTGCGAATCTTGCTTCAGCCCATTCGCAATACGCGAATTGAACAGGATGCGCTTTTCGCGCGGGTCGTATCCGAACAGGTCGGGTGCATCTTCGCGCGGCAACATCTTGGCAATCCCGGCCCGGTCCCAACGCAGGGATTGCGCCCATGCAGACGGGAACCGATGCTCCAGCAAAAGGGCGAGCAACGCGTCGTGGTTTGGCGTCGATTCGCCCTGATCTTGCGGGTTTACCGGGGGCATGTGCTGTTTCAAAAGCTCTTTCGCGGGTTTTGCGGCCATGCTACAGTTTTTGACAAGGCAGTTGAAGCTGCCGAGAAAAATCGGGTTCGGCCAATCGGGGTAGCCGATTGCAACCGAATTTATCTAGGGAGAACATTATGAAGAAATTGCTTCTTGCGAGCACTGCGCTGGTCTTGTCCGCTGGCATCGCCTCGGCCCAAGAGGTCAAGATGGGCGTGCTTCTGGGCTATACCGGCCCGATCGAAGACATCACGCCCTACATGGCCGACAGCGCCGAACTGGCGATGAAGGAAATCAGCGACAGCGGCCTGTTTCTGGGCGGGGCCACCATTACGCCCGTGCGCGCCGATTCGACCTGTGTTGACAGTTCCGCCGCACAAGCTGCGGCAGAGCGTCTGATCTCGTCTGACGGCATTGTCGCGATGGTCGGCGCGGATTGTTCCGGCGTGACGATGGCCGTGTTGCAAAACGTGGCGATGTCGGCGGGTGTGCCGATGATCTCGCCCTCTGCGACTTCGCCAGCCTTCACCACGACAGAATCGAACGGACTGTTCTTCCGCACCGCGCCGTCCGATGCGCGCCAAGGCGTGATTCTGGCCGATATCGTGCTGGAGCGTGGTTTTGACACCGTGGCGCTGACCCACACCAACAACGATTACGGGTCCGGTTTTGCGACGGCCTTCGCCGAAGCCTACACCGCTGCTGGTGGCACAATTACGACCACCGTTCCGCATGAAGAAGCCAAGGGCGACTATTCCGCCGAAGTGGGCGCACTGGCCTCGGCCGGTGGCGATGCGCTGGTGATTCTGGGCTATACCGATGGCGGCGGTTCGACCCTGCGCACGGCCTACGAGATGGGCGCGTTCGAGCAGTTCTTCATGGGTGACGGCATGTATGGCGATGCGCTGATCGCCAATACTGGCGAAGCGCTGGAAGGCACCGTGGGCACCATTCCATGGGCGCAAGGTGATGGTGCAGAAGCATTCGCCGCTGTGGCCGATGCCGCAGGCGTGCGCGGCGACAGCAGCTACACCCGCGAAAGCTATGACGCGGCAGCGATCCTTGCCCTGGCCGCACAGGCTGCGGGCGAAGCCACTCCAGAAGGGATTGCCGCCAATGTGCTGGCTGTTGCCAACGCACCGGGCGAGCCAATCCTGCCGGGCGAGCTGGCCAAAGGTCTGGAAATATTGGCCAATGGCGGTGAGATCGACTATGTCGGCGCAACCAATGTCGAGCTTGTCGGCCCCGGCGAAGCCTCTGGCAGCTTCCGTGAATATATTGTCGAAGGTGGCGAATACACTACGGTCAAGTTCCACTAAGCAATTGGTATAAAATGGTTTTGCGGCCTAAGGGCATACCCTTGGGCCGCAAGCCTTATAAGGGGCCTGCATATGTCCATGATCCGGGTGGAAAACCTGCACAAACATTTCGGCGGGTTTCATGCCGTCGACGGGGCGACACTGGAAATTGCCGAGCGCTCCATTACCGGGCTGATTGGCCCAAATGGCGCGGGCAAGACAACATTGTTCAACGTGATCGCAGGCGTGCTGCCGCCCACATCGGGCAAGGTCATGATGCAGGGTGAGGATATTACCGGCCTGCCCCCGCATGAATTGTTCCATAAAGGGCTGTTGCGCACCTTCCAGATCGCGCATGAGTTTCATTCCATGACCGTGCGCGAAAATCTGATGATGGTGCCGCCGCGCCAGTCGGGCGAAAACCTGTGGGATGCTTGGTTTCGTGGCGGCAAGGTCGCCGCGGAAGAAGACTCCATCCGCAAGCGCGCCAATGAGGTGCTGGAATTCCTGACCATTGACCACATTGCAGACGAAAAGGCAGGCCAGATTTCGGGTGGACAGAAAAAGCTGCTGGAACTGGGCCGCACCATGATGACCGATGCGAAAGTCGTCTTTCTGGACGAGGTCGGCGCAGGCGTGAACCGCACGCTTTTGAACACGATTGCCGATGCGATCGTGCGGCTGAACAAGGAACAGGGGTATACCTTTGTCGTGATCGAGCATGACATGGATTTCATCGGTCGCATTTGCGATCCGGTGATCTGCATGGCCGAGGGCAAGGTGCTGGCCGAAGGGACGCTGGACGAGATCAAGGCCAATGAGCAGGTGATCGAGGCTTACTTGGGCACCGGGTTGAAGAACAAAGTCAAGGATGGCGCGGCATGAGCGCGGTCGCGAGCCTGTCTGGCGTCCACCATCTGAAGCACAACACCAAGCTGAAGGAGTGCGCGCATGGCTGAGCCTTTCCTGATCGGCGACGCCATGACCGGCGGCTATGGCGGCGCGGATATTTTGCATTCCTGCACCATTGCCGTTGAAAAGGGCGAGATCGCGGTGATCGTCGGCCCGAATGGTGCGGGCAAATCCACCGCGATGAAGGCCGTGTTCGGTATGCTGAAACTGCGGATGGGCGCGGTGCGGCTGGAGGGCGAGGATATTACCGCGCTGACCCCGCAAGCACGCGTGGCCAAGGGCATGGGCTTTGTGCCGCAGACCAGCAACATTTTCCCGTCCATGACGGTCGAGGAAAACCTGGAGATGGGGGCGTTCATCCGCCGCGACGATATCGCCGCCACGATGGAACAGGTTTACACACTCTTCCCCATCCTGCGCGACAAGCGCGGACAGGCAGCGGGCGAATTGTCGGGCGGGCAGCGCCAACAGGTGGCCGTGGGCCGCGCGCTGATGACTCAGCCCAAGGTGTTGATGCTGGATGAACCGACAGCCGGCGTCAGCCCCATCGTGATGGATGAGTTGTTTGACCGCATTATCGAGATCGCGCGCACCGGGATATCCATTCTGATGGTGGAACAAAACGCCCGCCAGGCGCTGGAGATTGCCGATAAGGGCTATGTTCTGGTGCAGGGCGCCAACCGCTATACCGACACCGGGCAGGCGCTTTTGGCCGACCCGGATGTGCGCAAATCCTTCTTGGGGGGCTGACCGTCATGGAATTTCTGAACGCGCTCGTCAGCCTTTCCAACTTCATGCTGATCCCGGCTTTGGCCTATGGCAGCCAATTGGCGCTTGGCGCTTTGGGGATTACGCTGATCTATTCCATCCTGCGCTTTGCCCATTTCGCCCATGGCGACACGATGGCACTGGGCACCGCCGCCGTGATCGGGGCCACGTTTTTCTTGCAAGGTCAAGGCATTGGCATAGCGCCCTTGCCCACCGCGCTGCTAGCGCTGCCCTTTGGCGTGCTGGTCATGGTGCTGTATCTGCTGGCCGCCGACAGACTGGTCTATCGCTATTACCGCCGGGTGCGCGCGAAGCCGATGATTTTCGTGATGGCGTCCTTGGGTGTGATGTTCGTGACCAACGGCATCACCCGCCTGTTCATGGGCGTGGGCGAAACCCGGTTCGAGGATGGCGCGCGCTTCGTGTTCAGCGTGCGCGATTTCCGCGCCTTCACCGGGCTGTCAGAGGGTCTGGCCTTGCGCAATGCCCAAGCCATTACCATCGTCACCGCGCTGATCGTCATGATCGCGCTGTTCTGGTTCCTGAACCGCACCCGCGCCGGAAAATCCATGCGCGCCTATTCCGATAACGAGGATCTGGCGCTGCTGTCGGGCATCAACCCCGAACGTGTGGTCACGATTACATGGGTTATTACCGGCATTCTGTTGGTGCTGGCCGGCACGCTTTACGGGCTGGACAAGGGCTTTCGCGCTTTCAACTATTTCCAGCTTCTGCTGCCGATGTTCGCCGCCGCCATTCTGGGCGGGCTGGGCAACCCCTTGGGGGCAATTGTCGGCGCTTATGTAGTGGCCTTGGCGGAAATGGGCGTGACCTTTGCATGGCGGCGTGTGGCAAATTACCTTCTGCCCGACGGGATAGAGCCTTCGGGCATGGTCCAGCTTTTGCCTGTGGATTACAAATTCGCCGTAACCTTCATGATCCTTGTTATCGTGTTGCTGTTCCGGCCCACGGGTATCTTCAAGGGGAAAGTGCTATGACGGCGCGCGGATATATTTTGTTCGCTCTGATGGCGCTGGCATTGGCCGGTGTTGGTGCGTTCCAAAGCTGGCAACTGGCCATCACGATCCTGAATATGAGCCTGATTTCAGCCATCATGGCTTTGGGCGTGAACATGCAATGGGGCTATGCGGGCCTGTTTAATGTGGGCATTATGGGCTTTACTGCCGTGGGCGGCTTGGCCGTGGTGCTGGTCGCGCAACCCCCGGTGCCCGAAGCTTGGGCCGCAGGCGGGCCGGGTGCGCTGCTGGGGTTGTTGTTGGGTGTGGCCAGTATTCTGGCCGCTGTGGTGGTTTACAAACGCCTGCCCAAGGGGCGGTTGCGGGGCTTGGCCGTGTTCGCTGTGCTGGTGGTGGGATATTTCATCACCTCTGCTGTGTTCGGCCCCGCCACGCAGGCGATTGAGGACGTGAACCCCGCATCTGAGGGCTACTTGGGCGGGCTTGGCCTGCCTGTCGTTCTGGCATGGCCCGTGGGTGCGCTATTCGCCGCCGGTGTCGCATGGCTGGTGGGCAAGGTCAGCTTGGGCCTGCGATCCGACTATCTGGCCATTGCCACGCTTGGCATTTCCGAAATCGTCATCGCGGTGCTTAAATTCGAGGGCTGGATGTCGCGCGGCGTCAATAACGTGACCGGCATTGACCGCCCCGTAACCCGCCCGGTGGAATTGCAAGCCGCGCCTTGGGTGCAATCCTTGGCCGAAACGCTTGGTTGGGGCGTTGGCCAGACCGCCTCTGTCGTGTCAGGCCTTGGCTATGCCGGGCTGTTCATTCTGGTGCTGGGCGTGCTGATCTGGCTGTCGGAACGTGCGTGGAACTCGCCCTGGGGTCGGATGATGCGGGCGATCCGTGACAACGAGGTATCGGCCCGCGCCATGGGCAAGAACGTGACGCAACGCCATCTGGCCGTGTTCATCCTTGGCTCTGCCGTTTGCGGTCTGGCGGGCGCGATGATGGTCTCGATGGACGGCCAACTTACACCGGGCAGCTATGAGCCTTTGCGCTTCACCTTCCTGATCTGGGTGATGGTCATTGTTGGCGGGTCCGGCAACAACTGGGGCGCGGTGCTGGGCGGTTTCGTGATCTGGTTTCTGTGGGTGCAGGTCGAACCCGCCGGGCGTTGGTTTATGGAACTTGTCACATCGGGCATGGCGGACGGGTCTGAACTGAAGGCGCATTTGCTTGGCTCTGCCAGCTATATGCGGCTGTTGACCATGGGCGTGGCGCTTCTGCTGATGCTGCGCTTTGCACCGCGCGGGCTGATCCCGGAACGCTGATGCGTGCGCTCCTGCTTCCGGCGGCGGGCGCGTCCTCGCGGATGCGAGGGCGCGACAAGCTGTTGGAGCATGTGGACGGTGTGGCGCTGCTGCGCCGTTCTGCGTTGCGGGCAAAGGCCACGGGGGCGGCAGTGGCCGTCACGCTGCCCCTTGGTAGTCCGCGCCGTGATGCGCTGGACGGGCTGGACCTGACATTGTTGGAACTTGACGCCACCGAAGGCATGGCCGCCAGCCTGCGCACGGGTGCGGCATGGGCTCTGCAGACAGGTGTGCAGGCGCTGATGATCGCCCTGCCCGACATGCCCGACATCACGACACAAGACATGCAGGCGCTGTTTGACATGCAGGCAGACATCCCCGACGCGCCCCTGCGCGCTGCAACGGATGATGGACAGCCGGGCCACCCTGTTATTCTGCCGCGCAAATTGTTGACCAAATTCAGCGGCCTGCAAGGGGACGAAGGCGCGCGGGTAATCCTGAAAGACCACCCGCCGCACCTGCACCCCCTACCTGGCCAGCGCGCCCTGACCGATCTGGACACGCCAGAGGCTTGGGCGGCTTGGAGAGCAGAAAACTAGTCGCGCTTGCCGAACAGCACTTTCTGCGCGTCCTTGTCGGTTGTCACGTCACTGCGCTGATCGGCGGCCAAGGCGCGCCCCTTTTGCACCGCCGGGCGTGCGCCGACTTCCTCCAGCCAACGCGCCAGATGTGGCTTGTCGTCAAGCGTTTGCTCTTGCCCTTCCCACAGCGTGGCCCAGGGCCAGATCGCCATATCGGCAATCGAGTAAAAATCACCGGCGACATAGCGGTTCTCGGCAAGTTGCTTGTTCAGCACGCCCAACAGGCGCCCGGTTTCATTGCGGTAGCGGTCCTTGGCATAGGGCAGATCATTGGGCGGGTCCATCGCGGGGGCATATTTCAGGAAATGATGCGCCTGCCCCGCCATCGGGCCAAGCCCGCCCATTTGCCACATCAGCCATTGATCCACGGCAATGCGGTCGCGTTCGGTCGGGCCACCGAACTGCCCGGTCTTGCGCGCCAGATATTGCAGGATCGCACCGGATTCGAAGATGGAAATGGGTTCGCCGTCCGGCCCGTCCGGGTCCACAATCGCGGGCATCCGGTTATTCGGCGCAATTTTCAGGAATTCGGGCTTGAACTGGTCACCTGCGCCGATATTCACGAAATGCACATCATAGGGCAGCCCCATCTCCTCCAGCGCGATAGAGATTTTCCAACCGTTCGGCGTGGGCCAATAGTGCAACTCTATGGTCATGATCCGTCCTTTGCTTCTGCGTTGCTTCACAAGCTAAGGGTTCGGCGTGGCTTGTCCAAGGGGGACGCGAAAAAACATGGCGCGCGACCGATCTCGGCATCGCTTGAAATTTGGCGGAATACTTGTATATACCAAGAGATATCCAACAGGTGTGCGACATGATCGAAACCAAAATCCGCAAAGTGGGCAATTCGGCGGTCATGACATTGACCACGGAAATGCTGACGATCCTGGATGCCAAGGAAGGCGACACGCTGTTCGTGCTACGCGGGGATGACGGCAGTCTGAAGATCACACCAAATGACCCGACGCTGGAAGCAGCTTTGGCGGCGGCTGAAATCGTGATGGATGAAAATCGCGATCTGCTTCAGGCGCTTGCGTGACAGGGCCGGTCTGGGTTCCCTTTTCCGCGATAATTGCCATTCATGACCGCCAAATCGCCCGGCATGGTGGGGCTGCTGGCCTGCGGGACCGGGCCTTGCTGGAATCGGGTTGTGCCCGCGCCCTGAACCGTGCCGCCTATTCCGATGCAACGCTGGCCCAAATTGGCGCCGCCTATGCGTTCGGGATCAGCAAGGCGCATGCGTTCATGGACGGCAACAAACGCACCGCCTTTGTGACCGCGCTGACATTTCTACGTCTGAACGGGTATGCGTTTCAGACACATCCGGTAGACGGCGTGCGGATGATGGAAGATTTGGCTGCAGGCGCGGTCGGTGAGGACGCTTTCGCAGCTTGGTTACAGCGCGGAATGACCGCGATCTGACAGCGCGCCCCGGCGCATTCACCGGGGCGCGTTGCGCTACATTACCCAGCCGCCGCCACCGCGCGGCGGGTCATGACCCCCACAAGATGCGCGCGGTAGGCAGCGGTTCCGTGCAGGTCGGCGATCATTTCATGGGCCGAACAGGCCAGCCCCGTGATGGCGCCCTCGCTGAAATCGGATGACAGCGCTGCCTCTGCCTCTGCCCAGCGGAACACACCGTTTTCCGACGCGCCCGTGATCGCAACGCGCACGCCGCTGGCATAGCGCGCCACGAAGGCTGCGGTCAGGGCAAAGCGCGACGCGGGCTGCACGAATTTCGCATAGGCCGCAGCTTGCGGTATGGGAAAGCGGACAGAGGTGATGATCTCGCCTTCCTCTAACGCGGTGGCGAACATGCCTTGGAAATAGTCATCCGCGCCAATCTCGCGCCGGTCGGTGACGATGGTGGCACCCGTGCCAAGGGCTGCTGCCGGGTAGCAGGCCGAGGGGTCATTATTGGCCAAGCTTCCGCCGATGGTGCCGCGATTGCGCACCGCCGGATCGCCGATCTGGCCCGCCAAGGCGGCCAGACCGGGGAAATCGGCAGCCGCATCGCGCGCGACCTGTGCATGCGTTGTGGCGGCACCAATCACCAGCATGTCGCCTTCCCGGCACACCCCAACAAGGTCTGGAATGCCCGTCAGACTGACAAGCGTGCCCGGCGCGTTCAACCGCGCCTTCATGGACGGTATCAAGGTTTGACCGCCCGAGAGGGGCAGCGCATCCTCGCCCGCCAGCGCGGCCACGGCATCTGCGACCGATCCGGGTTTTACGAAGTCGAAATTATACATGGGTTCTCCTCCCTCAACCGTTCATCGCGGCCCAGACGCGCGACGGCGTCAGCGGCATGTCGATATGCGTTACATGCGTGTGGCCCGCGCGGTGCAGCGCGTCGATGGCGGCATTGACCACGGCGGGGGGCGAGCCGATCGCGCCTGCCTCGCCACAGCCTTTCACCCCCAGCGGGTTATGCGTGCAAGGCGTGATGCAGCTATGATCCACCGTGAAGCCCCGCACATCATCGGCGCGCGGCATGGCGTAATCCATGTAGCTGCCCGACAGAAGCTGCCCCTGATCGTCATAAACGCAGTTTTCCATCAAGGCCTGGCCAATGCCTTGGGCCAAGCCGCCATGCACCTGCCCTTCAACGATCATCGGGTTCACGATATTGCCGAAATCATCGGCGGCAATAAAGCGCAGGATGTCGATCTTGCCGGTATCCGGGTCCAGTTCAATCTCGCACCCATAGGCGCCCGAGGGGTAGGTGAAGTTCGACGGGTCGTAGAACGCCGTTTCCTCTAGCCCCGGTTCCAACTCTTCCAGCGGGTAGTTGTGGGGCACATAGGCCGCGAGCGTCACACCGGACCAATCAACCGATTTGTCAGTGCCCGCCACGCTGAATTTGCCATCCTTCAATTCGATATCCTCTGGCGCGGCTTCCAGCAGATGGGCGGCGATTTTCTTGGCCTTGTCGATCACCTTATTCGTGGCTTTGACAATGGCCGATCCACCCACCGCCAAGGAGCGCGAGCCATAAGTGCCCATGCCCATCGGCGTGTTCGACGTGTCGCCATGGTGAATCTCGATGCTGTTCGCATCGACCCCGATCATGTCCGCGACCACTTGGGCAAAGGTGGTTTCATGCCCCTGCCCGTGGCTGTGGCTGCCGGTATAAACGCTGATCGAGCCTGTGGCATTGACCCGCACGGAGGCAGATTCGTAAAGCCCCGCGCGCGCGCCCAATTGGCCAACAAGGTTCGAGGGCGCGATGCCGCAAGCTTCGATGTAATGGGCAATGCCAAAACCGCGCAGCTTGCCGCGGGCTGCACTTTCAGCGCGCCGTGCTTCAAAGCCCGCATAATCGGCCAGTTCCAGCATTTTATCCATCGTGGCGTGATAGTTGCCGGTGTCGTAAACCACCGCGACCGGGGTCTGATACGGGAAGTCCTCTGGCTTGATGAAGTTCTTGCGCCGCAGTTCAATCGGGTCCACCCCCAATTCGCGTGCGGCCTTGTCCACCAAACGTTCCAGCTGGAACGTGGCCTCTGGCCGCCCCGCGCCGCGATAGGCATCGACCGGGACGGTATTGGTGAACACGGCTTTTACGTTCACATAGATCAGCGGGGTTTTGTAATTCCCGGCCATCAGCGTGCCGTGCAGCCATGTCGGGATGGACGGTGCGAAAGTGGACAGATAAGCGCCCATATTGGCGTAGGTTTCGGTGCGCAGCGCGGTGAAGTTATGCTCTGCATCCAGCGCCAATTCGATCTTGGTTTTATGGTCGCGGCCATGCGCATCGGAAATGAACGCTTCTGACCGCGAAGAGGTCCATTTCACCGGGCGCTTCAAGACCTTGGCGGCATAGGTGACAAAAGCCTCTTCCGCGTAATGATAGATCTTGGACCCGAAGCCCCCGCCCACATCGGGCGCGACCACGCGCAGCTTGTGTTCGGGAATGTTCAGCACGAACGCGCCCATCAGCAGACGGATGACATGCGGGTTCTGGCTGGTGGTGTATAGCGTGTGGTTGTCGCCCCATGGGTCGTAATCGCCCACGGCAACGCGCGGCTCCATCGGGTTGGCGACAAGGCGGTTGTTGGTCAGCTCCAACGACACGACATGCGCGGCGCTCTCGAACGCCGCGTTCACCGCGTCCTTGTTTTCTTCGACAAAACCCCAATCGTAGCACAGGTTCGAGGTCAGATCGTCATGCACCTTTGGCGCGCCTTCGGCCAGCGCGGCCTTCATATCGACAACCGGCTCCAGTTCCTCGATATCAACCTCGATCGCTTCGGCTGCGTCACGGGCCTGCGCGTAGGTTTCCGCCACCACGGCGCAGATCGGATCGCCCACATGGCGCACCTTGCCTTCGGCCAGAATGGGGTGCTTGGGTTCCTGCATGGGTTGGCCGTGGCGGTCCGTCACCTGCCAACCGCACGGGATGCCGCCCGCGCTGTCGAAATCGGCGGCGGTAAAGACCCGCAGGACGCCATCCATCGCTTCGGCGGCAGAGGTGTCGATCCCCTTGATGCGCCCATGCGCCACGTCCGAGCGCAGGAAATGCACGAAAGCTTGACCGCGCAGGTTGATATCGTCGGTGTATTTGCCGTTCCCGGTCAGGAACCGCGTATCCTCGCGCCGCTTTACGCTGGCGCCGATGCCGTCATCTTTTGGCATGTCTCTCTCCCTGAAATTCTGTGACTTATTCAGCCGCCAATGCGCCCGTGTCCTGACCCGATGCCGCCATCACCGCGCGCACGATGTTCTGATACCCGGTGCAGCGGCAGATATTGCCCTCCAGATAATGGCGCACCTCTTCTTCGGTCGGCTTGGGGTTTTCGGCCAGCAGGGCCGCGGTGCTCATGACCATGCCGGGCGTGCAGTAACCGCATTGCAGACCGTGATAATCCTGAAACGCTTGCTGGATGCGGCCCAAGCTGCCATCGGGATTGGCCATGCCTTCGACGGTCGTGACCTCTGCCCCTTCCAGATCGGCGGCGAAAGCGGTGCAGGATTTGACCGCCTGCCCGTTCACCAGCACCACGCAAGCGCCGCATTGGCTGGTGTCGCAGCCGACATGGGTGCCGGTCAGCTCCAACCCTTCGCGCAGGAAGCTGGACAGTAATGTCCGCCCTTCCACCTCGGCCCCCATCTTGCGACCGTTCACAACCATCGTCACCTTGCTCATGTGGCTCCTCCCAGCATTGGCTTTGGTCGAAGTGAACCACGGAACGCCGCCCGCGCCTATACGACCTTGGGTGTAGCCTGTTCGCTTTACAGTGCCGCGGCAAAAGGCCAATATGCGCCGGTTGCAACCATGCCGGAGGGGCCATGCGCAAATTCCTTGTGATCCTGGATGATAGCCGCGAATGCCTGAACGCGATGCGCTTTGCCGCGATGCGGGCCGCGCATACCGGCGGGCAGGTGCAGATCCTGTCGATCATCTCACCCGAGGAATTCAAAGGGTTCATGGGCGTGGCCGATGTGATGCGCGCCGAGGCGCGCGAGCGCATAGAGGCGCATTACGAGGTTTTCGCCAAGTGGATGCGCGACCGACAAGGCGTGAACCCTGAACTGGTCATCCGCGAGGGCGAGGCCGTGTCCGAGATATTGGCGCAGATCACCGACGACCCGGAAATCGGCATATTGGTGTTGGGTGCGGGCACCGAGGGCAACAATCCCGGCCCGCTGGTCACGCAGCTAACGCGGTCATCGGGCACGCTGCCGGTGCCGATAACCATCGTACCGGGCGAATTGACGCGGGACCGGCTGGAAGCGATTTCCAAGGGCTGATGTGGTATGTGCGGCGCGCGCGGCGGTGCCGTAGGGTTTTACTAACAAGATCAAGACGGAAGGGGGGCACGCATGAAACTGGTGCGGTTCGGGCCTGCGGGGCAGGAAAAACCGGGGATGCTGGACAAACACGGGCGTTTGCGCGACCTGTCCGGGCTGGTGGCGGATTTCGCGGGCAATACCGTGTCGCTTGCCGCACTTGCCGAATTGGCCGCGCGCGATCTGGAAAGCGCGCCGGTAGTTGCAGGGTTGGAACGGCTTGGCCCGCCTTTGGCATGGGTGCCGAATTTCTACTGTATCGGGTTGAACTATGCCGCCCATGCCGCAGAGACGGGTGCGGCCAAGCCCGCCGAGCCTTTGGTGTTTTCCAAGGCCACATCGTCGCTGGCGGGGCCAGAGGATGACATCATCATTCCCAAAGCTGCGTCGCGCGTGGATTGGGAAGTGGAACTGGGCGTTGTCATCGGCAAGCCTGCGCTGAATATCTCGGAATCAGAGGCGCTGGACCATGTTGCGGGCTATGTTGCCATCAATGATGTGTCGGAACGCAGCTTTCAAAAAGACCGCGGCGGGCAATGGATAAAGGGCAAATCCGCGCCATCCTTCGGCAAGATCGGGCCATTGTTGGTGACCCGCGACGAGGTGCCGGACCCGCAGGCGCTGGACCTGTCCTTGGCCGTGAATGGATCGGCGCGGCAAGAGTCCAACACGTCGGACATGATCTTTTCGGTTGCCGAAATCGTGGCTTACATGTCGCAATTCATGCGGCTTATGCCCGGTGATGTGATCGCCACGGGCACGCCCTCTGGTGTGGGTCTGGGGATGACACCACCGCAATTTCTGGCCCCCGGCGACGTGGTGGCGCTGGAAGTGGCCGGGCTTGGGCGACAGTTTTCGCAGGTGGTGGCGGCCTGACAGGGCCGCCACGCGCAGCATTTAGGCCGCAGCGCTAAGCATTTGCGCGATTTCGTCTTTCAGCGCCATACGCTCGCGGCGCATCTGGGTTTCGGCGGCTTCCGCCACGGGTTCGACATTGGTTTCGGCGCGGTGAATTGCGCGGTTCACCTCGTGATAGCTGTCGCAGAGCTTGGCGAAATGGGCGTTTTCCAGTTTCAGCCGGTGCAGGGCATCTGCCTGGTTGGGAAATTCCTCTGCCAATTCATGCGGGGTGTGGGACATGTTCGCTCTCCTATCGGTGGTTACACCGACGAGTTTAGTCGCCCGAAGACCCCGCGCCTTGATCTGGCGCAATCAACGACGCCCCTGCCAAACCTGATACAGCCATAGCAGCGCAAGCGACCCTAAAAGCGCCAGCACGAACGCCCCGGCCCAGCCTGCCGACGCCATCAAAAAACGGAACCCAAGCCCGCCGACAACAGCGCCCAGAACACCGATCACCATCGCTGTGGGCAGGTCGGTATTCATCCGCATCAGCCGCGTGGCGATCACCCCGGCCAAAGCGCCCATAACAATCAGCAGCACGACCGGCATTTAGGCCCCCGTCTGCGCGGCGATTTGGGCGCGGGTCTGGCGCCCGCGTTCGGTCGCGGATTTAAGCTGGCCACAGGCGGCCATAATATCCTCTCCGCGCGGGGTGCGGATGGGGCTGGCATAGCCGGCCTTGTGGACGATATCGGCAAAGCTTTCGATCCGCGCCCAATCGGACCGTTGATAGGGCGCGCCGGGCCATTCATTGAACGGGATCAGGTTGATCTTGGCCGGAATCCCCGCAATCAGCCGCACCAGCCGCCGCGCATCGGCATCGCTGTCATTGACATCTTTCAGCATGACATATTCGAAGGTGATCCGCTCGGAATTCGACAAGCGCGGGTAGTCGCGCAAGGCGTCCAGCAGCGTGGCAATGTTCCAGCGCTTGTTGATGGGCACCAGCTTGTCGCGCACCTCGTCGGTGGTGGCGTGAAAGCTGATCGCCAGCAGGCAGCCGATTTCCTCTGCCGTGCGGGCAATTTCGGGCACAACGCCCGAAGTGGACAGCGTAATCCGGCGGCGAGAGATGGACAGCCCTTCGCTATCCATGACCACCTTCATCGCGTCGCGCACATTGTCGAAATTATAAAGCGGTTCGCCCATCCCCATCAGCACGACATTGCTGACAAGGCGGGTTTCGTTCTTGGGTGCGCCCGGTTCGGGCCATTCGCCAAGATCGTCGCGCGCGACCAGAAGCTGCCCGACAATTTCCGCAGCGGTCAGGTTGCGCACCAGTTTTTGCGTGCCGGTATGGCAAAAGGAACAGGTCAGCGTGCACCCGACCTGACTGGATACGCAAAGCGTGCCGCGGTTCTCTTCGGGGATATAGACGGCCTCTACCTCGTGCCCGCCGGCAATGCGCAGCAGGTATTTGCGCGTGCCATCTTCGGACACTTGCCGCGTCACAATCTCGGGGCGGTCCAAGGTGAAGGCCGCTTCCAACTGGTCGCGATAGCCCTTGGCCAGATTGGTCATGGCGCCAAATTCCTGCACGCCCCAATGGTAGACCCATTGCCAGATCTGCCCCACGCGCATCTTAATCTGCCGCTCTGGCGTGCCGATGGCGGCCAGCGCATCGGCCATCTGCGCGCGGGTCATGCCAACAAGCGAGCGTTTCTCGCCCTCTGGCTGCTTGCGCGGGATGGTCAGCACGTCTTGGGTGATGGGGGCTGTGGCGGTCATGGCGTGGCTTTCGGAAAATCTGTCGTGCATCATATAACAAAACCGCCCGGAAAAGACAGTCCGGGCGGTCCTATCTGTCGGGACATCCCGATATTTACTCAGCGCATTGGCGCTGCGCTTCTTCCGTCGCGGCGGTAAACCCAAACAGCGAGAACGTATCGCGCGTGTCTGTCCCGCGCGCCGAACGCGCGCTCAGCACCGCTTCAGAGCCTGCACGCAAAGTGGCAAGGATGCGCGCGTCTTCTTCTGGTGCGCCGGACCATGCCCATTCGCCATTCACGAAAAGCTGGTATTCGGTATCACCCACCGTAAGCCCCACGGTCGAATCGGGCGCAAACGGGTAGCCGCCGGTGAAAGAGATTTCCGGCGTTTCGCTGCCGGGGCGGTACGTTGCGAACAACAAAATGTCGCCGCGCCGCACTTGCACCGGTTCGCCACCGCGTGTGTTGACGGTTTCGCGCGGGGCCGAGACGGCCCAGCATTCTTTCGGGTCATCTTCGACAAACACGCTCCACGCCGTGTCTGCGGCCACGCGGTTGGTCGATTCCTGCGCCAATGCCGCGCCGCCTGCAAGTGCAAGGACGAGCACCGCGCCCAGTGCCATTCCGGCTTGGTTTCGTGCGTGAAACACCATCTGCTTGCTTGCCTCCGAGCTGTGCGATCCGTTAGATCGGGCCTGTTCGCGCCCCTTTTGCAGTCAAGTGCAACATGGGCTGTCACATTTCAAAGGTTTTCATAACCGTTAGACACCCGAAGTTCAAAGCCCTAGCGTTAAAAAATCGCGCAAGCGTGAAACAACCCGCGCAATCAGGACAGGATAAGCAAGAACATGCCGAAGCAGGACAAAGCCACCCCCGCCGGGATCGCAAAGGGTGCGGTGCCCATGGTCGAGTTGTGGCGCGGCGACCGGCTGGAATCGGTGCATCAGGGTCACGCGGTTGTTATGCGTGCCGATGGCGAGATCGTGGAAAGCTGGGGGCGGCCCGATGTGGTGATCTACCCGCGGTCAAGCTGCAAGATGGTGCAGGCGTTGCCGCTGGTCGAATCGGGCGCGGCCAAGGGGCTGGCCGCATCGCAACTGGCGCTGGCCTGTGCCTCGCATCAAGCAAGTGCGGCGCATGTTCAGATGGTCACGCGCTGGCTGGCCGATCTTGGTCTGTCGGATGACGGCCTGCGCTGCGGCGCGGCCCCTCCGGGCGATCAGGCCGAACGTGACCGGCTGATCTGCACCCATGCCGAGCCATGCCAGAGCCATCATGAATGCTCTGGCAAACATGCGGGCTTTCTGACCCTGAACCGGCATCTGGGTGGCGGGAGCGAATATGTGGACCCCGACCACCCCGTGCAACGCTCGGTGCGCGCGGCCTTCGAAGAGGTGACGGGCCAGACCTCTCCGGGTTACGGGATAGATGGTTGCTCCGCGCCGAATTTCGCCACCGAACTGCAAGGGCTGGGGCTGGCTATGGCGCGCTATGCAACCGCCAAGGATACCGCAGGCGACAGCCGCAATCGTGCCATGGCCCAGTTGCGCGATGCGATGATGGCCCATCCCGATATGGTGGCGGGCCACGCCAAGGCCTGCACCAACCTGATGCGCGCTGCCAATGGGCGCGCGGCGGTCAAGACCGGTGCGGAAGCGGTTTTCGTGGCCATGTTGCCCAAACAGGGGCTTGGGATAGCGCTGAAAATTGCCGATGGTGGCATTCGCGCGTCCGAAGCGGCCATGACCGGGCTTTTGCAGCGCTATGGTGCCATCGACCCGGCCGATCCGGTCGTTGCCCAATACCTTGGGCCATTGCGCAATCGGCGCAATCTGGTCGTGGGCGACACGCGGCTGGCGGCGGGGTTTGCCTGACGCATACCCTTGCCGCAGCGCAGCATGACAGCTTCCCCTGTCCTGCCCGATGGGCTAGACAAGGCAACAGTCGCAGAGGAGATTAGCAATGTTCAAGTTCCTGTTCGGAAGCAAGGCTGCCGCGCCAGAGGTCAAGCGCGAAACCCAGCGAGAGACCGTCCTGCGCGCGCAAGCCGAGATTAACGAGATTCTCGCCACCCTCAGCCCCAAGCCGCGGATCACGATCTACCCCGAAGAGGGCAGCTTCACCATTGACCTGCCAGAGCAGATGCCGGACGAAGCCAAGGCCCTGCCCGCGCCCGACCTGCAGCCCGGCTCGCAAGGCAGCACCCCCACCGCCTGATCCTGCCGCTTGCCCATCGCGCGCCTGTGTCGTAGCGTCGCACCCGAACCAGTGGGAGGACGACCGCCAATGAGCGATAAAATACAAGCCTTCGAGACGCTCCAGATTCATGCCGGCGCGAACCCGGACCCGGCCACCGGCGCGCGCCAAGTGCCGATCTACCAGACCACGGCCTATGTCTTTCGCGATGCCGACCACGCGGCGGCGCTGTTCAACTTGCAGGAAGTCGGCTTTATTTATTCGCGGCTGACAAACCCGACCGTGTTCGCGCTGCAAGACCGTATGGCCGCGCTAGAGGGGGGTGCGGGGGCCGTTTGCTGCGCATCGGGCCATGCGGCGCAGATCCTTGCGCTCTTCACCATTATGGGGCCGGGGCTGAATATTGTGGCGTCCAACCGGCTGTATGGCGGCACGGTCACGCAGTTCAGCCAGACCATCAAACGTTTTGGCTGGTCGGCCAAATTCGTCGATATCGACGATGCCGCAGCGGTCGAAGCCGCGATCGACGACAACACGCGCGCGGTATTTTGCGAATCCATCGCCAATCCGGGCGGGCATATTGCCGACCTTCCCGCGCTGGCCGCAATTGCCGACAAGCACGGGATTCCGCTGATCGTGGATAACACGACCGCCACGCCTTATCTGTGCCGCCCGATTGAACATGGCGCGACGCTGGTGATCCATTCCATGACCAAATACCTGACCGGCAATGGCACCGTCACCGGCGGCTGCATTGTCGATTCGGGCAAGTTCGACTGGTCCGCGAATGACAAATTCCCCGGCCTGTCGCAGCCCGAGCCCGCCTATCATGGGCTGAACTTTCACGCAGCACTCGGGCCGCTGGCCTTCATGTTCAACGCCATTGCCGTGGGCATGCGCGATCTGGGCATGACGCTGAACCCGCAAGCTGCGCATTACACCTTGATGGGCATTGAAACCCTGTCGCTGCGGATGGAGCGGCATTGCGAGAACGCGCTGAAGGTCGCGGAATGGCTGGAACACCACCCGGCGGTCGACCATGTGACCTATGCCGGGCTGAAGTCTTCGCCCTATTATGACCGGGTCGCCAAGATATGCCCCAAGGGCGCGTCCTCGCTGTTCACCTTCGCACTGAAGGACGGCTATGACGCCTGCGTGAAGCTGATCGATTCGGTGGAATTGTTCAGCCATGTGGCCAATCTGGGCGACACGCGTTCGCTGATTATTCACTCGGCCTCGACCACGCATCGGCAGTTGACGCAAGAGCAGCAGGTCGCGGCGGGTGCGGCCCCGAACGTTGTGCGCGTGTCCATCGGCACCGAAAACGCGGCTGATATCATCGCCGATCTGGAACAGGCATTGGCCAAGGCGACCGCCTAATGCCACTGGCCGCGCGCTCTGCCCGGATTGCGCGGCCAAGCAATTTTTCGCTATACCGGTGCCGGGGTGGGGTTTTCCGACTCCCGATACTGTTTGGAATTTGTTAAGGCCAAGCCATGAAACCGAATTTTGCCCTTGGTCTGACAGATGACGGCATCACGCTGTGGCAGCGCGATAGCGCGGGGTTATTGCGTGTTGGCGTCGTCGCGTTGGATGCGCCCGATATGGACGTGCAGATGCAGGCGCTGGTGGACAAGGCCCGCGCATTGGCACCGGACGGGATTGCCACGCAGCTTGTCGTGCCCGATGAGCAGGTTCTGTATACCGACATTCCGGCACAGCCGGATGACGCCGCCATTCGCGCCGCATTGGACGGCAAGACGCCCTACCCTGTAGATGAGCTGGATTTCGACTGGCAAGAGATGAACGGCGCGCTGCGCGTGGCCTTGGTCGCACGCGAAACACTGGCAGAGGCCGAGGACTTCGCGCGGGCGCAGGGGTTGAACCCTGTCTGCTTCGTCGCCGCGCCGCAGTCGCAGGGTTTTACCGTGCAGCCGTTTTTCGGGCGTGTTCGCGGGGTCAAGGACCGGGCCGAGGATTTGGGGCGCGGCGGTGCGATCCAGCATGAAATCGGGATTGCAGACCTTCCCAAGCCAAAACAGCCGCAGACGGCACCGGCCCCAAAGGCAGCGCCCGAACCGACCGCGCAGGCGAATGCAGCGCCGGGTGACAGCGGCCCGGCCAAGCAAGACGCCGCCGCAGATGCCAAGCCTACGGCGAAAACCACAAAGGGTGACGTGGCGCAGGACAAGCCCGACACGGGCGAGATTTGGACGACACCCCCAACGGACGACATCAAGACCGACCCAAGCAAAGCGGCGCAAAACAAGTTTGATTTTGCCCGCAAAGACGAGTTGAGCGACGCCGCCAAAGCAGCGGTGGCCAAGGCGCTCAGCCCCCTTAAGGCCACGCCGAAAAGCCCTGAGCCCGCAGCCAGCACCGGCGGTGACGATTTCGCGGCCTTCCGCTCGCGCCGGGCCGCGCCGCGTGCTGCACCTGTTGCCAACCCGGTTGCCGCGCCCGTGGCGCCACCTTCCGCGTCTGAGGCCAAAGCCACCAAGGCGCTGACCGCCTTGACGAAATCGCGCAGCCTGTCGTTTGGCAGCTTGGGCGGCGCAGCTTTGGCGGAAAAACTGCGCGCGTCGGTGTCAGCCCCGGTCAGCCGGGCCAGCAGCAGTTTGTGGGGCGCCACCGCACGTTTGCAACGCAAATCGGATGCCGCCACACGGGCCGACACGCCCGCGAAGGCCGCGCTTGCCCATGCCGAGGCCGCGAACCTTGCGACGAAAACCCCGGCCAAGGACATTCCCAAGGCCCCCAAGCCCATCTCTAAACCCATCGCCAAGCCGATCGCAAAGCCCGAAGCCGACCCGGAAGCAGAACGCCTGACCGTGTTCGGGGCGCGGCGGCATGGCGCCGCATCCGAGCCGAAACTGCCCGGGCGCGCTTTGGCGCTCAGCGGGGCGGGGTTGCTGCTGGTGCTGGCGGTGGGTGTGTGGGTGTTCTATTTTACCCAAGCGCAAGCCCCTGAACTGGCGCAACCCGATTTACCCGCAGACACCGCCACCGAGATTGCCGCCCCCGAGGCTTTGGGCATTGATCCGCCGGAGGATGATCCGTTGACGGGTGATGCGGCAGAGGATGTGGAATCTTCCCTTGGCGTGACCGATGCTGCGCAAAATCAGGGCAGCGCCGAGACGCCCGAAGCGCCGGACGTTGACGGCGCGACCTCTGGTGGCAGCTCTCCCGAAATTGAGCGGCAGGCGCAAAGCGCGGGGCGGCTGGCGGCCTTGCGCTCTATGCGGGCGATTGCACCCGAAGCGCCGGGCAACCTGCCCAATGTGCAATCCGCGCCAGAACCTTTTGGGTCTACCCCCTTGCCGCCCTTGCGCGGGGCGGAGGCGCCGCAAGTGGCGGAACAGCAGACAGAAACGGAAGATGCCGTTGCGCCTGAACCAAGCTTGCCGCCGGGCGAGGAGTTGCTGGACATCAACGTTACCGAAGGCAGCCCGACCGTCGTGCCGCCTGCGCGCCCCGAAGGCATCGCGCCAGAGCCGGCCCCAGAACCCACCCCAGAGCCGACCCCGGAACCGCAAGCTGCGGCCCCCACGCTTCTGGATGAAAGCGATGTGGTGGTCGATGTCACCGAAGGCGCGCCGCCAAGCGTGCCGCCCGACCGCCCGGCGGGGATTGCACCCGACCAAGCCCCCCCCGCCGAAACCACCCCAGAGGACGATGCGCCCGAAGATCAGTCCAGCTTGCCGCCGCCTCCGGGCGGCGTTGCGCTGACCATGCTGTCGCCGCAGGCGCGCCCGGCAGAGATTGTCGCGCAGGCGGAAGACCTGTCAAACCAGTTTGCCAGCGCGACACAGCAAGCGGTGGCGGCATCGCTGCGCCCGTCGGGGCGGCCCAATGGCTTTAGCCAGACCGTGCAGCGTGCACTGGCCGCGGCCCGCATTCGCGCCGTGGACGAACCGCAGGCGCAAGTCGTGCAGGCCTCTGCCGCCGCCGTGCCCAGCATTCCCAGTTCTGCCTCTGTCACCCGCGCGGCCACGCAGACCCGCGCGATCAACCTGCGCCAGATCAACCTGCTGGGGGTGATGGGCACGCCTTCGGCCCGGCGCGCCTTGGTCCGGCTGGACAATGGGCGCGTTGTGACCGTTCAGGTGGGCGAGCGGCTGGATGGTGGGCAAGTCACCGCGATTGGTGAAAGCGAATTGCGATATAACAAGCGCGGGCGCGATCTTGTGCTGCGCATTGCGTCCTGAATGACGCCTCAACCGAGATTGACCACACCATGACCGAAAAAACCGTTGCCCCCGCCGTCAAGATCGGGCTGGAGCTTGGCCCCGTCTTCCTGTTTTTCTTGGGCTATGTCACCACGCGCGGGCAAATTTACACGATTGGCGGCACCGAATACACCGCCTTCATTCTGCTGACGGCGGCGTTCATTCCGCTGATGGCCTTGGCAACCTTTGTCTTGTGGCGGCTGTCGGGGCGGCTGAGCAAGATGCAGCTTGTCACCCTTGTGATGGTCGTTGTCTTTGGCGGGCTGACCGTGTGGTTGAACGATGACCGGTTCTTCAAAATGAAACCCACGGCCATTTACGGCATATTCGCGCTGCTTCTGGGCATTGGGTTGCTTCGTGGGCAAAGCTGGCTGGAACTGGTCATGGAAGGCGCGTTGCCGCTGACCCATGATGGCTGGATGCTGCTGACCAAGCGGTTGGCGCTGATGTTCCTTGCCATGGCCTGCGCGAATGAACTGGTCTGGCGCAGTTTCTCGACCGATATGTGGGTGAATTTCCGCACCTTCGGCTTGCCGGTTGCGCTGTTCGGGTTCTTTTTGCTGCAAGCGCGCTTGTTCGAGCGTTACAAATCTGGCACCGAATAATCCGCGCGCAACTGCGCGCGGTGCAGCGCCAGCCAATAGGCGCTGGTCAGAAGCGGGCCGTTCTGGATCTCGCCGCTGGCGACAAGCTGCATCATCCGGTCAAAGCTGATGATATGGCGGCGGATATCCTCATGCTCTGCCGCCAGCCCGCCAATGGCGCGGTCATCTTCCGGCAAGGCGCATAGCCCGACATATTGATACAGGCATTCGCTGATCGACCCGGGCGATGGGTAAGCCTGTCCGACGAAATTCAATGCCTCTGCGCAAAGCGTCACGCCTGCTTCTTCCTGCGCCTCGCGCAGCGCGGCCTCTGGCGGGGCTTCGCCCGGGTCGATGCGCCCGGCAATCGCTTCCAGTGACCAGCAATTCGCGGCATCGCGCAGGTATAGCCCGTAGCGGAACTGTTCCACCAACAAAACGCAATCGCGCGCGGGATCGTAGGGCAGCAGGGTCACGGCATCTGAAATCAGAAAGCCCGCGCGCCGCACCACGGGGCTAAGCGTGCCATCGAAACGGCGAAAGCGCAGGTCGTTGGATTGCACCCCAAAGAAATAGGCATAAGGATGCGCGGTTGTAACGGTTTCGACATCTTTAGGTCCGGCGGCGCGGCGCAGGCTGTTTGGGGTTGGCTCTGCGCGCGCACGCAACCGCGCACAGGCATGGGCCAGCAGCATCGGGTAGCGCACCGCCAACGCATCGCGGTCATGGCTGCGGGCCAGCAGCATGATCTCGGCACTGGCGAGCGTAGCCGCCTCTCCCATGCGGGCGACCCAATCGGACAGCACCCATGGCGCAGCATCGGGCGATATTTGCGCGTGCTCCGGCAGATAGACCCAGACATGGCCACCCTGCCCGTCTGCCAGCGCCTGACGCGTATACCCAAACAGCGATTCATACAGGTCCAGCCGCGCAAGTTCCGGCGCGTCGAGCCGCAGCAGCAGCCCCGTGGCAACTGCGCCATCACGGGCGGTCAGCACGGGATAGCCGTTTTGCTCCAGCACGGTATGGCCCGGAAGCCGCGAATCTTCGAACGGGGCCTCTGCCCCCAGCACCGCCGCGCGCAAGGGATGATGCCGCAACGTGCCGAACAGAAAAACAGGGTGGTTCATCTGGCCGTGCGCCGCGCTTCCATGGCGCGGCACAACACGGCCAGCACCACGCCGCCGACAAGGCAGAACAGGCCAAGGGGGATCGAAATCTCGGGGGTTGCCAACTTGGGCGCTTCCTCTGCAATGTAATGGAAAAAGCCCTGCATCGCGTCGTCCAGATCCCTGTGGCGGGTCTGGTAGCCTAAGCGAAAGGTCTCGACCGTGGCGCCTGCCGCCAAGGTCAGCAAGGTCGCCACGATCACGCCTTGGACCATTGCAAAAACCGATTGCACCCAGCGCCCGTCAATGCGCGGACCGGCAACCAGCCAGCCCGAAAGCGCCCCCATCGTGCCGGCAACCGCATTTGCGCTGCCGGACACGCGCGCGCCCTCTTGCAGCGCCTGAAAGCTGGTGGCGACGTAAACCGCCATCGCGGCAAAGACGAGCATGGCGAACAGGCGCGTCAGCGTAGGTTGGGCAGACATGGCACTTCTCTTGGGCAATACTTAATCGTCGCGCGCGCGCTCCGCTTCGATCTCGCGCCAGCGGGCCACGGCACGGTTATGATCGGCCAAGTTTGTGCTAAAAGTATGACCGCCGGTGCCATTTGCGACAAAATACAGATAAGGCGTGGCATCCGGGTTCAGCGCCGCTGCAATCGACTCTCGTCCGGGGTTGGCAATGGGGGTGGGTGGCATTCCGTCAATACGGTATGTGTTGTAGGGTGTCACCGCGTCCAGTTCCGACCGGCGCAACCCACGGCCCAAAGTGCCCTCGCCCATGGTAATGCCATAAATCACCGTCGGGTCGGTTTGCAGCCGCATGGGAATGCCCAGCCGATTGACGAAAACGCCTGCCACCTGCGGGCGTTCTTCTGGATCGGCGGTTTCCTTTTCCACGATAGAGGCCATGATGAGCGCGTCGTATGGGCTGTCATAGGGCAGGTCCGGCGCGCGGGTTTCCCAAAGCTCGGCCAAGATCGTCTCTTGCCGCGCACGCATTTCGGCCAGCAATTCGGCCCGGTCCTGTCCGCGCGTTACCGCGTAGCTGTCGGGGGCCAGCCAGCCTTCGTCGGGTTGCTCGCCCACATCGCCCGACAGGAATTCGGCCTGCCGCAGCCCATCCCAGATCTGCCAGCTTGTGGCCCCCTCGGCCACGGTAATGCGCAAGCTGATATCGGGCATGGCGCTGTAGCGGGCATAGTCGGCGGGCGGGGTTTCGCCTGCGTCAAATTGCACAACGGTTTCGAATGTCTGCGTGGCCGGGTCCAATTCGCGCACCAGCGTGTCAATGCGGGTCACGCCAATCCGATACTGAATTTCAGATCCGCAGGTGGATGCGCCGCCACGCGTCAGCAGGTCCATGATTTCGTCCATAGAGGCCGCTTCAGGCACCAGATACGACCCAAAGCGTAACTGGTCAGCGCGGTCAGTATAGCGCGCCCCGATGCGGAACACCTGCGGCGAGCCGATTGCCCCCATTTCCGCCAACTGGGCGGAAACCTGTTGCAGGTTGGCCCCGGGTGCCACCCGGTAACAAATGGCTTGGGTCAAGGGCCCCGGCGCGGTGAACTGGCGTTGGCCTGCCGCGATGACAACAGCCAACCCGATCAGCCCCACGATCATCAGGGTAAGTGTATTGGCGACAATGTGACGGATCATCAGCTTTCCAGTTTGCGCAAGATCAGGCTGGCATTGGTGCCGCCAAAGCCGAAGCTGTTGGACAGCGCCACGTCAATCTTGCGATGGCGCGGCTGGTTCGGGGCCAGATCCAGTGGGGTCTCCACGGCCGGGTTGTCCAGGTTCAGTGTGGGCGGGGCAATCTGGTCACGAATGGCAAGGATCGCGAAAATCGCCTCGACCGCGCCCGCTGCCCCCAGCAAATGCCCAATGGCCGATTTGGTGGAGGACATGGTGGCCTGTGCCGCCGCATCCCCCAGCAGCCGTTCGACCGCGGCCAGTTCGATCGTATCGGCCATGGTCGAGGTGCCATGCGCATTGATGTAGTCGATATCTGCCGCCGCGACCCCGGCGCGCTTGACGGCGGCCTGCATAGAGCGCAGCGCGCCATCGCCATCCTCGGCGGGCGCGGTAATGTGATAGGCGTCGCCCGACATGCCATAGCCGATCACCTCGGCGTATATTTTTGCGCCGCGCGCCTTGGCGTGCTCATATTCCTCCAGCACCACAACGCCGGCGCCTTCGCCCATGACAAACCCGTCGCGGTCCACGTCATAGGGGCGCGAAGCCGCTTGCGGGTTGTCCCCGCGCTTGGTGGACAAAGCCTTGCAGGCATTGAACCCGGCAATGCCGATTTCGCAGATCGGGCTTTCGGCCCCGCCGGCGACCATCACATCCGCGTCGCCCCATTGAATAAGCCGCGCGGCATCGCCAATGGCATGCGCCCCGGTGGAACAGGCGGTCACAACAGCATGGTTCGGCCCCTTGAACCCGTAGCGAATGCTGACCTGCCCGGACACAAGGTTAATCAGCGCCGACGGGATGAAGAAAGGCGACACCCGGCGCGGCCCGCGGTCGCGCAGCAGCACCGCTGTATCCGCGATGGATTGCAACCCGCCAATGCCCGACCCGATCATGACACCGGTGCGTTCGCGCGCGGCCTCATCCTTTGGCATCCAGCCGGAATTCTTCACGGCTTGGTCCGCGGCGGCAATGCCGTAAAGGATGAACTCGTCAACCTTGCGGGCTTCTTTCGGTTCCATCCAGTCATCGGGGTTGAACGTGCCGTCAGACCCGTCGCCGCGCGGCACTTCGCAGGCATAGGTCGTGGCCAGATGGCTGGCGTCGAAGCGGGTGATGGGGCCTGCGCCGGATTGGCCTTGCAACAGGCGTGTCCAAGTTTCTTCCACACCGCAAGCCAGCGGCGTGACCATTCCCAACCCTGTGACGACTACCCTGCGCATTTGGCCCCTCAATTCGTGATCCGGTCCCTACATTGGGTCTGATACCCAGAATTCCAATATAGGGAAAGAGGCGCAAACACGCCATGGGCAGGGATTTGCGTCGGCGGGCGCGTCAGATCACCTCGAACCGGTCCACATCGACCATGCCGTAATCGGTGATCTTCAGATGCGGGATGACCGGCAGCGCGATGAAGGCCAATTGCAAAAACGGCTCTTCCAAGGTTACGCCCAAAGATTTCGCCGCCGCGCGCAACGCGACCAAACGCGCATGAACGTCTTCGTAGCTGTCCAGCGACATGAGCCCCGCCACCGGCAAGGGCAGTTCTGCCAAGACGCGACCGCCTTGCGCAACCACGAAACCGCCCTCAATCTCGGACAGGCGGTTCGCGGCCAGCGCAAGATCGTCATACTCCACGCCGACGGCCACGATATTGTGGTGGTCATGGGCGACCGTGGCGGCAATGGCGCCCTGCCCCATGCCGAAACCGCGCACAAAGCCGGTCGCTATGTTGCCGTTCTTGCCATGGCGTTCGATCACAGCCACCCGCGCCAGGTCGCGCGCGGGATCGGGGCGCTTGTCGCCGCCCTCTGGCGCGATGTCGATGCGCAAGTGTTCGGTGATGATCTTGCCTTCAAGAATACCGATGACCGGCGTGTCGGGCGCGTTGCCTGCATGGCGGAAATCAGAGGGCTGAACTTTCGGCGCGCGCACCGAGTCGCGCGCAACCGGGGCGACCACCTGCCGCGCGGCAAAAGCCGCACCCTCCACCACCTGCCCGCCGCAGATAACAAGGCTGGCGCGGCAGTCGGCCAAATCGGGCAGCGCCACGATATCGGCGCGTTTGCCGGGTGCGATCTGGCCACGGTCCTTCAGCCCAAAGGCTTCGGCCGCCGAGAGCGTGGCCGCGCGGTAGACCGCCAATGCGTCACAGCCCATGGCGATCAGGCTGCGGATCATGTGGTCCAGATGGCCATGCTCGGCAATGTCCAGCGGGTTGCGGTCATCGGTGCACAGGCACATATAGGGCGCGGTGGTGGGTGTCAGCAGCGGGGCAAGTGCTACCATGTCCTTGCTGACAGACCCCTCGCGGATCAGCACGCGCAGGCCCTTTTGCAGCTTTTCGCGGGCTTCCTCGGCGCTGGTCGCCTCATGCTCGGTGCGGATACCTGCCGCGCAATAGGCGTTCAGGTCGCGCCCCGACAGAAGCGGCGCGTGCCCGTCGATATGGCCGCCTGCAAAAGCATGCAGCTTGGCCATACAGCCCGGATCGCGGTGGATGACACCGGGAAAATTCATGAACTCGGCCAGACCGATCACCGAAGGGTGATCGCGCAGGGCCAAAAGCGCCTGCGCATCCAGCGCGGCACCTGCCGTTTCCATATGGGTAGAGGGCACGCAGGATGACAGGTTCACCCGGATATCCATTACCGTGTGTTCGGACGCGCGCTGGAAATAGCGAATGCCGTCAGCCCCCGCGACATTGGCAATTTCATGCGGGTCGCAAATGGCGGTCGTAACCCCGCGCGGGGCCACGCAGCGGTCGAATTCATACGGCGTGACCAGCGAGGATTCGATGTGCAGATGCGTGTCGATGAATCCCGGCACCAGCACCTGCCCGGTCAGGTCAATGACCCGCGCGCCGTCGTACTCAGCGCCCATCCCCACGATCTGCCCCTGATGGATGGCCACATCGCCCGCAAGGCGCGCGCCCGTGACCATGCACAGGGTTTCGGCCCCGCGCAGCACCAGATCGGCAGGCGCTTCGCCCCGTGCCACGGCAATGCGGTCTTCTAGGCCCATGTTCCACCCCGTTTGCAAATTGCGTCAGGGGCCAGACTGCACCCGAACCCCGTCAGCTTGCAAGGGCGCGTATCAGGCTGCGGATCCGGCCCTGCGGTTTGGCTGCGCAGGCGCGTTCATAAAGGGCAAAATCCGCCGCGCAGGTGGTGTCCAGACGGCGGGCCAAATGGGGGGCGAGCGACAGGCGCATCTGGGGCGACGCGTTCAGCCGGTCCAGCGCAAGACCTTGGCCAAGCCGATGCTCCAGAAAGGCGCGAAATTCGTCAAAGGCATCATACCGAAACAGGTGATCGACTGTTTCGCCAGTTTTGGGATGGGTCAGAAACCGCGCTTGCGAACCGACAGCGGCGAAGGTGGGCTGCTCTTCGGCCAGATAGCCCTCGACGAATTGATCGAAGCTAAGCCCCTTGGTGCTTTGCGGCGTGCCATCCAGCCACGCCCCGTGCCGGTAGCGATACCAACTGCCCAGCCAATCTTGCGGATGCCGGATCAGCGCGGTGGTGCTCATCGGGGTCTGATCGAAGATTTGAAGAAACTTCTCCAAACGCCATTTGTAGCGGTGAAACGTGCAATGCTTGATGCGCGGGTCGCCCTGCAACACAAGGTCGGACATCGGCGCCAGCGCTTTTTCCAAAGCGGTGCTGCCGCATTTGGGGGTCGAGAACATTACAAGGCGTTGCTTCATGAATACCAGCACGCCGCGCACTCCTACCGTGGTGTATGCCCGTTAAGGTTGTAGTCTAGCATCGAATATCGTCCCGGTCCACAATCCAAAGATGGGCAAGCGAATAGAAATGCAGCTTATGCCTGTATAACTTGCGCTTCCCGCGCCCCGGCATATTTGCCATGCGCGGTCTTGTCCCAGTAGAACGGGGCAGAGATCAGCTCCCACAGCGCTTTGTAGACGGCGAGAACGGCCAGCGGAAAATAGAGGTGTAGCGCCGGCAACCATCGCCATAGCCCGGCATGGTGGCGCGCGCGCAGTGCAATCGCGCCCAGTGCCAGCGTCGTGGCCTCTGCCAGCAAGAATACTGCGGCCAGCACGCTAAAGGCCTGCCCCGGCAAAGTATCTTGCAACGGATGGCCCAAGCCCAACAGCATCAGCCAAAAGCTCCACAGCAAGGGGGCCAGCAGAAACTGCACCAGCGTGCCCAAGAACAGAACCTGCACGCCGAAAAACCGCCACGCGCCCAGTTGCGACCAGAGCAGCGCGGGCTGGCGCATATGCACCAGCCATGTAATGGCATAGCCCTTCAGCCAGCGCGAACGTTGCTTGATCCAAGGCAGAACGTGGCAGTTCGCTTCCTCGAAAGTGACCGTGGGCAACAAATGCGTGACATAGCCATGCCGGGCCAGACGGATGCCCAGATCGGCATCTTCGGTCACGTTATGGGCATCCCATCCGCCCAGCGAGGTCAGCACATCGCGGCGAAAGAACAGCGTCGTGCCGCCAAGCGGCACCGCCAGCCCCAGCCGCTGCATTCCCGGCAGGATAACCCGGAACCATGTCGCATATTCAATGGTAAAACAGCGCGACAGCCAGTTCACCGCCGGATTGTAGAAATCAAGCACACCCTGCACGCAGGCCAGATTTTTCGGCCCCAAAGCGAAGGCCGCGACAACGCGATGTATCTGGTCGGGTTCGGGCGCGTCCTCTGCATCATAAACCCCAATAATATCGCCGCGCGCGAAGGCCATGGCGTAATTCAATGCGCGCGGTTTGGTTTTCAGCTTGGCATCGGGCACCAGAATGACGCGCATCCAATTGGGCAGGCGCTGCTTGGCCAGTGCGTCGCGGGTCAGATGGTCGTTTTCCTCGACCACCAGCAGGATATCGGTCAATTCGCGCGGCCATGTCAGCCGCGCCAGCCGGTTGACCAAGCGCGGCACCACTTCGGGTTCGCGGTATAGCGGCACCATGACCGACACGATGGGATCCTGCCGCGTGTCATGCACCAACGGCGTGTCCACAGGCCCGCAGCGCAGCGCGGCAAATGCCGCCGCCAGCTTTAGCAGGGTCGATAGGACCAGCGCGAAAACCGCCACCGCGGTCAGCGCCATCAGCACCCCCAACGGCCAAAGCACCGCCAAAAGCGTCAGCCCCGCCAGCAACGCCGCCAGCACGCGGCTGAACCAGCGGTTTTGCAACATGCGGCAGCTTTCCTTTTCGGCAACGCAGGTTTCCGCCCATAGCCGCAGCCGGTTGCGACGCAGGCTAAGGATACGCGCGTGCAGATGCGCTTCCGAGGTCAGCATCATCACGACAGGGCCGAACACGGCTTCCAGCTCTGGGCGGTGGCGCTCGAACTCTGCCGGGCGCGCGCTGGCGACCACGGTCATACCCCCCGCCGCATGCCACGGCAGGCATTTCAGCGTCAGCGCCCGCACCACGCCCAGCCGATCCAGCAAGCGCGGGTCGGGGGGCGGGTCGGCTGCGGTCAGAAAGCGCGTTCCGAACTGGAGGGACAGCGCCTGCATCAGGTGGTCTTGCGTGATCCAGCCGCGCGCCAGAAGGATTTCGCCTAACAGCGCCGCACGCCCATCTTGCTGGCGAATGGCCCGCATCAACTGCGCGGCGCTGAGCGCGCCCATCTCGCGCAGGATCTCGCCCAAGGGCTTGCGCGGCGGGCCGTCGCCCGACAGCACCCGCAGTTGCGTTTGGCGCGGCGGCGGCGCTGCTACCAGATGTTGAACCGCCGCATTCGCCATGGCAAAGCCCCTCGCCCGGGCCATTCCAGCCCAAGGCGATCGAAGCATGATATTGGTTAAGGAAGGTTTAACAAAATGGGGCGGCGGATTTTCTCACCGCTAGAATGCCCGCCGCGACCGCAACGCGGCGCCAATCGTGCCATCATCCAGAAAGTCCAGCTCGCCCCCCACCGGCACGCCTTGGGCCAGCGCACTCAGCGTAACGCCGGTCTGCTCGACCGCTTCAGCGATGTAATGCGCCGTGGTTTGACCATCGACCGTGGCCCCCAAGGCAAGGATCACCTCGGTCACGCTTTCTGTGGCGATCCGCGCCACAAGCTGCGGAATGCGCAACTCGTCCGGACCCACCGCGTCGAGCGCGGACAGCGTGCCCCCAAGCACATGGTAGCGCCCTGCGAATGCCTGTCCGCGTTCCATCGCCCACAGATCAGCGACATCCTCGACCACGCAAATCTCGCCGGTTGCGCGTTTCGGGTCGGCGCAGATATCGCAAATGGGCGCGGTTGCGATATTGCCGCAACGGGTGCAGGGCTGCGCGGTCTGCGCCACGCGGTCCAGCGCAATAACCAAAGGCCGAAGCGCCTGGTCGCGGCGCTGCAACAAGTGCAATACCATGCGCTGCGCCGACCGAGGCCCAAGGCCCGGCAACCGCGCGAACTGACCGATCAACGCGTCAATTTCATCCCGTGCATCGGCCATGCGCGCTTACATCGGCAGGTTCATGTCGCGCGGCAGCCCCATGCTCTCCGCGATCTTGCCCATCTCCTCGCGAGAGCGCGCTTCCGCCTTGGCTTGGGCGTCTTTTATCGCGGCAAGGATAAGGTCTTCCACCACTTCCTTGTCATCCGAGTTGAAGATCGACGGGTCAATGTCGAGCGCCGTCAATTCACCCTTGGCGGTGGCCGTGGCCTTGACCAGCCCGGCCCCGGATTCGCCCGTGACCGTGATCCCCTTCAGGTCTTCCTGAAGCTGCGCCATCTTGCCCTGCATCTCCTGCGCGGCCTTCATCATTTTGGCCATGTCGCCCATGCCACCCAAACCTTTGAACATGTAAGCGTCCTTTCTTCATGTGTCAGAACAGATCTATCTGGGCCGGAAAGACAAGTCCATTCAGGGCATCGACCCTGACACTACCCATCAGGCTACCGTCAACAACGCTGAAAGACCCGATGATATCGTTGTTGTGGTCAATGTGCAGAATGGCCTTTGTGCCGGTCACCGACAGGTTGGAACTGACGTCGCAGCGACGGTCATGGCCCAAGGACAGGCACCCCGCGGCCAGATCACGGTAGCGCACTGCGAAATTGAGCTGGGGTGTTTTCTCAATGGCCTTGTAATGCTCGGTGCTCAACCCTTCGGCCGGCAACAGTTGCACGGCGATGGTTTCCATCTCGAACAGGCTGCGCAGCAGCACCTGACCCTTGATGGTGGCATTCGACGACGCGGCCCCCGTGCGCAAAGCCAGATCGCGGATGCCGGTCTGATCGGCGCACATCAGCGTGTCGAAGGCGAAAAACTGGTCCAGAGGGTCAGCCCCGCCATTGGCAATGGTGCTCAGCAACTCCCGTGCCTGCATGGGGTCGATGGTCACGCGATCTTCACAAGCGGAGGCGGCTTGCGCCGCGGCAATGGCAAGGGCGGCGGGCAAAACAAATTTTAGCATGGTTACTCCATGTATCTGAATTGGGCGAAAAAAGTCAGTGTGCGGCCGGTCGCCTCAAGTTTCACCCGGCAGCTTTCGGACAATTCGATAATGGCACCGACCGCCACGCGTGTCGACCCGCCAGAGGCATCCGCCACGCGAATGAAATCATCCGCCCGTGACCCAAGCTTGTCGACCGTAAACCGGAACGGCACCGCACCCGCACAAATGTAATGCTGAAGTTGCGCGTCCAGTCGGAACGGCTCTGTCGGCAAGGGCGGCGGGCTGGCACTGGGTTCGGGGGTCGCCGAGGTGTCTGGCGTGGTGGTGTCGTCTTCGCCCTTGGGGCGCAACTGCGGCGGCAGTGGGGCGACAGAGGTGGCGGATACGGGCTGCGGAGACTGCTCGGACGCATCCGGGCCGGGCGCAGGCGGCTGGTTTTCTGCTTCGGGCTGGTCTGGGTCCGCCGCCGCGCTGGCATTCTGCGGCGCGGGATCTGGCGCCTGGGGCGCAGATTGTTCAGAGGGCGGGACCGCGTCCGCTGCGGGCGCCGAGGCCGGGCCGGGTTGGATAACGATGACCTGTGGTTCTTTCTTGAAGAAGATAGTGCCAAATGTGAACGCGGTCGTCTCGGAGATAATCCCGCCAAGCACAAGGGCTCCCACCGCCAAAAATACCTTCCAAAACTTGTCGCGTGTCACCCGTCATCCTCCTCGAACGGGTCCCAGTCGGGGTCGAACTCGTCTTCCACCTCGGGAAGTGCTGCGGAAGCGGCCTCGTCCTCTGGCGACGTCAGAGAGCGAATCTCAGCGATCTTCGCCTTGGGGAACGCTTCAAGAACGGCCAATACAATGCTGTTTTGCAAAGCTTCTGCTGCATTAACGCTATGTTGCTCCGCCTGTCTCTCGGCAATCGTCGCTCCGCCGCCCGTATTGGTCACCGACACCGCCCAGCGTGCGCCGGTCCAGCCTTGCAACCGCGCGCCAAGGCGTTGGGCCAGATCAACCGGCGCGCTTTCGGTTGGCTGAAATTCGATCCGGCCGGGGCTGTAGCGCACAAGGCGCAGATTGGTTTCCACCTCGACCAGCAAGGTCATGTCGCGCCGCGCGCGGATCAGGGCCACGACGCTGTCGAAATCGGGGTAGTCGGACAGCGCAGGGGCCACCCCGGCAAGGGCCGCTTGCGGGCCATGGGCCGCGCCCCGCGACACAGCGCGCGGGGCGCTGCCCCCCATCGGCGCGCCGCGCGGCGCGGGCGCACCCGCCCCACCTGTGGGCGGCGTCTGGTCGTGCCATTTGCGCAAAATCTCTTCCGGGCTGGGCAGGTCGGCCATATGAGTCAGGCGGATGATTGCCATTTCCGCCGCCATCATGGCGTTGGGCGCGCTCGCCACCTCCTCCAACGCTTTCAGCAGCATCTGCCAAGTCCGAGTCAGCACCCGCATGGGCAGCGCGGCGGCCATGGCCGCCCCCCGGTCGCGTTCTTCGGGGCTGATGGTCGGATCGTCACCCGCATCGGGGGTGATCTGCGTCACGCTCAGCCAATGGGTAATCTCTGCCAAATCGCGCAGCACCGCCATCGGGTCGGCCCCATCGGCGTATTGCGCGGCCAGTTCAGACAAGGCGGATGCCGCATCGCCGCGCATGATATGGTCGAACAGATCCAGCACGCGCGCGCGGTCGGCCAGCCCCAGCATGGCGCGCACCTGGTCCGCGGTGGTTTCGCCCGCGCCATGGCTGATGGCTTGGTCCAGAAGCGACATGGCATCGCGCACCGACCCTTCGGCGGCGCGGGTAATCAGCGCCAACGCGTCCGCGGCCACCTGCCCGCCTTCGGCGCGGGCCACGCGGTCCAGATGCGCGATCATCACTTCGGGTTCAATCCGGCGCAGATCAAACCGCTGGCAGCGCGACAGCACCGTGACCGGCACTTTGCGAATCTCGGTCGTGGCAAAAATGAATTTCACATGCGCGGGCGGTTCTTCCAGCGTTTTCAACAGCGCGTTGAACGCGTTGTTCGACAGCATGTGCACTTCGTCGATGATATAGATCTTGTAACGGGCCGACGCCGCGCGATAGGCGACAGAATCGATAATTTCACGGATATCGCCCACACCGGTGCGCGAGGCGGCGTCCATTTCCATCACATCGACATGGCGGCCTTCGATGATGGCGCGGCAATGCTCGCACTGCCCGCAAGGTTCCGTGGTTGGCCCGCCTTGTCCGTCCAGCCCGATACAGTTCAGCCCCTTGGCAATGATCCGCGCGGTGGTGGTTTTGCCGGTGCCGCGAATGCCCGTCATGATAAAGGCATGGTGAATCCGGTCGGCGGCAAAGGCGTTGCGCAGGGTGCGCACCATGGCGTCTTGCCCGATCAGATCGGCAAAACTCTCGGGGCGGTATTTGCGCGCCAGAACCTGATACTGTTCGCTCATGCCTGTTCCGTCTGGTTTGGCGGTAGTCTAGCGCGCGACGCGCGCAAGGGAAACGACGTTTTACGCGCCCGGACCATGCCCATGGTGGCGGGCGCCGCAACAGCGCGCATTTTTGGCAAGATGAAGGTTGTGGCGCGTCAGGAAGTTCGTGATCGCTTGGGCATAGTCTGCGGGCTTCTCGATTTGCGGCAAATGGCCTGCGTGGCGGATCAGGGCAAACTCTGCACCGGGGATAAGCGCGACTGTCTCTTGCACCAGATCGGGCGGGGTCGACCCGTCGCGGTCGCCCGCGATCCCCAAGCATGGCAGGCGCAGCGTGGCCGTGGTGGTGTAAAAATCGGTGCCCGCAATGGCCTGCGCGCAGCCCACCCAGCCATCCACGGGCGTAGCTAGGAACATGTCGCGCCAAGTCTGGAATTCGGGCGTGGCGCGGAACCGGGGCGTGAACCAACGCGCCATCGTGGCATCGGCCAACGCCCCCAACCCCTTGGCGCCTGCGCTTGCCGCACGGTCGCGCCAGATTTCGGCGGTGGCAATGCGCGCCGCCGTGTTCGACAAGATCAGCGCGCGGCACAGATCGGGCCGTTTGATCGCCAGCCCTTGGGCCACCATACCACCAAGGCTAAGGCCCAGAAACACGCATGGGCCAAGCGCAAGATGGTCCAGCAGCGCCTCGGTGTCGCGCACAAGCTGGCCCATGGAATATGGCGGTTGCGGCACGCCCGAGCGCCCGTGCCCGCGCCGGTCGTAGCGCAGAACGCGCAAACCTTCGGGCAGATGCGGCAATAGCGGATCCCAAATGTCCATCGTGCAGCCAAGCGCATTGGACAGCACCAATGGCAGCCCATCTTCGGGGCCGGTCACTTGGTAATGCAGGTCCACGCCGTTAAGCGGCGCGGTTGGCATCGAACGCTCCTGCGCCAAGGGCGCGGATGAACACGTCGCGATCCACATTGCCGCCGGTGGCAACCGCGATCACCGTGTCACCCGGCACGGCGTCGGGCAGGAACAGGGCCGCAGCCAGCGCCACGGCGCCCCCCGGTTCCAACACCAGTTTCAGCCGGTCCTGCGCCAGCGCCATTGCCGCCAAGACCTGCGCGTCCGACACGACCAGACCGGGGCCGCAGAGGCGCTGCAAGATCGGAAATGTCAGCTTGCCGGGCGCTTGTGTCAGGATAGCGTCGCACAGACCGGCGCGGGCGGGATTGGTCACGATCCGGCCTTGTGCCAGCGATTGCGCGGTGTCGTCAAAGCCTTCGGGTTCGACCGGGCGCACGCGCAGCCCGGGCGCGCGCGCCTCTAGCGCCAGCGCAATGCCTGCCGTCAGCCCGCCGCCGCCGCAGCACACCAGCACATCGGCCAGCATGTCAGCGGCCTGCGCGGCAATTTCCAGCCCCACCGTGCCTTGGCCTGCGATCACCTGGGCGTTGTCAAAGGGCAAGATCAGGTCCAGCCCGCGCGCGGTCGCCAGTTCCGCCGCCAAAGTGTCGCGGTCGGTCGTGGCGCGGTCATAAGTCACGACCTCGGCCCCAAGGGCGGCTGTGTTGTCCAGCTTCACCCGTGGCGCATCCAACGGCATAAGGATGACCGCAGCGCGCCCCAATTCGCGCGCCGCCAGAGCCACGCCCTGCGCGTGATTGCCCGAAGAGCAGGCCAGAACCCCCGTCACCCCATCTGGCAGGGCCGATAAAGCCGCCCGCGCCCCGCGATATTTAAAGCTGCCCGTATGTTGCAGGCATTCCGCCTTGACCAGCACGCGCCGCCCCGCAACCGCATCCAGAAAGGGCGAGGACAGAAGCGGCGTTTGCCGCGCATGGCCAGCAAGCCGCGCGGCGGCAGCATCTATCATGTCAATATTCACAAGCACATTCCCAGCCATGTGTTGATCGCGCGCAGCGATTCTGCTTCGTCCAAGAACGGCACATGCCCGCGCCCCGGAACCTCTTCGACCACCATATCGGGGCGCAGGCGGGTCATTTCTGCCAAGGTCGTCGCACTTAGCAAAGCCGAGTCTGCGCCCCGGATCACGGCTAAGGGCAAGCCTTCGCACGCCGCGAACATCGGCCACAGATCGCCCGCGCCGCCCGCGCGCGCGGCCAGATAAGCATCGCGTAGGGCCGGGTCGTAATTGATCTGCAATCCTTGATCGGTCTTTATGAAATGCTTGCGCGCTTCCTCGGCCCAGCGGCTGGCCGGCACGTCGAATTCCGGCATGGCGCGCGCCAGCGCCATCGCCGCTTCGCCATGGCTGCGCGCGGCGGGGTTGCGCCCGATATAGGCGTCAATCCGGTCCAGCCCTTCCGGCTCTATCACCGGGCCGATGTCGTTCAGGAACAGCCCGCGCAGGCGGTCCTTGGCAATAACGGCCAGATACATGCCGATCAGCCCCCCGCGCGAGGTGCCAAGGATCGCCGCCTGTTCCAGCCCCAGATGGTCTAGCAGCGCCAGCACATCGGCGCCTTCCTGCATCACGGTATAGGTTGCCGCGCCCGTCCATTGCGAGCGCCCGCGCCCCCGGTAATCAGGCCGGATCAATCGCAGGGGCGGCAGATGCGGCGCAAGATAGTCGAAATCGCTGCCGTTGCGCGTCAGCCCGGCAAGACAAATCAGCGCGCGGCCATGGCCTTCGTCGGTATAATGCAGCTCTGCGCCATCTGCGGCGGTGAAAAACGGCATGTCACAGCCCCCCGATCAGGTTGGGAAGTGCCCGCAGGTCGCGGGCCACATGGCCCGGTGCGCCATGCAGCCGGTCCATCGGTGCGCCCGCGCGGTTCACCCAGAGCGTGCGGAACCCGTAGGCCGCGCCTGAACAGATATCCCAGCCGTTCGAGGACACGAACAGAACCTCTGCCCGCGCGGTGCCGAACCGCGCGCCCACCATGTCATAGGCGGCAGGCGCGGGTTTGAAGATACCCACCTCATCCACCGACAGCACCGCGTCGAACAGGCCGCCCAAACCGGCAGAGGCGACGGCATCGTCCAGCATATCGCGGCTTCAATTCGACAATATGGCCAGACGCATGCCTTGCCCTTGCAGGTTGCGCAGCACATCGGGCACGTCCGCGAATGGCGCCAACCGGCGATACAGGTCCAGCAACCGCGCGCGCAAGCCCGCGTCTTGCAGCCCTGCTGCGTCCAACGCCCAATCGAGCGCGTCTTGCGTCACTTGCCAGAAATCCACATGCGCGCCCGCCAAGGAGCGCAGCCAAGTATATTCCAACTGCTTGCGCCGCCAATCTGCGGACAGGCCCGGCCAATGCGCGACCAGCGCCGTGCCGCCGGGTTCAGATGCCACCTGTCGTGCAGCCGAATCGACATCGAATAACGTGCCATAAGCATCGAATACACACAGCGTGACCATGCAAAGCCTCTTTCAACCGCTGCCCGAAACCTTGCACGCGGGACAGGCCAAGAAAAGCCCCTGCCCCACATCTTGCCCAAAATACCCCGGAACCCGGCACGGGCGGCGCAGCGCTTAGCGGTTCAGGCAGTCCAGCCGCGCCCGCACGCTTAGCCCATGCGCTTGCAGGCTTTCGCTGGTGGCAAGCTGTTCGGCGGCAGGGCCAATCGCGCGCAGCGCTTCGGGGGTCATTTTCGCAAGCGTGGTGCGTTTCATGAAATCCAGCACCGACAACCCGCTGGAAAACCGCGCCGAACGCGCCGTGGGCAGAACGTGGTTCGGCCCGCCGATGTAATCGCCAATGGCCTCTGGCGTCCAATGGCCCAAGAACACCGCGCCCGCATGCTTGATCTGCGCCAAAAGCGCATCGGGATCGGCCACGCAAAGTTCCAGATGCTCGGGTGCAATCCGGTCCGACAGGGCGGCGGCCTGCGCCAGATCACGCACCACGATCACCGCGCCATAATCGCGCCAGCTTGCCCCGGCAATGGCGCGGCGCTCCAACGTTTTCAAACGCTTGCCCACGGCATCTGCCACAGCGCGGCCAAAGCCCTCATCGGTGGTAATCAGGATGGATTGCGCCGATTCGTCATGCTCGGCTTGGCTGAGCAGGTCCAGCGCGATCCAGTCTGGGTCGTTGTCTTTGTCGGCAATTACCAAAATCTCGGACGGGCCCGCGATCATGTCTATGCCCACGCGCCCGAACACCCGGCGCTTGGCGGCGGCAACATAGGCATTGCCCGGCCCGGTGATCTTGTCCACTGGCGCGATGGTGTCGGTGCCATAGGCCATGGCCGCCACGGCCTGCGCCCCGCCAATGCGGTAAACAGTGTCCACCCCCGCAATCTGCGCGGCCAGCAGCACCAGCGGATTGACCACCCCGCCCGGCGTGGGCGCGCAGATGACCAAGCGTTCCACGCCCGCGACCTGCGCGGGTATTGCATTCATCAGCACCGAGGACGGGTAGCTGGCCAGACCGCCCGGCACATATAGCCCCGCCGCCGCAACCGGCCCCCAACGCCAGCCCAGTTCTGCGCCGGTGTCGTCCGTCCAGCGGGCATCGGCGGGGCGTTGGCGCTCGTGATAGGCACGAATGCGCGCGGCGGCCAGTTCCAATGCGGCGCGTTCGTCGGCGGGCACCTTGGCCACTTCGGCGGCGATTTCGGCGGGTGAAAAGGCCAGCCTGTCCGGCGTCAGCTCCAGCTTGTCGAACTTCGCGGTCAGCTCGATCACGGCGGCGTCACCACGCGCGCGCACATCGGCAATGATCGCGGCGACCGTGTCATCGACATCGACCGCCTCTTCGCGCTTGGCCGACAACAGCGCGGTGAAAGCGGCCTCGAATTCGGGCGCTGACGCATTCAGGAAAACAGGCATGGTCCGTCCTATTCGGTTTCGTGCTTGGGGGCGCGGCGCGCGGGCGCGCGATACGGGCGCGTCACGTCAGATAGCACGACATCGACACATTCAACCGACAGTTTGACCGCGCCATCGCCTGCGAAAACCAGCGTGATATCGCCGGTGCCATCCGGGCCGGGCGCGAAATCCACAGCCAAAAGCGACAGCACCGCGTCGCGGTCGGTCGGGTCCACCCCCTGCCGCACGACCGCCAGCACGTCATGCACCACCAGCAAGCTGCGCACGCGTTCAAAATCGCCTGCTTTTTCGGCGCGCGCGCGGTCTTCCCAGCGAAAGCGGTTCAGAAGCAATGCGAAGCGGCGGCGCGGGGCATCGAAGGTCATGTCGGTGCCGGTCAGGACCGAATCCTGCACCAGCGCCGAAATCACGCGCAGATCTTCGGCATCAAGCGCGGCCAGCCGCACCGGGCGGTCTGCCCCATCCTCGAAACGCGCGTCTTCGGTCATTTTCCGTAAACCCGTTCTATCATTGCGCCGCAGGCACCCAGCTTTTCCTCGACCCGCTCATAACCGCGGTCCAGATGGTACACGCGTGCGACCGTGGTTTCGCCCTCGGCGGCCAATGCCGCCAAAATCAACGACACAGAGGCCCGCAGGTCTGTCGCCATGACCGGTGCGCCGCGCAGTTTTTCCACGCCCGTCACACGGGCCATGCCGCCCTGCACTTCTATTTTCGCGCCCATGCGCATCAGTTCCGGGGCGTGCATGAAACGGTTTTCAAAAATCGTCTCATTCAGCACCGAAACACCTTCGGCGGTGCACATTGCCGCCATGAATTGCGCTTGCAGATCGGTCGGGAAACCGGGGAAAGGTTCGGTCGTCACATCGACCGCGCGCAGCCGGTCGACCTGACGTGTAACTGTCAGGCCGCGTGCGGTCTCGACGACCTCGACCCCCGCTTGTTCCAGCTTGCGGGCAAAGGACTGCACAAGGTCCAGCCGCCCGCCAAGGCATTCGACCGACCCGCCCGCAATCGCGGGCGCAAGCATATAGGTGCCCAGCTCGATTCGGTCCGTGACAACGGCATGGGTCGCGCCGCCAAGGCTGTTCACGCCGGTGATGGTGATGGTTGATGTGCCCTCGCCTTCGATCTGCGCACCCATGCGGCGCAGGCATTGCGCAAGGTCCACGATCTCGGGCTCGCGCGCGGCGTTCTCCAGAACCGTTGTGCCGCGGGCCAAACTGGCCGCCATCAGCGCGTTTTCCGTGGCCCCGACAGAGACGACCGGAAATTCGAACCGCGCGCCCTTCAGACCGCCCGGCGCTTTGGCATGCACATAGCCGTCGCGCAGGTCCAACTCTGCGCCAAGCGCTTCCAGCGCGCGCAGATGCAGGTCCACCGGCCGCGCGCCAATGGCACAGCCGCCGGGCAGCGAGACAACCGCATGACCATCGCGCGCCAGCATCGGCCCCAGCACCAGAATAGAGGCGCGCATCTTGCGCACGATATCATAATCGGCGCGGTGGCTGGTCAGGTCATGGCTGGACAGCGCCAACACCTGCCCGCCTTGCAGGCTGGCCACTTCGGCACCCAGCGATCCCAACAAGTCGGTCATGGTGCGAATATCCGACAGGCGCGGCGCGTTGGTCAGCGTCAGCGGCTGGTCGGTCAGCAGCGTCGCCGGCATCAGCGTCAGGCAGGCATTCTTTGCACCCGCAATCGGGATTTGCCCATTCAAAGGGCCATTGCCCCGAATAACGATCGAATCCATTTAAACTGCCCTTTTACTTTTTGGCCTGTTCGCCGTCTTCCGTCGCGCCGGTCTGCCCATCGCGCGCACGCGCCTGCGCCTTGCGTTTGGCGATATTCGCTTTCAGCGCGGCTTTCAACCGTGCTGCGCGCGGGTCTGGTGCAGCGGCGGCTTTCGGGGCTGTCTGAGGCGGGGTGCGCGGCTTGGAAGAGGTCATGCGCCAACTGTTAGCGGAAGTTTGAAAATGCGTCCAGATAGGGGTTGCACCCCCGAAAGTTTCGGACTACTCAGCGCGCCATGCTGCTGCTGTAGCTCAGTGGTAGAGCACTCCCTTGGTAAGGGAGAGGTCGACAGTTCAATCCTGTCCAGCAGCACCATTTCCGATTTTCCCGACCAGATCGCCGCCGCGTGACGCATCGCAATTGCGGCGCGTCTTTGCGGCACGGCGAAGGCTGTCAGCCACGCTCATCCCGGTCGGTATCGCAGGCCAATAGGCCCAGTCCGCGCAGGTAAATTCCGATTCCCGTTTCCAGCAGGTCTTCGGGCGAAAACGGCGCGCGCGCGCCCGGTGTGCCGCGCGCATAAAGTTCCACGATCCCGTGGCTCATGGCGCTGACATGGGCGGCGAACATTTCTGTGGGGGGGCGCTGCGCTTCGGGGATTCGCGCCGACAGATCAGCGGCAGCGCGCAACAGCACGGCATTGGCGCGCTGCGACGCTGCGGCAAGATCGGGCGTTGCGCGCGGCGAGATGCCCGATTCAAACATGGCCACATAATGCCCCGGATGCGCCCGCGCGAAAGCCAGATAGGCCCGGCCCACAGCCTCGAACGCGGTCAGGGGCGAGGGTTGGCCATCCTTATAGGCAAATTCCAGCAAATCGGCGAATAGGATGAACCCTTGCCGCGCAAGTTCGGTAATCAACTCCTCTCGGCCCGTGAAGTGCCGATAGGGTGCGGCGGCCGAAACATCGGCCAGTTTCGCGGCCTCTGCCATGGTAAAGCCCTGCGGCCCCCGATCTGCGATCAGGGTCAGCGCGGCCTCGACCAGCGCTTGTTTCAGATTTCCATGATGGTAGCCGCGTTTTGCCATGAAAGGGGTTTTATCGGGGAAAGCGCGGGTGCGAAACCCGTTTCGACAGGGTGGCGCAGGGGTTGCACAGCCCGCGCGAAGCGACTAGATGCAGGCGTGAGGGGCTGGCGCGGGCGAACGCCTTGCCAACCCGGTCAGGTCCGGAAGGAAGCAGCCGCAGCATTTTCCGTTCGGGTCGCTGTCCAGTCTCTCACCGTTTTTCCCACACTGTTAGTTAACAGGTGACATGTCATCCGGTCGCGCGCTACCGTAGGTTGCGGGCGCGTTCCGTGCCCGGAAGGGAGTACAGACATGACACGACATTACCTGACCCCGGCTTTGGCGGCGCTTGCGCTGGCAAGCCCCAGTTTTGCGCAACAGGCCTCTGACACCATCGTGCCGGAAATCGCGACCGATGTTGCCATGGCCTTTTCCGGCCTGTCCGATGCGGGCCAAGCCGCGCTGGCAGCCAAGGCCGCGGGCGATAGCGTGACGGCGGAAAACTGGATGGTTGCCGCCGCGAACCCCTTGGCGGTGGAAGCGGGTGCAAAGGTGCTTCGCGCGGGCGGCACGGCAGCGGATGCCATGGTCGCCGTGCAAGCCGTGCTGGGGCTGGTAGAGCCGCAATCCTCTGGGCTGGGCGGCGGCGCATTTCTTGTCTGGTATGACGCAGAGACAGGCGAAGTTACAACGCTGGACGGGCGCGAAACCGCGCCCTTGGCCGCCGATCCGCGCTATTTTCAGGATGCAGCGGGCGAGCCGCTGGATTTCGGCACGGCAGTTGTGTCGGGCCGGTCGGTCGGCACACCGGGCACGCCGCGCCTGATGGAGGACGCGCATCGCCGCTGGGGCCGCACCAACTGGGCCGGACTGTTTGATGATGCGATTGCACTGGCCGAAGAGGGCTTCACCGTTTCGCCGCGCATGGCGGATTCGGTTGCGGGCGCGGCAGATTCCTTGGCGGTCTTCCCCGACACAGCCGCCTATTTCTTGCCCGATGGCGCGCCGGTCGCCGCAGGTGACACGCTGGTGAATGCCGACTACGCCGACACGCTGCGCCAGATCGCAACGCAGGGCACGCAGGCCTTCTATACCGGCGACATTGCCGCCGATATTGTTGCAGCCACACGCACCGACGCCCTGCCCGGCCTGCTGTCGCTGACCGACTTGGCCCGCTACCGGGTGATAGAGCGCCCGGCGGTCTGCTACACCTATCGGGGCCGCGATGTCTGCGGGATGGGGCCGCCCTCGTCAGGCGCGGTGGCAGTGTCGCAAATCCTTGGCATGTTGGAAAATTTCGACCTGCCCGCCATGGACCCGCAGGCGGTGGAAACCCGCCGCCTGATGGGCGATGCCACGCGGTTGGCCTTTGCCGACCGGGGCCGCTACCTGGCCGATAGCGATTTCGTGCCGGTGCCGGTCAAAGGGCTGACCGACCGGGCCTATCTGGCCGCGCGCGCCGACTTGTTGCGCGGGGATGATGCCTTGCCCGAAGTCGCACCCGGAGAGCCAAGCTGGGACCATGCTATTCGCTGGGGGGATGATACCAGCGTGGAGCGGCCCGCGACATCGCATATCTCGATTGTCGATGGCGAGGGCAATGTGCTGTCCATGACCACCACGATCGAAAGCGGGTTTGGCTCGCGCCTGTTCACGCGCGGCTTTCTGCTGAACAATGAATTGACCGATTTCTCGTTCCGCAGCCATGCGGGCGGCTATCCCATTGCCAACCGGGTGGAACCGGGCAAGCGCCCGCGCTCCAGCATGTCGCCCACAATCGTGTTGCAAGATGGTGCGCCGGTTCTGGCCATCGGCAGCCCCGGCGGGGCCACGATCATCGGCTTTACCGCGCAGGCGATTATCGCGCATTTGGATTGGGGGATGGATGTGCAAGCGGCCGTGTCGATGCCGCATCTGGTCAACAGCTTTGGCACCTATGCGCTGGAACAGGGCACTTGGGCGGAAGACCTGGACGGCCCGCTGCAAGAGATGGGCTTTCAGACGCGCGTGATGGCGCTGACCTCTGGCCTGCAAGCGATTGCAATCGGCGAGGGTTTGCGCGGCGGGGCAGACCCGCGCCGTGAAGGCATCGCGCTGGGCGAGTGACCGCCGCTTTGCGCGCACAACCTTCGGGCAGGCCAAGCGCCTGCCCGTTTGCGTTATTGCGAAACCTCTTGCAGCCACTCATACAGCGCCGCGCCATCGCCGCGCAGTGCCACATGCATGCCGCTTTCAAGGCCGCTATCCCCCGTCAAGCGTTGCAAAAATTCGTCCGGCCCGGCCAGATAAGCGTTGAAATTTTCAAGCGTCCAGCGCGCGCCGGTTTGGGCGGCGGCCAGCAACCCGTCGGAATACAGGCGGAAATCGGCGTCACCGGCCAGCGCACGCCCGGCCACACCATATAGGTTCGGCCCAGCCCGCCCGCCCCGCGCCACCACCGTGCCGTCGGGGGCTTGCACTTGGTGGCAGGTGCGGCAATCGGGCCATTGCGGATCGCTGGCTTGGGCGGCAGAAGCAATGCCAAGGCATGCTGCGGCCAGAAAAAACGGTTTCATCATATGTTCAGACCCCTTTCGAACAGGGTATCATGCCCCTAATTGCGTGCAAGCGCGATCATGGTTTCAACCGGTAGCCGGTGCGCAGCCAGTGCCAGCACAGTGCCGACACCGCCACCAATGCCGCCAACACCACCGCCAGCCCCAACCAAGGCGACGCATCGGATTGCCCGATCATCCCATAGCGCGCCCCGTCTATCAGGTAGAAGACCGGGTTCACGCGGCTAAGCGCCGCCATGAAGGGCGGCAGCGCCGAGATGGAATAGAAGGTGCCCGACAAGAACGACAGCGGCACCACGATGAAATTGGTAATCGCTGCGATCTGGTCGAACTTGTTCGACAAGATGCCGGCCGCGATCCCGATGGCCGACAGCAGCGCAGCGCCCAGCGTGACAAAGACCAGCAGCCAGACCGAATGGGCCACACCCTGCCCCAGCACCAGCGCTTCGGCAGCAAGAATGACCACCCCCACCATCAGACCGCGCGCCACGCCGCCCGCCATATAGCCCAGCACCAGTTCCCCGCCCGACAGCGGCGGCATCAGCGTATCGACGATATTGCCCTGCACTTTCGAGATGACGATGGAGGACGAGGTGTTGGCGAAGGCGTTCTGGATAATGGTCATCATCAGGATGCCGGGCGCAAGGAAGGTGACAAAGCTAACCCCCATCACCTCTCCGCGCATGGGGCCGATGGCCAGCGTGAACACCGCCAGAAACAGCCCTGCTGTGACCAAGGGGGCCGCCAGAGTCTGCGTCCAAACCACCAAAAAGCGCATGACCTCGCGCTTGGCCAGTGCGCCCAGCCCCAGCCAATTGACCCGCCCGAACCGCCGCGCGCCTATGTCGCGGAACCCTGCCATATCCATTTTCATCCCCATATTCGTCTGCTCTGCCGCCAAGCGTGTCGTTCCTGCATTGTAATTAAGCCCTGCGGCTTGTATTTCACCCCTCTGTCCCTAATCTTGGGGCAATGCAATTCCAAGGGGTCTGCCATGTCATGGACCGATGAGCGGGTCGAGCTGCTAAAGAAAATGTGGAACGAGGGGCATTCGGCCTCGACCATCGCCAAGGAACTGGGCGGTGTGACGCGCAATGCGGTGATCGGCAAGGTCCATCGGCTGGGCCTGTCGAACCGGAACGGGCCGGAAACGGCCGCAGATCCTGCGCCTGCCGAACCCTCGGCCCCGAAAGTGCCCGAACCCGCCGCCCCCGTGGTCGATCTTGCGCAGGTCAAGGCAGAACGCGCCAAGCCCAAACCCGCCCCCGCGCCAGAGCCCGCACCGCAAGCCGCGCCCGAACCGGCAGATGAAGCGCCCGAACCCGCCTATATGCCCAAACCGATCATTCCGGCCGGGCAGCCCTTGCCCCCGCAACCCTCTGCGAATGAAATAGACCCAGAGGCGCTGGCAAATGTCCGCGAGGTCGAGAAGACGGCGATGAAATTGTCGCTTCTGGAACTGACAGAGCGGACCTGCAAATGGCCCATCGGTGATCCGGCTACGAGCGAATTCTGGTTCTGCGGCCTGCCCGTAAAACCCGGCAAGCCCTATTGCGAAGCGCATGTCGCCGTCGCCTTTCAACCCATGAGCACGCGGCGCGACCGCAAACGCTAAGGCAAAGGCACTGGGCGCGGTCGTGTTCTTGGCAAGACCCGATCGCCGCGCCACCCTTCCCCGTGCAAGAGGCGCGCGCAAAGCTTGGCGGGTGCGACTGAGCCTGCGCCTTGCGGATGTGACGCTGGGCATTTCTGCACTACCTGTGCCTGACCCAACATAGGCATAGGAGAGACCATGAAACATTCGCTGATCTTTGCCCCGGCATTGCTGGCGCTTCTGGGCGGCCCAGCCCTTGCAGACCCCATGGTCTACACTCATGGCGACACCAATTTCGAAGCCTATGTCGCCACGCCCGATGGCACCCCACGCGGCACCGTGCTGCTGGTGCATGACTGGGACGGGCTGACCGAACATGAACGCGCGCAGGCCGATGCGCTTGCGGCGGACGGTTATCTGGCCGTGGCGCTGGACCTGTTTGGCACCAATGCGACACTGGACAGCATGGATGATTACCGCCGCGAAACCGGCGCGCTTTATGCCGACCGCGACGAATTCCGCGCGCGGATGATGGCGGGCGCAGAGGCTGCGCGTGCCCTAGACGGCGCGGGCCAGATGGTGATCGCAGGCTATTGCTTTGGCGGGGCTGCGGCGCTGGAAGCCGCGCGCGCAGGCATGGATATGGCGGGTTTCGTCAGCTTCCATGGCGGGCTGGAAACACCAGAGGGGCAGGATTACAGCGCCACCCCTGCGCCGGTAATGGTGCTGCATGGCTCTGCCGATCCGGTCTCTGGCATGGCCGAACTGGCCACGTTGATGGATGAACTGCAAGCCGCAGAAGTGCCGCATGAAGCGCGCATCTTCGGCGGTGCGCGGCATTCCTTTACCGTGCCCGGCTCGCGCGATTTTGACGAAACGGCGAATGCCGGCGCGCAAGCCGCCTTTCGCGAGTTTCTGGATGCGCGGTTCTGACAGTCTCGGGGTGCGTGGTCGCACGCACCCTACCCTTAAGCGCCGTACGGCACCCAGATGGTCTTGATCTGCACCATGGCCTCTAGCCAGTCGCGGCCCTGACCCGTCGGCGCGTGCCAGACGGGTTTCAGATTGCCCGCGCTCTCGGCCTCGATCAACTGCGCCACGCTGGGTTGCGCGCAGGCCAAGGCGGCAACATCATCATGGCCAGCCAGCGTTTTGGCCAATTCGGCCACTGGCCCTGACACAATATTGACCACCCCGCCGGGGACGTCCGACGCGCCCAGCATTGGCCCCAGTTCCAGCGCCGCCAAGGGGTTGGCTTGCGAGGGCACGACCACAACCCGGTTGCCCATGGCAATCGCAGGCAGGATCAGCGAGAGCGCGCCCAAAAGCGGCGCTTCTTCAGCGCAGATCAGGCCCATCACGCCAAAGGCCTCGCGCATGGCCAGTGTCACATGCGCGCTTTGCGTGTTGTGCACCGCGCCCGACAGCTTGTCGGCCCATGCGGCATAGTAAAGCGTGCGGGCAATGCTGGCATCGATTTCCGCCATTGGCACCAGCGCCGCCAATCCATCTCGGTGGTGATCCAGCGTTTCGGCCAGAAAATACAGCACCTGCGCGCGCTGATGCCCGCTCATCCGGGTCCAGCCGCTCGCCTTGTGCGCGGCTTCCACGGCGTTGCGAATGTCCTTGCGGTTGCCCAAAGGCGCATGGCCAAGGCGCGTGTCATCGCGCAGCACCGACCAGCTTGCGCCGCCATCCGCGCGCTTTTGCGCGCCGCCGATATATAGCTTGTGGGTGCGGTCCAACCCCTCGGGCGCGCCTGTGCCCGGAAGCGGGTCAATCGTGCCGGGGGCGGCCCCTTGCGCGGCATCGTTTTTGCGCAAATAAGCGGCCATCCCCTCGCGCGCGCCTTCGCGGCCAAAACCGGATGCGCGCATCCCCCCGAAAGGCGCGTTCGCGTCGAACATATTGGTGGCGTTGATCCAGACAACCCCCGCCTTCACCTGTGCGGCCATATCCATGGCGACGGTCAGGTTTTCCGACCAGATGCTGGCTGCCAACCCGTAGCGGGTGGCATTGGCCAGTTCAATCGCCTCTGGCGGGGTGCGAAAGGTTTGAAGCGTGACCACAGGCCCAAAGATTTCTTCGCTTGCACAAGGGTTTGCGGGCGACACCTGATCTAGCAGGATCGGCGGGCAAAAGCAGCCTTCGGGGGCGGTCCCTTCATGCGCGACAGCCCCTGCCGCCACACCTTGCGCCACCAGATCACGGATGCGCGCCAGTTGGGCCGTGTTCACAATCGCGCCGATATCGGTCGATTTATCCAGCGGGTCGCCCACGCGCAGCGTTTTCATTCGGGAAATCAGGCGCTTGCGAAACATCTCTGCCACGCTTTCGGCCACCAGAATGCGCGTGCCTGCGCAGCACACCTCGCCTTGGTTGAACCAGACCGCATCAACCACGCCTTCGACAGCGGCATCCAAATCGGCATCGCCCATCACGATAAAGGGCGATTTGCCACCCAATTCCAGCGTCAGCGCGCGGCCCTTGCCAGCGGTCGCACGGCGGATGATCTGCCCCACTTCGGTCGAGCCGGTGAAGGCTATTTTATCGACGCCGTCATGCGCCACCAAGGCCGCGCCCGTCGCCCCGTCGCCGGTGATAATGTTTACAACACCCGGCGGCACGCCTGCTTCCAAGCATATTTCGGCAAATAACAGCGCGGTCAGCGGTGTATCTTCTGCCGGTTTCAGCACCACTGTATTGCCTGCGGCCAAAGCGGGCGCCACTTTCCACGCCAGCATCAGCAGCGGAAAATTCCACGGAATGATCTGCCCGCAAACACCATGCGCGCGGGCATTGGGGAATTCATCGGCCAGCAGCGTCGCCCAGCCCGCATGGTGGGTGAAATGCCGCGAAACCAAGGGCAGGTCGATATCGCGCGATTCCCGAATGGGTTTGCCATTGTCGAGCGACTCGAGCACCGCAAACAAGCGTTCACGCTTCTGGATTTGCCGCGCCAGTGCATAAAGCACGCGGGCGCGCAGGGCGGCGTCAGCCTCCCAAGCCGGATGTGCGGCGCGCGCAGCTTGAACGGCGGCGTCCACATCGGCCGCGCCCGCCTGTGTGACCTGCGCAAGCACCACATCGCGCGCGGGGTCGCGCACATCGAACAGCGTGCCCGGCGCGGTAAAGCTGCCACCGATGAACAGGCCAAACGGGCCGCGCGCAAGCCAGTCGCGGGCTGCAGACGTGCTTTCAGGGGCGGGACCATAGGCCATGGTTTCCAGAATCTCCGCAATCTGTGTCATCATCATTCCTTAGGCCAGCGCGTGGCGGTGGCTGGCGGCGTAGCGCCCGGTGACATGGTGCTCTAGCTGGCGCTCTATATCGGCCAGCATAGACGAGGCGCCCAAACGAAACAGCCCCGGGCGCAGCCAGTCGCGGCCCAGTTCCTCGGCCATCAGCACTTGCCAGTTCAGCGCATCCTTGGCGGTTTTCATGCCGCCTGCGGGCTTGAAACCCACGATGTTGCCCGTCGCCGCGCGGTGGTCGCGGATCGCGCGGCACATGGTCAGGCCCACGGGCAAGGTCGCGTTCACGCCTTCTTTCCCGGTCGAGGTTTTGATGAAATCGGCCCCCGCCTGCATGGCGACCATGGACGCGGCATAGACATTGCTCAGCGTGACAAGATCGCCCGTGGCAAGGATGGCTTTCATATGGGCGGTCCCGCAGGCCGCGCGCATGGCGGCGATTTCGTCGTAAAGCGCGGCCCAATCGCCCCCCAGCACATGCGCGCGGGTGATGACAATGTCGATTTCCTGCGCGCCTTGGTCCACGGCATAGCGAATTTCCGCCAGCCGCAGGTCCAACGGCATCAGCCCCGCCGGAAAACCCGTGGCAACCGATGCCACTGGAATGCCCGTGCCATCCAGCGCGCGCACCGCCGCGCCGACCATGGTGGGGTAAACGCAGACCGCGCCGGTGGTGGGCATATCCACCAGCCCCAGCCCCGCCACGATATGATCGGCCAAGGGGCGGCGCGCCTTGGCGCATAGGCGGCGCACGCGATCTTCGGTGTCATCCCCTGCCAGCGTGGTCAGGTCCATGCAGGCAATCGCGTTCAGCAACCATGCGGCCTGATGCGCGCCCTTGATCGACCGGCGCGCCACAAGCGATGCTGCGCGCCGCTCTGCCGCAGGCCGGTTGACGGCATGGAACGCGCCCGTATCAAGCGCGGTGGCGGGGTTTGTCGGGTGGTTCAGGATGGGGTCTGGCTGTGTCATGGCGCTACTATGGCCGCGCAAACCGGGCCGGGCAATGGCCTTTTGACGGGGCGGCAGGCAGTTGACCTTCGGGAACAATCGTCATATCCGACAAGGGCGCTAGGGTTTGTCCTAGCAAGGAGTGTGCGCCATGAACACATTGCCCAAATCGCTCAGCTTCAAGATGCCGGCAGAGGCCACGCCGCTTGGCTTTCGTCCGGCCCCCAAGAACGTGATCCTGACGGTCGACCGGTTGCGCAAGCGCTTCGCCTTGGGCGATGCCCCGGCGGTGGAACGCGCCAGTTTCGAACTGGGACAGGGCGAGATGCTGGCGCTTCTTGGCCCCTCTGGCTGTGGCAAGACCACGACACTGCGCATGATCGCGGGCTTTGAAGTGCCCGATGCCGGGCATGTCCGGCTGCGCGGCCAAGACATAACCCACACCGCGCCCGAGGCGCGCGGCATTGGCTTCGTGTTTCAGGATTACGCGCTGTTCCCGCATCTGACGGTGCTGGACAATGTGAAATTCGGCCTGCGCAATCTGACGCGGGCCAAGGCCACGGCACGCGCGGAAGAAATGCTGCGCATGGTGGGTCTGGCCGGGCTGGCCGCGCGCCGCCCGCATGAATTGTCGGGTGGGCAACAGCAGCGCGTGGCGCTGGCGCGCACGCTGGCCATGGCTCCGCCGCTGGTGCTGATGGACGAGCCGTTTTCCAACCTTGACGCCGCGATGCGGGTGGAAACCCGCCAAGAGGTGCGCAAGCTGCTGAAGCAAACCGGTGCTGCGGGCATTATCGTGACCCATGACCAGGAAGAGGCGATGGCCGTCGCCGACCGCATTGCCGTGATGGAAGCGGGCCGGATTGTTCAGATCGGCACCCCAGACGAGATTTACCGCTACCCGGTATCGGCCTTTGTGGCGTCATTCATCGGGCGCTCGAACATCCTGAACGGCAAGGCCGATGGCATGGAAGTGGCGACCGAATTCGGCAAATTGCCGCTGTCGCGGGCGGCCAATGGGGCGGTCATGCTGTCGGTGCGGCCCGAACAGATCATGCTGGAAGCGGACCCGGATGGCTCTGCCTCTGTGGTTGGGCGCGAATTTCGCGGGCATGACCAACTGTATTGGGTGCAAGAGGGCGAGCGCTGCTTGCAGGTCATCTCTGGCGCGGGGGCCACGCTGGATGTGGGCGCGCGCGTGCGGCTGCGGATTTGCGATTGCGTTGTGCCCTTGGCATAGGGCTTTCCTTCCCGGTTCAGGCGGTATAAAGCCCGGCCAACCCAGATACCGGAGCGGACAAAATGCAAGGCAGCGCCAATCTCAACGTCATGATTCAAGCCGCGCGCAAGGCTGGGCGCTTGCTGGTCAAGGATTTCCGCGAAGTTGAGAACCTGCAAGTGTCGTCCAAATCGGCGGGCGATTTCGTCAGCCGCGCCGATATTGCCGCAGAGGCCGCGATCCGCGAAATCCTGACCGAAGCGCGCCCGAATTACGGCTGGCTGGGCGAAGAGTCGGCCCCGGTCGAGGGCAAGGACCCAACCCGCCGCTGGATCGTGGACCCGTTGGACGGCACCACCAATTTCCTGCACGGGATGCCGCATTGGGCCGTGTCCATCGCGCTGGAATTCAAGGGCGAAATCGTCGCGGGCGTTATCTTCGACCCGGCCAAGGATGAAATGTTCATCGCCGAAAAAGGCATGGGCGCCTTCATGAATGGCACACGGTTGCGCGTGTCAAACCGCAACACCCTGTCAGAATGCGTGTTTGCCACCGGCGTGCCTTTTGGCGCCAAGCGCACCCTGCCCGCCATGCTGCACGATCTGGCGCAACTTATGCCCGCCTGCGCCGGTGTGCGCCGCTGGGGGGCAGCGGCGCTTGATCTGGCCTATGTGGCCGCCGGGCGTTACGATGGGTTCTGGGAGCGTGAATTGCAGCCATGGGACATCGCCGCCGGGCTTGTGCTGGTGCGCGAGGCGGGCGGCTTTACCGGCCCGATCCGCGAGGGCGAGGGCATTTTCGAGCGTGGCGAGATCATCGCCGCCAATGCCGAGATATTCGACAAATTCGCCAAGATCATCCGCACGCGACCCGCGTGACGCGGGCTTGGGCGTCGCGATAAACGGTGCAATACGCACACGACAAAATGCTCTGGTCGGCGGCTATACAGACAAAGCGGCCGATCAGCCAATGACCACACTCGTGGCGCAAAGGGTGCGTCACGTACATTGCTGCCAACCTAGGAGCTGAAGAGACGGACGAAAGGGACGATCACATTCCTGATACGTCCGTCGGGAAGTGTTCCAGCTATTTATCAGCTGTGAAGCCTTCTGATTTGCGCTCTGACATTCAATCGATTTCTGCAATCCGACGGTGTGCCAGCACAGAGCACGGTTCCGACTTCAAACCGGAGCTTTAAATGACGGTGTGATCGCTCAATGCCAATGAGATCAAAGCCTTCAGCCTGACAAAGCTTGACATATTCGCGCTCGACCTTGCGCATTTTCAAACCTCCGACTTCTGCAGGCGAGCCTTAGCCTGTGAACGAAGGAGTTCAGCGGGAACCCACACACTTTCCAAAGGTGCCTTAAAGGAGAGGTCACGCCAGGCATTCCGACTCGTGTTGTTGGCGACCTTTCGCGCCCATTCTGACGGCGAGAATCTTCCATCGGCGTCTTCAATGTGCCCGTTCTTTACGCGTGCAAAATGATGAACACCGTTATAGTGCATTCGCACATGCGTTCCAGAAGGCACCGAAACCTCCTTCCAGATCAGGGGGGCACAGAAGTTATCATCAGCGTCGATTTCTTTCAGGCGTTCCTCAAATTCCTTCGTCCGATAAGGAAAATGAGCTTTGACGAAGTCGATCAAACGGTCGCCGAACCAGTCATTTGCGTTATTGTCCAAGTTACGCTCAATCAAATCCAGTACCTGCTCTTCAGCCAAGGACACGGGGTCGAGCCGACCATCGGAGAACTGGACGATGTCGTTGTAGAGCTGCCGATCAAACGGGATGTAGATGTAGTTTGTAGTCATTTGTAGCACCATCAGATTGCTTCTAGGCACTTTTAGTATACAAAAATAGCACCTCTACGCAAGCGCAATAGTGTTTTTTAGTGCTAAAAAAAACTATTTTTCGCTCTTGCTATTCGACACGGCAGGGGTTCCGCAAACGGTCGTTTTCGTCACTCGTCGCGCCATAACCGAAATTGCTGAAAGATCATGTGCCACAAATCCTTGGCAAAACCGCTTTTACTAGGCAGAAGCTCCGGCTTGCTTTCGATCATAGAGATTCGTTGAGACTGCAGCATCGGTCACCCCGTGCTCAAAACCGTCCACCGCCCCTACCCCTATTTCCGACCCAAAGCCCCCACCCGCGCGGCCAGCCAATCCAGATCGGGGTCGCGCAGGCCCAGTTCCGCCAAGTGGCGGGCCGTGTTCACCAAATAATCGCGGTTCGTGCCGCGCCCGCCTACCGCGCGGGCGATGATCTGCGCTTGTTCTTCCAAAGGCAGCCCGCCGCAATATTGCCCATGCGCGCGGTCGATGACATAGGTCACCGCCTGCACCTGTTCCCCGCCCTGCAAATGCACCGGAACCTCGCGTTCCAGATAGGCCGCAGAGATCAGTTCGCGCGCCCGCAGGTATTCCAGCGTTTCGTCGGCGATGCGGCCATCCACCTCGAAGGCCACGCCTTCGCACCCGCCCGGCCCTTCATCCAGCGCCAGAACCAGCCCCGGCACCTCTGGCGTGCCGCGATGGTGGATGGAGCGCATACAAAAGCTGCGCTCATACCCGTCTAGCCGCGCGATACGGGTTTGCCCATGCGCAAAACCGGGGTTCCAGATCAGCGATCCGTAGCCGAATATCCATAGCGTATTGGACGGTTTTCTGGGCATTGGGCTGGCTCCTGTCTTGGATCGCGGTGTAGACAGGAATCGCGGCAAGGTCAAAAGGGTGCGGAATGCGCGGATTTCTGGGAGTGGTTATTCTTGGCGGCATGTTCTGCGCCTATTGGTTCGGGTCAGCCGTAGCCCTGCGCATGGCCCCCGCCCACCTGCCCGCAGATTCGGTTCAGGCCGATCAGATCGCGGTCACGGGCTTTCCCATGCGCTTTGACATCGCGGTGGATCGCCCTGCCCTGCCCGCGCGCGGCTGGTCCGCCGATGGGCTGTCGCTGTCGCTGCCCAGCTACTGGCCGTTCGCGGCCACGGGCACACTGTCCGGCCCGCAAGAGCTGACATGGCGCGGCGTGGATTGGCGCCTGGATGGGCCGGATATGCCGGTGTCCTTCGCCCTGACGCCGGGACTGGAGCTGACCATGGCGCGTTTGGACGCGCGCGATTTGCAACTGCTTGGCCCGGTTTCGGGTCGGCTGGACAGCGCCGCGCTGGCAGTGGACAAGGCCGGCGACCCTGCGTCGCGCGCGGTGGCGCTGGATATGGCCGGGCTGGCCTTGGGCAAGATGGAGATACCACGCGCATCCTTGCGCGCCGTGCTTCACATGGCAGATGCGCCGCGCCCGCCCCGGGTGAAGCAGATCGACCTGTCGCGCGCCAAGATCACGATGGCAGAGATCACCGTAACCGCCAGCGGAACGCTGGACCGCGCGCCCGACGGGCGGCTGTCCGGCAACCTGCCCCTGACCGTCACAAATTGGCGCGCCTTGCTGCGGATGCTGCAAGAAAACGGCCTTGTTCCGGCAGATCAAGCCCTGATGCTACAGATGATGGCAGAAAGACTGGGTCAGGGCGACACGCTGTCACTGCCCTTGACGCTGAAGGATTCCGTCGTCTCTCTGGGGCCGCTGGCGCTACTGGAGCTTGGCCCGCTTTAGGCGCCAGACCCGCGCCAAGAACAGCGCAATACCCGCGCCCAGCCCATTCGCGGCCAGATCGGCCCATTCTGCCCCGCGCCCGAAATAGGGCTGCACCAGTTCTATAAGGCCACTATAGGCCAGCACAAGGCCCCAGACCAACCCATGCCACCGTCGCGGCAGGCCAAGCATGGCCGGCAAAGCGACCGTGCAGAACATCGCGGCGTGAACAAGCTTGTCCAGATGCGGCAGCGAAAAATCGACGGCTTCGGGCAAGGGTTGCAGCAGCAACACCGCGACGATCACGGCCAGACAAGCAGAAAGGGCGCAGCCGCGCCGGGCGGTTCGGGTCAAGACATTCCTCCGAGGTCAGGCCCCGGATGTCCCGCGCGGCTTGGCCAAGGTCAAGCCGAAAGCACCTCTGGCCTGCCCGAATTGCGGACATGGCGCGTCACGCGTTGCAATGCGCGCTCTTCCAACTGGCGCACGCGCTCTTTGGAAATGCCCAGATCGGTCCCGATCTCTGCCAGCGTGCGCGGGCTGTCGCTCAGATGGCGCTCGACAATGATGCGCTGTTCGCGCGCAGGCAGGCTTTGCACCGCGCCATACAGCAATTTGCGGCGGCGGCGCTCTTCCAGATCTTCCAGCACACGGTCCTCGGTCGGTGCGGTGTCGTCTGCGATGGCATCCATCCAGTCGCGCCCGTCATCCGCGCCCGATTGCGGTGTGTTCAAAGACAGGTCATGGCCTGCCATGCGGCCCAGCATGATCTGCACCTGTTCTTCAGGCACATCCAGCGCGCGGGCCACGCTGGCCGAGACATCCTCGCGCCGGACTTCGCCATCATCCAGCTTGGCCAGCGTCCGGCGCAAATGGAAGAACAGCTTTTTCTGCGCGGCATTGGTCGCTGTGCGCACCACCGACCAGTTGCGCATGACATATTCCTGCATCGAGGCCCGAATCCACCATGCCGCATAGGTCGAAAACCGCGCGCCATTTTCAGGATCGTATTTCTCTGCTGCCCGCATCAGGCCCAGATTGCCCTGCTGAATCAGGTCATCCAACGGAAAGCCATACCGCCGGAAGCGCCCCGCGACCGACACGGCCAAGCGCGTATAGGCGGTAATCAACTGGTGCAGCGCACGTTCGTCGCGCTCGTCGCGCCAAGCCAGCGCCAAAGCGTGTTCGGTATCGGCATCCAACATGTCCTCGGCCATGGCGGTGCGGATGAACCGGCTGGTATGCGGGTCGCGGGCGGGGGTCATGCTGGCGCCTCCATTTGGTAGCTTTCCGATATAGTTTCGTATCGCTATCATTTGGCGGAGCATCTTGTCAACCATGCGCACCCGGATTACTTCCTTGCCATGACATACCCACCTTCCAACGATCTGGCCGACCTGTTGGTGCATCTGGCCCGGCTTGCGCAAAACGCAGCCAACAGCCCGTTGACGGCGGCACAATGGACAGCCCTGCGCTATTTCGCGCGGGCCAATACATTTTCGCGCACCCCTTCGGCGTTTTCCGAATTCCACGCGACCACGCGCGGCACGGCTTCGCAAACGGTCAAGGCGCTGGTCGATATGGGCCTGCTGACGCGCAAGGCCCATGCCCATGACCGCCGCAGCGCGGTGATGGAGGTGACGGCAGAAGGCCACGCCATGCTGGCGCATGACCCGTTGGGCGGGTTGCGGCAGGTTCTGGCGGATTTGCCTCAAGACGACCGCGACAGCTTGGCCCGATCGGTGCGCCGGGCGGTTACGCAACTGGCCGCACAGCGTGGTGCCCCGACCTTTGGCACCTGTTCCGATTGCGACCATTGCGAACCGGGCGGTGCACAGGCCTATTGCCACTGCACCCAGACCCTGCTTGCCACACCCGATATGGCGGCTTTCTGCGTCGATTTTCGCCCCGCGAACGCGGCAGAATCCTAACCGATCTCGCGCAGGCGAACGACCGCATCCGTCAGGCGTGCGATTTCATCCGCCAGAAGCGCGGAATTGTCGCGCGCTTCTGTCACCACCTCTTCGGGGGCGCTGGCCACGAATTTCGGGTTCTTCAACCGCCCCTCAATGCCCGCGCGTTCCTTTTCCGCCTTGGCAAGCGTCTTTTCCAGCCGCGCGCGTTCAGCGGCAATGTCGATCACGCCATCCAGCGGCAGGCCAAAACTGCCCCCTTCAACTGCCACGGTAATGGACCCTTTGGGCAGTTCCGCAACTTCCTCCAAGGAGGCAATGCGCGCCAGTTTCATCACCAGCGCCATGTTGCGCGACAGCGCGGCGCGGCCTGCATCGTCCAGATCAAGCTGCACCATGTTCAGCTTCAACCCCACCGGCACGCGCAATTGCGCACGGGCAGAGCGGATGTTTTCAATCAGGCTGATGACCCAAGTCATTTCACGCAGCGCCGCGTCATCGACCAGACCCGCCCCGTATTCGGGCCAATCGGCATGGCAGCACAGCTTCGCGCGTTGCCCGGTCAGCTCCCACAGTTCTTCGGTAATGAAGGGCATGAACGGGTGCAGCAAAATCATGCACTGGTCCAGCACCCAAGCCATGGTTGCGCGGGTCTCGGCGGCGCCCTCGCCATCGAAAAGCGGCTTGGCGAATTCGACATACCAATCGCAGACCTTGCCCCAGACAAAGCCGTAAAGCGCGCTTGCGGCATCGTTGAACCGGTAATCTGCCAACGCGGAGTCCACCGTTTCGCGCACCTTCGCGGTTTCCGATATGATCCAGCGGTTCACCGTCGCCTGCGCATGCGGGGCGGCGGTCTGGGTAGCGTGGTTCTCCCAGACCCCGTTCATCTCGGCAAAACGGCAGGCGTTCCACAGCTTGGTGGTGAAGTTGCGATAGCCCGCGATGCGCTGGGTATCGAGCTTCAGGACACCCCCAAGGCTTGCCATGGACGCGTTGGTAAAGCGCAAGGCGTCGGCGCCGTATTCGTCGATAATCTCCAACGGGTCGACCACGTTGCCCAGCGTCTTGGACATTTTCTTGCCCTTGGCGTCGCGCACAAGCCCGTGCAGATAGACATCGCGGAACGGCACGTCATCCACAACCGCAAGCTGCATCATCATCATGCGCGCGACCCAGAAGAACAGAATGTCCTGCCCGGTAATCAGAACACTGGTCGGGAAATAGCGCTTGTATTCCTCGGTCGCCTCTGGCCAGCCCAGCGTGCCGATGGGCCACAGCCCGGACGAGAACCATGTGTCAAGCACGTCGGGGTCGCGCCAAAGCGTTACTATTACCGCCCCTGGTTTATCATCCAGATCGGGACGCTTCATGATTACAGCACCCGGATCAGGTATGAAGGATGAGAGCCTTATTTCTACCGGTTCAGAAAACTTTGTTTCATAATAGCGTTGAGCGGTTGCCCTTACTTCTTCCTCTGAGGATACGCAAAATTGACGGGTCACAAACCCATACTGAACGCCATATGGGTATTCCGCCGAACCTTGATCTGTAAGTTCAGAACTTTGGCGCATAAAACCATCGCTGCCAATGTCAGCGCCATACCACACAGGAATCTGGTGCCCCCACCACAATTGGCGGCTGATACACCACGGCTCAATATTCTCCAGCCAGTGGAAATAGGTCTTCTCGCCACTCTCCGGCACGATCTTGGTGCGCCCGCTGCGCACCGCGTCCAAAGCGGGGCCGACGACCTTTTGCGCATCAACAAACCACTGGTCGGTCAGCATGGGTTCGATGACCACTTTCGACCGGTCGCCAAAGGGTTGCATGATCTTCTTCGCCTCGACCAGCGGCACCTGTGCGGCGGCGTCATCCTCCTCGCCCAGCTTGCGGCCCAAGCGCGGGTCATCGGCGCGAGTCATCATCGCCAACCCCTCGGCGGTGATCTCTGCCACCACGGCCTTGCGCGCCTCATAGCGGTCAAGACCCCGCAAGTGGTCGGGGACAAGGTTCAGCGCATCCGCCTCTGCTTCGGACAAGCTGCGTTCGCCGCGCGCAACCGCGCCCGCAATCTCTGCCGCCTCGGCATAGGCCGCGCCATCGGCCCGCATGGCGGCGCGCGTGTCCATCAACCGATACATCGGAATGCCCGCGCGCTTGGCAACGCCGTAGTCATTGGCGTCATGCGCGCCGGTGATCTTGACCGCGCCAGAGCCGAAATCGGGGTCCGGGTATTCGTCGGTAATGATCGGAATCAGGCGGCGGTGTTCCTTCGGCCCAACCGGGATTTCACACAATTTTCCGACAATTGGCGCATAGCGTTCATCCGATGGGTGAACCGCAACCGCGCCATCGCCCAGCATGGTTTCGGGGCGCGTGGTGGCGATGGAAATGTAATCGCGTTCTTCATCGACGATGACATTTCCGTCCTCGTCCTTTTCCACGTAGCGATAGGTCGCCCCACCCGCCAGCGGGTATTTGAAATGCCACATATGCCCGTCGACCTCAACATTCTCGACCTCAAGGTCCGAAATCGCGGTCTCGAAATGCGGGTCCCAGTTGACCAGCCGCTTGCCGCGATAGATCAGGCCCTTGTTATACATATCCACGAACACCTTGATGACCGCGTCGTGGAAATTGCCATCATTGCCTTCGGGTGCGCCGGGCGCGCCAGACATGGTAAAGGCGTTGCGCTCCCAGTCGCAGGAATTGCCCAAGCGTTTCATCTGGTCAATGATGGTCTGGCCGTATTGGCCCTTCCATTCCCAGACACGCGCCAGAAACGCCTCGCGCCCCAGATCGGCGCGGCGTTTGCCTTCCTCGGCCAGCAGTTTCTTTTCGACCTGCAATTGCGTTGCAATCCCGGCATGGTCTTGGCCCGGCTGCCAAAGCGTGTCGAAGCCGCGCATCCGGTGCCAGCGGGTCAGGATATCCATCAAGGTATGGTTAAACGCATGGCCCACATGCAACGCGCCCGTCACATTCGGGGGCGGCAGCATGATGCAGAAGCTCTCGTCGCGCGATTTGTTGGCGCCCGCCTTGAAGGCCCCGGCCTGTTGCCATTTGGCGATGATCCGCGCCTCGGCGGCCTGCGCGTCGAATGTCTTGTCCATGCCCATAGCACACACCCTTTTTGCGGTTTGGATGCGTGTGTAGCGCCCGCGCGCGCCAAGGAAAAGCCCCGCTTGGCATTTGCGCGCCGCTCGGCAATATTGCTGACAAAATATGCCCCTAGTATGTCGACCAGATGGACCGCAAACCCGTATCGTTTCCGCGCATGATCTGGCGGCTTGGCCTAAGTTGGGTGGTCGTGCCGCTCTTGTTGGGGGTGGCCCTTGTCGGGTTCGCGCTGTCGCTTCTGGCCGATTACCGGGAATTGCTGCGCGACGGCGTGCAGGGCGAAACAGTGGTGATTGCACGCGATGTCGTCCAATCCCGCAATTCGGACGGGGATAGAGAGCTGACCTATTACCTGAGCCACCAGTTCCGGCCAGAGGGGTATTCCGGCGACGTGACCGCACGCGAAGCGGTTAGCCCCGCGCTTTACAAGGCCACGGAAATCGGGGATTTGCTGCCCGTCACCTATATTTGGAATGATCCCGAGCGAAACACGCTTGACCCCAAACGCGACGTGGCCGGCGTGGTGTTTTTCGGGTTGGCGGGGGGTATCGCGCTGCTTGTGGCCCTTGGGGGCATTATATGGGGCTGGGGGCGCGTTGCGTCTGCCCGGCGCGCGCTGCTGCTGGGCGAAGTGCGCGAGGCGCGCATCACAGGCATCCGTCCATATGCGCTGTCAGGAAAGAAAAAGCCGCGTTTTGTTGTATCATGGACCGATGCCGCCGGGGTCAACGGCAAATCGCTTCTGGCATCGGCCGGTCTTGCGCAGGCGCATGCGCCCGGCGATGTGATCGTGGTCTATGTGGACCCGGATAACGGCCGCGGCTGGTGGCAAAAGCAGATCTAGCGCTGCCGTTTTGCTCTGGCGCGCCCTTTAGCCCCCGCGCCGCAACCGTTCCAACAGCGTGCGCGATGGCTGGCCGGTAACCGGCAAACCGCGCGCGGATTGATAGTCGCGGATCGCGGCTTCGGAATTGGGGCCGATCACGCCGTCAGTGCCTTGGGTGTCAAAGCCTGCGCGGGTCAGACGGTCTTGCAGTTCCTTGCGGTCCGCCAGCCGCAAGCCATTGGCATCGGGCTGGAAATTGCCTTGTATCGGGCCAAGCCCGCGCAGACGGTCGGACAAATGGCCAATACCAAGGCCGTAAAGCTCGGAATTATTGTAGCGCAGGATGACATCGAAATTGCGCGTGACCAGAAAGGCCGGGCCGGTTGGCCCATCCGGCAGAATAAGCGACGCAGACGCCGAGGTCAGGCCGCCGCTGACCGCGCGCACCCCAAGCCCGGCCCAACCACTGTGGGTCAATCCGCGCCCGGCCAGCCCGGTGTCGAAGCCCGCGGGCAAGATCACTTCCTGCCCCCAGGGCACACCCGTTTGCCAGCCCATGCGCGACAGGTAATTGGCCGCAGATGCTAGCGCGTCGGTGGGGTCATCGGCCCAGATGTCGCGCCGCCCGTCCCCCGTAAAATCGACCGCATAGGCTTGGTAGGTGGTCGGGATGAACTGGGTATGCCCCATCGCCCCCGCCCAAGAGCCGCGCAGGTTGGCAAAGGTGGTATCACCGCGTTCCAGAATGCGCAGGGCCGCGGTCAACTGGCTTTCGAAAAATTCGCCGCGCCGCCCGTCAAAGGCCAGCGTGGCCAGCGCGGAAATGGCCGGAATATCGCCTTTTTCCGTGCCATAGCGCGATTCCAGCCCCCAGATGGCCGTCAGGATTTCGGCGGGCACACCGTAGCGGCCTTCGATTGCGCGCAGGGTCGCCTCATAGCGTGCAAGTGCCGCGCGGCCCGCCGCGATCCGCTCATCCGACGCGGCGATTGCCATGTAATCTTCCAGCGTGCGGGTGAATTCCGTCTGGCGGCGGTCGCGGGCGATCACATCGGGCAGGAACCCGGCCCCCGCCAGCGCGCGCGATACCACGCCGGGTGCGATTCCCTCGGCGCGCGCGCGGGTTGCATAGGCGTCCAACCACGCATCGAACGCGGGGTTTGCCTGTGGCCGCATCGGGCTGCCGCCACGGGTGACGGGCATGGGCACCCCGCCCCCCATGCAGGCGGACAAGGACAAAAGCGCGCTACCTGCGGCAAAGGCTCTGCGGGACAAAATCATCGGACTGCTCTGTTCTATGGTTTTGCCCAAGAGTAGCGGATTTCTGCGCCCTTGTTAAGCGACGCTTGGTGAATCTGCGCGAAGCCGCTAACCTTCCTACATCCGTCGGAGGCAGTATGCGCGCGTTTATCCCTGTCCTTGTCATGGCCCTGTTGCCCGCTTGCGGTGCCGCCAATGTCGATCGCTCGCCCCGCCCGGAACTGCGGCCCGACGCCCCGGTCAGAACCGATTTCGCAACCTGGCGCGCCGGGTTCGAGCGGCGCGCCGCCGCCGCAGGCATTACGCCAGACACCTTGGCCAGCGCGCGCCCTTATCTGCGCCCCCTACCCGATACGCTGGCATTGGACCGCCGCCAAAGTGAATTCGGCGCGCGGGTCTGGGAGTATCTGGACAGTGCCGTGAACGCAGAGCGCATTCGGGCCGGGCGTGCGGCCATGGCGCGGCACAAGACCACGCTGGACCGGATAGAATCGCGCTTCGGTGTGCCGCCCGAAATCGTCGCCGCGATCTGGGGGATCGAAACCTCTTACGGGGCGAACCGAGGGCGCACCCCCATTCTGGCAACCTTGGCAACCTTGGCCAAGGACGGGCGGCGCGCGGCGTTTTTCGAGGACGAATTGATCGCGGCGCTGCGCATGGTGCAACAGGGCAAGGTCGCACCCGCGCGGTTCAACGGGTCTTGGGCGGGCGCGTTTGGGCATACGCAATTCATGCCCAGCAGTTACCTGACCTATGCCCTGCCCCTGTCGGGCGATGGCGTGGCCGATGTTTGGGCCGACACGCCGGAAGATGCGCTTGCATCAGCGGCCAATTACCTTGAGCGCCGGGGCTGGATGCGGGGCCAGCCATGGGCGGTGGAAGTGCGCTTGCCAGACCAGTTTGACCTTGGCCAGACCGGGCAGCGGCGCAGCGACTGGGGCGACTTGGGCGTGACAGCGGTGCAAGGCCGCCTGCCCGATGCCCCGGCGCGGTTGCTCTTGCCCGGCGGCGCGCGTGGCCCGGCCTTTTTGGCGACGGACAATTACGATGTGTTGAAGGAATACAACATGTCCGACGCCTATGTGCTGGCGCTGGGGCATCTGTCCGACCGGCTGCGCGGGGCTGGGCCTTTGCGCGGGCAATGGCCGCGCGGCGACCGCGCCTTGACACGCGCCGAGCGGCTGGAGGTGCAGCGCATTCTGACCGCGCAAGGCTATGATACGGGCGGGATTGACGGGCGCCATGGCCCCGCGACCATTGCCGCCGTGCAGGCGTGGCAACGCGCGGCTGGCCTGCCACCCGATGGCTACATCAACGCAGACCTTCTGTCCCGCTTGCGCCGCTAGGCGGCCTGCGCCACGGCATCCAGCGCCTGTTGCAACAGCTCTGGTCCCATGCCGGGCCTATGGGCGTTTTCCGACAAGACCCGCCGCCAGTGCCGCGCGCCGGGCTGGCCTGCGAATAGCCCCAACATATGCCGGGTGATCTGCGCCAGACGCACGCCCTGCCCCATCTGCGCGTCAATATAAGGCAGCATCCGCGCCACTACCTCGGCGCGCGAATGCGCCGGGTCGGGCTGGCCGAAGATGCGACTATCCGCCTGCGCCAGAATATCCCATGGCCGGTGATAGGCCGCGCGGCCAACCATTACCCCGTCCAATCCTTGCGCCAGAAAGCCCTGTGCTGCATCCAGATCCTCTACCCCGCCATTGACGGAAATGTGCATATCCGGGAAATCGGTTTTCATGGCTGCAACCAGCGTGTAATCCAGCGGCGGAATATCGCGGTTTTCCTTGGGGCTAAGCCCTTGCAGCCATGCCTTGCGCGCATGGATCGTCACGCGAAGCACCCCGACCGCGCGGATTGCACTTAAAAAGCGCGGCAGAATCTGGGCCGGATTCTGGTCATCCACCCCGATGCGGCATTTGACGGTCACTTCGGCGGGGCTGGCGGCGATCATGGCGGCGCAAATTTCGGCCACATGCTCGGGCCGCTCCATCAGCACGGCACCGAAACTGCCCGATTGCACCCGGTCGGACGGACAACCGCAATTCAGGTTCACCTCCGGGTAGCCCGCCTGCCATCCAAGCCGTGTCGCCTGCGCCAGCTCGACCGGGTCAGAGCCGCCAAGCTGCAAGGCGACCGGGTGCTCATCCGGGTCATGCTGCAACAGGTGAAGCGCGCCGCCGCGCACCAAGGCAGGGGCAGTCACCATTTCCGTATACAGCAACGCCCGCGCACTCATGAGGCGATGAAAATATCGGCAATGCCGATCGGTCCAGTCCATCATCGGGGCGACACTTAGGCGGGAATTGTGGATATCCCCTTTTTTTACTGGCTTTTCAAGCATATATACTAGATCTCACATCGTCATATTTGGTGCCGAAATGGCATATTTGGACGGATACATCCACCTTGGTACGCCATGGAGTACCAGAGAACCACGTTTGGAATACCGAAAATGGGCACAATCACCGAACGCAGACGGACAGGCGGCACGACAGCTTACAGGGCACAGATCGTTATAAAGTCAAATGGTCAGGTCGTCTATCGCGGCTCGGAGACCTTTGACCGCCGCAGCACAGCTGAGGCGTGGATGAAGCGCCGTGAGAAAGAACTGAAATCACCCGGCGGGCTGGAGGCCGCGCGGCGCAAGGTGGGCACGGTGGGTGACGTCATCAAGGATTATATCCTCGAGAAAGAGGGAGGGATGGGGCGGACGAAGACGCAAGTGCTTCGTTCAATCTGCGAAAGTCACTTGATCTCGGATATCCCGACGTCAGATCTTCAGCCGAAACATATCGTGGATTTTGCCCGCGGCCTGCGCCGTGGTGGGCGCAGCCCGTCTACCGTTCAGAATTATCTAAGTCACCTGAGTGCGGCTCTGTCGATGGGGCGCACGGCGTGGGGCTATGATCTGGATCGGAATGTCGTTGAAGATGGGGTTACCGCTTGTCGTCAGTTGGACCTGGCTGGCAAATCCAACTGCCGTGACCGACGCCCGACACTTGCCGAAATTGACGCTCTGATGACCCATTTTGCAGAGGCCAGCGCCCGCGTTTCCCGTACCTTGCCGATGCACCGGATCATGGCTTTTGCGATCTTTTCAGCAAGGCGCCAGGAAGAGATCACCCTTATCACATGGGAGGATTTTAACGAGGACGAGATGCGCCAGATGGTGCGGGACATGAAGCACCCCGGGCAGAAGAAGGGTAACGATGTTTTATGCGAGGTCACGCCTGAAGCCCTGAGGGTCATGCAGCTACAGCCTGGCCGAAGCGGCAGGATCTTTCCTTATAACTCAGACACGATCAGCACCCGATTCACCCGAGCCTGCAAGTTTCTGGAAATCGAAGACCTCCATTTTCATGACCTGCGACACGAAGGGATTTCCCGGTTGTTCGAGATGGGCTGCACCATTCCGCAAGTCGCCGCTGTGTCCGGCCATCGCAGCTGGCAATCCCTGAAACGCTATTCGCACCTGCGCATGTCGGGCGACAAATTCGCGGGTTGGGCATGGTGGGATAAGCTTGAGGCAGAGTGAGGCGGGGTCAAAAATCAGGGCCGTCCGTGGCGGGTGGCCCCTCACTGTCCATCTGATCGGCCTCCAGTTCAATGTACTCTTGGGCAGTGGGCAAACCGATACCCTTTGCCAAGCCTTTCGCAATCCCCGCGAACTCTGGTGATGCGGGTCTTGCTTTGTGACCATCGAATACCACCGCCGGGATGCTCATCATTTCCACCTGAAATCCGCCCCCCGGCATCAGCCGCAGTTGGGTGCGCTCTTTCGTGAGCGTTTCGATGTCACCCAGCCGTGCGATCACATCAATTAGTCGGAGGCGACCGTCGCCATCAGACGCTGGTGAAGCTGGGTTACCATCCGCTCTAGCTTCAAGACCCGGTCGTCCTGCGGCTGGTGCATTTTCAAGAGGTTCTTGATAGACACTTGGGTGTCCGTTCCGAGTGTCTGGATGTCGTCCAACTGTGCGAACAGCTTCATCATCAATGCGCCTGCGCCGCTCGGAACCTTGTTCAGTTCCGCTGAGATCGGGTCCAGACTGTCGGCTATTGCCCTCAATCGATCCACCAATTGCCACAGGGCCTCGATGGCTTCCGCCTCCGCTTGGTTTTCGGGTGTGGTCATCGTCTTTCTTCCTTTCGATCTCTTGCATGATTTGTTCGGCATTATTGGGGAACAGGTGGCGCAGCATCAGGAGTGCTGGCAAGTCGGACAGGTACCTCAGCATCACGATCCGGCGCTCGAGGCCGCGAAGGGTGAATTGCGACCCGATGCGCCCGCCAGAAATTGACACTTTACGTTTGTGCAACTTGGCCATTCCGGGGGTGGGAATGCTAAGCGTGAAGGCCATGCCATCGGGGCCTTTGTCATGCTTGCGCAGTGTTGCGACAACATCGCGGCTTTTCAAACCAGCCTTCAGGCGATCCAGCCCATGAGGCTTGTCCTGGGCCATCACATCGTTGACCGCAGCCCCCGCTTGGGCGGCAGCCATCGTCCTGATGTCATCGGATTTGCCAGAGCGGATCGGCGCCAGGATTTTCACGGGGCCGCCGGAGGTATCGTCAAAGGGTTGTGGCAGGCCGACACGGTTTGCAATTCGGTTGCCAAGCGTAAAGACGTCCCTTGGCAGAACGGGCGTTATTTTATGTCGGAAATACGTCCATGAACTGAAAAGGATATGGGCGTGATCATGCGCAGCATTAACGTGACGATAGATCAAATAAGGCAGCACATGCAGCGGGGCGCCGATTCGCCGTCCGATTTCCCGGATCGCCGTTTTCCATTTTTCTTGTGACAGGAATTGCCCGGGGGCAAGGCTGACAGTCATATGCCAGATTTTGTTATCGCTCGACGCCCCGACCTTTTCATGATGATTGCGCAGGTGTTCAACGATCCGGCTTGGCCGATCAGCCAGAATAGAGCCCCCAATCAACACGCCGCCATTTTGCAGGTAGTCCGCAACCGTTACTGTGTTCTGCGCCTGTCGCAGATCAATCCGCATCTGGGTCGCCGCCTGCATCCACGGCCCGCTCGATCCGCCTTGCCACATCCAAAAGCTTTTTCCGGACAGTCAGGTCATCTTGAGCCGCAAGAATATCATTCAGCCGTTCAAGCACATCATGGCGCCATCCAAGGTCACCATCCGCCGCGTCCCGGCCCAGATGCCCCAGGGCTGCATCCGTCAAAAACGGAGCGGCTTTTTGATAACCAAGGTTGCGCATTCGGCGTTGCAACACCAAATTCTGCTCTTCCGTCAGTCGCACAGAATAACTTGTTTTGCTCATGCAAGGCCTCGTATTTCCATCCTTGCACTTGCATATAGCAACGCCCGAATTTTCTTCGACCGGTTATCCACAATGTTGTCGGATCGCCTCGAAATATCAGAGTTTGCAGCACTCTCTCTTTATGTTCGGGTATCAGGAAAACCCCGAAATAATCAAAGGCCGCCCTTCTGAAGTTGAACGATAATTAAACGCAATAAGTGCTTTGGGCGGTGAATTGGCGCGGATTTCCAGTTTCAGTCAAATCATCCGTCAGACAAAAGCCGATTGCCAACCAAGTACACACCAAGGAGCAATCGAAGCAGAACCCGTATGCGCCGTCCCGGATGACCTCTCTGGTTGCACAAGTCATGGTAATCCTGCAAGAATATCGACACGCCGAGTTTTCCGATGAGTGCCCCTTGCCCGACCCCAACCAGACCCCGGAACAGATCGCTCGCGATCAGATTGATGCCCGCTTGCGGGCTGCGGGTTGGGTCGTGCAGGGAACGTCCGAGATCTCACACACGGCAGGCACCGGCATCGCTGTCCGGGAGTATCAGACCAGCATCGGCCCTGCCGACTATGCCCTGTTTGCGGACAAACGTGCCTTGGGCGTGGTCGAGGCGAAACCGGACGCCTGGGGCGAACGGCTGACAACGGTCGAGACCCAATCTTCCAGCTATGCGACCGCGCAGCTGAAATGGGTGAAAAACCCCGAACCCCTGCCCTTCGTCTATGAGGCCACAGGCGCAATCACCCGCTTCACCGATTGCCGTGACCCCAAGCCCCGGTCGCGAGAGGTGTTCACCTTTCACCAGCCCCAGACCCTCCTTGAATGGTCGAGGCAACCCCGCTCATTCCGGACGGCCCTGCAAGACCTACCAGCCCTGATCACCGACGGTCTGCGCGAGTGTCAGATCACCGCGATCACCAATCTGGAAGCCTCGCTCAAGCAGGATCGCCCCCGTGCCTTGGTCCAGATGGCCACCGGATCGGGCAAGACCTTCACCGCGATCACCCAGGTTTACCGCCTGCTCAAACATGCCGGCGCAAGGCGGGTGCTGTTCCTCGTCGACACCAAGAACCTCGGGGAGCAGGCCGAACAGGAATTCATGGCATTTGTCCCGAATGACGACAGCCGGAAATTCACCGAGCTTTACACCGTCCAGCGCCTGTCCTCGTCCCACATCTCACCCCATGCCGAGGTGATAATTTCCACCATCCAGCGGATGTATTCGATCCTGAAGGGCGAAGACCTGCCCGAAGGCGCCGAAGACGAACATCCCGCCGAACGCATGCACAGCCGCAAGGAGCCGCTCCCGGTTGCCAATAACCCCAAGGTCCCGCCGGAATTCTTTGATGTGGTCATCATCGATGAATGTCATCGCTCCATTTACAATCTGTGGCGGCAGGTGATCGAATATTTCGACAGCTTCTTGGTCGGCCTGACCGCGACGCCCGACGCCCGCACCTATGGGTTCTTCCAGAAAAACGTGGTCAGCGAATACACCCATGAACGGGCCGTGGCCGATGGCGTCAATGTCGGCAACGAGGTCTACCTGATCGACACCAAGGTCACCGCCGCAGGCGGCAAGGTTGCCGCCCGTCAGATGGTGGAAAAACGCGAACGCCAGACCCGCAAGAAGCGCTGGGAGGCGCAGGACGAAGACCTGATCTACGCCGCCACCCAAATCGACCGCTCTGTCATGGTGCCCGACCAGATCCGCACCGTGATCCGCGCCTTCCGCGACAAACTGCCAGAGATCTTCCCGAACCGCACCGAGGTTCCCAAAACCCTGATCTTCGCGAAAACCGACAGCCATGCCGATGACATCATCCAGATCGTCCGGCAGGAATTCGGGGAAAGCAATCAGTTCTGCAAGAAAATCACGAACCAGACCCAAAAGACCGACAAGCAAGACCCCAAGTCTGTCCTGCAACAATTCCGCAACGAATATTACCCCCGTATCGCCGTGACCGTGGACATGATCGCCACGGGCACCGATGTGAAGCCGCTGGAATGCCTGCTGTTCATGCGGGATGTGAAATCCGCCAATTACTTTGAACAGATGAAGGGCCGCGGCACCCGTGTGGTCAAACCCGATGACCTGAAAAAGGTCACCCCGTCTGCCCATGCGAAAACCCATTATGTGATTGTCGATGCCGTGGGTGTCACCCGCTCGGTCAAGACCGCCAGCCAACCGCTCGACACCAAACCCTCGATCCCGTTCAAGGATCTGGCATACGAGGTGATGATGGGCGCCACGGACGAAGACACCGTGTCCTCCCTCGCATCCCGCCTGTCGCGGCTGGACAAGCAACTCGGCCCCGCCGAACAGGCCCGCATTGCCGACAAGGCCGGAAAACCCCTGCAAACCATCGTCCGTGACCTGTTCGATGCCATCGACGGCGACCGGATCGAAGCCCTCGCCATCCAGACCACTGGCAACCCCGCCCCGGATGACGCCGCCATGGATGCCGCCCGTGACACATTGGTCAGGGATGCCGCGAATGTCTTTACCGGCGAACTGATCACGATGCTGGATACCATCCGCCGCGACCATGAACAGATCATCGACCATGACACGCTTGATACCGTCACAAATATCGGCTGGGCGGGGGATGCGACCGAAAACGCCCAGGCCATCGCCAGGGAATTCACCGACTGGATGGAAGACAACCGCGACCGGATCGAGGCGCTGAGCATCTATTTCACCCAGCCCGCACGGCGCAGTCAGATCACCTATGCCATGATCAAGGAAACGCTGGCCGCCCTGAAATCTGACCGCCCGCGTCTGGCCCCGGCCTATGTCTGGCGGGCTTATGCGCATCTGGATGATTTCACCGGCACAACCCCCATCAGCGAATTGACCCAGCTTGTCGCCCTGATCCGTCGGGTGGCGGGGCTGGATGAGCAGCTGACCCCGAATGAGGACCGCGTGCGCCGCAATTTCCAGAACTGGGTCTTGCGCCGCCATTCCGGCGCGGGCGAAAAATTCACCGACCCCCAGATGGACTGGCTGCGCCTGATCCGCGACCATATCGCCACGAGTATCCGGATAGAGGCCGAGGATCTGGACTTTGCCCCCTTTGACGCCCAAGGGGGGCTGGGGCGCATGTATGCCCTGTTCGGCGAAGGATATGGGGCCGTGATGGACGAGATGAATGAGGCGCTGTCGGCATGACGGAATTGCCGGAAGGGTGGATAAGCGTCCAGTTGCGCGATCTCGGGAAATGGCAGGGGGGCGGAACGCCGTCCAAAGCCCGGCCAGAGTTCTGGGGCGGATCAATACCTTGGGTATCTCCCAAGGATATGAAAACAAACACGATCACCACAACCATTGACAGGATCACGCCGCAAGCCGTAGCGGGATCGGCGGCCAATCTTGTCCCGCCCGGATCAATCCTGATCGTAACACGGTCAGGCATACTGGCTCATAGTTTTCCGGCTGCTGTCAATGCGGTCGAGGTCACAGTGAACCAAGACCTCAAGGCCTTGGCGCCGTCATCCGGCCTGTCATCTGAATTTATCCGGCTCGCCCTCAAGGCTTTTGAGCGGGCGATCCTGAATGAATGCGTGAAGGACGGAACAACGGTCCACAGCATCGAGCTTCCGGCGCTGATGGAATTTGAAATTCCTCTCCCCCCCCTCCCTGAACAACACCGGATCGTTGCGAAAATCGAGGCCCTGTTTTCCGAACTGGATGCAGGGCAGGACAGCCTGACGCGGGCGCAGGCGCAGTTGAAGCTTTACCGCCAATCCCTGCTGAAAGCCGCCTTTCAGGGCCGCCTGACCGCCCGTTCCAAAAATGAAGGGTGGCCAGTTGTGCGCCTTGGGGATGAACTTGTTTTCTTGACTTCGGGTTCACGCGGATGGGCAGACTACTACTCTGATAAGGGCGATACGTTCATTCGGGCGCAAAACCTTAAACATGACAGGCTAGACTTGTCTGATATTGCTTTCGTTCGTCTGCCAAAATCGGCAAAGGAAGGGACAAGAACACGTGTTCAACTGGGCGATGTTCTGGTGACCATTACCGGTGCAAACGTAACGAAGTCAGGTTTAGTCAAAAACGATCTTGGATTGGCGTATGTCAGCCAGCATGTGGCCCTTTGCAGGCCGAGCGGGCGACTGCGTCCTGAATTTCTTTACCTGTTTTTATTGTCAGAAACAGGGGGAAGGCGGCAATTAAACGCCGCTGCTTATGGCGCGGGTAAACCTGGCCTTAATCTTGAAAATATCCGAAATGTTCAAATTCCACTACCAACCTTACAAGAACAAGATGCCGTAATTGAGCGAGTTGATGCTTTGCTATCTAATGCAGATAATCTCGTCGATGCACTGACTGACGAGAAGGTAAAGATTGTCGCCCTGCGGCAATCCATCCTGAAAAAGGCCTTCTCGGGCCAGCTTGTCCCGCAAGACCCCTCGGACGAACCCGCCAGCGCCCTGCTTACCCGCCTGCGCGACACCACCCCCACACCCCGCCGAAAGACCAAAGCATGACCAGCGCCCCTATCGTCCAGAAGGTTTGGAATTTCTGCAACACCCTGCGTGATGACGGGGTGGGCTATGGTGATTATCTGGAACAACTGACTTTCCTGATCTTCCTGAAAATGGCGGATGAGGTATCCCGCCCGCCCCGCAACCGCGATGTGGGCATCCCTTCGGGCTATGGTTGGGCCGCCTTGCGCAGCCTGAAAGGGGCCGAGCTGGAGGTGCATTATATCGACACCCTGCGCGAACTGGGCACCCGCCCCGGTATCCTTGGCCAGATTTTCACCAAGGCGCAGAACAAGATCCAGGACCCCGCGAAGCTGTCCCGCCTGATCGCGCTGGTGGATGAAGAAAGCTGGACCCTCCTCGACGCCGATGTGAAGGGCGACATTTACGAAGGCCTGCTGGAGCGCAACGCCGAGGATACGAAATCCGGCGCGGGTCAGTATTTCACCCCCCGCGCCCTGATCCGGGCCATGGTGGACTGCATGGCCCCCGAACCCGGCCGCACCATCGCCGACCCCGCCTGCGGGACGGGCGGGTTTTTCCTGTCGGCCTATGATTACCTTGTCGCCCGCCCGATGGACCGGGAACAAAAGGTTTTTCTGAAAGAAGCGACGTTTTTCGGGAATGAGATCGTGGCCGGCACCCGCCGTCTGGCCCTGATGAACATGTTTTTGCACAATATCGGGGATATGGTGGGCGACAGCCCGATTTCCCCCGCAGATGCCTTGATCGCCCCACCGTCCCAGACCTTCGATTACGTTCTGGCCAACCCGCCCTTTGGCAAGAAATCCTCCATGACCTTCACCACGGATGAAGGCGAGGCCGAGGGCGAGCTGACCTATAACCGGCAGGATTTCTGGGCGACCACGTCGAACAAACAGTTGAATTTCGTCCAGCACATCCGGGCGATGCTGAAAACCACGGGGCGGGCGGCGGTGGTGGTGCCCGATAACGTGCTGTTCGAGGGCGGCGCGGGCGAGGTAATCCGGCGCAAGCTATTGCAGACCTGCGACCTGCACACGATCCTGCGCCTGCCCACGGGGATTTTTTATGCCCAAGGGGTCAAGGCGAACGTGATCTTTTTCGACAACCGCCCTGCGTCCAAGGACCCCCAGACCCGGGAGGTGTGGTATTTCGATTACCGCACGAATGTGCATCACACGTTGAAGAAAAAACCCCTGCGGCAAGAGGACCTCGCCGAATTCGTGCGGCTTTATAATCCGGATAACCGGTTTGAGCGGGTGGCCACATGGGGCGAGGACAATCTTGAGGGACGGTGGCGATCCTTTACCCGGGAGGAACTTCTGGCCCGGGACAAGGCCAGCCTTGATCTGTTCTGGCTGAAGGACAAGAGCCTGACGGACTTGGACAACCTGCCCGAGCCGGATGATCTGGCGGAGGAGATCATCGAGGGGCTGGAGGCGGGGTTGGCGAGCTTGCGGTCGGTGTTGGGGGAATTGCGGGGGTGAGGCTGGGTTGGGGCCGCCGACACCATAGATGGTGGTTGCATGGATCCCGTATCCGAAAAAAAGAGAATGGGTCTACCCAAGTTATTGTCGCTATGCTCGGGAAGTATTGTATTACTAAATATTGCGAATTATAGTACTTTTTTGTCAACATGTTGCATCGAGGCTCTGCAATGGCGATTTTTGATATTGAGAAAGATGACCTGCTACGGCTGTCTGATGTTCTTTTGGAAGAGCTGATTGCGCGACTTGCGGAGGCTGAAGTTGCGGCACAAGGCCATAGCCCGGCGAATGTAAGTTGGTCGGGCTCCATCAAGGCTCGGGATGAAGGTATCGACATCCATGTGCAGGTTGACACGCCTGAGCTGAACACTGGTTTCCTTTGCCGTCCAGATACGATCCTCCAGTCCAAAAAGGACTCGATGCCGAAGTCCGCGATCACTGCGGAGATGATGAAAAACGGCGAACTTACTTCGACGATATCGAACCAGGCAAAGATCAGGGGCGGCTATGTTATCGTAAGCCTCGCTGACGATTGCTCACCACCAATGAAAAAGGACCGCCTGGATGAAATGCGAGCGGTTGTCGCGAATGATCCGAATGCGAACAATATACACCTCGATTTCTTCGACCGTTCGAAGTTGGCCCAATGGCTACGACAACATCCATCAGTTTTACTTTGGGTGAAAGGAAAGCTCGGACAGGGTTATTCCGGCTGGCAACCATACGGTGCATGGAGCAATCCTCCAAAGGGATCACCTGATACACTCATTTCTGCTCCGGGCGTCGCTGTTCATCTGCCAACCGAACGGGGGCAGAAACTCTCAATCGAAGACGCAATTGAGCCTATGCGGCGTCTCATTCGCACTTCAAAAAAGGCGACCCGGATCACAGGGCTTTCAGGCGTTGGCAAAACACGGATTGTTCAGGCTCTTTTCGACGAAACCGTGGGCGTTGATCCACTGGACAGGACAATTGCTGTCTATGTGGATACTGGACAAAACCCTGATCCCTCAGCATCCGCAATGCTTGACCGTCTGATTGCAGAGGGGCGCCGTGCCATAATGATTCTCGACAACTGTCCGTCCGACCTGCATTCAGCGTTGGCGAGCAAAGTATCGGCTGCAAGTGGCAATGTAAGTCTGATCACGGTCGAATACGATATCAGGGACGACAAGCCCCAAACCACCGAGGTGATTCATATCGAGGCTATTGGGCCTGAAGTCGCCGAGGAACTGCTCCTGAGGCGTTTTCCCAGTATTGGACAAGGCAACGCTCGGCGCGTTGCCGAATTTTCCGACGGTAATGCAAGGGTAGCGTTGGCCATTGCTGAAAGGGTCGAACAAGGTGAAAGTCTGGCTGATCTTTCTGACGAAGAGCTGTTCAATCGTCTTTTTCAGCAACGCAAGGGCGAAGATGGCGATCTACGTGAACAGGCCGAAACTCTGTCGCTTGTATATTCGTTCTCGGTGTCTGATCCTGAGGTAGGTCGGAACGAGCTCGAAGTCCTGGGTTCGATTTCAGGACACAGCAAGGGGCAACTTTTCCGAGCCGTGAACAAACTGGCAGACCGGCACATAGTGCAGAAAAGAGCGCACTGGAGGGCGATCCTACCGCACGCAGTAGCGAACAGATTGGCCCGCACGGCGCTTGGAAGTGTCCCCGTAACAAACCTTAGGTCGACGTTTGAAGCCCCCGGGAATGGTCGGCTTCTGATGTCGTTCGCTCACAGGCTTGGCCTTATGCATGATCATCCTGTGGCCAAGGAGATTGTGGAGGCATGGCTACAGCCAGGCAATCTGCTTGGGCATATTTCACAGCTTGATGAGAACGGATCGCGGATACTGGACTATGTCGGACCAGTCGCACCAGATGCGCTGCTTGATCGGATTGAAGCCGAACTTACCGCGCCAGATTTTCGGGGAATGGAGCCAAGGCATAACCCTCGAAGGACCACGATCTTAAACCTGCTTAAATCCTTGGCATACGAACCACACGCCTTCGATCGCTGTGTATCACTTTTGATCTGCATTGCTGATCATGAGGATGAAAATAACAACTATGACGCAGTCAGGAGCAAGATTTCAGGATTCTTCCAGCCCTATCTGTCTGGCACCCATGCTTCATTGGGGCAGCGCCTTGCAGTGGTTGAGGATTGCCTTGGCTCTCAGGATATCAGGCGGCGTTCGTTGGGTATCAAGTTACTCTCCACGGCGTTGGACGGCCCTTCATGGACAGGCTCTGGGCTCAACGAGTTCGGGGCACGCCCCAGGGACTATGGCTACTGTCCGAACCATGACCAGCTCGTCGATTGGCGGACGTCTTTCGTCAATCTGGCGGTGCGACTTGCAAATTCAGATGACCAAGACATGAAAACACGTGCAAGACGGGTTTTGGCAAATGAGTTTCGCGGTCTTTGGCATCATGAAGCAATGAGGGAAAAATTGGTCGAAGCGGCACGGGTAATCAATGATCACATGCCATGGGGCGAAGGCTGGAAGGCCGTTCGGTCAATCATCTACTTCGATTACAGAAATCAAAAGGACGAAGCTGAGCCAGAGCCACTCCCACGAAGCCTCGCCGATCTGGATCGTGACCTGGAACCTCATGACCTGATTGCAAAGATCAAAACATACGTTCTGGGCAAAGGTCATGACTGCTGGACACTGGATGATGCGTTCGACGACAGCAGCGATAACAAGTATCGGGATGCCGAAAATCGATTGGCCGCAAAGGCAATAGATTTGGGAGAGAGTTTTGCAACGTCAGACCATAAACTCAATGATTTGGGTTCTGAATTATTTTCTACCGAATGGATGCCCTATCGCAGGGCATTCGGAAAAGGCCTTGCGAAGGGCTCGCACAATTTCCGTGAAAGCTGGAAAGACTTACTGGAACAACTTGCCCGCACAACCGGTTCACACCACGACTTTTCGGTGATTGGCGGCTTTATAGAAGAGGTTGCTGCTCAAGATTATACGCTTTCGAAAGAACTCTTGGATGAATGCGCAGCCCATTCGGAACTGCGGACGGTCCTTGTTGCCCTTCACCCGTCAAATAGCTTTACGGAGGCAGATCTGGATCGATGCATGGCCTTACTCGATAACCAAGAGGTAGGGACTTGGATGTTTGGACCTATTCTTTGGAGGGACAACTACGCACACTTACCGTCCGAACGTTTGCTGGAGCTTGCACAGAAATTGCTATCCAAGGCAAACGGCGATGAAACATTGCTCGAAGCATTGAGTATGAAGCTGCACGGTAAAAACTCCACGGAAGATGTATTAGGATTAGAATTTAGAAAACTTGGACTGAAAGCAGGGTCGTGTCGCGAATGCTGTGGAAATTTCCTGGCGGCCATCTCCGGGCATGTGATCTTTCGGTTTCTCAGGCGGCGAGGTCAAGAGGCATGGGTTCGAGGGGCTGAGACAAGGTTTCCCAGCCATCGACCTTGCGCATCTGGATCTGGCCGGAGGCGAGCAGCGCCCAGAGCAGCATGGGCACGGTCTCTGCGCAGGGCAGCACGGTCTGGGTCTTGATGCGGCGGCGGAATTCCCCGTTCAGGCGCTCGATGGCGTTGGTGGTCCGGGCCGATTTCCATTGTGACGGGTCGAGGCGGGTGAAGGTGAAGAGCCGATCTCCGGCTTCCTCCAGACTGTCAGCGACCGCACGGCACTTTAGCCGCCATTTGCGCAGGAAGGCCTTTCGGCGCGTCTCAATCTCGGCCGCGGTGTCGGCATAGATCATGTCGCGGTAGTCCTCGGTCAACTCGTCGTGGAGGTGCTTCGGGGCATGGGCCAGGAGGTTGCGATGCTTGTGAACCGTGCAGCGCTGGATCGGCAGGTCCTCGCCCCACAGCGCCACGAGGGCGGCCTCCAGTCCCGGGGCGCCGTCGACGATCACGAATTCGGGCCGCTTCAAGCCCCGTGCATCGAGGTCATCGAGGAACTGCCGCCATGCGGCCTTGCTCTCCCCGCCCATATTCCTGATGGAAAGCAGCACCTTCTGACCATCGCGGCGCACCCCGATTGCGGCCAGCACCGAGATGTTCGTGGCTTTCCGGTCCAGCCGGGTCTTGATCACGGTGCCATCGAGGATCAGCCGGACGATATCCTCGTCGGCCAAGTTACGCGCGGACCAGGCGTCCCAGTCGACCTTCACCTTGCGCCAGGCACGGCTGACCACGTCCTTGCTGACGGCACCCTCGAACAGCCCGAACAGCGCTCGCTTGACGCGCCGGGTGTTCGTACCTGCGAGATAGACCGCTGCGATGAGGGCCTCGGCCTTCTTCGTCAGCCGCTGGTATCGGGGCAGCGCTTTCGACCGCCACTCCGTTACCTTGCCTGTCTCATCTGCAACGCGGGCGCGAGGCACGATGACCGTCTCAGTCCCGAAGGTGCCGGTGAGTTGCCGTTCTCGGTGCCCGTGGCGATACCCTTTCGTGACTCCATCGCCCCGGTCATAGCGAAGACGGCCGAGGAAGCTGGCAAGCTCCTCCTCGAACACGGCTTCGATGGTCGCACGGACGTTCGCCCGCAACCGATCCTCGATCGGGTCAAACCCGGCCTCATGGGCCAGTAGCGCAAAGCTCGCAGTGTCGGTAATCTGGTTCATGGCGTGATCTCCCTGGCGGTTGCAGCCGCCGGTTGGGTGGGTGTCAGTTCACCCGGAGATTACGCCGCCCTCGAATTTCCACCAACTCCGAGACACGACCGCAGGAAATGAAAAAGTACTGTCAGACACTAGGCAACCAGCCCCAGAACGCTGTCGATACGCCTTGTGTCTGGCGCATGGTCTGCGCCGCCCAAGGCATCGGTGTTGAGAAATTCGGAGAAGAGGAAGTCGATGGCATCCCACTTCTTTTCAGGCGTTACGCTCAGGCCGCGCTCCGAAATGCGGTGTTCAACCGCCAGTCCGATCTTGCGGTAGGCTTGGGTGATCTCGTCGTGTCGCCGACTTTTCCCGTGCTCGGTGTCACCCTCCAGAATCCATAGCGGATCGACGTCGAACTCCTGAAAGACCCGCAACAGCAGCGTGCCGGTGATGTCTCGCTCACCGCGTTCATAGTACTGATAAGCGCTGCGGCTGATGTCTAGCCGCTGTGCCATCGCCTCCTGGGAGAGGTTCGCCATGCTGCGCACCGCCGCAAGACGACTCCCTAAGCCTGTGACGGTCATTATCAACCCTCTTACTGGTTGCATTGACCACAATCTTGGTTATATGTGCCTACAAGAACCATAAATCGTGGCGATGCGCTCGTTTTGTCCGAATCCAGCGTACTTTTGTTTCGTTCTGAATGCAAAACGGAATTCTTCGCATCGATTTGTGAGCAGATCGCAGACGAGGTGACGCATGACCAAACTTCTAGAGACACCCAAGGAACTGGCGGACCGCGTTGGCATCCCGGTGACCAACATCCGCTACTTGATCCGTGAAGATATGCTGGATCACATCTTCACCGCCCCCGGCAAACGCAATCCGAAGATCCCGAGCGGGGCATGGGAGAAGTATGTCTCGCAGTTCACCGTCACAGCAGAACGCAAGGCCGCCCGTGGCGGCCGGAAGGGGTGAGGCGATGATGAACACCGAACACGCAGAGCAGTCCCAGATCCTCACCATCGGCAAGACGCCTGCTCAGTGGGTCGAGATCATGGCCACGCACGGGATCGAGATTTCCGAGCGGACCCTGCGCGAGAAGGCCAACGACACTGGCGCGTTCTTCCGGCTGGGGCGGACCATGCTGATCACGCCCGCCCAAATTGACACCATCTTCGAGGAAGGACAGGCATGCCGCTCGAAATCTACAAGCGTGGCTCCGTCTTCTGGGTCAAGGGCTGGGTCGAATACAATGGCCGACCGATCGCCGGTCCATACCGCCAAAGCACGCGAGCGACTACTGAAGCTGGCGCGCGGGACTGGATAAACGACGAGACGCAGCTGCAGATCCGCAGGCACCTTGTCGGAGAAGAGCATAGCCTGCGGTTCGCCGATGCGGTCAATTTCTACCCGGCAACCGCCAAGGACGCGCGGCAACTTCTGCCGATCCTCGACCAGATCGGGGATATGCCGCTGGGAGCAATCACAGGCGCACTGCTGAAAAGCCTTGGTCGCAAGCTGAAGCCCAATGCCTGCACCGATACCTGGTGGCGTGAGATCGTGACCCCGGCGCGGGCGGTCATCAACCATGCGCATGAGCACAAGGGGACGCCGCATCTGACGGTCAAGCGCTACGACAAGTTCGAGCGGATCGCGCAGGACGAGCGCCGTGGCAAAACGAGCCGGGTCGAACGCACCCCGGCGACACGCGACTGGATCGAGGCGTTTTGCGCTGAGGCTGATCCTTACAACGCGGCCTTGGCCCGTTTCATGTTTGAGACAGCAGCCCGGATCGACCAAGCGATATCGATCGAGCCGAGCGATCTGAGACCGGCTTCATGCCAAGTGAAGATCAAGGCACAGAAGGGTCACCCCGAAGGGTGGATCACCGTCTCGCCGCAGATGATGGCCGAGCTGGTCGCGTTGAAGGCCAAGCGGCCAAAGAACCTCAAGACTGGGCAAGTGCTGTCGCCGCGCGTTTTCGGATACGGAAGCTCGACCGGCTACAACAATCGCTGGAAAACGATCTGCAAGCGCGCGGGCATCCCTTACCTGTCCGCCCACCGCGCCGGGCGGCACGGGTTCTACACCGAACTGGTGGTGCGGCAGGGGGTCGATCCCGTCACGGCGGCCAAGGCGGGGCGGTGGTCAGACGCCACATTACCGATGCGAATTTACGCCCATGCAGAGACGGACGAGGCTGCAGTCAGGGCGCGGTTTCGTACAAGCCATGTACAGACGACCCCGGTTAAGAAGCGTAAGCACAGAAAAACAAAGAAGGATCAGGAAAATGAATGAATCCCTCCTAAGGGGCAGGTTGCAGGTTCGAATCCTGCCGGGGTCACCAAAAAAATCAAGGCAGCGACGGTCTTGCTAGACATCCGCCACGCGCCCCGCAAGAGTGACAGCTCGTAAGAAAAGAACGGCATTGTCTTGGCCATGCGTCGCTTTGGCCAAGCGCGAACGATGGTCAATCTTCGACAAGCGTGATGTCGTCGCCCGCTTTACCGGTTCCTGGTTTCGCGGGGTCGCCTACACCTACGTTGCGGCGCGCGCGAGGGCGGAAGGCTCTCCGCCCGGCCAAACACTGTTTAATTGAGAAACATTGCAGGAAAGAACTGGGTTAGATATCGCATTGACAGAGTGCTATGGTCAAAACGGACCGCCGCTTTCGTGTCAATCGCACAGGCTTTCCCGTTTCTGCATCGCGAAAACGGATAGACATAGGGCCGTTGCCCACGCTCTTTGGGTTTTGTGCGCCCTCTTTCCCGTTCAAAGAAGGGTAGATCACCTGCATTTTTAATGATTGATACTGCGGCATCAGACCCAACTGCGCGACCAGATCGCGGGCCGCACTCGGAAAGGGCCGACATGACGCGCTGGCACATGTTTCTTATGACCGCTCTGGCGATGGTGGCATTCGCGGCCAATTCGGTGCTGAACCGACTTGCCTTGGCCGATGGCACGATTGACGCGCTGGCCTATAGCGGCCTGCGGCTGGCAGCCGGGGCAATTGCCTTATGGGCAATCCTTGCCTTGCGCGGCGCCGCGCGGCCGGGTGCAGGGTTGGGTGGCACTTGGAGCGGCGCAGCCGCCTTGGCTGCTTACGCAATCGGCTTTTCGCTGGCGTATGTGCAGCTTGACGCAGGCTTGGGCGCGCTGGTGCTGTTTACATCGGTCCAGATCGGGATTCTGCTCTGGGCGCGCGTGAAGGGCGAGCGCCCCGGCAGGCTTGAAATGGCAGGCTTCGCGCTGGCACTGCTTGCGCTTGCGCTGCTGTTGCGGCCCGCGACCGACGCGCCTGCCCCCGCGTCTGTGGCGCTGATGGTGCTGGCCGGGCTGGCATGGGCGGCGTATACCCTGATCGGGCGCGGATCGTCGCAGCCCTTGCGCGACACGGCGGGCAATTTCATGCGCTGCGCCCCGCTCGGCGTGGTGCTGGCCGCGCCAGCCGTTTGGGCGAACGCGATCTCGCCCCTTGGCTGGGCCTATGCGATTGCCTCGGGGGCGCTGGCATCCGGGATTGGCTATGCAATATGGTATGCAGTGCTGCCCGCCCTGACGCGCAGCACTGCCGCTTATGTGCAGCTTTCGGTTCCCGCAATCGCGGCAATTGGCGGTGCGCTATTCATCGCAGAGCCCTTGACGATAAGAATGGCAATATGCGCGGCGGGCATTCTGGGGGGCGTCGCTTTGGCGCTGCGCGGAGCAGAGGCACGACGACGCCAATCTGCATAGCGCAAAAACAATGACCCACGGTTAAGGTTTCGGTCAAAAGCCGTCTGCCCCCTAACCCAGGAACGCCCCCGGTCGCCCCGCCCGTTACATAACTGTCATGTATTCGTCGTATAAGCGTTGCAGAATCGGACTATCCGCTAACTCAGATCGGGTGTCCGATCCAAAGCAAACGCTAAGGAGCAATCATGTCCAAGCTGACTTTCACCACCTCCGCAATCGCTATTCTGGCCCTTTCGGCCGGTGCCGCTGTTGCACGTGACAACGTGCAGATCGCCGGTTCCTCGACCGTGCTGCCCTATGCCACCATCGTCGCCGAAGCCTTCGGTGAAAACTTCGACTTCCCGACCCCCGTCGTCGAAGGTGGCGGTTCGGGCGCAGGCCGCAAGAAGATGTGCGAAGGCGTTGGCACCAACACCATCGACATCGCCAACTCGTCCTCGCGTATCAAGCAGTCGGACATCGACAACTGCGCCGCCGCGGGCGTGACCGAGATCATGGAAGTCCGCTTTGGCTATGACGGCATCGTGTTTGCCTCGGACGTCAATGGCCCGGCCTTCGAGCTGACCCCGGCTGACGTGCATGCCGCACTGGCTGCCAAGGTCGTCAAGGACGGTGCTCTGGTCGACAACACCGCCGTGAACTGGGCTGATGTGAACCCGGCTCTGCCCGCGCAGGAAATCCTGGCTTTCGTGCCCGGGACCAAGCACGGCACCCGTGAAGTCTTCGACGAGAAGGTGCTGATCGCGGGCTGCGAAGAGAACGGCACGATGGCAGCACATGAAGCTGCCGGCGCCGAAGATGCTGAAAAGTCCTGCATGGCGCTGCGCACCGACGGTCGCTCGATCGACATCGACGGCGACTATACCGAAACACTGGCCCGCGTTGATGCCAACAAGAACGGCATCGGCATCTTCGGTCTGTCGTTCTATCAGAACAACACCGACAAGCTGCGCGTCGCCACAATGAACGGCGTCGTCCCGACCACCGAATCGATCGCCATGGCTGAATACCCTGTGTCGCGTCCGCTGTTCTTCTACGTGAAGACCGCGCACCTGGACGTGATCCCCGGCCTGCAGGAATACATCGACTTCTTCGTCTCCGACGACATGGCAGGCCCGGACGGCCCGCTCGCGGCCTATGGCCTCGTGTCCGACCCGGAACTGGCCGCGACCCAGGCGATGGTTGCTGCCCGCACGCCGATGGGTCCCCTCGAGTAAGCCGACGCTTCCGGGGGAGAGCGCGACAGCGCGCTCTCCCTCCCACTGACTTGCCCAAGGGCACCACCTGAAAGCGGATTTCCCATGAGCGTCGGCCTTCTTTCCTTGATCATACTGGTTCTTTCCGTAATCGGTTTCTTCATGGCCCGAGCGCGGGCAATGCAAAGCGCCGGCGGGAACTCCCGACTTCTGCATTCCCTTCCATCCTATTACGGTCAGGCGGCGCTGCTTTTCACGGCTGTCCCGGCATTTCTGCTGATGGTGATCTGGCTGCTTATCCAGGGCCCCATGACCGAGGCGCGCATCATCAGCCAGCTGGGTCCGGAAGTCGCCGCCGATGCGAATGCGGCGAAGCTGACGATGAGCGACGTGCGCCGGATCGCTGACGGTCTAGACGCGATGCAGGACCGTTTCGACATATCGAACGATGAACTGGTGACGATGCGCGCCGACCTCAGCGACATCCGCGGGCGTCTGGCCGAGGTGGGCGTCGCGCTCGGCAGCGAGACCAAGCCCGAAGTCTTCGAGGCGGCCAAGGCCTATCGCATCGCGCAGCAGCGCAGCGCGGTCGCCATGAGCGTCGTCGTCATCCTGACCGCCCTGGCCGGTCTCGCGCTTGCGGTGCAGCGGACGAACCGCGACTTCCGGGCGCGCAACGTCACCGAGACCTTCATGCTGTGGCTGTTCATCGGCGCCGCGACGATCGCGATCCTCACCACGGTGGGCATCGTGCTGTCGCTGCTGTCGGAATCGATCCGCTTCTTCAGCGTGTATCCGATCACGGATTTCTATTTCGGCACGGTCTGGAACCCGCAGTTCCGCGGCGGCTCCGACCTCGGCCTGCTGCCGCTGCTCTGGGGCACGCTCTACATCAGCTTCGTCTCGATGCTGGTCTCCGTGCCGCTGGGTCTGTTCACCGCGATCTACACCGCCGAATATGCGCCCAAGAAGGTGCGCAACGTGGTCAAGCCGCTGATCGAGGTGATCGCGGGCATTCCGACCGTGGTCTTCGGCCTCTTCGCGCTGGTGACGGTCGGCCCGTTCCTGCGCGACTTCATCGCCGTGCCGACCGGGCTGGGCAATTCCGGCTCCTCCGTGATGACCGCCGGTCTCGTGATCGGCATCCTGAACACGCCGTTCATCTCGTCGCTGGCGGATGACATCATCAACGCGGTGCCAAATTCGATGCGCGAAGGCTCCTACGGCCTCGGCGCGACGAAGTCCGAGACGATCCGCCAGGTCGTGCTGCCCGCGGCCCTGCCGGGGATCGTGGGCGCCGTGCTGCTGGCCGCAAGCCGCGCCATCGGCGAGACGATGATCGTGGTCATGGGGGCCGGGGCCGCGGCCAAGCTGGGGCTCAACCCGTTCGAGGCGATGACGACCATCACCGTGAAGATCGTCAGCCAGCTGACGGGCGACCTCGCCTTCGACTCGCCCGAGACGCTCGTGGCCTTCGCCCTCGGCATCACGCTCTTCGTGCTGACGCTCGGGCTCAACATCTTCGCTCTGTGGTTCGTCCGCAAGTATCGGGAGCAGTACGACTAATGACCGACATTTCGCAATCCCCGGCCTCCGGCGCCGAGCCGATGCGCACGACCACCTCGCTGCTGACGGAAAGCGATCGCACCCGTCGCCGCAACGCCGCCGAAAAGCGGTTCCGCATCTACGGCATGATCGCGATCGCCATCGCGCTGAGCATCCTGGCGATCATGCTGTTCACGATCATCCGCGACGGCTCCTCGGCCTTCGTGCAGGCCAAGCTGACCTTCCCGGTCACGATCGATGAAAGCGTCGTGGACAAGACGGGGAACCGCGATCCCGCCGAGATGGCGCGGGTCACGACCATCGGCTACGGTCGCGTCCTGGCCACGTCGCTGGTGGAGTATATGGACGAGCGGAACATCGCGGTCGAAGGCATCTCCGACAAGGAGATCGGCGACATGATCTCCAAGGACGCTCCCGGGCGCCTGCGGAGCATGGTTCTCGAGGACCCCTCGCTGGTCGGTCAGACCATCACCTTCGAGGCCTTCGCGGCCGGTCGCATCGACGGCTACCTGAAGGGCCGGGTCGACCGCGAGATCGCCGCGCGCGATTCGAACGTCTCGGTGACGCAGCTTGACCTGGCCGACCAGATGATCGAGGCCGGCATCCTGAGCAGCAGCTTCAACTGGAGCTTCATCACGGCGCCCGATGCCTCCGACCTGCGCCCCGAATCCTCGGGCCTGGGCGTGGCCCTGCTGGGCAGCCTCTACATGATGTTCCTGGTGCTGGTCTTCACGCTGCCCCTGGGGGTCGCGGCGTCGATCTACCTCGAGGAATTTGCGCCCAAGAACTGGTTCACCGATCTGGTCGAGGTGAACATCTCGAACCTGGCGGCGGTGCCCTCCATCGTCTACGGGATCCTCGGCCTTGCGGTCTTCATCAACTTCGGCGGGCTGCCGTCTTCGGCGCCGCTGGTGGGGGCGCTGGTGCTGACGCTGATGACCCTGCCGACGATCATCATCGCGACCCGCTCCGCCATCCGCGCCGTGCCGCCGTCGATCCGGGACGCGGCACTCGGGGTGGGGGCATCCAAGATGCAGACCGTGTTCCACCACGTCCTGCCGCTGGCCGCGCCGGGCATCCTGACCGGGACGATCCTCGGCCTCGCCTCGGCGCTTGGCGAAACCGGGCCGCTGCTGCTGATCGGCATGGTCGCCTTCGTGACCAACTACCCGGCCAGCCCGGTCGAGGGTGGTTTCCTCGACCCGGCGACGGCCCTGCCGGTGCAGGTCTATTCCTGGGCGTCGCGGTCGGACCCGGCCTTCATCGAACGGTCCTCCGGTGCCATCATCGTTCTGCTGATCTTCCTGGTCTGCATGAACATTGCCGCCATTCTCCTGCGCCGCCGCTTCGAGCGCCGGTGGTAAGAAAGGACCCCGACATGTACGATGCCCCCCATACGAGACGAGAGGCCGACGTGACCGACATCAAGATCTCTGCCCGCAAGGTGCAAGTTTATTACGGCGCGACCCATGCCATCAAGGACGTGGATGTCGACATCGAGGACAAGACGGTCACCGCCTTCATCGGCCCGTCGGGCTGCGGCAAGTCGACCTTCCTGCGCTGCATCAACCGGATGAATGACACGATTGATATCTGCCGTGTCGAGGGTGATATCCTGATCGACGGCGAGGACATCTACGACAAGCGGATCGACCCCGTGCAGCTGCGCGCCAAGGTCGGCATGGTGTTCCAAAAGCCGAACCCCTTCCCCAAGTCGATCTACGACAACGTCGCCTACGGCCCCAAGATCCACGGCATGGCCAAGAACAAGGCCGATCTCGACGAGATCGTCGAGAAGGCCCTGCGCCGCGGCGCGATCTGGGACGAGGTCAAGGACCGGCTGCAATCGCCCGGGACCGGCCTGTCCGGCGGCCAGCAGCAGCGCCTGTGCATCGCCCGCGCCGTCGCCACCGAACCCGAGGTGCTGCTGATGGACGAGCCGTGCTCCGCGCTCGACCCCATCGCCACCGCCCAGGTCGAGGAGCTGATCGACGAGCTGCGCCAGAGCTATTCGGTGGTGATCGTCACGCACTCCATGCAGCAGGCCGCGCGGGTCAGCCAGAAAACCGCATTCTTCCACTTGGGCGATTTGGTGGAATATGGCGAAACCGAGCAAATCTTCACCAACCCCAAAGATGAGCGCACCGAACGCTATGTAACCGGTCGTATCGGCTAGGTCACAAGGCCATGTCCGACAAACACATCGTGTCCGGCTTCGACAGGGACTTGGCGTCTATCGAAGCGTCGGTTGCCCAGCTTGGGTCCATGGCGCGCGATGCGCTGCATGACGCGGTTCAAGCCTGCATCTTGCGCGACACGCAGATCGCCGCGCGGGTGCAGGCCGGGGACAAGGCGCTGGACCAGCTGGAAACCCAAACCCGCATGGCCACGATCAAGCTGCTGGCACTGCGCGCGCCCAGTGCGGTTGATCTGCGCTTTGTCCTTGCGGTGCTGGAAATCTGCGCACATCTGGAACGCTGCGGCGATTATGCCAAAAACATCGCCAAGCGCAGCCTTGCGCTTGGTCCGCATGGACAGCTTATCGGCACCGACCGCGCGTTGTTACGCATGTCGGATGCCGTGACCCAAATGTTGGCGGATGCGCTGGCGGCTTTTCTGGACCGCGACACTGACAAGGCCCGCGCGGTGATAGAGGCCGATCTCGACACCGACCAGCGCTATAATTCGCTGTTCCGGGGGCTTCTGACCTACATGATGGAAGACCCGCGCAACATCACAGCCGGGATGCATCTGCATTTCGTCGCCAAGAACCTTGAACGCATCGGGGACCGCGCCACCGGGATCGCCGAACAGGTGGTGTATCATGTAACGGGCGAAATTCCGGACCAGGAGCGCCCCCGAGAAGACCCTTATACAAGCCCCGATGGGCGCATGAACGGTCAGAACTGACCGCGTCACGCCAGCCGTGGGTGACTTACCCCTCTCTCAGCGCGGCCCGGAACAAGCGACCGATCAGTGTTTGGTCATCCAGCAGGGTTTGACGCGGCACTTCATGTATGCGCCGTCCGAATGCCCCGTGATACAGGGCAGTTGTATAAGTTTTCGAAGTGACAATATCTTCCAGCGCGATGTCTTCGGCAAACCGGTCTTTTTCCATCCATGACACGGGCATGATATCGGCCTCTGCGATTTCTGACACAAATTCAGGTCTTGTGTCGACGATAGGTGTCAGAATATCCGAACCGAGGGCGCACCAACTCAGAACCCCGCCCTGTTCCAGGCGTGCCTCCAGCCGCGCGCAATAGGCGTTTATGACCTTGCCATCCGCAGCCGACGCCAGAAAACCGTTGGGAATGGTGTTCTCTCCGGTAGATCGGATACGCGTGCAGGTGAAATCATGTCCGCGCGTCCGATCCAACAGGTCCGATAGCGGACGCAAAACGATCGTGTCGGAATCGAGGTATACACCGCCATATTTCTGCAAAAGCCGGGCCCGCAGCACATCTACCTTATGCGACACAGAGACGAATTCGCGCCCCAGATGGCGGACCGTGATCTCGTCCAGATCATCTTCCAGATCGTCAAGATAATCGTGTATCGTGTCCTCGTTCAAAACATGAAGCTGCACCCCGTCCGCGTGCCGCCTCATGGTCTGATGACACAATTCAATATAGTCAGGTGTCGCACGCGACGTGGGTTTATTCTGCCAATAAACCCAAACATGCTGCATATTCATGCCCCCTTCACACGCGACCGAACACAAACAATCACGGGCAAGACGTAGCGCCCATGGCCGCGATCAGGGCGCACGCCGAAGAATAGCAACGCAATACCAGGGGCACAAGCTGCGCCCCCTCCTCGCGCTCTCGGTCAAAAGCCGCGACCAAATCTGGCCCGGCTGGCAGCGCGCGAACATCGTCCAACCGCTGAAAAGGGTCCCGAGGATGACCGCCCCAAAGGCGACGTGACCGCCCACACACAGAATGGCGACGGCCCCCCGCCCCAGCGCTGACCGCGCCGGAGCATGGCGGCATCGGCCCTACCCGGCCGACGCGCCCATGACATGCCCGAGTTCTGCGCCCGACAGAACCATATGGCGCGCACGGCCCACGATCAGCGGATCGGGCTTGCGCGCGATCTCGGGGTCTTTATCGGGGTAATCCAGCGTAGACAGAACATGCTTCATGCATTCCAGACGCGCGCGTTTCTTGTCTTTGGATTTTATCACTGTCCAAGGCGCGTCCGCTGTGTCGGTATAGAAGAACATCGCTTCCTTGGCCTGCGTATATTCGTCCCATTTCCCAAGGCTCGCCTTGTCGATGGGGGACAATTTCCAGCGTTTCAGAGGGTCCGTTTCTCGCGAAGCGAAGCGGCGGCGCTGCTCTTCCGGGGTGACAGAAAACCAGAACTTGAAAAGGCGAATGCCGGATCGCACCAGCATCCGTTCAAATTCCGGCGCTTGGCGCATGAATTCAAGGTAATCCGTCGGCGTGCAGAACCCCATCACGCGCTCTACGCCCGCGCGGTTATACCAAGACCGGTCGTAAAACACCATTTCACCGCTCGTCGGCAGATGTTCGACATAACGCTGGAAATACCACTGGCCCAACTCTGCCTCTGACGGTTTGTTCAAGGCGACCACGCGGGCAAACCGCGGGTTCAGATGCTCGTTGAAACGTTTGATCGTGCCGCCCTTCCCGGCCGCATCGCGCCCCTCGAACAGGAACACGAACCGCTCGCCGGTCTCGATTGCCCATTTCTGCACTTTCAGAAGCTCTGCCTGAAGCCGGGCTTTTTCGGCCTCGTACGGGGCGCGGGCCATCTTGTAGCGATACGGGTAGCGGTCGGATTCGAAGAACTTGCGAATTTCGTCTTGCGTCAACGAATCGGGATCCGGCATCCAGGCATATTTGGCAGGCGCGGGTTTCAGACGTGCGGGTTCTGCCAATTCTGGCGCAGGCTGTGCCGCCGCAGCTACATCGGTCTGCTCTGGCGCAATCACGTCAGAAAGCGGGGCGGTCACAGCGTCGGAATCTTTCATAGGCACAATCCTGTCTAATTTTGAATGCCTTATCCTATCCCGCCGCAGTAAACCTGTCTTTGATATACCTCAATCCACGCTTGCGTCGCACCGCTTGCCGCCCGATAGTCGCGGCATGACAAAAACGCTTCTTTCCATCGGGCATGGCTACAGCGCACAGGCGCTGGCGGACCTGCTGCTGCCTTTGGGCTGGCATATCATCGGGACCACACGCAGCGCAGAACGTGCGGCACAACTGGACCGCGCCGGCATAGAGCCACTGATCTGGCCCGGCACCCCTTTGCCACTGTCACGCGCCACGCATCTGTTATGCTCTGTCGCGCCGGGGCCAGAGGGCGACCCGGTGCTGGCCGACCACGCGCCGGACATCGCACAGGCCACGCATCTGGATTGGGTCGGATACCTCTCGACCACGGGCGTTTATGGCGACCATGGCGGCGCTTGGGTGGACGAGGACACGCCCCTTACCCCCAGCACCGCGCGCGGGCGCGCCCGGGTCGCGGCAGAAGTCGCGTGGCAGAATGCCAGCCCTACCCGTCTGCATATCCTGCGGCTGGCGGGCATCTACGGCCCCGGCCGTGGCCCCTTCGCCAAGTTGCGCGCGGGCACGGCGCAACGCATCATCAAACCCGGACAGGTGTTTTCGCGCATTCACCGCGACGATATCGGCGCGGCGCTGCTGGCTGCAATCCAGTCGGACAAGGGCTCTGCCGTCTATAATCTATGCGATGACAACCCTGCCCCGCCGCAAGACGTGATCGCCTATGCTGCCGAGCTTCTGGGCATGGCACCACCCCCTGAAATTGCCTTCGAAACCGCCGATCTGTCGCCCATGGCGCGCAGCTTTTATTCCGAAAGCAAGCGCGTGCGGAATGACCGCATCAAGGCTGATCTGGGCTGGCAGCCGCTTTACCCCGACTACCGCAGCGGATTGCGCGCGGTGCTGCGCGCCGAAGGGTAATTGCATCTGTCGCCGCGCGGCGCTAACCCGTTGCCATGCCCCGCTATGCCCTGAAAATCGAATATGATGGCCGCCCGTTCTGCGGCTGGCAGCGCCAACGCGATCTGCCCTCGGTGCAAGGCGCGGTCGAGGCGGCGCTGGCCCGGCTGGACGCGGATGTGCCCAGTATTGCCGCCGCGGGCCGGACCGATACCGGGGTTCACGCGACCGGACAGGTCGCCCATTGCGACATGACCCGCGACTGGGACGCGTTCCGCTTGGGCGAGGCGCTGAACCACCATCTAAAACCCCTGCCGGTCGCCATTTTGGCCTGCGCGGCTGTGGATGAGGATTTTCACGCACGGTTTTCGGCGTTGGAGCGGCGCTACACCTTTCGCCTGCTGTCACGCCGCGCCCCGCCTGCGCTGGATACCGGCTTTGTCTGGCATATCCGCCACCCGCTGGATGTGCAGGCCATGCGCGACGGCGCCGCGCACCTGATCGGCCTGCATGATTTCACCACCTTCCGCGCCAGCCAATGTCAGGCACAGTCGCCCGTCAAGACGCTGGACGCGTTGCAGATAGAGGCTTTCGACATACCCGGCGGGGTCGAATACCGCTTCCATCTGCGCGCGCGGTCCTTCTTGCACAACCAAGTGCGCAGCATTGTGGGCACACTGGAACGCGTGGGCGCAGGCGCTTGGACGCCGGATGACGTGAAAACCGCGCTGGAAGCGCGCGACCGCGCCGCCTGCGGCCCGGTCAGCCCACCCGATGGGCTATGCCTGACCGGGGTCAGCTACCCAAGCGATCCATTCGCGTAGCGGCTGATGGTGCTTGGGGGCTGCCCGCCCCGCCGCCACCGGGCTTTCGCCCAATGGCACCCGCCCTGAGGAGACTATGCAGGGATGAAGGATCAGTCGATCTCTTCGACCACGACAAGCTCACGGGTTGCGGCATCTTTGGCGAAGCTCAGCGCCTCTTGATAGGCGGGCGAATTATAGCAATCGACCGCCGCTTCGACCGATGGAAAGCGCGCAACCACGTTGCGCGGGTGTCCCTGCCCTTCAAGCTGCACAGCGCGGCCTGCGCGCGCCAAGAACACGCCGCCATGATCGGCAATCGCCTTGGTCGCGCGGCTGGCATATTGGCCGTAAGCATCGGCATCCGTGACGGTAACATGGGCAATCCAAAGCGCGCTCATGCCATGACCCCGGCGATGTGATTGGCGGCGGCTTTCAGCGCGGCCTCTGCCCCGGCAATATCGGCCCCGCCCCCCTGCGCCATGTCGGGGCGGCCACCGCCGCCTTTGCCGCCCAGTTCGGTGACCGCCGCGCGCACCAGATCAACCGCCGAAATCCGTTCGGTCAGATCGCCGGTCACGCCTGCTGCCACGGCGGGCTTGCCGCCGGTATCGGCCACCAGCACCACGGCGCCGCTGCCCAGCTTGTCCTTCATCGCGTCGATCAACGCGGGCAAGTCTTTGCCGCTAACCCCTTCCATAACGCGGGCGATCAGCTTAATTCCACCCACCTCTTGCGGGGCGTCCTCGGCGGACCCACCGCCCATCGCGATCTGACGCTTAAGTTGCGCCACCTCGTTTTGCAGCGCGCGGCGTTCGTCCATCAAAGCGCGCACACGGGCGGGCACATCGGCCGCGGGCGTTTTCAGCGCCAGAGCCACATCGGCCAAACGGTGATCTTGCGCGCGCAGGTAGTCGAGCGCGGCCTGACCGCTCAGCGCCTCGACCCGGCGCACGCCAGCGGAACTGGCGCTGTCGCCCAGCACCACGAATGCGCCAATATCGCCAGTGCGCGCGACATGCGTGCCACCGCACAGCTCCAGCGAATAGGTGTTGCCCTCGGTGCCCTTGCCGGACCCGGCGAGCGTGCCCATGGACACCACGCGCACCTCGTCGCCATACTTCTCGCCGAACAAGGCCTGAGCGCCCAAGGCGCGGGCATCGTCCGGCGTCATGATGCGGGTATCGACCGCGCCGTTCTGGCGGATGAAGGCGTTCACCTCGGCCTCGACTTGCGCGATCTGGTCAAGGCCAAGTGCGGCACCATGGCTGAAATCGAAGCGCAGACGGTCGGGCGCATTCAGCGAGCCTCGCTGCGCGACATGTTCGCCAAGCGCGCGGCGCAGGGCTTCATGCAGCAGATGCGTGGCCGAATGGTTCGCGCGGATGGCGCTGCGGCGGGCATGGTCCACCTCTAGCTTGGCGGGCTGGCCCTTGGCGATATGCCCCTCCGTCACCTCTGCGATATGGATGTGCAACCCCGCCGCCTTGCGCGTATCGGTCACTTTTGCCGCGCCGGTCGCCGTGCGGATAAAGCCGGTATCGCCCACCTGACCGCCCGATTCGGCGTAGAATGGCGTCTGGTTGGTGATGATCTGGATCTGGCCTTCGGCGCGGTCCGTTTCTGTCCCCTCCGTGACCAGTGCCAGCACCTGCCCCTCGGCGGTTTCGGTTTTATAGCCAAGGAATTCGCTCGCGCCGACCTTGTCGGCAATATCGAACCAGATCGACGCATCCGCCGCTTCGCCCGACCCGGCCCATGCGGCGCGCGCGCGGGCTTTTTGTTCGGCCATGGCGGCGTCAAACCCATCAACATCGACCTTGCGGCCCCGCTCGCGCAGCGCGTCTTGGGTCAGGTCCAACGGGAAGCCGAACGTGTCATACAGCTTAAAGGCCGTCGCGCCGGGAAGATCGGCATCGTCAGAGAGGTCCGTCAACTCTGCATCAAGCAGCTTCAGGCCACGGTCCAGCGTCTGCCGAAAGCGCGTTTCCTCGGCCCGGAGCGTTTCGGTAATCAGCGCCTGCGCCTCGCGCAGTTCCCCAAAATGCCCACCCATTTGCGTCACCAGCGCGGGCACCAGCCGGTGCATGACCGGGTCTTGCGCGCCCAGCATATGCGCATGGCGCATGGCCCGGCGCATGATGCGGCGCAGAACATAGCCGCGACCATCATTCGACGGCAACACACCATCGGCGATCAGGAAGGAGGTGGCGCGCAGATGGTCGGCAATCACGCGGTGATGGGTCTTGCCGGGGCCGTCAGGATCAGAGTTGGTAGCATGGGCCGATGCTTCGATAAGCGCGCGCATCAGGTCGGTGTCGTAATTGTCGTGCTTGCCTTGCAGAAGGGCGCCGATCCGTTCCAGCCCCATGCCGGTGTCGATGGACTGGTTGGGCAATTCGGTCAGCGAGCCGTCGTCATGCTGTTCATTCTGCATGAAGACAAGGTTCCAGATCTCGATAAAGCGGTCGCCATCTTCTTCGGACGATCCCGGAGGGCCACCCCAAATCTCGGGGCCATGGTCGAAGAAAATCTCTGTGCAGGGGCCACAGGGCCCGGTCGGCCCCATGCGCCAGAAATTGTCATCGGTCGGAATGCGTATGATGCGGTCATCGGACAGGCCCGCGACCTTTTTCCAGATATCTGCCGCTTCGTCGTCAGTGTGGTAGACTGTAACGAGCAGGCGGTCCTTGGGGATGTCGAAATCCTTGGTCAGCAATTCCCACGCGAAGGGGATCGCTTCGGATTTGAAGTAATCCCCGAAGCTGAAATTGCCCAGCATTTCGAAAAACGTGTGATGACGCGCGGTATAGCCGACATTGTCCAGATCGTTATGCTTGCCACCCGCGCGCACGCATTTTTGCGAGGTCGTGGCGCGGTTATAGTCGCGGTGCTCCAGCCCGGTAAACAGGTTCTTGAACTGCACCATGCCCGAATTGGTGAACATCAGCGTCGGGTCATTGCGCGGAACAAGGGGCGAACTTTCCACCACTTGGTGCCCATTGCGAGCGAAATAGCTGAGAAAGGTCGAGCGGATGTCGTTTAGGCTGGGCATGTCACACTCCGGGCGCTTGCGCGTGCTGTCTTGATGGCACGGTTTAGCCCTCGGCGCGGGGGCTGTCCACACCCCGCGCCGAAATCCCGGAACGCGCGCGGCGTCAGTCTTCGGTCAGGTCGGCATCCCCTTCGGACATATGAAAGTCCAGACCATGCGCGGCGCGGATTTTATCTTCGATTTCCAGCGCGCGATGCGGGTTTTCGCGCAAGAAGCTCTTGGCGTTTTCGCGCCCCTGCCCGATGCGCTCATCGCCGTAGGAATACCACGCGCCCGATTTCTCGACCACGCCAGCCTTCACACCCAGATCAAGCAATTCGCCGGTTTTCGAGATACCTTCGCCATACATGATGTCGAATTCAACCTGCTTGAAGGGCGGCGCGACCTTGTTTTTCACGACCTTGACGCGGGTTTGGTTGCCAACAACCTCGTCCCGGTCCTTGATAGAGCCGATGCGCCGAATATCCAGACGCACCGAGGAATAAAATTTCAGCGCGTTGCCGCCCGTGGTCGTTTCGGGGCTGCCGAACATCACGCCAATTTTCATGCGAATCTGGTTGATGAAGACCACCATGCAGTTGGAGCGGCTTATGGAACCGGTCAGCTTGCGCATGGCCTGCGACATAAGCCGGGCGTGGACCCCCACGGAACTGTCGCCCATATCGCCTTCCAGCTCTGATTTGGGCGTCAGTGCCGCGACAGAGTCGACCACGACCAAGGATACCGCGCCAGAGCGCACCAGCGTATCGACAATCTCTAGCGCCTGTTCGCCGGTATCTGGCTGCGAGATCAGCAACTCGTCAAGGTCAACGCCCAGTTTGCGGGCATATTGCGGGTCCAGCGCGTGTTCCGCATCAACAAAGGCGCAGACGCCGCCTTTCTTCTGCTCTTCGGCCACGACATGCAGCGTCAGCGTGGTCTTGCCCGAGGATTCCGGGCCGTAAATTTCGATGATGCGGCCTTTCGGCAGGCCGCCGATGCCCAATGCAATATCCAGCCCGAGCGAGCCGGTCGAGGTCGCCTCGACATCCTTGAGGGGGTTATCCCCCCCCAACTTCATGATCGAGCCCTTGCCGAACTGGCGCTCGATCTGTGCCAGCGCCGAATCAAGCGCTTTTTGTTTTTCCGCCGCCTTTTTGTCGGTCATGTTCAGCAGGTCCGCTACAGCCATTGTTTCGCCCCTTATTTCACAGCGCGCCGGTTGCGGCAATCGCCGGTTTGTTCCCCGCTTGTTCTAAACCAACATCCAGCACAAAGCGAGAACTTTCTGATTGATATCGAAGCTCAGCTTGCCACGGATTGGTTAACAATCCCTTCCCGGCGCAGGGTTGCACCAAGTGCAGAGCGGACATTCCAGATCAAGCGTAGCAAGGGCAGCCTCTCTGACCTATTTGATTAATATGGGAGGCGTAACCTTTGGAAAGGATACCCACATGGCAAGCGTGACCACCGATATTTTCAGCAAGGCCCCAAGCGCAACCTTGGGCGGCAGTCTGGTGCACGGGTTGGAAAAGCTGGCGCAGTTGTCGCCCACCTACCGGCGGCTGCAAGCCCTGTCCGACACAACCGATGCCGAGCTGGCCGCCCGCGGCACCACCCGTCAGGATGCAGTGCGCGACATTTTCGGCACCCGCTTCTACGCCTGATACAAAAGCGCAAATGCACCGGGTCGCAGCCCGGCGCGGGCGATCTGGCTGGCCAGCCGAATCGCGATAGCGGCATCTTGCGGCGCGGCCAGGTAAACCGCGCCCTGTGCTATGCTGCTGGGCAGCGGGGTGCGCAGGGCAACATCCCCCAAGCCTGCCAGTATTTGGCGATATTCCAGATCATCCATCGCGGGCGCAGGGCGCAACATGCTATGGGCTCGGTCCATGTCGGCCCGGCCCGCCAGAACGACCTGACCAGTCACAGCCCCACACGGGCCAAGAACGCAGGCCATGCGCGTGGCCAGCGGCGCGCGCCACGCGCCGCCCAGATAGTGGCACATCCATAATTCGGGGTCTGTCGCAACCATGGCTTTGCCTATGCCGCTTGCACGGGCTTGCCAAGGGGGCGGGTTTCGCTCATCACCCTGCGCATGACGGACCAGTTGCAAATCCTGTGTATCGGCGCGGCCCTTTGGGACATCATCGGGCGCACCCCTGCCCCCATGCGGGTCGGCTCTGACGTGGCGGGGCGGATCACGCGTATTCCCGGCGGCGTGGCGTTGAACATCGCCATGGCGCTGGTGCGGGCCGGTGCCCGGCCAGAGGTGCTGGCCGCGGTTGGCCAAGACCCGGCAGGCGACGCGCTGGTGGCCGAAATGGCTGCGCGCGGCGTTGGCGTGGACCATCTGTATCGCGCGCCAGACCTGCCCACCGACACCTATATGGCGATGGAGGGCGCCGGCGGGCTAATTGCCGCCATTGCCGATGTGCATTCGCTGGAAATGGCGGGGGCCAAGGTGCTTGCGCCCCTGCGCGACGGGCGACTGGCCAGCGACGCGGTCCCATGGCGCGGCATGATCGCGCTAGATGGCAACCTGACAGTGGCGCTACTGGCCGAGATCGGCAGCGCCCCGGCCTTTGCGCGGGCGGATTTGCGGGTGGCACCGGCCTCTCCGGGCAAGGGGGAACGGCTGTTGCCGCTGCTCAAACGGCCCGGAACGGTGTTTTACGTCAACCTTGAAGAGGCCGGTCTGCTCTGCGGCACCGCATTTGAAGGGTCAGTGGCGGCGGCACGCGGTCTGCTGGGGCGCGGCGCGCAGCGTGTGCTGGTCACAGATGGCGCGCGCGACACAACAGATGCCAGCGCCGAAGGGCTGGTCACGCTGGCCCCGCCGCAAGTGCAGGCCGCCCGCGTAACAGGCGCGGGCGACACTTTCATGGCTGCACATATGGCCGCCGAAGCGGGCGGCATGGACCGCGCGGCAGCCTTGCGCCACGCCCTGACCGTGGCGGCGCGCTATGTGGCCGGTGGCCCGGAACATTAAGGAAATACAGATGCTTGAAATGCGATATTCATCCGAAGTGGCCCGCGCGCGTGGCGATGGGGCAGCGATTGTTGCGCTGGAATCCACCATTATCACCCATGGCATGCCCTACCCTGACAATCTGGCCATGGCCCGGCAGGTGGAAGATGACATCCGCAGCAACGGGGCCGTGCCCGCGACCATCGCGGTGCTGGGCGGCGTAATCCATGTTGGGTTGGAACCGGCAGAGCTGGAACGCTTGGCGCAAACACAGGGCGCGCTGAAACTGTCGCGCGCCGATCTGGCGGCGGCGCTGGCCATGGGCGCGACCGGGGCGACCACGGTTGCCGCCACCATGATCTGTGCCGCGCGCGCGGGCATCGGGGTATTTGCCACGGGTGGCATTGGCGGCGTGCATCGCGGCGCGGAAACCAGTTTCGACATTTCGGCCGATTTGCAGGAATTGGCGCAAACCGCTGTCACAGTGGTTGCCGCCGGGGCCAAGGCCATTCTGGACCTGCCGAAAACGCTGGAAGTGCTGGAAACGCTGGGCGTGCCGGTCATTGCCTATGGGCAAGACGGCTTTCCCGCCTTTTGGTCGCGCGACAGCGGCCTGCCCGCGCCCCTGCGGATGGATGACGCGGGCCAGATTGCCCATGCGCATCTGCTGCGCGGGGCTTTGGGCCTGCCCGGCGGGCAACTGGTCGCCAACCCGATCCCCGAATCTGACGAGATCCCGCGCAAGGTTATCAACGGCTGGATCGAACAGGCGCTGGAGGATTGCGCAGGTGTCGCCGCAAAAGAGGTCACACCGCGCCTGCTGGCGCGGATATTCGAGTTGAGCGGCGGCGCGTCCTTGACCGCCAATATCGCGCTGGTGCGCAATAACGCGAAGCTGGGCGCTGAAATTGCGCGCGCGCTTGTATCGCAACCTCGCGCCCCCCATATCGGCGGCTGACACAAGGCGGAACGGATCATGTCGGCAGATCAACAGAAACGCGGAGTGCTTGGCTCTATCCGCTCGAATTTCCTCGCCGGTCTGGCGGTCATCGCACCCGGCGTGCTGACGGTCTGGCTGGTCTGGAACGTTGTGACATGGATCGACGGAATCGTGATGCCGTTGATCCCGCGGCGCTTTCACCCCGACGTGTTGACCGGCTGGGACGTGCCCGGCTTGGGGGTTGTGATCTTCTTGGTCTTCACCGTCGTGATGGGCTATTTCACCAAGGGCTTCATCGGGCGCACGCTGGTCATCTGGAGTGAGCGCATCGTCGAAGCGATGCCGGTCGTGCGCTCTATCTACAACGCGGTGAAGCAGATCGCGGACACGGTTCTTGCGCGCACCGCACCAACCTTCGACCGCGCCTGTCTGATCGAATACCCCCGCAAGGGGATGTGGGCCACCGCGTTCATCTCCACCACCACGCGCGGCGAAATCGGTGACCGGCTGTCGGATGGCGAGGAGCTGATCTCGGTCTTCATGCCGACCACGCCGAACCCGACATCGGGCTTCCTGCTGTTCGTGCATCGCCGCGAGGTGATCGAATTGGACATGACGATCGAAGATGCCGCGAAGCTGATCATCTCGGCAGGGTTGGTCTATCCGGATTCGCGCAAGGGGACGGTCGTCGCCTCGCCCGGATTGCTGGGCCCAGAGCAAACACCGCGCGCATAGGCCCCACCAGCGCATTTCTGATCGTGGCGCTGGGGATTATTCCGGGTTCCCCTGCCCGCACAGGCCGCCACAGCGCCTGTCGCAGGCTCTGCCCGCGCCTCGCAAAGATGGATGGCGCAATGTCGCATTCAGCGCGTTTCAAACGGATCAAGTTTTGATGGACCGAATGTTGAATCTACCCGCCAACACACCGATGAGCGCGACAGGCGGTTGATCGCGGGCGGCGCGTTCAGGAATGGCAACAAAGCATTCCCAGCGATACGCGGCTAATGGAACTGTGCAATACCTTCACAGGCGCAAGGGGCGACAGCCCCTAGCTGCGGGCGCATAGCCATGCGCGGGATGGTGATATGCGCCGTTTCAAGGTCTTTGACCTAGCGCGCGACAGCCCGTCCCTGTTTCCGCAAGCTGTGATGCAGCCCTTGGATTTCCACCGCAGCGACCAAGCCCGCGCCGACGGGTCTTTTCACCGTCATATACCCATGATAAGCGGCCCCCGCAGGCGGAAAATCCTTTTCCGCACCCAGATATATCCGGAGTGACATCATGGCCCTAGAGCGCACCTTCTCGATCATCAAACCCGACGCCACCGCCCGCAACCTGACCGGCAAGATCAATGCCAAATTCGAAGAAGCTGGCCTGCGCATTGTCGCACAAAAGCGCATTCACATGACCAAGGCGCAAGCGGGCGAGTTCTACAAGGTCCATGCCGAACGCCCCTTTTATGACGAATTGTGCGACTTCATGGCCTCTGGCCCGGTCGTGGTGCAGGTTCTGGAAGGCGAAGGCGCCATTGCCAAGAACCGCGAAGTGATGGGGGCAACCAACCCCGCAGATGCCGCCCCCGGCACCATCCGCGCCGAATTCGCGCAGTCGGTCGGTGAAAACTCTGTCCACGGGTCGGACGCGCCGGAAACCGCAGCCGAGGAGATCGCCTATTTCTTCGCCGGTATCGAACTGGTCGGCTAAGCCGGTTTGCAATCGCCTTCGGGCCTGTTTTGGAAAGGCCCCGCCGTTGTGCGGGGCCTTTTGCGTGGGACGAAGGGGGCTTTCGGCCCCGCGCGCCTGCCCGACAGGCCGGCTTACCCCCGAGGATATTTGGGCAAGGTTGACTGGGGGCGTCGTTCTTCATTTACGATTGCTGCGGTTCCTGCCAAATTATGCCCATGTTTCAGAACGTAGAGTTGCCCGTCTGGGCCCTGACCCTGATCGTGGGCTTTGCCGCGGTGACCTTCGCGTCGCATTTCCTGTTTCCGTCGGTGCGCTGGTTTTTCCGCAAGCGGGCCGAGCGCGCCGTGGCGGAACTGAACAAGCGCCTGAAACGCCCGATCGAACCGTTCAAGCTGATGAAGCGGCAGGATCAGGTGATCCGGCTGGTCTATGATCCGCAGGTCATGGAAGCGGTGCGCCAACACGCCCGCGACGAGGGGATCCCCCCCAACGTTGCCTTCGAGAAAGCACGGTCCTACGCGCGCGAAATTGTGCCGGGTTTTTCCACCGCGACCTATTTCGGCTTTGCCATACGCTTGGCCCGGCGGCTGGGCGAAGGGTTTTACGATGTCGTCGTGCAACCAGAGAACCAGACCGGGCTGGATGACGTGGCCCCGGAAGACGCCATTGTCTTTGTTATGAACCACCGCTCGAACATGGATTATGTTCTGGTCACATGGTTGGCCGCGCAGCATACGGCGCTAAGCTATGCGGTCGGGGAATGGGCGCGGATCTGGCCGTTGAAGGGCTTTATCCGCGCGATGGGCGCTTATTTCATACGGCGGCGCTATGCCAACCCGCTGTATCGGGCCGTGCTGGCGCGCTATGTCCAGATGTCGGTGCAGCAGGGCAGCACACAGGCAATTTTCCCCGAGGGCGGGCTAAGCTTGGACGGGCGCGTCGGTCAGGGGCGCGTGGGCCTGCTAACCTATATCCTGCGCGGCTGGGATGCCCATGGCACCCGCGATGTGATCTTCGTGCCCGTCGCGCTGAGTTACGACCGGGTTCTGGAAGACCGCTTGCTGCTGGCCGCGCAGGCTTCGGGCAACCGCCGCTTTCGCGGGCGGCCCAGCGTGGCGCTGGCCTTTGTCGGGCGCGTGCTGTGGCAAAAACTGCGCGGGCGCTTCCGGGGCTTTGGTCAGGCGGCTGTCAATTACGGCGCTCCGGTATCGTTGCGCGGATACATGCAAGCCAATCCCGATGCCAATGCCGATGCCTTGGTGCAGCTTTTAATGGCCCGCATTCAGGCCGCAATGCCGGTGCTTGCGGTTCCGCTGGCCGCCGCCGCGCTGCACAGGCTGGGCGGGCGCGGCGCGTGGTCGCAGCTACAGGCCGCATCGCAAGAGTTGCTTGACCCCGCCAAGGCCGACAGCCTGCCCCCCGCCGCGCAAGAGGCGTTGTTGCGCAAGGGCTTGGATCATCTGGCACTGCGCGGCATGATCCGCACTGAAAACAGCGTTTTCAGCATTGCGCCGGGTGAAGAGGTTGCGATTGCGTATTACGCGGCCTCGGTCCTGCAAGGACGCGGCGATACGGCCGAAAGCACCGTCACAGCAAAGACATAAAATTACAAAATAAGAATATTCAGGGTTGCAATGTTGCGTGACCCATTTTATCCATGCTGCAAGCGCCGCATAAGTTCTGCGTCGCAGCACCATGACCGGGGATAGCCCCCGCCAACTGAATTTGGAGGCCGCAATGGCGCTGGATAACCAGACGGGCATCGCCCAATACGACGCACCCGAAAAAGACCTCTACGAAATCGGGGAAATGCCGCCCATGGGCTATGTGCCCAAGCAAATGTATGCATGGACCATCCGTCGCGAACGCCATGGCGAACCCGAGCAGGCCTTCAAGGTCGAAGTGGTCGACACATGGGAAATCGACAGCCACGAAGTGCTGGTTCTGGTCATGGCCGCCGGTGTGAACTACAATGGCGTTTGGGCGGGTTTGGGCCAGCCCATCAGCCCGTTCGACGGCCACAAGCAGCCCTACCACATTGCCGGGTCCGACGCGTCGGGCATTGTCTGGAAGGTGGGCGACAAGGTCACGCGCTGGAAGGTTGGCGACGAGGTCGTGATCCATTGCAACCAAGACGATGGTGATGACGAGCACTGCAATGGCGGCGACCCGATGTATTCGCCCAGCCAGCGCATCTGGGGCTATGAAACGCATGACGGGTCGTTCAGCCAATTCACCCGTGTCCAGGCGCAACAGCTTATGCCACGCCCCAAGCACCTAAGCTGGGAAGAAGCGGCCTGCTACACGCTGACGCTGGCCACTGCCTACCGCATGCTGTTCGGCCATGCCCCGCATGACCTGAAACCGGGACAGAACGTGCTGGTCTGGGGCGCGTCGGGCGGTTTGGGGTCTTATGCGATCCAGCTGGCCAACACGGCGGGCGCGAATGCAATCGGCGTTATCAGCGACGAATCCAAGCGCCAATTCGTGATGGATCAGGGCGCGAAAGGCGTGATTAACCGCAAGGAATTCAACTGCTGGGGCCAATTGCCCAAGGTGGGCACCGATGAATACGCGGAATGGTTCAAGGAAGCGCGCAAGTTCGGCAAGGCGATCTGGGACATTACCGGCAAGGGCGTGAATGTCGACATGGTGTTCGAGCATCCGGGCGAAGCGACCTTCCCGGTCTCAACCCTCGTGTGCAAGAAGGGCGGCATGGTGGTGATCTGCGCGGGCACAAGCGGCTTCAACTGCACCTTTGACGTGCGCTACATGTGGATGCACCAGAAGCGCTTGCAGGGCTCGCATTTCGCGCATCTGAAACAGGCTTCGGCCGCGAACCAGTTGATGATCGAGCGCCGTCTGGACCCCTGCATGTCGGAAGTGTTCGAGTGGAAGGACATCCCGGCCGCACATACGAAAATGCTGCGCAACGAACATCTGCCCGGCAACATGGCCGTATTGGTGCAATCGCCCCGCACCGGCCTGCGCACGCTGGAAGAGGTGCTGGACGCCGGCCCGACCAAGTAAACCGGCCCCGACAGCGTGCGCATGACCGCGACCGGCCCTGTGTCGGTCGCGGTTTTTGATGGGCTTGCCTTGCAAATGCTGCATAGCGGCATTTCTGGTTTGTTTATTGTGCGCGCGCAGCATCGGCGTATCTGTCGGTCCAAGACATGTAGTTTAAGGACACGACAATGACCTATGCCTCCGAAACCACCGCCCCGCGCCAAACCGGCCTTCTGGCCCGTCTGCAAGGCTTTCGCGACACGCTGCAAACCGTGATGCAGCAACGCGCCGTTTATGCCCGCACGGTGCAGGAATTGCAGGCGCTCAGCAATCGCGAACTGGCCGATCTGGGCATTCACCGCAGCGAGATTCCGCGCATTGCCGCAGAAGCCGCGTTCAAAGGCTAAGCAACGCCCACCCGTCTAGCGGCGCAGCCCTGCATAGGTGATGCGCCGCAAGACCCATTCGAACGGCCCCAGCGCAAAGCGCCGGTGCCAAAGTGCCAAGGCGGCAATCAGCCCAAACGTGACCAAGACCGCGATCAAGGTTGCCGTTCCGCGGTCAACCGCGTTCCACAATCCCGCGCCATAGGCGGAAAAGAGCGTGGACAGGATGATCGACTGCCCCAGATAAATGCTCAGGCTGGACCCGCCCGCTTTCAATATCCGCGACATGACCGGCCCCGGCGGGCGCGCCAGCGCCGCGATCAGGCCCAGATAACCCAAGGTCGCGATGGGCGCGGCAAAGACGGTCAGCGCCGCGCCGTAACTTGCCGGGCCCCATTGCCATAGCGCGGCACCCGTAATGCTTAGCGCCGCGCCCGGCCACAGGCACACGCGCCGCGCCCGCGCCCAGAGCGGATGGTCCGCGCGGTCAATCATGCCCGAGCGCACCGCCGCCAGCCCAAGGCAGAACCACCCCAGCGCCGAAATACCCTGCACGATCAGAAATACGAAAAGGGTGAACAGAAATCCGACGCTGCGAAAGAGAACCGCATCCCAGAACCCGCCCGCGCCAAGCGCCTTTTCTTCTATGGCGAAGAATTCTGGTGGGGTATCGGATGGGCCAAGCAGCAAGGGCAGCGCGATCATGGGTTGCAGCACCAACAGCACCGCGCCCAAGCGCACAAGCCGCCGCACCGGCCAGTCGCGCAGCAGATACAGGACAGAGCCTGTCACCGCATAGATCACCAATATATCGCCCGGAAAGAACAAGCAGCCATGCAGCAGCCCCAAACCCAGCAAGCCCGCCATCCGGTTGCGGTAAAGCTTGCCAAAGGGCAGCCCCCGGCGCGCGGCGGATCGCATCAGCAAGCCCAGCCCCACCCCGAACATGAAGGAAAACAGCCCGTAGGTTTTCAGCAGCGCCAGCCCGTTGACCAGCCATAGCGTGACGGCATCGGCCGGGCTGCGGGCCACCGGGTCAGCAAACCCTTGCAGCGCGGAAAACGCAATGAACTGCACATTGACAATCACAATGCCAAACAGCGCAACCAGCCGCAGGTAATCGGGCATCAGGGCGCGTTGGGGCTTTGCGACCTGTTCTGTCATCCCCTACCCCTTGCGCCGTGACTTGCGCGCCAGCTTGGTGGCCTTGCGCTTGGCTTTCACGGCCTTGCGCTTGGGCCCACCGCGCGACGGACCACCGCGCGCCACTGGCAAGCTCTCTCCCTCGACCTCTAGCAGTTCCAGCATCAGCCCGCCGGTCATCGGCTCGGCCTCTGCCAGTTTCACCAGCACGCGCTGGCCAATCTGGATCGTGGCGCCCGTGCGTTCGCCCGTCAGGCTTTGCGCCTCTGGGTCGTGGCGGAAGTATTCGGCGCCAATACTGCGAATGGGCACCAGCCCATCCGCGCCGGTCTCGTCCAATTTCACGAACACACCAAACCGCGCCACGCCGGAAATGCGGCCCGCAAATTCCGCGCCCACGCGCTCGGCCAGATAGGCGGCCAGGTAGCGGTCATTGGTGTCGCGCTCGGCGGTCATGGAGCGGCGCTCGGCCTCGGAAATCGCCTTGGCGGTCTCCTCCAGATGCTCGACATCCCAAGCCGATAGCCCATCATCCCCCCAGCCATGCGCCGCGATCAGCGCGCGATGCACGATCAGGTCGGCATAGCGCCGGATGGGAGAGGTGAAATGCGCGTATTCGCGCAAGGCCAGCCCGAAATGCCCGAAATTCTGCGGCGCGTAATAGGCCTGCGTCATGGACCGCAACGTGGCCATGTTAATCATCTCGTCAAACTCGGTGCCTTCGGCCTGCGCCAGCAAGCGGTTCAGATGGCGCGTGTGCAGCACCTGCCCCTTGGCCAGCACCAGACCCGTCTCGCGCGCGACTTGGCGCAAGCCTTCCAGCTTGTCGGGGCTCGGTTCTTCATGCACGCGGTATAACAGCGGGCGGCCCTTTTCGCGCAGGGTTTCGGCGGCGGCGACATTGGCCAGCACCATGCATTCCTCGACCAGCCTATGCGCGTCGAAGCGTTCCTTGAAAGCGACGGAACTGACCCGCCCCTCATCCGACAGCACGATCTGCCGTTCCGGCAGGTCAATGTCGAGCGGCTGGCGGCGCGCGCGCGCGCGGCTCAGCGCGCGGTAGCAGGCGAAGAGATCCGCCAAGCTGTCGGCCAGCGGTTCCGTCTGCGCGTCCAGCCGTCCCTCATCGGCGGCTTGGGCCTGTTCATAGGTCAAGCTTGCGGCAGAGCGCATCATCGCGCGGTGAAAGCGGTGCCCGGTCTTGTTGCCCTCGGCGTCAATCTGCATTTCCAGCGCAAGGCAAGGGCGGTCCACGCCTTCGTGCAAAGAGCACAGATCGCCCGACAGCGTGTCGGGCAGCATGGGCACCACCCGGTCAGGGAAATAGGTGGAATTGCCGCGTTTGCGCGCCTCGCGGTCCAGTTCCGATCCGGGGCGGACATAGGCCGCGACATCGGCAATGGCCACCCATAGGGTAAAGCCGTCGCCACGGCGCTCTGCATAAAGCGCGTCGTCATGGTCGCGCGCATCCCAAGGGTCGATGGTCATGAGTGCCATCTCGCGCAGGTCCAGACGTTTGCCCAAGGGCAAGGGTTGCGCGCTGTCGGCTTCGGCCACCACCGCATCGTCAAACGCATCGCGAATGCCATGTTGGTGAATGGCGATCAGCGACACCGCCTTGGGCGCGGTCGGGTCGCCCAGGCGTTCGACCACATGCGCGCGCGGCGGGCCGAACCGGGCGCGGCCCATCGGTTCGGCCAGAACCAATTCACCATCCTGCGCGCCGTTCACATCATGCGGGGCAACCATCCAGTCGCGGTCGGCACCCTTGTCAATGGGCATGACGCGCCCACCCTCGGTCCCTTTGCGAAACAGGCCCAGAATACGCTGCGGGTTCGCGCCGATCTTGCGGATGACCTTGGCCTGATAGTCGTAATCCGGGCCACGCATCGCCTCGCATTTGGCCAGCACGCGGTCGCCCGCGCCTAAATCCTTGGGGGCAAGCAAGATCACGCGCGGCGCCGCCCCCTGCCCGCGCCATTCAATAGGCCGGGCGAACAGGTCACCATCTGCGTCGGGGCCAAGCACTTCCAGCACCGTGACCGGCGGCAAAGCCCCGCCCACAGCGCGGCGCCGCGGGGCGATCCCTTCGCCCTCCAACTCGCGCAGCATGGCTTTCAGGTCGATCTTGGCCGCGCCTTTTATGCCAAAGGCGCGCGCAATCTCGCGCCCCGTGGCCTCGGGGTTCGCGGTCATCCACTCGCGCAGTTCGGATAATGAGGGCAGTTGCTTCACCATCACGCGCCCCCTGCTGCCCAGAGCGCGAGGCAGGGGCGCAGCCCCTGCCGGGGGTGGGCGGGTGGGCGATCTGGGCAGCAGGGGGCATGTTTCATGCGCTGCGCTCTAGCATGCTGCGCGCGCCGCGTCACGCCCATAGCTGTCACGCCAATAGATCAAGCACCATATCCCGATGCGCGATCCCCGCTTCCATGTAGTCTGGTCCTGTGGCTACAAATCCAAGCCCCGCGTAGAACCCCAGCGCGTGCAGTTGCGCGCCAAGCTTTGCCCGGCGAATATCCACGCGCGCGCGCAATACCTCAACCACCGCGCACATCAGGGCTTGCCCGATTCCCTTGCCCCTTTGCTCGCGCAGCACGCATACCCGGCCGATTTTGGCCGTGTCGCCCGCAATCAGAATTCGCGCGCAGCCCACCGGCGTGCCATCCAGACGCGCCAACAGATGCAACGCGCCGTCGTCCATTCCATCAACTTCCAATGCTTCATCGACATTCTGCTCGTCAATGAACACCACCCGCCGCAACGCGTGGCAAGCCGCCAGATCGTCGGTCAAACCTATGGTCAGCATCCGCCGAAATAATCCTGCAAAACGCGTGAATAAACGTGCTTAAGCTGTTCTATATGTTCGATTTCTGCGAATTCATCGACCTGGTGCATGGATTGGCCCACAAGCCCGAATTCCACCACCGGGCAATGGTTTTTCACAAACCGCGCATCCGAGGTGCCGCCCGAAGTGGACAGTTTGGGCGTGATGCCGCATTCCGTTTGCACCGCGCGCGCGACAAGGTCGGACAGCGGCCCCGGCGGCGTCAGGAATGCCTCGCCCGACACGCTGACCGCCACATCCAGCGTCACGCCTGTGCCCGCGCAGACCTCGGCGGCCTGCGCGCACAACCACTCGGACAGGCTGGCCCCCGAATGCAGGTCGTTGAAGCGAATATTCAGCCCCGCCCGCGCCGTGGCCGGGATGACATTGGTCGCGTCATTGCCTACATCGACCGTGGTCAGCGCCAATGTGGACGGGTCGAAATGGTCGGTGCCTTGGTCCAGTTCATGCCGCGCCAAACGGTCCAGCAGGCGCACCAGCACCGGCAGCGGGTTCGCCGCGCGGTGCGGATAGGCCGAATGCCCTTGCCGCCCGCGCGCGGTGATGGTGGCATTCATCGATCCGCGCCGCCCGATTTTCATCATCTCGCCCATGCGCTCGGGGCAGGTCGGCTCGCCCACAAGGCAAACCGACATCGCTTCCCCCTGCGCATCCATCCAATCCAGAAGGGCTACGGTGCCATCTTGCGCGGGGCCTTCCTCGTCGCCCGTGATGGCCAAGATGATCGCGCCATCGGGCGGGGTGGCTTGCACGAAATCCACTGCGGCGGCCACAAAAGCCGCCACGCCAGATTTCATGTCGCAGGCCCCACGCCCCCACAGCCGCCCATCGGCCAATTCGCCGCCGAACGGGTCGCGCGACCAGTCGGCGCGCGTGCCAATCGGCACCACATCGGTATGGCCGTTAAAGCCAAAGCTGCGCGTGTGCCCCTTCGCGCCCCAGCGCGCGAACAGGTTGGCGGTCCCGTTCCGGTCCACCCGCGTGCAGGCAAAGCCCGCTTCCGTCAACATCCGTTCCAGAAGCGCCAAAGCGCCACCCTCTTCAGGCGTCACAGAGGGGCAGCGCACCAAATCCGCGGTCAATTGAACCGGGTCAATCATCTTCATCGGCCTCGTCGGTAAACCATGTCTTTTGCGCCACGATCACGGCATTCTCGGCCAAGGCCCGCGCCATGAGTTCTTGTTCTTCCGGCGGGATCTGGTCGCCTGCCGCCTGACGCTCGGCCAATGTGCCGTAGCTTGTCACATCCAGCGGTTTGACATCTGCCTGTTTCAGGACCGCGACCGCATCGCGCACGGCGCTGGCTTCATCCACGCCCGGCGCATATAAAAGCAGGCCCGCGCCGGTGGCCCCTTTGGGCAGATCGTCGCTGACGCCCAGTTCCACCAGCAGGGTATAGACCTGCTCGGGCGGCTTTGCGGTAGGCTGGTTGGGCTTGGTCATATCCGGCTCCGGATGCTGGGGCGTTGTCGCGCGCTCTGTCACAGCTTTAGCCTGCCGCTTGCACCGCGGCAACCAGCACCGCATATCGACCGAACTTACCTAGCGTCACCACCAGCGCGAAGCGCCAGAAGGGTTCGCGCAAGATACCCGCCGCCAGCGTCAGCGGGTCACCGATAATCGGGGCCCATGCGAAAAACAGGCTCCACCAGCCGTAGCGGGCATACCAGCCTTGCGCGCGGGCAATCTGCGCGGGCCGAAAGGGAAACTGCGGATGATCGGCAAACCGCATCAAAAACCGCCCCATCGCCCAGTTCACGCAAGACCCCAGCACATTGCCAATGGTCGCCACCGCCAGAAGCAGCCAAACCGGGTGGGTTCCCGCCACGACAAGCGCGCCCAGCACGATTTCCGACTGCGCGGGCAGCAGCGTGGCGGCGATAAACGCTGCAAGGAACAGGGCCAACAAATCCATGCGCTCTCATGCCGTGGCGGCAGCGCGCTGTCAGCCCCCAAACGGCTGGCCCTGCGCGCGGGCTTTCGCTACAAGGGCGCAGCAGACGCAGAAAGGCCCCGATATGGTGCATAGCATCGCAGATATTGCCCGCGCATTGGGCTTGCAGGCCGAAGGTGCGCTGGACCTGATCGTGACCCGCGTGGCCGAACCCGCCGCCGCGACGCCCGAGGCCTTGGCATTGGCCATGGACCCGAAATATGCCGAAGGTCTGAGCAACGGACAGGCCCGCGCTGCCATCCTTTGGCCGGGTGCTGATTGGCGCGCGTTCGGGCTGGAAGCCGCGATTTTCGCGCCGCGCCCCCGTTGGGCCATGGCCGGCGTCTCGCAGGTCATGGACCCGGGCTATGAGTTCGGCGTGGGCGTGCACCCCATGGCCTATATCGACCCAACGGCGCAGGTGGCCGAGGGCGCGCGCATTGGCCCCTTCGCAACGGTGGGCGCGCACAGCCAGATCGGGCCGGGCGCGCGGATCGGGGCCAATGCCAGCATTGCAGAGGACGTGGTGATCGGCGCGGATCTGACCTTACATGCGGGCGCGCGCATCGCCGCGCGCTGCGTGATCGGCGAGCGCTTTATCGGCCAGCCGAATTCGGTCGTGGGCGGCTGCGGGTTCAGCTTTGTCACGCCAGAACCATCGGCGGCCGAAGACGTGCGCGCAACGCTGTCGGGCACGCGCGAGATACGCCAGCAGAAATGGCAGCGCATCAACTCGTTGGGCGCGGTGCGCATCGGCGATGACGTGGAACTGGGCGCAAACAGTTCCATCGACCGGGGCACGGTGCGCGATACGGTCATCGGGTCGGGCAGCAAGATCGATTCGCTTTGCCAGATCGGCCATAACGTGCAGATGGGCGAGGATTGCATGATGTGCGGCATGGCCGGGATCGCGGGTTCGGCGCGGATTGGCAACCGGGTGCTTCTGGCCGGGAAATCGGCGGTGAATGACAACATATTTGTGGGCGATGATGTGATCGTCGGCGGGGCCGCGCGGGTCTTTACCAATGTCCCTTCGGGCCGCGCAATCCTTGGCGACCCGGCCACCAAGATCGAAACCCAGCTGGAGATTCGCAAGGCCCTGCGCCGCTTGCCCCGGCTGGCCGCGACCGTTGCCGAATTGCAAAAGGCAATTCGCGGGCAAAAGGACAGCTAAATTGCCCTTGTCGCGCCACAGTGCCGGGTTAATTGCGGGCATGGCAGGCAGGAGCGGCGACTATGGACGGAGCAGTTATGAATGAGCAGGTTTTCACCCCGGATGCAGAGCATCAGCGCGCCTTTCGCGATGCTTTGGGGCGGTTTGCCACCGGCGTGACCGTTGTCACCACCCAAACGGCGGACGGGCCGGTCGGCATTACCGCCAACAGCTTCGCCGCCTTGTCGTTGGACCCGGCCTTGGTCATGTGGGCGCCGGGCCGCTTCTCGCGCCGGTTCGAGGTTTTCGAACAAGCCGCGCATTTTGCGATTCATGTCATGGCCGAAGATCAGCTAGAGCTTGCGCGCCATTTCGCCCGCGACGGGTTCGATTTCAGCCTGCCCGGTATTGCGCCCGGTCTGGGCGAGGCACCGCTTCTACAGGGCTGCCTTGCCCGCTTTGAATGCACCCGCCACGCGGTTTATCCCGGCGGCGATCACGCCATTGTCGTGGGCGAAGTGCAGCGCGTGGCCACCCGTGCGGGTGCGGGGCTAAGCTTTTTTGGCGGGTCTTACGGGGCGATCGGATAGGCGTGGCGCCTATCTGCGCGCCGCAGCGGCCCGGATCAACTGCGCATCAGCCGAAACAGTGCTGACGCGCCCCACCCGAAGAATGCCGCCACGAACAGCGACAGCAACCCATAAATTGCGGGCTGGTCATAGGCGAGGGAATAAAGCCAGCGTTCCAGAACCGCTTTGCGAACCTCTATGAAGGTTTCGTGTTCATCGACCACCGCGCCATCGCGTAGCAGGAAAATCCGCGCCACATAGCTGCCTTCGACGATATTCTTGGGCAGGGTTATGCGGGTGGTGAACAGCGTGTCACGCTCCAGCGCGACCGCTGTTTGCCCTTCCTGATACAGCCCTTCATCCGTTCGAATGCGGATCAATGCCTCGGTGAATGCGGCAGGGTCTGTCACATCGCCCCCGCTACGCGCTTCGAAAATCGCCAACCGGGTCGAGATGCGATAATCCAGATCAGCTTCGGGCGACAGGATGTCGGTCAAGGGCGCGGTGCTGGCCACGGCATAAAAGCTGGGGGCGGCCCGCACATTCTGGCTTTCGGTGTTCACCCAGATGCCTGCGCGGCGCGCCTTGCGCCAGATCGTCGCTTCCTGTGGCGGGCCTTCGACCGTCACGACCACATCCAGCGGGCCATCTGGAATGGTCCCGTCGCGCCGCACCGCGCCGAAAATCAAAATGTCAGAGCCGACGAAATTGACCGTCAGCGCAACGCTGTTTTGCGACAGGCCGGCCACGACCTCTTCCTGCGCCTGCGCGGGGGTCAGGCACAGCAGCCATACGACAAGGGCAAGAACCCGGCCCATCATGCGCCCCCTGCGACAGAGATTGAATAGAGCTCCGCAGGCGGCCAGAGCAGATCGAACGCGATCTTGCCGCACACCGCCAGCACCAGCAGCGCCAGCAGAATGCGCAACTGCTCGGCTTTCAGCTTCAGCCCCACGCGGGTGCCGATCTGCGCACCGACCACCCCGCCGATAATCAGGAACACCGCCAACATTACATCGACCGTCTGGTTGGTTATGGCGTGCATCATGGTGGTGAAGGCCGCAACGAAAGTTACCTGAAACAACGATGTGCCGATCACGACCTTGGTGGGCATGCCCAGCAGGTAGATCATGGCAGGCACAAGGATAAAGCCGCCCCCCACCCCCATGATCGCGGCCAGAATACCCACGCCGACCCCCACCAGAAGCGGCGGAAACACAGAAATATACAGGCCAGAGGCGCGGAATTTCATCTTCCACGGCAGGTTATGCACCCATGTATGCGTGTGCCGTTTTCGGCGCGGGGCCGTGCCCGAACGCGTGCGCAGCAGCGCGCGCAGGCTTTCATTGAACATCATCGCGCCGATGATGCCCAGAAAGATGACATAGGACAGCTGCACGATCAGGTCGATCTGGCCCAGGCGGCTCATCAGGTTGAAAAACCAAATGCCGATGACCGACCCGATCAGACCGCCGATCAGCAGCACCCAGCCCATCGGCAGGTCCACCGTCTTGCGCTTCAGATGCGCCAGCACGCCGGAAATGGAACTGGCCACGACCTGATTGACTCCGGTCGCCACTGCCACGGCGGGCGGCACCCCGATGAAGAACAACAGTGGCGTAATCAGGAACCCGCCGCCCACGCCGAACATGCCCGACAGAACGCCCACGCCCCCGCCAACCCCCAGCAACGTGAAAGCGTTGACAGAGGTTTCGGCGATGGGCAGGTAAATTTGCATGTCGGTTCCGGCGCGTTGCGCGACTAGTGCTCTTTCACATAAGGGCTACCGCCCGCCCGTGGCGGAATGGCGCGCCCTACGAACCCGGCCAGAATGACCACGGTGAGAATATAGGGCAAGGCCTGCATCACCTGAATGGGAAGCGCAAGGCCTAATATCTCGATGGACTGGAAACGGTTTGCCACGGCTTCCAACAGGCCAAAAAGCAACACCGCGCCCATCGCGTGCCAAGGCCGCCATTTGGCAAAGATCATCGCCGCCAGCGCGATATAGCCGCGCCCCGCGCTCATATCCTTGACAAAACCAGCGGACAGGCCCGTGGACAGATACGCCCCCGCCAACCCGCAGAGCACGCCGCAGATGGCCACTGCGCCAAAGCGCAGGCCAATGACCGACACGCCCGCCGTGTCCACCGCCGCCGGGTTTTCGCCCACCGCGCGCAGGCGCAAGCCGAACCGGGTGCGGAACAGCAAAAACCACGTCGCGGGCACGCACAGAAACGCCAAGTAGACCAACAGCGCATGGCCCGACAGAATGCCGTAGATCGGGCCGAGCAACGGCACATCGGCCAGCGCATTGGCGAAGGGCAGATCAACCTGCGCCATGCGGGCATCGCCCGTTAGCGAGGGCGTGCGCCCGCCTTGCTGAAACCAGTTCTGCGCGATGACCACGGTCAGCCCCGCCGCAAGGAAATTGATCGCCACGCCGGAAATAAGCTGGTTGCCCCGGAAGGTGATCGACGCCACGCCATGTATCAGCGACATGCAGACCGACACGGCAATCCCGGCCAGAACCCCCAGCCAGACATTGCCTGACACGAAGGCAATCGCAGCGGCCAGAAACGCGGATGCAAGGATCTTGCCTTCCAGCCCAATATCGAAAATGCCCGCGCGTTCCGAGATCAACCCGGCAAGACAGGCGAACAACAACGGCGTGGCCAGCCGCAGCGTGCTATCCAGCACCTGCGCAAGAGTTGCCAGATCCATCAGCCCGCCCTCCGTGCTGCAAAGAGTTTCGCAATCGGAATGCGCACCATATTGTCCAGCGCGCCGGTGAACAGGATGACCAGCGCCTGAATGACCACGATCAATTCGCGCGGAATACCTGTCCACAATGCCAGTTCCGCGCCGCCCTGATACAAGAACCCGAACAGAATTGCCGCCAGAAACACGCCGAACGGGTGGTTGCGCCCCATCAGCGCCACGGCAATGCCGATAAAGCCTGCGCCTTCGACCGCGTTCAGCACCAGCCGTTCCTGTTCGCCCATCACGTTGTTGACCGCCATCATCCCGGCCAAGCCGCCGGAAATAAGCATCACGATGACGGTGATGCGCGCGGGGCTGATACCAGCATAATGCGCGGCAGGTTCCGATTCGCCAAAGGCGCGAATCTGGTAGCCCAACCGCGTGCGCCACAGCATCCACCACACGGCAAAGCACAAGGCAACCGCGATCAGAAGCGAGATGTTCACGGGCGGAACCTTGGAAAAGGGAATACCGAATAGCCCAAGAATTTCATGTAGTTTCGGCAAGCTGACCGCATCTGGAAAGCGTGGCGAGGACGGGTCTTGCGACCCTTGCGGGCGCAGGAAATTGACCAGCATGTAATTCAGGAAGGACGCGGCGATGAAGTTGAACATGATCGTGGTAATCACGATATGGCTGCCGCGCCTTGCTTGCAGATAGCCCGGAATAAAGGCCCAGAGCGCACCGAACAGCGCGGCCCCCATGGTCGCGCCAAGTAGTGCCAGTGTCCAATGCGGCCAAGGGATATACAGGCACACCAGCGCCACGCCCAAGCCTCCAAGGGCCGCCTGCCCTTCGCCGCCAATATTGAACAGCCGCGCCTGAAACGCGACGGCCACGGCCAGCCCGGTGAACATGAAATTGGTGGCATAAAACAGCGTATAGCCCCAGCCATAGCTGGACCCGAAAGCGCCATTGACCATCAGTTTCACAGCCTCCCACGGGCTTTCCCCAATGGCCCAGATCAGTATGGCCGAAATGACAAAGGCCAGCAGAACAGACACCAACGGCACCAGCGTGACATCGGCCCAATGCGGAATGCGTTTGATGCTCATGCCTGCTCCATCCCGGCCATCAACAGGCCCAACTCGCGCGCATCGGTGGCATCGGCCATGCGTTCCCCCATGACCCGCCCGTCGAACATGACCAATATGCGGTCCGACAGCGACAGGATTTCATCCAACTCGACCGAGACCAGCAGCACCGCCGAGCCGGCGTCGCGCAGTTCTATCAAGCGTTGATGGATGAATTCGATCGCACCAATATCGACCCCGCGCGTGGGCTGGCCGACCAGCAGCAAATCCGGGCCGTATTCGATTTCGCGCGCCAGCACGATCTTTTGCTGGTTGCCGCCTGAAAACCCTTCGGCGGGCAGGTGCGGATTGGGCGGGCGCACATCAAACCGTTCCATCTTGGCGGCGGTGTCGGCAATGATCGTTGCGCCATCCATCCGCCACGGGCTGGGATTGTAGCGCGGATCGTTATGGTAACCAAGTGCGGTGTTTTCCCACGCGTGAAACGGCAGCACCAGCCCGCGCCGGTGGCGATCCTCTGGGACATGGGCAATGCGCCGCGCGCGCCGCGCCTGCCCGTTGCACTCTGGCCCGGACAGCGGCAGCGGTTGGCCGCGCAACCATGCCTGCCCTTCGGCCGGGCGCAGACCGGCCAGCACTTCCAACAGTTCCGACTGGCCATTCCCGGCCACGCCGGCAATGCCAAGAATTTCGCCCGCGCGGAGGGAAAACCCGATCTTGCGCAACCGTTCCACGCCTTGGCTGTCGACCAGCCGCAACCCATCCACGCGCAACACTTCGTCGCCGGGCTGCGCCTTGGTTTTTTCCACGCGCAGCAACACCTTGCGGCCCACCATCAATTCCGCCAATTCGGTCGGGCTGGTGTCGGCGGTCTTGCGGGTGGCGACCATTTCGCCGCGCCGCATGACGCTGACATCGTCGGTCACATCCATGATCTCGCGCAGCTTGTGGGTAATCAGGATGATGGTTTTGCCCTGCTCTTTCAGCCCGCGCAGGATGCGGAACAAATGATCAGCCTCGGATGGCGTCAGAACGCCCGTCGGCTCGTCCAGAATCAGAATATCGGCTTCGCGATACAGCGCCTTCAGAATCTCGACCCGCTGCTGGTGGCCCACCGACAGATCTTCGATCAATGTCTCGGGGTTCACCTCTAGCTCGAAATCAGAGGCAAGCTGTTTCAGCACGCCGCGCGCGCGCCGCCGCGATGTGCGCAAAAGCGCGCTGTCCTCGGCGCCAAGGATCACGTTCTCCAGAACCGTGAAATTCTCGACCAGCTTGAAATGCTGGAACACCATGCCGATGCCCGCGCGGATCGCGGCAAGGCTGTCGGGAATCTCTGTCTTGCGCCCGTTGATATACACCTCGCCCGCATCGGCCTTGTAAAAGCCGTAGAGGATGGACATCAGCGTCGATTTGCCTGCGCCGTTCTCGCCCACAATGCCGTGGATCGTGCCACGCTGCACGGTGATGGAAATGTCCTTGTTGGCCTGCACCGGCCCGAACGCCTTGGAAATCCCCCGCAATTCGATTGCGGGGGGCACGGGCGCGGCAGAATCCTGCCGCGCCGATTGGTCTGTGATTGTGCTCATGCCCGTGGCTCAGAACGCCGGGCAGGTGCTGTCGGCGCGGTAGTCATGCACCACGGTTTCGCCCGCGATGATGGCCTCGCGGGCAGCTTCGACCGCTTCTTGCATCTCGGCAGAGATCAGATCGGCATTATGCTCGTCCAGCGCATAGCCGACGCCCCCGGCGGCAAGGTCCATGGTCACAATGCCGGTTTCCAGCCCGGCACCTTCGGAAAACGCGTCATAGACCGCCTGATCCACTAGTTTGAGCATAGAGGTCAGGACCGAGCCCGGATGCAGGTAGTTCTGGTTGCTATCAACGCCGATGGAATAGACACCCGCATCTTCGGCCGCTTGCAGCACGCCAAGCCCGGTGCCCCCTGCGGCGGCAAACACCACATCGGACCCTTGGCTGACCTGACCGCGTGCAATTTCACCGCCGCGCACCGGATCGTTCCAAGCCTCTGGGGTGTTGCCGGTGTAATTGACGATCACCTCTATATCCGGGTTCACGGCCTTCGCCCCTTGGGCATAACCACAGGCAAAGGCGGTAATCAGCGGAATTTCCATGCCGCCGACAAAGCTGATCGTGTTCGATTCAGACGCCATCGCGGCCAGCATGCCGACAAGATAGCTGCCTTCATGTTCAGCAAAGATGACCGAACGCACATTGGGCAGATCCGCCACAGCATCGATCAGCACGAAAGAAGTGTCGGGATAGTCGGGTGCGACCTCTTCCAGCGTCGGCGCGTTCTGGAAGCCCATCACCACGATCGGGTTCGCGCCGGATTCGGCCATGCGGCGGGCGAATTGCACGCGCTGCGCGGCAGATTGCATTTCAATGTCGCGGTAATCGCCGCCGGTTTCCGCCTTCCAGCGCTCTGCCCCGTTATAGGCCGCCTCGTTGAAGGATTTGTCGAACTTGCCGCCAAGGTCGAAAATCAGCGCGGGGCCTTCGGCCATTGCCATGCCGGTGCCCAGCGCAAGCACGGACACGGAAAGGGTCAGGGTCTTGAGGGATGTCATGCAAAGCACTCCTGTTGGGATGCGCGGCTGCTGCGCGCTTGGGTCATGGGGAACACTCGCGGAGCTGCCGCGATTGCGGTCGATTAACGCCCTAAGCATGGGAAGGGTCAACAGGAAAATCCGGCAGGCGCATGGGTTGGCCGCGAAGTGACCAAAGGTCAGGCCGGTCCGTATTCAAGTGTCAGCGCATCGACCGGCGGGGCGCCGGGGCGCGCGTAGTAACCTTTGCGCAGACCCGTCTCGCGAAACCCCGCGCGGGCATAAAGCGCGCGGGCGGGCGCATTGTCAGCCGCAACTTCCAAGAATATGCGCCCAACCCCGCGCGATTTGGCTTGCGCAAGCGCCTGCGCCAGAAGTGCGGCCCCCATGCCCCGCCCTTGGGCCTGTGGCGCGACGGCAAAGGTCAGCACCTCGGCCTCGTCCAGCACGATGCGCAGCAGGATGAACCCTTCGGGCCGCGCAACCAGCAGCGCGGCGGGGTCCGACATGTATCCGGCGAGATCGGCGCGCGACCATGGGTCATGCGGAAAGGCCGCCTTGTGAATCGCGGCCAACGCGTCGGGTGTCACGACAGCATCACCGGGCCGGGATCGTTCGAGGGCGCGGCATCGGGCGCACGCAGATAGAGCGGTGCGGGCCGGGGCTGCGATGTGCCAAGGCGGCTGGCGGCAATCTGGGCAATGGCAACCGCCAACGGCACCCCAGAGGACAGCACGGGCACGCCCGCCTGATCCGCCGCCAATGCCGCACCCGTGCCAACCACGGGGGTGTCTGCGGCAAAGCCAATGTCAGATAGGTCCAGAAGCAGCGGCTCTGCGGGCTTGTCTCCGAATGCCTGCGCGTAAACCATGCCGCGGCGCGCATCCTCGACCACATGAATTGGGCGCGGCAGGCCATGGGCGCGGGCCTCGAACACGCTTACGCCAATCGCTGGCACGCCCAAGCCCAAGGCCACGCCGCGCGCGGCCGCAACCGATATCCGGATGCCGGTGAAATTGCCCGGACCAATGCCCACGCCAATCGCGGCCAGATCGGACCACGCAGCGCCGCCTTGCGCCAAAAGCTCTTGCAGCAGCGGCATAAGCCGTTCGGCTTGGCCGCGCGCCATCTCTTCCTGCGCTTGCGCCAGAACCCGGGCGCCCGACACCAAAGCGGCCGCGCAATGCGCGGCCGATGTGTCGAAACCAAGAACCAAAGCGTCAGACGGCAACAGGGCGCACCTCTGTCACCTCTGGAATGTAATGGCGCAGCAGGTTTTCAATGCCCATTTTCAGCGTCAGGGTCGAAGATGGGCAACCCGCGCATGCGCCTTTCATGTGCAGATAGACCACGCCACGTTCAAACCCGTGAAAGGTAATGTCGCCGCCGTCTTGCGCCACGGCTGGGCGCACGCGAGTATCCAGCAATTCCTTGATCTGGCCCACGATCTCACTATCCGGCCCGTCATGCGCCATGTGACCCGATTGCGCGGCCCCTTCGATCGCGGGCGCGCCGGACTGGAAATGCTCCATGATCGCGCCAAGGATTTCGGGCTTCAGATGCTGCCAATCCAGATCCTCGGCCTTGGTGACGGTGATGAAATCAAGACCAAGAAACACGCCCGTCACACCTTGCACCGCGAAGAGGCGCTTGGCCAGCGGCGACGCGCCTGCCGTGTCTGCGGATGGGAAATCTGCCGTGCCCACTTCCATCACGTCCTGACCGGGGATGAATTTCAGCGTGGCCGGGTTCGGGGTGCTTTCGGTCTGGATGAACATGGGCGAAACTCCTTGTGGTATACGGCATATGCGCCCTCCCCCCAAGCCTGTCAAGGTCGCTGCCCCCCTCGCGACCTTGACAGCGCCCATCCCCCCGCGCAGCTTGGGGCAACGCTAGGAAAGGGTTCCCATGCATTTCGCTTCCGACAACACATCTGGCGTGCCCGACGCCATTCTGGACGCCCTGCGCGACGCCAACCAAGGCTTTGCCATGGGTTACGGGGCCGACCGCTACATGGACGCGCTGCGCGACCGCATCCGCGCCCTGTTCGAAGCGCCGCAAGCAGAGGTGTTCCTTGTCGCCACCGGGTCCGCCGCCAATGCGCTGGCCTGCGCCAGCTTTTGCCCGCCATGGGGCGCGATCTATTGCCACCGGTTGGCGCATATAGAAGTGGACGAATGCGGCGCGCCGGAATTCTATACCGGCGGGGCAAAGCTGACCCATGTGGCGGGCGATACCGGCAAGATCGACCCAGAGGCCTTGGCACAGGTCTTGGCACAGGCCTGCAAAGGCGTGGTGCATCATGTGCAGCCGGGTATGGTCAGCCTGACCAACCTGACCGAATGCGGCACGCGCTATTCGGTGTCCGAAATCACGGCGCTGGCGCAAGTGGCCCATGCCCATGGCCTGCCGCTGCATCTGGACGGCGCGCGCTTTGCCAATGCGCTGGTGGCCGAGGGCTGCACAGCTGCCGACATGACATGGCGCGCGGGGGTTGATGTGCTGTGCCTTGGCGGCACCAAGAACGGGCTGATGGGGGTGGAAGCGGTGGTGTTTTTTGACCCCGCGAAAGCGTGGGAATTCCAGTTGCGGCGCAAGCGCGGCGGGCATCTGCCGTCGAAACACCGGTATCTGTCCGCGCAGATCCTAGCTTGGCTGGAAAATGACCTGTGGCTGGACCTTGCGCGCCATGCCAATGCCATGGCCGGACGGCTAGAGGCCGGGTTGGCCGGGCACGCGCAGATCGCCTATCCGCGTGGCGGCAACATGCTGTTTGCCACATGGCCGCGCGCTGGCCATGACCGGCTGCAAGCGGCTGGCGCGGAATACTACCTCTGGCCCGACCATGCCACATGGGACGACCCCGGCCCGATTGGCGCGCGGCTGGTCACAAGCTGGTCGACCACCACAGAAGATGTGGACCGCTTTCTGACCACTCTGGCCAGAGAAAACGCGCTGGCATCCGACCCGGCGCTTGGCTAGAGACAGCAGCATGACACAGATCACCCTCCCCCGCCCCGATGATTGGCATCTGCACCTGCGCGACGGTGCCATGCTGGAAGGTATCGCGCCCGAGAGCGCGCGCCATTTCGCCCGTGCAATCATCATGCCCAACCTTGTGCCGCCGGTTGTCACGGGCGCGCAGGCCGCCGCCTATCGTGACCGTATCCTACGCGCGACGGGCGACGGTTTCACACCGCTGATGACGCTGTACCTGACCGAAGACACCGACCCGGCAGATGTGGTCGCGGCCCATCGGGATGGAATCATCACCTCGGTCAAACTTTACCCGGCAGGGGCCACGACCAATTCGGCCAGCGGCGTGCGCAATTTCGACCGCGTGCGCCCGGTTTTGGACGCGATGGCAGAGGCTGGCGTGCCGCTGTGCTGCCATGGCGAGGTGACGGATCACGACATCGACATTTTCGACCGGGAAGCCGTGTTCATCGACCGCGTGCTGGACCCCATTCGTCGCGCCACGCCGGGCCTGCGGGTGGTGATGGAGCATATCACCACCGCCGACGCGGTCGCCTATGTGCAAAGTCAGCCCGACAACTTGGGCGCGACGATCACGACGCATCATCTGGTCATCAACCGCAATCACATCTTGGTTGGGGGGATCAAGCCGCATTACTACTGCCTGCCCGTGGCCAAGCGCGAAAGCCACCGTTTGGCGCTGGTGCAGGCCGCAACCTCTGGCGATGCGCGGTTTTTCCTTGGCACAGACAGCGCACCGCATACAGATTGCGCCAAGGAAAACGCCTGCGGTTGCGCGGGGTGTTTTACGGCGACCAATACCATGTCGATCTTGGCCCATGTGTTTGAAAGCGCGGATGCACTGGACAAGCTTGAAGGCTTTGTCAGCCGCAACGGGCCTGCCTATTACCGTCTGCCGGTAAATTCCGGCACCATCACGCTAGAAAAGACCGACACCCCCGTCGCCTATCCCGCCAAGATCGAAACCGGCGCGGGCCCCGTGACCGTGTTCGACCCCGGTTTCCCGCTCTATTGGCGCGTTCTGTAACAAAGGCCCTGACATGATCCCGACCACCTATCCTGACCGCGCCACCGCCGCACGCCTGACCGCGCGGATGCTCCTGGACATCAAGGCCGTGCATTTCAACGCGGCCGAGCCGTTTACCTTGGCCAGCGGGCTGAAAGCGCCGACCTATATCGACTGCCGCAAGCTGATATCCTTCCCGCGCATCCGCAGCACGCTGATGGATTTCCTGACCTGCCGCGTGCTGGAAGATGCCGGGATGGAAGCGTTCGACAATATCGCGGGCGGTGAAACCGCGGGCATTCCCTTTGCCGCGCTTGTGGCCGAACGCATGGCGCTGCCCATGACCTATGTGCGCAAAAAGCCAAAGGGCTACGGGCGCAACGCGCGGATTGAAGGTGCGATGCATGAGGGCCAGCGCGTGCTTTTGGTAGAAGACCTGACCACCGATGGCGGGTCCAAGCTGAGTTTTGTCGATGCGATCCGCGACACCGGCGCGACCTGCGCGCATACGGCGGTGATCTTCTATTACGGTATTTTCCCGGAAACCGAGCCGCGCTTGGCAGAGCACGGGGTCAGCCTGCATTACCTGTGCACATGGTGGGACGTGCTGGCCGAAGCCCGGCGCGGAAACGATTTCGACACCGCGACGCTGGATGCGGTCGAGGCGTTCTTGCGCAACCCGCGCGACTGGGGCCAAGCCTGACACGCGCAAACGTGATCGGACCGGCTGCCGCGCCGCTTGCGCAGGCGCGCGTCGTGGCGCAGGGATAAACCATGCAACTTCGGTCTGCCCTTATGGCCCTGATGATGTTCCTGATACTGCCCTTGGGCGCGCTGAATGCGTGGCTTCCCGCCATGGCCGATAGCGCGCCGGCACTCCACCAGACTGCGGCGCAGAGCAAGGTGCAGACCCCACGCACCTGTCGCAGCGCGTTTCTGCCGGGGGCAAGCTGCGCCAAATTCCTAGATCTGGCCGCACAGCCAGAAGTCGACATACCGCGCAGCGCGGCATGGCTTTTGCCGCAGGCGCGCATCTGGCCGGTGCAGGATCGTCCTGCCCCACCCAAAGGACCACCTCGGACGGCGTGACATGGCATCGGCGCGCGACGCGCCAAACCCTGTGACATTCCGAAGGAATCCCCATGTTGACCCGCAGAGCTTTCACCACTTCGGTGGTGGCGCTTGGCCTATCGGCCTGCGCCAAACCCCAATCTACACCGGCCACACGGGCTGCGGCGCCGTCCAAGCCGCCACCTTTGCCGTCGTTCTACGACGCGATTGCGGACGAACCCTACCCGGTGCCTGCCATTGAACCCGGAACGCTGCCGCCGCGCCACTGGCGGCAGCAGGTGGCAAACCCTTGGCCAGAAAGGCCGGAAGGCACAATCATTGTGGACCCCGACGCAGGGAACCTGCATTTTGTGCAAACACGCGACACAGCGCTTCGCTACGGCGTCAGCGTGGGGGCCGAAGGTTTCGCATGGTCGGGCACGGCCCGCCTGCAATTTTGCCGCACATGGCCGCGCTGGAAAGTGCCCGATGCGATGATCGCGCGCCAGCCCGAGCTTGCGCCCTATTCGGTCGCCAATGGCGGCATGGCCCCCGGCCCCGACAATCCGATGGGCGCGCGGGCGCTATACCTGTTCCAGAATGGCAAGGACACGCTCTATCGCATCCATGGCGGGGCACAGGCGCGCGACATCGGGCGCGCGGTGTCTTCGGGCTGCATTCGATTGCTGGATCAGGATGTGATTCATCTGCATGAGATTGCGCATCATGGCGCGGATGTCATTGTGCTGCCCGCTCTTGCCCCCAAAGGGCTGACCCCGCTTTACTGATCGCGCGTCATAGCAGGCGGCAGGCGCGCCCCGGTCGTGGGGGCGCGCCCCAAAGACCCGTGGTAAACCGTGACAAGCCGTGTCAGCCGCCCGCGCAGACTGTCACGATAATGTCATGTCTCCGTGATGCCACTGTCAAAACACATCCCTACAAGCTGCGCCATACTGAAAACCTAGGGGAGACTACGATGTCCAAATTCCTGACCACGGTCGCGGCTGCTGCCTTGCTGGCCCTGCCTGCCACCGCTTTCGAGATCGACTCGCGCTACACCGACGCCGATGGTGACCTGATTGCCGATATCCCCACCGACGAATCGCAGTGGCTGGACCCGTCGACGCTGATCTTCGCATACACCCCGGTTGAAGACCCGGCCGTGTATGCCGAAGTGTGGCAGCCCTTCCTGGATCACATGTCCGAAGTGACCGGCAAGCCGGTGCAGTTCTTCCCGGTTCAGTCGAACGCCGCCCAGATCGAAGCAATGCGCGCAGGCCGTCTGCATGTTGCCGGCTTCAACACCGGGTCCAACCCGCTGGCCGTGGCATGTGCAGGCTTCCGCCCCTTCACCATGATGGCGCGCGCAGACGGCTCTTTCGGCTACGAGATGGAAATCATCACCTATCCCGGTTCCGGCATTTCCAGCGTCGAGGACATCAAGGGCCGTCAGTTGGCGTTCACCTCGGAAACCTCGAACTCTGGCTTCAAGGCCCCGTCGGCCATTCTGGCGTCGGAATTCGACATGATCCCCGAGCGCGATTTCACCCCCGCCTTCTCTGGCGCGCATGACCAGTCCATCCTTGGCGTGGTCAACAAAGACTATGATGCCGCTTCGATCGCCAACTCTGTCCGCAAGCGCATGATTGCCCGTGACGTGATCTCCGAGGATGGCTACGAGATCGTCTACACCTCGCAGACCTTCCCGACCACGGGTTACGGCACCGTTTACAACCTGCACCCCGACCTGCAGGAAAAGGTGAAAGAAGCCTTTGAAACCTTCGTTTGGGAAGGCACTTCGTTGGAAGAAGAGTTCAAGAACTCTGGCGAAGCACAGTTCATCCCGATCACCTTCCAGGAAAACTGGGCCGTGATCCGTCAGATCGACGAAGCAAACGGCGTCAGCTACACCTGCAACTAAGGTTTGCTGGCACTATGACCCAAGACAGGCAGGGTTCGCCCTGCCTGTTCTTTACTGTTTGAAAAGGGCGCAAGATGCTGAAAATCGACGGTCTGGGCAAGACCTACAAAACGGGTGACAAGGCGCTGAGCGATGTGTCTTTTGAAATCCCGAAAGGGCAGGTTCTGGGCCTGATCGGCCCGTCCGGCGCGGGTAAATCCACGCTTATCCGCTGCATCAACCGCCTTGTTCAGCCCACAACCGGCAAGGTGCTGCTGAACGACCTGAATATCACGGGCCTGCGCACCGGCGAATTGCGCCGCGCGCGCCGCCGGATTGGCATGATCTTTCAGGAATACGCGTTGGTCGAACGCTTGACCGTAATGGAAAATGTGCTGTCCGGGCGCTTGGGCTATGTTGGCTTCTGGCGGTCCTTCCTGCGCGCATACCCCGCCGCCGATATTGCCAATGCCTACCGCCTGCTGGACCGCGTGGGGCTGATGCAGCACGCCGACAAGCGCGCCGATGCGCTGTCGGGCGGGCAACGCCAGCGCGTGGGCATTGCGCGCGCATTGGCGCAAGACCCCGAATTGCTGCTGATAGACGAGCCAACCGCCAGCCTTGACCCGAAAACCAGCCGCCAGATCATGCGTCTGATTGTCGAGATCTGCCGCGAGCGTGGGCTGCCCGCGATCATCAACATCCATGACGTGGTGTTGGCGCAGCAATTCAGCGACCGCATTATCGGCCTTCAAGCCGGCCGCGTGGTGTTCGACGGCCCGCCATCCGAGTTGACCGAAGACGCGCTGACGCTGATCTATGGTGCCGAGGACTGGACCGCCATGCGCAAGGGGGCCGCCGAAGATGCCGCCGCAGAGGCCGAAGAGCGCGCCGAAGCGCAAAAGATGATGGGCGCACTATGAGCGACGCTGCCTACCCGACACAGTGGCGCCGCCCACCGATGATGGTCAAATCGCGCTTCTGGCGCATTGCATTGACGGTTGGTGCCATCATCTACCTTGTGCTGGCACTTGGCACGATTGAAGTGAACTATACCCGCGTGGTCGAAGGCCTGTCGCGCGCGCAACGCTTTATCGCGGGCTTCCTGCAACCCGATTTCACCTCGCGCTCGCGCGATATCTGGATCGGGATTGCCGAAAGCCTGACCATGACCTTCACCTCGACCGTGGTGGGTGTGCTGATCTCTATTCCCATCGGGCTGGGGGCCGCGCGCAATATCGCACCGCGCCCGGTCTATCTGGTTTGCCGTGCCATCATCGCGGTCAGCCGCTCGTTGCAAGAGGTGATTATTGCCATCTTCTTCGTGGCGCTGTTTGGCTTTGGGGCGTTTGCAGGCTTTTTGACGCTGTCTTTCGCCACGATCGGTTTTATCGGCAAGCTGCTGGCCGAAGATATTGAAGACATTGACGAAAGACAGGCCGAAGCCATACGGGCCACCGGCGCAAGCTGGGTGCAATTGGTCAATTACGGCATTCAGCCGCAGGTCATGCCGCGCCTGATCGGGCTGTCGCTGTATCGTCTGGACATCAATTTCCGCGAATCCGCTGTCATCGGCATTGTCGGCGCGGGCGGCATTGGCGGCACGCTGAACACGGCGCTGGGGCGCTATGAATATGACACGGCGGGCGCGATCCTGCTGATCATCATCGCGATTGTCATGGCGGCCGAATATTCGTCCGGCTACCTGCGGAGGTTCCTGAAATGAGCGTGACCGACGCGCAAACCCCGATCTGGCGGCATCGCACCCCCAAGGCCCGCCTTGCGCTGTGGGGCGGTTGGCTGGCCTGCGTGGCCCTGTTCGTCTGGTGCTGGGAGATGATGACAGAGCGCACCATGTGGGTCTTTGTCTATGATGCCCCGACCGCGGCAAATGACCTGCTGGGCCGGTCCTTCCCCCCGAAATGGAGCTATATCGAAAGCCTGCTCTGGCCCTTGTGGGACACGATGAACATTGCCACGCTGGGCACGCTTCTGGGCATTGTGCTGGCGGTGCCGCTGGCCTTTCTGGCGGCCAGCAACACCACGCCATCGCGTCTGGTGCTGCGCCCCATCGCGCTGTTCATCATCGTGGCGACACGGTCCATCAACTCGCTCATCTGGGCGCTGTTGCTTGTGTCCATCCTTGGGCCGGGCATTCTGGCCGGGATCATCGCGATCGGGCTGCGCTCGGTCGGCTTTATCGGCAAGCTGCTGTATGAAGCGATCGAGGAAACCGATGTGAAGCAGATAGAGGCCGTCACCGCCACAGGGGCCAGCCAAGCACAGATCCTGAATTATGCCATCGTGCCGCAGGTGCTGCCCAGTTTCTATGGTATCAGCGTGTTCCGCTGGGATATCAACATCCGCGAAAGCGCCATTCTGGGGCTGGTGGGGGCTGGTGGCATCGGGTTGCAACTGCAAGCCAGCATGAGCGTTCTGGCCTGGAACCAGGTGTCGCTGATCCTGCTGGTCATTCTGGGCACCGTGGTGGTCAGCGAATGGGTGTCGGCCAAGGTGCGCCACGCGATTATCTAATCGCCCCCCGATCTTTGCATGGCCGCATAGGCGAACCTGCGGTCAACACCCACCGACCATGGTGATGTGACGCCTTGTTGCCCCGGCAGGCTGGTGGTTTTGCCTGCCGGGGCAGTTTAGGTCTGGTCTACGAACGTCAGCAGTCTTTCGCGTCTTCAGCTTTTGCAATCACGCATGCCCCCGGCAGCGCATCCGCTTCGGGAGAGACGGCCAAGATGACGAAATCCTGCGCCTGTGGCCAATGGCCTTGCAACCGGTCGCGCAAGCTGGCCGTGGTGAGCGCATCACTCATTGCAACCATCGACAAGGAATGCCCGGCGGCAAAACCGTCCAAGGTTGTTTCCAGTTCCATCCCGCCCTGATCCACAACATAGTCTTGGTTTTGCTCGAACGCGGCGCGATAGGGCGCGACAAGGTCTTCAATCTGGCCCTCTGGGCCAGCCTCGCGAAAGCCTGCATAGGCGCTGTGCACCACGTCAACAGCCTCGGCCAGTTTGGTCGCATCCAGCGCGCCGGTCATAACCAGAAAGCGGTTCTCGCGCGTGTAGTTTCCGACCCCGGCGTCAAAGCTGTAGCTTGCGCGCAAACCATCGCGCACAGCGGCAAACAGAACACTGTCTTCGCTTGCCCCGAGCGCGGTGGTAAGGAGCAGATCTTCCAGATCGCCGCCGTGGCGCGTGGCAGGCAAGGGCGCGATAAAGGCAAGATGCGCCTCTGTCGCGTTGGGCAGATGCAGCAAAATCTGGCGCGGGCGATAATCCAACGTCATGTCGCGCGTGCCCGGCTGGCCTGCGGGCAAACCAGCCAATAGCCGGTCCAGTGCCGCGCCTGCCCTGTCCGGCGACAGATCGCCGATGACGATAACGGCCTCTGGCTGCGCGATCACAGTGCCGCTGTGCCAGTTGCGCACATCCTCAAGCGTCAGCGCGTCGAACTGCGCCCGGTCATCCAATGACAACAGCGCGCGCAGCGGATGATCCCCCATCACGGCCCAACGCAAGGCATCAAACCCTTGGTGGCTGGGCTGCGATCGGGCTTCCGACATGTTCTGCGCAAGCCCGGTGCGAATGCGGTCGAACCAATCCGCGTCAAGGCTGGGGCGGGTCAGATGCGCATTGGCAATAGTGATGGCTTCGTCGAAATCCTGTTTCCTGCTGACCACGCGACCATACAGATGGTCTGATGTTGCGAACAATCGCCCCTCGCCATCCATATCGGCGAAGCGCTCGACAACATCGCCAGCGGGGTAGCCCTCTGCACCGCCTGCAAGGATCAGATCGGCCCCGACATAGGCGGCCACCGGGTTATGCCCCGACCGCCAGCCCCAATCGCTGGGCCATGCGGCAAAAATGGCGGCATACTCATTGCCGCGCATCTGGATCAGGCGATAGGGTGTGCCATTCGGGCTGGTCTGCTCGGACGCGACAGGCGTCGTGTCCCCCGCGCAAAAGGACAGTCCAAGGACAAGCGGCAGGGCAAGGGCGAAACGGATCATTTCAAAAACTCCTGTGGGGCAATAAAAGCTATGGCGGTGCGACCGGGGCCTGCCAGCGCCGCAAGCAGGCTGTTCAGGCTGTCGCGGGTGATATCTGGCGCGATCTGTCGCAACGCGCGTTTGGATTGCGGCGCGCGCAGTGCCAGCGCGCGGTTCAAGGTATAGTCGGCCATCCAACTGCGGCTGGACTCGCGGTCGCCCCAGTTATGCCAATAGCCTTTCATCCGCTTCTTCACGCGCTGATAGGTCGGACCGGGAATGCCACGCGCGGCGCTTTCAGCCAGCGTCGCCTCGAATGCGGCGCGCAACTCTGTCAGGCTGACATCCGCATCGGGGCTGGCCTGAAAGCGCATCTCGATATGGCTTTCATCATGCGCGGTCAGAGTGAGCTGGTAGTCGCGCGCGATCCGCGCATCAAAGCGCAAAGGGCCTGCAAGCCCGCCGGGCAGATTGGTGTCAAGCATGTCGCGCAGGTGGTCAAGCTGCGCCGTCAACAGGTCGAACGGTACGGGCACATCCAACGCCACCACCCGCCGCCAGATCATGCGCGGTGCCGCGCGTTCGTCGGGAAATTCGGCCAGATGCACCAGTTCTGGCCCCATTTGGTAAGCGGATGGGGTATGGGCTTGGCCCGTCACCTCCAATTGCAGACCCATCAAGGCGCGCCAGACCTGCACCCGCCCGACATCGCCACGAAACAGAAAAACCGCATGTTCGGGGCGGTGCGTGGCGCGGTGGTAATCGCGTGCAGCATCATAGGTCAGCGCATCTATGTCCGCAGGTGCGCCTATAACCGACGGGCCAAGCCGTGTGCCTTCGTGCAGGATCGCCGACAGCGCTTCATCCGCCCGCCACGAGATACGCTGCCCGTGATGCATCTGATATTCGCGATGGATGATCTCGCGCTCTTCCTCGGCAAAGCGCGGGTCAAGCGCGATCGGGTCGAACACGCGCGCCAAGGTGGCGGTCAGTTGGGCCAAATCCTCTGTCTTGCCGCCAAGGCTGTAGAAAACAGTATATGGGCTGGTCCATGCGCCCGAATGCCGGTCCGGCCCCCGCGCATCTGCCCCAAGGGCGCTATACCACGCCAAATGTTCGGCATAATGGGCAAGACCAACCTGTTCGCCGGGGTCAAAGGGCCGCGCAATGCTCAAGATGACCTCGACCCGTCCGGGGGTATCTGTGGGGGTGATGTGATGATTGATGGCCCTGATGGGCTGCGCCATATACCACGCTGCCCCCGCAAGCAGGGCAAGGCCAAGGGCAACAGGAAGCAGTCTCTTGAAATAGATCATTGAAATCACCTAGAAATTACGGGTTACTCTTCGGGGACAGCCTCCAGCAGGTCGCCCGGTTGGCATTCAAGCGCGGCGCAGATCTTCGCCAGCGTTTCAAACCGAATACCGCGCACCTGACCAGTTTTCAGCAGGCTCAGGTTCTGGGTGCTGATGCCGATATGCTCGGCCAAATCCTTGGATTTCATCTTGCGCTTGGCCAGCATCACATCCAGCCGGACGATGATCTGCATCAGACAAAACCTTCGTTGTCATTTGCGATGCGAATCGCCTCGCGCATGATCCAGCCGACAAGCCAGAACATGGCCCCGCAAACGATCAGCCCAGCCGTGTCAGAATGAAAATAAAATCGCGGCGCCAGCGGCCCGGACGGGTTGTGCCACGAAAAGATCATCGGGGCGAGGCACACCATCAGCAGCCCAAGGCCGCCCGACAAGGCCGTGGCCAAACCCGCGAAACGAAAGCCGCGCGCAATGCGTTCGTCGAACAAGACGCCCTGCCGCACAAGGTTTAACACATAAATCGCCATGAAGACTGCGGCCAACCCCGCGATCACCGGCAACACCCATAGCACGGCCGCAACACCGCGCGTAAACGCCGTGATTTGCGCGGCAGGATCGGCATAGCGGCTTTCATACCAACGGTCGGGCGACCACAGCGCCTGATCCAGCGCGTCATGCCCGGTCACGAAGATGTAAAACAGGCAGAATACCCCCATTACGGGTAAAAGCGCGGTCGCCATATACTGAATGCGCTGCATCACATCGTCCTAAAAAATTCATGTTTAACGATAATTAATGATTGCAGAATGCGTGAACTCTTCGGCCCCGACAAGCCCGAATCCCACGCGTGTTCGCAAAATTTATGCGTTCCATGGAAGTGGATCGCGCCGGGGCCAAACGACACACCTACCCACGCAGGCAACCGCCCCCACAGGCGCATTTCGGCAAGTCTTTTGCATGTGTGAAAGTGGCGCACCGTGGCGGTAGAAGATGAGAACTGGCAAGTTGTTTTAAAACGGTAGGTTGGATTGTGCTTCAGATGGGTGATGATGGTTGAGCTACCCCCCGAAAACCCGACCCTGACGTAAGCTATGATTTGCTGTCTGCTGATCTTTGATGAGAAGGAGATCAGAGATGTCGAAACGAAAGCAGCATTCGCCTGAGTTCAAGGCGAAGGTGGCGCTTGAGGCGCTGAAGAGCGAGCAAACGGTGGCCGAGCTGGCAAGCCGGTTCGGGATTCATCCGACGATGATCCACACCTCGAAGCGGGCGTTGCTGGAAGGCGCATCCGGCGTGTTCGAACGTGGCGGCAAGAAGGCCCCCGAGATTGACGAGGAGCAGGTCAAGGAGCTGCCCGCCAAGATCGGGGAGCTGGCTGTGGCCAACGATTTTTTGTCCAGAAAGCTCAAGCCGTGGACCGGAAGGTGAGAAGGAAGATGGTTGAGCCCGCCAATCCCGACCTGTCGATCGACAAACAGTGCAAACTGCTGTCGATCTCGCGGTCGACGTTTTACTACCAGCCCACGGGTGAGACGGCGCTGAACCTGGTGCTGATGCGCCAGATCGACGAGCAGTTCCTGGAAACGCCGTTCTTCGGGGTGCGGCAGATGACCTGGCACCTTCGCAACGAGGGTCATCTGGTCAACGAGAAGCGCATCCGCCGGCTCATGCGGTTGATGGGGCTCATGCCGATCTACCAGAAGCCCAACACCAGCAAGTCGGCGATGGGGCATAAGACCTACCCCGACCTGCTGAAAGGGCTGCGCGTGATCCGCCCAAACCAGGTCTGGGCCGCCGACATCACCTATCTTCTCTTCCGATGCAGCGAGGCTTTTTGTATTTGGTCGCCATCATGGACTGGCACACCCGCAAGGTGCTGGCCTGGCGGATATCTGATACGTTGGAGGCTGACTTCTGCGTCGAGGCGCTAAACGAGGCGATCTACCGCTTCGGCCCGCCGAGATCATGAACACGGATCAAGGTTCGCAGTTCACGTCATTTGCCTGGACCGACCGGCTGCGCCGATCCGGCGTGCGCATCTCGATGGATGGCAAAGGCCGGTTCCTTGACAACATCTTCGTGGAACGGCTCTGGCGGAGCCTGAAATACGAGTGCGTCTACCTGCATGCCTGGGAAACAGGGTCAGAGGCAAAGGCGGGCGTCGGAAGTTGGATCGAGTTCTACCACCGAAAACGCCCATACTCCGCCCTTGGCGGCAGACCACCAGCCGCGGTCTATTGGCTGAGAGAAGACAGAAACCAAACCGATCAGCAGGAGCAAAGAGTAGCTTAAATTACGCTGAAAACTGTCCAAGGTTTGGGGAGTAGCTCAGAGAAATTTTCAGGGATTGCCCGGAGGATTACTCACTATTGTTTTTGCAGCCACGGGTACCCCGAGGCCGCAAAAACTTCGTTCGCGAGGGGGATACCCCCTCGACCCCTCCTCGCGATAAACCCTCGCCTGACGGCTTGGACTTATCGCTGCGACCAGCAACGTGCTGGACCCGTGAACCCTGTTTTTGGATGGATTGTCTTTTGTTTGGGGCTTTTCCTGTTTTGGGGATTTTCCGTTGAATGAATGGCTGCCCTTTTGATCTTGGTTGACCCAGTTGATCAGCGAAAAACGGTCTGGACGGCTTCGGATTCATGCCCCAACCTGATCGCCACCGAGGACAACATCGAAAATCTGGCGGATAGGCGGAAGGCGAGGGCGAGAGAACACTGACGATGAATTCACCATGACGGCCCTTCCCTTTACAGCCCCCTGCGATGGCGATGTCAGGATCAACGCACCCGGCCCATTCCGGTCGGTCGAGCTGATCCAAGCTGCCGCATACTTCGCTAAGGCCGCCTTTCAAACGCGGTTGCAATGATTCATGGCTTGAGCGACTAGCAGGATCGAGAACCACAATGTCAATCTTGTCAACAAGCTCGACGGGTAGGCTTTCTTCAAGTTTCTTCTCCAGATCAGAAGCTTGCAAGTTCCCGCGATTCTTCAGACCTGCGATCTTTTCTTCGGCGCCTAACCAGAGGACCAAATTGACACTTTGTTCTTCTGCTGTTGGACGTACGGGCCAAAGTGGCAACATTCTACGCTGCCCGAAGCGAGATTATCACGCCTCTTTCGTGGCTAACTTTTGCACTGCCGTTCTCATCTCAAAGCGGGATCGAAAATGCACGCTCGTTCCCCTGCCCATGGGCCACAAGCACCTGATGGACCTGTGGCAATTGGCGGGCGCAACGCTGAAGCTCTGCCGCGCGCATGAAACAGCCCGCTGTGGAAAGCCCGTCCGCGACAGCGGCAGACCGCGCGGCCACGGCCACGCTTGACCAGCGCGGGCGCAAATCGCCCTTGGGATGCAAAATATGATATGCACCCGCACCAAGGCGCAACGCCGCCGGGCTGGAGACAGCAAGCGCCATATCCTTCAGCTTCAGCGTTGCAAAATGGCCTGCCGTGGGATCGGACAGACCGATGCGCCATGGCCCGCCCAGCGTTGCCACCTCGCCAATATCGATCATCACGCGGGTCAATCCAGAGGCTTTCAGACTGTCCCTGACGGCATCCGTCGCGGCTCCTTGTGCAATGCCGTTGAAACTCAGCGCCTGCCCTGCATCCAGATGCAGGCCACGCTGCATCGGGGTTGGAAGCGCCAAGCGCCGCCATCCGACCAGCGCGCGGGCTGCCTCGACATCACCTCCGAACGCATGGGCATGCCACAGCGGCTGGATCGTGGGGTCGAACGCGCCATTGGTCGCGTGGTGCAACTGATCGCAAAGGGTCAGCAGGTTTCGCCAGCGCGCATCCAGATCAGGCAAGCCCCCTTGCGCATTCAGGCGCACCAGATCGGAGTCGAGCCGGAACAGGCTGAAGCGGCGCTCATGGGCTTCGATCTCGTGGCGCGCACGGGCCAGCGCGGGGCGGGTTATCTCTTCGGGCCCGTCCAGCGTGATCGACACATCTGCGCCGAAGGCCACGCCGTGCCATGTCAGGCGCGGCAATGGCTCACTGCGGCTGGACGCGGCCAAAGCGGCGCAGGCGGCGATGCTGAGCAGGCGACGGCGCGACAGCGTGCTCATGCCGGGGCCTCATGCGGTGGGGCAGAGAGGTCAGGGGTTGGTCGTCCGGCGCGGCGCGCGGCCAGAACCAGCGGCACGCAGCGTTTTTCATCGTCATGGATGGCCACGCAGTCAAGGCATTGGAAACATTCGGAATAGGCGATCTTGCCGGATTTCTCGATTGCGCCATACTGGCATTTCACCCGACAAAGCTGGCACGGGCTGCCACATTCCTTGCGCCGTGCGATCCAGTTGCGCCCGCGGATCAGCCCGCCGATGGCCATGACGGCTCCAAGCGGGCAGAGGTAGCGGCAAAAGCCCTTGAACAACACCATTCCAAGCGCGAGCCAGAACACGGCATAGGCCACAAAAACCCATTCCCGGACGAAAAACACGCTTATTGCGGTCTTGAAGGGCTCGATTTCAGCAGCAGTATCGACATGCTGCGGCGCGAAGGCAACCAGACCGACCAAACCACCAAGGGCCACATATTTCAGTGATTTCAGTCTCTTGTCCCATGCAGCGGACGGATTGATCTGTGGCAGGCGCAGCGCGCGGCCGAAGTGATGCGCGAATTCCTGCAACGCGCCAAAGGGGCATAGCCAGCCGCAAAACAGCCCCCTACCCCAGAGCACGAAGCCAAGCCCTGCCGCCGCCCAGACCATCAGCGAGAACGGGTCATAAAGCAGGAATGTATATGTGCCGCCTTCAAGGGCGGTGCGCAGCACGCCTAGCGGTGTCACGATGGACAATTGCCCCTGCCCCCAGAACCCCACAAAGCCTGTCATGACGGCCAGGATCAGCAGGCGCGCGGGCGTGAAATGGCGCCAGCCTGCGAAGCGGTTCATCCGTGCACCAAGCGCCCAGACCAGCGCGGCAAGGCCGATTGCCAGCGCGATCAGGTCAATCTGGCGATTATAGAGCGCTTCCAGCCAGGGCGGCATGGGCGTGACGACTTTTTCGCGCAGGAAGAAGCGATCATCAGTCTGGTGCTCCAGTTCAAGCTCCACCCGCCCGATTTCGGGCGTGATGAAGCCATGTTCACGCACAGCCTCAATGATCAGGGTGTAAGGCTCGGCGGGGTTGAAGCCCAGCCGCCGGTCGGTGCGCAGGATCATGGCGGTGCCTTCGGGCGCATCCGGGGCGAGATCGACCAGAAAATCGGCGTCGCGCAGCGCGATGGGAAAGCCGCCCTGTTCGGCCTTGATCTGATCGGGCGAGGTATTGCGCACGAAGGTGTCGCTGACCAGCCCATGACGGCCAGCATCGATCACGAGCAGGAATTCATCGGTGGGCGCGACACCGCGAAACCGTGTCATCTGGTCGATCGTGCCCTGATCGAGCGCCGCGCGGGCCAGTGCGGGCGGGGTCACATCGACCAGCCACAGGTCGAGATACAGCCCATCGGGGTCAGACTCCGCGACTGGATCGGAATAGGCCCAGCGCGTGCCCTGAAACATGGCGTCGATCTCGGCATTTGTGACGCGCAGATGGCTGGCCAGCCCCTGTTCGACCAGATCGGCCCATGTCAGCGGCTCGTCATGGTCGAAATCGGGCCGCGCGGCGGGTGCGGCAACCCGGCCCTGCATATGTTCGCGCGCGACCGCGTGGGCGGCGGCCATGATCGATTCATGCGCAATCCGCACCGAGGCGGTGGCCTTTGTGATCCCGTCGAGCGCGACCAGCGACGAGCCTGCATCCGCGCCGCCATAGGGCGTGCCGATGGTCATGGGCGACCAGATCGACTTGCCGGCATACTGCTCGAAAAACTCGCGAAACGGGCCTTCGCCCATGCCGGAAATGAAGATCGGCTCATTGTGATGGACCACGCGCACTGTGACGAAGGTGCCTTCCCGGTCCAGCACGACCAGCGCATTGACGGGGGCGCCCGCAAAGCCCGGCAGGGGCGCATAGGGCTGGGTGGTGAAGGCATAGCCCGCAGGCGCGCCACCGGAATTGACGACACGGTAAAGCCCCTTGTCATTGAGCGCCTCGCCCAGACCGAAAGGCGGCGGTACATGGGCCTGCATCTGCTCCGGCGTCAGCACTTGCGCCCGCGCGGGCAGAGCAAGCAGCAAGGACAGGATCAGGAGGCGCAGCATCGTCAGCATGAGGGTCAGGATATGTGAGGGTCGCGCCTGCGCATATGCGACTTTCGGCTATGGTGGCGGGACGGAAAAAAGACCCCGGCCACTGGGCCGGGGTCGTTGCAGATCATATCAAGGGCAGAATCAATCCGCCGAGGCCAGAAGCGCGTCAGGGATGCGGAAGGTCACGACCGACCCGCCCTGATTCAGATAAGCAACCTGTTGCGCGACTTCGCCCCCCCAGAGCGGCACAGCCCCGCCCCAGCCGGACACGACCGATAGCCATTGCACGCCATCTTCATCTTCCCAAGTGATCGGCTGGCCCACCACACCGGAGCCTGTCTGATACTGCCAGACGACATCGCCTGTTTCATCGTCGATGGCCTTGATATAGCCCTCTGGCGTGCCGTAGAAAACCAGCCCGCCTGCCGTGGCCATGGCCGAGCCCCAGAGCGGTGCGGCATTGTTGACCTGAAACTTGATTTCCATCGTGTTGGGGTCAATCGCCTTCAGCGCGCCGATATGGTCTTCAAACAGCGGTTTGATGGTGAAGCCCGCACCAAGGTAAGCCGCGCCCTGACGGTAGGTGATCGGCTCGTTCCAGATATCCATTCCCCATTCATTCGCGGGCACATAGAAATAGCCGGTGCGCTGCGAATAGGCCATATGCTGCCAGTTCTTGCCACCAAGGAAGCCCGGCACCGCCCAGACAACTTCACCACGTTCGCCATCTGCCGAGTCTGCCGGGTTGCCGGGACGGTTGTCCGGGTTGTAGATCGGGCGGCCATCTTCACCAATGCCACTGGCCCAGCTGATTTCCTCGACAAACGGCATCGCATCGACAAAGGCCCCGTCCTCGCGGTTCAGCAGGTAGAAAAAGCCGTTGCGATCTGCGGTGGCCAGCCGCCCGTTGCCATTCGCATCAGTGAAGGGAATGACTTCGTTCACACCGTCATAATCCCAGCCTTCCCAAGGGGTTGTCTGGAAATGCCACTTGATTTCGCCTGTGGCCGGATCAAGCGCCACACGGCTGGCTGCATAAAGGTTGTCGCCTTCGCGCAGGTGGCTGTTCCAAGGCGCGGGGTTGCCGGTGCCGAAAATCAGCGTGTCGGTTTCGGCATCATAGGTGCCGCCCAGCCAAGGCGCGCCACCCCCCGTCTTCCAAAGATCACCGGGCCATGAGGCGTTCAGCGTGCCGGTCATGGTGCTTTCTTCGCCGTTAAGTTCACCCATGTGACCCTCGATCACCGGACGCCGCCAGACCAGATCACCGTTTTCGGCGTCCCGAGCCTCGACTGCACCGACAATGCCAAATTCACCGCCTGAATTGCCGGTAATGACCAGCCCGTTCACGATAAGGGGCGCGGCCGTGTAGCTGTAGCCTTCGCGGTAATCGGCAATGCGCTTGTTCCAGACCACAGCCCCGGTTTCGCGGTTCAGCGCCACGATACGCGCGTCCAGCGTGCCGAAATAGATATTGTCGCCATAGATCGCAGCCCCACGGTTGATCACATCACAGCAGGGCAGAATCCCTTCGGGCAGGCGCGCATCATATTGCCACAGTTTACGCCCTGTTTTCACATCCAGCGCAAACACGCGACTGTAGGAGCCGGTGACATACATCACGCCATCATAGATCAGCGGCTGGCTTTCCTGTCCGCGCTGGCGTTCGCCCCCGAAGCTGAAGGTCCAGGCCGGGAACAGGTTTTGCACTGTGTCCTTGTTGATCTGATCGAGCGGGCTGTAGCGCTGCATGTGGCGGCCCATGCCATTGGTCAGAACGCTGGTTGTCACCACGTCATCTTGCGCAAGATCGGCCTCCGTGACCTGGGCCATGGCCATCGGCGCTGCCATGATCCCGGCGCACACGGCCAGCAGAAATCTGTTCATCCTTATTCCTCCCAACAGGCCGGGCATGGCCGGAAATCGGCAAAGCGCGGCAATTCAGTGTCGGGAAGTATCGCGAAACCGTGAGGATTGCGAAATTGGCCTTTCGTCTAACAAGCGTTTAATGCACCAAGCCGCCTCCGTTGGTCTTTGGTCGAATAGTCCGCGGGGCCATCTGCGCATAGGCTGCCTGCATCGGATCGGGAGGAAAGACCATGACACTATTCAGAAGCCTGAAACGCGCGACCCTTATGTTGGCCGTTGCCGTGACCCCGGCATTGGCGGAATTGCCTGTGCTGACGATCGCAAGCCAGGCGGGCGGCACAGTGGCATGGGAGCTTGACACCATCCGCCATCACGGCTTCGACGAAGCGCATGGCTTCCGGCTGGAGGTTCAGGAGGTTGCGGGCAAGGCGGCAGGCCAAATCGCCTTTCGGGGCGGCGAGGTCGATGTGATCGTTGATGATTGGATCTGGGTCGCCCGGCAGCGCGTGGCGGGTCATGATATCACCTTCATTCCCTATAGCCGCGCTGTGGGCGGTGTGATGGTGCCGCAGGACAGCAACGCGCAAGCCTTGAGGGATCTGACCGGCACCAAGATCGGCATTGCAGGCGGTCCGAATGACAAAAGCTGGATCATCCTGCGCGCCTATGCAGCACAACAGGGCTTTGATCTCTTGGCCGAGACCGAACAGGTCTATGGCGCACCGCCATTGATTTTCCAGACCGCGCGGTCAGGCGAGATGGGCGGAGCGATCAATTTCTGGCATTTCATGGCCAAGCAGGAAGCCGCAGGCATGCGCCATCTGATTTCGGTCGCAGAGGCTGCAGAAGCTCTTGGCATGGACCCGGCCATGCCGCTTCTGGGGTATGTGGTGCAATCGGCACTGGTGGCCGAACAACCTGAGCTGGTGGAAGCCTTCGCCAAAGCGTCGCGCGCGGCAAAGACATTTCTGGACAGCAAAGAGGCTGACTGGGACCGGCTCCGCCCGATGATGAATGCGGCTGATGAGGCGGAATATCAAAGCCTTGTCGCAGGGTGGCGTGCCGGCATTCCAGAAGCCGGGCCAGTTGACGAAGGATCGGCGCGTGCGATGTTCCGGCTGATGGTCGAACTTGGCGGCGAAGACCTTGTCGGCACGGCCACTGATCTGCCCGAAGGTGTGTTCGTGCTGCTGGGGTCGTAAGCGACGTGGCGCTGAGCGACAAGTCCAGTGTTGCAGGCGGGCTGGACGTTGTGACAGCATCCCGCTCGCTGTCTGATGGGATGGTGCGCGTGCTATCGCTTTCGGGCTTGCTGATCTTCTGGTGGGCGCTGGCCTGGCTCAAATCGGACCCGATAGTGTTACCTGGTCCGCAAATCGTGCTGCCCCGTCTTGGGGCCGAGGCTCTGTCGGGCGTGCTCTGGACGCATCTTGGCGCAACGCTGTGGCGTGTCGCGCTGGCTTTCTTGGCCGCGATGTCGCTGGGGCTGGTGCTTGGGATACTGATGGGGCTGATGCCCCGGCTGAACCGCTGGCTTGATCCGTGGCTGGTGTTTTTCCTGAACCTGCCTGCGCTGGTGGTGATCGTGCTGTGTTTCTTGTGGATCGGGCTGAATGAAACCGCCGCGATTGTGGCCGTGGCGATCAACAAGATCCCGCTGGTCACCGCGATGATGCGCGAAGGCGCGCGCGCGCTGAACGGCCCGCTTGCCGATATGGCGCAGGTTTTCGGCATGTCGCACATGGCGCGCCTGCGCCATATCCTGTTGCCCCAGCTTGCGCCGCATCTGGCCTCGACAGCGCGCTCTGGTCTGAGCCTGATCTGGAAAATCGTGTTGGTGGTGGAATTTCTGGGACGTGGACAGGGGGTCGGCTTCAAGATCCACCTGTATTTCCAGATGTTCGATGTCACCATGGTGATGGTCTATGCACTGAGCTTCATCGCGGTGATGCTGGCGATTGAAACGCTGATCCTGCAACCGCTGGAGGCCCGCGCACGGCGCTGGAGAGACGCATGAGCCTTCAGGTCGCCATCCGATTCAAGCGCTTCGGCGCTGCCACTGTCCTGCGCGACTTGACCTTTCAGGTTGCGCGCGGCGAGGTTCTGGCGGTGCTGGGGCCATCGGGTGTGGGCAAATCGACGCTTCTGCGCCTGATCGCGGGGTTGGATACAAAATTTGACGGCCAGATCCGGACCGAGGGGCGTCTTGCAATGGTGTTTCAGGAACCTGTCCTGATGCCCTGGCGCTCAGTGCTGGACAATCTGCGGCTGACCGCGGGCGTAGAGGCCGCGAAGGCCGAAGCGGCGCTTGCGAGGGTCGGGCTGGCGGGTAAGGGGGCGCTGTTTCCGGGGCAGTTGTCGCTTGGCCAGCAACGCCGCCTGTCACTGGCGCGTGCATATGCGGCCAAGCCCGATATTCTGTTGCTGGATGAACCGTTTGTGTCGTTAGACGAAGCTCTGGTGACAGATATGCTGGCACTTACCGAAAGCGTCCTTGCAGAGCAACGCCCTGCAACCGTGTTTGTCACTCATGCGCGCGCGGAAGCGGATCGCCTTGCCACACGACAGATTGTACTCTCGGCTCAGGACGCAGAACAACGCGTGTAGGCTATGTGCTCAGCACGCGCCCAAACTCAACCGGCACACACCCGCTCACCGACCAGGCGCGTCCCAGGTCAGGCCATGCGCACGGTAGATCGCCTCGACCCGACCATCGCGGACTGCGGCTGTGAGAATATCATCGACTTCATAGCTCAGCATCCGCGCGGTGTAAAAGGCCGTGGCGATCCCGATGGGCCATGACCCGATCGACAGCCCGGGCAGCGGCCCGCTCTCGACTGCAAACTCCGGGTCATCACGCAGAAAATGCTCCAGCCGGGCCCGAATGCCCATCACCGCTGTCACATCACCATCGCGCAACAGCGCAATCGCCTCTTCCAGCGTGCGCCGACGCGAAATATTGGGGATCAGCGCGCCCTGCTGCAACCCGGTCAGGTAGAAATCCGGCAGACTATGGTTTTCCACCGCGACTGTTTTCGAGGTGAAGCTGCCCGGCCACGGGGCCTCGTCGGGATATTCTGACACCCGGTAGGCAATGGCGACACGCTCTTGCGCATAGCGCCCGGTCAATCCGGCCAGTTCATTGCGGTAGTCCAGTTCGCGGTTATAGGGCACGCGCATCAACACATTGACCACACGTTGCCCCATATAGTGCCCACGCCAGACATAGTTTCGCAGATCTGTATCGACATTTTCATCGGCTGGCAGATCAATTACCCTCAGGTCTACCCCCAGACCATCGGCGATCAGTTGCGCAAGTTCCACATCGACACCGACCAACTGGCCCGCGCTATCGCGCCACGAATAGGGTGCAAAATCCTGATAGACGCCGATCTCGATATAGCCGCGCTCGATGATCGAGTCGTAGTCAATTCCGACCCGGTCGCGGCCTGAATCGTCTGACGGGTATTCACGGGCAAAAAGTCCCGACCCGGTCAGGGTCAGGACAGTCATCAGCACCAGGGCTGACAGGGAGGTTCCGAATGTCATTCACATCTCCGTTTTAATCCGGTCTAGCGCGCGACAGACAGCCCGATGGTTAGCGTTTCATCTGCATCACGCAAGAAGCGCTCGCCGCCGCGTTCCAGAATAACGGCCGCGCGCCGGGCAATACTGTCGGCCTTCGGCGCCCCTGACATCGTAGGCACCGCCAGAGCGATTTCCATAAGCTCGGCCTGCAATGCCTTGATTTCGGCGGCGTAGTCCTCTTCGGTTGCCGTGCCCGCTGCAATGGCTTCCTGCTTGTCGCGCAACCCGTCGCGAATTTCGCGCAGTCGGGGAATGAATTCGACGATACCATCGGGGTCGGGGCGGGTCTCTATAAAGGTGCGGATCGCCCACATGGCCTGTTGGTTCATCAAGTCCTCATAAGCGGGCATCCGATCACCGGAACCACGGCGGATGCGCTCCATGAACCATTCGTCATCCATTTCTTCAGCCATCAGGAAGCGCAGATCCGGGGCCAACCCGCCGGACACGACTTCGAGCCCATGGCAGCGCGCGCAGTTCTGGTTGTAAGCGCTGTCCCCGATGCGCAGCGCGCGTTCCCAATACTCACCCGCCGGGTCACGGAACGGGTTTTCAAACTCCCAACCGCCCGTCATTTCGGGCAAGCCTTCCGTGTTCACCGGTTGCGGTGCGACATCACCATGGGCAAGGGCCATGGTGGCGGACAGACACAGAGCAACTGTCGAGGTTATCACGGTTGTCAGGGGCGTTTTCATCATCTTTCCTCCGGTATTTGAAGCTTGGCACGACCCTACCGAAGCCATATTGCCTGCGCTATTCGACCATGGGCTATGCGACGAAGGGATAAGATTCGCCACAGATACAGCTTCATTCAACGCGGTCCAGGACAAGAATTTGTCCAACCATGCCCGGCAAGCGCTGTGTCGAGACGAATTCATGAATTCCGGCCATGTTCGGCGAGAAGGGAACTTGCGCGATCTCGCCGCGGGCAACCTCGAACTCGGCGATTACTGCACCATCGGGAGCACGGATTTCGCTCGGATGCTGTTCGCCATTGATGCCGAAAAACTCCAGAAGGACCGTTTCTCCGAGGTGCATGACCATCATGGACGGTGCCCAGAGATAGGTCCGCGCATACCATTCATTCTCCTCATTGGGTGGCTCCATCCGATACCCCCCCAGCGCAAAGAGGTCTTCGAAGCGTTCGAGAGTATCGGGATAGGCTGTGCGCTCGGCACTCCGGTAGATGCGATGCTCGAATGTGGTGATGGCAAATACGCGGTCGAAATCCGCATGGGCCAGAACCGGGTGTTCCTCGGCATGGGCAGGCGTCAGGCTGGCAATCGCACAGGCCAACGCCACCGCCAGAACCGGGCGGTGGGGGTGGGTCATGTTGACCTCCTCAGGAAATGGTCAATCATTCCACAACAAACGAGCCGCTCATCCCGCGATCTTCCAAACCCCGGCAATGAAAGCTGTAGGTGCCCGGACGGATAGGCACGAAGAAAAGATCGACCTCGCCATCGCTGTCCATTTCCAGCTCGTTCAACTGCGCGACCTTGATTTCCATGCCGCCCGCCTCGATCTTGCGCAGCCATGAATTCTTGAAGAAGGACGGGGCTTCCCAGTTGCATTCGTGCCAGCCCACGGCCTTGACGTTCAGGTGATAGGCTTTGCCAGTCTGCATCTGGAATTCGTTCGGCGTCATCCCGAAGCCGTTGTCGCCGGTGCCGACTTCGAGGGTTTCGAGCTGTTCGGGCAGCGATGAGAGATCGCCCCCGACGGCGTGTGCGGCGCTCGTCAGGGCCAGCAGGGATGCTGCGGCCAAAGTCGTGATGCGTGTCATGTCTGTCTCCTCCGGTTGCATGATCCGGGCAGCGTAATCAGCTTCGTGCGATTTCGGGAATACGACCATGGTGTATCGGACCAAAGTCCAACTTCGCGCCAGTGCAGTCGTCAGCTAGCGTGATGGAAGCCTTTGGGAGGAGGCCCCATGACACATATTCCCCTGCCCATTCCCGCAACCCTTGCCACGTTCGCTGCCACCACGGCGCTGGCAAATATCGACGTGCCGATTGCCTATCTGGAACTTCAGGTCGAACGCCCGCCGGTGCTGACCAATCTGGACCCGATCCCCGAGGATCTGGGCCGCATGGGGGCGCATCTGGGATTGGCCGACAATATCACGACAGGCGGGTTCATGGGGCACAATTACAGCGTCAGTGATGTGCTCGTGCCCATGGGAGATGACTGGCTGGAGGCCGGGCGCAGCGTGTTAGGCGACTATCGCATCCTCGTTGTCAACGCCCCTGCGGACGCGCTTCTGGCGCTGGCCGACCTGCCCGAAGCCGAGGGCGCGCTGATCTTCAACGCCAGTGCTGAAGTGGAAGCGCTGCGCGAAGGTGACTGCCGCGCCAATGTCCTGCACACCATGCCCAGCTACGCCATGCGCGCCGATGCGCTGATGCAGTTTCTGGTCACGAAACGCTGGAGCGATCTGGTCATGATCACAGGCCAGCGCGAGGGTGACATGGCATTCGCAGAGGCGCTGCGCAATTCCGCCACCAAATTCGGCGCGCGTATCCTAGCGGAAAAAGAATGGGACATGTCGTCAGACATGCGCCGCAATATCGGGCAGGAATTCCCGGTTTTCACACAGGATTTCCCCAACCATCATGTGATGCTTGTGGCCGATGAAGCAGGCGATTTCGGCCCGTTTCTGGAATTCAACGCATGGGAGCCGCGCCCTGTGGCGGGGTCCGCTGGCGCACGCCCGGATGCGTGGTCAGACCGCGTGGAAGCCTATGGCGCGGCGCAGTTACAACTGCGCTTCAAGCGGCTGGCCGACCGCCCGATGGGCGCTGTGGATTATGCCGCCTGGGCGGCTGTGCGGTCGGTCGGTGAGGCCGTGACGCGCACCGGCAGCAATGATGCGAATGAGCTCCGCGACTATATTCTGAGTGATGCGTTTGAACTGGCCGCCTTCAAGGGCGCGGCGATCACCTATCGTGACTGGAACGGCCAGATGCGCCAGCCGATGCCCGTTGCCACAAAAACCGCGCTTGTGGCCATGACGCCCATGCCCGGCTTTCTGCACGAAGTCAGCACACTTGACACGCTGGGGCGAGACCGCCCTGAAACGGCCTGCAAGGCCTTTGACTGAAAGGAAATAACATGATCCGCAGCACAGTTTCCGCGATTGCTCTGAGTGTCCTGATGGCCGGGCCGGCCATGGCGCAGGAAGTCTGGGTGTCAAACGAGCGCGACAACACAATCAGCATCATTGATGTGCCCACGATGGAGGTGATCGAGACGATCGAGGTCGGCGCGCGCCCGCGCGGGATCATGTTCAGCCATGATCACAAGGTGGCCTATCTCTGTGCATCCGATGACAGCACCATTCAGGTGATCGACGTGGCCACGCGCGAAATCTTGCACAATCTGCCGTCGGGCGAGAACCCTGAAACCTTTGCGCTGCATCCCGACAACCGCCATATCTATATCTCGAACGAAGATGACAACATCACCTCGGTTCTGGATGTTGTGGATCGCCGGATCGTCGCGCAAATTCCGGTGGGGGTGGAACCTGAAGGCAAGGCCATCAACCGCGCGGGCACCATCGCCATCACCACCTCTGAAACCACCAACATGGCGCATTGGATCAACACTGAAACCTTCGAGATTTTCCAGAACTCGCTGGTCGGATCGCGCCCGCGCCATGCGGAATTCACCAGCGACGACAAGCGCCTGTTTGTCAGTGCCGAAATCGGCGGTGGGCTGCATGTGTTTGACACGGAAACCTTTGAAGAACTGGCCGAAATCCGCTTTGAGATCCCCGATGTGCACCCCCATGATGTGCAGCCTGTGGGTTTCAAGCTGACCGAGGACATGAGCCGCGCCTATGTGGCCCTTGGTCCGGCCAACCACATTGCCGTCGTGGATGCTGAAACCTACGAGGTGCTGGGCTATCATCTGGTGGGTCGTCGTGTCTGGCACATGGCGATCTCGGATGATGAAACCAAGCTGTTTACCACGAATGGCGTGTCCGGCGATGTGACGATCATTGATCTGGAACGCGAAGAGCCCGTCAAGACCGTGAAGGTAGGGCGCTTCCCATGGGGCGCGGCGTATCGGCCTGCGGATAGCTGATGGGCGATCCTGCCGCGCTTGAAGTTGCAGAACTGAGCTTTCGCTACGGCAGGAAAGAGGCGCTTCAAAGCGTCTCTTTTTGCGTTCAGCCGGGGGAATTCTGCGCCCTGCTTGGCCCCAACGGGGCGGGCAAATCGACGCTCTTTGCGCTGCTGACGCGGCTGTTTGTGGCCCGACAGGGAAAGATTGCCGTGATGGGGCAGGATTTGCAGGCGGCCCCGCGTGCGGCGCTGGCGCGCATGGGGGTCGTGTTTCAGCAGATGACGCTTGATCTGGACCTGAGCGTGGCGCGCAATCTGGCCTATTTCGGCGCGCTGCACGGGCTGTCGCGGCGCGAGGCTGCATTGCGCGCGGGCGAGGTTCTGGAGCGGCTGGATATGGCGGAACGCGCGCGAGAGAAGGCGCGCGATCTCAATGGCGGCCACAGACGGCGGCTGGAGATTGCGCGCGCGCTGATGCACCGCCCGCGCCTGCTGTTGCTGGATGAACCGACCGTTGGGCTGGACGCACGCGCGCGTGCCAGCATCACCGCCCATGTCCATGCGCTGACGCGCGACGATGGGCTGGCCGTGCTCTGGGCCACGCATCTGGTGGATGAGGTAACCCCCGGTGATACCGTGCTGATATTGCATCGAGGCCAGATCGTGCAGCGCGGTCGCGCACAGGATATCACCCCGGAACATGGCCTTGCCGCGCATTTCATGGCACTGACCGAGGACACCGCCGCATGAGCCTCTACTTGCGCGCCATGACTGCGATTCTTGTGCGCGAAGCGCTACGTTTCGTCACCCAACGCGAGCGATTCCTTGCAGCACTTGTGCGCCCGCTGGTCTGGCTGATCGTTTTCGCCGCTGGCTTTCGCGCCGCCCTTGGCCTGTCGATCATCCCGCCCTATCAGACCTATATCACCTATGAGGTCTATATCATCCCGGGCCTTGTGGCGATGATCCAGCTTTTCAATGCGATGCAATCCGCGCTCAGCCTTGTCTATGACCGCGAAATGGGGTCGATGCGGCTTTTGCTGACCGCGCCGCTGCCGCGCTGGTGGCTCTTGTTCTGCAAGCTCTTGGCGGGGGTGCTGGTGTCGATCCTGCAAGTCTATGCCTTTCTTGGGATTGCCTATCTCTATGGCATCAAGCTGCCGTCGATGGGCTATGTCTGGGTCTTGCCCGCGCTACTGGTGTCGGGGCTGATGCTGGGGGCGGTGGGGTTGTTTCTGGCCTCGACCATCCGGCAGCTGGAGAATTTCGCAGGCGTGATGAATTTTGTCATCTTTCCGGTGTTTTTCCTGTCGACGGCGCTTTATCCACTGTGGCGCATGGCGGAATCCTCGACCCTTTTGCGCGATATCTGCGCGTGGAATCCGTTTTCACATGCGGTCGAACTGATCCGCTTCGCGCTTTATCTACGGCTGAATACTGAAGCCCTTGGCTGGGTCGCGCTGACCTTTGGCGTCTTCATGGCGCTTGCCCTTTGGGGATTTGACCCCGCCCGTGGTATCATGACCCGTAAAGCCCGCTGACCGAGAGGATCTGACATGCGACTGCTTGCCCCTTTGCTGCTACTGGCCCTGCCTGCCATCGCGGAAGAAGATTTCTCGCAATATGGCACCACAAACCCCGAAGAAATGACGCTGGAACGGTTGGTTGAACGCGCCAGGCGCGGGGACGTGGACATGATGGTCTGTGCCAACGGCTATCTGGCCACCAAGGCGGGCCGCCACGAACAGGCGCGCATCATCTTTGAAGCCTGCGCCGCTGCGGGCTGGACACAGGCGATGAACTGGATGAGCCAGCTTGATCACAACGGTCTGGGCGCCGATGAAGACCCCGACCGCGCGACGGAATGGAGCAGGCGGGCGGGCGAGATGGGCGACGCGGTGGGCATCTATAACCACGGCATCGACATGATCCGCGGGCGCGGTGTCGCGCGCGATGTCGAGGGCGGGCGCGCGCTGGTGGACCGCGCGGCAAATGAAGGACTTGGCATCGCGAGAAGGTTGCAAGCGGCTGGCTATGACCTTGATGAGGTTACACCGGACGCAGATGCGTGGAAATACGCGCCGATGTTCTAAACATCTATTAAGAATGAAGAAAATTACGACCAAAGTCGCGTAGACTATGGTCGCGCAGACATGCGCGGGCATCGTGAATATGGTGCGCGCATGCTGCCCCCGATGGGCAGTCTTTTCAGGAGGAGAGACCCCATGAACCAGATGACTCAGGCCGATTTCCGCGTCACATCGCCTTTCAAACAGCGCTACGACAATTTTATCGGCGGCAAATTCGTGGCCCCGGTGAACGGGCGCTACATGGACAATATCACGCCCATCACAGGCCAGAAAGTCTGCGAGGTTGCGCGGTCCGATCAGGCCGATATCGACTTGGCGCTGGATGCCGCGCATGCGGCCAAGGACGCCTGGGGCCAGACAAGCGTGGCGGAACGGGCGAATACACTTTTACGCATCGCAGACCGGATCGAGCAGAACCTCGACCTGATCGCAGCTTCCGAGACATGGGACAATGGTAAGCCCATCCGTGAAACAACTGCCGCCGATATTCCGCTGGCGGTCGATCATTTCCGCTACTTCGCGGGCACCTTGCGCGCGCAGGAAGGCACTATGTCGGAAATCGACAATGACACGGTAGCCTATCATTTCCATGAACCGCTGGGCGTGGTCGGCCAGATCATCCCGTGGAATTTCTCGATCCTGATGGCGGCCTGGAAACTCGCACCTGCCTTGGCTGCGGGGAATTGCGTCGTGCTGAAACCTGCCGAGCAGACCCCTGCCGCAATTCTGGTGCTGATGGAAGTCATCGCTGATCTGCTGCCCGCAGGCGTGCTGAATATCGTCAACGGTCTGGGGGCAGAGGCCGGTGATGCGCTGGCGCGCTCGAACCGGATTGCCAAAATCGCCTTCACCGGGTCCACCGCCACGGGCCGCAAGATCATGGAAGCGGCGACCGTCAATCTGATCCCGGTCACGCTGGAACTGGGCGGCAAATCCCCCAATATTTTCTTCAAAGATATCATGGCGGAAGATGACGCCTATTTGGACAAGGCGGTCGAGGGCTTCGTTCTGTTCGCCTTCAATCAGGGCGAAGTCTGCACTTGCCCATCGCGCGCGCTGATCCATGAGGATATCTACGAGGAATTCATCGCCCGCTGCATCGCGCGTGTGAAAGCGATCAAGCAGGGCGATCCGCGCGACATGACCACGATGCTGGGCGCGCAAGCCAGTCAGCAACAGCACGAGAAGATCCTGTCCTATTTCAGCATTGGCGTTGAAGAAGGCGCGGAAGTGCTGACCGGCGGGGCCTCGGCCAGAATGGAAGGCGATCTGGAGGGCGGCTTCTACATCGAGCCGACGATCCTGAAGGGCCATAACAAGATGCGCGTGTTTCAGGAAGAAATCTTCGGTCCTGTCGTTTCAGTGACGACCTTCAAGACCGATGAGGAAGCCTTGGCCATCGCCAATGACACCATGTATGGCCTTGGTGCTGGTGTCTGGACCCGCGACGGAACGCGCGCTTACCGCTTTGGTCGTGCGATTGAAGCTGGGCGCGTCTGGGTGAACAACTATCACGCCTATCCTGCCCATGCGGCTTTCGGCGGCTACAAGCAGTCCGGCATCGGGCGCGAGACCCACAAGATGATGCTGGACCACTACCAGCAGACCAAGAACATGCTGGTCAGCTACAACCCGAACAAACTGGGCTTCTTCTGACGCCTGACATGATTTTTGGCTCCGCCCGCGCACCACGGGCGGGGCTTGCACAGACTCCGGGCCGACGCTCTAAAGAAACGCGGGAAAGTTGGTGATAGATCAGCTTTGTGGCGGCCTCCACGGTCGGGAACGAGCCGCGCGTCTTAATGGATTTTCGGATCACCCGGTTCAGGCTTTCGATCGCATTCGTGGTGTAGATGATCTTGCGGATGGCCGGGTCGAAGGCGAAGAACGGGATCACCTCCTGCCACGCCCGCCGCCACGCCGGCACGATTGAGGCGTATTTTCCGGCCCATTTTCCCTCGGAGGCATCGAGCTCGGCCTCGGCCATATCGGCGGTCGGTGCGCTGTAAATCCGGCGCAGGTCAGCGGCCACGGCCTTGCGATCCTTCCAGGAGCAGAAGTTCAGGCTATGGCGCACCAGATGCACGATGCAGGTCTGAACCAGCGTTTCAGGAAAGGCCGCCGTGATCGCATCTGGGAAGGCCTTGAGACCGTCCACGACGGCGATCAGGATGTCCTGGAGCCCCCGGTTCTTCAGCTCGTTCATCACCGAAAGCCAGAATTTGGCGCCCTCGTTCTCAGCGATCCACAAGCCCAGGACTTCGCGGCTCCCGTCGCGGGTGACGCCAAGGGCCACGTAAACCGCCATGTTCTTGACCGTCCGGCTGTCGGCATCGCGGCTCTTCACCCGTAGCGCGTCAAAGATCACGATGGGATACATCCGCTCCAGCGCGCGGCTTTGCCATTCCCGGACCTCGTCCAGCACCGCGTCGGTGACGCGGCTGATCAGGTCAGGCGACACCTTCGGGCCATAGAGATCAAGCAGATGGGCCTGAATGTCCCGCACCGTCAGCCCGGCGGCGTAGAGCCCGATGATCTTGTCATCCATCCCGTCGATCCGGGTCTGGCCCTTCTTCACCAGCTCCGGCTCGAAGCTGCTGTCGCGGTCCCGGGGGAACGCCACCGGCAATTCCCCGTCCTGCCCTTTCAGCACCTTGGCTGATGTCCCGTTGCGGCGATTGGATTGGCTCGACGGCGCACTCTCGCCTTCTTCATAGCCAAGATGCGCAGTCAGTTCGGCCCCCAGCATCCGCTCCATGAGCTTGATCTTCAGCTCTTTCATCAGCCCGGCGTCGCCAAGCAGTGCCTGAATCAGCTGATCATGGACGCGCAACGTCGCCGATATCTTGGCGTTCTCTGCTGCGATCCGGGCATTTTCTGCCTGCAAAGCCGCGATCATCGCGCGCAATTCAGCGGGATCATCAGGCAGATTTTCGGCAGGTTCCGACATACACCTTATTACCAAAAATCAGGCTCAAGCGCCATATAAATAACGATAATTCGAGTGCAGAATTACCCCACGCGCGCTGGCGGCGCGCCCCAATCCGGACGTCGCCAGTCGATCCCTTCCCACAGCATCGCGAGCTGCGCTGATGTCAGCCGCATCGACCCATCTGCAGCATTCGGCCAAGGGAAGCGGCCACGCTCCAAGACTTTGTAGTAGAGGCAAAACCCCTGCCCATCCCAGAACAGAAGCTTGATACGATCCCCGCGTCGCCCACGGAACGCAAATACCGCACCATTGGCTGGTTTCTGACGCAACACATCCTGCGCCAAAGCGGCCAGCCCCGCGATTCCCTTTCGCATATCTGTGACACCACACGCCAGATACACACGCACACCAGTGCCGGGACCGATCATGTGGCGTCCACCGCGCGGATCAGCACCGACAGCGCAGTCGGATCAATCGTGCTTTCAAAATGCAAGCTACGGCCGCCACGCAGACGCAATTCAACTGCAACAGGTGGCGACGTTTCAGCGACCGTATCCTGCGCTGTCGGCACTCCAGCCGCTACTGACATATCCAAAGGGTAGAAAAGCGCCCCGGCATCCGGCGACCAAAGACCCTTCTTCTTCAGGTCGTGCCGCCAAGCGTAAATCTGCTGCCGCGTCACTTCATGGCGCTGCGCCACCTGCGTCACCGTTGCGCCGCCCACCCCGACCGACATGATGATCTCGAGCTTGTCCTCGTCACGCCAGAAGCGCCGTCGCTCCAGCCCAAGAATTTCACCACGCATCAATGACCCCGCATAAGACACGTCGTTAACGACGTAGTTAAACACGTGTCTTACATCAACGCCCCTCCGTCAGGCAGGCGCTTCCAATGGCGCGGTTACGGTCGTCAATGGCCCGACCTTCCTCGCAGGGCTGGCGAAATGCGGATATTGCGGGCTGGCCCTGATCCAGAACACCGGAAAAGGCGGTGCTTACCGTTATTACTGCTGTTCCAAAAAGCTGAAACAGGGTCCTTCGAGCTGTCGCGGATTGCGTATGCCGATGCAGAGCCTGGACAAAATCGTGATGGCGCATATTGAGGCTAATATCCTGCCGCCTGATCGTCTGGAGGATATGCTGAAAGATTACATCGCATCAGCCCGTGATCGCGAGGCGGCAACCAAGGCCGCCCTTACCCTAAAGCGCACGCAACTGACGGAAACCAAGGCGGCCATCACCCGCTTGCTGGAACTGGTTGAAAAGGGCTTGGCCGATCTGGAAGCCCCCGAATTCCGCGAACGCATGGTTGCCTTGCGGTTCCGCCGCGACGAACTGAGCACTGACATCACTGATCTAAATCGCCGCCTGAATGAGGAACGCCCCGACATCACCCGGGAAAAGCTGAAGACACTCTCAAACCTGCTGCGCAGACAGTTCGACTCAGGCGATCACCAGGTTCGGCAAGCCTATGCCCGCCTGATGCTCGACGAGGTGCGGGTATGGGATGGGGAAATCCACGTCACAGGATCAAAAAGGCGCCATGCAAAAAAGGCTTCTGACCCGACCGGCACCACTGCGCCCAAAGTTCTCTCTTTTGTTCGGAAATGGCGCACCCAAGAGGATTCGAACCTCTGACCTCTGCCTTCGGAGGGCAGCGCTCTATCCAGCTGAGCTATGGGTGCTCTGCCCTTCGTATAGGCGCGCCGACCCGCCGATGCAACGGGGTTTCATGCGAAAAGATCATGACACAGTTCCAGCCCGTCGATCAGCGCATCCACCTCATCGCGGGTGTTATACATGGCGAAAGACGCGCGGCAGGTGGCTGTCAGGTCCAGATGTTCCATCAACGGTCCACAGCAATGCTGGCCCGCGCGCACGGCAATGCCTTTTTGGTCCAGCACGGTCGAGATGTCATGCGCATGTGCGGCACCGTCCAGCACAAAGCTGAAGATCGCCCCTTTGCCCGGCGCATGGCCTTGCACGCTGACCCAGTTCAGCCCGGCCAGCCGGGTTTGCGCGTAATCGCGCAAATCGGCCTCATGCGCGGCGATCGTGTCCAGCCCGATCGCCATCATGTAATCAATGGCCACGCCAAGCCCGATCTGCTGCACAATGCCGGGGGTGCCGGCCTCGAACTTGTGGGGCGGGTCGTTATAGACCACGCCGTCGCGCGTGACCTCGCGGATCATGTCGCCGCCACCCATGAAGGGGCGCATCTGGGCCTGCCGGGCGCGGCTGATATAGATCGCGCCGGATGCGGACGGGCCGTATAGCTTGTGCCCCGTGATGGCATAGAAATCGCAGCCAATCGCCTGCACATCAACCGGCATATGCACGGCAGCTTGGCTGCCATCGACCAGAACCGGCACGCCCTTGGCGCGCGCGCCTGCACAAATTGCGGCCACATCGACCACAGTGCCCAGCACGTTCGACATATGCGTAACCGCAGCCAGCTTGGTGCGCGGGCCAATAGCGTCAATCACCGCTTGGGGGTCAAGGCTGCCATCGGCAGCGGTTTCGACCCATTTTATGACCACGCCCTGCCGCTCGCGCAGGAAATGCCACGGCACGATATTGGCGTGGTGTTCCATGATCGACAGCACGATTTCGTCGCCCGCTTCCATACGCGGCATGGCCCAACCATAGGCAACAAGGTTAATGCCCATGGTCGTGCCGGTGGTATACAGAATCTCTTCCTCATGCCCCGCGTTCAGGAACCGCTGCAATTTGCCACGGACGCTTTCATATTTGTCGGTCGCAAGGTTCGACAGGTAGTGCAAGCCCCGGTGCACATTGGCATATTCCTCGGCATAGCCGCGCGTGACCGCATCAATCACTGCGCGCGGTTTCTGGGCCGACGCGCCATTGTCCAGATACACCAGCGGCTTGCCGTTCACCTGCCGCGACAGGATGGGGAAATCAGCGCGAATTTTGTCTACATCCAGCATCACTGCATGTCCTGCGGAACGAGGCCCAGAAATGTCAAAACGATGGCAAACACCACCGCCAGCGCGAAAAACGCGAACACCGTGCCCACCGCCACCTTCAGGGCAGAGGTGAACCCGTGCAGCGCCATGGTGAAATTGACCAGCAACCACATGAAAATCGCCAGCGACGCCATGGTGACAAGGCCAAATAGCGGCGGCACCACCAGAAGCACGACAAGCTGCGCGATCTGCACCGCGATCATGACGAATTGCAACCACGCCAGCAGCAGCAACGCGTCAGGAAACGTTCCGCTGCCCCCCGCACGGCGACCAATGGTTTGAACAGCCACGACCAGCCCCAACAGGATCATGGTCTGGAACACCGCCATGAAGATCAGGCTGCCACCGAACGCGGCCTCGCCCAACAGCAGGACAGACGCCTGTCCCACCAGCACAGACAGGACCACGACAATTACGAAGCCCAGCCAACGCGCATCGTCGGGCGGGTTCATGTCCATGATCCGGGTGGCCGTGTCGCGCGGGGCGACCAACGTGTCCCGCATCAGCGCGGTGACCGAAGCCAAGGTCAGGTCCATGCTTTTCTCCTAGCCCAGCGAAATCGCAACTGCGCGCACCGCCGCAACAGTCCTTGCCAGAATGTAAAGGAACACCAGCAAGACCACAAACCCGAAGCCCTGCGACACAAGACCCAACCCCAAAAAGGCCGATAGCCCCCCTTGCAACAGCATCAGCGGTGTCACCGTCAGCAGAGACCAGAACAGCGCCAAGCGCACCAGAATGCCCGGCACATTGGCCCCTGACAGCCGCAAGCCCAGCTTCAGCACAGCGGCGCAGCCATACAGGATCAGCGGCAACAAGAACATAATGCCGAACATGGCGCCGCCCATGCGCTGCTCGAAGGTGACAGACGTGTCAATCGTAGCCGCGCGCGACAGGCCGGGCCATTGGGCAACGAAAATCAGCCCGCAGGCCAGCAGCGCGAAGAACATCACTTGTGGTTCGCGCAAATCGCCTTGCGCCAGCCCCCGCACCACGCCAGCCGGGTCACGGTAGCTGCGCAATATATTCTGCGTCAGGGACATTGCGCCGCCCGCTCCTGCTTCATCTTGCCCAAAATACTCCGGGGGAGTCTGGCCCAGGGGCCAGACGGGGGCAGCGCCCCCTACCCTGCATTACTTATGGCGCTGAAGCCAGGCTTCAAGCCGGTCGCGCAGGTCGCCCGCCAGATCGGGATCGGAAATCTCGTCCAGCGCTTCGGCCAAGAAAGCCAGCACCAACAACATCTTGGCTTCGGCTTCGGGAATGCCGCGCGCGCGCAGGTAGTAAAGCTGCGTCGCGTCAATCTCGCCAGAGGTCGAGCCATGGCTGCATTTCACGTCATCGGCGTAGATTTCCAACTCTGGCTTGGCAAGGAACTGCGCATCCTCGTCCAGCAGCAGCGCTTGGCTGATCTGGTAGCCATCGGTTTTCTGCGCCAGTCGGTCCACAAGGATCTTGCCTTGGAACACGCCCACCGCACCGTGACGCAGCACCTTCTTGTAAACTTGGCGGCTTTCGCAGCCGGGCGCGTTATGGGCCACGAATACCGTGTCATCGGCGTGGAACGCGCCGTCACCTACGCTGGCCCCGGCCAGATGGGCCGAACCGTCTGCCCCGTCCAGCCAGATTTGCGCCTCGTTGCGGGTCAACTGGCCATTCACAGTCAGGGTAAAGCTTTTCAGCTGCGCCCCGGCCCCAAGCTGCGCGAAAATATGCGCCGCGCCCAGCCTTGCATGGTCGCGGCCTTGGCTGCGAATATGGTGCAGGGTCGCACCATCGGCGATATCGGCCTCGATCACCGTGTTCGACCGCGCCGCCAGCGGGCCGTTTTCGAGCAGTGTCAGCTCTGCCCCGGCGTCCAGCCGAATGACATGGTGCAGCAGCGCATCCGCATCCGTGGCGCTGCGCCGATAGATCAGCGAGATGGGCTTGGCGGGCGTGCGCGTTACCCGGATCAACACACCTTGCGTGGCATAGGCGGTGTTGAAGCTGGCCAAGGGGCGCTCCACCGGGGTTTGTGCGCGCGCGTCCAAGGTGCCGAACACCTCGCGTGCCCAGTGCAGATCGCTGCGGGCGGCGTCTGCCAATAGTTCAATCTCGACCCCGTCCAGCGCCAGCGCGTCAGACGCCTCGGCATCGAAGACGCCATCGGTAAAGACCAGCTTCACCCGGTCGAACGCGTCGAATACCGGGGCTTCGTCGCTGGTATCCAGCAGGTCGGCATCGGCGATATCGGCCTCGATCAAGGCGCGCGGGTCCGTGTATTTCCAATACTCGTCACGCTTCAGCGGCGCGCCCATGTCGGACCAGCGCGCCAGCGCGGCCTCGCGGGCTTTCGTCGCCCAAGCGCCGCCTTCGGGCAAAGGGCGCACCAGCTCTGCCGCGCGCGCTTGCTTTTGCGCTTTCAGCTTCGCCTTGGGCATCATGCCTTTGCCTCCGCCAGCAGGTCGCCATAGCCGTTATGTTCGACTTCCAATGCCAGTTCGGGACCACCAGTTTTGATAATGCGGCCTTCGGACATGATATGCACCACATCGGGTTTGATATGGTCCAGCAGGCGCTGGTAATGGGTGATGACCAGAAACGCCCGGTCGGGCGCGCGCAGCGCGTTCACGCCGTCGCTGACCAGTTTCATCGCGTCCACATCCAGACCCGAATCCGTTTCATCAAGGATGCACATCTTGGGTTCCAGCATGGCCATTTGCAGGATCTCGTTGCGCTTCTTCTCGCCGCCGGAAAAGCCCACATTTACGGGGCGTTTCAGCATATCGGCGTCGATCTGCAAATCCTTGGCCTTGGCGCGGACCAGTTTCAGGAAATCGCCCGCCGACAGCTCTTCCTCGCCGCGCGCTTTGCGCTGCGCGTTCACGGCGGTGCGCAGGAAGGTCATGTTGCCCACGCCGGGAATTTCGACCGGGTATTGAAAGGCCAGAAACAGGCCAGCGCTCGCGCGCTCTTCAGGTTCCATCTCCAGCAGGTCTTCGCCTTCCAGCGTGGCGCTGCCTTCGGTCACTTCGTAGCCGTCACGGCCCGAGAGCACATAGGACAGCGTGGACTTGCCCGACCCGTTCGGCCCCATGATGGCATGCACTTCACCGGGATTGATGGTCAGCGACAAGCCCTTGAGGATTTTCACCTCTGCGTCGTCCTCAAGTTCGGCGTGCAGGTTTTCGATCTTCAGCATGGTTCCAGTTCCTTCAGTCTATTGTCACGGCGGTGCCGGAAATCGACACCATCAGCATCGAATCCCCCACCACTTCATAATCCAGATCAACGCCGACAACGGCATTCGCGCCCAAAGCGCGGGCGCGCTCTTCCAATTCGCGACAGGCCTCGGTCCGGGCGTCGGCCAGTTTGGTTTCATACACGCCAGAGCGCCCGCCAATGAGGTCGGTAATCGACGCCACGAAATCGCGCAGGAAATTCGCCCCCATGATGACCTCGCCCACAACCAGCCCGTGATAGGCGGTGATGCGATGGCCTTCGATGGTTTGGGTGGTGGTGACGATCATGGCAGGTCGATCCCAGTCGCTTGTTTTAATTCTCGTTTCCCATATGCGAGAGCCACTTCAAACAGCATCGAAACCGTTGCTGTGCCAGCGTTGGAGGCAGCAGCTTTAGCCTTTGCCCAAATGCTCTCAGAACGAACAGCCGCGATGAAGTCATGGCCGCGGTTTGTTATTCTGACAGTATTTCGATATCTGCCGCTGAGTTCGATCAGTCCATCATCGTCTAAGAGAAGCAGATGCCCGTATTCTACGCGCCCCTGATCGGATGAATCTTTGTCGACATCGACATGCGAAACATAATCCCTCTCTTGCTCAAGTTTGAACAAAAGCTCTCTTAAAAGATCAGCGTCACGCTTCACCCCACCGACCCCTCAAGCGAGATCGCAACCAGCGCCTGCGCTTCCATGGCGAATTCCATCGGCAATTCTTGGAGCACTTCCTTGCAGAAACCGTTCACGACAAGCGCGACCGCCTCTTCCTCGTCCATGCCGCGCTGGCGGCAATAGAACAGTTGATCGTCATCCACCTTGGACGTGGTCGCCTCATGCTCGACGCGGGAAGAAGCATTCTTCACCTCGATATACGGCACCGTATGCGCGCCGCACAGATCGCCGATCAGCAAGCTGTCACATTGCGTGTAATTGCGGCTGTCGCGCGCCTTGGGGTGCATGGACACCAAGCCGCGATAGGTGTTCTGCGCGTGCCCTGCGGAAATGCCCTTGGACACAATGCGCGATTTCGTCCGCTTGCCCAGATGCACCATCTTGGTGCCCGTATCGGCCTGCTGCCAGTTATTGGCAATGGCGATGGAATAAAACTCGCCCTGCGCATCATCCCCGCGCAGAATGCAGGACGGGTATTTCCATGTAATCGCAGACCCGGTTTCGACCTGCGTCCACATCACCTTGGCGCGGTCCTCGCGGCAATCGGCGCGCTTGGTGACGAAGTTGTAAATGCCGCCCTTGCCGTCTTCATCGCCGGGGAACCAGTTCTGGACGGTGGAGTATTTCACTTCGGCATCTTCCAGCACGACGATTTCCACCACCGCCGCATGAAGCTGCGCTGTGTCGCGCTTGGGCGCGGTGCAGCCTTCCAGATAGCTGACATGGCTGCCCTTTTCGGCCACGATCAGCGTGCGCTCGAACTGGCCGGTGTTTTCGGCATTGATGCGAAAATAGGTGCTCAGCTCCATCGGGCATTTCACGCCCTCGGGGATGTAGACAAAGCTGCCATCGCTGAACACGGCGGAATTGAGCGCGGCGAAATAGTTGTCATTCTGCGGCACAACGCTGCCCAGATATTTCTTGACGAGTTCCGGATGCTCCTGCACGGCTTCGGAAATTGAGCAGAAGATCACACCGGCCGCCGCCAGTTCCTTCTTGAAGGTGGTGCCGACGCTGACCGAATCGAACACGGCATCCACCGCGACCTTGCGCGGCGCATCCGCGCCTTCGACCCCGGCCAAAACCATCTGTTCTTTCAACGGGATGCCCAGCTTGGCATAGGTTTCCAGCAGCTTTGGGTCAACTTCGTCCAAGCTTTTCGGCTTTTCTTCCATCGACTTGGGCTTGGCGTAATAATATTGCTCTTGGTAGTCGATGCCCGGCACGTTCAACATGGCCCAATCGGGGCTTTCCATGGTCAACCAGCGGCGATAGGCCTCCAGCCGCCATTCCAGCAGCCATTCGGGTTCGTTATTCTTCTCGGAAATCAGGCGCACGATGTCTTCGTTCAGACCTTTCGGCGCGAATTCCATCTCGATATCGGTGTTCCAGCCGTGCTTGTAGGTGCCGGCCATGGATTGCACGGTTTCGACCGTCTCGCGGTCCACGCCATCACGCACTTCGGTATCCAATGCAGCCATGTCTTTCCCCTTTTCCTGCCGCGCTGTCAGGCCGCGCGCGCCTTGAACCGCCGATAGTCTTTCAGCCACGCCTCGGCAAAACGCAGCACATCTTCTTCCGTCACATCCGGCCCAAGCGAGACGCGGATCGCGCCCTGCGCCGTGGCCGCATCGAACCCCATCGCGCCCAGAACGTCCGACCGCCGCGCCTTGCCCGACGAACAGGCAGACCCGGCCGAAACAGCGAAGCCCGCAAGGTCCATCTGCATGACCTGCGTTTCGCCCTTCCAGCCCGGCGTGGCTAGGCAAAGCGTGTTGGGCAGACGCGGCGCGCCTTTCCCGACAGAAATAGTCATATCAGCGGCAGCGTCCAGAGTTTTTTCTAGAATATTTCTAATTTCAGAAACCCGATCCCAAACCCCGCCTGCCAGATCACGCTGCGCGGCCTCTGCCGCGGCACCAAAACCGGCAATGCCGATCAGATTCTCGGTGCCCGCGCGGCGGCCCATCTCTTGCCCGCCGCCCCGGATTTGCGCCGCAAGTTCGGTGCCGCGCCGCAGGATCAGCGCGCCGATGCCTTTTGGCCCGCCCAGCTTATGGGCCGAAACAAACCCCATCTGGACTCCCAACCAGTTGAAGGCGAAGGGGATTTTTCCGAAACCCTGCGTCAGGTCACTGACCGCCAGCCCCTCGGGCAAATCCTGCACGATCCCGGTTTCCGAATTGGCCAGTTGCAACGTGGCATGGGCGGGGTCGGGCACGTTTACGCGGCCATCCGCCCCGACCGCCAGCGCGCCATCGGTCCACGCGCGCACCGCGTCATGTTCAAGAAGCGCGCCGGACAGCCCACGCCCTGCCAAAGCCAAGGCCGCCGCCTCTGTCGCGCCAGAGGTGAACACGATATCCGCACCATCTGCCCCAAGGGCCGCACCAATCTGCGCGCGCGCCCGCTCGACCAACGCCCGCGCCGCGCGACCTTCGGCATGAACCGAAGACGGGTTGCCAACCACGTCCATCGCCGCCACCATCGCCGCGCGTGCTTCAGGCCGCAGCGGTGTCGTCGCGTTCCAATCCAGATAGACCCGCTTAGCCAAAGCCCAAGCTCCATTCATCCTTGCACAAATATCCCGGGGGAGTCGCGGCTCCGCCGCGACGGGGGCAGCGCCCCCTATTCATCCACCACTTGAAACAGGTTGGGCACGGCGGGGCATGGCGTCATCGCGTTTCCGGCCACATCCGACAGCCGCGCTTGGTGCAGAAACACATAGACATGCGCTGACAGCCCTTCCCATAACCGGTTGGTCAGCGATTGCGCGCGCGAGCCGGTCACGGCCCCTTTCGCCCCGGCGCCCTTGTCCATGGCGCTGACGGTTTCATCCACCGCTTCCAGAATATCTGAAACCCGGATCGAATCCGCCGCCCGCGCCAGCCGGTAGCCGCCGCCCGGTCCGCGCACAGAGGCAACAAGCCCGGCGCGCCGCAGCTTCACGAACAGCTGTTCCAGATACGCCAACGACACGTTCTGCCGTTCCGCGATCTCACCCAACGAGACAAGGTGGCCATCAGGGGCCAGCGCCAGATCAACCAGCGCAATCATCGCGTAACGGCCTTTTGTCGAAAGCTTCATCGTCAATATCCCCGTATCGCGCAGACAACCCTGCGCGAATGCTATCCGGTTGACCTTTGACACCCCCCGCCCTAAAGCTGCAAGCTGCCGTGGGTCTGCCTGATACGCCGCAACCCAGCGCCAATTTAGAATGGATCTAAAATATCAGATCATGAAAGTCAAGAACACCCCCGCGTGGTTCAGTCGCTTTTCCGGTGCCAGCCCCGAGCGCGCCCAAAGTTGCGCGCGACTGACCAGCCCCGCCCTGAACCATCCCGTCATCCCCGTATAAGGCTTCTCCATGCCAGAGATCATTTTCGCCGGCCCCGAAGGTCGCCTCGAAGGGCGCTTTCACCCGCAGCGCAAGCCAGACGCGCCGATTGCCATCGTGCTGCATCCGCATCCGCAATTCGGCGGCACCATGAACAACAAGGTGGTCTATAACCTGCATTACGCCTTTCACAAGATGGGGTTTTCGGTTCTGCGCTTCAATTTCCGGGGCGTGGGCCGCAGCCAAGGCGAATATGACCAAGGCGTCGGCGAATTGTCCGATGCGGCGGCCGCGCTGGACTATGTTCAGGCGCAAAACCAGAACACGCGGCATTGCTGGGTCGCGGGTTTCAGCTTCGGCGCGTGGATCGGGATGCAACTTCTGATGCGCCGCCCCGATATCACAGGGTTCGTGTCGGTCGCGCCGCCCGCCAATCTTTATGATTTCAGCTTCCTTGCGCCCTGCCCGGCTTCGGGTCTTGTCATCAACGGCACAGCTGATCGCGTCGCGCCGCCGCAAGATACCCGCACGCTGGTGGGCAAGTTGAAGGAACAACGCGGCATCACCATCACCCATGCGGAAATCGAGGGCGCGGATCATTTCTTCCAGAACGAGGAACACCATATGCAGCCCATGCTGTCGACGGTGACGGAATACGTCACGCGCCGCCTGACCGAAGGCACGCGGTAGGCCCGGATGCACTGGGTCTTTCTGGGCTTCGCCATCCTGTTCGAAACCCTTGGCACCACCCTGCTCAAGGCCAGCGACGGGATGACACGCGCGGCCCCCGGCATCGGGGCCTTTGCCGCATATGCGCTGTCCTTCTGGCTGCTGTCGCTGGCCTTGCGAATCATTCCTGTCGGCGTGGCTTATGCCATCTGGGCCGGGCTTGGCATTTGCCTGATCGCGGCCATTGGCTGGGTCATGTTCGGGCAAAAGCTGGACTGGCCCGCATTGTTGGGCATTGCATTGATCCTGTCGGGTATACTGGTCATCAACCTGTTCAGCGCCAAGGTCTGATATGTCCGCCCCCGTGCCGCATAGCCCGTTCGAAGATGCCCAAGGGCTGCTGGTGGGCAGCGCGCTGTGTGGCTTTGGAATACATATCCTTGCCAGCGCGGGCTTGGTAACAGGCCAAACGGCGGGGCTGGCGGTGCTGTTGTCCTATGCAACGGGCGTCGGCTTCGGCGCGATCTTCTTTGCCATCAACCTGCCCTTCTATTGGCTGGCCTATCGCCATCTGGGCCGCGCTTTCACGCTCAAGACCTTCGCCGCCGTGGCCCTTGTGTCAGGCTTTGCCGAACTTGCCGCGCGCCTTGTGCAGGTCATGCCAGCCCACCCCGCCGTGGCCGCCGTGCTGTTCGGGCTGGTCGCCGGGGCCGGGCTGCTGGCGATATTTCGCCACCGTGCCAGTTTGGGCGGTGTGGGCATTCTGGCCTATTACCTGCAAGAGCGTATGGGCTGGCGCGCAGGCTGGGTGCAATTGGCCTTCGACCTTGTTCTGTTCGGGGCGGCGCTTTTGCTTATGGCGCCCGATCTGGTAATGTGGTCCCTGTTGGGGGCTGCAATCCTGAATGCCATCATCGGGGTCAACCATCGGCGGGATCGCTACATCGCCACCTGATGCGACATTACAGGGCTGGCCAGAGGCCGCGCAATCGGCTAATGCGGCGGCGCAGCACAAAAAGGCACTTCTGTTATGGACCTTCGCAATATTGCGATTATCGCACATGTTGACCACGGCAAGACGACGTTGGTGGACGAACTTCTGAAGCAATCGGGCACCTATCGTGACAACCAGGCCACGACGGAACGCGCGATGGACAGCAACGATCTGGAACGCGAACGCGGGATCACCATCCTTGCGAAAGCCACCTCGGTCGAGTGGAAGGACACCCGCATCAACATCGTCGATACCCCCGGCCACGCCGATTTCGGCGGCGAGGTCGAGCGCATTCTGTCGATGGTCGATGGCGTGGTGTTGCTGGTGGACGCCGCCGAAGGCCCGATGCCGCAAACCAAATTCGTGACCTCGAAGGCGCTGGCGCTGGGGCTGCGCCCGATCGTGGTGCTGAACAAGGTCGACAAGCCCGCCGCCGATGCCGATAATGCTCTGGATCTGGTGTTCGACCTGTTCGCCAATCTGGGCGCAACCGATGAACAGCTTGATTTCCCTGTGCTTTATGCATCCGGCATCAATGGCTGGGCCGATGCCGAACTGGACGGGCCGCGCAAGGACATGTCGGCCTTGTTCGATCTGGTGGTGCGGCACGTGCCTGCCCCCAAGCAGGTGGCCGACCGTGACGCGCCCTTCCGGATGCTGGCGACAACATTGTCGGCCGACCCCTATCTGGGCCGCATCCTGACGGGCCGGGTGGAAGCGGGCACGCTGAAACCGGGCGAAACCATCAAGGCGCTATCGCGTGACGGCACCAAGATCGAACAATTCCGCTGCACCAAGGTGCTGGCCTTCCGTGGCTTGGGCCAACAGCCGATCGACGCTGCCGAGGCGGGCGACATCGTCACCATCGCGGGCATGACCAAGGCCACCGTGGCCGATACGCTCTGCGCGCTGGACGTGGACACCGCCCTGCCCGCGCAGCCCATCGACCCGCCGACCATCAGCGTGACCTTCGGGATCAATGATTCGCCGCTGGCGGGCCGCGACGGGTCCAAGGTGCAAAGCCGCGTCATCCGCGAACGCCTGATGCGCGAAGCCGAGGTGAATGTCGCCATCAAGGTCAGCGATACGCCGGGCGGCGACGCGTTCGACGTGGCGGGCCGGGGCGAATTGCAAATGGGCGTCCTGATCGAAAACATGCGCCGCGAAGGGTTCGAGCTGTCGATCTCGCGCCCCCGCGTGCTGATGCGTGAAGAAGACGGTCAAAAGCTGGAACCCATCGAAGAAGTCACCATCGACGTGGATGACGAATATACCGGCACCGTGATCGAGAAACTGACCGGCCCGCGCCGCGGCGATCTGGCGGAAATGAAACCCGCAGGTGCAGGCAAGACTCGGATCATCGCGCATGTGCCCTCGCGCGGGTTGATCGGCTATCACGGCGAATTCCTGACCGACACGCGCGGCACCGGCGTTCTGAACCGGGTGTTCCACGAATGGGCGCCCTATAAGGGGCCGATTCCGGGCCGTCGTCAGGGCGTGCTGATCTCTATGGAAGATGGCACCGCCGTGGCCTTCGCGCTGTGGAATCTGGAAGATCGCGGCAAGATGTTCATCAACCCGCAAGACCCGGTCTATCAGGGCATGGTCATTGGCGAGCATAGCCGCGACAACGATTTGGAAGTGAACCCGCTGAAGGGCAAGAAGCTGACCAACGTGCGCGCGTCGGGCACCGATGACGCGGTCAAACTGACGCCGCCAACCATCATGTCGCTGGAACAGGCCATCTCGTATATCGACGATGATGAACTGGTCGAGGTTACACCCAACGCGATCCGCCTGCGCAAACGCTTCCTTGACCCGCATGAGCGCAAGCGCCAGTCGCGCGCCAGCGCCTGACGCAAGATCGGCCTGAGATATGGCCATGTCTGACAATCCCCCGCGTGCGCCCTTATCCGGGCCGCGCGGGTTTTGTCATTCCATGCCCGGTTTCAGGCGGCTTTCGGACTGCCACCGCCGCGCCCTAGAAGCGCCGCGCGGTCCTGTCGGCAATATCGGTCTGATGCCAGTTTTCGCAGCGCTCGCGGGCAGCATCTGTCAGCGCGCAATTGAACAGGATATCCGAGCCCATATCGCAAACCTGCGTGTCTGGGCGCGGCGCATCGGCAAGGCTGCCGACCTGCGTGATACGGTTGAACCCTTGCGGTCCACCGCCGATCAGCAGCGGCGCGACGGCGACATGCAGATGCGATAGCAACCCGGCTTCGAAAAAGCGCGACACGGTGATCCCGCCGCCCTCGACCAGCACAGCATTCAGGCCAAACTCTAGCAAGGCTGACAGAATCTGACGCGGTGCAAGTGTGCCATCGGTCAGGCTGGGCAGGCGCACGATCTCGACCCCCTCTGGCCGGGCACGCGCCACCGTCTGCACGACAATCCGGCGCGCGCCATCGTCGCGCAATGCTGGGGCGTCATCGGGCAAGCGCCCGCGCGGGTCGATGATAACGCGCGCCGGGTTCTGCCCCGGACACAGCCGCACCGTCAGGCGCGGGTTGTCATGCAACGCCGTGCGCACCCCGATGACAACGGCATCGACCAGCGCGCGCAGCCGGTGCAAATGGCGCAGCCCGTCCGGCCCGGAAATATCGCGCGCATCGCCCGACACGGTTGCCACCCGCCCATCCAGCGATTGCCCGATTTGCCCGATGGCGATCGGCCCCATATCGCGCCGTGCAAGCGGGGCGTAGATGTTCAGGGCGGTCTGCTCCCCATCGGTCCAGTCGCCGCAACAGGCGCAGCCCTTCCCCGCGCGTATATCCAAAATACGCTGCCAGACCCGCGGGGTGACGTCAGCCTTATCCATGCGCTTTCCTTTCCGGTGCTTCCGGTGGCACAGCCAGCAAATCTATATGTCCGATCAGGGCTTGGGCGTGGCCCAGCGCGGCGTGGCGCGCGGCAAGCCAAGCCGGGCTGCCTGAATACCCCGCGCGGGTGGCAGCGGCGGCGATCCCGTCCAGCAGTTCTGCCTGAAGCGCGCGGTCTTGCGGGCCAAGCACCCATGGGCTTTGGGCCAGTTCGACCGTGTAACCTGCCGCTTGGAACAGGCGAGCCGCGCGCGTGGCGCCGTCCGGCCCAAGCGCGGGGCCAAAGCCCTTGTCGCTGCGCTGATCGGCGTTGAAGGCATGGGTTACATCGGCATCGGCTGGGTCAGGCGGGGTCCATGACATTGCCCCATCATAGCTAAGCGCCGCGTAAAACGGCAGCCCATGCTCTGCCAAACGCGCCACAAGCCCGCCCAACCAAGCATCCGACACAAGGTCCAGCAGCGCCGAGGCCGTGACAAGGGACGCGCCGTGCAACGGCAGCGCCCCCAGGTCGGTCAGGTCGGCCTGAATACAGGTCACACGCCCCTCCAGACGCGGCGCAAGCGCCAGCAGGGCAGGGTCATTGTCCACCAAGGTCCAGCGCGCCCGCAGGGGCTGTGCGGCTTTCATGGCGCGCAGGGTCGCGCCCGTGCCCGCGCCCAGATCGACAATCTGCTCGGGGCCAAGCGCCAAGGCACGCGCAAGCAACCCGGCATCTCGCGCGGCGCGATCTGCGGGGGCCCGCAAGCTTAGCCAGTCAGGCGCAAACCCCATGCGTTACACCTGCCCTTCGAACCAAGCACGCGCCATATGGCTTTCGTGCAGCAGGATGCGCAGCTTCTTCACCCGGCCCCCATCGTTCAGATCACCCGCCGCGATCCGCGCTTTCATACTGTCGAAAATATGCTTGCACAGAAATTCGGTCGTGGTGAATTTGCCTGTGAATTCAGGCACTTCGTCAAGGTTCTTGTAGCGCAAGGGCGCAAGCGTGTCGGCCAGCGCTTCGGTGGCAAGGCCGATATCGACGACCAAGCCATGCGCGTCGATGTCCTCGGTGTAAAAGGCGGCATCGACGGTAAACGTTGCGCCGTGCATGCCTTGCGCGGGGCCAAAGACCGGCGATGGCAGGGAATGGGCAATCATGATGTGGTCGCGAACTTCGACAGCGAACATGGGGCGTCCTTTCAAGGGTCAGGTATAGCGAATGCGGTGGCACAACGTGGCCGGGTCGGCCAGAATGGCGGCATAGTCGCGCGGCAGGTCGGCAAAGGCGCTCTCGCCCGAGATCAGGGCATCCAGCCGTGGATCGGTCAGCATGTCGAGCGCCTTGGTCAAGCGGCGGCGGAAATCCCAGCGCGGCAGACGGTCGGGCGGCACCGCGCCCACCTGAGAGCTGACAAGCCGCAAACGCTGGCTGTGAAACCGCCCGCCCAAGGGCAAGGCCACCGGTGTGGCGCCGTGCCAGCTTGCCTCGACCACCGTGGCACCCGGCCCGGCATGCTCTAGCGCAAGGGCCAATCCAGCGCCCGAAGCAGAGGCATTCACAATGACGTCATATTCGCCAGATAGCCGGTCTGGCGCGGCAAAATCGCAGCCCAAGCGCGCCGCCAACTCCCCGCGCGCCGGGTCCAGATCGCACAGCGTGACATCGGTTCCGGGCATGGTGGCAGCAAGGTAGCCGACCAGCGCACCCACCACGCCCGCGCCGATGACCGCCACCCGGTCGCCTGCGGACATGGCACTGTCCCAGACCACGTTCAGCGCGGTTTCCATATTGGCCGCCAGAACCGCACGGCTGGGCGGCACACCCTGCGGCAGCGCGATGGTGTTGTCCGCTGGCAGGCGAAACATGTCCTGATGCGGGAACAGCGCAAACACCATTTCCCCGGCATTTGGCCCTTCTGCACGCTCTGCAACGGCGCAATAGCCATATTTCACGGGAAACGTGAATGCGCCTTCCTGAAAGGGCGCACGCATCCGGTCTTGTTCGTTAGCGGGAACATTACCTGAAAGCACCAGACGTTCCGTGCCCCGGCTGATGGCACTGAACCGCATATGCAACAAATCGCCCGTGCCAAGCTCGGCGGGCAGCAGGCATGCTTCTCCCGGCGCTTTGATCCAAAGCGCGCGGGGAGCGCGAGTGTGGTGCAAGGCCTGCGTCATGGTGCTCCTTTTGGTTACCGAACGTAGTTAGGGCTTGACCCGCCTGTGCCAAGACTGGGCCATCTTGAAAAACAGTGGCGCACTGGCTGGATATATTGGCAATGGGCCTAGTTAAACGGTGTCTGAAGCAGGGGGTGCGCGGTGCAGTTGAGCAGTATTCTAGGCGTCTTGCGGTCGGTGGTGATTTACTACAACCCGGCGCTGATGCGCAGAAACCGCGCCTTATATCGCGAGCTTATCGGACCGGGCGACCTAGCCTTTGATGTGGGCGCGCATGTGGGCACCCGCGCGCGGGCCATGCGGCATTACGGGGCGCGCGTGATCGCCTTCGAACCGCAGCCGGTCTTTGCGCGTTTCCTGCGCTGGGCCTTGCCGCGCGATATCGTGCTGGTTGAAGCTGCGCTGGGCCGGGCAGAGTCGCGCGCGCAAATGGCGGTATCGCGGCGCCATCCGACCGTGTCCTCCTTGCGCGACAGCTTGCCCGACGAGGCCCGCGCCATGCCCGGCTTCGAACATGTCCGCTGGGACAGTCGCGCCGAAGTGCATGTGACCACGCTGGATGCGATGATTGCCGCGCATGGCCTGCCGCGTTACATCAAGATCGACGTGGAAGGCTATGAGGCAGAGGTGCTGTCCGGTCTTAGCCAGCCGGTGGACCTTGTGTCTTTCGAATACCTGCCGGGCCTGCCGCAGGCCAGTGCGGCGGTGTTGGCGCGTCTGGCAGAGCTGGGCACTTATGAATTCAACGTGGTGCGGGGCGAGAATGCGGGCTTTGACTGGCCCGACTGGCGCGACCTTGCGCAACTGCGCGCATGGCTGGCCCGACAGGCACCCGATAGCGGGTCGGGCGACATTTACGCGCGGCGGATCACGACGTAACGTCTTGGCCCGCGCGCAAAATTTGCGCGAAAGGCTGGAACACACCCGGCGCCGCAGTCAGCACCGTGCCGGTCTGTTCGGGGGGCAGGCCGGGGTCCAGCCCCGCGACAACCGCGCCCGCCTGTTGCAGCAGAACCAGCCCCGCAGCAATGTCCCAAGGCTGCAAGCGGCGCTCCCAGAACCCGTCCAGCCGCCCGCAGGCGACATAGGCCAGATCCAGCGCCGCCGCCCCCATCCGGCGCAGGCCCGCGCAATGCGGGGCAAGCCGGGCGATATCGGCGGCATGATCCGCGATATGGTCCATGGTCCCAAACGGAATGCCGGTTCCGAACAAGGCATCGCGCAGGATAGCGGTGTCAGAAACCCGGATCGGCGCGCCATTCAGCCACGCGCCCTGCCCCGCCAAGGCGCAGAAACATTCATCACGCGATGGGTCATAGACAACACCCATGATGCGCATGCCATCGACCTCTAGCGCGATGGATACTGCCCAATGCCCGATACCGCGCAGGTAATTGGTGGTGCCATCCAACGGGTCCACGATCCAGACCTGCGACGCGGCGCGCGGGGGCGTGCCGGTTTCCTCGCCCAGCCAATGGTCATCGGGGCCGCACAGGCGCGTGCGCAACAACGATTCGGCGCGCAGATCGGCCTCTGACACGAAATCCCCCGCTCGTTTGCTGCGCGGGGAAAGCCCGTCTTGCCCCTGCCGCATCTGAAGCAAAAGCCTGCCTGCGTCGCGCGCGGCAGCAAGGGCGGCGTCTAGCGCCGGATCGTGTGGCATGGCCATTGTGTTCATGTCCTCAATTTGTCACGCCGCGCGCCCCAAAGGCGCTGCGCCAAAGGCACAAGCCCGCTCAGCGCCGCAAGAACGGCACATAGCCCGAAGGCGACACTTGCCGCCACCGCGTCGGATGCGGACACACCCACCAGCGGCCACAGCCCGGCTGCAAGCCCTTCGCGCAGGCCCCAGCCATTGACGGTCAGCGGCACCAGCATGGCCAACAAGGTCAGCGGAATGACGAACAGCGCCTGCCCCATGTCCAGCGACACACCAACCGCCCGCGCCGCCGTCCAGACGCCCAGCAGGTTGCAGGCCAGCACCAGCGCGCTGAGCCCGATCTGTGCAGCCGCATGGCTGCCCCATGCCCGATGCAGCAAAGCGCGCCAGCGCCGGGGCGTGACGCCGATCAGCGCGGCAAGCACCGCCGCGCTGCCGATCAGCACCGCAACCGCTGCCGGGGCGCCAAAGCGCGTGCCAAGCCACCAGCACGACCCTGCAAGGCCGACCAAAAGCAGCGCGATCTGTCCGGCCAACCGCTCCAGCACCACAGAGGCGGCGGCGGGGCGCCACCCCCCCATGCTGCCCCGCGCGCGCGCCGCACGGCCCAGATCGCCCATGACCCCCCCCGGCAAAAGCGTATTGCCCAGAACCGACAGGTGGTATTCCGCAATTGCCCAGCCGCGCGGGACGGGCGTGCCCAGCGCCTGTGCGGTCACCTGCCAGCGAAGCGCCGACAGCCATATTTGCGCAACCAGCATCAGCGCCGCCAACGCCACCCATGCGGCATTGGCCGTGCTCAGCCGCTCTAGCAGCAGGCTTGGTCCCGCAAGCCAGACCACCGCCGCCAGAACCGCCAGCGTGGCCATCGCGCGACATGCCCGCGCGCTCATGGTGCGGGCTCTGCACTCAGGCGCGACAGCAACAGGTCGCGCAGCGCATCCATGGGCAGGCTTGGGGTCGCTGGGTCGGGCAACAGCCCTGCGGCCCAATCCAAACCGTCAAATCGGGCCACAAGGTCGGCCGGGCCGATGATGTGCAACGGCACATCGAACCCCTCCACCCCCGACACGAAGCGTGCCGGTTCATGGTCGCCCATGACCACGATCAGCGGGGCGCGGTCGCCTTGGCGCGCGGCCCAATCCCCGACGGTTTCAAGGCTGTAATCAATCGCCTGCCGAAACTGGTCGCGCACCCGGTCGTGATCGCGCCAGACGACCTCTGGCGGATCACCCGACAGCGCCCATTGGTCGAATTCCTGCCCGTCCCCCAGCGTGTCCCATGGCAACAGTTCGGGCACCGGCACCCAAGGCGCGTGGGACGAGACGAGCGCGATCTGGGCCACCAGCGGGGCGCGGTCGGGGCGCGACAGCTCCAGCCGCTCGAAAGCCGCCAGCGTGAACTGGTCGGGCATCGTCACCCAATTGAATGGCTGGCCCTGATAGCCAAGATCATCTGCGTTATAAATCGCGTCAAACCCGAAATAAGACCCTTCCGGCCATGGCAACACATGCGCCGGCATGATCGCCACATTACGCCGCCCGGCTTGGGCTGCGAAATGAAACAAGGTCCGGCGCGGGCTGGCCAGAAGCGCGCGGTAGCGCGATTGGGTGTCCAGCCACAGGCCAGAGGCGACAGAGCCATGTGTCAACCAGCTTTGCCCGCCCACCATCGGCGCACGCGCCCAACCCGAGCGCATGGCCATCCCGGCCTGCGCGATTTTGTCCTGCGCCTTGCGCAGGGTGTCACGGTGGGTCTGGGCATATAGCGGGTTGTCATGGCTGGAGCGGCCATAGCTTTCAACATAGATCAGGATCAGGTCACGCGGGCCAAGCGCGTCCAGTTGCGGGGCGCGGTCGCGCATCGGATCGCGCTGCGCGGCTTGTGCAAAGCGTGCAAGATCCTGCCGCGCGATCAGCGCCTGTTCTGCGCGTTCCAGCCCGACCCGCGCGGTAAAGGCCGCGCCGGGTGGGTCGATCGCCTCTGGCAAGGACCACGCGCCGCGTGCCGCGCCGATCTCTGCCACGGCAACGGCAGCGGTCACCGGGGCAAGCGCCAAGGCCAGAATGCGCGCCGCCCGTGGCAAGCGCAGCGCGGCCAAAACGCCGGTGGCCCACCATAGCCCCCATGCAAGACCGCCCAGCGCCAAAACCGCCGCGCCCAGTGCCAACCATGCCAGACCGGCACCAAGGCTGCCTTCCGCCAGCATCCATGCGGCGGGCAAAAGGTGGTAATCCACAACAAGGTTGAAACCCCGGTTGAACGCCATGAAGGTCGCGAAATCGGCCAGTTTCAGCAACAAGATGACCCAGACCACCGCAATCAGCGCGATGCGCAGTGCCGTTGCCGCCCGTCCCGACCCCAGCGCCAGCAACGCCGCCACGATGACCGGCAATTCCAGCGGGAAGACCGCCAGCGCACCCCATGTCATCGCCTGTGGATGGTTGGGCTGGACCAGCACCAAATACAAGATGGCCAGAGCCGCGCCAAGTTTCATGGCTGTCGTTCCGCCTGCGCGTGTAGGCTCCGGATATCATACAGGAAAGACGCCAGCACGACCGTCAGAATCGCAAGGCCCAGACCCTGCGCCAGCGCCCCGCTTAGCACCGGCAACAGCAAACAAACCTGCCCGCCCATTTGCAGGCCTGCCACGAAACGGCGGCGCTGTGACGGCGCAAGCGGGCCGTGCAACCATGGCCAGACAAGCCCGCCCAGCAAAAAGATCGGGCGCAGCAGGCCCAGAAGCAAGAACCATGGCCCCACCTTGTCGAGCGCAACTGCAAGCGCGGCCATCACCAGCGCGAAGGCCACGTCGGTTTCCACGTCCAGCCGTGCCCCGAAATGCGAGGCAAGCCCGGCACGGCGCGCAGCCCACCCATCGACCCCATCAAGCGCCAGCACAAGTGCTGCCAAAGCGGCAAGCGGGTATCCAAGCACGGCCAGCGCATCGGGCACAGCCAGCAACCCGGCAAGCGCCGCGATGACCGCACCGCGCATCAGCGTCACGATATTGCACATCCCCAGCCGCGCGTGCGGATAGGCCAGCCGTTGAAATCCACGCAGCACCAGCACGCCGGCGGGCAGCACCATGCAGGCTGCCAGAAGTGCCGCAACCGCCGCATGCTCTGCGCCACCGTGGCTGGCCAGACCGAACGCGCCGCCCGCCGCCAGCGGCAGGCCGGCCGCGACAGCAACCCAAGCTTGCCGCAAGGCTTGCGGGGCAACGGTGGTGCCAAAGGGTTTGTCGGGTCTTGTCATGCTGTGTCGATTTAGCCCATCGACGCAAGGATCAATGCCGAAATTGGCCTTAAACCCGCACGATCACGCGAGTTTGCCTTTTCCGGGCGCGGCCTAGCTTTTACGCGAGATGTAGCACGTTCCACACCGCCGGGAGCATCCATGACCGACCTGACCTTCAGACCGGCCCGCTATGCCGCCACAAGCCGCGCCCTGCATTGGATCGTCGCGGTACTGGTCCTCACGACACTTCCCATCGGGGTTGTGATGTTGCAGGATGGCCTTTCGCGCGATTTGCAGAACACGCTGTTCATACTGCACAAGAATGGCGGGGTTTTCATTTTGGCGTTGGTGGTCTTGCGGCTGGTATGGCGGGTCTGGGCACCCGCGCCGCCACTGCCTGCCAGCGTGCCGCCACTGCAAGCGCGCATTGCGCGGCTGGCGCATGGCGCGCTTTATGCCCTGCTGCTTGTCATGGCGATCAGCGGCTATATCCGTGTCCGCGCGGGCGGTTTCCCGATAGAGATGCTGGACGCCATCGGCTTTCCGCCCCTTGTGCCGCGCTCGGATGCGCTGGCGGACACGGCGAAATGGGTCCATGGCACGGCGCGCTATGCCTTGGCGGCCCTGATCTTGGCGCATATCGCGGCGGGGCTGAACCATCTGCGCCTGCGCGATGGGGTGTTTGACCGGATCTGGCCCCCGTTTGGGCGCGGTCGGGTATGAGCCGCGCATCGCTCCCCTTTGTCGGTATCCTTGGCCTGACCGCAGGGCTATCTGGGCTGTTCTGGGCCGGAATAGACCATGCGGCGACCGCGCCCGCGCTGGCTGTCATGGTTTCTGTGTTATTTGCCGCGAATGCATTGGCCTTGTCCGCGGCGGCTGTCACCGCCCTGCTGGGCCTGCGCCAAGCCGGACCTTTGCCCGAGGTCAGCACCACCCCGGATGACCACTGCGCCGTCTTGTGGCTGATCTGCGGCGAAGCGCCGGACTCCTTGGCCGCGCGTGCCCGCGATTTCATGACCGCCCTGCAAACCCGCCCAGAGGCGCTGCGAACGCAGGTTTTCATCCTGTCTGACACCGCCGATGCAGATGCGGTCGCGCTGGAGCGTGACCTGTTCGGCGCGCTGCCCGGCGTGATCTACCGCAACCGCGCGGCGCCAAAAGGGCGCAAGCCCGGCAACTTGCGCGATTGGCTGGCCGAACATGGTGACGATTTCGACACAATGCTGGTGCTGGATGCCGATAGCAGCCTGACCGTGGAACGGCTGGCCCGAATGCGCCGGATCATGGCGCGCAACCCGCGACTTGGGCTGTTGCAGGCCGGGATCGCGCTGCGCCCCGGCCCTACCCGGCTGGCGCGGTTGCAACGCCTGTCGGTGCGGATGACAGGCCCGGTTTTTACCAGCGGGCTGGCCCAGATCAGCGGCGCCTGCGGCAATTACTGGGGGCATAATGCCCTGCTGCGGGTTGCGGCCTATCGCAAGGTGGCCGATCTGCCCGCCTTGCCCGGGCGCGCGCCTCTTGGCGGGCCGATCCTGAGCCATGATTTCGTCGAGGCTGCGCTTATGCGCGCTGCCGGGTGGGACTTGCGCATCTGCCCCGACATGCGCGGCAGCGCAGAGGACGCGCCCACCACCACAAGCGCCTATACCGCGCGCGACCGTCGCTGGGCGCAGGGCAATCTGCAACATATGCGCTTTGTGGGCGCGCGCGGGCTGCATGTCGGCAGCCGCCTGCATTTGTTGGCTGGCATTCAATCCTACCTGTCCGCGCCGATCTGGCTGGCGCTGGTGCTGCTGCTTGGCTCTGGCGCGGTCCATGCCCGGCCCGAAGCATGGGTTGCCCTAAGCGCCATGCTAACGGTGCTGCTGGTGCCCAAATTGGCCGGATTGGCCCGGTTGCGCCGCCTGCTTGCGCGCCGCCCCGGCACTGTGCTGCGCGGGTTCTTGGCAGAGTTGGCCCTGTCAACGGTCATCGCGCCGATCTGGATGCTGCGACGCGCCGGGCATGTCGCGGCCGTGCTGGCCGGGCGCGATGCTGGCTGGCAGCCATCCGGCATAGCACGCGCGCGCCGCGACACACCCGGACGCAGCGCGCAGGTTGCGGGGCTGGTGATCTTGCTGGCCGTCACCCTGCCGCAGGCTCTGCTGGCCTCTGGTGCTAGTGCGGCACTGTCGGGCGCGATGGTTCTGCCGGTGGTCGTGCCGCTGCTGGCCGCGCCTTGGCTTTTGGCCTGGTTTGATGCCCCGGCGCGCCCCAACGCGGTCGCCGCCTATTACGACACCAGCACAAAGCGCTTTCTGGTCGTTGGCGGCAGTGGCAAGGCGTTGGCGATTCACCGACCGCTCTGGGCCGATGGTGTTACAACCTCGGAACAAGCGGCTGCCCATGTCAACACGCTGATCGCCAAGGCTGCCGAGCAGGCGCTGGGACGTGTGCCAGAGCACCTGTGCGACCTTGGCTGTGGCGTGGGCGGGACGGTGTTTCAGCTGGCGCGCCGCTGGCCGGAGACCCGCTTTTCGGGCCTGACCCTGAGCGCCGAGCAAGTGCGCCTTGCGCGGGACCATGCCCGCGCGCAGGGGTTGGCCGAGCGCTGCCATTTCCTGCAAGCCGATTTCACGCGCCATGCCAGCCTGCACAAGGCCGACGTCGCGGTCGCCGTCGAAAGCCATGTCCACGCCCCCAGCGCCGAGGCGTTCTTGCGCGCGGCGCTGGACCATCTGGCCCCCGGCGGCGTGCTGGTGTTGGTTGATGACATGTTGGCGGACATAGATGCACTGCCCCCAGACCACGCCCGGTTGATCGACAGTTTCCGCAAGGGCTGGCGTCTGGGCCATGTCAGCGCCAGCCGCACCATTGCCGCGCAAGCCGAAGAGCTGGGCTATGACCTGCTGGCAGAGCGTGACCTAAGCCACTATCTGCACCTGACCCGCTGGCGGGACCGCGCCTTGCGGCTGGCCGGGCCCATGGCAGAGCGCTTCGGGCTGCATGGGCATCCGTTGTTTTCCAACATGATCGGCGGCAATGCCCTGACCGAAGCCTACCGACAGGGGATCATGCGTTACACGCTTCTGGTTCTGCGCGCCCCGCAGGCGGCGCGCCTGCCCCAAGATAGGACGGACACGGCAGCATGAAACGGCGGGCCTTTTTATGGGGCAGCGCGGCCAGTCTGGCGCTGCCGCCGGTGATGTCGCGGGCGCAGGATCAGGACGCCGAACACCGCCTGATCGAAACCGCGCGGGCCATCGCGGGCCGCCCTTACCGCCCCGACACGACCAAGCTGTCCGCGCCCTTTGAGCGTGCCAACTATGACAGCTATCGCGGCATTCGCACGCGACCGGGGGTCAGCGGCGATCTGGCGCTGGGATCGGACTATCGCGCCGACCTGTTGCCACCGGGCTGGCTGTTTCGTGAACCCGTGGCGATTGGCCTTCCGGGGCATGACACGCGCTTCTCGCCTGCGCTTTATACATTTGACCAGCGGTATTTTACCGCCGATGCCGCCACGCAAGATGCCGCAGATATGGGCTTTTCCGGGCTGCGCTTGCGCCATAGGCTGAACGTGCCCGACCGTTGGGATGACGTTCTGGTGTTGCAAGGCGCCAGCTATTTCCGGGCGCTTGCCAAGGATACGGTCTATGGCCTGTCAGCGCGCGCACTGGCGCTGGGCACCGGCGGGCCTGCGCCAGAGGAATTTCCGCGCTTTACCCGGATCGAAGTGTTCGGCACGCAAGCTGACCTGCGCTTTGGTTGTCTGATCGACAGCACGCGCGCCAGCGCCGCGCTGGTTGCCACGCTGCGCCCCGGCACGCGCACGGTTCTGGAGTGCGCCTTGCACCTGTTCCCGCGCGTGCCGCTGGCGGATGCCGGGATCGCCCCGCTGACATCCATGTTCCAGCACAGTGACATGGGCCCTGCCCGGATCGACGATTTTCGCCCCGCCGTGCATGACAGCGACACGCTTGTCATCGACAATGGCGCAGGCGAACGGCTATGGCGCCCGCTGGCCAACCCGGCGCAGGTGCAGATGTCGGCCTTTTCAGATTCCGGCCCGCGCGGTTTCGGGCTGGTGCAAATGCCGACCGATTTCGAACGGTTCCGAGATCAGGAAGGGGCCTATCACCGCCGCCCCTCAGGGTTTGTCACGCCACGGGGCGATTGGGGCGCAGGTGCGGTGATGTTGCTGGAAATCCCGACCGAGAACGAATTTGCCGACAATATCGTGGTGTTCTGGCGTCCCGACCGGGTGCTGGACCCCGGCGCACATCGTTTCGACTACCGGCTGGACTTTACCGCGCCCGGCCCGGCCACATTGCCGCCGCGGCCGGAACCGTTATCGCCCGTGCGCAGCGCTTCGGGGCTAGAGCCGAATGCAGGTGATGCCCGGCTGTTTGTCATTGACTACACCGAAACCGGGCCAATGCCCGATATGTCGGGCGCGCGGCTAGAGGTGGCGGGCGCTGCACCGGGCGCGGTCACGGGCGAAGCGCTCTACCCGTTGGCGGCGCGGGCGGAAGGCTGGCGCGCGAGTTTCGTCTTCACACCCCGCCCCGGCCAAGAGGTCGCGGAATTGCGCTTGCGCCTGCGCGCGCAGGATGGCACGCCACTGGCACCGGTCTGGCTGCACCGCTGGACCCGAACCGTGGACGGGGGTGTCTGATGCAACTGGCCTTTGCCATACCGGGCGACCCAGAGGCGCGCACCGGTGGCACGCTTTATGATCGCAAGGTGATTGACGCCCTGCGCGCTGCCGGGCAGGACGTGACGCTGATAGCGCTGCCCGGGGATTGGCCGAACCAGACCAAGGCGCAAGAAAGCGCGGCCTTGGCGCGCTTGGGAGCGCTGCCCGCCGGGTGCCCGGTGGTGATCGACGGTCTGGCCTTTGGCGCCTTTTCCGAAAGATGTGTCGCAACGCTGGCGCGCCCCATGATTGCGCTTGTGCATCACCCGCTTGCGCTGGAGCCGGGCCTGTCGCCCGATCTTGCCACAGACCTGCACGCGCGCGAGCGGGCGAATTTGGCCTATGCAGCGCAGGTGGTCGTGCCCTCAGCGCATGTGGGCGGGCTGCTGCGCGACCAGTTCGGTGTGCCAGCCAGCCGCATTCATGTCGCCCATCCGGGCTTCCAGCCTGCGCCCCCGCGCGCCCCTGCCGCCACTGACGGGCCGCCGCTGATCCTGTCGGTCGGGCTGCTCTGCCACCGCAAGGGCCATGACGTGCTGTTGCGCGCGCTGGGTGCGGTTGCCGATCTGGACTGGCGCGCGGTGATCGTGGGCCGCCACCATGAGGCCGACCATGTCGCAGAATTGCAGGGTCTGCGCAGGGCGTTGGGCTTGACCGACCGTGTCATGCTGCCCGGTGAACTGGACGCCGACGCTTTAGCCGCGCTTTATGCCCAAGCCAGCCTGTTTGCGCTGGCCACCCGCTACGAGGGCTACGGCATGGTCCTGTCAGAAGCGCAACAGCATGGCTTGCCGGTGATTTCCTGCGCCACGGGGGCCGTGCCCGAAGCGCTGGACGGCAGTGGCCTGCTGGCCCCGCCGGGTGACGCGTCCGCCTTCGCCGCCCATTTGCGCGCAGTCCTCAGCGATGCTGACCTGCACGCGCGGCTAAGCGCGCAAAGCCTAGCGCGCGCCGCCTGTCTGCCCGGGTGGAAGGACACGGCCAGCATTCTGGCAGGGGCGGTCAAGGCTGCATTGTCACCGCAGGGTTAGCGCCATAGGCCATTGCTTCTGACACATGGCCCCGCCGAAGCAAGGCAATCGCGCCAAATACCAGAAACAGCAAAGCGGCGAGAAGGCATGGCAAGGAAGCTAGATGCCGCCCGGTGGGCTGCCGACAATGTGTTCGTATCAAGATCCTCTCTCGCAACGAATTCATGGTGCTGCGGCTAAGCTTAGCCATTTCGGCACTAATTGCATGTTTTGCCTGCGGCGCGGCTTTGCCCGACCCGGTTAGGCAACCAGCCCGAACCCGTCTGGCACGCGGTCGCGCCGGTCCAGAACCAGATCGGCCATGATCTGCGCCAGCGCCGGTGCCATGGCAAAGCCGATCTTGAAACCGCCGTTGAATACGAAATGCCCATCGCGGCCCGGCCATGCCCCCATCAGCGGGGCGCGCGATTGGGCGCGCGGGCGCACCCCGGCCCAGCGCGCGATGACTGCGGCTTTTGCCAGTTCGGGACAGGCGGCACGTGCACGGGCAAGAAGCGCCTCGCATTGCGCATCGGTCGTGTCGGGGGCGTCGAATTCGCGCTCGCTGGTGGACCCGATGGCAACTGTCCCATCGGCATGGGGCACAATATGCAGCCCTTCGGCAAAAACCTGCGGCAGGTTTGGGGCAGCATGGGCCAGAAGCAAGGATTGCCCTTTCACCCCGCCGCCCATGTTGCGGGCCAGATCGCGGGACAGGTCCGCCAGCCCCTCATACCCCGTGGCCCAGATCACGGTGCCGCCTTGGGGCGAGTCACCTTGTTCGACCGTCACACCTTGGGCGGACAGCGCCGCCACCAGCGCCGCGCCTGCCCGGCGCGGGTGCAGCCGCGCGGTCAATGTGTCATGCACCACAAAGCCCGAGGGCGCGTCCACCGCCAGCCCCGGCGCATCCGCCACGGGCAGCACGCGCCATGTGGCAAAGCCCTGCCACAGATCGCGGGCCTGCGCTTCGCGTGAGCGGGCCAGATCGACCGCGCCATGCGCCAAGGGCTGCACGCGCCCCGTGCGGGCATAGCCCGGATCGACGCCGCCGCGCGCGGCGATATCGGCCCAGTAGTGTTCGGCCATGCGCAGGGCTTCGAACTGCATGGCTTTCTTGGCGTTCCAGTTCTCTGGCACATGCGGGGCCAGCGCGCCGACAATCCCGCCGCTGGACCCGGCACCGGGGGCGCGCTTTTCGATCACCCGCACGCGCGCACCCCGGTCAGCGCAGGCCAGCGCCACCGTCAGACCGAAGACCCCTGCCCCCATGATCGTCACATCGGCCATTGTCATTTCCCTGCGTCCCCGCCATGACTTGCTGAACATGTGACATAAAGCAGACGCCCATGCAGGACCAGAGCGCAGAGTTGGAATGGCGGGACGGGACGATCCCGGTGGCGCGCCGGTTCGATGACCCGTATTTCTCGCTGGCCGATGGGCTGGCGGAAACAAGGCATGTGTTTTTGGCCGGAAACGACCTGCCCGCGCGTGCGGTCCCCGGTTTTCACATTGCCGAATTGGGCTTTGGCACCGGTTTGAACCTGCTGGCCACGGTTGCCGCGTCGCCCCCTGTCCCGATCCGCTACACCAGTTTCGAAGCCTTCCCCATGACCGCGGCTGACATGGCCCGCGCCTTGGCGGCCTTTCCAGAGCTGGAGGCAAGCGCGCTTGTCACCGCATGGGCCAGCGGGGCGCGCGCCTTCACGCTTGGCGCGGTGGCGGTCGAGGTGATCGTGGGCGACATCGCCACCACCCTGCCGGCATGGCAAGGCCGCGCAGATGCATGGTATCTGGACGGGTTTTCGCCAGCCAAGAACCCCGAGATGTGGGCACCAGAGATCATGGCAGAGGTCGCGCGCCACACCAATCGCGGCGGCACATTCGCCACCTACACGGCGGCAGGGGCGGTGCGCCGGGCTTTGGCGGATGCAGGTTTTAGCGTTACCCGCGCGCCGGGCTTCGGGCGCAAACGACATATGAGCCGGGGCATCCTGCCATGACCGAACAGGACACCACCAAGGGCATCTGGCTGATGGTCGCGGTCGCGCTGATCTTCGCGCTGCAAGACGCGTTCTCGCGGCATCTGGCGGGCGAATACAACGTGCTGATGATTATCATGATCCGCTATTGGTTCTTCGGGGCCTTCGTGATCGCGGTGGCCACGCGCAAGGCCGGGGGGCTGCGCCGCGCGGCAGCCACCAAGCAACCCATTGTCCAAGCTTTGCGCGGGCTGATTCTGGCGGCAGAGGTGTGCGTCATGGTCACGGCTTTCGTGCTGCTGGGCCTGACAGAGGCGCATGCCGTATTCGCGGTCTACCCGCTGCTGATTGCGGCGCTGTCCGGCCCGATCTTGGGCGAAAACGTCGGCTGGCGGCGCTGGGCCGCAATTGGCATCGGGTTCGTAGGCGTGCTGATCATCTTGCAACCGGGCTATGGCGTGTTCCAGATTGAAGCGCTTGTGCCCTTGCTGGCTGCGACCATGTTCGCGCTTTACGGGTTGCTGACACGCTATGTCGGGCGGCAAGACCCGGCGGCGGTCAGTTTCTTCTGGACCGGCACGGTGGGCGCGGTCGCCATGACCGCCGTGGGCATCTGGTTCTGGGAACCGATGGCGCCGGGCGATTGGGTCTGGATGGGGGCGCTTTGCGTCAGTTCCGCCTTCAGCCATTTCCTGCTGATCCGCGCCTATGAACTGGCAGAGGCCAGCGCGGTGCAGCCCTTTGCCTATTTGCAACTGCCCTTCGCGACCGGCTTGGGGATTATGCTGTTTGACGAAACCCTGCGGCTGAACGTGGCCCTTGGTGCGGCGGTCGTGGTCGGCGCGGGCGTGTTCACGCTCTGGCGCGCACGGCAAGCGGGCAAAGCGCCAAGTTAGGCGCGGGTCATGGGCGGCGCGCGTCGCGCCTACCCCTCGACCTGATCCAAATATGCGCCATAGCCCTCTGCCGCCATCTCCTCGCGCGGGATGAAGCGCAGTGACGCAGAATTGATGCAATAGCGCAAACCACCGCGGTCGCGCGGTCCGTCATTGAACACATGGCCCAAATGGCTGTCGCCATGCTTGGAACGCACCTCGACCCGCCGCATGCCAAGGCTGTTATCGGGCAGCTCTGTCACATGCTCAGGCTCGAGCGGTTTGGTAAAACTGGGCCAGCCGCAACCCGATTCGAACTTGTCGGATGACGCGAATAACGGCTCTCCCGAGACGATATCAACATAGATCCCCGCGCGTTTTTCGTCATTGTACGCCCCCGTCCATGGGCGTTCGGTGCCGTTTTCCTGCGTCACGCGGTATTGCTCGGGGGTTAGCGCATCGATCACTTCGGGGCGGCGTTCGTATTTGGGCATGGCTCTCTCCGGTTTCCATACTAGATTTAGCCCCGCCGCGCCCGCGTGCAAGGGTCTGGATTTCCGCCCTTGGCTGGTGCATAAGCGGGCAAACATGACCGGAACAGGTGCCCCATGAAATTCCTGCTGCGCTTACTGACATGGTGGAACACATCCACGCTGAACACCGCGTTCTTCACATGGCGTAACGGCGTGAAAGTGGGCGAAGACGATCAAGGCAATATCTTCTACCAAACGCGCGACAAGAAGAAGCGCTGGGTCATCTATAATGGCGAATCTGAGGCCAGCCGCGTCTCGCCTGACTGGCATGGCTGGCTGCACCATACATGGGACGAACCGCCAACCGACAAACCATTGCCCCACAAAGCATGGGAAAAGCCGCATCAGGAAAACCTGACCGGCACCGCGCTGGCCTATGCGCCCGCCGGGTCCATTCGTCGTGCGCAGCCGACCGAGCGCAGCGACTACGAGGCCTGGAGCCCGGAATAACCCCCATGCGTGCCCTTGTCCTAGCCATGGTCTGCGCTTTGGCACCCGCCACACTGCCCGCGCAAGACATTGCCATTCCCGGCCAGCCCGAACGCGTGCTGACCGGCGAAGGTGCAATGTTGCGCGGCTTGGACAAGGTAGCGGGCAACAGCCGCGATATTCGGCTGATGAATGGTGAAAGCGACATGATCGGTCATTTACAGGTCACGATGTCCGAATGCCGCTACCCCGATGACAACCCGACCGGCGAAGCCTATGCGTGGATAGAGGTGCAGGATACCCGCGCGGATGCCCCGCTATTTGCCGGGTGGATGATCGCCTCTAGCCCGGCGCTAAGCGCGCTGGATCATGCCCGTTACGATCTTTGGCTTCTTAGCTGCATCACGTCCTGAACGCTGGGCAGCGGGTGGGCGCGGATATCGGCCCGCAGTTTCAACGCCTGCGCCAGAGCTTTGCGATACTCCATGCGGGGAATTTCCACACCGCCCAAGCGGGCCAGATGGTCGTTCAGGTATTGCGTGTCGAACAGCACGAAACCGCAGCGCTTCAGATGCGCGACCAGATAGGCCAGCGCGACCTTGGACGCGTTGGTGCGGCGCGAGAACATGCTTTCACCGCAGAACGCGCCGCCAATGGCCAGCCCATAGATGCCGCCGATCAGGTCGTCCCCGTCCCGAACTTCCAGCGCATGCGCATGGCCCATGCGGTGCAGCGCGGTGAACAGGTCGTTGATCTCTGCATTTATCCAAGTGTTGTGGCGGTCGGCGCAGCCATCAATCACAGCTTCGAAATCGGTGTTCAGCGTGACGTGCCATGGCATATCGCGGATGTGTCGCGCTAGCGACCGTGACAGGTGAAAGCCGTCAAGCGGCATGATCCCTCTGGCGACCGGGTCGAACCAATACAGCACCCGCCCCTCGCGGCTTTCGGCCATCGGGAAGGTTCCCAACCGATAGGCTTCCAGCAGCATTCGCGGGGTCAGGCGCAGATCCATTGGGCCTAGAACTCGTCCGCGCGCACCTCGCGCGCCATGTGGTCCAGAACCGCGTTGACGAATTTCTGCTCGCGCGAGTCGGGGAAGAAATCGCCCGCCAGCGTGACGTATTCGCTTAGAATAATGCGGGCGTCGCGCTCTGTGGTCAGCAGCTCGGCCCCGGCGGCGCGGAACAGCGCGCGCAAGGTCGGGTCAATGCGGGCAATCGGCCATTTCGCCACCAGCGCACGGTCGGTCAACTGGTCGATGGCCGCCTGACGGTCCACGGCGGCTTCGACTACGCGGCGAAAGAAGTTGATATCGGCTTCGGCCCATGCCTCGCCCTCGACCTCTATGCCGATGCGATGGTCCTCGAATTCGCGCAGCACAGTGCCGATGGCACTGTCAGAGGCTTCCATCTGGAACAGCGCCTGCACGGCATAGAAACGCGCAGCGCTGCGCAAAACACGGCGGGCTTTGGAATCGAGCTTCATAGCTTGTCCCCGCCAGTCGCGATCTGGAATTCATCTGCCTTTGGCATGAAGCCCACGCTACGCTTCGTGCCGCCCCAGCGACGTGCCAGTGCGATCAGGTGCAACGCTGCGGCCGCAGCACCCCCGCCCTTGTTCTGGCCAGCGGCGTCGGCGCGAACCTCTGCCTGCGCGCGGTTTTCCACGGTCAGAATGCCGTTGCCAATGCAAGCCCCTTGCAAGCCCAGCAGCGTAATCGCGCGCGAACTGTCATTACAGACCGTGTCGTAATGCGTCGTCTCTCCCCGGATGACGCAGCCCAAGGCCACGAAGCCGTCGAAATCTGACATGCGAAACGCCTGCCCGATGGCGGTGGGCACTTCCAGCGCGCCGGGCACTTCGATGGTGTCATGGGTGCCGCCGACCGCTTCAATCTCTGCCCGCGCACCGGCAACCAGTTGATCGGCGATGTCCTTGTAATAGGGTGCCACCACGATCAGCAGTTTTGGGGCGCGGTCAAAGGACGGGCGCGGCAAGCTGTAATGGGATTCGTTTGCAGCCATGTCAGGCGCCTTTCCGGGGTGGGATTTTGCGGGTGCCGACAATGGACAGACCATAGCCTTCCAGCCCGACCACACGCGGGGTTTTGGAATTGGTCAGCAACACAAGGTCGTGCATGCCCAAGGATGACAAGATCTGTGCGCCAAGCCCGTATTGCCGCAAGGTCTGGGGCGAGGCATCGGACATCGCCATCTTCATATGCGTGTCGCGCAACAGCACCAGCACGCCGCGCCCTTCATCCGCGATCAACTGCATTGCGTCGGAAAACTCGCCCGCGCGGCCCGGACCACCGGTGCCAACCATGTCCAAAAGCGGATCGAACGCATGCATCCGCACCAGCACCGGGTCGGGCGTGGTGATGTCGCCTTTGATAAGCACGACATGCTCTGCGCCTTGGGTGGTGTCGGAATAGACCCGCATCTGCCATTCGCCCCCGAATTCCGAGGTGATGACCTGTTCCGCCATCTTGCGCACAAGGTTGTCGTGGCGGCGGCGATAGGCGATCAGGTCGGCAATCGTGCCGATCTTGATACCGTGTTTCTGTGCAAAGGCCACAAGGTCGGGCAGACGCGCCATGTCGCCGTCTTCTTTCATGATCTCGCAGATCACGCCAGACGGGTTCAGCCCCGCCAGCCGCGAGATATCGACCGCCGCTTCGGTATGGCCCGCGCGCACCAGCACGCCGCCATCGCGCGCGCGCAACGGAAACACATGGCCGGGCGTGGCAATATCGGCCGCGCCCTTGGACTGGTCAATCGCCACCGCCACGGTGCGGGCGCGGTCATAGGCGGAAATACCCGTGGACACGCCTTCGCGCGCCTCTATCGACACAGTGAAGGCGGTTTCATGGCGCGACGAATTGCTGGAGGCCATCAGCGGCAAGCCAAGCTGGTCAATGCGTTCGCCCGGCAGGGTTAGGCAGATCAGCCCCTTGCCATGGGTCGCCATGAAATTGATCGCCTCTGGCGTGGCCATCTGCGCGGGAATGACCAGATCGCCCTCGTTCTCGCGGTCTTCGTGGTCCACAAGGATGAACATCCGGCCCTTGCGCGCTTCCTCTATGATCTCTTCGGTCGAGGATATGGCGTCACGCCAGCTTTGCTCGACCTCGCCGGGCTTTTCATATTGCATCTTGCGCGCTTCCTTATCTGCCTTGCGGCCCAGATAGCCCAAAGCCGGGCCTTGGAAAAGGGGCATCGCGCCCGGCGCCAAGGTTAACGCGGCGTGCGCGCCGTTCAGCGTCGGTTTGCCCAAGACTGGCAAAACACAGCATCCCGCACCGGAGCTTGCCGCCATGACCAGCGTTCAAAACCTAGCCGAGCAGATCGTCGCCCGTGAAGGCGGTTTCGTCAATGACCCCGATGATCCGGGTGGCGCGACCAATTTCGGCGTAACCCTGCACACGCTGCGCCGCCTGCGCCCGCACCAGCAGGTCTGCGTGGACGATGTGCGCGCCCTGACCCGCGACGATGCCGTCACGATCTATGTCGAGCATTATTTCACCCGCCCCCGCATTGGCGATCTGCCCGAACCGCTATGGGCCACGGTGTTCGACATGTATGTGAACGCAGGGGCCAATGCGGTGCGCATCTTGCAACGCTTGTTGAATGAGATGGGGCAGGATGTGACCGTGGACGGCGTGATCGGGCCGCAAACGATTGCCGCCACGCATTGGGCTTTCGACATGGCCCCGAACCATATGGTCGATGCTTACGGCATTGCACGGCGAGACTATTACTACCGCATCGCCGACCAGCGCCCGGCCAGCCGCAAATTCGCACGCCGGCGCGATGGCGGCAAAGGCGGCTGGATCATACGGGCCGAAGAATTCATCAGCCCGCGCTACCACCTGACCGACGCGCAGCACCGCGCGCGCACCGGGGCATGGGCATGATCCGCTCACTCTTCGGGGCGCTGTTCGGGTCCGCGGGCGGCGCGCGCGCCCTAAGCGATGGTGTGACCAAGGTCGCCGAAGTGTTCCGCCCCAATGCCACCCGCGCGATGGAATTGGACCATGACGCCTATACCGCCGCCCATGCCAGCCATCTGGCCGAATTCCAATATGCGCGGCGGGGCAGGTTCGACACTTTCGTAAACGGGTTGAACCGTCTGCCCCGGCCCATGCTGGCCATCGGCACGCTGGCCTTGTTCGTTTACGCCATGGCCGACCCGGACGGCTTTGCCCGGCGGATGCAGGCTTTGGCACTGGTGCCAGAACCCTTGTGGTGGTTGCTGGGCGCGGTGGTCGCGTTCTATTTCGGCGCAAGAGAGGCGCATCATGCCCGTCTGGGCAAGTTCACACCACCGCCCCTGCCCCGCAAATTGCCCGACACAGCCCCCGGCAACCCAGCGCTGGCCGATTGGAAAGCCGCTCAGGACCCTTGACGCAGGAAATCTTCTTCCTCGCCGCTTGGGTCCAGCCCCAGTTCTTCCAACCCGTTTTCCAAATTCTCGGCCAGATGTGGCATGCCCAGCAGGTAATCTGCTGTGGGCGTGGTTGCTTCCGCTTCGGCGGTGGCGACGGCCTCGGCATATTCATCGGCCTCGAATGCGCCGCGCCCGATCCAAGCCACGGCGGTCAGGCTGGCCTGTTCATCCGAATTCAGCGCATCGATAAAGGCATGGGCCTCGTCCTCTCCGACCGCGCCTTCGCGGGCCAAATAGATGATATGCACAATCTTGCGCAGGCTGATTGAAAGCATCGCACCCTCCGTTCTTGAACGCTGATGATGGCGTATCGTCTGGGGCCGCGCAATCGCAATCGGCATCAAGCGCGCGGGCCGTGCCGCGCATTTTTCATGCTCGCGCCATATCTGTGCCGGATTCGGGCACGATACACAGGGGTGTCGCAACAGCAATCACAGTCGAAGGAGCGCACGAAACATGCCCTATGATACACATAATCGCTGGGTCCATGGCGTTCTGGCAGAGGCCTCGCAAGCCTTGCCCGCCCTTCCATGGTCACGCGCGGCGAAACGCGCCAGACGGCTGGCTGTAGCACGCTCACATTAACCAGTAGATTCCTGTTTTCGTAAGCATTGATTTTAACGAGTGATTTGACGTCAAATTTTGAGTGCGATTACCAAAGGCGCCCCCCTTTCGGGGCGCCTTTGTCCTGTTTGGATCACATCACATGTTGGTCGAGGGGCCGGGCTTCGATCACGACAAATGCCTGCGCCCAAGGATGGTCATCTGTAATGGTGACGTGAATCACCGCCCGATGGCCCGGCGGGGTCATCTGGCGCAGGCGGTCTTCGGCCCAGCCGGTCACATGCATGACAGGCTGGCCGCTGCGCAGGTTCGTCACCCACATGTCGCGCCAAGCAATGCCCATCGACAGCCCCGTGCCCAGCGCCTTGGAACAGGCTTCCTTCGCGGCCCAACGCTTGGCATAAACGGCAGGAGCATCGCCTTGTCGGGCAGCGCGCGCCAATTCGTCCGCGGTAAACACCCGGTTTCGGAACCGATCGCCAAAGCGCGCAAGCGTGCCCGCAATCCGGTCGATATTGGCAAGATCGCTGCCGATGCCAAGGATCATTGCCGTCTCAGTCGCGGGCCAGATTCATCAGGCGGCGCATTTCGGCCAGCGCGGCTTCCAGCCCTGTGAACACCGCCTCGCCAATCAGGAAATGCCCGATATTCAACTCTACCAGTTCCGGAATGGCCGCGATCGGGCCAACATTGTCGAAATTCAGCCCATGACCGGCGTGAACCTCTAGCCCGAGTTCATCGGCCAAGGCGGCGCAAACGAACAGGCGGCGCAATTCGGCATCGCGCGCGGCAGTGTTCCCGGCTTCCACATGCTCGCAATAAGCGCCGGTGTGCAATTCGACCACCTGCGCGCCAACGCGCGCGGCGGCTTCGATCTGGGCTTCATCGGGGGCCACGAACAGCGACACCCGGCTGCCAGCCGCGCGCAACGGGGCGATGTAGTCGCGCAGACGTGCCTCGTCGCCCGCCACGTCCAGCCCGCCCTCGGTCGTGCGTTCTTCGCGGCGTTCGGGGACAATGCAGATAGCCTCTGGCCGATGCGCCAACGCGATTGCGGCCATCTCGTCGGTCGCCGCCATTTCAAGGTTGATGGGAATGCTCACCGCCGCCTGAATGGCGGGCAGGTCCGCGTCGCGGATATGGCGGCGATCTTCGCGCAAATGCAGGGTTATGCCATCCGCCCCGGCGGCCTGCGCCAATTTCGCCGCACGCACCGGATCGGGCATCGCACCGCCACGCGCGTTGCGCAACGTGGCCACATGGTCGATATTGACGCCAAGGCGCAACATAGTGTCGGATGTGGAATCGCTCATCATCGTCCCCGCTGGTTTGGTGCCTAACATACGCCGCGCCATGGCAAACTCAATGGTGTGCGCTCAATTGCGCTGGCCGGTTTTCTGCGCCGCACGTCGGGCGCGCTCGAACCGCTTTTGCAGCTTGCGCTCGCGGCGAGCCCGGTAAGCGCGGATAATCGGCAGCGACACCGCATAGGCAATCACGCCAAAGATGCTGCCGACAACAAGCCCCCCCAGCATATAGGGCAAAAACACTTCTGCATAAAAGCTGCGTGTCTGCTCCCAGCTGGCCGTCGCTGGCGTGATCAGCGCATGAAGATTGGCCATGGTTTCGGTCCAGACACTCTTGAAGCCCGACATCACCCGGCGCGGTGTGGCCATATGCCCCTGCCCCAGAATGAGGCTGCCAGTTTCCATGGCGCCGACCACGATAAGTGGGAAGGTGAACGGATTGCCGAAGAACGTGCCCAAAAGCGCCGCCAAGATATTGCCGCGCAATACCCAGGCCAAGGCCGCCGCCGACAGAAAGTGAAACCCGAAAATCGGCAGGAAGGACACCATCACCCCTGCGGCAATCCCCTTGGCAATACGCTCGGGTCGGTCGGGCAAGCGGCGAAGGCGGTGCCAGACATAGCTGCCCGCCCGCTGCCAGCCCCCGTCAGGATAGGCCATGTTCTTCAACCACTGAAGAAAAGATCGAGGGCTGCGTCGTTTGAAAACCACCCGGTAAGCCTTGGTTTCGCGCCTGCTCTGGCGCGTTTAGGGTCGCTGTGAAGGATCGCGCACTCTGGCGATTTGCGCAACTGCCGTTTCGGCTTCAAGCGCGGTCATCACCTGATGCAGATGCGAAACGCCGCGCAGTTCCACCATAATACGCAGCAAGAAGAAATCCGGCTTGCGGTCCAAGAACCGCAGGTCCGAGATATTTGCCTTATGCTCGCCGATCAAGCTGCACACGCGGCCCAGAACGCCCGCGTCGTTGGAAATGGTCATTTCCAGCATGACCTCGTATACTGACGGGTGGGTGCCGTCCTGCCAGCGCAGTTCAACCCAGCGGTCGGCCTGATTGTCGAATTCCGCCAGCGCCTCGCAATCCATGCTATGGGCCACGACACCCTTGCCGCGATAGGTGATCCCCACGATCCGCTCGCCCGGAAGCGGCTGACAACAGGCGGCCCGCCGAAAGGACTGGTCCGCGGCAAGACCAACCACGGGGCGCGTGGCGTCCACCTCGGGCTCGACTTGCACACCTTCGGGATACAGCGTGCCGACCACTTTGCGCGCGCTGATCTCGGCAGAGCCGACCTGCGCGCGAAGTTCGGATTCAGACGCAATGCCCAACATGCGCGCGGCGGTGGCTATGGCTTTGCCAGTCATCTCGCGGCCAATCGCGTCGAACGCAGCGCGCAAAAGCTCCGTGCCAAGCCGCACGAAGCGTTCGCGGTCCTCGTCTCGCAAGGAACGGCGAATGGCGGATTTTGCGCGCCCTGTCACCACAAGGTCGATCCAGCTTGCCTGTGGGCGTTGCCCCTCGGCGGTAATGATGACCACCGATTGCCCGTTGCGCAGCCGCGTCCAAAGCGGCACGCGCAGCCCATCCACCTTGGCCGACACGCATTTGTCGCCAATGCGCGTATGAATCGCATAGGCAAAATCCAGCGGCGTCGCCCCGCGCGGCAGCTGGATTACATCGCCCTTGGGCGAGAAACAGAACACCTGATCGGAATACATCTCCAGCTTGACATGTTCGAGGAAGGCGCCGTGGTCCTCCTCGTTCTGCAAACCTTCGGTCAGCGTGGCGATCCAGCGTGCGGGGTCCACCGCGAAAGGGTTTTCCGACCGCGCGCCATCACGATACGCCCAATGCGCGGCGACACCCGCTTCGGCCACTTCGTGCATCTCGCGCGTGCGGATCTGGATTTCCACACGCTTGCCGTCGCGGCCCGACACCGTGGTGTGAATCGACCGATACCCGTTCGATTTCGGTTGGCTGATATAATCCTTGAACCGCCCCGGCACCGCGCGCCACCGCTGATGCATGATGCCCAGCACCTTGTAGCATTCGGCCACATCGCCAGTGATGATGCGAAATCCGTAAATGTCCGACAGGCGCGAGAACGCAAGTTCTTTCTCCTGCATCTTGCGCCAGATGGAATAGGGTTTCTTGGCGCGTCCGTAGACATCGGCCTCGACACCTGCGCGGTCCAACTCGGCGCGGATGTCGTTGCTGATGCGATGCACCACATCGCCCGCTTCGCGCTGCAAGGTGATAAACCGGCGCAGAATGGAATTGCGCGCTTCGGGGTTCAGCACGCGGAAGGACAGGTCTTCCAGTTCCTCGCGCATCCATTGCATACCCATGCGACCGGCCAGCGGCGCGTAGATATCCATCGTCTCGCGCGCCTTTTGCGCCTGCTTTTCAGGCCGCATGGAACGGATGGTGCGCATGTTGTGCAGCCGGTCCGCCAGCTTGACAAGGATCACCCGCAAATCGCGTGACATGGCGATCAAGAGCTTGCGGAAATTCTCGGCCTGCTTGGCTTCGGACGAGGAAAGCTGAAGATTGGTCAGCTTGGTGACACCATCCACCAATTCGACGATCTCGGTGCCAAATAGGCGCTCAACCTCTGAATAGGTGGATTTGGTGTCTTCGATCGTGTCATGCAGAAGCGCTGTGACAAGGGTCGCGTCATCCAGCCGCATTTCGGTCAGGATGGCGGCAACAGCGACCGGATGTGTGAAATACGGCTCGCCCGAATGCCGGAACTGGCCTTCATGCATCGCCTCGCCATAGGCCCAAGCCCTGCGCACAAGGTCTTGGTTGCAACCGGGATTGTAGTTGTGGATCAGGGCGATCAGGTCATCAACTGCGATCACCGGCACCTCTTGTGGCAAGGCCCGATAGGATGGGGCGAAACGGCCAAGGCGCGCGCCTTACCCGTTTTGCTGGCTGTGCACTTCCATCAAGGCGCGCAGCATTTGCTCTTCGCTCATGTCGCCGTCGGTCGGCTTGTCATCAGAGGACGCCCCCATCAACAGCGACATGTCGTCATCTTCGGGCAGATCGACCTCGATCTGGGTCTGCAAGCTTTCGATCAACCGCTCACGCAATTCATCGGCGCCTTGGGTTTCTTCCTCGATCTCGCGCAGGGCAACGACCGGGTTCTTGTCGTTGTCGCGATCGACAGTCAACGCGGCGCCAGCGGCAATTTCGCGTGCGCGGTGCGCAGCAAGAGCCACCAGTTCAAACCGGTTCGGGACCTTGTCAACGCAATCTTCGACGGTTACGCGTGCCATCGGTGCACTCCATATCAAGCTGGGCAGGAAGCGGCCTTCTACCGCCCAAGCAGACATAATACAAGGGCCGAATCATTCTGTCAGCGGTTGGATTTGCGCAAGCTCGGCAGGGTCCAGCGCAGCATGCATCTGGCGCACCGTCTGGCCTGTGACCGGATGCACCCAATCGGGCGCGACATCCATCAACGGGACCAGCACGAAACCGCGTTCATGCAGGCGCGGATGCGGCAGGATCAAGTCCTGCGGCGCGCGCACGGCCTGCGCTTCGGGCGCCAATGCGGCCCAATGGGCGTATCCGGCACGGTCGGGCAAGACTTGATCGCCATAGGCCAGAAGGTCGATATCAATCACCCGCGCCCCCCAGCGGACCTGCCGCACCCGGCCCATGCGGACCTCTATTTGGTGCAACCTGTCCAACACCTCTGACGGAGAAAGCGATGTGCGGCACCGCACCGCCGCATTCACGAAATCCGGCCCTGCGCCGGGAGGAAAACAGGGCGTGCCATAGAGCCGACTCTGTGATAGTACTGCTAAGGTTTCAGTAACCAATTCGGAAATAGCCGAAACCACCTGTCCTTTTGGGCTATCCATTTGCCCCGGCAAGTTGGCCCCAATTGCTACCAAGACCGAATTGCATTCTGTCACGTTCGTCACGATAATCTCCTTATGAATGTGCCGAACTGGGATACATAACATCCGGTTGTATAAGACCGCACTCAATAAGCGGATATCGGCACGCCACCCTTAAGGAAGTAGACATGTTTTACAAGGACGAGCGTCTTGCGCTCTTTATTGATGGTTCCAACCTATACGCTGCCGGCAAGGCGCTGGGGTTCGACATCGATTACAAGCTGCTTCGGCAGGAATTCATGCGCCGTGGCAAATTGCTGCGCGCCTTCTACTACACCGCGCTTCTGGAAAACGACGAGTATTCCCCCATCCGCCCGCTGGTGGATTGGCTGCATTACAACGGTTACAGCATGGTGACGAAAGCTGCCAAGGAATACACTGATTCCATGGGCCGCCGGAAGGTGAAGGGCAACATGGATATCGAACTGGCGGTTGACGCAATGGAACTTGCGCCGCGTCTGGACCATGCAGTGCTGTTTTCCGGCGATGGCGATTTTCGCCCGCTGGTGGAATCGCTGCAACGTCAGGGCGTGCGTGTTTCTGTCGTGTCCACCATTCGCAGCCAGCCGCCGATGATCGCGGATGAACTGCGCCGTCAGGCCGACAATTTCATCGAGCTTGACGAATTGCGCGATGTTATCGGCCGCCCCCCGCGCGAGCCGCGCTATGATGCGCAATCCGAACGCGCCGAGGTCGAATAAAGCACCCAAAAGCCCGCCTTTCGGCGGGCTTTTTTGGCCCGTTTACGCAGCCCCGGCTAAAACCCAAGGGCGCGGCGCAGCAGGTTCAGCCCCAGAAACACCATCATGACCAATGTCCAGCGCCGGAAGCGCGCGGCATCCAGACGGTCCTGAATGCGGTATCCGATGGCCAAGCCCAACATCGCAGGCACCACCAACAACGCCGAGAAAGCCAGACTCTGCGCCGTCAACACGCCCGATGCCGCATGTCCTGCCACCATGGCCACCGCCCCCACGAGGAACACCACGCCAAGAATGCGAACCATGTCGTGCTTGGACGTATCGAGCGCGATCAGATAGGCCATGATGGGCGGCCCCCAGACCCCGGACAATCCGCCATAGGCCCCGCCAATGGCCCCGCTAATCCACTGCCCACGGCGCCGATGCGCGACCGGCACCACGATTGTCTTGCCAGCAAGTTGCGACAGCGCAAACAGGCTGATCGGAACACCAAGGATTGCCAGCAAGATCGGCTCTGACACGAAAGGAACAAGCTGCGCGCTGACCAGCAGGAGCAGCACCATCACCAGCAACATCCGCCAGAACACTTGCACAGAGCCCAAAGCCGCGCGCCAGCCTTGGCGCAAGGCTTGGCTAAGGTTGGTAATAAGCGTGGGCAGGATCAGCCCGGCCAAAGCCAGTTCCACAGGCATCAGGCTGCCCAAGCCAGAGATCATGATCATCGGCATGGCAAAGCCCAGCGCACCTTTGACCACCCCGGCAAAAAGCGTGATTGCAACCGCACCCGCAAGCATGGCGACCGTCAAGACATCTGGCAGAAGTGCAAACATTTGGCAGGCTTCCCCATTTTTTGATATGCTATACAGGTGAAGCATCGGCGCTGCACGCCCGAAAAGCGGTGCGACATTTTTGGCAAGTTTTGCCGCATCGATTGAATTTTTCTTGCTCTGGCGTAGCGAAGGCTCTATGTCATGCTGCAACTGCAAAGATTGATCCCAACCAAATGTGGAGAGTGACCATGCCCCATGATGGCCAGACAGTGCCCACGACCCTGCTGCCCGACCTGCTGGCGCTGACACGCGCCGCGATTGCCCCGGCAGAGGCTGTGCTGGGCAAAGCGACCGAGGCGCTGCGCAGCCGCGTGGCCCCGGCGGGCAAGGTCGATGCAACCCTGCTGGAAGCGGATCAACACGCGGCACATGGGCTGGCTTGGCTTGCGACCTATGTCGAAAGTCTGCGCCAGATGCAGGCTTGGGCCGATGCGCTGCACACCGAAGGCCGCTTCGGAGAGATGGAAGCCCTGATCCACCAGATCGCTTTTGGCGAATATCTGCAACAGATCGCCGGTGGCATCCCGATGAACCAAGGCGAAATCGTGCGCATGGCCGATATGGGCTTGGACTGGACCGACCTGTCGGAATTCCAGACCGACGCGGTGCGCAGCCTGCGCGAAAGCGGCAACACAGATGCCGCGCGCCTGCGTCTGGTCGCGCTGATGCGCGAGAACCATGGCCGCGCGACCTTTGGCGCAACCGGTCTGGATGAAGAACTGGAAATGATCCGTGACCAGTTCCGCCGCTACGCGGACGAACAGATCGTGCCCCACGCGCATGAATGGCACCTTAAGGACGAATTGATCCCGATGGAGGTCATCGAACAACTGGCCGAAATGGGCGTGTTCGGCCTGACCATTCCGGAAGAATTCGGCGGCCTTGGTATGCCGAAATCCGCCATGGTGGTTGTGTCGGAAGAACTGTCGCGCGGCTATATCGGCGTGGGCAGCCTTGGCACCCGGACCGAGATTGCCGCCGAATTGGTCATCTGCGGCGGCACGCAGGACCAAAAAGAGCATTGGCTGCCCAAACTGTCCTCGGGCGAGATTTTGCCCACCGCCGTGTTCACCGAACCCAATACCGGGTCCGACCTTGGCGCATTGCGCACCCGCGCGGTCAAGGTGGGCGATGATTGGGAAATCACCGGCAACAAGACATGGATCACCCATGCCGCGCGCACCCATGTCATGACCGTGCTGGCGCGCACCATCCCCGACACGCAGGATTATCGCGGGTTGTCGATGTTCTTGGCCGAAAAAGAGCCGGGCACCGATGAGCACCCCTTCCCCACCCCCGGCATGACCGGTGGCGAGATCGAGGTGCTGGGCTACCGCGGCATGAAGGAATACGAACTGGGCTTCGACGGCTTCAAGGTGAAGGGCGAGAACCTGCTGGGCGGCGTCGAAGGCCAAGGCTTCAAGCAGCTTATGCAGACCTTCGAGTCCGCCCGCATCCAGACCGCTGCCCGCGCCATTGGCGTGGCGCAAAACGCGCTGGAAGTGTCGATGCAATATGCCGAAGACCGCAAGCAATTCGGCAAATCATTGATCGAATTCCCCCGCGTGGCCAGCAAACTGGCGATGATGGCGGTGGAAATCATGGTCGCGCGCCAGTTGACCTATTTCAGCGCCGCCGAAAAAGACGCCGAGCGCCGCTGCGATCTGGAAGCGGGCATGGCCAAGCTGCTGGGCGCGCGGGTGGCATGGGCTGCCGCCGATAACGGTTTGCAGATCCATGGCGGCAACGGCTTCGCGCTGGAATACCAGATCAGCCGCATCCTGTGCGACGCGCGCATTCTGAATATCTTTGAAGGTGCCGCCGAAATTCAGGCGCAGGTCATCGCCCGCCGCCTGCTGGGCTGACCTTCACGAAACCGAAAACACCATTCCCCGCAAGACGTTGCGGGGATTTTTACACCGCCTTCGCGCCGGTTAAATCCAGCATCCAAGGCGTGCCGAACCGGTCGGTGAACATGGCAAATCGCTCGGACCACATGGTTTCGGATGGCGCCATGGCAATGTCGCGCGCATCTTTCGCCAAAAGATCGTGCAACCGGTCGAACTCGGCCAGCGATGTCACCTCTATATGCAGCCGCATTCCTTGCGGGCGCTCGTAATACTCCGCCGGGTTGTCAGAGGCGTAGATCATACCCCCATCAGTCTGCACCGCCATATGCATGATCATCTCGTCGCCGCCGGGCATTTGATCCTCTGGCGGGGCATCGGAATTGCGCATAACGGCAACCACCTTGCCGCCGAGCCCGTCTGCATAAAGCGTCATCGCTTCAAAACAATCACCTTGGAAAAACAGATAGGGTGTAGGGTGCATGGACAACCCCCCGGAAATAGAGGCCTAGCCTAGCACGATATGCGCGTTTTAGGACGTGAAACTAAAATCCGGCAAACTGTCGAGCGCGGCTTTCAGCTTGTCGCCCCAATCTTGTGACACGGATTGCAGATATGGGTCATCCAGCGCAATCCGCCCGGTGCGCCCGGTGGTCAGGCTGTCGGCGGGATAGAAATGATAATCAAACGGCGCGCCCACACTTAGATTGGCCTTCACGGTGGAATCGAAGCTGACCAGAAGCAGTTTCATCGCCTCCTCAAAGCTCATACCAGCGTCAAACGCCCGCACAAGGATGGGACGGCCATATTTGGTCTCACCAATCTGGAAGAAGGGTGTGTCGGTGCTGGCTTCGATAAAGTTACCTTCCGGATAGACAAGGAACAGGCGCGGCGGGCTGCCCTTGACCTGACCGCCGACCAGAAGCGTAGCCTTGAACGCAGATTCAGATTGCAGGCCGCCGGAACTGTGCTGGCCGATCACCTCGCGCAGGGTTTCGGCCACCATGCGCACCGCTTGGAACATGGACGGCACGCTCAAAAGCGCAGGCGTGCGCTCGTCGGGTGATTTGGCGCGCTCTTGCAGCAGGCTGACCACGGCTTGTGTGGTGGCCAGATTGCCTGCCGACATAACCGTGATGACGCATTCGCCGGGGTTTTCCCAGATCGTCATCTTGCGAAAGGTCGAGATATTGTCCAACCCGGCATTGGTGCGGGTGTCGGACATAAAGACCAACCCGCGCTCAAGCACCATACCCACACAATAGGTCATGCCCGTTATTCCTTGTTACCTATGGGCGCTACTGTTGCGCGACATCTATGCAAACGCTCAACGATTCTGCCGATCCGCCCGCATATCGCCCAGATACAGGCGCGGCTTCGGTATAGTCCAGCCCCGTCGCAACGCGCACATAGCGCATGTCGGGCGATTGCCCGTTCGATATGTCAAAACCCACCCAGCCCAAGCCATCGACATGCGCTTCGGCCCAAGCATGCATGGCGTCTTGGGCGGTCTGGTCATCCAACATCAGGTAGCCAGAGACATAGCGCGCGGGCACACCCAGACGGCGGGCACAGGCGATGAACACATGGGTATGATCCTGACAGACACCGCGCTCGGCCGCGATCGCGTCTTCCGCGCTCCAACTGGATTCCGAGGCACCGAGTTCATAGGCGATCCGCTCTCGAATGCCCGCGGACAGCTCGTGCAAGCCGGCAAGGTCGGCGCCCGCCCCGATATCGCGCGTCAATGCCCGGACACCTGCACGGGCCATCGTGCGCGGTGTTTCGCGCAGGTATAGCCACAAGGGCGCAGGCCCCCGATGCGGGCCGACAACGCCAGAATCGTCGGATAACTCCACCTCCCCGCGGCTGGTCACGGACAAGGTCTGCGTGCCGGGCTCGAAACTAACCAGTTCGACGATATTGTGATGGTGGTCTAGGTAGCTCACTTCCTTGATCCCGCCGGTCACGTCAATTTGCCAGTTCAACACATTCTGAAATCGCGCCGCTTTCGGCGTTTTTCGCAACTGTTGCAGACCGTAGCTGACCGGGGTTTCAAAAGAATAAACTGTCTGATGTTCGATTTTCAGGCGCATGGCACTCACTGGTAAAAGCGGAAGTCGATCTCGATCTGCCGGGCGATCAGGCCCAGTTGACCAAGGATTTCCTCGATGAATTCATGCAGGCCGCATTCGAACACGGCACCGATGTCATGGCTTAGATACTGGCGTTCCAGATGGTCAACCATAGCCATAGAGGGCAATTGCCCGTCCACCCCCTTGTGCAGGTAGCGCAGGTTAGAGCGCAGTTTATCCACGCAAAACGCCAAGGAGCGCGGCATCCGCTTGTTCAGGACAAGGAATTCCGTAATCTCTGCCGGGCCGCCGCCCGCGCCATATTCCATGCGAAAGCCGCCGCGCGCCGACACTGCGCGCAAGATGGTTTCCCACTGCACATTGTCCAAAGACGTGCCCACCGCGCTGACAGAGGGCAAGAGCACATAATATTTCACGTCCAGAATGCGGGCGGTATTGTCGGCGCGTTCCAAGAAGGTGCCAAGGCGCACGAAATCATAGATTTCATTGCGCAGCATGGTGCCATGCGTCATGCCGCGCACAAGCGAGGTGTGCTGGCGGATATCGCGCAGCACATCGGGCAGGTCGCGCTCGGACACTTTGCGCGCCAGCTTCTCGCGGATGCGCATATAGGCGGCATTCGTCGCGCTCCAGACTTCGCCGGTCAGGGCGGTGCGCACCAAACGCGCGTTTTGCCGCGCGGATTCGATGCAGGACAGCACAGAGGACGGGTTCGCCTTGGAGCGCAGCATCCAATCCACTGCCGCATCGCGCGTGACCGCATCATATTCGCGGTCAAATGCGGATTTCACGCCCCCCGCTTGCAGAATGGATGTCCATTCGCTGTCACCTGCTTCCAGACGGGTCAGGGCAATGCGCTGGCCTGCTTCGATCAGGCGGGCGGTGTTTTCGGCGCGTTCAAGATAGCGATACATCCAGAACAGGCCGCCGGCGGTTTTTCCTAGCATTGCGTTACTCCTCCAGCACCCAAGTGTCCTTGGTGCCCCCGCCTTGGCTGGAATTGACCACCAAAGAGCCCTTTTTCAGCGCCACCCGCGTCAGACCGCCGGGGGTAATTTTAACCCCTTCGGGGCTGACCAGCACGAAAGGCCGCAGATCGACATGGCGCGGCGCAAGGCCAGAGCGCGCAAAAATCGGCACGGTCGATAGGCTGAGCGTGGGCTGCGCAATGTAATTTCCGGGCCGCGCTTTCAGCTTGCGGCGGAATGCGGCGATTTCCTTCTTGCTGGCGGTTGGGCCGATCAACATGCCGTAGCCGCCGGAACCGTGCACTTCCTTCACCACCAGATCTGCCAGATTATCCAGCACATAGGCCAGATCACCGGGTTCCGAACAGCGCCATGTCGGCACGTTCTGCAACAAGGGCCGCTCGCCCGTGTAGAATTCGACAATATCCGGCATGTAGCTGTAGATCGCCTTGTCATCGGATATGCCCGTGCCCGGCGCGTTGGCTATGGTGATGCCGCCCGCGCGATACACATCCATGATGCCGGGAATGCCCAGCGCGCTATCGGGGTTAAAGTTCAGCGGGTCCAGAAATTCGTCATCCACCCGGCGATAGAGCACATCAACCGGCGTGTAACCGCGTGTGGTGCGCATGGCGACGCGCCCATCGACCACGCGCAGATCGTGGCCTTCTACCAGCTCAACCCCCATCTGGTCGGCCAAGAACGCATGTTCGTAATAAGCGGAATTGTAGATGCCCGGTGTCAGCACCGCAACCACGGGTTTGCCCGATGTCCCCGATGGCGCGCAAGCCGCCAGCGAACGGCGCAGGTCCAGCGGATAGTTTTGCACCGGGCGCACCCGGTTGCGCGAAAACAGTTCCGGGAACATCTGCAACATCGTCTCGCGGTTTTCCAGCATGTAGCTGACCCCCGAGGGCGTGCGCGCATTGTCTTCCAGCACAAAGAATTCGCCGGGGCCTGTGCGCACAAGGTCGATCCCCACGATATGCGTGTAAACACCGCCGGGCGGCTGCACCCCGATCATCTGCGGAAGATAGGCTTCGTTGGCCGCAATCATTTCTTCGGGCAAACGTCCTGCCTTCACGATCTCTCGATTATGGTAGATATCGTGCAAGAAAGCGTTGATCGCCCGCACCCGCTGCTCGATTCCACGCGACAGTTTGCGCCATTCATTGCCAGAGATGATACGCGGGATAATGTCGAAGGGGATCAGACGTTCTTCGGCCTCTGCCCGGCCATAGACATTGAAGGTAATGCCGGTCAGGCGAAAAATCTCTTCAGCCTCGCGTTGCTTGGCGCGCAAGCGTGCGGGGTCTTCTTCGGCGAACCATTCGTGGAAATCTTGGTATGGGCTGCGAAGGGTCGCATCATGGCCCCACATCTCATCGAATGTTTCCCCATCACTCATGAACGAACCCCTCTGTCCGATGCCCGTTGGCAAGCACGCCCTGCCCACTTAGTGAACTGTTCATCACCTTTGATGGGTTGTAAATGCCCATGCGCCGTGTTTCCCCTTTGCGCGAAAAAACGGCACGGCTTGCCAAAGAATTCGGCAATCCCGTTACTGCAACCCTACTGCCCGCCCCGCGCCGCCCAGCACAGACGGCCCGATCAAGGCGGCATTCGGTATAATTGTCATCGTTTTGTTACAATAATTCATGAAACAGTTGCATGTGTCTCAAATCCATAGCCAAGCCTCGTTGCCGCCCTGACAAAGCACCCGCATTCCGCCCCGCGCGCCCTGTCGCCCCGCGCCCAAAAAGTTAGACGCCATGTCGCCAACAGCTTTTACCGCCCTGCTTGAAGCCTTCAACGAACCGGTCCTTGTGGTTCGGCAGGATGGAACTGTCGAAACCGCGAACACCGCCGCGCTGGAATTGTTCGGCAAACGGATATTGGGCGCGCAGCTTCGGGCGCTGCTGCGCCAACCGGATGTGACCGCCTTGCTTGAGCGCATGATCGCAGGCGCGGAACAGGGCGCCGCCGCATATGCGACCTCTGACTCGAGTGTCGAACGGCACTGGCAGGTCACCGCCCGGCGCATGGATGCTCAGGCTTTCGTGGTCAGCCTGCGTGACACGTCAGAATTGGAAGCGGCCGAAGCACAGCGGCGCGATTTCGTGGCCAATGTCAGCCATGAATTGCGCTCGCCGCTGACGGTTCTGGCGGGATTTCTGGAAACCCTGCAAGGGGCTGCCGCTGATGATCCGCAAGCGCGCACGGAGTTCTTGTCGATCATGCAGGCCGAAACCGAACGCATGACCGGGCTTGTGGCGGACCTGCTGTCACTGTCACGGGTCGAGGCCAGCGCCCGCATCCGCCCGCGAGAGCCTGTTGCAATTGACATGGTGCTGCATGCGACCTTGGCCGCGCTGCGCCCGCAGATAGAACAAGCGGGCCTGAATGTGACATGCGACCTGCCCGACGACCTGCCCCCGGTGCCGGGCGATTACGATCAGCTTGTGCAAGTTTATCACAACCTTGTGGAAAACGCCCTGAAATACGGGGCCGATGGCGGCGAGATAGAGATTACCGGCGTGATCGTGCCGCGTTTGCCGGGGCTGGATGGCCCTGCCCTGCGCCTTGCTATCCGCGACCATGGCGAGGGGATTGACCCGATTCACATCCCCCGCCTGACCGAACGCTTCTACCGGGTGGACCGCGCGCGCTCGCGCCAAAGCGGCGGCACCGGACTGGGGCTGGCCATTGTCAAACACATTCTGGGGCGGCATCGCGGACGGCTGATTATCCGCAGCCATCCCGGCGAAGGCTCGACTTTCGAAACCATTCTGCCGCTAAGCTGACAACTGTCACGCAAACGTCACATATAGGCGTTAGGGCTGCACCACGCAAAAGGATTCACCTCATGGAACCGCATATCGCCTCTGCCTTTGATAAGGATTTGGAAACTATAAACCTGAGCGTTCTGCAAATGGGCGGACAGGTTGAAGCCGCGATCCTAGATGCCGCGCGCGCGCTGGAAAGCCGCGACGAGGAACTGGCACAGGTCGTGGTGGACGGTGACAAGGCAATTGATGCCGCCGAAGAAGAAATCAACAATCAGGTCGTGCGCCTTCTGGCGCTGCGCCAGCCGCAAGCGGGCGATCTGCGCACCGCCGTCGCGGTCATGAAAACCGCGGGCGATCTGGAACGCTTGGGCGACTATGCCAAGAACATGGCCAAGCGCGTGCCGGTTCTGGCCGCCAGCCCAATCATTGACGGGGCCGCGGGCGCCCTGCGCCGTCAGGCCCGACTGGTCGGCCAGATGTTGACCGACATGCTCGACGCTTTCGCGCGCGGCGACACCGATCTGGCGCGCGATGTCATCACCCGCGATGTCGAGGTTGACGACATGACCAATGCGCTGTTCCGTGAGTTCATCACCCATATGATGGAAGACCCGCGCAACATCACGCCCTGCCTGCATTATGTGTTCATCGCCAAGAACATCGAACGCATGGGCGATCTGGTCACGCATGGCGCGGAAAACATTATTTTCGTGACCGAAGGCGAAACCGGCATCGAACGCGACAAGGGGCATTCCACCGCCACCATCGCCGCGCCCAAGGACTGAAACAGATGGCCGACGCAGATACGCCGCTGGTGCTGATCGTCGATGACGAACTCGCCCAGCTTGCCCTACTTAGCTACAACCTGAAAGCCGCCGGGTTTCGGGTTGCAACGGCCAAAGATGGGGATGAGGCGCTTCTTGCGGTGGCCGAACAGGGGCCTGACGTGATCTTGCTGGACTGGATGCTGCCGCGCCTGTCGGGGCTGGAAGTCTGCCGCCAGCTCAAGGCCACGCCCAGCGGGCGCGAAGCCGCGATCATCATGGTCTCTGCCCGCTCCGAGGAAGCCGACCGCGTGCGGGGGCTGGAAACCGGGGCGGATGACTATATCGTGAAACCCTATTCCGTGGCCGAACTGGTTGCGCGTGTGCGTGCCAATTTGCGCCGCTTGCGCCCCACGGCCTCGGGGCAGGCGCTGCAAGTGGGCGATATCCGGCTGGACCCGGACAGCCACCGCGTAACACGCGGCGAGCAGGTGCTGCATCTTGGCCCGACCGAGTTTCGCCTATTGGGCGCGCTGATGGAACGCCCCGGCAAAGTCTGGACCCGCGAGGCGCTGCTGGACCGTGTCTGGGGCCGCGACATCTATATCGACACCCGAACGGTCGATGTGCATGTCGGGCGCCTGCGCAAGACCCTGCTGTCGCAAGGCGGCGAAGACCCGATCCGCACCGTCCGCGGCGCGGGCTACGCGATGGGCTGACCGCTTGGTGCAGCTTCGCCCCGCTGGCATGGCAGATGCCCCTGTCCTTGCCGCCCTATCGGTCGAAACATGGTTGAACACCTATATCCGTGCGGGGCTTGGCCCGGTTATGGCGGAGTATGTTCTGCGCGAATTCAGCCCCGAGGCCATGGCGCAGGCCATCAGCGCCGAACAGATCACGGTAGCGCAGGGCGATGGCGGCATCACCGGCTATGCCCGCGCGCGGCACGATCAGGCCGCACCGGGCGGAGGCTGTGTAAAAACCCGACCATATCTGCGAGTTTGAGTGCGGAAATAGCGTGGGACGCGATTTGCGGCCGAATTGGTCGCAAACCCTTTTCTGGGCGCATTTGGGTGCGAAGAGAGCAGATTTGGGGACGATATCGGTAATTATCGACAGGCATTCCCCCTTTCACCCCGGGATTGCGACCATCAGCCCCTTGATCCCGACCAAGGCGACCATTCGCTTGATGTTGTAGGCCAGCACATTCAGCGCCATTTCGGTACCCACGCCACCCAGCCGCCGGGTCAGGAAATGGCAGGGTCCGGTCCAGGACTTGATTGTGCCGAACGGATGTTCAACCGTTGAGCGGCGCACATTCATCGGGGCGGCCGGGCTGCGGCGGCGGGCATTCGAGGCTTCGACCAGATGTTCATGTTCCCATCTTGAGACCCGCCGCTCATATCCTGTGGTGCAACGTTTCTTGATCTCGCAACTCTTGCAGGCGTTTGTCCAGTAGCGCCGCATCTGCAGCCCCTGCTGTTCGGTGGTGGTGCGATGCGTCAGCGCCTGCCCAGCTGGACAGCGATAGACATCATTCTCATGCTCATACGCGAAATCGGCCTTCACAAAACGTCCCTTTGAGCGGGCGCCGGATGTGTCCGATCGCGGCACAGTCGCGGTGATGCCGGCCTTGTGACAGGCGAGAATTTCAACGCCGCTGAAATATCCTTTGTCCGCGATGATGTGCAGCTCCTCACGCTGCAATGCAGCTTTTGCCTGTGTGGCCATCTTTGTGAGCAGGTCCCGGTCATGCCCCTTGTTTGTGACCTCATGCGCGACAATCAGATGGGTTTCGGCATCAACCACGCTCTGGACGTTGTAGCCGACATGCCCGCTGTGCTGCGCGCGTGTCGCCATGGCGCGCGCGTCAGGGTCGGTCAGTGATATCTGCCCGTCAGGCGCATCGGCCAGTTTCTCTTCCATCGCTAGCAGGCGCTCGATCTCTTTGCAGATGCGGTGATATCGGCCGGTCAGATGCGCGGCACGCTCGGCGCGCGCAGCACCGGTTTCCTGACGATCAATCCGGTCGGCCTCCTCGATATAGCGGCCAACCTCGGCTTCCAGATGCGCCATGCGGCTGGCGATCTTGCCCTTGGTGAAGTTCCGGTCGCGATTGTTGACCGCCTTGAACTTGCTACCATCGACGGCCACGACCTCGCCCTTTAGAACGCCGATCCGGCGGCACAATTCAACGAATTTTGCGCAGGTCTTGCGGATGGCCGGCCCGTTCTGACGCCGGAACTCCGCGATGGTCTTGTGGTCGGGCACCAGCCGACCGGTCAGCCACATCAGCTCGACATTGCGCCCTGCCTCGCATTCCAACCGGCGGCTCGACGGGATCCGGTTCAGATAGCCGTAGATGAACAGTTTCAGCAACACTGCCGGATGATACCCAGGCCGCCCCGTGCGCGCAGCGGCATGGCGTTGAAACCCAAGCGCGCCCAGATCAAGCTGGTCAACGAACAGATCGACCACGCGAACAAGATGATCTTCCCCGATCCAGTCATCCAAGCGCTCAGGGAAAAGCGTCGTCTGATCCCGGCTGATGCCCTCAATGAAACCTGCCATCCGAACCCTCCAAACCATGGGTAAGCATAGCATAAATCTGGGTTTTTACACAGCCTCGGCGGGGAGTGTTACGGCACCGAACTTGTCACGCTGTATATTCGGCCCGCCATGCACCGGCGGGGCATTGGGCGGGCCTTGCTGTCAGAACTTGCAACACAGGCTGGGCATAAAGGCAGCCCCGCACTGTGGCTCACGGTAAATTGCAAGAACCAGCACGCGCAGGCCTTTTATGCGGCAAATGGTTTCGCGGTCGCCGGCAACACCAATTTCATGCTGAACGGCCAAGCCTACCCAAATTACCTGCTGCGGCGCGACCTGACCCTCACCGGGTAACGCCGCCGCACCCGTTGCACCAGCAGCACTGCCGCGCCCAAGCCAAGCCCCAGCGCCAGCACCAATCCCGACCAGTCCACGACGATCGGGATCAACGCGTCAAGGCGTCCGGCAAAAGCGTAGCCCAGCCCAACATAAAGCGCGACCCAGACCGCTTCTCCCAAAGCGCCCCAAAGGGTGAACCGTTTGCGGGGCAGATCCGCAGCGCCTGCGATCAGGTTCACATAAGGCCCCAAGGGCGAGAACAGCCAGCGCGACAGGAACACGCCTATCCCGCCATGGCGCAGCACCGTGGCCCGCGCCCGCGCGATCACCCGCGCCCGCGATGGGCGGTTTTGCAGCCTTGCGATCAGCGTCGCACCCCCGGCCCGGCCAATCTGGAACCCGGTCTGATCTCCGATCATCGCGGCGATCCATGACACTGCCAGCACCTGCCACAGCATGAAATCGCCCGAAGCGGCAAAAGCGCCCGCGCCCAGCATCAGCACAGAGGCCGGGATCGGCAGCGCAATGCAGGACAGAAAGACCGAGGCGGCGACCACCCACAGCCCGTAATTGGACACAAGTGCAAACAATGTGTCCGTCACGGCACAGGCTCTGCCCGGTGCGCGGCAATATCCGCGCGCAACTCTTCCAGCAACAACGGCAGCGGAATATTCTGTGCCTTGGCCAGTTCCGCCAAGGTGATCCGCCGAGCGGGTCCGTCCGGCCCAAGCATCAGGCTTTGCCAGACCACCTCTGACGGCACATCCCACGAATGCGCGACAAAACGCGGGGTCATCCAACCGGCCAAATGCGGATCGGATGGGACCGCGCCCCAGTGCGAAACCGCGATGGCCAAGCGCAACGCCGCGATCAGCGCCACGACAAGCGCGGCACCGATAACCAATGTCACGACCGGTGCGCGGCGCCACAGGTGGTGTATCCTGCGGCCAAACGTTGGGCTGCGCCGGGTCATGGCGCGCAGGGCACGACATGACCCACATGTCGCGCGGGCGCCCCGGCCTTGGCGAGTTCCGCCAACACGGCCTCTGCCTGCGCTGCCGGGACCGCCGCCAACAGCCCGCCGCAAGTTTGCGGGTCGACCAGCAGATCGGCCAGCGGCCCGTCCCATTCGGGCCGAAGCGCCGCGCGGTTGGCAGGCGCAAGGGTGGACTGCACGCCTTGCCGCGCCAGCCCCTCTGCGCCTTCCAGCACCGGCAAATTGGCGTGGTCAAGCGTTGCGGTCAGCCCCGCGCCCAGCATCTCGGCCAAATGCCCGGCCAGCCCAAAGCCGGTGACATCGCTCATGGCGCGTGCAACCGGCGCAAGGATCGCGGCATCGCGCCCCATGGGCCGGGCCATGTTGGCCACGCAATTTGCCCAGACAGGGCCCAGCAAGCCCGATTTGGGGCGCGTGATCTGCATTTCGGCGGCAAGGATAATCCCGGTGCCCAGTGGCTTGGTCAGGATCAGCGCATCGCCCGCCTGCGCGCCGCGCTTGGTCACGGGGCGGTCACAGCACCCGGTTACGGTGAACCCCACCGTCAACTCGGCCCCCATGGTCGTATGCCCGCCTCCCAAGGCAGCCCCCGCCGGGCCAAGCACAGATTGCGCGCCCTCCAAAATCTCTGCCAGCATGCGCTCTGCGACCGTGTCGGACGCGCGCGGCAGGATGATCTGCGCCAGGGCCAGCTGCGGCGCAGCCCCCATGGCCCAGATATCGCCCAAGCTGTGAATGGCCGCCAGCTGGCCCATGCGCCACGGATCGCCCAGAAAAGCGCGCAGATGGTCGGTGGATAAAACCTGCACGCCTTGTGGCCTGCGCAGAATAGCGGCGTCATCGCCAGGCGACAGATCGGCACTCTGCCCCGGCAGGCATGCCAGCCCCCGGCCCAGCGCACCTGCGGGCAATTTCGCCCCGCAACCGCCGCACATGGGCTTTGCGCCCATCACCGCGCCCAGATCGCGCGGCCGCAAGTCGGGCAGCTTGGGCGCGGGCATGGCGGGATAGTCGCGGAACTTGGCCATGAAGCGCGCGTCGATAGTGTCTTTCAGCCACCACAACCACGCACCGCCGCTGCGCAGGCCGAATTTCTCGGCCAGCGCACGCTTGTCGCCCAAGGATGCCAGCTTCAGATAGTCGCGCTGCGGCTGATAGCGGCGCAAGGGCGCGCCCGACGCCCGCGCGCGCAGGTTGTGAAACAGATAAGGGGCCTCACGCACGGCATAGACGCCCGATTTGGGGCGCGGCGCATGGGACAGATGCGCGCAATCGCCGACCGCGAAGATATCGCGCGCGGACGATTCCAGCGTCGGCCCGACCGTGATGAACCCCTCATGCAGGTCCAGCCCGGTCTGCGCCAACCAGCCTTGCGGGCGCGATCCGGCCACGGACAGCGTGAAATCGGATTGCAGCCGCGTGCCATCATCCAGCACGACCGCATCGGCCTCCAGCCGCACGGGCGCGGCGTTCAGATGCAGGCCCACACCGTAGCGCCGCAGCGCCGCGATCATGCCCGCGCGCGCTTTTGGCCCCATATTGCCCAAGGGCTGCGCGTTGCGGTCAACCACGGTGATGGTGGGGCTGCGCCCGGTCTGCTGCATCCGGTAGGCTTGCGCAAGCGCCAGTTCCACGCCGCCCACGCCGCCGCCGATGATGACAAGGTTGGGGGCTTGCGGGGCGGTTTGCAGGAAATGTTCCCACCGCGCGGCATAGCCCCCCAAGGGTTTGGCGCTTACACCATGGGCGATGAACCCATCGACCTGCGGCAGATCGGACGTGATGCCAATGTCGATAGAGGCAATGTCGAACGCCGCTTGCCGCCCGCTGGCGAGCGTCACGGTCTTGGCTTCGGGGTCCAGGCCCACCGCCTTGTCCAAGATCACATCTGCGCCGGCAAAACGGCACAGGCGCACAAGGTCGATCATGATTTCGTCGATAGTGTAATGCCCCGCGATGGCACCGGGGAGCATGCCGGTATAAGGCGCGATGGGGCTGGGGTTGATGACCCGCAGCCGCACCCCCGCCATGGGCTTCATCCCCCATTGCCGCAACACCAGCGCATGGGCATGACCGCCGCCGATGAGCAGGATGTCGCGGGTGATCGGGAAGTCTGGCTGCATCTGTGGCCCCTTGGTTTCGGGTATGCTTACGCCGAAGGGGGGACATATGCGAGGGGCGGAATGTCACAAGATGGGGATGGGGGGTAAGGTGTGACAGTCTGCTAAGCGGACGGAGCGGACATTATCGAATGCATGAACAGAGCGTAGTGGTAGTTTGTTTACCTCAAGCGGCGCGGATCAGATTGAGGGGCCAACTGACTTCGTAAACAGCCACTCCTTCAGCTTTGGCCAGCGTCCTAACAGTTGGTGGAATTCGTTCTGCCACAAGGACACCGTTGAGCCGACCATGTGCGAATTTGTCTTGCTTGCCGAGTGCGAGCAGATAGTCAGCCACTTGGCGGACAGCCGCAGGCTTTGCTTCGGCTCGTTTTAGCTCGAAGATGAGCCAGTCTCCGGTCATTCGGTCACGGGCAAGAATGTCGATTCGCCGCGAAGTAAGGCCGCCGTCCACAGGGAATTCGTCTTGCACAACATCGTAGCGAGCACTCCAAGGTGTCTGATCCCAGTTCGTGAGTATCTCGCGCTGAATCACATACTCCGTTGTGAAACCCACACCATCATGGGCGTTACGGTTAAGAGCAAGGACTGAGTGGTCGAATCCCGACAGCGCTTCAAGTGTTGAGATCACATGTTGACGCGTTACGACAAGATGGCCCGCTGTCTTGTTGCGTCCTTCGAAGACGAAAGGAAGTTCTGCTGCGGCAAACTGCTCGTGATATTTTCCATTGAAAACAGCATGTCCGTAGTCGCCCCTGCCCGCGCGAAAAGTGTCAACTGCGAGAGACCACTGCCCCCCCGACCCCGGCGAGAACGCAAGGTAGACGACCCCCCTCGGGTTCGGCCAGCGGGCATTTTGGCGAGGATGTTCATCGCGGATCATGCAGTCCAAACCACTCGCGAATGCTGTCTCAATCAGCTGTTCGACGGGCTTGGTGAGACGCCAATTTCGGGCGACGTAAGCCACTGCTCCTTGTCGCACGAGAAGGCCGCCCTCTACTTCCTCGACCTCAATCCCATTTGAATATGCCCTGAACACCACGTCTTCCTCATGCAACTCTCGGTAGCAAGTTGACCTATCGTGATTGTTAACACCCAGCGAACACGGAAGCTAGAATGCGCTTTCGTCCCAATCCAGAGAATTCTCGGCACGGCACTTCCAAGCAAAGGTCGCTTGCACTTCCTGACAGGCAGCTCTGGGCTCAAGGCGATCTCCATCGTCAGCCGCGCCACCGCCCGCGACGGCACTGGCGCGGCTTTGCGCGAAACCTCAAACCCCCGGCACCAGTTTGAACCCCAGCCCTTCGCGCTTCAGCCTGTTAAACGCGGGCGACAGGAAGTGCCCGCCGGTGAACAGTGCGCGGTCGGCGTAGATCTCTTCCAGCACCTGCCGCCGCGTGTCGCGGGCGGTGTTCATGTCGATATCAAAGGAAATCGCCACAGTCGGGTCGGCCAGTTGCAGCGCGGGCGCGTGGATGATGTCGCCCGCGTGGATCAGCATCTCGCCGCCCGACTCCAACCGCCATCCGGCGTGGCCCGGCGTGTGGCCCGGCAGGTCCATGAAGGTCAGTCCCGACGCAACTTCGGACCCGTCCCGCGCCATGACCAGACGGTCATCATAGGCCGCCAGCACCGCCTGCGCCAGTTTCGCCCAATCGGCAATGCCCGACAAAGCGCGGCGGAAATGCGCGTCATCCGACCAGAAGGCGCGGTCGGCCTCTGTCACATGCAAGGTCGCGTTCGGGAAGACCGCCGCCCCATCTGCCGTAATCATCCCCGCCACATGGTCGGGGTGCAGATGCGTGGCGATCAGCGTGTCCACATCATCTGGCGCGACGCCCAGTTCCGCCAGCCCTTCGGCCAGATGCCCGCAGGCCGGGCCGAACAGGTCGCGCGGCCCGGCATCTGCCAGAATGGTGCGCCCACCCATGCGGATCAGGACCGCGTTGAAATTCGTCTCTATCTGCTCGGCCCCCGCTTCGGCCAGCAACGCGCCGATCTGCGCCGCGTCGGTTTCGGGAAACAGGTCGGGCGTGAAACTGGTTGCGCCATCGGTGATGATGCTGACCTGCGCGTCGCCAATGGTCTGGGTGATGGTGCGGCTCATGGGTCCTCCGGGGTTTTCGTGCCATGGTAGAGGGCTGCGCGCGCCGCTTCAATGCCGCTGTTGCGCGGTTGGTTTATGAGCCAACACCACGCACGGTGCCGGGGTCAGGGCAGCGTGATCCGATGGGCAAGCGCGCCGGTGTCGCGGTCGAACAGCAGAATTTCATCCGCTACCAGCACCAGCACCCAGTCGCGCGCAAGGGTCACGGCCTCTGGCGTGGTGTCTGCGGGCAGGTCTATACTGTCGGGCAGGGCGACAGGCGCGGGCGTTTGCGTGATCCGCGCCACCAGAAGCCCCACGATCAGAACCACCCCCACGATCATGACACTGGTCAAAACCACCACCAACCGCTTGACGAAACGGACGTCGGGGGGCATGGCGGTTGTTTCATCTTCTGGGGGCATGGACATGGCGCAGGCACCTTTCACCGAATTGCAGGTCGTGATCGCCGCGGACCCGCCTGCACGGCTTGATAAGGCCTTGGCGCGCGATGTGCCAGAGGCGGCGGCACTGTCGCGCTCACGCCTGATGCGGATGATTGCCGAGGGCTGCATTTCGCGCGAGGGCGTCGTGGTGGATGACCCGCGCGCGAAAGTGGCAGAGGGCGATGTGCTGGTCTTGCGGCTGGAAGCCGCGGCAGAGGTCGAGACCGTCGCGCAACAGATCGCCTTGGATGTGGTCTATGAAGATGCGGCGCTGATCGTGGTGAACAAACCCGCGGGCATGGTGGTGCACCCTGCTCCCGGCTCGCCCGACCGCACCTTGGTGAACGCGCTGCTGCACCATTGCGCCGACAGCCTGTCAGGCATTGGCGGCGAGAAGCGGCCCGGCATTGTCCACCGCATTGACAAGGACACCTCTGGCTTGCTGGTGGCGGCCAAGTCGGACCATGCGCATCATCACCTTGCCGCGCAATTCGAGCGCCACAGCGTGATGCGGCGTTACCTTGCCCTTGTGCATGGCCTGCCCGATGCGGGTGATCCGCGCCTGCGCGGCGTGCGCGGGGCCAGTTTCGAGGCCGGGAATATCCTGAAGATCACCTCGCAACTGGCGCGGCACAAGACGGACCGGCAAAAGCAGGCCGTGGTCTGGTCGAACGGGCGACATGCCGTGACGCGCGCGCGGGTTTTGGCGGGCTATGGCACGCCCCCTGCCCTGTCGCTGTTGGAATGCTGGCTGGAAACCGGGCGCACACATCAGATTCGGGTGCATCTGGCCCATGCGGGGCATGGGCTGGTGGGCGACCCGGTCTATGGCGGGCGCCGCAAGCTGTCGCCTGCGGCCTTGGGGGAAGAGGCGGTCGCAGCGGTCGGCGCGTTTTCCCGGCAGGCCCTTCATGCCGAAACTTTGGGCTTCGAGCATCCCGACACGGGCGAGTCGATGGCGTTTCACGCCCCCCTGCCCAAAGATATGCAGGCCTTGATCGCAACGCTGCCCAGCGCCTGAACGCTTAACGGATTTGTTACGCTTTGTTGCAACACTTGAAGCCGCGCGGGCCGGGGCTTACTTGCGGGGCCTGACAGGAGGGTTCGAATGTCCAGTTACGCAAACCTACCGGCCCCAAGCCCCGAACAGGGGTTGAACCGTTACTTGCAGGAAATTCGCCGGTTCCCCATGCTGGAACCGGAACAGGAATACATGCTGGCGAAACGCTGGGTGGACCATCAGGACACCGATGCAGCGCATCAGCTTGTTACCAGCCACTTACGGTTGGCAGCGAAAATCGCCATGGGGTATCGCGGCTACGGCCTGCCGCAGGCAGAGGTGATTTCCGAAGCAAATGTGGGCCTGATGCAAGCGGTCAAGCGGTTCGACCCGGAAAAGGGCTTTCGACTGGCCACCTATGCGATGTGGTGGATTCGTGCCAGCATTCAGGAATACATCTTGCGGTCGTGGTCGCTGGTCAAACTGGGTACAACCAGCGCGCAAAAGAAGCTGTTTTTCAACCTGCGCAAGGCGAAGAACAAGATCGGCGCGCTGGAAGATGGCGATATGCGGCCAGAGAATGTGGCCCGCATTGCCACTGAACTGAATGTGACCGAGGAAGAAGTGATTTCGATGAACCGTCGCCTGTCGGGCGGGGATTCGTCGCTGAACGCCACGGTTGGGTCAGAGGACGGGACGGCAAGCTGGCAGGATTGGCTGGAAGATGAAAGCGCCAATCAGGCAGAGGATTACGCCGAACGCGACGAGTTGGACCTGCGCCGAGAGTTGCTGGCCGCAGCTATGGACGCGCTGAATGACCGCGAGCGCGATGTGTTGTCCCAGCGTCGTCTCAGCGATGATCCGGTCACGCTGGAAGACCTGTCGCAACGCTACGACGTGTCGCGCGAACGCATTCGGCAGATCGAAGTGCGCGCTTTCGAGAAGCTGCAAGCGCGCATGCGCACGCTGGCGCGCGAAAAGGGCATCTCCGTTCCCGTGTCATAATCTGGCGCACAGGCGCCGACTTTCAGTTGGCGGGGCTCTGCGCGGCGCATGTCACGGCGATTGGAAACGCTTTTCGGAACCAAGGTGCATTGGGGCAGGTCGATGCCTGACGCGCGCTGTTTGAACATTTGACGAATTCGGTGTCGATGCACTGCCGAGCATCAACACCCCGGCGAGCGGACCGTGTTTGGTCGGCTGGGTTTCATCAACTTGGGCCGGCCCGACTGGGTTGCGGCGGTTTCAGGGCTTTGGCCGGGTGGCCGACACGGATTGCGCCGCGCCAACGCTATTGCGGCACCTCAATATCCAGCACGATCAGCCCGTCCAACCCATCTTGCGCAAGGGCAACAAGTTGCGCGCCCAACGCGCGGTGTTCGGGGTCTTGCGCATAGGCGTCGAGTGCGGCCCAATCGTCAAAATCTATGGTAAACCCGTGCCCGTAGCCGCGTTCCATCTGTTCGGGGCTGGCAGAGCGCCCAGCGCAGAAATTGCGCGCGCCGGGGTGGCACGCCACCACGGCCGACAGCCCGGCATAGACAGCCGCGATGGCGGTTTCCTGCACGTCCGGCTTCAGCCGTGTCAGCACGATATGCCGGATCATGGCGCGACCATCCAACGCCCATTCGGGTGAAAGGCGTGAAACGCGAAGGCGAAGGGGATGTCATGTGCCACCGGGCGCCCCCGCGCGTCCGACACGCGGACATTGCCCACCTCGCGCCCCGCGCCAATCTCACGCGTATCCAGCGCCGAGGCTTGGCCCGCGCGCCATGTCAGAACCATGCCGCCTTCCCGCAATTCGCCCGCCGCGCGCAGCCGCTCTAACGGCCAAGCCCGGTCGCCCACACGCACCACGCGCGCCAGCGGATGAATGCCATGCGGCGGGTCCTCACCACGATACATGAACGGGCGGTCCGATGTGTCATAGGCGGCATAGGGGTTTGCGCCATAGCGCCGGGGCGCGGGGGGTTCATCCATAACCAGCCCATCCGGGTAGGCGGCCAGAAAACTATCCCAGCTTTCCATCCATGCCGGAAGCTGCGTCAGCCTTGCGCCCTGCATCTGCCCCACAATCGAATTTGCCGTGGCCTGCTGCCACCAGCTTTCGGTCTGCCGGTCATACATGATCATGTCGGAATGGCGCAGCTTGCCAGAAACACCAAAGGTCAGCGCCGTGCCATCCACCCGCGCATCGAACACCATGCCGGTATTGCACAAGGGGCAAAATGTGACGGCAATAGGCTGCCCCGCGACCACGTCATTGACGATTTCATGCCACATCAGGTAGCGCAGCGGGTAGGCGCGGGCGGGGGCACCTTCGGGGGCATAGGTCATGACAGGTTCGCGCGGCGACAGGCGAGTTTCATCTGCCGCCGCCAAGAAACGCGGCGCATCAATGGCCGGAATGCCATCCTTGGGTGGGCCGCCCGACATAATCTCGGAAAACGCAACGCTGGCGCGGGCGAAATCGGTGTTGGGCCATTCAGCTTGCCAACGGGCAGGATCGGCCATGGCCGGTAGGGTCAGGGCCAGAGTAGCAAAGGCCAAGATCAAGCGGCGCAAGGGGGTCATGGCGGCATCTCCGGTTGCGGTCTGCTGCCCCGTTCTACGCCGGGCCGTGCGCAGATGTTACGCGCCGCGTCAGAAATCTATGGCAATGCCTTTTTTTTCCCAGTCGCCATAGCGGATGGGTTCGGGGCCTTTGCGCCCGCCAAGCTCGCGTGGCATCTCTATCGCAGCTTCGGCCGCGCGGCGCGCATCCGCTTCGGCCAGCGCGCGTTGCGCGGCTTCGGGCAGCTTGGCACGGCGGGTGGCTTCGTCTTCGGGCGCGGCGTCTGGGGTGTCGGGGTGATCGGTCATGGTCGCTCTGCTTGTCATGGCGTCTTGCCTGATATACCGCAGCCGCAGGAAAGGACAAGAAACCATGCCAGATGCCCAGCCCTCGCACGCCCCCCGCGCTGCCGCGCATGCGCTTGTCATGGCGGTCGTGTCCGAGGCGCGCAGCTTGGCCGAAGTGCAGCCGCGCCCCTATGCCGCACTGCCGCCAGAGGGGCAGGCCCGTGCGTTGCGCTTGGCGTTGGCCGGGTTTCGCCACCATGGCCGCGCCGACCATTTGCTGCGCGGGCCCCTGCGCAAAACCCCGCCCGAGATCGTGCTGTGGGCCTTGCGGCTGGCTGTGGTCGAGATGGGCGCAATGCAGGCCCCGGCGCATGGTGTCATCAACGATACGGTCGCGTTGCTGAACCGGGTCGCGCCGAAATTTGCCGGGCTGGGCAATGCCGTGCTGCGCCGCGTGGCAGATGGCTTGCCCGGCGCTTGGGCGGCGGCCCCCGCGCCCCGTTTGCCCGGTTGGCTGCGCGGCGCGTTGCAAAACGCCTACGGCAATGCCGCGACGGTAGCGATTGAGGCGGCACAGGAAATCGCGCCGCCGCTGGACCTAAGCCTGCGGGGCCCCTGCCCCGAAGGACTGGACGGGGTGAGTTTGCCCACCGGCACGCTGCGCCTGCCCGCGGGGCAACAGGTCAGCGCGCTGCCGGGCTACGCGGCGGGCGCGTTCTGGGTGCAGGATGCCGCCAGTGCCTTGCCCGCGCGCTGGCTGGCCGGACATGCCCGCGTGCTGGACCTATGCGCCGCCCCCGGCGGCAAGACCATGCAGCTTGCAGCGCAAGGCGCCGATGTGACCGCGCTGGACCTGTCGGATACGCGGCTGGAGCGACTGCGCGCGAACCTGTCACGCACCGGGCTGGCCGCGACGGTGGTCTGTGCCGATGCGCTGACATGGACCCCCGACCAGCCTTTCGACGCGGTGCTGCTGGATGCGCCCTGTTCGGCCACTGGCACCATCCGCCGCCATCCGGAACTGCCGCTGCTGAAAACCAAGGAGGGGCTGCACGCCTTGCGCGATCTGCAAACACGACTGTTGGACCGGGTGCTGGACCCGGCAAGCGGTCTGGTCAAACCGGGCGGAGAGGTGGTTTACTGCACCTGCTCGCTGCTGCCTGCCGAGGGCGAGGAGCAGATCACCGCCGCCCTGCAACGCCACCCCGGCGCGCGGTTGCTGCACCGTGCAATCACGGGCGTTCCACCGGCATGGCAAAGCCCCCAAGGCCCGATCCGCACCCGCCCCGATTACTGGCCAGAACATGGCGGGCTGGACGGGTTCTACATGGCGCTGATTGCGACATCGGCATGACCGCAGCCGCGCCAATTTCGGTGACAGCGCCGCGCAAGGGCGGTATGCTGGGCCTGCGAGTGACAGGCACGCCCGCAAGACGACAAGGGACATGGCACAGGTGAGCAGGCCGGCGTCAACAGGAACCGAGCGCATCAGCGCCATGGACAGGCTGGCCGCGCGTTGGCTGGGCCGGGTGCGCGCGCCCGTGGCCATCACCTCGCAACCCGAACCGCGCAGCCTTGGGATGTTTGCGCGTGGCCAACAGATGCTCGCGGGCAATTTCTTGGTGGCCGGAGAGTTGCTGAACAGCCAAGGCACGGTCCCGTTCGACGCCAGCACCCCCGAAGCGGTGGATGAATTGCATGGCTTCGGGTGGCTGGACCATCTGGCCGCCGTGGGCGACCGGCCCGCACGCCAGCTTGCGCAAGCGGGGCTTGGCGATTGGGCGTTTCGTTTCGGGCGCGGTGGCGGTCCGGGCTGGGCACCGGGGCTGGCAGGGCGGCGGCTTATCCGGCTGATCAGCCATGCGGTGTTCGTCATGCAAGGTGCCACCCAGCAGGACCAGACCGCCTTTCTGCGGATGTTGGCGCATCATGCGAATTTCCTGCGCAGGCGCGCGGCCCATGCCGCCCCCGGTCTGCCCCGAATAGAGGCCCGCACGGGGCTGCTATACGCCGCCTTGTCACTGGAAGGCTGGCAGGACCGCGCGCAAGGCGTGATAACAGCCTTGGCGCGCGATTGCGCCGACCAGATCGGGCCGGATGGCGGCATTGCCACACGCAACCCCGAAGAATTGCTGGATGTGTTCGAATGCCTTGGCTGGGCAGGCCAGCTATTGGCCGAAAATGACCAGCCCCTGCCCGATACCTTGATCGATGTCATGGGCCGCATGGCCGGTGCCTTGCGCTGTCTGCGCCATGCCGATGGCGGGCTGATGCGCTGCCATGGCAGCGGGCGCGGGCGCGACGGCGCATTGGCCGCCGCGCTGACCGCGCAAGATGCCTTGTCGGGCCTGCCCCCGGCCCCGGCCCCGGAACAAAGCATGGGCTATATTCGTCTGGCCGCGGGCCGCACCAGCGTGATTGCCGATGCCGCCCCTCCGCCGCTGCAAGCCGCGCCCGGTCGCGCCCATGCTGCAACATTGGCGTTCGAGCTGACCTCGAACCGCCGACCCGTAATCGTGTCATGCGGCGATGGGCGCAGTTTCGGCCCGGAATGGCACCGCGCCAGCCGCGCCACCGCCAGCCATTCCACGCTGGCACTGGATGGGTATTCTTCAGCCCGCTTCGGCACACCCGGCGGGCGGCGGCTGGAACTGACCGACGGACCGCGCCATGTGGGCGTAGAGTTCCGCCACACCCCCTATGCCCGCGCGGTCGCGCTGTCCCATGACGGCTATGGCGAAAGCCATGGGCTGGAACATCTGCGCTATCTGGACCTGTCCAAGGATGGGCGCGTGCTGTCGGGCGAGGATATGCTGATCGCCTCTGGCCGGGCCGCGCAAAAGCGCTTTGACGAGGTTCGCACCCGGCTTGGCGGTGCCATCCCTTATGCGCTGCGCTTCCATCTGCACCCAGAGGTCGAGGCATCGCTGGATATGAACGGCACGGCCGTATCCTTGACGCTGCGCTCGGGCGAGATCTGGGTCATGCGCGCCGAAGGGGCGGCACTGGCGCTGGCACCCTCGGTCTATCTGGAAAAGGGTCGCATCAAACCCCGCGCCACACAACAGATTGTGTTGTCCTTGAGCGCAACAAGCTATACCAGCCAAACCAACTGGACATTGGCCAAGGCGCATGACACGCCGACCGCCTTGCGCGACCATGCGCAAGACGAGCTTTTGGCCGTGCCAGACCTGTGATGTTGTATAAGGACTGCCCCGATGACCGACCTTGTTCCGCTAAAACGCGCGCTGATCTCTGTCTCTGACAAGACCGGGCTGATCGACCTTGCCAAGGCACTGGCCGCGCGCAAGGTGGAACTGGTTTCGACCGGGGGCACCGCGCGGGCGCTGCGCGAAGCGGGGCTGGCGGTGCAAGACGTGTCGGACCTGACCGGCTTTCCCGAAATGATGGACGGGCGCGTGAAAACCCTGCACCCCATGGTTCATGGCGGGCTGCTGGCCTTGCGCGACAATGAGGAACATCTGGGCTCGATGACCGCGCATGGCATCAAGGCCATCGACCTGCTGGTGGTGAACCTTTACCCGTTCGAGGAAACCGTCGCGCGCGGCGCGGACTATGCCGAAGCGGTCGAGAATATCGACATCGGCGGCCCCGCCATGATTCGTGCCGCCGCCAAGAACCACGGTTTTGTCAGCGTCGTGACCGACCCCGAGGATTACATCCCGCTGCTGTCGGAACTGGACACGAACGAAGGCCGCACGCGCCTGACCTTCCGCCAGACGCTGGCGCAGCGCGCCTATGCGCGCACGGCCGCCTATGATGCGGCGGTTTCGACATGGATGGCCGGGGCGCTAGACACCCCTGCCCCGCGCCGTCGCGCCTTTGCAGGCACGCTGGCGCAAACCCTGCGCTATGGTGAGAACCCGCACCAACAGGCGGCCTTCTACCGTGATGGCAGCGACCGGCCCGGCGTGGCCACGGCCAAGCAGCATCAGGGCAAGGAATTAAGCTATAACAACATCAACGACACTGACGCGGCGTTCGAACTGGTGTCGGAATTTCTGCCCGCAGATGGCCCGGCCTGCGCGATCATCAAGCACGCCAACCCCTGCGGCGTGGCGCGCGGCGCAACGCTGACAGAGGCCTATAGCCGCGCCTATGATTGCGACCGCACCTCGGCCTTTGGCGGCATCATCGCGCTGAACACGCGGCTGGATCTGGAAACGGCACAGGCCATCACCGGCATTTTTACCGAAGTGGTCATTGCGCCGGGTGCTGATGACGACGCGATTGCGCATTTCGCCACCAAGAAAAACCTGCGCCTGCTGACCACCAAGGGGCTGGCCAACCCGGCGGCAGGCGGTCTGGCTTTCAAGCAGGTCTCGGGCGGGTTTCTGGTGCAGGACCGCGACAATGGCATGATCGGGCCGGACGATCTGCGCGTTGTCACCAAGCGCGCGCCCACCGACGCCGAACTGGCCGATATGCTGTTTGCGTGGAAGGTCGCCAAGCATGTGAAATCGAACGCGATTGTCTATGTGAAGGACCAAGCCACCGTGGGCATCGGCGCGGGCCAGATGAGCCGGGTCGATTCGACCCGCATCGCCGCGCGCAAATCGCAAGACATGGCAGAGGTGCTGGGGCTGGACGCCGCCCTGACCCAAGGCTCTGTCGTGGCCTCTGACGCGTTCTTCCCCTTTGCCGATGGGCTTCTGACTGCCGCCGAAGCGGGGGCAACCGCGCTTATTCAGCCCGGCGGTTCCATGCGCGACGAAGAAGTGATCGCCGCCGCAGATGCGGCAGGGCTGGCCATGGTCTTTACCGGGCAGCGCCATTTCCGGCACTGAGGGGGCGTGATGAAAGCGATGATCGGCACCGGCGCGACCATTCTGGTCGCCGACCAAGCGACCAAATGGTATATTCTGGGGCCCTTGGCGCTGGACCAGCGCCTGTTCGTGCCGGTGCTGGACCCTTATGTGAATTTTGTCATGGCGTGGAATACCGGCATTAATTTCGGGCTGTTCGGGTCCGAATCCGACGCCATGCGTTGGGTGCTGATCGCACTCGCACTTGCGATTTGTGGCTTTGTTCTTGTCTGGCTGAAACGCGAAGGCGCGCCCCGCAACATGCAGATTGCTACGGGGTTTCTGATTGGCGGGGCCATCGGCAATGTCATTGACCGAATCCGCTTTGGCGCAGTCGCCGATTTCTTGAATGTCACCTGTTGCGGGTTCAGGAACCCGTATGCGTTCAACATCGCGGATATCTCTATTTTTCTGGGCGCGGCGCTGCTGATCTTGTTCGCGGGGCCACGCGAAAGCGCCCGGCGCAAATAGCGCAACGCAAGGGCGTGACGTCGGCGCAGTGATGCGCTAAACAGTTCTGGCAAAGGGCATTTGGGGAAACGATAATGGCACTCCGGCATGGGATCTTGGCGATTGCGGGCTGCGCTGTTCTGGCGCTGGGCGCCTGTTCGGATACGGACCAGCCCATTCTGATGCACGCAGCCGCGCAAGACCGCGAACCCGACGAATTCGGGATTCTGCCCACCAAGCCGCTGGAAATGCCCGATAGCCTTGCAGACCTGCCCGCGCCCAACCCCGGCGGCGCAAACCGGGTTGACCCGCAGCCGCGCGCAGATGTGGCGCGCGCGCTTGGTGGCAACCCGGCCCGCGCCATGGCCGGGGGCGGTGTCGATGGCGGCATCGTGAATTATGCAGCCCGTTTCGGGCGCAGCGACGGGATTCGCGACCAGCTTGCCGCCGAAGACCTGCAATTCCGCCGCGACAATGACGGGCGCCTTCTGGAACGGCTGTTTTCCGTGAATGTCTACCACAATGCCTATGAAGGCATGTGGCTGGACAAATATGCCGAGTTGCAACGCTGGCGCCGCGCCGGGGTGCAGACGCCCAGCGCCCCGCCAGAAGGCCAGCAGGCAGAGTAAGATCGCTCTCACATTCGTGTTTCGGGGCTTGAATGCGGGGCAATCCGCAGTAGCTATGCGCCAGATGCGAAAGGAACGATAATGCGGAATGTCATTGCAGCAGTTGGCTTTATTCTGACAGCTTGCGCGGCGCAGGCCAGCACGGTCACCCAAGGCTCGCTGGAAAACGGCATGGACGTGCTGGTGATCGAAGACCGCCGCGCGCCCGTTGTGGTGCATATGGTCTGGTATCGTGTGGGCGCGGCAGATGAACCCGTCCTGAAATCCGGCATCGCGCATTTCCTGGAACACCTTATGTTCAAAGGTACGGATGATCTGGCCCCCGGCGAATTCTCTGCCGTGGTCGAAGCCAATGGCGGCCGCGATAACGCTTTTACATCATGGGATTATACGGGGTATTTCCAGCGCGTGGCCTCTGACCGTCTGGGGTTAATGATGCAGATGGAAGCCGATCGCATGACCGATCTGACCTTGTCGGAAGCCGAATGGCGGCCAGAGCGCGACGTGATCCTGAATGAACGCGGACAGGTCGTGGAAAGCGAACCGGGGCGGGTGTTCAACGAAGCCATGATGGCCGCGCTGTACCAAGCGCACCCCTATGGCACCCCGATCATTGGCTGGCGGCATGAAATGGAAACGTTGAATGGCGACGATGCCAAAGCCTTCTACCGCCAGCACTACGCGCCCAACAACGCCATACTTGTGGTCGCGGGCGATGTCGATTTTGACGAAGCCATGGAGCTTGCACGCACCCATTACGGTCCGATCCCGGCCAATCCTGACGTGACCACACGCGCCCGCCCGATGGAGCCACCCCACACCGCCGCACGCCACCTGACACTGGAAGATGCGCGCGTGGGAACGCCCTATGTCAGCCGCATGTATCTGGCACCCACCCGGCACAACACCGAAGAGGCCGCGGCCCTGCAAATACTCGCGGCGCTGCTGGGCGGCAGCGCGTCAACCTCTGTTCTGGAACGAAAGTTGAATTTTGAACAGGGCGTGGCGCTGTCGGCTTGGGCCAATTACAGCGGCATGGCGCGTGATTATGGCACATTCAGCGTAGGGATCGCGCCGGTTGACGGGGTATCTTTGGAAGATGCCGAGGCCGCGCTTGACGCCGCGATTGTTGAATTTGTGGAAGAGGGTGTCGACCAGAAACAATTCGACCGTGTGCGCCGACAGATCCGCGCCTCGGAAATCTATGCGCTCGACAATGTGCAGGGCCGCGCGCGGCAATACGGCGTTGGCTTGTCGGTGGGCCTGAGCGTGGACGAGATCGACGACTGGATCGATGCGCTTGAAGCCGTCACACCAGAACAGGTGATCGAGGCCGCCAACCTGCTTCTGGACCGTAAAAGTTCCGTCACCGGCTATCTGACCCGCCCCGAAACAGAGGCTGTGAATTAATGCGCTTGATCCTTGCAATCTGCCTGCTCTTCGCCTCGCCCTTGCGCGCCGAGGTGGATATCACCCCAGTCACCAGCCCCGGCGGGTTGGAAGCGTGGTTGGTTGAAGAACGCTCGATCCCCATCATTGCCGTGGACCTGATTTTTGAAGGCGGCGCAGCGCTGGACAGCGACGAAAGCCTTGGGGCGGTCGCTTTCATGACCGCGCTCTTGAACGAGGGCGCGGGCGAGATGGATGCGCAAGGCTTTGCCATCCGGACGGAAGAATTGGCCGCGCGCATCAGCTTCGATTCGGGGCGCGATACGGTCAGCGTATCGGCGCAGTTTCTGACCGAAACCGCAGAGGAAACGATCGCGCTTCTGAACACCGCCCTGACCAAGCCGCGCTTTGACGCCGACGCCATAGAGCGGGTGCGCGCGCAACTGGTCGCCAGCCTGCGGCGCGATGCGCTGGAACCGAACGCCATTGCGAGCCGTGCTTTTGCCGAAGCCGCTTATCCCGACCATCCCTATGCGCGCCCGTCCGATGGCACCGCCGACAGCGTCAGCGAATTGACGCGCGACGACCTTCGCAAGGCGCATCAGGCCGCGATCACGCGTGATCGGGTTCATATTGGCGTGGCGGGCGATGTTGACGCCGAAGCCCTTGGTCCGATGCTGGACGCGCTGTTCGAAGACGTGCCCGAAAGCAGTGTTCCGCTACCCGGGCGCGCAAGCTTCGCGGCCCAGCCCGGCGTAACCCATGTGCCCTTTGACGGCCCCCAATCTGTGATTGCCTTTGGCCATCGCGGTATCCCGCGCGATGATCCCGATTTCCTGACCGCTTTTGTGGTCAATGAAATTGTGGGGGGTGGCCGGTTCGGCACGCGCCTGATGACAGAACTGCGCGAAAAGCGCGGGCTAACCTATGGGGTTGGCGCGTTTTTGGCCTCTGGCTTTCTGGGCGAAAGTTATCAGGGCCGGTTGTCGGCCAGCAATGCCGATGTGGCCGAAGTGATCGACCTGATCCGCGCTGAATGGGAAAAACTGGCATCAGACGGCGTCACGCAAGAAGAGCTTGGGCGCATCCAGACCTATCTGACAGGCGCCTACCCGTTGCGCTTTGACGGGAATGGCGCGATTGCGGGCATCATGGCGTCAATGCAGTTTCAAGGCTTCGACGTGGATTATGTCAACATCCGCAACACGTTGGTTGAAGATGTGACGCTGGAAGAGGCCAACGCCATGGCGCAGCGGCTTTATGATCCAGAGGCCTTGCGCTTCATTGTTGTTGGGCAGCCCGAGGGCATAAACTAAGCTTGGCAGTGCCTTTGGGGGCATGCTATATCCTGTAGCATGAACCGACCCAACCGCAATATACGGCCAGAAATTCGGCAACTTGATGAAGCTGCGGTCAACCGGATCGCGGCTGGCGAAGTTGTGGAACGCCCGGCTTCGGCGGTGAAGGAACTGGTGGAAAACGCGCTTGATGCCGGGGCAACACGGATAGAGGTGGACTATGCCGATGGTGGCAAAACCCTGATCCGCGTGCGCGACGATGGGTGTGGCATGGCAGGGGATGACCTGCCACTTGCACTTTTACGACATGCCACCAGCAAGATCGACGGGTCTGACCTGTTGAACATTCATTCTTTCGGCTTTCGGGGCGAAGCGCTGCCTTCGCTTGGCGCCGTGGGACGATTGCGGATTGTCAGCCGCATGGCGGGAAGCGACGGCGCAACCATCGCGGTTGAGGGCGGGCGCATGACCCCGGTGCGGCCCGAAGCCGCGCAATATGGCACTGTCGTCGAATTGCGCGACCTGTTCCACGCCACCCCGGCACGGCTGAAATTCATGCGCTCTGACCGGGCCGAAGCGCAAGCGATTGCCGACACGGTCAAAAGGCTGGCCATGGCGGAACCCTATGTCAGCTTTACCTTGTCCGATGTTTCGGACGGTGATTCCCGCAGCATTCTGCGTCTGGACGCGGCCCAAGGTGCGCTGTTCGATGCACTGGAAGAGCGGTTGGCCGCGGTCCTTGGCCGCGAATTTACCGAGAACGCGCTGCGGATTGACACCGAGCGCGAAGGGTTGCGCCTGACCGGTTTTGCCGCCCTGCCCACCTATTCGCGCGGCGCTGCGGTTGCACAGTATTTCTTCGTTAATGGCCGCCCGGTGCGCGACAAGATGCTGCTAGGCGCTTTGCGCGCGGCCTATATGGACCTGCTATCGCGCGATCGGCACCCGGTTGCCGCATTGTTCATAACCTGCAACCCGGAACTGGTGGATGTGAATGTGCATCCGGCGAAATCCGAAGTGCGCTTTCGCGATCCGGGGCTGGCGCGCGGGCTGGTGGTCAGCGGGTTGCGCCATGCGCTTGCTGGGGCCGGGCACCGCTCCAGCAGCACCAACACGGGCGCTATGCTGGGTGCGTTTCAACCAGCGGCTGCGCGCACCTACCAGATGGACCGGCCATCGGGGGCGGCGCGCGCGACCGCCTATCAGTTGCAGGCGCCACAGGGCATGGCCGAAAGCGCGGGGTTCTGGGACGCAGGCGCGACCATGGCCGCGCGCAGCGATACCGCGCCCGACATACCGGCCCCCCCCCCGAGTTTGGCACCTCTTGGCGCCGCGCGCGCGCAGTTGCACGAAAATTACATTATCGCGCAAACCGAAAGCGGCATTGTGATTGTCGACCAGCACGCAGCGCATGAGCGGTTGGTGTATGAAAAGCTGAAACGGTTGCGCGCGAAAAACGGCGTGCCCTCGCAAGCGCTTCTGATCCCTGAAATCGTGGAATTGTCCGCAACCGAAGCCGCCACATTGCTGGAAATCGCACCGCAACTGGCCGTGCTTGGGCTGGTGGTGGAAGCATTTGGCGGCGCGGCGGTCATATTGCGCGAAACCCCTGCCCTTTTGGGCGCGATCGATGGCCGCGCGCTGATCCGCGACATTCTGGACGAATTGGCGGATCAGGGGGCTTCGACCGGGCTGGAGGCACGGATTGACGCGGTGCTGTCGCGCATGGCCTGTCATGGATCTGTCCGCTCGGGCCGCCAAATGCGCCCAGAGGAAATGAACGCCCTGCTGCGCGAGATGGAAGCGACGCCGCATTCCGGCCAGTGCAATCACGGGCGACCCACCTATGTGGAATTGTCGCTGGCCGATATTGAAAAGCTGTTCGGGCGGCGATGAGTTTCGACCCGCAGACTTGGCCGGTGGACCCGTGGTTGGTGGCGCTTGCGGTTTTGGGGTTGGTCGTGTTGTGGCGCGTGGCCCGCGTGATGGGCGATCTGGCGGCCCGGCTTTCGGCGCTGGACACGCGGTTGACCCATCTGGCCGACACGCAAAACCAGCTATCGGGTGGGTTGGCGCAGGTCGCGCATGGGCAAACACAAACCGTTGGGCTGGTCGAATCGCGGCTGGCCGATCTGGGGCGCTACATGGGGCAATCGCTAGCCGGGTCCGCCGAAAGCACGGCGGCCAGCGTGGGTGCGCTGCGCGAACGCTTGCAGGTGATTGATGCCGCGCAGGCCAAGATAGAAGCGCTGTCGTCGAACGTGCTGGGGTTGCAGGATATCTTGTCGAACAAGCAGGCACGCGGGGCCTTTGGCGAGGTGCAGTTGGAAGCGCTTCTGTCCGACGCGCTGCCGCCCGATGCCTTCAGCCTGCAAGCCACCTTGTCGAACGGGCGGCGGGTTGATGCGCTGATACACATGGCCCAACCCATCGGGGTGGACGCGAAATTCCCGCTGGAAGCCTATCGCGCGCTGATCGCGGCCCCGGATGACAGCGCGCGCACCGCCGCGCGCCGGGCCTTGGCGCAGGCGTTGCGGGCGCATATTCGCGCCATTTCGGAACGCTACATCCTGCCCGGCGAAACCGCCGAAGGTGCGCTGATGTTCCTGCCCTCGGAAGCGGTCTATGCAGAATTGCATGCCACCTTGCCCGATGTGGTGCGCGAGGGTTTTGCCGCGCGTGTCTGGGTCGTGTCGCCCACAACCTTGATGGCCACGCTTATTACGTTGCGCGCGACGCTCAAAGACACCCGCCTGCGCGCCGAAGCGCAGGCCGTGCGCCGCGAGATTGCCCTGATGGCCGCCGATGCCGAACGCCTTGGCGGGCGTGTGGCCAAGCTGGAACAGCATATTCAGCAGGTGCAGGGCGATCTGGGCGAGATTCGCATTTCCGCCGACAAGATCACCCGGCGCGGCGCGCGGCTGGACAGCTTCGATTTTGCGCAAGGCGGTTAGCCGCGCGCACCGTCGAATTGCGCCAGCGTCACACCTGCGTCTTGCAGTGTATCGCGCAGCTTTTGCGCCGCAGCCACGGCAGACGGCCCATCGCCATGCAGGCAGATCGTGTCGATGCGCGCGGGCAGATGCGTGCCCTGCGCCGTGATGATCGCGCCCGCCCGCAGCATGGCCAAGATGCGCGCGGCCATCTCATCGGGGTCATGCAGCACCGCGCCGGGCTGGCGGCGGTCCATCAGCAGGCCATCCTCGGTATAGGCGCGGTCGGCAAATATTTCGCAGGCCATGCGCGCGTTAAGTGCCCGCGCGGCGCGCTCTTGCGCGGTGCCGGAAATGACCATGATAATGATATCCGGGTCCACCGCCAGCGCGCCCTCGTAACAGGCGGTTGCCAGTGTTTCATCTTCGGCGGCCATATTGGCCAGTGCGCCATGCAGCTTCAAGTGGCGCACCTGCCCGCCCGCAGCCCGCGCCATGGCTTGCGCCGCCCCCAGTTGGTAAGCGGTCAGGTTGCGCGCGGCGGCGAGTGATATCTCCATCCGTCGCCGCCCGAAGCCTTGCAGGTCGGGCAAGCCCGGATGCGCGCCGATCCCAACGCCGTTGCGCGCGGCCTGCGCCATTGCCGCAGCCATCACATCTGGGTCGCCCGCGTGAAAGCCACAGGCAATATTGGCCGAGGTGATGATGTCCAGCAGCGCGCCATCCGCGCCCATTGGCCAAGGCCCGAAGCTTTCGCCCAGATCGGCATTCAGATCGACACGCATCAGCGCTCCTCCAATTCATCGCCCGCGGTCACGCCGCTGACCAGTTGATAGCGCAGCAAATCGGGCATGTCGCGCGGGTCGCGCAGCAGCGGTTGCAGCGCGCGCGACAGGCCCGCGCGGCGCGTGGCTTCGGCCCGTTCCAGTGCTGCGCCTTCTTGTAGCGACACGAACCGTAGCTGAAACACCGCCCCCGGCCCAGCGCGCAGCAGCTTGGGCAGATCGCAAGGCAGCACCGTGCCAATACGCGGATAGCCGCCCGTGGTCTGGCATTCGGCCAGCAGCACATAGGGCATACCATCGCCGGTGATCTGCACATCACCCGGCACGATGGTTTCGGACAGAATGCTTAGCCCCGCTTCGGTGGCGAAACCGTCGCCCTGCGGCACCAGCCGTTGTCCCATCCGGTTGCCGCGCGCATCCTTGGTGAAGCGGCTCGTTTCCAGCCGGGCAAGGGCCTCTGGCCCGAACAGGGCGGTTTGCAAGCTGGGCACAAGGCGCAAGCCGTGGTCCATAGGCGCGCTTGGCAATGCCAGCCCGGTGCGCTGGCCCGCGTCGGGGCCAACCGCGATCGTGTCACCCGCCTGCACGGCTTGGCCAATCCCGGCGGCCAGATGCGCGCTGACCGCGCCAAGCTGTTCGGGCAAGCGCAACCCGCCGCCGACATGCAAATACCCAAAACCGCCGCGCAAAGGGGCGATATTCAGCCGCGCGCCCTTGGGCAGCGCATGGCTTGCGCCCCAGACCAGCGGCGTGCCATCGCGCGTAGCGCGCATCTCGGCCCCGGTCAGCGCCACGCGCATTGTGGCCGAAACGGTAAGCGCCACAGCGCCGCCTGCCAGTTCCAGAACCGCGCAGCTGTCAGACTGGCCCAACAGCGCCGCCCCCTCGGCCAAGGCCAGCAGGTCGGCGGCCCCGCCGCGCGACAGCCCCTGCGCCAGATAGCCCGGGCGGCCCTTGTCCTGCACCGTCACGCCGGGGGTTGCCTGAAGGATGCTGAGCATTCGGGTCATGCCAGCGCCTCTGCCACAGCGCCACCGTCAGGGGCCGCGCGCAGGCGGTCCAGATCATGGGCGGGATGGAACAGCACCTCATCACCGGGGCGCAGCAGGAAGGGGTCTGGCGTATCCGGCCGGAACAAGCGCAGCCCGGTCTGGCCAATCTGCCGCCACCCGGTCGGCATGCCCACGGAAAACACGATAAGTTGCCGGATCGCCACCACCAGCGCGCCCTGTGGCACCAAGGGCGTCAGGCTGGTCTGGCGGGGAATATCCCAGTTTTCGGGCAATTGCCCCAAATAGGGCTGGCCCGGGGCAAAGCCGATGGTCTGCACCCGCACGGGGGCCGCGCAGAGCGTGGCAATCGCCTGTTCCACCGATTGCCCGGCCAATGCCGCCGCGTCCGCCAGATGCGGACCATTCTTACCCCCGAACACCACCGGCACGCGCCACAGCCGCCGCCCGCCGGGCAAGGGCGCATCATACCAGTCGCGGCTGGCCAGCAAGGTTTCCAACCGCGCGCGCAAGCTGTCATGGTCGCTGCCCGCAAGGTCAAACCGCAAAAAGGCAGAAACCAGCGACGTGGCGCATTCTTCAACACCGGGCCAGTTCTCTCGCTCCACAACCGCGCGAAAGGCGAGCGCTGCACGATTCGCGCGCTCCTCCAGACGCCCGGCAAAACTGACCAGAAACCCATCCACACCCACAGTGCGGATGGCCGGATAGCCCGTGTCTACGGGGGGGGCGGACGGGGTTGTGACGGTCATTGCATGGTCCTTGCGCCAGAGGTCAGGCTGTTTGCAGGTTTGCATCTAATGCTGACAGCGCCCGGGTTGAAGCAGCGGTGCTGGGTTGGGTGCTGTCAGGCTATCGCCAAAGCCTGCGCGAACCAACAGTTGCGCCCTGATTTGCTGGTGGCAAGACCTTGGGCGGAGGTTTGCATCCGGGCAGTCCGCGCAACAAGAGTTGCCGATGCTCGTCGCAGGGCAAACACGCGACCAGCTTAGGGGGCAAATGCTGCGATCTGGCCCAACTTGCGGCGGGTGCCCGCATTGGCGAAATGACTGGGCATTGCCGTGGCACACGGGGTCCAGCACAGAAACCCGGCGAGACAGAATGCGCCGGGTCAGTTTTCTAGCGGGTCGCGAAGGGTATTTTCAAACCCAGCGTGCCGATAGTGCTGTCCAACCCATTGCCACGCAACGCGCGCATCTGTCCCACGCCCACCGACAGCGCCAGCCGGTCGGTGATACGGTAGTCAATCTCAGCGCGCAGGCTGCCCAGAACGCCACCGGCCACGTTGACACCGCCACCCCCTGCGGCCCCGACATGCCCTTCCAAAGACACGGCCCAGCGCGGGGTGATGTCGAACTGATAGCCAAGCCCCAAAAGCCCCACCGCATAGCCTGCAACCCCGCCATGCAGCGCGGTCTGGCCATTGCCGGACACATACAGGTTCTGGCCCAGAAAATAATCGAAAGAGCTTTCCTGCATCACGATGAAACTGGCGGTATTGCTGTTCAGGAAATAATTGCCACCGGTCTGCTGCACCGAGATGCCGCCACTATAGGCCCAGCGGTTGGGGCGTTCGCCCAAACCCTCATCGCCCCGCGTGCGGGCAAAATTGCGCAGAATCGACAGCGACACAGCAGCGGCGCGGAAATCGCCCGTTGGCGCGGCCTTGCCGCCGATGGACAGTTGCGCATCCAGCGCCCGCGTGACCGGCAGGCTGACACCCGCCGACGCTTCTATCAACGGCCCCGCGCCCGTGTCGACCAAGCCACCGCCGCCAAAGCCGACACCGCCTTCGATGAACAGCGTGGTCGGGCCAAGCGCGAAATTGCGCCGTAGGCCAGCCATGACCTGCATATACCCCTGTGCCCCAGAGCCCGCGCCATCGGCCCCAAGGCTAAGCTGCGTGTTTTGGCCCAAGCCATACAAAGCGCGCGCGCCCACCAACACAACGCTATCCTGAGGGTTGCCGTCGCGGTTCAGGACGCCGTTTTGCGGGGACAGGGCCGTGACAGTGCCGCCCGCGGCATCCAGCTTGGCATCCCAGCCGCCGGGCGTTTTGGTGCCGATCTGGCGGCGCAGCCCAACCCCGAAGGCCGGCCCGTCAATTGGCGCGCCATCGATCGAAATCCACGCGCCTGTCAATTGCACCGCCCAAGACTCTGCGATCTGGTAGTCCAAGGCCAGCCCCGCGCGGACCATGGTGCCATCGCCAATCACCTGCGCCGCACCGCCCCCACCGCCGATGAAGCCAGAGGCCGACAGCGACAGCCCGGTCGACAATGGCAGGCGCGCGACACCTTCGAAGCCCCAGAAGAACGCGCCCCCCGCATCGCCCAGCGCCCCGGAGTAGAAACTTTGCCCAAGGCTCAGCGTCTCGGAGAACTGGTAGCCGACATACAATCGGTTCAACCCTTCGATCAGGGTTTGCGGCGACGACAAGCGTTCGAACCCGGTCTCGACACTAAGGCCTTGGGCCGAAGCCTCTTGCCCGGTCAAGGCACCGCCAAGGGCAAGCGTCAGGGCCAAAGCCTTGGCAGGGCGGGTGCAGGGAATCGGCATCGCTGTATTCCTTTGGGCGTATCTGTCTTTAGCCAGCGGCAGTAAATAAACTTACGTCGTCATGGGTAATACATCCGTTTCAAACGGCCTAGCCCCAACCGTTGTTTTCAAGGTCTTTTATCCCTGTTCAGCCATGAAAAAGCCCCGCGCGGCGGATTTGCTGCGCGGGGCTTGGGGGAGTCGAGGTTCGCTTATTCCTCGAATTCGATCAGCAGGTCTTTGGCTTCGATCTGCGCGCCGGGTTGGACATGCACGGCCTTGACCACCGCGTCGCGGTCGGCATGCAGGCCGGTTTCCATTTTCATCGCCTCGATCGTCAGCAGCAGATCGCCCGCCTTGACCTTCGCGCCCGGCGTCGCGGCCACGGTGGCGACAGCGCCGGGCATCGGTGCGCCGATATGGGCGGGGTTCGACATATCTGCCTTCAGGCGCTGTGCGGTCTTGGCCGCGATTTCGCGATTGGCCACGCGCACCGAACGGGGTTGGCCGTTCAACTCGAAGAACACCTTCACCTCGCCATCATCGCCGGTTTCCCCCACGGTAATCAGGCGGATTTCCAGCGTCTTGCCGGGGTCAATTTCGGCGGAAATCTCCTCACCCGGTTCCATCCCGTAGAAGAAGGTTCGCGTGGGCAAGGTCCGCACCGGACCATAGATGCGGTGGCGGCCCATGTAATCCAAAAACACCTTTGGATACATCAGGTAGCCGTTCAGATCCTCATCATCAACATTGAACCCGTCTAGATCTGCGATCAGTTGCGCGCGCACCTCTTCCAGATTGACCGGGGCCAAATGCTTGCCGGGGCGGTCGGTGATGGGCCGCTCGTCTTTCAGCACCTTGCGTTGCAGCGCTTCGGGCCAGCCACCGGGGGGTTGGCCCAGATTGCCCTTCATCATGTCCACGACGGAATCGGGGAAGCTGACATCCTTGGCAGGGTTTTCCACGTCATCGCGTTTCAGACCTTGGCTGACCATCATCAGCGCCATGTCGCCCACGACCTTGGACGATGGCGTGACCTTGACGATATCGCCGAACATCTTGTTCACATCGGCATAGGTCTGCGCCACTTCGGGCCAACGTTCTTCCAGCCCCAAGCTGCGCGCCTGCGCTTTCAGGTTGGTGAACTGGCCACCGGGCATTTCGTGCAAATACACTTCGGAGGACGGCGCCTGCTGCGCGCTTTCGAACGCGGCATATTGCAGGCGAACCTGTTCCCAGTAATCCGAAATCTGCCGGATCGCGCCCATGTCGAGGCCCGTGTCACGCTCGGTAAAGCGCAAGGCTTCGACAATCGACCCCAAGGTCGGCTGGCTGGTATTGCCCGAAAACGCATCCATTGCGGCATCGGCGGCATCGACACCGGCTTCGGCGGCGGCCAGAATGGTCGCACCGGCAATGCCGCCAGTGTCATGCGTGTGGAAATGGATAGGCAGGCCCACCTCTTCCTTCAGCGCCTTGATGAGGATGCGCGCACTGGCAGGCTTGAGCAGCCCCGCCATGTCCTTCAGCCCCAGAACATGCGCGCCCGCGTCGCGCAGGGCCTTGCCCATTTCGACATAGTATTTCAGGTCGTATTTCGCGCGGTCGGGGTTCAGGATGTCGCCGGTATAGCACACAGTGCCTTCGCAGACCTTGTTCGCCTCTATCACGGCATCCATGGCGACACGCATGTTCTCAACCCAGTTCAGGCTGTCGAACACGCGGAACACATCGACCCCGCTGGCAGCGGCTTGTTTGACAAAAGCCTGCACCACGTTGTCGGGGTAATTGGTATAGCCCACCCCGTTCGAGGCGCGCAGCAACATCTGCGTCATAAGGTTGGGCATGGCCGCGCGCAGGTCGCGCAGGCGCTGCCATGGGCATTCCTGCAAGAAGCGATAGGCCACATCAAAGGTCGCGCCGCCCCAGCATTCCATGCTGAACAGGCTGGGCATCATATGCGCATAGGCAGGTGCGACCCGGATCATGTCGATGGACCGCATTCGCGTGGCCAAAAGCGATTGGTGCCCGTCGCGCATGGTGGTGTCGGTCAGCAGCAGCTTCTTCTGCGCCGCCATCCAGTCGGCCACGGCCTGCGGACCTTCTTCGTCCAGAATTTGCCGCGTGCCGCGCGGCGGCGCTTCGGTCGAAACCTTGGGCGCAATCGGGGTTTTCAACCCGGCGGGCGGCTTGGCGCGACCCTTGGTTTCGGGGTGCCCGTTCACGGTAATATCCGCGATATAGGTCAGAACCTTGGTGCCCCGGTCCCGACGCTTGCGGAAATTGAACAGCTCATCCGTGGTGTCGATGAACTTGGTCGTATAGGTATCGTTCAGGAATGTCGGGTGTTTCAGCAGGTTCTCGACAAAGGCGATATTGGTGCTGACCCCGCGAATGCGGAACTCGCGCAAGGCGCGGTCCATCCGCGCGATGGATTCCTGCGGCGTCGGCGCCCAAGCGGTGATCTTGACCAGAAGCGAGTCGTAATAGCGCGTAATCACGCCCCCCGCATAGGCCGTGCCGCCATCCAAACGAATGCCCATGCCGGTGGCAGAGCGGTAGGCGGTCAGACGGCCATAATCGGGGATGAAGTTGTTCAGCGGGTCTTCGGTCGTGATCCGGCACTGTAGCGCGTGGCCCGACAAGGTGACATCCCCCTGAGACGGCGTGCCCGTCGCATCCGACAACGTCGCGCCTTCAGCAATGCGGATCTGCGCTTTCACAATGTCAATGCCCGTCACTTCTTCGGTGACGGTGTGTTCCACCTGAACGCGGGGGTTCACTTCGATGAAGTAGAATTTCTCATCGTCCATATCCATCAGGAATTCGACGGTGCCTGCGTTCTGATAGCCCACGGCGCGGCCAATCTTCAGGCCCAGCTCGCAGACCTCTGCGCGCTGCGCTTCGGTCAGGTAGGGGGCAGGCGCGCGTTCAACCACTTTCTGGTTGCGGCGCTGCACGGTGCAATCGCGCTCATATAGATGATACAGGTTGCCATGCGTGTCGCCCAGCAACTGCACTTCCACATGGCGGGCGCGCAGGATCATCTTTTCCAGATAGCCCTCGCCATTGCCGAAAGCGGCCTCGGCCTCTCGGCGGCCCTCGCGGACCTTCGCCTCGACCTCGTCCTCGGACAGGATCGGGCGCATACCCCGACCGCCGCCGCCATGGCTGGCTTTCAGCATCAGCGGAAAGCCCACCTCGCGCGCCATGGCCTTGACCGCGTCCATGTCATCGCCCAGCACCTCGGTTGCGGGAATAACCGGCACGCCCGCCGCAATCGCCACTTTCCGCGCGCTGGCCTTGTCGCCAAGCGCGCGCATGGTTTCGGCCTTCGGCCCGATAAAGGTGATCCCGTTAGCCACGCAGGCATCGACCAGTTCGGGGTTTTCCGACAACAGCCCGTAGCCCGGATGCACGGCATCCGCCCCGCTGGCCTTGGCCACACGAATGATCTCGTCAATCGACAGATAGGCGGCGACCGGTCCCATCCCCTCGCCAATGCGGTAGGCTTCGTCTGCCTTGAAGCGGTGCAGGCCCAGCTTGTCTTCTTCGGCATAAACCGCAACCGTGCGTTTGCCCAACTCATTGGCAGCGCGCATGATGCGGATGGCGATTTCACCACGGTTCGCGACGAGGATTTTCTTGAACTCGGCCATTTCGGTCCTTTCCGGAGAGGTATGGCTAATTTTATTGCGTGTATTAGACAGATTATTGCGCGCAGGTAAAGCGCCCGTGAGGTTCCGTTACATTTCGTCGCGCCTGTCTTGACGTGGCGCAAGCTGGGTTGCGACCTGTTCGGGGCGGGTTGCGCCCATCTGCACCATGTTGGCGATCAGGTCATCTTGCAACAGCGTCGCAAGATGATCCGCACCCCCTGCCCCCAATGCCCCAAGCGCGTAATGCCAGCCCCGCCCCAGCATGGTGAAATTCGCCCCCAGCGCCAGCGCGCGCAGGACATCAAGGCCAGATTCAACCCCGCCATCATAGATCAGCGGCATGTCCGGGCCAACGCTTGCACGGATGTCTTGCAGCGCATCCAACGCCGCCAATGCACCATCAAATTGCCGCCCGCCATGGTTGGACACCCAGATCGCATCGGCCCCTTCTGCGCGCAGGCGGGGCGCATCCTCCGGGTCCAGCACGCCCTTGATAACCAAAGGACCGTCCCACATGTCGCGCACCGCGCGCAGATAGTCCCAATCGGGGGCGGCGCGCAGCAGATAGCCCGGATGCGCCGTAGACGGCGCGTTGCCGTCAAGCTTCAGATATTCCTCCATCAGCCGCAGGCGGGGCGTGCCCGCACGCAGCGTGCCCAAGCCCCAAGCGGGACGCTGCGCGACTTGCCACAGCATTGATGGCGTAACTTTCGGTGGAATGGCCAGCTGCGCGCGCAACTGCCGTTCGCGCCGCGAGGGGCCGGGCAGATCGACCGTCAGCACCAGCACGCGAAAGCCCGCATTTCGCGCACGGGTCAGAATATCGGCCCGGATCGACGGGTCTTTGGGCGGATATAGCTGGAACCAACCCATGTCCCCCGCAACCGGCCCGATGGTTTCGGGCGTTTGCGTCGCCACCGTGCTAAGCGAATAGGGAATGCGCCGCGCTTGCGCCATGCGCGCCAAGGCGGCTTCGGCCCCCGGCCAGATCAGCCCCGACATGCCCACCGGGGCAACCCCCACGGGCATGGCGTAATCCTGCCCCAGAAACCGCGTGGTCAGGTCCGGCGCGATCGGCCCGCGCAGGATGGCGGGGCGGAATAACACCCGCTCCAGCGCCGCCCGATTGCGCGGCTTGACGGATTCGCTGCCGGTGGCGCTGTCCAGATATTCCCACACGAACCAAGGCACCCGCGCCTTGCAGGCGGCTTTCAGGTCAGACAGCGCGGGATATTTCTGGGCCGGGTCCATGGCGCGCATAAAACGCGGGGAAAGCCGGATTGTAAACCGTGACATGGCAGGCAGGGGCACCCACCCTTGGTCAGCCCCTTCGCCTTCAGGTCAGAAGGGCACATCCCCCGCCGCTGCATCGGCATCTTGCAGATAGCCCGCCATGACATGCCGGGGCGAAGATTTCTCAAACTCCACGAACAGCTTGTCACCATCGACCGAGGCCACGCGCCCATAGCCGAATTTCTGGTGGAACACCCGTGCGCCCACATCGAACTCGGGCACAACCGTGCCATGCACCAGCTTGGGCTGGCTGCGTTCGGCGTTTTGCAACCGCCGCCAACCGGGCGAATTGTAGGCATCAGCCTTGGAGGCGCGTTCTTCGACCGCGCTGCCAAAGCCCGTGCTGCCCATCCCCGCACCGATCCCGCCATAGAGGCCCGGGGGCGTCAGCACCTCGACATGATCGCCGGGCAATTCATCGACAAAGCGCGAGGGCAGTTGCGACTGCCATTGCCCGTAAACCCGGCGGTTCGCGGCGAAGCTGATGGTGCAGAGCTGCTCGGCGCGGGTGATGCCGACATAGGCCAAGCGGCGTTCTTCTTCCAAGCCCTTCTGGCCGCTCTCATCCATCGAGCGTTGCGAGGGGAACAGCCCTTCCTCCCATCCCGGCAAGAACACGGCAGGAAATTCCAACCCCTTGGCCGCGTGCAGCGTCATGATGCTGACCTTGTCTTCGGCCCCGTCGCTGTCATTGTCCATAACAAGCGCGACATGTTCCAAAAACCCTTGCAGGTTTTCAAAATTCTCCAGCGCCTTGACCAGTTCCTTCAGGTTGTCCAACCGCCCCGGCGCTTCGGGCGTCTTGTCGTTCAGCCACATCTCCGTGTAGCCGGACTCTTCCAGAATTTGCTCTGCAAGCTCAATGTGGCTGCCGGGGGGGGCATCTTCCGACACGGGTTCAATCAGGGCATCATCCTCTGGGACAAGCCCCAAACCCAACACGGCCCGGTGCCAGCGGTCCACCCCGTCCAGAAAGGCGCGCAACTGGCCCGCGCCCCGGCCCTTGATCTCTCCCGCGTCGATGGCAAGGGCAGCCCCCTGCACCAGCGGCACATCATTGGCGCGGGCATAGCGCTGGATGGTCTGTTGCGCCTTGTCGCCCAAGCCGCGTTTGGGAGTGTTGACCACGCGCTCGAATGCCAGATCATCGGCAGGGCTGACAGCCAGCCGGAAATAGGCCATGGCATCGCGGATCTCCATCCGCTCGTAAAAGCGCGGCCCACCGATCACGCGATATGGCAGGCCGATGGTCAGAAACCGATCCTCGAAGGCGCGCATCTGGTGGCTGGCGCGCACCAGAATGGCCATCTGTTCCAGATTGAAGGGCTGCAATCCGCGCGTGCCGCGTTGCAAATCCTCGATCTGCTCGCCGACCCAGCGCGCTTCTTCCTCGCCATCCCAATGGCCGATCAGCCGGACCTTCTCGCCCGCTTGCGCTTCGGTCCAAAGCGTTTTGCCCAAGCGGTCCTGATTGCCGGAAATGACCTGCCCCGCAGCGGCCAAGATATGCGGGGTAGAGCGGTAATTCTGCTCCAGCCGCACCACCTTGGCACCGGGAAAATCACGTTCAAAGCGCAGGATATTGCCCACCTCTGCCCCGCGCCAGCCATAGATGGATTGGTCATCATCCCCCACGCAGCAGATATTCTTGTGCCCCGCCGCCAGCAGGCGCAGCCATAGATACTGCGCAACGTTCGTGTCCTGATATTCGTCCACAAGGATGTATTTGAAGCGGCGGTGATAGTCTTGCAGCACATCCGGGTGCGCCTGAAAGATCGTCACGCAATGCAGAAGCAGATCGCCGAAATCGCAGGCGTTCAAGGTTTTCAGCCGGTCCTGATAGGCGGCATAAAATTCTGTTCCGCGATTGTCGAAAGCACCCGCTTCTGACGAAGGCACCTGTTCCGGCGTCCAAGCGCGGTTCTTCCACTGGTCAATGATATTGGCCAGCAGGCGTGGGGGCCAGCGTTTTTCGTCAATATTCGCGGCGGCGATGATCTGTTTGAGCAGCCGCAACTGGTCGTCCATGTCCAGAATCGTGAAGCTGGATTTCAGCCCAACCAATTCGGCATGCCGCCGTAATAGCTTGGCGCTGATGGAATGGAACGTGCCCATCCACGCCATCCCTTCGACCGCGTCGCCCAGGTAGCCGCCCACGCGCAGTTTCATCTCGCGCGCGGCCTTGTTGGTGAAGGTCACGGCCAAAATTTGCGACGGAAAGGCGCGGCCCGTGTTCAGCAAATGCGCGATGCGCGCGGTCAGGGCCTTGGTCTTGCCCGTGCCCGCGCCTGCAAGCATCAAGACTGGGCCATCAAGCGTTTCGACCGCTTCGCGTTGCGCGGGGTTCAACCCATCCAGATACGGGGCTGGGCGCGCGGCCATGGCGCGGGCGGACAAGGGCAAGTCGGTGTTGAAATCGGACATGGGCGAAGCATAGCGCGGGGACAAGGCGAAATAAAGCCGATGTTCAGGAATTGTTCCAGAGAATTTCGCCTTTGTCAAAAACGTGGCGTGTCGTCTTGCACCAATGCTCCAAGATCACAGCGCGCGGCACTGTTGCCATCTTGTGGAATGTTGAAGCGGAACTTATGAAACTGCAACGAGCGGCACCAATGAAACTGCAACGACACTTACCTAAAGCTTTGAAAATAAAGGGCTTATAGTGCGCGAACGTGTCCGCAATGCATTGGATACCCTTGTTTTGTAAGTCATTGATTTATTGAGCTAAGTGGCGCGGGTTTAACCACTTGCGGCCATGCGGCCTAGTTCGGCTTCCGGGGATCGTGGAGCGAGAGCAAGGCGCGATACTTCTGGGTGGCGTTATTCGCGATGCGCATTGCGAACGCTTCGGGCTCGCTTCCATAAATCTTGCCCTGGTCGATGACCGGTTTCCCTGATGAAGTGTCTCGGACCATATCACAAAGATACTCGCGCACCGCCTGCCAGACCGCTTGCGAAACTATGTCCGCGTGGTCTGTTCGGTGCCATTCTTCGTCACCGAGCAGCCAATCCACCGAGACATCCAAACCGATTGAAAGGGCCATCAGCGCATCTATGCCCGGCTTGTGACCCTTGAAGTAGTTTTCGAGGGTTCGCGGCGGTAGGCCGCACAGACGGGCCATCTCAGCCTTGGAGATGCCGCGCTCTTCCCTGATCAAATCAAGCCTCTGACGAAAGCCCTCGCTCCAAACGTCATTACCCATTGCGCATACTCCAAGTTTGGTGCATATTGCTCCACACTAGGAGCGAAGTATGTCACAGGCTAGCACACCAACCGAACTGACGGAACGGTATAATGCGGTACGCGGCGCATTCACCGCTCAAGGAAGCAGCCTCCACCAGTGGTGCAAAAGTCACGGTGTGAACCATCAGAATGCACGGAAAGCGCTGATCGGGCAGTGGCAAGGACCGAAGGCAAGTGCGCTTGTCGAACAAATTCTCAAAGCCTCAGGTTTCGAAAAATGAACGCCTTTATGGATGCCAACGCCTTTTCGGACGTTAGCGGCCTTTCCGCGCGGCACGCAAGGCGCATCCTTGGGGAAGCATCGAAGGGTGAGGTATTCCAAGGTTGCCAACTTGAGGTTCTTGCCACCAGTGGCCAGGGTGGCGCTGGCGGCAGGCAATACCTTGTCGCGCTGTCCAGCCTTCCCGCTGAGATGCAAGAGCGGGCGAAATCCCTCGATCTTCCCTTGCGAGCGCCGTTCGACCGGCTTTCCCATGGTGAGATCGCTGAATGGCAGCGCGAAGAGGCGAAGTTCCGGCTGCATGTCATCAGCCCGGCGATAAACACCACACCAAGGAGCTCTGAACGCGCTCAGGCGCTCAAGCAGATTGCCAAATGCACCCATCGCGACCGCAACGGCGCGGCAAAGACGGTTTCTGAGCGCACGGCGCGGATTTGGCTTGATGCCTATGAGGAAAAGGGCCTTTCCGGCCTTGTCCCGAAGGCCTCGCCCGTTCGGGGCGCGCGCCGAGTGCTGATTTCTCGGCGATGGGATGCCGAAATCGACCTGGACAACACGGCACGGGCGACCGTCGCTTCAGAGCTGGAGCAGTATGGCCGGGACGGGACGGCGGCGGGCTGGTCAACGCGGACCGTCGCACGGCAGTGCGGCCAGAAGCTGGCCGAACTGTCGAAGAAGCATGGATCGCAGCTTTCCCGGCAGAAGCTGACCGCGATTTGCGCCCTGACCAAGAAGTGGGCGTCCCGGTTCGATGAGTTCCGGCGTGTTGATCGCTTCCGCCACGATAACAAGGCATGGGATGACCGCGACAAGCCCCGGATACTCCGGAAGCTGTCTGATAAGCCCATGGATGTTGTTTTCGGCGATGTTCACCCGATCGACATTGACATGCGGCTACCTGACAACCCGAAGCGTCAGCTTCGCCTGCGCTTGATTGCCTGGATGGACGATGCCACCCGGTTCATCTGGGGCAAGCTCGCCGCATTCGGCCCGGGAACCGGTGTTCGAAAAACCGACATCGCCGATAGCCTCTACGATTTGGTGGTCAGCGAGCAGGGTGGCGGATTGCCCGTGACCTTCTACTTCGACAATGGCGGTGAGTATAACGATGTAGCCAAGGCTATCGCGGATTTCCCAGAACTGTCAGGCTTGATATCTGGTCGCGGCCATATCCGTGCCCAGCCGTACAATGGTGCTGCAAAGCCCATTGAGGGCACCTTCAGGATACTCGAACAGAACTACTTCAGGTTCCTTCCAGGCTGGATAGGCGGGGATCGTAGCAACAAGAAAACGCAGCAAGTCGGTAAGCCGGTTCAGCCATTCCAAGGCACCCTGGAAGAACTGGCGGCGCTGATCCAGAAGGCAATCGCGACCTATAACGACACTCCGCAGGAAGGCGGGAAGCTGGAAGGCCGCTCGCCGCGAGAAGCCTTCGAGGCGGCGATAGCAAATGGCTGGGAGCCACAACGCACTGATGCGCGCAGCTTCGACGAAATCTTCAGCGAACGTCATACGCGCTTTGTGAAACAGGGGCGCATCGACTTTCGAAACGCACAATACACCTCTGAGCTGATCGGGAAACTGGGTTATCGTACTCCTGTCGAGGTGCGCGCGCCCCTGCGCACTGGCGTGGACCATGTGTTCATCCGGCGCAATGGCATACCCTGCGGCGAAGCAAACCCCGATCAGGCCTACGATACACAGGACAGGCGGGGCGCGGAAGAAGCAGGGCGGCGCATTAAGGAGCACAAGGGCGCTATCCGGGAGCTCGAAGCGCAGCTCACGCCGGGCTTCGATGGCTTCGAAGAGCTCACACGCAACACAACGGCCTTCAGCCCTGGTCAGGAGCAGCCGGGCATCATCATGCGCCTGGCCGGTGAGGAACCTGAAGCTCGAATTGCCCGCGAAGCGATGGAGAAGGAGGCCGAAAGCAAGAGATGGAAGGAAATCATGGCCCAAGCCAATGAAGTGGACGGCCAGACTAGAAAGGCCAGCGGCGGCAACCGCTGACCCTTCAACAATGTGCAGCACAACGGAGATGAAGCATGCATCACACACCTGAGCATACACCTATCATCGAAACGGAGGCGAGCGAAACGATAAAGTTTGTCGTCCGACAGATCGCGCTAACGGCGGGAATTGGGATCATCAAAGGCCCTGTGGGGATTGGCAAGACCCGGACCCTTAAGGGGCTGGTAACCGAATGGGAACGTGAAATCCGAGTGATTTACCTTCGGTCGAGCCCGGAAATCGACGGCTCCATTCTTGCCTTCACATCGGCGCTCCTGGAGCATTTCAATGTCTACGAAGGGCGCACACGCGAAGCCGTTCAGGCGCTTGCCGGCTTGCTGGGCAGCTATCCCTTCCAGGAAGGTCGCCGACCCACCGTCCTTGTAATTGATGAGGCCCAGGGCCTGAAGGTCAATGTGCTGGAAACGCTCCGTCGCCTCTATGACGATGGTGATAAGGCCCGCGAGGGAGATCGCTTTCATCCAGCCTTCGGAATGGTCTTCTGCGGAAACAAGCAGTTCTTGGGCCGCACCGGGCGCAAAAAGGAAATGGACTACGACCAGTTCCTGACAAGGATCGACGTTAGGCGCGTTCTTCCCGCGCCCAGCCGGGATGAGTTCGAGGCCCTGGCCGCTGCACTTTGCCCCACCGACAATTCGGCTGCGGCTGCACTGGCGCGGCATGGCGAAACCCAAGGCAATTTCCGGTTGATGGTCAAAGCCTACCGGCAAGCACGGATGCTTGCGGCGGGAAAGCCTGTGACGCTGAACGAAATCGAGAACGCAATTTTCATGATGGGAGATATCTGATGCAAAACCACCAACTGAATGTGAAAGACGAGCTCACACCTGAGGAGGCGCAAGACTTTGCCGGGCGCGACCTGCTTGTCACGCCATTGACGGCCGATGAGCTTGCGCAGCTTCAGACCGCTCTTGCTGGGGCGCAGGGCACCCTTTTCCGGCTACGTGAACTCATCAGCGAATGGGATGCCGCAAATGAAGGCGGAGCGGACGAAGAAACCGAAGCGGGCGCTGCGCTTTTGTCTGCTGACATCTCAGCCACTCTTGGCGCGCTCACCATTGTTCGGGGCATTCTTGCCCGCTCGAAGTTCATCCCTGTCCTGCCTGAAGGAATTGTCCAATGATCACTTCTTCTGAAAACCCCAAGGCAACGCTGACCCTGTGCCGCGACGGCCTTTACATGG